>Ga0233424_10000022_pt1 | contig 223492 bp, 214 predicted proteins | sample Watercolumn_Towu_FD_181011 | JGI IMG/M metagenome (GOLD analysis project Ga0233424, IMG submission 181011) | Freshwater microbial communities from Lake Towuti, South Sulawesi, Indonesia - Watercolumn_Towuti2014_125_MG | ecosystem: Environmental > Aquatic > Freshwater > Lake | place... | reverse complement strand
TCACACCAGGACGCGCTCGATGCCTCCCTGGTTGGCACGGGCCACGTACTCGGGCATCCAGTTCTCGCCCAGGATCTGGCGCGCCATCTCGACCACGATGTAGTCGGCCTCCAGCAGGCCGTTCTGCAGATCGTTGCCGTAGCGGTTCAGGCCCTGCAGGCAGCTGGGGCAGCTGGTCAGGATCTTGAGGTTGTCCTGGGCGCCCACCTTGCCGCTCTCGCGCAGCTGGATCTCGGTCTTGCGCAGCTCCTCCTCCTTGCGGAAGCGGATCTGGGTGGAGATGTCGGGCCGGGTCACGCCCAGGGTGCCGCTCTCGCCGCAGCAGCGCTCGCTCTTCACCACCTCGGGACCGACCAGGGCCTTGACCGTCTTCATAGGCTCCTGCAGCTTCATGGGGCTGTGGCAGGGGTCGTGGTAGAGGTAGGCCTGCTTGGATTCGAGGGTGATGCCCTTCTCCAGCAGGTACTCATGGATGTCCACGATGCGGCAGCCGGGGAAGATCTTCTCGAACTCATAGCCCTGCAGCTGGTCGTAGCAGGTGCCGCAGGACACGACCACGGTCTTGATGTCCAGGTAGTTCAGGGTGTTGGCCACGCGGTGGAAGAGCACCCGGTTGTCGGTGATGATCTTCTCGGCCTTGTCGAACTGGCCCGAGCCGCGCTGGGGGTAGCCGCAGCACAGATAGCCCGGCGGCAGCACGGTCTGCACGCCGGCATGCCAGAGCATGGCCTGGGTGGCCAGACCCACCTGGCTGAACAGACGCTCGGAGCCGCAGCCCGGGAAGTAGAACACCGCCTCGGTCTCGGCCGTGGTGGCCTGCGGGTTGCGGATGATGGGGACGTAGTCCTTGTCCTCGATGTCCAGCAGGGCGCGGGCGGTCTTCTTGGGCAGGCCGCCCGGCAGCTTCTTGTTGATGAAGTGGATCACCTGCTCCTTGACCGGGGCCGTGCCCACGGTGGCGCGCGGCGCCGCCGTCTGCTTCTTGGCCAAGCCCTTGAGCAGGTCATGCGCCAGGCGCTGCGCCTTGAAGCCCACGCCCACCATGGCGCTGCGCGCCAGCTTGATGGTCTCGGGGTTGGTGGCGTTGAGCATCAGCATGGCCGCGGCATTGCCGGGGCGGAAGCTCTTCTGGCCCATCTTGCGCAGCAGATTGCGCATATTCATGGTCACGTCGCCGAAGTCGATCTTGACCGGGCAGGGGCTGGCGCATTTGTGGCAGACCGTGCAGTGGTCGGCCACGTCCTCGAACTCCTGCCAGTGCTTGATCGAGACACCGCGGCGCGTCTGCTCCTCGTAGAGGAAGGCCTCCACCAGCAGCGAGGTGGCCAGGATCTTGTTGCGCGGCGAATAGAGCAGATTGGCGCGCGGCACATGGGTGGCGCAGACCGGCTTGCACTTGCCGCAGCGCAGGCAGTCCTTGACGCTGTCGGCAATGGCGCCGATATCGCTCTGCTGCATGATCAGGGACTCATGCCCCATCAGCCCGAAGCTCGGGGTGTAGGCATTGGTCAGATCGGCAAAGGTGCCATGGGTGGAGGCTTCGGGCCGCAGCAGCTTGCCCTTGTTGAAGCGTCCCTCGGGGTCGATGCGGGCCTTGTAGTCGGCAAAGGGCGCCAGCTCGGCCTCGGAGAGGAACTCCAGCTTGGTGATGCCGATGCCATGCTCGCCGGAGATCACGCCATTGAGCGAGCGCGCCAGCTTCATGATGCGCGCCACGGCCTCGTGGGCCGTCTGCAGCATCTCGTAGTTGTCGGAGTTGACCGGGATGTTGGTGTGCACATTGCCGTCGCCGGCATGCATGTGCAGGGCCACCCAGACCCGGCCGCGCAGCACTTCCTTGTGGATGCGCTTGGCCTCGGCCACGATAGGCGCGAAGGCGGCACCGGCAAAGATGTCCTGCAGGGGCTTGAGGATCTGCGTCTTCCAGGAGGCGCGCAGGCTGTGGTCCTGCAGCTGGTCGAAGAAGGAGCGCTCCTCGCCGCGGGGCAGATCCAGCTCGTCCATCCAGCGCTGCCACAGGGCGCGCACCTCGGCCAGCAGGGCCAGGGCCTGCTGCAGGCGGTCTTCCAGCAGCTCGGCGCTGGGGATCTCGCCGGCGTCGTCGCTCTTGCCCAGGGGCAGATTGCCGCGCTCGAACCAGGCCGCCAGCGCGTCCGCCAGGTCCAGCTTGTTGCGCAGGCTGAGCTCCACATTGATGCGCTCGATGCCCAGGGTGTACTCGCCCATGCGCTCCAGCGGGATCACCACGTCTTCATTGATCTTGAAGGCATTGGTGTGCTTGGAGATGGCGGCCGTGCGCTTGCGGTCCAGCCAGAACTTCTTGCGCGCATCGGCGCTGATGGCCACAAAGCCCTCGCCCGAGCGGCCATTGGCCAGGCGCACCACCTCGGAGGTGGCGCGGGCCACGGCGTCGGCATCGTCGCCCACGATGTCGCCGATCAGCACCATCTTGGGCAGGCCACCGCGCTTGCTCTTGGTGGCGTAGCCCACGGCCTTCAGATAGCGGTCGTCCAGATGCTCCAGGCCGGCCAGAATGGCGCCGCCGGACTTCTTCGCCTCCGCGAACATGAAGTCCTTGATGTCCACGATGGAGGGCACGCAGTCCTTGGGGTTGCCAAAGAACTCCAGGCAGACCGTGCGGGTGTGGGCGGGCATCTTGTGCACCACCCAGCGCGCGCTGGTGATCAGGCCGTCGCAGCCTTCCTTCTGGATGCCGGGCAGGCCGGCCAGGAACTTGTCGGTGACATCCTTGCCCAGGCCTTCCTTGCGGAAGACGCGGCCGGGAATGTCCAGGCGCTCCGTGCGCTCCAGTTTCTTGCCCGAGGCATCGAAGTAGCGCAGCTCGAAGCTGGCCGTCTCCACATCATGGATCTTGCCCAGGTTGTGGTTCAGGCGATGCACCTCCAGCCACTTGGCCTCGGGGGTGACCATGCGCCAGGAGGCCAGATTGTCCAGGGCCGTGCCCCAGAGCACGGCCTTCTTGCCGCCTGCATTCATGGCGATATTGCCGCCGATGCAGCTGGCCTCGGCCGAGGTGGGGTCCACCGCGAACACAAAGCCATGCTGCTCGGCCAGGTCGGCCACGCGCTGCGTGACCACGCCGGCCTCGCTGAAGATGGTGGCCACGGGGCGATCCACGCCCGGCAGCTGCAGCACCTCCACGCCGCGCAGGGCTTCCAGCTTCTCGGTATTGATGACGGCGCTGTTCCACACCAGGGGCACGGCGCCGCCGGTGTAGCCGGTGCCGCCGCCACGCGGGATGATGGTCAGGCCCAGCTCGATGCAGCCCTTGACCAGCTGGGCCATCTCGGCCTCGGTGTCGGGGGTCAGCACCACAAAGGGGTACTCGACGCGCCAGTCGGTGGCGTCGGTGACATGGGCCACCCGGGCCATGCCGTCGAACTTGATATTGTCCTTGGCCGTGTGGCGGCTTAAGCGCTTGACGCTGCGGCGGCGCAGCTCGGCCGTGCGCTCGAACAGGCTGGCGAACTCCTGCACCGCGGTGCGCGCCGCGCTCAGCAGCTCGCCCACCAGGGCGTCGCGCAGGGCGTCGGTGCCGGGGTCGCGGCGCTTTTGCACCTCGGCCAGGCGGTGGTCCAGGGCCTCGATCAGCAGGGCGCGGCGCTTGGGGTTGTCCAGCAGATCGTCCTGCAGATACGGGTTGCGCTGCACCACCCAGATATCGCCCAGCACCTCGTACAGCATGCGGGCGGAGCGGCCGGTGCGCCGCTCCTGGCGCAGCTGGTTCAGCAGCTCCCAGGCCCGGGACCCGAGCAGGCGGATCACGATCTCCCGGTCGGAGAAGGAGGTGTAGTTGTAGGGAATCTCGCGCAGACGCGGCGCGTCATGGCTGGCGGTGAGCTCGGCAACGGCAGTCGCGAGATCGGCGGTGGGCATCGGCTGATGCGGTGCGTTCATGTCGGCCGGGCGCTTGGCGCACCCTCGGTTGGCTGGCGACCTCCGTCGGAGGCCTCCGGCGAGCTGGTTTCGGCGGGCAAATCGGGCTGACGTGCCGGGCTTGTGACCGCGGCGGGCGGGAAAGAGGGTGGCTCCCTGACGTCGGACCGCAAATCCTACCGCAGCGCAACATGTCCCTCGCGCCGCGGGTGATTGAAGTCAAAGCCAAAACGCACCAACTTGCAGCAAATGCCGCCCGGTTACGGCCGGTTGCCGCACCGCCACAGGGCCTGGCCCTATTGCCCCGGCGTCGCGCGCATGTCACAACGCCAGTGTCACAATTGTCAAATACGCTTGCAGCCGCCCACCCACCCGGTACGCGGCCCCTGAGTTACAGCCAATAACGGAGCACCCCCGACAATGAGCAAGACCAAGTCCCTGCAACTGGCCGCTGCCCTGCTGGCCACCAGCCTGGCCGGTGGCGCCCAGGCGCAGACCGAGATCCAGTGGTGGCATTCCATGGGCGGCGCCCTGGGCGAGTGGGTCAATGACCTCGCCAAGGATTTCAATGCCAGCCAGAAGGACTACAAGATCGTCCCGACCTTCAAGGGCACCTATGACGAGTCCATGACGGCCGCCATCGCCGCCTTCCGCGCCGGCAATGCCCCGCATGTGCTGCAGGTCTTCGAGGTTGGCACCGCCACCATGATGGCCAGCAAGGGCGCCATCAAGCCGGTGGCCGATGTCATGAAGGAAGGCGGCGCCAAGTTCGACCCCAGCGCCTATGTGCCCGCCGTGGCCGGTTACTACACCGCCCCCAACGGCCAGATGCTGAGCTTCCCCTTCAACAGCTCCACCACCGTCTTCCACTACAACAAGGACGCCTTCAAGGCCGCCGGTCTGGACCCCGAAAAGGCCCCCAGCACCTGGCCCGAGGTGGCCCTGGCTGCCGCCAAGCTCAAGGCCGCCGGCCACAAGTGCCCCTTCACGAGTAGCTGGATCAGCTGGACCCAGTTCGAGAGCTTCTCGGCCTGGCACAACGTGGAGTTCTCCAGTAAGAACAACGGCTTCGGTGGCCTGGACACGCGCCTGAACTTCAGCACCCCGCTGCATGTGCGCCACATCGAGAACCTGGCCAATATGGCCAAGCAGGGCCTGTTCGTCTACAAGGGCCGCGGCAACGCCGCCGACGCCAGCTACGTCTCGGGCGAGTGCGCCATGATGACCGGCTCCTCGGGCCTGTACGCCAACGTCAAGCGCAACTCCAAGTTCGCCTTCGGCATCTCCCCCCTGCCCTACTACCCCGATGTGGCCGGTGCGCCCCAGAACACCGTCATCGGTGGCGCCAGCCTGTGGGTGATGGCCGGCAAGAAGCCCGCCGAGTACAAGGGCATCGCCGCCTTCTTCAGCTACCTGGCCCAGGCCGATGTGGCGGCTGAAAGCCACAAGCGCACCGGCTACCTGCCGGTCACCAAGGCCGCCTACGAGTTGACCGAGAAGAGCGGCTTCTACAAGGCCAACCCCGGCACCGATGTGGCCGTGGTCCAGATGATCCGCAAGACCACCGACAAGTCGCGTGGCGTGCGTCTGGGCAACTTCGTGCAGATCCGCACCATCATCGACGAGGAGATGGAGCAGGTCTGGGGCGGCAAGAAGTCCGCCAAGGAAGGCATCGACGCCGCCATCAAGCGCGGCAACGAGCAGCTGGAGCGCTTCCAGAAGGCCAATAAGTAAGGCTCAATCCTCGAGCCCTCGGGCTTGAGACAATACGACCCGCCGCACCCGGCACCCCGGGGCGGCGGGTTGATGCATTTGGAAAGGACGCCATGTCCGTAGAAAAAAGAGTACTGTTCCGTTCCCGTTGGTTGCCCTGGTTGCTGCTCGCACCCCAGGTGATCGTGATCAGCGTGTTCTTCTTCTGGCCCGCGGGCCAGGCCCTGCTGCAGTCCCTGCAGCAACAGGATGCCTTCGGCATGTCCACCGAGTTCGTCGGCCTGGACAACTTCCGCAATCTCTTCGGTGACGAGAGCTATCTCGCCTCCTTCAAGATCACGGCCCTGTTCTCGGTGCTGGTGGCCGTCTGCGGTCTGGCCGTCGCCCTGCTGCTGGCCGTGATGGCCGACCGGGTGATCAAGGGCGCCATGGTCTACAAGACCCTCTTGATCTGGCCCTATGCCGTGGCGCCGGCCGTGGCCGGCGTGCTGTGGCTGTTCATGTTCGCGCCCTCCATCGGCGTGGTGTCCTACACCCTGCAGGCCATGGGTCTGGACTGGAACCATCTGCTCAACAGCAAGCACGCGCTGACCCTGATCGTGGTGGCCGCCGTGTGGAAGCAGATTTCCTACAACTTCCTCTTCTTCCTGGCCGGCCTGCAGTCGATTCCCAAATCGCTGATCGAGGCTGCCGCCATCGACGGTGCCGGCCCGGCGCGACGCTTCTGGACCATCGTGTTCCCGCTGCTCTCGCCCACCACCTTCTTCCTGCTGGTGATCAACGTCGTCTACGCCTTCTTCGACACCTTCGCCATCGTCGACGCCACCACGCACGGCGGCCCCGGCAAGGACACGGCCATCCTGGTCTACAAGGTGTATTACGACGGCTTCAAGGCCCTGGACCTGGGCGGCTCGGCCGCGCAGTCGGTGGTGCTGATGGTGGTGGTGGTGGCGCTGACCGTGCTGCAGTTCCGCTTCGTCGAGAAGAAGGTTCAATACTGATATGGTCGAACGACGTCCCGCTCTTACCCTGCTGGCCCATCTCACGCTGATCATCGGCGTGCTGATCGTGGCCTTCCCGGTCTACCTGACCTTTGTGGCCTCCACCCAGACGGCCGAGCAGATCGCGCAGAGCCGCCCGCTCTCCCTGATCCCCGGCGACCACATGCTGGAGACCTGGAAGCTGGCCCTCTTCGGCGGCGAGACCAGTGCCGGCAGCAAGATCCCGCCGGCCCTGCCCATGCTGAAGATCAGCCTGATCAGCGCCCTGGTGATCTCCATCGGCAAGATCGCCATCTCGCTGCTCTCGGCCTTTGCCATCGTCTACTTCCGCTTCCCGCTCAAGCAGTTCTTCTTCTGGGCCATCTTCGTCACGCTGATGCTGCCGGTGGAAGTGCGCATCGGGCCGACCTACCAGGTGGTGGCCGATCTGGGCCTGCTCAACAGCTATGCCGGTCTGACCGTGCCGCTGATCGCCTCGGCCACCGCCACCTTCCTGTTCCGCCAGTTCTTCATGACGGTGCCGGACGAGCTGGTGGAAGCCGCGCGCATGGACGGCGCCGCCCCCATGCGCTTCTTCAAGGACGTGCTGCTGCCTCTGTCCAAGACCAGCATCGCCGCCCTGTTCGTGATCCAGTTCATCTACGGCTGGAACCAGTACCTGTGGCCCCTGCTGGTCACCACCGAGGAGACCATGTACCCCGTGGTGATGGGCATCAAGCGCCTGGTGGGTGGCGAGAGCTACACCGAATGGAATGTGGTGATGGCCACGGCCCTGCTGGCCATGATCCCGCCCGCCCTGATCGTGGTGCTGATGCAGAAGTGGTTCGTCAAGGGCCTCGTGGACACCGAGAAGTAAAGCAACAACAAGAGCAAAAGATATGGCAAGCATTTCCCTTCGCAATGTGGTCAAGCGTTATGGCCACGGCCCCAAGGCCAACCAGGTGATCCACGGCGTCAACGCCGAGATCAAGGACGGCGAGTTCATCGTCATCGTCGGCCCCTCGGGCTGCGGCAAGAGCACCCTGCTGCGCATGGTGGCCGGCCTGGAAGAGGTGTCCGACGGCGAGATCGCCATCGGCACCCGCGTGGTCAACAACGTGGAACCCGCCGACCGCGACATCGCCATGGTGTTCCAGAACTACGCCCTGTATCCGCACATGAGCGTGTTCGAGAACATGGCCTACGGCCTGAAGATCAAGAAGGTGCCGCTGGACGAGATCAAGGCCCGCGTGGACAAGGCCGCCAAGATCCTGGAGCTGGGCCATCTGCTGGACCGCACGCCGCGCCAGCTCTCGGGCGGCCAGCGCCAGCGCGTGGCCATGGGCCGCGCCATCGTGCGCAACCCCCAGGTCTTCCTGTTCGATGAGCCCCTGTCCAACCTCGACGCCAAGCTGCGCGCCCAGACCCGTCTGGAGATCCAGAAGCTGCACACCGAGCTGGGCGTGACCTCGCTCTTCGTGACCCACGACCAGGTGGAGGCCATGACCCTGGCCCAGCGCATGATCGTGATGAACGGCGGCCATATGGAGCAGATCGGCACGCCCGAGGAGGTCTACCAGCGCCCGGCCACCACCTTTGTGGCCGGCTTCATCGGCTCCCCGCCCATGAACCTGCTCAAGGGCGAGGCCAAGGGCGCGAGCTTCACCGTGGGCGGCGTCACCCTGCAACTGCCCGCCCCCGCCCCGCGCGACGGCGAGCTGATCATGGGCCTGCGCCCCGAGCATCTGGACCACTGGAACGCCGCCAGCGGCTGGGCCTTCAAGGTCGAGATGATCGAGATGCTGGGCGCCGAGCGGCTGGTCTACGGCCGCCTGGGCAGCGAGCAGTTCACGCTGCGCATCGACGGCACCCTGGTTCCGCCCAAGGTGGGCGACACCCTGATGCTGGAAGTGGGCGCCAAGCAACTGCACTGGTTTGACGCCCAGACCAAGAAGCGCGTGGAGTAAGCCCTCCCCCTACGCGCTACGCGCGCCCCCTCAAGGGGGCAGCACCAGCGGACTGGCCCAGCCAGATCCGCGGTGCTCGCCTCGGAAATGCACGACATGGTGATGGACACACAAGCACTTTGGCCCATGCCCTTCTGGGTGGCGCACCGCGGCGCCGGCAAGCTGGCCCCGGAGAACACCCTCGCGGCCTTTCGCGAGGGCGCGCGCCATGGCTGGCGCGCCTTCGAGTGCGACGCCAAGCTCAGCCGCGACGGCCTGCCCTTTCTGCTGCATGACGCCACGCTGGACCGCACCACGCCCGAGCGCGGTGTGGCCGGCGAGCGCGACTGGGCCGAGCTCGCACGCATCGACGCCGGCGCCTGGCACAGCCGCGCCTATGCCGGGGAACCCATCCCCAGCCTGGACGCGCTGGCCCGCTATGTGCTCGCCAACCGCTTCGCGCTGAACATCGAGATCAAGCCCACGCCCGGCACCGAGCACCACACCGGCGAGGTGCTGGGTCGCGAGGTGCGGCGCCTGTGGGCCGGCTCGGGCACCCTGCCCCTGTTCAGCAGCTTCAAGCCCGAGGCCCTGGAAGGCGCCCGCGCCAGCGCGCCCGAAGTGCCGCGCGGCCTGCTGGTGGACAAGCTCTGGGACGGCTGGTTCGCCACCGCCCAGGCCCTGGGCTGCGCCGCCGTCATCACCAACTACGCGCTGATGGACCGCGCCCTGGTGCAGCAGCTGCACGCCGCCGGCATGAAGGCCCTGGTCTACACCGTCAACGACCCGGCCACCGCGCAGTGGCTGATCGGCAATGGCGTGGACGGCATCATCAGCGACGCGGTGGATCGGTTTTCGCCGGTGGGGTGAGTGGCGGGGATGAAGGTCGCCTCCGCGGCTAGCGGGAGGCAGGAGGCGGTCGCCCGTTATGCAGCGAGTGCAGTCCGTCGCTTCAGCGAGCCGAGCTGACACTAGCTTGCACTAAGCAGTCCTTCGCCTTAGTAGCCTTCCCCGCGAACGTATGTGAAGGGAGGTTAACTATGAAGGTTCGTCCACGTCGTGTTCGGAGTCTTCTTAAACTGTCACGGCCAGGGCAAGAGATGGTGCTCGACGTGCATGTTGTGCCCTGGAGCGCAGTCGTGCGTGGATGTGAATCGCGTAGGGCGCCCTGCGGTCGAGTGACGATCTTGCTCAGCGGTCAATTGCAGAGCAGCAGTGCGTAGCTTCATGACTCGGCGCAGCCCTCTGCGCGCAGTCGCGTTGTTGCCGTTCATGACGTAGCCAATCATCGTCGCCATCGGCAGTCCCTTGGCGTACTGACCCGACACGAAGCGCATCAGGCCGTCGTCGACGTACGGCACGCAATAGTTGCGGACTCGATTCCCATAGGTCACGTTCAGCCGCTTGCATTCGTAAGCCAGATAGACCTCTTCATCGTCCCCCACCGTCAGCACGAAATCGATGCTGCTCGGCGTGGTCACGTTCCCGCTGGCATCCTCATCCAGCAGGACATACTGGTAGGTGATCCGGCCAGGCACCTTTTTAGTCTTTCGGAGCGCCTTCACGAGGTGCTCGGTGATATGGTCCTCATGCGTCATCGCACCCTTCCTGGATTGCAGGGGCTTGATACAGACCGGCCATGCGTCTTCGATGGCTTCGGCCATCTGCTCGCCAAGACCTCGGAAATGAGCGAGCCAGACCCCAGGGCTACCCGCGAGCACGACCCGCCCCTTCCTGCCATTGACGGGCAGCGGCCGCCGCCAACTCCGCGGCGATTTGCTCTGCGTCCGCCAGTGCAGTAGACCGAAGCCAGTGTCGGACCGCGGCGGGTTTCACGAGATACATGTCGCGGCCGTCGACGATGCGCAGATCAGGTATCAGTTGTACGTTGCCAGGCATCTCCATCGAAAGCTTCGCGGTAATCGGCGCAAGGAATTCGTTGAACTCGCTCGAAGTATTCTCTGCGTACGGCGCAACCGCATCACCAATCGTCAGCTTCAACACGGCGACGTCTGTGGCGCGCGCCGCCAAGGAGGCACTCACGGGCATGCGAAAGTGGGGCGTGAGCGCTTTGCACAGCGTGGCCGCATAGGTCTCACGCTGGCTTGGCGAAGCGGCAGCCCAGATCGGTTGCAGTCCAGCACTGCGCCTCGGTTGCATGGCAGGTATGACTGCGTTGACCGTGTCCTCGACGATGGCCACATCACTGGCGTCGAGGCCGTAGTAGTCGAACACCAGGCGGTCGATCTTGCTCAAGACGTCATCTTGTGCGACGAGCAACTTCTCCGTGCCGACCATCTCACGCTTGATCAGCGCGACTAGCTCTTTCTCCGCATTCAGCGCCTTCTCCGGATCAGGCATGTTTTCCGGGACGTCGAACGGAAGCTTCAGCAGTTCACCCTGATGTACCTTTGCTCGATCAGCACCGAGGTTTGCGGTGTCATGGAAATAGAACCAGGCGGCCAGACTGCTGTTCAGCACAGCAGTGAGCACCATCCCTCTGTGTGCCTGTCCAGGCGGCACGGTTCCCCTTGACGTGGCAGTGGTGCGCAACCAGGCGCTGGAACAACCGCACCAGGAAAATGCCGGAGCCGCATGCCGGATCGCAATAGACGCCGGTGGCCTTCTGATCGTCGGTCAGCTCGTCCCAGAGCTGGTTGACGACGATGTCGGCCAGAAACATTGGGGTGTAAAACGCCCCATCCGCATTCTTCTTGGCGGCCTCCTCCTTCAGGAATCGGTCGTAGACCGCGCTGATGAGCCCGATCGACATGTACCGGAAGTCGTATCCCCAGAACCGAAGCTGCCGGGTGGCCATGTCCTCATGGCCATGACGGAACCGTGCGAGCACGGCGAGGTGCGCCGGCTTCAGCTTCGGCGGCGGCCCGTCCCCGGTTTCGAAGGCACACGGCGCCTTGAAGAGGTTGCCGTTGAACGCCTCATGCAGCCAGACAAACAGCTTCTCAAAAGGCGCCGGCTTTCCAGCGTCGAGCAGTTCTTGGAGACTTCCGTAGCGATCCTGCGACGCGTCACGGAAGACTGCCTCTCCGATGATCTGCCGGTCTTCCAGGTAGGCCACGAACATCGTCTGCATCAGCAGAGCCTGGGCCGGTTCTGCGCCCAGATCGTCCTTGAGCCCCTGGAACGCGGCCAGCAGATTAACCAACAGGACGTTATCGACCCGATTGTCTGGATTGAAGTAGCCGTCGTTCTCATACCAGAACCGTCCGGACTCCGTGGCATCGAGCAACTCGCGCAGCGCAAGCGCGTCGGTCAACAGGCTGAGTGTCTTGACCAGCCGCGGATCCTTGCCCCGGCTCTCGTCGTGATACAGCGGCCGCTGGACCAGTGAGTACGCCGTCAGCTGGTCGTCGCTAATGACCAGCAGCAGGCTCATCAGACCTTGGTTCCACAGGATTCGGTGAAGCTCATCGATACGCTCCATGGAGACGTTCGGATCGCTCAGGAATCCAATCGTTGGGACACCATTGATGCAGCTGACAGCCGACAGCCCCAACTCGCCCAGTGCGAAGCGGATCGCGTCGGCGTGAGCGCCTGCAACGACGGTGCTGCCGGCCGCATAGAACTCGGGCGCCCGACGTCGGTCGAGTGCCAGCGCGCCTACCCAACGGGAATCGATCACTGCACTCATGGGCCGTTCCGCCCCGGTTGCTCCGAGGCCTTCGCGAGGTCCAACGCGTGTCCGCTTCGACGCTCATTCATTGGCGAACCCCAGCGTGGTCTGCTTGTCACCCGCAAACCGGCCCTGCACTGCGGCACCACGCGGTCGCTTCTTGAGAGGCTGCACCCGTGCCATGACGGGTTCGTAATCGATCTGACGGGTGGCCATTTCAGCGAGGAGACTGGCGATCAAAGCGAGGTGGACGGGGACTTCGCCCTTTTTCTTGTTGTTGGAAACCGAGTTGGGCTGCATGCCGATCAAGTCAGCGAAACGCTTGACGCTCAGACCAGCCTTGTTCAGCTCACCAAGAAAATCTTCGTAGGTCACGCCGTGGTTAACCCATAATTTAATGAGATTTAAGCACATAAAAGCATGAGTTTCCAGCCCGGCCTGCGCTAGCTGCTCGCGCCCTGGTGGCGCTGGGCGAGTTTCACCGCCCAGGTGCCACAAGGCGTTGGGGGGTACGCTGCAGCCCATCACGGAACACTCCATTTTGAATGGTGGCGGTATCACGGAAAAAGGCGAAATGTCCGGCACCCACCACGCCAAGTTACAGCCGCACCACCTTACTAATGCGGTGGCTCATAGCGTGAGCCACCCGCCTTGGTAGATGTGGCGTCGGTCCGAAGTCAGGACAGTCGTAGTAGCCGACCTAGAGGGGTAGCCTTGCCTGCGCAATGACTTCGGCCGTGTTGCCGCTGCCGCACTTGAAGAGGATGTTCGTCAACAGACCGGTCATGGCCGAAGCGATACTTCATGCCTTCGAACGCGAACGACTCAATTCAGCCTTCCGGAGTCGCTTGCCCTGCATCAGCCTCTCCCCAGAAGGCCCCCCCAAGGCCTCCCAAGGCCCCAAAACGCTATCCCTCGCCTCCCCCACCACCCGCCTCAATCCGCGCATACACACAGGTATCTCGCGGCTCGCCGGCCGGGTTCAGCGCGTCGCGGCGCAGCACGCCTTCCAGCTCGAAGCCGCAGCGCTCGGCCACCGCGCGGCTGCGCGTGTTGAGCACATCGACGCGTATCTCCACCCGGCGCGCGCGCAGCTGGGTGAAGGCCATGTCGGCCAGGGCGCGCACGGCCTCGCTCACATAGCCCTGGCCCTGGGCGCTGCTGCGCACCCAGTAGCCGATCTCGAAGCGCCGCACAGTCCAGTCCAGGCGGTGCAGGCCAGTGCCGCCCACGAGGCGCCCGGCTTGGCCCTGCGGCCCCTTGAGATAGAACTGGTAGACCAGATCGCTGCGTTCGATGAAGCGCGCCACCTGGTGGCGCACCACGGTCTCGCTCTCCTCGATGCTGGGCGCCGTCTGGGCCCAGGGCATCCAGGGTCTGAGCTCGGCCAGGGACTCGCAGACGGCGGCATTCAGGGCCTGGCCCAGGCCGATATGCGGCATGGCAATCACCAGTCTCTCGGTCTCCAGGCGCTCCGGCACCTGGATCAGCACGGGGTCGGGCAGGCTCATCGCGGGCATTCCTTCGTGGCGTTGAATTGTTGGGGCTTCATTTGCTGGGCTGCAGCTCGGCCGGCGGCCGGCCGGGCATGGCCTCGGCGCCCAGGGTGGACTCGCCCACCAGCTCCTCCACCCGCGGCAGCTCGCGCACCTCGCGGATCACGCGGTGACGCCAGACCAGGGCGGTGAGCAGCAGGGCGCCGCAGCCCGCAAAGGCCAGAGCCGCACGCAGTCCCAGATGCTCGCCCAGCCAGCCACCGATCAGGGCGCCAGGCCCGGCGGGTAGCAGGATCAGCCAGCGCATGGTGCTGGTCATGCGGCCCAGCATGGGCGCGGGCGTCACCGCCTGGCGCAGGGACAGGAAGTTGATGAAGATCAGCACCGCCCCGATGCCGAAGGTGAAGAGCATGAAGGCGAAGGCCGCGATGCCCAGGCGGTTGGCCGGCGCCAGCGAGAGCAGCAGCCAGCCCAGGCCGCAGATGCCGAAGCCCGCAATCAGGCTGGGCCCGGGGCCCAGACGGCGGCTGATGCGGTGGCCGAAGACGCTGGCCAGCACCGTGCCCGCGCCCAGGGCCACATAGCTCAGGCCCACGGTCTGGCCCGAGAGGCCCAGGGTGCGCGTGGCAAAGAGGATCTGCACCACCAGGGCCGCGTTGTGGCAGAGCTGCCAGCCGCCCACGGCCGTGGCCAGGCTCACCAGCAGGCGCTTGTCGCGCACAAAGCGCACGCCGGCCTTGAGGTCGCGCCAGAAGTCGGCCTCGGGGTGCACGCGCAGCTGCTCCTGCACCTTGATGCCGCGCAGGATCAAGGCCGAGATCAGCACCAGCACCGCGTCCACCGCCAGGGCCATGGGCGCGCCCAGCACCTTGATCAGGGCGCCGGCAAGACCCGGCCCCGCCACCTCGGCCCCCGAGGAGGCCAGGGCGTTCTTGGCATGCGCCTCCACCAGGCGGTCGCGCGGCACCACCTGGGTGAGCACGATCTGGGCGGCGCTGCCGGCCGTGGTGTAGACCATGCCCAGCACAAAGCCCACCACATAGAGCCAGGTCATGGACAGCCAGCCCATCCAGGCCACCACGGGCACGGTGGCCACCACCAGGGCCAGGCAGGTCTCGCCCCAGATATAGACCGGCAGCTTGCGCACCCGGTCCAGCCACACGCCCGAGGGCAGGGAGAAGAGCACGAAGGGCACGATCTCCATGGCCGTGAGCAGGCCCATCTGGGTGGGGCTGGCGTTGAGCAGCAGGGCCGCCGTCAGCGGCAGGGCCAGCATGGTGATCTGGCCGCCCAGGGAGCTGATCAGGATGGAGCTCCAGAGGCGGCGGTAGATGCGGTCGCGCAGCAGATCCCGCGGGGGCAGGGTCAGGCTTTGCTTGAGCCGGTCAAACCAGGGCATGGGCCGGGTCGACATGGGAATCTCCAGAAAATGCGCAGCGACGGCCCCTGGACGGGGCAAGGCGGCAGGCTGGCGCCGGGGAAAGACGGGAAAAAAGAGACGGTGGCGGGCGGGCGGCCCGCGGGTGCGGCGCTGGGCGCGCTCAGGCTCGCAAGCCGCGCGCGCCCACCGGCACCGCGGCTGGGCCTGCGGTGCGGCGTCTGGTGCGATCGAGCAGCTTGGTCATGGCCGGCCTGGAAGTGAGCGGCCATCGTACAGGCTGGCTTGATGGCGGACAAGTTCAGTCCGGCTCAGCCCGCTCGCTGATCGCGCGCCGGCCGACGCTGCGCGCCCCAGAAGCTGCCCTCGCGCCCAAAGCCCAGGCGCTCGTACAGGCCGATGGCCACGTCCTCGGGGTCGGCACAGATCACCAGGCGCGCCAGGCCCATGGCCTCCACGCTCTGGCGGCTGACCGCTGCGATCAGGGCGCTGCACAGGCCGCGCCGGCGCCAGTCCGGGTGCGTGCCCACGAACTGGAAGCGGCCCAGCCCGCCCTCGTGGCCTTCGTGGAACAGGCCGCAATCGGCCACCAGGGCGCCGCTGGCGCGGTGGCGGATGCCGAACCAATGGCCGCGGCCCGCGGCCTGCATGGCGGCATAGCGCTGCATCTGGCGCAGGCGGAACTCGCGGTAGTTTTCGGCCTCATAGCCGGGGGGCCGGCTGGCGCATTGCAGGTCCACCAGCTCCGCCTGCCGGCCCGGCTGCGCCAGGTCCAGCACCTGAAACTCGAAGTCGGCCTCCAGCGCTCGCCGCGGGGGCAGGAGCTGCGCCGGCCCGGCGCTGAGCTGGGCGGTGGCAAAGACCTCGAAACCGGCTGCCTGCCAGCTCAGCAGGGGCTCGTGGGCGGCATGGGCATCAAAGCCTATGGCCACATGGCCGGACTCGGGTACATGGCGGCCCACCTCGACCTCGAAGCGCGCCAGCCAGTGCGCCAGATCGGCATCGCGCGGCGGCTGGGGCAGAACCAGGCAGTTGCCCCAGTAGAAGAGCGGGTTGTCCGGCGTGCGCAGCACCAGGCAGTCGGGCCGCGCCTGCACCAGGCCGTCAAAGCGGACGAAGATCAGCTCGGTCTGCCAGCCCAGGGAAAAGCTGGTAGGCGAGAGGGGCACGGCGTCGGGCGCAAGCATGGGGCACATGCCCCACAGCCTAGCGCCCGGACGCCCGCCCGCCCAGTGCCGAAAGCCAGGCCCCGCGGGCGGCGCTCATCATCAGTAGCCGGCAGCCGCGCCGTCGCGGCGCGGGTCGCTGGCGGCCACATAGCCTTCCACCGCCGGGTCGCCCAGGCGCCAGATGAACTGGCCGGCGCCGAAGTCCTGGTAGCTGTCGTGGATGTCGCCGATCTCATGACCCAGGGCGCGCAGACCCTCGATGGTCTCGGGCTTCATGCTGGGCTCCACATTGATGGACAGGCCCTCATTGAAGCGCCAGCGCGGCGCGTCGCAGGCCGCCTGGGGATGCTGCTTGTAATCGAGCATGCGCACCAGGGTCTGCATATGGCCCTGGGGCTGCATATTGCCGCCCATCACGCCGTAGCTCATCACCGGCTGGCCGTCCTTGGTCAGGAAGGCCGGGATGATGGTGTGGAAGGGGCGTTTGCCCGGCGCCACCTGGTTGGCAAAGCCGTCTTCCAGCGTGAAGCCATGGCCGCGGTTCTGCAGCGAGACGCCATAGCCCGGCACGACCAGGCCCGAGCCGAAGCCCATGTAATTGCTCTGGATGAAGCTGACCATCATGCCGCTCTCATCGGCCGTGGTCAGGTAGATGGTGCCGCCCTTGACCGGGTTGCCGGCCTTGAAGTCCTGGGCGCGCTTGACGTCGATCAGCTTGGCGCGCTCGGCCAGATAGGCCGGGTCCAGCATCTGGGCCGGCGTCATCGCCATGGCCGCGGGCTCGGCCACGTATTTGTAGACATCGGCAAAGGCCAGCTTCATGGCCTCGATCTGCAGATGCTGGGAGGCGGTGCTATCCACCGCATGCTGGGCCACATCCAGATGCTTGAGGATGCCCAGGGCCATCAGGGCCGCGATGCCCTGGCCGTTGGGCGGGATCTCGTGCAGGGTGTGGCCCGCATAGTCCTGGCTGATGGGCGTGACCCACTCGGGCTGGTAGGCCGCGAAGTCGGCCGCGGTCATCGCGCCGCCGGTCTGCTTGGCAAAGGCTTCCACGGCCGCGGCCACCTCGCCGCGGTAGAAGGCTTCGCCTTTCGTCTCGGCGATCAGGCGCAGGGTGCGCGCCGCGGCCTTGAACTGGAACAGCTCACCCACCTGGGGCGCGCGGCCCTTGGGCAGGAAGGCCTCGGCAAAGCCGGGCTGGGCCACCAGCTCCTCCACCTTGGAGGCCAGGGTCCACTTCTGCTGCACGATCACCGGCACCGTATAGCCGCGTTCGGCAATCTCGATGGCCGGTGCCATCAGATCGGCAAAGGGCAGCTTGCCAAAGCGCTGGCTCAGCGCCACCCAGCCGGCCACGGCGCCGGGCACGGTGACGGCATCCCAGCCGCGCTTGGGCAGGCTCTTGGCGTCTGCCCCGTACTTTTTGCGGAAGTAGCCCACGTCCCAGGCCTGGGGCGCACGGCCCGAGGCGTTCAGGCCGTGCAGCTCCTTGCCGTCCCAGAGGATGGCGAAGGCGTCCGAGCCCAGGCCGTTGCTGCAGGGCTCCACCAGGGTCATGACGGCCGCGGTGGCGATGGCGGCATCCACCGCATTGCCGCCCTGGGCCAGGATGCGCAGACCCGCCTGCGCCGCCAGCGGGTGCGAGGTGGAGACGATGTTGCGGGCAAAGACCGGGCTGCGCTGGCTGGGGTAGCCGCTGTTCCAGTCAAAGTCGTGTTGGGTAGGGCTCATGGCCTTGTCTCCTCAGTCCAGGGTGATTTTGCGTTCGCGGATCAGACGGCCCCAGCGCTCGCTGTCGGCCTTGACCAGGGCGGCGAACTGGGCGGGGCTGCCGCCCGCGGGTTCAGCGCCCAGGCGGGCCAGGCGCTCGCGCACCTCGGCCGACTGCAGCGCGGTGTTGAGTTCCTGGTTCAGGCGGGTCTGCAGCGCGGCGGGCAGGCCCTTGGGCGCGTAGAGCCCGAACCAGGTCACGGATTCATAACCCGGCAGGCCGGACTCGGCCACCGTGGGCAGCTCCGGCGCCAGGGCCGAGCGGCTGCGACCCGTCACCGCCAGGGCGCGGATGCGGCCGTCCTTCACATGGGGCAGGCCGGAGACGATGGAGTCGATCAGCAGCTGCACATTGCCCGCTGCCAGATCGGGCATGGACAGGCCGGTGCCGCGGTAGGGGATGTGGGTGATGAACACCCCAGCCTGGCTCTTGAAGGCCTCGGTGCTCAGATGCACGATGGTGCCGTTGCCGCTGGAAGCGTAGTTCAGCTGGCCGGGCTTGCTCTTGGCCAGGGCAATCAGCTCGCGCACATCCTTGACCGGCAGGCCGGGCGTGACCAGCAGCAGATTGGCCGCCTGGGCGATCTGGCCCACGGGGCTGAAGTCCTCCTCCACCTTGTAGCCCAGGCGGGGGTTCAGATGCGGGCCGATGGCATGGGTGCTGCTCGTGGCCACCAGCAGGGTGTAGCCATCGGGCGCGGCCTTGGCCACCTCCTGCGAGCCCAGGGTTCCACCGGCCCCGGCCTTGTTGTCCACCACCAGCTGCTGCCCCAGCTGGCTGGCCAGCTTCTGCGAGACGGCGCGTGCCAGCAGATCGGTGGCGCCGCCCGCCGGAAAGGGCACGACCAGGCGGATGGGCCGGTTCGGATAGCTGGCGCCGGTCTGCGCCTGGGCCGGCGCCAGGCTCGCGCTGGCCAGCAGGGCGGCAAGCAGGGCGGCCAGGGGCAGCCGGGGACGGACACGGAACTGGAAGGGCATGCGCAAACGCTCCGAACACAGATGACGAGCCCCGATTCTGCGACCCGCCCCATCGCAAGAAAAGCTAATAATTCTTGCCTCCTTCACAAGCTCTTCTTGTCATGCCCAGCTTGCGCACGCTTCGCAGCTTTGTTGCCGTGGCCCGCCAGGGCTCCTTCGCCGCCGGTGCGGCCGAGGTGGCCCTGACCCAGGCCGCGGTGAGCCTGCAGATGCGCAATCTGGAGGCCGAGCTCAAGCGCGCCCTCTTCGACCGCGGCGGCCAGGGCGGCCGCTCGGCCCAGCTCAATGCCGCGGGCCAGGCCCTGCTGCCCTGGGCCGAACGCATGCTGGCCCTGGACGCCCAACTGCACGAGGAGCTGCGCGACGCAGCCCAGCGCGCCGACCCCATGCAGGGCGCCTACCGCGTGGGCGCCGTGGTCTCGGCCGTGGCGCCACTGGCCCATGCCGTGGTGGCGCTCAAGCAGGCGCATGCGGGCCTGGAGCTCAAGCTGGTGTCGGCCCGGTCGGGCGAGCTGGCGGCCCAGGTGGAGACGGGCCAGCTCGATGCCGCGGTGCTGGTGCGCGGCCCCGGCCGCACCGCGCCGGGCCTGGCCTGGCTCCCTCTGTATGAAGAGCCCCTGGCGCTGCTGGCCCCGGCCGAGCCTGCACGCCTGGGCGCGGCACGCCTGCTGGCCGAGTCACCCTTTCTGCGCTTCGACCGCAGCGAGCGCACCGGCGCCCTGGTGGAGCAGGCCCTGCGACGCCTGGGCCATCCCAAGCTTCAGGAGTTCCTGGAGCTCAACTCCATCGAGGCCCTGGCCGAGCTGGTGCGTCAGCGCGTGGGCGTGGCCCTGCTGCCGCGTCTGCGCAGCGCCAGCTGGGAGCAAGACCCGACCCTGCGCGTGCTGCCCCTGCCGGGCCTGCCACTCACGCGCAGCCTGGGCCTGCTGTGCCGGCGCAGCGTGCGCGGCCCGCTGACCGAGGCCATCGTGCAACAGTTCGACGCCCACTTGTAAGACATTGCAAACAGGGGTCCGCGGGGTCAACTGCGGGTCTGCAGCCCTCGTTGTGTCACTACCTTTCACCACTCCACGGAGAGACGCGATGAGCACCCTGAAGACCACCCTGAGCACCGCCCTGCTGGCCCTGTCTGCTGGTGTTGCCCTGGCCCAGGCTCCGGCCGCCCCGGCCACCACCGCAGCCCCCGCCGCGACCGCAGCGCCGGCCGCCACGGTGGCCCCGGCCAAGGTCGAAGCCAAGGTGGAAGCCAAGGCCGAGACCAAGCACGAGGCCAAGGCGGCCCACACGAGCAAGCATGCGGCCAAGCCCGCCCACAAGGCCGCCAAGGACGGTGCCGCCAAGCCCGAAGCCAAGGCTGATACCAAGGCCGAAGTGAAGGCCGAGCCCAAGGCTGAAGCCAAGCCCGCAGCCACCGCGCCGACCACGCCTGCAGCCCCCAAGACCCAGGGCTGATCCAGCCGGTCTCGCAGGTCAATATCGACTAGCAAGACCTGACCCTTGCGGAGCTCCGGCTCCGCCCCCGCCGCAAGGTTCATCCCTTGCGGCGCTGCGCGTTCTGGTGGTTCCGGATCGCGTGCTGCGCGGCAAGGCAGCGCTCTGCCAGACCTTGCTGTTTCTCCGTGGTGCTCCGTCTCAGAGCGCCTTGTCGCGCAGCGCCATCAGCAGATCCGGGCAGCCCTCCTCATTGCCCGAACCATCTCCCCGGGCCTGCAGCACAAAGCCGTGGCGCTCGTAGAAGCGTCGCGCACCGGCATTGGGCTCGAAGGTGTAGAGCCTGAGCGGCCGGGGCAGGCGCGCCAGCGCATGGCACAGCAAGCGCGTGCCCAGGCCCTGGCCCGTATGGGCGGGATGCACATACAGCTGCTCGATCCAGGCGCCGCCCTCATCGCCCACGTCCCGCGCTTCCGGCGCGTCGCTGAGAAAACCCAGCACGGCTCCCTCGGGCGCTTGGCTCAGCACCCAGCTGCGCCCCGCGGGCAGCAGGACCTCCGCCACCCAGCGCCGCACCTCGGCCTCGGTATGGGCCAGGGGCGCGTAAGGCAGGTGGATGCGGCGCGCGGCCAGATAGAGCGTGGCCATCGGCTCGGCGTCCCGGGGGCTTGCAGGCCTGATCTCGAGGCTCATGGCACTATGCTTGCTTGCATTGTCGGACCGCGATACTGACACAAGCCATGAGCACGACTTCTCCCCTGCACCACATCCCCGGCCGTACCAAGAAGCTGCCTCCGCTGCGCGTGGGCGTGGGCGGGCCGGTGGGTTCCGGCAAGACCACCCTGGTCGAGGTGCTGTGCAAGACCCTGCGCGAGCGCTACGACCTGGTGGTGGTCACCAACGACATCTACACCAAGGAAGACCAGCGCCTGCTCACCGTGGCCGGCGCGCTGGAGCCCGAGCGCATCATGGGTGTGGAAACCGGCGGCTGCCCGCACACCGCCATCCGCGAGGACTGCTCCATCAATCTGGAGGCGGTGGACCGTCTGCTGGAGAAGTTCCCGGACGCCGACATCGTCTTCGTGGAAAGCGGCGGCGACAACCTGGCCGCCACCTTCAGCCCCGAGCTGTCGGACCTGACCATCTATGTGATCGATGTGGCCGCGGGCGAGAAGATTCCACGCAAGGGTGGCCCCGGCATCACCAAGAGCGATCTCTTCGTGATCAACAAGACCGATCTGGCCCCGCACGTGGGCGCCAACCTGGAGATCATGGAGGCCGATACGCGGCGCATGCGGCCCACGAAGCCCTTCGTGATGAGCAATCTCAAGACCGGCGCCGGCCTGGATCAGGTGATCGCCTTCATCGAGACCAAGGGCCTGCTCAAGGCCGCCTGAGCGGGCCTGCGCTCAGGCCAGGCTGAGCGGCACGACCTTGCGTTCGCTGCCGCCGGCCACATCCACATGGCACAGGCCCGGGCAGCCCTGCTTGCTGCCCACAGCGGCGTCGAAGACCTCGCGGGCACAGTCGTGGCAGCAGCCACAGGCCGAAGCCACCCGGGTTTCGTCCTGCAGCACCTCGAAATTCCGGATGCCGGCGTCCACGGCGTGGCGGATGTCGCGGTCGGAAACTCGGTGGCAGAGGCAGACGATCATGGCGGCGTGAGCTGGCTGAAACCCGGCAGATCAGGCGTCCGGGCGAAGCGAACTCTAGCGCAAATGCGAACCCTTCTCAATCATGTTCGCATCAATAACCCCGCAGGCCGGGGGTATTTGTGGCAAGGCCCTCGGAAATGACAAAGGCCGCAGCACAGCTGCGGCCTTCCGGGAAGGGGGGGGTGCATCGGCCGGCGTGCCGGCCTCAGGGCCGATCAGGCCTCGCCGCCGCCCATCTGGGTCTGCAGATAGTTCTGCTCGCCCACCTGCTTGACCAGCTCGATCTGGGTTTCCAGGTGGTCGATGTGCTCTTCGGTGTCGCTGAGGATGTCTTCCAGCAGCTCGCGCGAGACATAGTCGCGCACGCTTTCGCAGTAGGCGATGGCTTCCTTGAGCAGGCCGTGCGAGCCCGTCTCCACACGCAGATCGCAGCTCAGGATCTCGATGGCGGTCTCGCCGATATAGAGCTTGCCCAGGTCTTGCAGATTGGGCAGGCCCTCGATCTGCAGGATGCGGTCCATCAGGCGATCCGCATGCTTCATCTCCTCGATGGACTCCTGGTACTCGTGCTTGGCCATGCGCTCGAAGCCCCAGTTCTTCAGCATGCGGTAGTGCAGGAAGTACTGGTTGATCGCGGTCAGCTCGTTCTTCAGCTGCGCATTCAGATATTCCAAGACCTTGGCGTCGCCCTTCATGTCCTACTCCTTCTTGTGAACTGGCGCGCATTGTGCGCCCTGCCCGGCTTGATCCCGGACAAGACCCGGCACCGGCACATTGCATGCGAAGCGTTTTCACTCTGATGTGCGCGTTTCCGCCTTACGGGGGATCAGATATCACTTGCTATTGCGAATTGTTCGCATTTAAGATGAGGGCATGAGCACCACCCTTCACACCCTGCCGCGCCAGCCCCTGGCGCACGAGCCCGGCATGCCGGCCGCGTCCTCCCTGGGTCTGCCGGCGCCGCAGCCGGGTCGCCGACGGCTCAGCAGCCAGGCGCTGATGGGCCAGGAGCGCGAGATCGAGATCGAGCATGCCGGCCAGCTCTACCGCCTGCGCCTGACCTCGCTGGGCAAGCTCATCCTCACCAAGTGAGACCGCGGCCGCGCTGACGACGGGCCCCTCGCCCCTCAGCGCGTCCACAGCCACACGCACCGCCAGCCTCGCGCCAGCCCTGCCACACCGCCCCACCGGGGCGTCGTCGGCCGGGCTCGCTGCCCGCGGCCGCCCCGGGGGACGCTCATGCCGACCATGAACAGGAGCGTTCACCCATGCACGCCAGCCCCGCGCCCGACCACGGCGCCGTCCGCCGCGCCTTTGGCTCGGCCCGCCAGGAACGCCAGATTCGCCACCGCGAGCTCGCTGCCCAGCTGCAGCTCAGCGAAGGCGAGTTGCTGGCCGCCCATCTGGGCGGTTTCGATCCCCAGGAATCCCCGCTGCAGGCCCGCCGCCTGCGCCCCGACTGGGCCGATCTGATCGCCGCCCTCGAGGCCCTGGGCCCGGTGATGGCCCTCACCCGCAACGAGAGCTGCGTGCACGAGAAGGTGGGCGCCTACCGCCACAGCAGCCGCCAGGGCCCCGTGGGCCTGGTGCTGGGCGGCGCCATCGATCTGCGCCTCTTCTACAGCCACTGGCAGCACGGCTTCGCGGTGCAGGAGCGCCTGGCCGATGGCGCCCTGCAGCGCAGCCTGCAGTTCTTCGACGCCGCGGGTACGGCCATCCACAAGGTGTTTCTGCGCCCCGAGAGCGAGCTGGCGGCCTATGAGGCCCTGTGCGAGCGTTTCGCCGCCGCCGATCAGCAGCCCGGCCTGCAGACCGCTCCCGCCTGGCAGGAACCCGCCGAGCGCCCCGATGCCGAGATCGATGCCGCCGCCCTGCGCCGCGACTGGGCCTCGCTGCGCGACACGCACGACTTCTTCGGCCTGCTGCGCCAGCACGGCGTCTCGCGCATCCAGGCCCTGCGCCTGGCCGACCCGGCCTATGCCCAGCCCCTGCCTGCCTCCAGCGCCCTGGAGCTGCTGCAGCGCGCCGCGCAGCAGGGCGTGTCCATCATGGTCTTCACCGGCAATCCCGGCATGATCCAGATCCACAGCGGCCCGGTGCAGCGCGTGGCCGTGATGGGGCCCTGGATCAATGTGCTGGATCCGGGCTTCAATCTGCATCTGCGCGAGGACCACATCGCCAGCGCCTGGCTGGTGCGCAAGCCCACGGTGGACGGCTTGGTCAGCTCGCTGGAACTCTTCGACGCCCAGGGCCGCACGATCGCCATGCTCTTCGGCGAGCGCAAGCCCGGCCAGGCCGAGCGCTGCGACTGGCGCGCCCTGCTGGACAGCCTGGTCGACACCCGCCCGACCCCGGGCGGCAGCCCGCAGCGGGTGGCGGCATGCTGAGGCGGCGCCCGCTCCTGGGCCTGGGCGGCCTGGCCCTGCTGGGGCCGGCGGCCGCGCTCGCCAGCCCTGCCGCCGCACCGCGTGTGGTCAGCATCGGCGGCGCGCTCACCGAGCTGATCTACGCCCTGGGCGCCGAGCAATACCTGGTGGGCGTGGACAGCACCTCGCTCTTCCCCGCCGCGGCCCAGCGCCTGCGTCAGGTGGGTTATGCCCGCACCCTGGCCGCCGAAGGCCTGCTGGCGCTCAGCCCCAGCCTGATCGTGGCCACCGAGGAGGCCGGCCCGCCCGCCGTGCTGCGCCAGCTGGAGGCCGCGCGCGTGCCCCTGCAGCTGCTGCGCTCGGACTACCGCTTCGAGGGCGTGCTGGCCCGGGCCGAGCGTCTGGGCAGCCTGCTCGGCCGCGAGGCCCAGGCACGCGCGCTGCGCAGCCGGCTGCAGGCCGAGTGGGCCCAGGCCCAGACCGAGCTGGCTCGTTTCCGGGCAGCCCAGGGTGCGGCCGCGCCGCGCGTGCTCTTCGTGATGGCCCATGCCCCGGGCCAGCTGCGCGCCGCCGGTCAGGACACCGGCGCCGAGGCCATGCTGGCCTATGCCGGCGCGCGCAATGCCCTGCAGGGTGCGCAGGGCTACAAGGCCCTGAGCCCCGAGGCGGCCATTGCCGCCGCGCCGGACTTCATCCTCAGCACCCAGCAAAGCCTGGACCTGCTGGGCGGCAGCGCCGGCCTGCTGCGCCAGAACGGCCTGGCCCAGACGCCCGCCGGCCAGGCCGGCCGCGTGGCGGCCATGGACGCGCTGGAGCTGCTGGGTTTCGGCCCGCGCCTGCCCCAGGCCCTGAGCCGCCTGATCACCCTGATCCACGGCCCTGCGGCCGCCGCCCGGGCCTGAGCGCAATATGGCCGCCATCCTGCCCGCCTCGCTGCGCCATGTGTCGGCCGCGCCCGCCGGCCCGCGGCTCTCGCGCACGCTGCTGCTGACCCTGGCCCTGCTGCTGAGCCTGCTGGCGGGCCTGCAGTTCGGCGCCGTGCCCCTGCAAGCGCGTGACTGGCTCTACGGCCCCTGGGCCGAGGGGCCTGTGAGCGCCAGCGCCCATGTGCTGTGGCAGCTGCGCCTGCCGCGCCTGCTGCTGGCCGCCAGCGTGGGCGCGGCCCTGGGCCTGGCCGGCGCCCTGGCCCAGGCCCTGTTTCGCAACCCCATGGCCGAGCCCGGCCTGCTGGGCGTAAGCAGCGGGGCCGCCGCCGCCGTGGCCCTGAGCCTCACGCTCTTCGCCGGTCTGCAGCTGGCCCTGCCGCCGGCCTGGCGCCTGTGGCTGCTGCCCTTGCTGGGCTTTGTGGGCGCCCTGCTCGTCTGCCTGCTGCTCACCCGCCTGGCGCGCTGGCTGGCCCCGGGCTCGGTGGCCGCCCTGCTGCTGTGCGGCCTGGCCCTGCAGGCCCTGAGCTTTGCGGTGGTGGGCCTGTGCAGCTTCCTGGCCAATGACGAGCAGCTGCGCGCCATCAACTTCTGGACCCTGGGCTCCCTGGCCGGCGCGCACTGGGGCATGGTGGGCCTGATGGCGCTCACCCTGGCCCTGCTCGTGCCCCTGGCCCGGCGCCTCGCGCCCCAGCTCAATGCCCTGGCCCTGGGCGAGGCTGCGGCCGGCCATGTGGGCGTGGATGTGGACGGCCTGCGCCGCCGCGCCGTGGCCGCCATCGCCCTGCTCAGCGCCCTGGCCGTGGCCTGGTGCGGCAGCATCGGCTTCATCGGCCTGATGGCGCCGCATCTGGCGCGCCAGCTGGTGGGGGCCGACCAGCGCCGCGTGCTGCCCTGCGCCATGCTGGCCGGCGCCTTGCTGCTGGTGCTGGCCGACACCCTGGCGCGCAGTGTGGCCGTGCCGGCCGAGGTGCCGGTGGGTGTGTTCAGCGCCCTGATCGGCGCGCCCTGGTTCCTCTGGCTGCTGCGCGGCGCCCTGCGCCGCCAGCCGGGAGCGCTGTGATGGCGCCGCCCCTGCTGCAGCTGCAGGCGGCCGAGCTGTGGCTGCCCGGCCGCCCCGCTCCGGCCCCGCTGGGCCCCTTCTCGCTGAGCCTGCGCGCGGGCGAGCGCATCGCCATCCTCGGGCCCAGCGGGGCCGGCAAGTCCAGCCTGCTGCGACTGATGGCGGGCGACAGCCCGGCCAGCCGGGGCCAGGTCTTGCTGGAGGGCCGCGCCCTTGCCGACTGGGGCCGCGCCGCCCTGGCCCGGCGCCGCGCGGTGCTGCCCCAGCAGCAGGGTGTGGCCTTCGGTCTGCCGGTGGAGCTGGTCGTGAGCCTGGGCCGGGTGGCGCTGGGTGCTGACGCGAGCGGCGAGCGCATCGTGCGCGAGGCCCTGGCCGCGGCCCAGGCCGCCCATCTGTGGGGCCGGCGCTTCGACACGCTCTCGGGCGGCGAACAAGCCCGGGTGCAGCTGGCCCGCGTGATGGCCCAGGCCTGGGACCAGCGCGAGGGCCTGCTGCTGGTGGACGAGCCCCTGGCCGCCCTGGACCCCGGTCTGGTCCAGGCCCTGATGGACAGCCTGGCCGACTTTGCCGCCACGCGTGGCCACGCCCTGGTGGCCGTGCTGCACGACCTGAACCTGGCAATGAACCACTTCGAGCGACTCTGGCTGATCAAGCAGGGGCGGGCGCTGGCTGATTGCGATGCCCTGCCCGCCGCCCTGCCCCTGCTGGAACAGCTCTACGACATGCGCCTGCGCCTGCTGCGCGACGCGCAAGGCCTGGCCCTGCTGCCGCGGCGCCAGGCAGCCTGAACCCTTCGCCCGTCCCTGCTCACGGAAGCCTGAACCATGTGCGACAAGCCCAATATCTTCAGCCCCCTGCTGGCGGCGCAGGACGATGCGCCCACCCGCGACACCCTGCCCGCCGCCCTGAAGCAGCGCTTCGAGAACCAGGAGGCCCGCGAGCTGCGCGAGGCCCTGCGCGGTTCGCGCCGCCGCCGCCTCTGGGAGCTGCCCAGTCAGGCCCTGTGCCCGGTGATTGGCGTCTGCCTGCCCATGCCGGTGCTGCGCCGTCGCCTGGGCAAGAGCCTGGGCGGCGTGCCCCTGAACACCGACTACGACCTGCACTGCGGTGCCATCAATGAGTGCGGCCGCCGCAGCCCCATTGCCGAGAACCTGCAGCGCGAGCTGGACCAGCGCTGCGCCCAGGCCCTACGCCTGGCTGCCCAGCACAAGAGCACCGAGGCCCTGGGGCGCTGGTGGCAGGCCGCCCAGAACGGCAACGATGTGGCCGGCGCGCTCTGGGCCACCCTGACCCATGCGCGCTGCGAGCCCGAGCTGCAGGAGCAGGTGCTGCGCGACATCCATATGCTGCAGCACCAGGTGGGCGCGGCCAACCGCGCCGATCTGCAGCGCCTGGAAGAACTGGCCGACGAAAACCAGGTGCTGGCCCGCGAGCTGGCCCAGGCCCAGTCGCGCAGCAGCCGCCTGCTGGCCGAGCGCCAGAGCCAGATCGAGGGTCTGGAGGCCGAACGCCTGCGCCTGCGCGGCGAGCTGCTGGCGCGCGACAGCCTGCTGGCCGGCCTGCGCGAAGAGATCGCGGCCCTGGAAGCGGCCGTGCCGGGCCTGCGCCACCGCCAGGACCAGGCCCTGCAGATCCGCCAGCAGCAGGAGCGCATGCACCAGCTGGAACGGAGCCTGCTGCATGCGCAGCAGCAGCTGGAGCGCGAGCAGCGCCGCCGCCAGGAAGAGCAGGTCCAGCGACGGGAGCTCGTGCCGGCCGAGGAGGCCCCCACGCCCGAGCAGGCGCCGGAGCTCGCGCCCAGCCTGCATGAGCGCGCCGTGCTCTGCGTGGGCGGGCGCCAGTCGGTGGTGCCCATCTACCGCCAGCTGATCGAGCGCACCGGTGGGCGTTTTCTGCACCATGACGGCGGCGAGGAAGACGCCGTGGCCAAGCTGGACGCCAGCCTGGCCGCCGCCGATCTGGTGATCTGCCAGACCGGCTGCATCAGCCACGATGCCTATTGGCGGGTCAAGGACCACTGCAAGCGCCATGGCAAGCGCTGTGTCTATATCGAGTCGCCCAGCGCCAGCAGCCTGCGCCGCGCCCTGGGAACGCTGGAACAGGGCGGTGAGGCGCAGCCGGCGCCGACCACGGCCGAGGGCGGGGACGCCTAGACCCCGGCCGCCGCCGTGATACAAGTGCGCGAGTTCCTCAGGCCCCGGCCCCACCGTCCCGCATGACCCCACTTCTCCCCTTCGAGCGGCTCATTCTGGAGGGCCTGGGCGCCGCCCTGCCCGAGGCGCAGCGGCCGCGCTATGCCCAACAGCTGGCCCATATCAACAAGGTGCAGCGCCTGCTGGACTGGCGCGAGATCGAGTTCTTCTGCATGCGCTGGTTCCGGGTTCGCTGGCCCGAGGCCCTGCTCTTCGAGAACCGCGCGGAATTCGAGCTGGGCACGGGCCTGCTCCGGGCCGCGGGCGCAGAGCAGCGGGTCAGGGTCTGGGCCGTGGGGGGCCATGTCTTCAGCATCGAGGCCGAGCAGGGGCTCAAGCCCTGGCGGGACGCCCGCGATCTGTCCTTCAGCCCCGACCCGCAGCCGGCCGGCCTTTGAACCCGCGCACGGCATGACCAGCCCACTTCACACCGAGCACCAGGCCTTCGAGCAGCTGTCGCGGCATCGCCATGCCCAGGGCTATGTGGCCCTGGTGCTGGAGGGGGGCTATGTGGAGGCCGGCGCCGGAGGGCGGCTGCGGGTGCAGGCCGGCGAGGTCGTCTTCCACAGGGCCCACGAAGCGCATCAGAACCAGTTCGGCGCCCGCGGCGCCCGGGTGCTGAACCTGCCCCTGCCCGCGGGCCTGTGTGAGGACTGGACGCTGGGCGAGCTCGGCGATGCCGACGCGGTGGTCCGCCTGGCCGAGCGCGACCCCGTCCAGGCCGCGGCCCTGCTGCGGCAGGAGTTCCGGCCCGGCGGCACGCGCCTGAACGACTGGCCGGACCTGCTGGCCGCGGCCCTCTGGGCCGATACCGCGCTGGACCTGGGCGCCTGGGCCGAGGGCATGGGCCTGGCGCCCGCGTCCCTGAGCCGGGGCTTTCGCCGCGCCTATGGCACCAGCCCCAAGCGCTACCGCCTGGAGCAGCGCGCCCTGCAGGCCCTGCGCCGCCTGCCGCACTGGCCGGACACCCTGGCGGCCCTGGCCGCCGAGACGGGTTTCGCGGACCAGGCCCACCTGGGCCGCAGCCTGCAGGCGCTCACCGGCCACGCTCCCGGGCGGCTGCGCCAGCCGGGTTAAGTCCGTTCAAGACCGGCGTCCGGGCCCGGCCTAGCATGGGCCCATGATGCAAAGACGCAGCCTGATCACCGGCCTCTCGAGTGCATGGATGGCCACCATGCTGACCCCTATGCCCGCCTGCGCCCAGACGCCGGCCCTGCGCACGCGCTGGAAGCTGCGCGGCTCCGAGGGGGCCGATGCCATCGCCTTTCTGGGCCCGCTCTCGGGCACCCCGCTCTATCTGGAGTTCTATGCCGAGGACGCCGCCGCCTTCGCGCCGCGCCTGCCCGAGGCCGTGCGCCAGGACCTGGCCCGTCTCTGGGCCCAGGCCCAGGAGGACGGCTTCGGCCTGCTGGGGCCCAATCTGCAGCTGCTGCTGTGCACCCAGGGCCATGACGCCAGCCTGGCCAGCCTGCTGCAGGCCCTGCGCCAGCGCGAGAGCGCCCTGCTGCCCGGCTACCGCGCCAGCCGCTACTGGAACGCGTCGGACTGGGCCTGGTTCGAAGGCGCGGCGCCGCGGCTGGAACGCATCTTCGAAGCCCTGCAGGCCGCCGACTTCGCAGCCTTCCGCGCCGAGCGGGCGGGCGACGCGCTGGCGCGCCGCATCACCGAGCAGGGCCGCGCCCTGGCGGGCTTCGATGTGGTGGCCTGGCAGGAGAAGCTCACCGGCCGGCGCTTCGAAGCCGAGATCGAGATCCTGCTGCTGCAGTTCGCCAAGCCGCACGGCATCAAGGTGCAGGGCCAGACCTTTCTGCAGAGCGCCGACTACGACACCGCCACCACGGTGCGCATCGCGGCCCACGAGATGTTGCACCCGCCCGTGCCCATGGACGGCGCGGCCGCCCGCGCCGCCCTGGCCGTGCTGGAGCGCGACCCGCTGATCATGAAGATCGTGCGCGAGCACGATCCCCGCTGGGGCTACACCACGCTCAAGGGTCTCCTGGACGAAGACCTGGCCCAGGCCCTGGACCAGCTGATCAGCGAGGCCCTGGGCGTGGGCCGCAATCCCGCGGACCGCTGGCGCAAGGCCGACGAGGGCATGCATGTGATCGCCGCCGGCCTCTACGGCCTGCTGCGCCAGGACCGCTGGAGCGAGACAGGCGGCGCCATCGAGCCCTGGCTCGCGCAAGCCGCGGCTGCCGGGCGGCTGGACCCTGCCCACTTCCACCCCGTGGCCGCCCGGGTGCTGGAGCGGCCCCTCAACGCCCTCTGGCCCCTGGCGCAGGCGCCGCGCTGAGCGCCGTTCGGCGGCAGCATTTTGTAACCTCAGCACCCCCTTCGGTAGGGTGATGCACCACGAAGCGAAGGACCACAATCGCCCGCCGATGGGCCTTGATTGCTGCGAGGCTTGACGGCCATCAGAGGATCTCGACTTGGCCCAGGCAAGACCTGGCCCCAAAGCGAGATCATCGGCAGACCTAGAAATCAAGACACTCACACAGGGAGTCCTTCGCATGAGCATCCGCAAGACCACAAGCCCCCTGCTCTTCGCCGCCTTGGCGCTGAGCATGGCCGCCGCACAAGCCCAGACCATGCCCGACATCGGCGGCATCAAGCTGCGCAGCCCGCTGATGGCCCAGCGCGCCCAGATCAGCAAGATCAACCCGGGCTACCAGATCACCGAGGTCACGACCACCTCGGGCAAGGTCGTGGGCCTGCAGGGGCTGGCTTTCAGCAGCGTGGACAAGCGGCCTTCCGACCAGTTCCTGGCCCTGCAGGATGAGTCGGGCAATGTCTGGTACCTGGCTCGGGCCCAGCGTTTCGACGAAGGCAAGTATGTGCCCATCACGGCGATCAACCAGGCCCTGGCGGACAAGTACGGGGACTACACCTACAGCAACGACGGCGGCTTTAACCGCTCCTGGTCCTTCACGCCCGAGGATCACAAGCTCATGAAGGCCAAGGAGGATCGCTGCGGCCTGCCGTCCAGAAGTTTCAGCGGCGGCCAGTCGCTCAGCAAAATCCCCGAGTTCAGCTTCTTTGTCCCCAGCGCCTTCTATGCGACCTGCGGCGTGGGCATCCGCAGCTCGCTGTCATACTGGTACCAGGACAAGAGCTTCGCCACCGGCTATGTGGTGACTCTGGCCGACATCAAGACGCGCTTTGACGTTCTGGATCGCCAGAACAAGGCCGAGGCCGCGGCTCGCAAGAATGAGTCCGACGCTATGAAGGACAACAAGGTCAAGCTCTGAGGCCCCAGGCCTCCAGTACGGCCGCGCGCAGCGCGGCCAGGGCCGGCGCGGCCTGACCCGCGCGGGCCGCCGGCAGCGCGGCCCAGCACAACCAGGTGTGGCCGCGCCAGCCGGGCCAGACCTGCAGCTGGCCCTGGCGCTGAGCCTGCTCGGCCAGATCGGCCCGCACAATGCCCGCGCCCATGCCGCTGGCCACCATGCTCAGCACCAGGCCCTCGCGGTCGGCGGTGGCACCGCTGGCCGGCACCTCGCGCCCGGCGCTGGCAAAGAGCTCGTCCTGCGAGCGGCGCACCGCGCAGCCGGGCGGCGTGCCCACCCAGGGCAGTGCGCTGGTCAGGGTCTGCAGATCCAGCACCGGATGCGCCGCCGCCAGCGCGGGCGGCAGGGCCACGGCCAGCTCCACCCGGCCCAGGCGCTGGAAGTCGAGTTCGGCGTCCTGCTCCAGGTGGCTCATCACATAGGCGCAGTCCAGCTCGCCGCGGCGCAGGGCGGCTAGCGAGGTGCTGGACAGCAGCTGCTGCAGCTGCAGGCCCACCTGCGGATGCCGCTGCGCCAGGCTCAGCAACACCTCGCCCAGGCGCAGCGGCAGGGGATCGCCCACCATGCCCATGCGCAGCTGGCCCTGGGTCTCGCCGCGCAGGCGGGCGGCCGAGGCGCGCAGCTCACCGGCCGAGGCCAGGGTGCGCTGGGCATCGTCCAGCAGGCGCCGGCCCGAGTCGGTGAGCTCCATGCCGCGGGCGCTGCGCTCGAAGAGCTTCACGCCCAGCTCGTCCTCCAGGGCCTTGAGCTGGGCGCTGACCGCAGGCGGGCTGGTGAAGACCTTCTCGGCCGCCCGCGTCAGGCTGCCTTCCTGGGCGATGGCCACAAAAGTGCGCAGTTGGTAGAGCTCCATGGCCGTGATTTTCGGCGGCCGGGGCGCAGCCGGGTTTCGGATTTGCGGAAGACCCGATCCAAACATGCGAATGGCGCCGGCGCGCCGCCGGGCGGAGCATGCGAACCCGATCGATTTCGCACCGTTTGCGCCCCCTATGAGAACCGCCCTGCCCCTGTCCCCCGCCCCGGCTCTGGCCCGCAGCACGCCGCCGCGCGGCCTGGGCTTTGCCGCCCTGGTGCTGGCCGCCCTGTCCTGGGCCAGCCTCTACTTCGTTTCCAAGCCCGTGCTGGGCGAGGTCAGGCCCGCGGCCTTCACCCTGCTGCGCTACAGCGTGGCGGCCCTGGTCTTTGCCCTGCTGCTGGCGCCGCGCGGGGCCGCGCCCTGGCGCCAGCTGCGCCGGCATGCGCCGCGCCTGGCCCTGATGGGCCTGCTGGGCTATGGCTTCTTCGGCCTGATGCTGATCAGCGGCCTGGCCCTGTCCAATCCGGCCCATGGCGCCACCCTGGTGGCCACCGTGCCCATCAGCACCCAGCTGCTGCGCTGGGCCCTGGACGGGCAGCGCCCCTCGCCCGCCCAGCTGGGCTGCAGCCTGCTGGCCCTGGCCGGGGTGGCCCTGCTGGCTGGTCTGCTGGGGCCTCAGACCGCTGCCCCGGCGGCCGGTTCGGCAGCGCGCATGCTGCTGGGTGATCTGATGACCCTGGGGGGCAGCCTGGGCTGGGTGCTCTACACCCGGGGCGCCGGCCAGCTGAGCGCCGAGCTGGACCCGTTGGCCTACTCCGGGCTCACGGCCATCGCCATGTGGCCCGTGCTGGCCCTGGGCATGCTGGGCGCGGCCGTCCTGGGCTGGATCGAGCTGCCCAGCGCGGCCCAGCTTCGGGCGCAAGGGCCGGCCCTGCTCTACGTGGGCGTGGTGCCCTCGGTGATGGCGGTGCTCTGCTATCTCTTCGGCGTGCGCCTGCTGGGACCGCTCACCGGCGGCGCCTTCCTGAACCTGATCCCGGTCTCGGCCCTGGGGCTGGGCACCCTGCTGGGCCAGCCCCCCAGCGCGCGCGAGCTGCTGGGCTGCGCCATCGTGGTCTCGGCCCTGCTGCTGCAGGGCCGGCTGCAGCGCCCGGGCGCCAGGCCCTAGCATGCCAATCCGGCCCGCAGGCCTCTATGCATATGCGGGCTTCTTCCTTGGCGATCGCAAGGCCGCGCCCTAGGCTGCGCGCCTCACAACAAGATCCGAGTCCGAGGAAGGGATTTCATGTCACTGCAGTACTCGCGCCAGCAAGGCGCGCTCCGTTCAGCCCCCCGTCACCGCCCCAGCCCCCGTCTGGCCCCGCTGGCCCTGGCCCTGCTGCTGGCCCACCCGGCCCTGCAAGCGGCCGAAGAGATCCAGACCGTGCCCACGGTCAAGCTCACCGGTTCGCGCATCCTGCGCGCCAAGGCCGAGGGCGCCAATCCGGTCACGGTGCTGCGCGCCGAAGACCTCTCGCGTCAAGGCTACAAGAATGTGTCAGACGCGCTGCAGGCCCTGACCCAGAACACCGGCTTCACCCAGGGCGAGGACTACGGCAACACCTTCACACCGGCGGCCAATGCCATCAGCCTGCGCGGCCTGGGCCCCAATCACACCCTGACCCTGGTGAACGGCCGCCGCCTGGCCGACTACCCCACGGCCTACCAAGGCTCGGTCAATTTCGTGAACCTGGCCAACATCCCCTCGGCCCTGATCGACCGCGTGGAGGTGCTCAGCGGCGGCGCCTCAGCCGTGTACGGCTCGGATGCCATCGCCGGCGTGATCAACATCGTGCTGAAGAAGCAGACCGACGGACTGCGTCTGAACCTCAAGGCCGGCGCCACCGAGGACGGCGGCGGCGAGAACGGCCGCCTGCAGCTCACCGGCGACTTCGCCCAGGGCGCGCTCAGCGGCATCTGGGGCCTGGAACTCAGCGCACGCCAGCCCATCTGGAGCCGCCAGCGCGATTTCATGGCCGACAGCACCCTGGGGGGCGCCGCCCCCACCGGCGTGTTCACGCGCCTGGACCAGGGCAGCAAGAAGTACATCGACCCGGGCGCGGGCACCTGCGAGGCCCTGAGCGGGCTCTTCGAGGGCAGCACCCGGCGCTGGGAGAGCAAGACGGGGGCCTACTGCGCCAGCGGTCGCGCCCAGCCCAGCTACTGGACCACCCAGACCGGCAACCGAAGCAGCAACTTCGCCACCCTGCTGAACTACCAGCTCAACGACAAGACCGAGCTCTTCCTGGAGGGGCTGCTGGGCTTCAACACCACCGACAACAACACCCGCGGCCCCAGCTGGACCTCGCTGGCCGCTGGCGCCGGCTACTTCCGCAACGCCAAGACCGACAAGCTCGAGACCTGGACCCGCCGCCTGGCGCCCGAGGAACTGGGCGGTGTGGAGAGCTTCAACCGCAGCTGGCGCGATCGCTCGGGTAATCTGGCCCTGGGCGCACGCGGCGAGCTGGGCGCCTGGGGCTATGAGCTGGTCTACAACGCCTCGGCCTATGACAACCGCACGCCGGTGCCGCGCCTGCTGGCCAATGTGGACGAGTTCTTCCTGGGCAAGCAGCAGGGCGTGGACGCCCAGGGCGTGCCCATCTACGCCCCCGATGCCAAGCGCCTTTTCACGCCCCTGACGCCGGCCGAGTACCGCAGCATCAGCGGCGACAGCGAAGGCCACAACAAGGCCTGGACCCACAGCCTGGGCCTCTCGGTCAACCGCGAGCTGCTGCGGCTGCCGGCCGGTCCGCTGCAGCTGGCGGCGCAGGCCGAGATTGGCGGCCAGGGCTTCAGCAACGTCAGCGATGCCCGCCTGGGCCAGGGCGTGTTCTACAACACCAGCGATACCCCCGAGGTCAAGGGCACGCGCCAGCGCAAGGCCGTGGGCGTGGAGCTCTACGCACCACTGGCAAGCCAGCTCAACGCCACCCTGGCGGGTCGCTACGACGACTACCGCTTTGCCGGCCGCAGCGAAGATCAGTTCACCTACCAGGCCGGCCTGGAGTTCCGTCCTCGCCCCGATCTGCTGCTGCGCGCCAACCACGCCACCAGCTTCCGCGCGCCGGACATGAACTACATCTTCACCGCGCAGACCAAGGGCTATTACGCCTCGTCCACCGACTACTACCGCTGCGCCACCAGCGGCCAGGCCCTGGACAAGTGCAGCTTCCGCAATATCGCGCCGGGCTTCAACTATGTGCGCGGCGGCAATGCCGACCTGCGCTCCGAGACCGGCCGCAGCCAGGGTCTGGGCCTGGTCTGGTCGCCCAATCAGGACTTCGACGCCTCGCTGGACTTCTGGCGCATCAGCATCGATGACCTGGTCACCAATCTGAGCGCCGACAAGCTGCTGCGCGATGAGGCCGACTGCCGCCTGGGCCGCCTGGACGCCAGCAGCCCCAGCTGCGTGGACACCCTGCAGCGCGTGCGCCGCAACCCGGCCGATGCCGTGGTGCGGCCGGGCGAGGTCAAGGACATCCTGGTCAGCCCCATCAATGCCGCCCGGCAGAGCACGCGGGGCTTTGACATCAGCGCCCGCTACGCTTTGCAGACCGAGCAGGCCGGCCGCTTCCAGCTGGGCCTGAAGTACACCCGGGTGCAGAGCTATGTGTACCGCCAGTTCGCCGGCGACCCGGCCACCAACAAGGTGGGGACCCGCGACTTCAGCGACTGGCCCAACAAGCTGATCGCCACCCTGGGCTGGACGATAGGCGACTGGAGCAGCACCGCCACGCTGACCCGCAACGGCCGTCTTGCGGACAGCGACAACGGCTGGATCAAGCCTGCCACCCTGCTGAACCTCAGCACCCGCTACCAGTTCAACCCGACTACCAGCCTGAGCCTGATCGTCAACAACGTGGGCAACCGCGTGCCGCGCGATCTGTCGGATGGCTGGCCCTTCTACCCGACCAGCTACTACAGCCCTCACGGCCGCCAGGGCTGGATCGAGTTTGAGCACCGATTTGGTGCCTAAGCTGGCCTGACAACGCGACCACGCACCCCTCGGGTGCGTGGTGCGCGCGTGAAGAACAGCACAAACCAGTGCAATACCACTTGTCTAAGGGGTATCCCGGGGTGAGGGGCTTCGCAAGAATCCGCCCATGAACTCCAAGCCCCGGGGTTCAACCATCAACAAAGACCTGGAGGGAAGCACGATGTCGGCCTCGCAACAACGCGGTTTCAGCAAGAAAACTGGTATCTCGGCGGTCATGGCCTTGCTGGCCAGCCTGGCTTGCAGCAGTGCTCTGGCCCTGCCGGTGCTCAATCTGGGTGCGGCCCAGGGCTATAGCGGCTTCTTCTTCGGTGACGTGAAGGCCCAGAACGATGTGGAAGGCCGGCTGGCCGTCGGCGGCAACTTCACCGGCAATGGTTCCATCGGCTACCGCGCCCCCTACGGCAGCACCGGCCCCAGCCTGGTGGTGGGTGGCAATGCCCACTTCAACACCAACGGCGGCATCTTCAATGGCCCCAAGACGCCCACCGACACCAACAGCTCGATCGGCCCCATCACCGGCTACGAGAAGGCCGCAGGCTACGGCGTCTATGGCGGCAAGCTGTCCGGTGTGACGGGCGGCATGGATCTGCGCCAGCAGTCCGGCGTCGTCGACTTCGCCAAGGCCAAGACCCAGCTCGGCGGACTCTCCAGCGAACTGGCCGCCCAGAAGGGCAATGGCAAGGTCGAGGCGCCCTGGTCCGACACCACCCTCACCGGTTCCGGCAAGAGTGGCGCCGTCGAGTACTTCGACCTGGTGGCCAAGCCTAACTGGGAAAACAAACTCACCATCGGCACCCTGAACCTGGCCAATGTCGCCGCAGATTCCTGGGTGGTGATCAATGTGCGCAACGCCGGGGCCATCAGCCTGACCGGCAACTTCATGGGCCTGTTCGACGATCTGCGCGGCCGTGTGCTGTTCAATTTCGCTGAGGCCAGCCAGGTGACGGTGAGCACCTTTGTCGAGGGCAGCATCCTGGCGCCCAAGGCCGACTTCCGCGGCACGGGCCATGTCGAAGGCACGGTGATCGGCCAATCGGTCTCCCAGGCTTTCGAGCTGGGCTACGAGCCCTTCGTGCCCACCACCCCGGTGCCGGAACCCCAGACCTATGCCATGCTGCTGGCCGGTCTGAGCGTGCTGGGCTTCCTGGGTCGCCGCCGCCAGCGCCGCGACTGAGCGAGCGCACCGCGCAGAAAAACAAAAGGCCCCGCGGGGCCTTTTTTCATGGGGGTTTCAGCCGCGTACGCGCAGCAGGGCCAGCATGGGCGAGGGCGTGGTGACCGAAGCGTCGAAGGGGTGCGAGACCTGGCCGCCCAGATGGCCCAGGATCTTGCGCACATAGTGCCGGGTCTCGGCATAGGGCGGCACGCCGCGGTAGCGGTCCACCGCGCGCTCACCGGCGTTGTAGGCAGCCAGCACCAGGGCGATATCCCCCTCGAAATAGGCCATCAGCCAGCGCAGATAGGCCATGCCGCCACGGATGTTCTGCACCGGGTCGCTGGGCCGCTTGACGGCGAAGCGCGCCGCCGTGTCCGGGATCAGCTGCATCAGGCCCTGCGCATTCTTGGGCGAGAGGGCCTGAGGATCGAAATTGGACTCGGTGGCCATCACCGCCAGCACCAGCTGGGGCGCCAGCTTGAACTTGGGCGCCTCCAGATTGACGAAGCGCACGATGGGCTCGGGCGCATTGGGCGGCGGCGGCAGCGCGGCCAGATTCTTGGCGCGCGCGGCCTCGGGCTTGCGTGCGGCCGCCGCCAGCGGCGGGGCCTCGCCATCCGGCGGGCGCAGGCAGGGCGGCGGCGCGCCCAGGGGCTCGCCCAGGCGCGCGGCCATGGCCTGGGCCTGGGGCAGGCCCTGTTCGGCCGCCGCGGCAAAGAGATAGGCGGCCTGGGCATCATCGCGCGCGATGCCACGCGCATTGGTCAGCATCCAGGCCAGGTTGTACTGGGCCACCGCATCGCCAAAGCGCGCGGCGCGGCAGTAGAGCTGGGCGGCCAGCACCGGGTCACGCGGCTGGCCGTTCTCGCCATGCTCGGCAGCCTCGGCGTCCTGGCGCCAGCGCAGCACCTGGGTGGGCACCACGGTGCCGGTTTCGGCCGGCGGCATGGTGGGCCGCGGCAGGGATTCCAGGGTCAGCATGGCCTCGGTCTGGGCCGCGGCCGGGCCCAGCGGCAGCCCGGCCAGCAGCAGGACCGCGCAGGCCGCCGCCACGGCCCGGCGGGCGGGCTGCAGGAGGGTCGGCGGGCGGTGCGTGCGCATGCGCGGCAGTCTAGCCAGCCTTGATGCCTTCTTGACGCCGCGCCCCCCAATATGAGCGGCCTCTTGAGGGGCCCCGCCGCAGACTGAAGGCCTCGCAAGTACCGGCCGGGCCCGTGTTCCGGCCTTGTTTATGAAGCCCATTGCCATCCTGCAGCATGAGCCCAGCCAGGGCCCCGGTTATCTGCTCGAGGTTCTGCGCGAGCAGGGCCTGCCCCATAGGGTTCTGCACCCCGCCGAGGGCGAGACCCTGCCCCGGCGCGCCGAAGGTTTCGCCGGCCTGGTGCTGCTGGGCAGCAACCACAGCGCCAACGAGGAGCAGCTGCCCTGGGTGCGGGCCGAGCTGGCCCTGCTGCGCGATGCCATCGCCCGCGGGGTGCCCGTGCTGGGCCACTGCTTCGGCGCCCAGCTGCTGGCGCGGGCCCTGGGCGCCCGGGTGCAGCGCAATGCGCGCGCCCAGATCGGCTGGAGCCGGCTCTGGACCACGCCGGGTGCCGGCCGCGCCCTCTTCGACGGGGCCGTCCGGCCCTGGACCTTCAACTGGCATTACGAGGGCTTCGAGATCCCGCGCGGCGCCCAGCGCCTGCTCTTCGGCCGCCACAGCCTCAACAAGGGCTTTGCCGCCGGCCCGCATCTGGGCCTGCAATGCCATCTGGAGATCACACCGGAAAGCCTGCGCGCCTGGTGCGCCGAGGGCCGCCATGAGCTGGCCCACCCCAACGAGACCGTGCAGTGCGAGGCCGAGCTGCTGCGTGACCTGGGCCCGCGCTGCGCCCTCTTGCACCAGGGCGCCCGCGCCGTCTACCGCCACTGGCTGGAGGGCCTGGAGCGCCCCCTGAGCCTGCCCGTGCCGGGCCCAGCCAGCCCGCCGGACAGCCGCTGCCTCATTCTGCAGCAGGCCAGGGCTTACCTTTAAGAATCAAGGGCTTGCGAGCCCCATCTAATGCTCGCTCACAAACTTATCCACAGCGGACGGGGATAGTCTCCCCGCCCTGCCCCGCCAATGCCCCTCAGGGCATCAGCCGGTAGCCCACGGCCGTCTCGGTCAGCAGATGGCGGGGCTGGGCCGGCTCGGCCTCCAGCTTCTGGCGCAGATTGCCCATATAGACGCGCAGATAGTGGTTGTCGTCCACATGGCTGGGGCCCCACACGGCCTTGAGCAGCTGGCGGTGGGTCAGCACCTTGCCGGCATTGGCGATCAGGTGGGTGAGCAGGCGGTACTCGGTGGGTGTGAGGTGCACCGCCTGGCCTTCGCGCAGCACGCGCCGCGCCGCCAGGTCCACCTCCACCGCGCCGAAGGCAAAGCGGCTGGCCGGCGCCTGACCGGCCTGGGCCGCCACGGCCTGGGCGCGGCGCTGCGCCACGCGCACCCGCGCCATCAGCTCGCCCACACCGAAGGGCTTGGTCAGGTAGTCGTCGGCCCCGGCGTCCAGGGCGGCGATCTTGTCCTGTTCGTCGGCGCGGGCCGAGAGCACGATCACCGGCACGGCCGACCAGCTGCGCAGGTCCTTGAGGTAGTTGATGCCGTCGTCGTCGGGCAGGCCCAGATCCAGGATGATGAGCTCGGGGTGGCGGGTGCCGGCATCGATCAGGCCCTGGCGCACGGTCTCGCACTCATGCACCTGCCAGCCCTCGGCCTCCAGGCCCAGACGCACGAAGCGGCGGATGCTGGGCTCGTCCTCGACGATCAGGGCGGTGGGTTTGGGTTCACTCATGGGCGTGCAACTCCCTCAATCTCTTCCTCATGGGGCAGGGCCGGCGGCTGGCCCAGGGGCAGGGTCAGCACGAAGGCGGCACCGCCCAGAGCCGAACGCTCGGCCCAGATGCGCCCGCCATGGGCCTCCAGAATGGCGCGGCAGATGGCCAGGCCCAGGCCCACACCGGGGATGCTGCTCTCGCTCTTGGCCCGGGTGAATTTCTCGAACAGCGTTTCCTCGCGGCCGGCCGGCAGGCCCGGGCCATCGTCGGCCACGCTCAGCTGCAGCTGCGCATCCCGGACCTGGGCCGAGATCTCGATGCGGCTGCCCGGCGGCGTGTACTTGGCGGCGTTCTCCAGCAGATTGGCCAGCACGCGCTCGATCAGCGCGGCATCCATCTCGACCAGGGGCAGGTCCGGCGCCAGCCGGGTCTGCACCTGGTGGCCGGTCAGCACGCTGCGCATGGCCTGCAGGGCGCCGCCCAGCACTTCGTCGATCGGCAGCCATTCGCGGCGCAGCTGCACCGCCCCGCTCTGCAGCCGCGCCATGTCCAGCAGATTGCTGACCATGGCATTGATGCGCTGCGACTCCTGGCGCAGCGAACCGGCCATCTCCTGCCCTTGCGGCGGCAGGCCGGGCAGCGCGGCCAGGGTGTCGGCCAGGCCGTAGACCACGGCCAGCGGCGTGCGCAGATCATGCGAGAGCGCCGAGAGCAGGGAGTTGCGCAGGCGCTCCGACTCGATGTGCACCAGGGCGTTCTGCGCCACCTCCACGTAATGCACCCGCTCCAGGGCCTGGCCGATGATGCTGGCCATGGTGTCGAGCTGGGCGCGGCGCTCGGGCCGCAGCACCGCCTCCAGATCACGCGGGCGCAGGCACAGCACGCCGCGCGCGCGCATGGGCGCGGCCAGGGGCAGGTAGAACCAGGGGCTGCCCGGCAGGGTGTCGGTGGCCAGACCCGCGGCCTGGCCATGGTCCAGGGCCCAGCGCGCGGTGCCGGCATCGGGGGCATCGGCCCCGTCGGCCGGCGCCAGCGGCAGGGGCGCATGCAGCTGCTCGTCCAGGCCCAGCACCAGGATCTGGGCGCGGCCATGTAGCTCGCGGGCCAGGCGGTCCTGCGCGATCTGGGCCACCTGCTCGGTCTGCAGCGCGCCGGCCAGCTCGCGGGTCAGCTCGAACAGCGCGCGCGAACGCGCCTCGCGCTCCGCCGCCACCTGGGCCTGGTAGCGCAGATGCGCGGTGAGCTGGCCCACGATCAGCCCCACCGCCAGCATCACGCCGAAGGTCAGCAGGTACTGCACGTCGGACACCGCGAAGGACAGATGCGGCGCCACATAAAAGAAGTCGAACAGGCCCACGCTCACAAAGCTGGCCAGCACCGCCGGCCCGCGCCCCAGGCGCAGCGCCACACCCAGCACCGTCAGCAGGAAGAGCATGACGATATTGGCCTCGTCCAGCAGGGGTTGCAGGGGCCAGGACAGGGCGCAGGTGGCGCCGCAGGCCAGCGCGGCCAGGGCGTACTGGGGCGCCTGACGCGCCGCCGCGCCCCAGGCCGGCGCCGCCGGCTCCGGCTCGCTGCGGGCCCCGACCGCCGGCGGCAGGCCGACCTCGATCAGGTCCACATCCGGCAGCGCCGCAGACAGGCGCTCATACAGCGGCGGCGCGGCAAAGAGGCGGCGCCAGCCGGCCGGTCGGGGGCTACGCCCCAGCACCAGCTTGGAGAGGTTGTGCTCGCGCGCATGCTCGGCCAGGGCCACCGCCGCGTCCTGGGCCTGCAGCACCGCGGTGGCCGCGCCCAGATCCTGGGCCAGGCGCATCTGGCGCAGCACGCGCTCGCGCTGCGCATCCGGCAGGCGCCGCAGGGCCGGGGTCTCCACATAGACCGCATGCCAGCTCACGCCCAGTTGCTGCGCCAGACGCGCGCTGCTGCGCAGCACATGCTCGGCGCGCGGCGTAGGCCCGACGGCGCAGAGGATGGCCGCCTCGGTGCTCCAGACCTGGGTGATCGCCGAATGGCTGCGCCAGGCCTGCACATCGTCCTCGACCCTATCCGCGGTGCGGCGCAGGGCCAGCTCGCGCAGGGCCATCAGATTGCCCTTGCGGAAGAAATGCCTGGCGGCGCGCTCGGCCTGCGCGCCCATATAGACCTTGCCGGCCTTCAGGCGGCTCAGCAGCTCGTCGGCCGGGGTGTCGACCAGCAGCACCTCGTCGGCCGCGTCGAAGAAGCGGTCGGGCAGGGTCTCCTGCACCCGCACGCCGGTGATGCCGCCCACCACATCGTTGAGGCTCTCGAGGTGCTGGACATTGAGGCTGGTGTAGACATCGATGCCATTGGCCAGCAGCTCCTCCACGTCCTGCCAGCGCTTGGGGTGGCGCGAGCCGGCCACATTGCTGTGCGCCAGCTCGTCCACCAGGATCAGCGGGCGCGGCTGGCCCTCATGCACCAGGGGTTTGAGACGCTGCAGCGCGGCGTCGAGATCGAACTCGGGCAGGGTCCGCCCGCGGTACTCGACCTGGCGCGCGGGCAGCAGCTCCAGGCCCTCGGTCAGGGCCGCGGTCTCGCCCCGGCCATGGGTCTCCACCACGCCCACCAGCACCTGGCGGCCCTCGGCCAGCAGCTTGCGCGCGGCCAGGAGCATGGCGTAGGTCTTGCCCACGCCCGCCGAGGAGCCGAAGTAGATGCGCAGCTTGCCGCGCGCGGCCTTCTCTTCCTCGGCGCGCAGCTGCTCCAGCAGCGCATCCGGATCGGGGCGTTCGTCGTCAGTCATCGTTGTTATCAGAGCCAGCCGGCACGGCGGAAGCGATACCAAAGCAGGGCGCAGACCGTCACGATCAGGCCCAGGGCCGCGGGGTAGCCCCAGCTCCATTTCAGCTCGGGCATGGTCTCGAAGTTCATGCCCCAGATGCCGGCAAAGGCAGTGGCCACCGCGAAGATGCCGGCCCAGGCCGCCAGGCGCTTGGTCACGTCGCTGTCCTCGATGGCCACCATGGAGAGATTGGCCTGGATGGCGGTGGCGATGGTTTCGCGCACCGCCTCGATGGAGCCCTGGATGCGGGCCAGATGGTCGGCCACATCGCGGAAGTAATGCTCGGACTTGCCGCAGACCGGCGGGATGCGCCCGCCATGCAGCTTGGACAGCATTTCCAGCATGGGCGCCACCGCGCGGCGCAGCTGCATCAGCCGGCGCTTGAGCGCGTAGAGGCGCTGGATGTTGTCGCGCGCCGCGCCGTTGGTGAAGATGCTCTGCTCGATCTCCTCCAGCTCCGACTCCAGCAGGTCGACGATGGGAAAGTAGCGGTCCACCACCGCGTCCATCAGGGCGTAGAGCACAAAGCTCGGCCCCTGGCGCAGCAGCTCGGGCTCGCGCTCGGCGCGCTCGCGCACCCCCAGGAAATGCTGGGGGCTGCGCTGGCGCAGGGACAGCACATAGCCGGGGCCGACGAAGACCGCCACCTCGCCGCGCTGGATTTCTGCACCGATCCAATCGATCAGGTGCATGGAGACGAAGAGATCGCTGCCGTACTCGTCGATCTTGGGCCGCTGCTGACCCTTGAGCGCGTCCTCCACCGCCAGCGGGTGCAGATTGAAGAGACGCTGCCAAGGTGCAAGCTCGGCGGCGTCGGCGTCGCGCAGCGCCACCCAGACGAAGGTGTCGGGCTGATCCAGATAGGCCCCCACCTCGTCGGGGGACAGATCGGCCAGCTTGTGGCCCTCGCGGTAGACGGCGCAGTTGATCAGCATCGCGGCATTGTCACCTCAGGCCAGGGGCTTCAGAAGCTGCGCTGCAGGCTCAGCACCAGGCCCGCCTTGCCCAGCTTCTTGGGGTCCTGGCCCGCCGAGTTGCCGGCCTGGTAGTAGCTCTTGTCGGCATCGGTGGCCACCAGGGCGGCGCCGAGGTTGAAGCCGCCCAGGCTCTTGGTCAGGCCCAGCTTCACATCGGTGTAGGACAGCTCGCTGTAGTGACGCACCGAGACCCGGCCCAGATGGGCGTCCAGCGTCAGGCCTTCGGCCAGCTCGAAACGGTAGTTCAGGTCCAGATAGCTGCTGCCCTTGGAGCCGCCGCGTGCGGGCAGGCTGTTGAAGTAGGCATAGCCGGCGGTGGTGCCGTTCAGGCCAAAGTAGTCGGTGGCGGCCACCGAGAGCTTGGCGCTGAAGGCCCCGGCCGAGAGACCGATGTAGAGGTCGACGTTGTCGTACTTCTCGCCGGTCGGCACGCCGGGGGCGCTGTTGAACTTGGCGCCGGGGTAGACATAGGCCAGGGCCCCCAGGTCCAGGGTCAGGTCTTGAGACAGCGCGAACTTGTAGCCGCCGTAGAGATCCAGCTCCAGGCCGGCGCCGTTGTTGTAGCTATTGCCCGAGACATTGGAGGCCCAGGTGCCGGCATAGAAGCCGCTGCTGTGGGCGTAGTCGAAGCCGCCCTGCACGGCGGGCTGGCGCCAGGTCTGGCTGATGCCGCGGAAGCGGTAATCGCTGAACAGGCCGAGATTGCCCGTCAGGCTGTGCTCGGGAGTGGCCGGTGCGGCCTGGGCCAGAACGGTGCCGGTGCTCAGGACCAGCAGGACGGAGGCAAGGATGTGCTTGGTGTGCATGATGCGGACGGCGGCCATGAAGCGCCGCCTCTTGGAAGAACAAGAGACCGGGAGAAAAAAAAGGCGATGAAACCCCTCTCCCTGTTTTCTCTCTCGCTCAGGGGTTTCATCGCGGGCACCGGCCTTGAGGGGCCGGGGCCGGGAAAAGCTGTCAGGGCTTGCTGGCGTCCAGTGCCAGATTGAGCTTGAGCACATTGACGCGCGGCTCGCCCAGCACGCGCAGGTCGCGCTCGGCGGTGTTGGCTTCGATCAACGCCTGCACCTTGTCCAGCGGCAGGCCACGCTCGCGCGCGACCCGGGCCGCCTGGTAGCGCGCCGCGGCCATGCTGATGTGCGGGTCCAGGCCGCTTGAGGAAGCGGTCACCAGATCGGCCGGCACCGGGGCGCTGTTGCCCGGATCGGCGGCGCGCAGCGCCTCGATGCGGGCCTTGACCGCATCGGCCAGGGCCGGGTTCAACGGCCCCTGATTGGAGCCCCCGGACCCCGCAGCGTCGTTGGCCATGGGGCCGGTGGCCGAAGGACGGCCCCAGAAGTACTTGGGCGATGTGAAGTTCTGGCCGATCAGCTCGGAGCCGACGGTCTTGCCGCCGACCTCGATCAGGCTGCCGGCCGCCTGCCTGGGGAACAGGCCCTGTGCGACGCCGGTGACGGCCAGGGGATAGAGCAGGCCGGTGATGGCCGAGAGCAGCACGACGCTGACAAGCGCGGGACGCAGATGGGCTTTCATGATGGAAGCAGCCTCCTTAGACGAGATGCAGAAGCACCAGCAGCCCGTCGATGAGCTTGATGCCGATGAAGGGCACGATCAGGCCGCCGAGGCCGTAGATCGCCAGATTGCGGCGCAGCAGGGTGGCGGCGCCGACGGCGCGGTAGGGCACGCCCTTGAGCGCCAGCGGGATCAGGGCCACGATGATCAGCGCGTTGAAGATCACCGCCGACAGGATGGCCGAGCTGGGGCTGTGCAGGCCCATCACATTCAGCGCGCCCAGCTGCGGGTACACGCCCACGAACATGGCCGGGATGATGGCGAAGTACTTGGCCACATCGTTGGCGATGGAGAAGGTGGTCAGCGAGCCGCGCGTCATCAGCAGCTGCTTGCCGGTCTCCACCACTTCCAGCAGCTTGGTGGGGTTGGAGTCCAGGTCCACCATATTGCCGGCTTCCTTGGCCGCCTGGGTGCCGCTGTTCATGGCCACGGCCACATCGGCCTGGGCCAGGGCGGGCGCGTCATTGGTGCCGTCGCCGGTCATGGCCACCAGGCGACCCTCGGCCTGGTAGTCGCGGATCAGCTTGAGCTTGGCCTCGGGCGTGGCCTCGGCCAGGAAGTCGTCGACGCCCGCCTCGGCCGCGATGGCCGCGGCGGTGAGCCGGTTGTCGCCGGTGATCATCACGGTCTTGATGCCCATGCGGCGCAGCTCGGCAAAGCGCTCCTTGATGCCGCCCTTGACGATGTCCTTGAGCTCCACCGCGCCGAGCACGCGGGCGCCATCGGCCACCACCAGGGGCGTGCTGCCGCGGCGGGCGATCTCGTCCACGGCCGTGGCCACCTCACGCGGGAAGCTGCCGCCCAGGGCCTCCACATGCTTGCGGATCGCGTCCTGCGCACCCTTGCGCAGCTGGCGGCTGCCGCCGGCCAGGTCCACACCGCTCATGCGGGTCTGGGCGGTGAAGGGCACGAACTGCGCCTCCAGACTGCCGATCTCGCGTTCGCGCAGGCCGTAGCGGGTCTTGGCCAGCACCACGATGGAGCGACCTTCGGGCGTCTCGTCGGCCAGGGAGGCGAGCTGGGCCGCGTCGGCCAGCTGGGCCTCGGTGACGCCCGGGGCCGGCACGAACTGGCTGGCCTGGCGGTTGCCCAGGGTGATGGTGCCGGTCTTGTCCAGCATCAGCACGTCCACATCGCCGGCCGCTTCCACGGCGCGGCCCGAGGTGGCGATCACATTGGCCGCCATCATGCGGCTCATGCCCGCCACGCCGATGGCCGAGAGCAGGCCGCCGATGGTGGTGGGGATCAGGCAGACCAGCAGGGCGATCAGGGCGGTGACCGAGACCACGGTGCCGGCCCCAGCCACCTCGACGCTGAAGATCGAGTAAGGCAGCAGGGTCACGGTGACCACCAGGAAGACCAGGGTCAGCGCCACCAGCAGAATGGTCAGCGCGATCTCGTTGGGCGTCTTCTGGCGCTTGGCGCCCTCCACCATGGCGATCATGCGGTCCAGGAAGGACTCGCCCGGGTTCACGCCCACGCGCACCACCAGCCAGTCCGAGAGCACACGGGTGCCGCCGGTCACGGAGGAGAAGTCACCACCGGACTCGCGGATCACCGGCGCCGATTCGCCGGTGATGGCGCTCTCGTCCACCGAGGCCACGCCCTCGATCACCTCGCCGTCCAGGGGGATCAGGTCGCCGGCTTCCACCAGCACCACATGGCCCTTGCGCAGCTCGTCCGACTGGGTCGGGTGCCATTGCGCGCCATGCTTGGGCTCATGCAGCTTCTTGGCCCAGGTCTTGGTCTTGAGGCCGCGCAGCGAGGCCGCCTGGGCCTTGCTGCGGCCCTCGGCCAGGGCCTCGGCGAAGTTGGCGAAGAGCACGGTGAACCACAGCCACAGGGCGATGGTCAGCATGAAGCCCGAGCCCTCGGTACCCGCCAGCTGCGGATTCCCCAGGCTGGCGACCCACAGGCCGCTGGTCAGCAGGCTGCCCGCATAGACCACGAACATCACCGGGTTGCGCCATTGAACGCGCGGGTCCAGCTTGGTGAAGGCCTCCTTCGTGGCCTGGCTCACCAGCTTGGAGTCGAAAAGAAAGTCCTTTTGTTTCATAGCGTGCTCACTTCCAGAGCATCAGGTGTTCGACGACCGGGCCCAGGGCCAGCGCCGGCACATAGTTCAGCAGGCCGACCAGCAGCACCGTGCCGATCAGCAGCACGACGAAGAGCGGACCATGGGTGGGCAAGGTGCCGCTGCCCACGGGAATGCGCTTCTTGGCACCCAGGGAGCCGGCAATGGCCAGCACCGGCACGATCACACCGAAGCGGCCCAGCCACATAGCGAAGCCCAGCAAGGTGTTGTAGAAGGGCGTGTTGGCCGACAGACCGGCAAAGGCCGAGCCGTTGTTATTGGCCGCCGAGGTCAGGGCGTAGAGGATCTCCGAGAAGCCATGGGCGCCCGGATTGGCGACACCGGCCTTGCCCAGCGGACTCAGCACCGCGATGGCCGTGCCCACCAGCACCACGATGGGCGTGATCAGGATGGCGATCGAGGTCATCTTCATTTCATAGGGCTCGATCTTCTTGCCCAGGTACTCGGGCGTGCGGCCGATCATCAGGCCGGCGATGAAGACCGCCAGCATGGCGAAGACCAGCATGCCGTAGAGGCCCGTGCCCACGCCGCCGAACACCACCTCGCCCAGCTGCATCATCACCAGGGGCACCATGCCGCCGATGGGGGTGTAGGAGTCGTGCATGGAGTTCACCGCACCGCAGGAGGCGGCGGTGGTGACCACCGCGAAGAGCGTGCTGGCATTGATGCCGAAGCGGGTCTCCTTGCCTTCCATATTGCCGGCCGCGGCATCCACGCCCTGCGCCTGCAGCAGCGGGTTGCCCGCCTGCTCGGCCGCGGTGGCGATCACCACGGCGGCGATGAACATGGCGCTCATCGCGGCCAGGATGGCCACGCCCTGACGCTGGTCGGAAACGATGCGGCCGAAGGCGAAGCACAAGGCCGCCGGGATCAGGAAGATGGCCAGCATCTGCACCAGGTTGGACAGCGGCGTGGGGTTCTCGTAAGGGTGGCTGGAGTTGGCGTTGAAGAAGCCACCGCCGTTGGTGCCCAGCATCTTGATGGCCAGCTGCGAGGCCACCGGGCCCATGGCGAGCTGCTGGGTCTCGGTCTTCTGGTCCTCCATCAGCGGCTGCCCCTGCGCATCCAGCAGGGGCTGGCCCTGTGCATCCAGCTTGGGCGTCTGGTAGGCCGTGGCCTCCAGGGTCTGCACCGTCTTGTAGGGCTCCAGGTTCTGCAGCACGCCCTGACCGACGAAGAAGATGGCCAGCACAAAGCTGATGGGCAGCAGCACCCACAGGGTGATGCGGGTCAGGTCGGCCCAGAAGTTGCCGACATCCTTCTTCAGCTTGCCCGCGAAGCCGCGCATCAGCGCGAACACCACGGCGATGCCGGTGGCGGCCGAGACGAAGTTCTGCACCGTCAGCGCCAGCATCTGGGTCAGATAGCTCATGCTGGCTTCGCCGCCATAGCCCTGCCAGTTGGTGTTGGTGACGAAGCTGACCGCGGTATTGAAAGCCGAATCCGCCGTGACGGCGGCCATGGCCTGCGGGTTCAGGGGCAGCAGGTCCTGGAAGCGCTGCAGCGCATAGGCGGCCAGCAGGCCCAGGAAATTGAAGAGCAGCAGCGCGATGGCGTACTGCTTCCAGTGCTGCCCGTGCTCCGGCTTCACGCCGGCCAGCTTGTACAGCAGGCCTTCGACCGCGCCCATCCAGCGCGGCAGCCGTCCCTCACAGACGGCGACCAGCCACTTGGCCAGCGGCCAGGCCGCCAGCAGCAAGAGGCCCATGAACAGGGCCAGATTGATCCATGCCAAGCCGTCCATCTCAGAACTCCTCGGCGCGGACCAGGGCCACGATCAGATAGACGAACAGCCCCGCGGCGATGATGCCGCTGGCCCAATACAGTGCGCTCATTGCTGCTTGCCCTCCAGCTTGTGGCTGGCGGCGGCCAGGCCCAGGGCCAGACCGAACAGCAGCAGGCTCAAGCCCAGAAATACCCAATCCATAGTGCTCGACTCACACAAAGTGACGATGCGAGCAGCTTAGGAAGAGCCGCCTCAGGGTGTCGTAGAAGCTGGCACCGGGGGTATCAAGAAAGCATAAAGACGGCCGCCGAAGCGGCGCGCCGGCTCACCAGGGCAGGGCCTCGCCGCTGTAGCTGAAGAAGCCGCCGCTGGCCTCCGGGCCGAGCTCGTTGATCACGCTCAGCAGCTCGGCCGCGGCCACGGCGGCCGGCCGGCCCAGCTCGCCGCCGCGGAAGGGGGCGGAGAGCGCCGAGCTCACCGTGCCCGGATGCAGGGCCAGCAGCAGGGCGCCAGGGTGGCTGCGGCGCAGCTCGATGGCGGCGGTCTTGATCAGCATGTTCAGCGCCGCCTTGGAGGCGCGGTAGGCATACCAGCCGCCCAGACGGTTGTCGCCGATGCTGCCCACCTTGGCCGAGAGCAGGGCCATGCGGCCGCAGCGTTTGTCCAGCAGGGGCGTGAAGTGGCGCAGCAGCAGGGCCGGGCCGAAGGTATTGGCCAGGAACACCGACTGCAGAGCCGCCAGCTTCAGATCCCCCAGCTTCTTCTCGGGCATCAGCGCCGGGCCATGCAGCAGGCCGGTGGCGTTGATGATGAGCTGGTAGGGGCCCTGCGCCGCCAGGCGGGCGGCGGCCTCGGCCACGCCGGCCTCCTCGCCCAGGTCCAGGGCGGGCTCGGAGTCGCGGTGCAGGCCCAGGGCCCCGCCGCAGCGCGGGTCCTGCTTCAGGGCCGCCAGCAGGGCCGCGCCGATGGCGCCGCGCGCGCCGACCACCAGGGCGCGGTAGCCCTCGGGCAGCTGGGTCAAGGACGGTCCGCTCATGGAGGACGTGCCGCTCATCAAACCCAGCCCTGCCGCCACTGCGTGCTGTCACGCAGCTCGCGCCAGCGGATGCGCTGGCTGCGCCTGGAGTGCACGGCCTCCAGCTCCACCCATTCCAGCGCCTGCTCGGGCGTCTCGGGCTGCACCAGGGCCGCGACCAGGAAATGCTTCTCGCGGGATTGCGGCTGCACGGCCGTCCATTTGCTCAGCAGCAGCTTCTTGGGGTGTACGGCATTCATGCGCCGACCTTAGCCCAGGGCGCGCCGGCCTGCCGGCCCTGGGCCAAATGCACCCCGCCCCCGCTGGGGCTTGGGGCGGCGCCACGGCCTTCTGGGCACAATCGCCAGCCTCAAAAATGCCTCGCCACGCCGCGCTCCGTCCATGCTCGACAACGCCCCCATCGCCGTGATCGGCGCCGGTCTCGCCGGCCTCAGCTGCGCCAGCGCCTTGCAGGCCGCGGGCCGGCGCGTGCAGCTCTTCGACAAGAGCCGCGGCCCCGCCGGCCGCATGAGCACCCGCCGCGGCGAGGACTGGGCCTGCGACCATGGCGCGCAGTACTTCACCGCGCGCGATCCGCGCTTCCAGGCCGAGCTGGCGCGCTGGACCGCGGCCGGCGTGGCCGCGCTCTGGACACCACGCCTGCAGGTGCTGGGCGGCCAGGCCGGCCACCAGCCCGATGCCAGCCTGCAGCGCTGGGTGGGCCAGCCCCAGATGACGGCCCCGGCGCGCTGGCTGGCCGAGCAGCTGCCCCTGCAGCTGGAATGCACGCTCCAGGCCCTGCGGCCCGCGCCGCAGGGCGGCTGGCAGCTGCAGTTCGCCGAGCAGGGCTGGCGGCCCGAGACCTATGCGGCCGTGCTGCTGGCCCTGCCCGCGCCGCAGGCCGCAGTCTTGCTGAACACCCTGCCCGCACCGGCGACCACGCTGGCCGCGCTCTGCGCCCAGGTGCGCATGCGCGGCTGCTGGGCCCTGATGCTGGAGTACGCACAGGCCCTGGACCTGCCCTTCGACGCCGCCTTTGTCAACGAGGGCCCGCTGCGCTGGATCGCCCGCAACAGCAGCAAGCCCGGGCGCAGCGGCGCCGAGAGCTGGCTGCTGCATGCCGAGGCCGAGTGGAGCGAGGCGCATCTGGAGGAGGCGCCCGAGGCGGTGGCGGCCACCCTGCTACAGGCCTTCGCCACCCTGGGCGGCGCGGCGCCGCAGCGCTGGAGCCTGCACCGCTGGCGCTATGCCGACAGCGCCCCGGCGCTGGACGCGGGCCATGGCTGGCAGGCCGGGCTGGGCCTGGGCCTGTGCGGCGACTGGCTGCACGGCGGCAAGGTGGAGGGCGCCTGGCTCAGCGGCCAGTCCCTGGCCGAAGCGCTGCTGGCCTCGCGCTAGCCCCCTAGCGGGCGCGCGCCTCGAACCAGCGGCCCAGCAGGGCCCGCTCTTCCTCGGTGATCTGGGTGGCGTTGTTCAGCGGCATCAGGCGCTGCTGCACCGCCTGCTGGTAGATCTGCTGGGCATGCTGCTCGACCAGCTCGGGCGTGTGCAGCTGCATGCCTTTTTGCGCCAGCTGGGCGTTGTGGCACATCACGCAGCGCTGCTCGATCACCGCCTGCACCTGGGCCAGGGTGGGCGCCGGCGCGCTGGCCGCCACCGGCGCCCGGGGCGCGGGCGCCAGGGCCAGGATCAGCCCGGCCAGCACGGCCAGGGCCGCCACGATCAGGGGCCAGGCGTTGACGCCCTTGTGGCGCTTGACGAACCAGGTGCGCACCAGCACGCCCACCAGCATCAGGGCCAGCAGGGCCAGCCAGTTGTGGGCATGGCCGTAGAGCTGGCCGTAGTGGTTGCTGAGCATGGCGATCAGCACCGGCAGCGTGAAATAGGTGTTGTGCACGCTGCGCTGCTTGCCGCGCTGGCCGTAGATGGGGTTCACCGGCCGGCCGGCGCGCATGTCCGCAATCACCTGCTTCTGGCCCGGGATGATCCAGAAGAAGACATTGGCGCTCATCATGGTGGCGATCATGGCGCCCACGATCAGGAAGGCCGCCCGCCCCGCGAAGAGCTGGCAGGCTGCCCAGGCCGCAAAGACGACGAAGACCGCGATCAGGCCCAGCACCCGGCCGTCATTGCCGATGCTGCCATCCTTGTTGTGGCCGAAGCGGCGGCAGATCTGGTCATAGACCAGCCAGCCCGCGGCCAGAAAGCCCAGCGCGGCCAGCACCGCCTGCCAGGGCGCGGCCCAGGCATGGACCTGGCGGTCGATCAGAAAGCTCTCGGCATTGAAGAGATACAGCAGCACGAAGAGCGCGAAGCCGCTCATCCAGGTCCAGTAGCTCTCCCAGTAGAACCAGTGCAGATGCTGGGGCAGGTTGGGCGGCGCCACCATGTACTTCTGCGGGTTGTAGAAGCCCCCGCCGTGCACGGCCCACAACTCGCCGTCCACGCCCTTGGCCTTGAGCTCCGGGGCCTCGGGCTTGAGCAGGTGGTTGTCCAGCCAGACGAAGTAGAAGGAGGCGCCGATCCAGGCGATGGCCACGATCACGTGCAGCCAGCGCAGCAGCAGATTGGCCCAGTCGAGCAGATAGCTAGGTTCCATACCTTGAGCAGCAAGCAACGAATGGGCCGGCTACCACTGCGGGCGCTGTAATCCGGCCAGACGTCGCGCCACCGAAGCAAGGCTCCGGGCGCCGCGGCGACGTGGTGTGGACAGAAGTGTATACAGTTTCAGCCCCGCATGAGCCGCCCGTATGCCCCCGATCAGGGCGCCAGATCCACCGGCACGATGGCGTTCTTCAGCACGCTGCGCAGCACAAAGCTGCTGTGCACGCCGGTCACGCCGGGGATGCGGGTGAGGTGGCCCAGCAGCAGGGCCTGATAGTGATCCATATCGCGCACCGCTACCTTGAGCTGGTAGTCGGCCTCCTGGCCGGTGATCAGCAGGCATTCCAGCACCTCGGGCAGCAGGCTGACCGCCGTCTCGAAGGCCGCGAAGCGCTCGGGCGTGTGCACATCCATGGAGATATAGACCAGGGCCGTGAGCGTGAGCCCCAGCTTGCGGGCGTCCACCGTGGCCCGGTAGCCGCTGATCAGGCCCGCGTCCTCCAGGGCCCGCACCCGGCGCAGGCAGGGCGAGGGCGAGAGCCCGATGCGCTCGGCCAGCTCCTGGTTAGACAGCCGCCCCTCGCGCTGAAGGATCTCCAGAATCTGCCGATCAAACCGATCCAATTCCATGCCGATTCCACAATTGAATATTCTCTTGGCAGATTATTGCGCATTCAATGATTCTTCAGGCAATTTCGCAATCTTCTGCCGAGGACTTCTTTCTACACTGTCAGCAACGCAGATCAAGGCGACACCCGGAGGCCAAACGCCTCCCCGTTGAGCCCGGCGCTCCACAAGAGCCCACCGGACGGCAACACGACAGACCCCAAGCCCGGCCACCCGCCGCCTTGGGGTTTGCTTTTTGGGGCGCCCGCCGCCAGCGCACAATGCAAGGCATGCATCGCCGTACCCTGCTGCGGGGCAGTGCCGCCCTGCTGAGCACCAGCCTCTGGCCGACCCGCTCCCTGCGCGCGCAGGAGGGCTCCACCGTGCGCCTGGGCATTGGCGAATGGCCGCCCTACTTCGGCCAGGGCCTGCGCCAGCACGGCGTGTTCGCCCATCTGGTGACCGAGGCCTTTCGGCGCGAAGGCCTGCAGGTGGAGTATCAGCTCATGCCCTGGAAGCGTGCGCTCAGCCTGGTGGAAAGCGGGGCCCTGCATGGCTCGCCGGGCTGGGCCTATAGCGAGGAGCGGGCCCGGCTCTTCCACTACAGCGCGCCGGTCATCATCTCGCGCGACGTGCTGTTCTACGCCCGGGAGCGCCCGCTGAACGTGCGCGGCCTGGCCGATCTGGAGGGCCGCCAGATCGGCGCCACCACCGGCTACCACTACGGGCCGCAGATCGAGCAGCTGGAGCAGCAGGGCCGGCTGCGCCTGGACCGCGCGCCCAGCGACGAGCTGAGTCTGCGCAAGCTGCTGCTGGGCCGCCTGGACGGGGTGCTGATGAACCGCGAGGTGGGGCTGGAGCTGCTGCGCAGCCGCTTCAGCGCCGAGGAGCGCGCCGGCATCGAGCACAGCGAGCGCGCCCTCTCCGAAAAGCCCTCGCACATGCTGATGAGCCGCGCCCTGCCCGAGGTGCCAGCCCTGCTGCAGGCCTTCAACCGCGGCCTGGCCAAGCTGCAGCGCGAGGGCCTGGCCACGCGCTGGCTGGACGAGGCCAACCGCGGCGCCTACGCCGGCGTGGCGCGCTGAGCCGGCTCGGCCCCGGGCGCCTCAGTCGCGCCAGTCCCCGCCCTGGATGGCCCGCACGATGGTCCGGCCGGTCTCCACCAGGGCCGGCGCAAACTCGCCATGCAGCAGCTCGCCGCGCAGCCGGGTCGCGGCCCCGCCCACGGTCAGGGCCAGGGGCTCACGCCCGTCGCCCAGGTCCAGGCCCACGCCGATGGCGGCAATCTCGCTCTCCCACTCGGCTTCCGAGCTGACATAGCCCCGCCCGGCCTGCTGGGCCAGGACCTGAGCCAGGCCGGCCTCACGCGCCGGCCAGCGCTCGGGCGCCTCGGCGCGCAGGCGCGGGGCCAGCCACTCGCGCATGCCCGGTGTGCTGGCGGCCCAGAAGGCCCGGCCCATGGCCGTCTCGGCCAGGGGCAGGCGGGTGCCCACATCCAGGCCCAGGATCAGGCGGGCGCTGCTGCGGCAATGGGCCATATAGACCATCTGCGTCTCGTGGCGCACGCCCAGGGAGATGGCCGCCTGGGTGCGCTCGGCCAGGGCCTCCATCCAGGGCCGGGCAATGCGGCCGATCTCGAAATTGCTCAGTACCGCAAAGCCCAGGCTCAGCACGCCGGGGGCCAGGGCGTAGTCGCCGCGCTCCGGGCGGTGGCGCAGATAGCCCAGGCTCACCAGGGTGAAGGTCAGGCGCGAGACCGTGGCCTGCGGCAGGCCGCTGCGGCGCGCCAGCTCCTGGTGGGCCAGCCAGCGGTCCTGCGGCCGAAAGCAGCGCAGCAGGGCCAGGCCGCGCGCCAGGGCCACCACGAAGCGACGGTCCTGCTCGGGCGGCGCCAGCGCCTCGCCCGACCCCGCCTCGGCCCCCGCTGCCGCCGCACGCCGGCGCCCCATCTAGGCCTGACTCCCGATAATTTTCCGCATATCGGAATAATGGCCATGAGCGCGGCGGCGGCCCATGCTCGCATTCCCCTAGCCACATTTACAGCGCCGACTTGGCCTGCGTAGACTCGATCAAAAACCCGGGCACAGATTCCGCTTGGCGGAATATGAGACCCCAGCAGGAGACAAGCGCGGCCACCACCCCGTGGGGCCGCCCGCCCAGCCCATGTCCACGGCACACCTGAAGCACTGGCCTCCCGGACTGCCGCCGCAGCTGCCGCTGCCGCGCAGCCCTCTGTTTCGCCTGATCGAGCAGGCGGCCGAGCGCCACCCCGACAAGGCCTGCACCCTGTTCTACGACAGCGCCCTGAGCTACGCCGAGTTCCGCCGCGAGGCCGAGGCCCTGGCCGGCTGGCTGCAGGTCGAGCAGGGCCTGGCGCGCGGCGAGCGGGTGCTGCTGATGATGCAGAACAGCCCCCAGTGGGTGCTGGCCTACTACGCCATCCTGCGGGCGGACGCGGTGGTCGTGCCCGTCAACCCGATGAACCGCGAGGCCGAGCTGCGCCATCTGGTGCAGGACAGCGGCGCCCGCCTGGCCATCGTGGCCCAGGACCTGCTGCCCGAAGTCCAGCCCCTGCTGGGCGAGGCGGGCCTCGCGCATCTGCTGCTGGCCTGCTACCGCGACCATGTGCGCGGCCCCAGCGCCCTGCCCCTGCCCGACTTTGTGGCCGCCCCGCCCCTGGTCACCCTGCCCGCGGGCTGCACGGCCTGGCGCACGGCCCTGGCCGCCGGCCACGCGCCCCGCCCCTGCGAGGCCGGCCCCGAGGACCTGGCGGTGATGCCCTACACCTCGGGCACCACGGGCCAGCCCAAGGCCTGCATGCACAGCCATGCCAGCGCCATGGCCAGCCTGATGGCCGGCGTGCACTGGTTCGGGCTGGGGCCCGAGGCGGTGTTTCTCTCCGCCCTGCCCTTCTTCCATGTGACCGGCATGGTGGGCAGCATGAACGGGCCGCTCTTTCTGGGCGCCACCCTGGTCATCCTGCCGCGCTGGGACCGCGAGGCGGCGGCCGCCCTGATCGAGCGCCACCGCGTCACGGTCTGGCAGAGCATCGCCACCATGATGGTGGACTTTCTGGCCCAGCCCGGCCTGCGGCGCGAGCAGCTGGCCAGCCTGCGGGTGGTACGCGGCGGCGGCGCGGCCATGCCGGCGGCCGTGGCCGCGCGGCTCAAGGCCCTGAGCGGCCTGGACTATGTGGAGGGCTATGGCATGAGCGAGACCCTGGCCGCCACCCACATCAACCCGCCGCAGCGGCCCAAGCCGCAATGCCTGGGCATCCCCATCTTCGGCGTGCAAGCCAGGGTGGTGGACCCCGACACCCTGACCGAGCTCCCCGCCGGCCAGGCCGGCGAGATCCTGGTGGCCGGCCCCCAGCTGATGCAGGGCTACTGGCGCCAGCCCGAGGCCACGGCCCAGAGCTTTGTGCTACTGGACGGCCAGCGCTTTCTGCGCACCGGCGATCTGGGCTGGGTGGACGAGGACGGCTACTTCTTCATGAGCGACCGCCTCAAGCGCATGATCAATGCCTCGGGCTACAAGGTCTGGCCGGCCGAGGTGGAGGCCCTGATGTACCAGCACCCCGCGGTGCAGGAGGCCTGCGTGATCGGCGTGCCCGATGCGCGCCGCGGCGAGACGGTCAAGGCCCTGGTGGTGCTGCGCGCCGGCGTGCCGGCGCCCGACGAAGCCGCCCTGATCGCCTGGTGCCACGCCCAGATGGCGGCCTACAAGAGCCCGCGCCTGATCGAGTTCGTGCCCAGCCTGCCCAAGTCCGGCAGCGGCAAGCTGATGTGGCGCGAGCTGCAGGAGCAGGCCCGCCAGGCGGCCACCCCGATTCCCGACCCGCAATAACAAGCACCAAGCCCCAGGAGACAGCCATGAACCCCACCCAGCGTCAGCGTCGTCATCTCGTGCTGGCCACCGCGGCTGCGGCCGCCGGTGGCGCCCTGGGCCTGAGCCCGCGCAGCGCCCGCGCCCAGGGCTACCCGGCCCGGCCCGTCACCCTGATCGTGCCCTGGCCCGCGGGCGGCTCTACCGACCGCCATCTGCGCGCGCTTTCCGAGATCGCGTCCAAGCACCTGGGCCAGCCCATCCTGATCGAGAACAAGCCCGGCGGCGGCGGCACCCTGGGGCCTGGCACCATGGCCATGACGGCCAAGCCCGATGGCTACACCATCGCCCAGTACCCGCTGGGCATGCTGCGCATCCCGCATATGCAGAAGACGGCCTGGCACCCGCTGAATGACTTCAGCTTCATCATCGGCGTCTCGGGTTACACCTTCGGCTTCACCGTGCGCGCCGACTCGCCCTACAAGAGCTTCAACGACTACATCGAGGCCGCGCGCAAGGCACCGGGCCAGATCAACTACGGCTCCACCGGCACCGGCTCCAGCCCGCATCTGCTGATGGAGGAACTGGCCGGCAACGCCAAGGTGCAGCTGACCCATGTGCCCTACAAGGGCAATGCCGATCTGCAGCAGGCCCTGCTGGGCGGCCATGTGATGGCGCAAAGCGATGCCACCGGCTGGGACAAGTTCGTGGACGGCGGCCAGATGCGCCTGCTGCTCACCTTCGGCGAGCAGCGCACCAAGCGCTGGCCCCAGGTGCCCACGGCCAAGGAGCTGGGCTATGGCGTGGTCTCCACCTCGCCCTACGGTCTGGTGGGCCCCAAGGGCATGGACCCGGCCGTCATCGCGGCCCTGCACGATGCCTTCAAGAAAGCCATGGACGATCCCAAGCATCTGGAACTGCTGGAGCAGCTCAACCAGTCCATGTGGTACCGCAATGGCGCCGACTACCGTGCCTGGGCCAGCGAGACCTACGCCAAGGACAAGGTCCTGATCGAGCGCCTGGGCCTGGCGGCCAAGTGAGGGCCTGAGCCCATGTCGGACACCCCGGCCTTTCGCACCCTGCCCGATCTGGTGCGCGAGCATGCGCAGGCGCGGCCCGAGGCGCCGGCCCTGCGCGGCAGCGGCCCGGCCCTGAGCTATGGGGAGCTGGACGCGCTGATGGACCGCGTGGCCGCCGCCCTGCAGCGCGAGGGCCTGGGGCCGGGCGACTGCATCGCCCTGGCGGGCCTGGCCACGCCGCTGCAGGCCGCGCTCTTTTTGGGCGCGCTGCGGGCGGGCGTGGTGGTGGCACCGCTGGCGGGCTCGGTCACGCCCGAGGTCTTTGCCGGCATGCTGGCCGATGCCCAGGCCCGCCTGCTCTTTCTGGACGCCAGCGTGGCCGAGCTGGCCCCGCCCGGCATGCCCTGTCTGGATCTGGCGCGCGATCTGCCCGCCTGGCTGGCCTCGCCCGGCGCGCGGCCCGCGCCGGTGAGCCTGACGCCCGAGGCGCCCTTCAACATCATCTATTCCTCCGGTACCACCGGCCGACCCAAGGGCATCGTGCAGTCGCACGGCATGCGCTGGGCCCATGTGCTGCGTGGCGCGCGCTATGGCTACGGGCCGGCGGCCCGCACCCTGCTGGCCACGCCGCTGTACTCCAACACCACCCTGGTGGTCTTCGTGCCCAGCCTTGCCTATGGCGGCTGCGTGAGCCTGATGAGCAAGTTCGAGGCCGGCGCCTATCTGGCCCTGGCCGCGGCCGAGCGCAGCACCCACACCATGCTGGTGCCGGTGCAGTACCAGCGCCTGATGGACCACCCGGACCTCGAGCGTCACGACCTCACGAGCTTCCAGCTCAAGTTCTGCACCAGCGCGCCCTTCTCCGCGGCGCTCAAGGGCCAGGTCTTGCGGCGCTGGCCCGGCGGCCTGATCGAGTTCTACGGCATGACCGAGGGCGGCGGCACCTGCATCCTCGAGGCCCATCTGCACCCCGACAAGCTGCACACCGTGGGCCGCCCCCAGCCCGGCCACGACATCCGCCTGATCGACGAGGCCGGCCGCGAGCTGCCGCCGGGCGAGGCCGGCGAGGTGGTGGGCCATTCGCCCGCCATGATGAGCGGCTACCACGGCCAGCCCGAGAAGACCCGCGAGGCCGAGTGGTACGCCCCCGATGGCCGGCGCTTCATACGCACCGGCGATATCGGCCGCTTCGACGCGCAGGGCTTTCTGAGCCTGATCGACCGCAAGAAGGACATGATCATCTCGGGCGGCTTCAATATCTACCCCAGCGATCTGGAGGCCCAGCTGGGCCAGCACCCCGGCGTGGCCGAGGCCGCGGTGGTGGGCGTGCCCAGCGCCTGGGGCGAGAGCCCGGTGGCCTATGTGGTGCCGCGCCCCGGCGCGCCCGAGCCCGCGGCCCTGCGCGACTGGCTCAATGCCCGCGTGGGCAAGACCCAGCGCCTGCTGGCCCTGCACTATCTGGATGCGCTGCCGCGCAGCGCCATCGGCAAGGTGCTCAAGCGCGAGCTGCGCGATCGAGACGAGAGCAAACCGGAGACCGAACAATGAGCATCAACCGCCGCGAGTTCACCGCCGCCACCCTGGGCGCGCTGGCCCTGCCCGCCGCGCAGGCGCAGCCTGCCGCCTGGCCCGCCCGGCCCATCAAGCTCATCGTGCCCTACCCGCCCGGCGGCTTCACCGATGTGACGGCCCGCCTGATCGCCCAGAAGCTGCAGGAGCGCCTGGGCCAGCCGGTGCTGGTGGACAACAAGCCCGGGGCCAACAGCCTGATCGGCGTGGACCTGATGGCCAAGTCTCCGGCCGATGGCTACACCCTGGCGGTGGTGATTGCCGCCTATGCCGCCAACACCAGCCTCTACCCCAAGCTGCCCTATGACCCGGCCAGGGACATCGCGCCGGTCTCGCTGATCGGGCTCTCGCCCCTGGTGGCCGCGGTGAACAATGACGCTCCCTTCAAGACGGCCGCCGAGCTGGTGGCCTATGCCAGGCGCCACCCCGGCAAGATCAGCTTCGGCTCCAGCGGCAATGGCTCGGCCGCCCACCTCAGCACCGAGCTGCTCAAGGCCCTGACCGGCAGCTATATGGTGCACATCCCCTACCGCGGCGCGGCGGCGGCCCTGACCGATCTGATGGGCGGCCAGATCCAGCTCTTTCTGGACGCCGCCTCGGGCCTGATCAACCCGGGCAAGAGCGGCAAGGTGCGCCTGATCGGTGTGGCCGCCGACAAGCGCCTGCCTGCCCTGCCCGATGTGCCCACCTTCATCGAGCAGGGTGTGGCCGGCTTCACCGGCAGCACCTGGGCCGGCCTGCTGGCCCCGGCCGGCACGCCGGCCGAGATCGTGCGCCGCGTGGCCGCCGAGGTGGATGCGCTCGTGCGCGGCGACGCCGAGCTGCGCCGCAAGTTCGAGGACATGGGCACCGTGCCCATGGGCGGCAGCAGCGCCGACTTTGCCGCCTTCCTCGCCAGCGAAACCGCCAAATGGGGCAAGGTGATCCGCGAGGCCAAGGTCAAGGCGGACTGAGCCCGGCCAAGCGGGCTTGCGCCGGATACCCCCCGGGGGTATAGAATCCGCCGCATGCCCCACTCCCCCGAAGACAAGCGCAAGGCCCTGGCCCGGGTGCGGCGCCTGCGTGGCCAGGTCGAGGCCCTGGAGCGCGCGCTGGAGGCCGGCGCCGACTGCGCGCCGGTGCTGCAGCAGATGGCCGCCATCCGCGGCGCCGTCAACGGCCTGATGTCCGAGGTGCTGGAGTCGCACATCCGCGAAACCCTGGCCGCCCTGCCCACGGGGGCTGGCGGTGCAGACGCCCGCGAAACCCAGACCGATCAACTCGCCCAGGACCTGAGCGGCCTGGTGCGCAGCTATCTGCGCTGAGGCGCAGAGGCTTAGAGCCATAGAGCCACCACCCCATTCCCAAGGAGAAGCCCCATGAAGTCCCGTGCCGCCGTTGCCTTTGCCGCTGGCCAGCCCCTGCAGATCGTCGAGCTCGACGTGGCCCCGCCCCGCAAGGGCGAGGTGCTGATCAAGGTCACCCACACCGGCGTCTGCCACACCGATGCCTTCACCCTCAGCGGCGACGATCCGGAAGGCCTCTTCCCCGTGGTGCTGGGCCATGAGGGCGCCGGCATCGTCGTGGAGGTGGGCGAAGGCGTGACCAGCGTCAAGCCGGGCGACCATGTGATCCCGCTCTACACCGCCGAATGCGGCGAGTGCCTGTTCTGCAAGAGCGGCAAGACCAATCTCTGCGTGGCCGTGCGCGCCACCCAGGGCAAGGGTGTGATGCCCGACGGCACCACGCGTTTCTCTTACAACGGTCAGCCGGTCTATCACTACATGGGCTGCTCCACCTTCAGCGAATACACCGTGGTGGCCGAGGTCTCCCTGGCCAAGATCAGCCCCGAGGCCAACCCCGAGCAGGTCTGCCTGCTGGGCTGTGGCGTCACCACCGGTCTGGGTGCGGTGAAGAACACCGCCAAGGTGCAGCCGGGCGACACGGTGGCCGTGTTCGGCCTGGGCGGTATCGGCCTGGCCGTGGTGCATGGCGCGCAGATGGCCGGTGCGGGCCGCATCATTGCGGTGGACACCAACCCCGAGAAGTTCGCCCTCGCCAAGACCTTCGGCGCCACCGACTGCGTCAACCCCAAGGACTTCGACAAGCCCATCCAGCAGGTGATCGTGGAGATGACCGGCTGGGGCGTGGACCACAGCTTCGAGTGCATCGGCAACACCCAGGTGATGCGCGCCGCGCTGGAATGCGCCCACCGCGGCTGGGGCCAGAGCGTGATCATCGGCGTGGCCGGCGCGGGCCAGGAAATCTCCACCCGCCCCTTCCAGCTGGTGACCGGCCGCAAATGGCTGGGCACGGCCTTTGGCGGCGTCAAGGGTCGCAGCGAGCTGCCCGGCATGGTGCAAGACGCCATGGCCGGCAAGATCAAGCTGGAGCCCTTCGTCACCCACACCATGCCGCTGGACGAGATCAACGAGGCCTTCGACCTGATGCACGAAGGCAAGTCCATCCGCTCCGTCGTCCACTACTGAGCGCCCCTCCCTCATGGAAAGAATCGAGCAACACGCCAGCTTCGGCGGCCGTCAGGAAGTCTGGAAGCACGCCAGCACCAGCCTGGGCTGCGAGATGCGCCTGGGCGTCTACCTGCCGCCGGCCGCCCTGGCGGGCGAGCGCTGCCCGGTGCTGTACTGGCTCTCGGGCCTGACCTGCAGCGAGCAGAACTTCATCACCAAGGCCGGCGCTCAGGCCCATGCGGCCGCACACGGCCTGATCCTGGTGGCGCCCGACACCAGCCCCCGCGGCGAGGCCGTGGCCAATGATCCGGCCTACGACCTGGGCCAGGGCGCGGGCTTCTACCTCAATGCCACGCAGGCGCCCTGGGCGCCGCACTTCCGCATGGAAGACTATGTGGTGCAGGAGCTGCCCGCCCTGGTGGAGGCACAGTTCCCCGCCAGCGCGCGGCGCGCCCTCTTCGGCCACTCCATGGGCGGCCATGGAGCGCTGAGCCTGGCCCTGCGGCATCCGGGCCGCTATGCCAGCGTCTCGGCCTTCTCCCCCATCGTGGCGCCCAGCCAGGTGCCCTGGGGCCAGAAGGCCTTCAGCGCCTATCTGGGCGCGGAGAACCCGGCGGCCTGGGCGGCCCATGACACGGTGGCCCTGATCCGGGCCCCGCGCGAGGAGCGCCTGCCCCTGCTGGTGGACCAGGGCGAGGCGGACGAGTTCCTGGCCGGCCAGCTCAGGCCCGAGCTGCTGGAGCAGGCCTGCGCGGCCGCCGGCCATCCGCTGACCCTGCGCCGCCACGCCGGCTACGACCACAGCTACTACTTCATCGCCAGCTTCATCGGCGATCACATCGCGCATCACGCGCGGGCGCTGCGCGCCTGAGCCCGGGGACGCTGAGGCCTAGGCGCCCCAGCCCTGCAGCAGCTGGGCCACCACGGCCACCGCAATCACGGCCGGCTGCTTGCCACTGATGCCGGGCACCCCGATGGGGCAGCACACCCCGGCCAGCTCCTCGGCCGTGAAGCCGCGGGCCTCCAGGCGGTGGCGGAAGGTGGCCCATTTGCTCTTGCTGCCAATCAGGCCGATGAAGGGCAGATCACCCCGCTCGCGGCGGCGCTGCAGGCAGGCGGCCACGATGTCCAGGTCCTCGGCATGGCTGAAGCTCATGATGAGCACGCGCGCGCCGGGGGCCAGGTCTTGCACCGCGGCCTGCACCGGGTCGGAATGCTCGGCCCGCACGTTCTCGGGCAGGGGCTCGGGAAAGATCTCGTCGCGGCTGTCAAACCATTGCAGCTCGGCCGGCAGCTCGGCCAGCAGGCGCACGATGGCCCGGCCCACATGGCCGCCACCGAACAGGGCCACGGGCAGACGCGGCTCGCCATCGGCCAGGCGAGACTTCAGGCCCGGGATGTCGGCCGGACCCAGCAGGGCAAAGTCCAGCCCCACCACACCGCCGCAGCACTGGCCCAGGCTGGGCCCCAGGGCAAAGCGCCGACGGGTCTCGAGCACGGCACCGGCCGCCAGGATGGCGCGGGCCTGCGCCATGGCCTCGAACTCCAGATGCCCGCCGCCAATGGTGCCGATCAGGGCCTGGCGGCCCACGGCCATCCAGGCGCCTACCTCGCGCGGCCCGCTGCCCTGCACCTCGGCCACGCGCACCAGCACCGCCGGCTCGGCGGCCAGCAGCAGGGCCAGCTCTTGCCAGGGACGCATGGGAACTTCAGCTGCCGCGGTAGGTGGAGTAGCTCCACGGGGAGGCGAGCAGGGGCACGTGGTAATGCCCGTCGGTGTCGGCAATGCCGAAGTCCAGCGGCACCTCGTCCAGAAAGGCCGGCTCGGGCAGCTGAACGCCACGGCCCTTGAAGTAGGCGGCCACGCCAAAGACCAGGCGGTAGCGGCCGGCCTGCAGGGCCTCACCCGCCAGCAGCGGGGCATCGGCCCGGCCGTCGCTGTTGAGCGTGAGGCGCTTGAGCTCCTGCGCGCTGCCATCCGCCGCCAGGCGGTAGAGGCGCACGGCCATGCCCGCGGCGGGGCTGCCGTGCATGGTGTCCAGCACATGGGTAGTCAGCTTGCCGGTCTGTGTGCCCATTTCTTGCTCGTCCTCAGCTCATCCGCGATAGTGGCAAAGTGTATACACTTCTGCGCACACCTCCGAACTTCGCCATGAGCGCCGACCAGGACAGCACCACCGCCCGCATTGCCGCCTCCATCACCGCCGCCATCGTGGAGCGGCGCCTGATGCCCGGCACCAAGCTGGCCGAGCAGAAGCTGGCCGATATCTATCACTGCTCGCGCACCCTGGTGCGCCAGGCCCTGAACCAGCTCAGCCGCGACCGCCTCGTCACCCTGCACCCCGCGCGCGGCGCCTTTGTGGCAGAACCCAGCGTGGAGGAAGCGCGCCAGGTCTTCGAGACCCGCCAGATGCTGGAGAGCGCCATGCTGGGCCAGCTGGTGGAGCGCATCACGCCGGCCCAGATCAAGGCCCTGCGCGCCCATCTGAAGCAGGAGCGCGAGGCCGTGGCCCGCACCGATGTGCCGGGCCGCACCCGGCTGCTGGCCGACTTCCATGTGCTGCTGGCGCGGCAGCTGGGCAATGAGGTGCTGGCCGAGATGCTGGCCGACCTGCTCTCGCGCAGTTCCCTGATCGCCCTGATGTACCAGAGTTCGCACTCGGCCGCCGAGTCGCAGGCCGAGCACGAGGCCATCGTGGACGCGCTGGAGGCCCGCGACAAGAAGGCGGTGCAGAAGCTGATGGACACGCATCTGGGCCATGTGGAGGCCAATCTGCGGCTGAACCCGCGCGTCAAGGATCTGAAAGAGGCTTTGAGCAGCTTATGACCCACCCCCTACGCGCTGCGCGCGCCCCCTCAAAGGGGGCAGCATCGGCCGCCCGGCAAAGCCGGATCGGCGATGCTCGCGCGGACAAGCACGATGTGCCAAAGCATCACGGAGAACAGCAGTGAGTTTTGTCCAGCCCTCCCGCTACCCGCGCGATCTGATCGGCTACGGCGAGCATCCGCCGCATGCGCAGTGGCCTGGCCAGGCCCGCATCGCCCTGCAGTTCGTGCTGAACTACGAGGAGGGCGGCGAGAACTCGGTGCTGCACGGCGATGCCGGCTCCGAGCAATTCCTCTCCGAGATGTTCAACCCGGCCGCCTACCCGGCCCGGCATCTGAGCATGGAGGGCATCTACGAGTACGGCTCGCGCGTGGGCGTGTGGCGCCTGCTCAAGGAATTCGAGAAGCGCGCCCTGCCGCTCACGGTCTTCGGCGTTTCCATGGCCCTGGAGCGCCACCCCGAGCTGACCCAGGCCTTCAAGGAACTCAACCACGAGATCGCCTGCCACGGCTGGCGCTGGATCCACTACCAGAACCTGGACGAGGCCACTGAGCGCCATCACATGGAGATGGGCATGGACATCATCCAGCGCCTGACCGGTGAACGACCCTCGGGCTGGTACACCGGCCGCGACAGCCCTAACACCCGGCGCCTGGTGGCCGACTATGGCGGCTTCGAGTACGACAGCGACTACTACGGCGACGACCTGCCCTTCTGGCTGCAGGTGAGGAAGAGCGACGGCCAGCTGGCCCCCCATCTGGTCGTGCCCTACACCCTGGACTGCAATGACATGCGCTTCGCCCTGCCCCAGGGCTTCAGTCATGGGGACGAGTTCTTCGAGTACCTGCGCGACAGCTTCGATGTGCTCTACGCCGAAGGCAGCGAAGCGCCCAAGATGATGAGCGTCGGCATGCACTGCCGCCTCTTGGGCCGCCCGGGCCGCCTGCGTGCCCTGCAACGCTTTCTGGACCATGTGGAAAAGCACGACCGCGTCTGGGTCTGCCGCCGCGTGGACATCGCGCGGCACTGGCGCGCCACCCACCCCTTTGATGCCGCCAAGGCCTTTGTATGGGAATGATCACGCTCGACCAGCTCAACGCCGCTCCCCCCGCTGACTTCGTCGCGCTGCTGGACGGCACCTATGAGCATTCGCCCTGGATCGCGGAACGCGCCGCCGCGGCACGGCCTTTTCTGAGCCTGGCCCAGCTCAAGCACGCGCTCGCCAGCGTGGTGCGCGAGGCCACGCGGGACGAGCAGCTGGGCCTGATCCGCGCCCACCCCGAGCTGGCGGGCAAGGCCGCCATCGCGGGCGAGCTCACGGCCGAGTCCACGAACGAGCAAAGCCGGGCCGGCCTCACCGCCTGCACGCCCGAGGAGTTCGCCCGCCTGCAGCAGCTCAACGCCGACTACAAGTCCAAGTTCGGCTGGCCCTTCATCCTGGCGGTGCGCGGTCCGCGCGGCCAGGGCCTGAGCCGGGGCGAGATCATCGCCACCTTCGCGCGCCGCCTGGCCGGCCACCCGGATTTCGAGCGCGCGGAATGCCTGCGCCACATCCACCGCATCGCCGAGATCCGCCTCAACGACAAGTTCGGCATCGAACCCGTGCTGGGCAACCAGATCTGGGACTGGGCCGAGCAGCTGGCCGCGCATTCCGACCCCGGCTTCAAGGAGCAGGGGCAGCTCACCGTCACCTACCTCACCGAGGCCCACCGCGCCGTGGCCGCCCAGCTGGCACGCTGGATGCGCGAGGACTGCGGCTTTGACGAGGTGAGCATCGACGCGGTGGGCAATGTCGTGGGCCTCTATCACGGCTCGGACAACGACGCCCCACGCCTGCTCACCGGCAGCCATTACGACACGGTGCGCAACGCCGGCAAGTACGACGGCCGCCTGGGCATCCTGGTGCCCATGCTCTGCGTGCGCGAGCTGCAGCGCGCGGGCCGCCGCCTGCCCTATGGCCTGGAGGTGGTGGGCTTTGCCGAGGAAGAGGGCCAGCGCTACAAGGCCACCTTCCTGGGCTCGGGCGCGCTGATCCAGCGCTTCAAGCCCGAATGGCTGGACCAGCAGGACGCCCGGGGCGTGTCCATGCGCGAGGCCATGCAGGCCGCCAGCCTGCCCGGCACGCTGGCGGCCATCCAGGCCCTGGCGCGCGAGCCGCAGCGCTACCGCGGCTTTGTGGAAGTGCATATCGAGCAGGGCCCGGTGCTCAATGAGCTGGACCTGCCCCTGGGCATCGTCACCTCCATCAATGGCAGCGTGCGCTATGTGGGCGAGGTGCAGGGCATGGCCTCGCATGCCGGCACCACGCCCATGGACCGGCGGCGCGATGCCGCGGCCGCGGTGGCGGAGCTGATCCTCTATGTGGAGCAGCGCGCCGCGGCCGTGCCGGACGTCGTGGGCACCGTGGGCATGCTGGAGGTGCCCGCCGGCTCCATCAATGTGATCCCGGGCCGCTGCAAGTTCAGCCTGGACCTGCGCGCCACCACCAATGCCGCACGCGACGCGCTGGACGCCGATGTGCAGGCCGAGCTGGCCCGCATCTGCGCACGCCGCGGCCTGAGCTTCCAGCTCACGCCCACCGAGAACGCCAGCGCCGCGCCCAGCGACCCGGCCTGGCAGCAGCGCTGGGAGCGCGTGGTCCAGGGCCTGGGCCTGCCGGTGTTCCGCATGCCCTCGGGCGCGGGGCATGACGCGATGAAGCTGCACGAAGCCATGCCCCAGGCCATGCTCTTTCTGCGCGGCCTGAACTCGGGCATCAGCCACAACCCGCTGGAATCCATCAGCAACGACGACGCCGAACTCTGCGTGCGCGCCTTCCAGGCCTTGCTGGAACAGGAAGAACTCTGAACAACGCCATGGACACACACTACGCCCAGCTGGACGCCTGGATTGCCGCCCATTTCGAGGAGGAGGTGCGCTTCCTCCAGGCCCTGGTGCAGGTGCCCACCGACACCCCGCCCGGCAACAACGCGCCGCACGCCGAACGCACGGCCGAGCTGCTGCAGGCCATGGGCTACCAGGCCGAGAAGCATGTGGTGCCCGAGGCCGAGGTGCGCGACTACGGCCTGCAGTCCCTCACCAACCTGATCGTGCGCCGCAAGTTCGCGGAGGCGGGCCCGATCATCGCCCTGAACGCCCATGGCGATGTGGTGCCGCCCGGCGAGGGCTGGACCCACGGCCCCTACAGCGGCGAGATCGTGGACGGCCAGCTCTATGGCCGCGCCAGCGCGGTCAGCAAGAGCGACTTCGCCACCTACACCTTTGCGCTGCGCGCGCTGGAGTCGCTGGGCCTGCCCCTGAAGGGTGGCGTGGAGCTGCACTTCACCTATGACGAGGAGTTCGGCGGCGAGCTGGGCCCGGGCTGGCTGCTGCAGCAAGGTCTCACACAGCCGGACTATCTGCTGGCCGCCGGCTTCAGCTACCAGGTGGTCACGGCCCACAACGGCTGCCTGCAGCTGGAGGTCACGCTGCACGGCCTGGCCTCGCATGCCGCCTACCCGCACACCGGTGTGGACGCGCTGCAGGCCGCCAACCAGCTGCTCAGCGCGCTCTATGCCCACAACGCGGTGCTCAAGACCCGCCTGTCCCAGGTGCCCGGCATCAGCCACCCCTATCTGAACGTGGGCCGCATCGAGGGCGGCAGCAATACCAATGTGGTGCCCGGCAAGGTGCTGATCAAGCTGGACCGCCGCATGATTCCCGAGGAGGATCCGGCGGCGGTGGAGGCCGAGGTGCGCGCCCTCATCGAGTCCAGCGTGGCCGCCTGCCCCGGCATCCGCCTGGAGATCCGCCGCCTGCTGCTGGCCCATCCCATGACCCCTCTGCCCAGCGCCGCGCCCCTGGTGGCCGCGCTGCAAAAGCATGGCGAGGCCGTCTTCGGCGAGCCCATCCCCACCTCGGGCACCCCGCTCTACACCGATGTGCGGCTCTACACCGCGCGCGGCATCCCGGCCGCCATCTATGGCGCCGGCCCGCGCACCGTGCTGGAGAGCAATGCCAAGCGGGCGGACGAGCATGTGGCCCTGGCCGATCTGCAGCGAGCCACCCAGGTGGTGGCCCGCATGCTCTACGAGCTGCTGAAGCCCGCCTGAGGTTCGAGAAGCATGCAGTCTGTCGGCCGGGCCTGCGGCCTGGCGGGGTGGATCTGCAGACTGTCGCAATTCCGGGACGGCAATACCCGGCCCTGCCTAGACTGCGCAGCCATCCCAACCCCACGGGTCTGATGACCCCCGACTGCCATGAAGCTCCTGCCGCGCATCACCCTCCTCGGCCTTGCCCTGGGCCCCGCCCTGCTGCTCAGCGCCTGCGTGATCGCCCCTCAGGCCAGCGGCGACACCGCTGGCAATGTCAGCAAGATGAGCGAACAGGCCCAGGCCACCTGCGGCCCCGGCCAGGTCAAGGAAGTCAACGCCAAGAGCTTCAGCTGCAAGTGAGGCGCTGAGAGAGAAAGGCCGGCCCCGCGGGGCCGGCTTTGTCTTGCGCCGGACTCGCCTCAGGCCGAGAGGCTCAGCGAGGCACGGGACTGCCAGCCGCCCTCGGCCGCGCCGCCGTAGCGGCGCAGCAGCAGGCTGGCGAGCTGGTCCAGCGCGCTGCTGGCACTGCCGCTCCCGCTCCCCGAAGCGCCGGATGAGTCCGACGAGGAGGAGGAAGAGGAGGAGGAGGCCGTGCCCGACAGCGCCTGATCCAGCGCACTGCTGAACTGGCTGCGCAGGCTCTCGGTCTCGCCGCTGCTGAGCGCGCCATCGCCGTCGCTGTCGCTGGCGCTGATCACCTGCTGCAGCAGGTCCTTGAGCTGGCCGCCCAGGCGCTCCTGCATGCTGACCACGCCGTCGCCATTGGCGTCCAGCGCCTGGTCGGCCGCGCTGAGGCTTTGCGAGGCCTCGGTGCCGCCCTCGCCTTCTGCCGAAGGCGGTGGCGGAGGCGGCCGGCCGCCGCCGGGGCCACCCGGCCCACCCTGCTGCTGCTGACGCGCCGCAAACTCCAGCGTGGACGAGGGCGGCGGCAGCAGGCTGCGCAGTCCGCTGTCCAGCTCGCTGCTGCTCAGACCACCGTCCCCGTCGCTGTCCAGCGTCGAGAACTGCGACTCGGCGTTGCCCAGGCTGCGGCCGCTGCGCTCCGAGAATTTGTCCAGCACGGTCTGCAGCTCGCTGGCGTCCACGCTGCCACTGCCGTCCACATCGGCGCGCGCAAACATCTCCTGCGCGCGCCGGCTCTGGCCGGATGATCCGGCCCGGGTTTCGGCCCAGGCGGCCTGGCTTGCGCCGCCGCCCAGCCCTGAGATGACACTCATGATGAATACCTCCTGTAGCTCGGGATTCGAGAAAGAAAAGGAAGAAGGAAACAAGCGCTTGGCATCGCGGGCGAAGCTCGCCCGCGATAGCGCAAATTCTTGAAGTGCCGCTTTGCCGGGACGCATCCGGCCTGTGTCAAAGCCGACACAAGCCCGGTTTCGAGCCCTCGAACAACGCCCGCGCAGGCCGGCTTATCCGGCGATGGCTCAGCGCCGTCCTCAGCGCGGCGCCGCCGCCCGCAGGATTTCCTGGCGCTGTCCCAGCTGTTCCGCCGGATAGGGGCTCCACTCGGGGCGCCGACCAAAGAAGTCCAGCAGGCGCTGCAGATTGCCCAGCAGCTCCGGCCGATCCGGGGCCAGGGCCAGGGCGGCCATCAGCTCGCGGCTCAGGCGCGCGCTGCCGGCCTCGCCCAGCTCAGGCCCCGCCAGCGAGGCCCGGGCCAGGGCCACCAGCTGGCGCGCGCCCGCGTAGTCGGGCATCAGCGCGCGGCTGCGCTCGAACTGCGCCAGCGCGGCCTCGCGCTGGCCGGCCTCCCAGGCCAGCCAGCCGCGCAGGGCCGCGGCCAGGCCCCAGGCCAGCGGCGCCTGCTCGGCGCTGAGCGCCTGCTCATAGCGCTGCAGCCCGCGCTCGATGGCGCGCTCGGTGCGGCGCCGCTCCGCCGCCTCCATGGGGCCGGCCGCACGCAGGCGCATGAAGCCCGACACCGCATCCATGAAGGCCAGCTCGGGCAGCCAGCGCTGCAGCGACCAGGCGGGCGCGCCCGCCTCATCGCCACCGCGCACCTGCACCCAGCCCGCCGGGCCGCCGGCCATGGGCTGCAGCTGCATCCAGTCGCCGCGCGTGCCCGTCACCCAGTAGGCAAAAGCCTGCTGCGGCTGGAACTCGATGGAGCGCCCCGGCGCCTCGCTGCGCGGCTCGCTGCGCAGCTGCATGGCCTGGCGGAAGTCGCGGTCCACCCGGGCCAGCTCCTCGCGGGTGATGCGCCGCGGCGCCAGGGCCAGGGCTTGCGCCGGCAGGCCAGCCTCCAGCCGCCCCAGGCCCGGCGCCAGCTCGAAGCCAAGACGCTCCTCCACCGGCCCCTGCGGCCCCTGGCGCACAAAGCGCAGATAGCTCTGCAGATAGAACTGACCGCCCTGCTCGAAAAGCCGGCCCCAGACCAGTACCGCGCTCTGGCCCGGCTTGAGCGCGCCGCTGCCGCCCGGGCGGCCGATCTGCGTCAGCACCTTGTCCACATCGCAGAGTTCGCCCGGCATGGCCTGCAGATGCTTGGCGCCGATGGAGCCGTACTTGAGCAGTCCCATCAGCAGTTCCAGATGCACCAGGGACGCGAGCTGCTGGCTGGCCCGCTCCAGCTCCTGCGGCACCCGCGCCCCGGCACCCTCCCCACCCAGGCGCGGCGCCTCGTAGCGGTAGGGCAGCACCAGCAGATTGAGCGCCGCGCCGGAGAAGACCGAGGCGTACTCGCAGGGCTCCACCCCGCCGGCGCGCGCGGCACCCGGCGCCAGCGCCGCGGTGGCGGACAGCAGCAGGGGCACGAGCGCACGCCGGCCGCGCCGCAGGAGAAAGGAGAAAGAAGGCATGGTCAGGGGCTTCATCTCACTCCTCCTCGGCATCACAGGGGCGGGCGGCCTCGCGCAGGCGCAAGAGGCCCAGGCGCGGATAGGCGGCATCGGCCTTGGCCTGGCTCACGGCCTGGCCGGCCGCGCTGGCGATCTGCTCACGCAGGCGCGCCAGCTCCTCCTTGCTGCGCCCCACCAGGGGCCGGCGCGCGATGGCCGCCAGCAGCTGGCCGGCGCGGCAGAGATTGCGGTGCGCCAGCTCGTAGCTGCGCTCGCGCAGCAGCTTGAGACCGAAGGCGCTGGCCACGAAGGCATCGATATCGCTGGGCCGGGCGATCAGCTGCACCGGGTCGGGCGTGGGCGCCGCCCCGGCCTCGGGATAGCGCAGGCGCTGCAGGGCCGCGCTGCCGCCGCCCGCGCCCGCCTGCTCATTGGCCGCCTGCTGCAGAGGCACCAGCAGGTAGTTCATCTGGGCCTGGGGCTGGGGCTTGCCATCGGGGCCGCTGGCGCCGCTGAGCTGGCCCCAGACCTCCAGCAGCACGCGCCGGGTGTGCAGGGCATCGACGATCTCGCGGCCGAAGTCCTGGCCGTCCAGGGCCGGGGCGCGACCCGGGCAGGCCACGAAGCGCACATCGCTGCCGGGCGAGAGCACCCAGCGCGCATCGCGGTTCTGGTCCAGCTCGAACTGCAGCTGCTGCAGAAACTGGCGCGGCTGGCCCGGCTGGCTGAGCAGGCTGCCGCTGGGCTCGCTGAGGAAGACGGTGAAGCGACCGGGCACGGGCTGGCAGTCCACCAGGGCGGCCCGGGCCGGCGCGGCGCCGCAGAGCAGGCTCAGGGCCAAGACCAGGACCAAGAGGCTGAATCGCAGTGACATGGGCATGCTCCTTGAATTGCCCGCTCAGAGCGCGGGCTGCTCCAGCTGGCTCAGCGCCTCGCGCACGCTGCGCTGCAGGCGCGGATAGTCCTCTTTCGCGGCGGCGGCGGGTTCACGCAGCAAGGCCTCCAGGGCCTGGGGCTTGCCGGCCGCTGCCGCGTCCACCAGGGCCAGGTAGCGGCGCAGCGCGGGCTGGGCCTGCTGGCAGCCATGCTGGCCCAGCATCTGCACCGCCAGCTCATGCGCCTGCCACTCGTACTGGCGGCGCAGGCCCAGCAGCCGGGGCAAGGCCTGGCACAGCAGGGCCGGCTCGCGCAGGGCCAGGGCGTTCAGGCCCTCGGCCGCGGCCAGCATCTCGATGCCGCTGCCGCGCAGCACGCTCAGCAGGCCCGGCAGCGCCGGCTCGCCATAGGCAGCCAGCAGGATGGCCGCGCTCTTGAGTTCCGGCTCGGTGGGCGGCTGGCCGCGTTCGCGGCCCTGGCCATAGAGCTGCTGCAGCAGGCCCTGCATCTCCTTGGTGTAGCTCAGGTCCAGCTGGCGCTGCTTGATGGCCAGGTCCACCGAGTCCTTGAGCGCAAAGCCCAGCACCAGCAGCACCGCGGCGGCCAGCAGCTTGGGCAGCTCGGCGCCCATCCAGGCGACCAGACGCGCGGGCCAGGGCTTTGGCGGCGAGGGTGACGGAGGCGGCGGTGGAGGCGGGGGGAAAGGCCCCTCCAGCCTGACCGTCAGCAGGAGTTCGGGCCGCGCCATCCGCGCTTGCTGATCCACCGGGTCCACCGCATCCACCATGCCGCCCCTCCCGGGCCCGCGGGAAGACGGGCCGACAACCCGGGTTCTCGCGCGATTGCGGCGGCTGGTCAAACCCTAGGACGCAGGGCCTCTAAGGGAATGCCACGAGATGGGGCGCGATGCACCACTTTGGCCTTGACAAAACTGTATACAGACTGCGATGGTGCTTGTATGCAGTTGTTCGCCCATATCGGCCGTTTCCGTGCCCGTCTGGCGTGGCACAGAGCTTGCTGATCAGGGCTATCGCGCCGCCGCCCACTCCGGGTCAGACGGCCTTCGCCTCAGCCATCGGAGACATGCACGCATGAGCCTCAGCCGCAGCAACCGCCTCACCCCTTCCTCCCTGCTCGCCGGCCGCCGCCGCTGGATGGTGGCCACCGCCCTGGGTCTGGGCGCCCTGACGATCAGCGGCAGCGCCCTGTCCCAGGCGGCCACGCCGCTGAAGTTCCAGCTGGACTGGCGCTTCGAGGGCCCCTCCGCCCTCTTCCTGCTGCCCATTGCCAAGGGCTATTTCAAGAACGTCGGCCTGGACGTGAGCCTGGACGCCGGCAATGGCTCGGGCGGCGCGGTCACGCGCGTGGCCTCGGGCTCCTATGACCTGGGCTTCGCCGACCTGGCGGCTCTGATGGAATTCCATGCCAACAACCCCGACGCGCCCAACAAGCCCGTGGCGGTGATGATGGTCTACAACAACACGCCCGCCGCGGTGCTGGCGCTCAAGAAGAGCGGCATCACCGGCGTGGCCCAGCTCTCGGGCAAGAAGCTGGGCGCCCCGGTCTTCGACGCCGGCCGCCGCGGCTTCCCCATCTTCGCCAAGGCCAACAAGATCGAGAACGTGAGCTGGGTCAGCATGGACCCGCCGCTGCGCGAGACCATGCTGGCGCGCGGCGATGTGGACGCCATCACCGGCTTTTCCTTCACCTCCCTGCTCAATCTGGAGGCGCGCGGCGTGAAGGCGGCGGATGTGGTCACCTTCCCCTACCCCGACTACGGCGTGAAGCTCTATGGCAACGCCATCATCGCCAGCCCGAAGCTGATCAAGGAGAAGCCCGAGCTGATCAAGGCCTTCCTCTCGGCCTTTGCCAAGGGTGCCAAGGAGGTGATGGCCAATCCGGATGCTGCCATCGCCTTCGTCAAGCAGCGCGACGCCATCATCAACGAGACCCTGGAGAAGCGCCGCCTGCGCATGGCCATCGAGGCCGTGGTCGCCAGCCCCGACGCCCGCGCCGAGGGCTTCGGCCAGGTGATGGGCCCGCGCCTGTCCCTGATGGCCAGCCAGATCTCCGACGCCTACGGCACCAAGACCCGCGTGGTGCCGGAGGCCGTGTGGAACGGCAGCTTCCTGCCGCCCAAGGCCGAACTCGATACCGTGCTGCCCCCCAAGAAGTGAGCGGGGTCGCCATGGACCACTACGTTGATTTCCGGCGGGTCTGGCTCGCCTACAACGAGCAGCTCTGGAAACAGGGCAAGTTCGCCGTCGAGGACATCTCCCTGACGCTGAGAAAGGGCGAGTTCGCCGCCATCGTCGGCCCCTCGGGCTGCGGCAAGTCCACCTTCATGAAGCTGGCCACCGGGCTCAAGAAGCCCAGCCGCGGCGAGATCCATGTGGCGGGCCAACCGGTCACGGGGCCGCTGAAGATCAGCGGCATGGCCTTCCAAGCAGCCTCCCTGCTGCCCTGGCGTACCACGCTGGCCAATGTGATGCTGCCGCTGGAGATCGTGGAGCCCCACCGCTCCCAGCTGCGCGCGCGGCGCGCCGAGTACGAGGCCCGCGCCCGCGAGCTGCTGGCCAGCGTGGGCCTGGCCGGCTATGAAGACAAATTCCCCTGGCAGCTCTCGGGCGGCATGCAGCAGCGCGCCAGCATCTGCCGCGCGCTGATCCACGAGCCCCAGCTCCTGCTGCTGGACGAGCCCTTTGGCGCGCTGGACGCCTTCACCCGCGAGGAGCTCTGGTGCGCGCTGCGCGATCTGCAGGCGGCCAAGGGCTTCAATGTGATCCTGGTGACGCATGACCTGCGCGAGAGCGTGTTCCTGGCCGACACCGTCTACGTGATGAGCAAGAGCCCGGGCCGCATCCTGCACCGCCGCGAGATCGAGCTGCCGCGGCCGCGCGATCTGGAAGTGACCTACAGCCCCGCCTTCAGTGAAATCGTGCACGAGCTACGCGGCCATATCGGGGCGCTGAGGAAAGCCGGCGCGGAGGTGGCGCAATGAACTACCGGGCCCAACAACTCTTCCAGCGCTTCGCGCCCTGGCTGCTGCTGGCCGCCATCCTGCTGCTGTGGCAGCTGCTGTGCAGCGCGCTGCAAGTCTCGGACTTCATCTTCCCCAGCCCCTGGTCCATCGCCCAGGCCCTGGTGGAGCACCACCAGGCCATCCTGGGCCATGCCTGGCGCACCTTCTGGGTGACGCTGGTGGGCTTCGGTCTGGCCATCGTCGTGGGCGTGCTGCTGGGCTTTCTGATGGGCAGCTCCCAGCTGGCCTACAAGGCCATGTACCCGCTGATGACCGGCTTCAACGCCCTGCCCAAGGCGGCCTTCGTGCCCATCCTGGTGGTGTGGCTCGGCATCGGCATCGGGCCGGCCATCCTCACCGCCTTCCTGATCAGCTTCTTCCCCATCATGGTGAACATCGCCACCGGCCTGGCCACGCTGGAGCCGGAGCTGGAGGACGTGCTGCGCGTGCTGGGCGCGCGCCGCTGGGACGTGCTGATCAAGGTGGGCCTGCCACGCTCCCTGCCCTATTTCTTCGCCGCGCTCAAGGTGGCGATCACGCTGGCCTTTGTGGGCAGCACGGTCTCGGAGATGACCGCCTCCAACGAGGGCATCGGCTATCTGCTGATCTCGGCCGGCGCCTCCATGCAGATGGGCCTGGCCTTTGCCGGCCTGCTCACCGTGGGCGTGATGGCCATGCTGATGTACGAATTCTTCGCGGTGCTGGAGCGCCGCCTCACCGGCTGGGCCCATCGCGGCAGCCAGCACTGAGCCCGGCACCGTCCGGCCCCCGATTCCCCAACCAGAAAGTCGAACCCCGATGAACAAGAAGACCCCCCTCGCACTCGCCACCCTCCTGCTGGGCCTGGCCGCCGGCCCCGCCGCCCTGGCCCAGAGCAGCCAGGTCACGCTCTACGGCCTGATGGACCTGAGCGTGGGCGCCACCAAGAACGTGGGCGCCGCCTCCATCAAGGGTGTGGAGAGCGGCAAGATGAGCACCAGCTACTTCGGCATGAGCGGCCGCGAGGACCTGGGCAGCGGCCTCTCCGCCTTCTTCACCCTGGACAGCTTCCTGCGCGCCGACGTGGGCAGCAACGGCCGCTTCAATGGCGACAACTTCTGGGCCCGCAATGCCTTCGTGGGCCTGCAGAGCCAGGACCTGGGCCTGGTCCGCCTGGGGCGCAACACCACGCCGCTCTTCGTGCAGACCCTGCTGTTCAACGCCTTTGGCGACTCCTTCGGCTACTCGCCCAGCATCCGCCACTACTTCAGCGCCGGTGCCACCGCGGGCGGCACCACGGCCACCGGCGACACCGGCTGGAGCGACTCGGTGCAGTACCTCAGCCCCAAGTTCGGCGGCTTCAGCTTCGGCGCCATCGTGGCCGCGGGTGAGGGCTCGGGCGGCAAGAACTACGGCCTGAACGCCGGCTATGGTGAAGGCGCTTTCGCGGCCAGCTTCAACTACCAGAACGTCAAGAAGGACGGCGCCACCCCGGTGGCCGACAGCAAGACCTGGCAGGCCGCCGCATCCTATGACTTCAAGGCCGTCAAGCTCTTCGGTCAGTACGGCAAGGTGGAGAACGTGACGAGCGGCGTGGACTACAAGATCCTGGGCCTGGGCGCCGCCGTGCCCGTGGGCGATGGCAAGCTGCTGGCCCAGTACGGCCGCCTGGACGCCTCGCGCGGCGCGGACCGCAAGACCTTCACCTTCGGCTATGACCACTACCTGTCCAAGCGCACCGATGTCTACGCCGTGGCCATGAGCGACAAGCTGGACGGCCTGAGCAGCGGCACCAGCTATTCCCTGGGCATCCGCCACCGCTTCTGAGCCCGCTCCACCGGGAGACCCGATTCACAGCCATACTGCGGTGCGCGGCACCCCGCCGCCTCACCGTGCCAGGGCCGCCCGCCGGGCGGCCCTTGTCTGACTGATGGAGATCTCCCGACCATGCGTTTCAAGCTCCCCTCCTGGACCCCGGCCCTGGCCCTGCTCTTGAGTGCCCTGGGCGCCCAGGCCCAGTCGCTCAAGGCCGAGCAGGCCTGGGTGCGCGCCACCGTGGCCCAGCAAAAAGCCACCGGCGCCTTCATGAATCTCTCCAGCAGCCAGGCCGGCCGCGTGGTGGAAGCCCGCTCGCCGGTGGCCGGCGTGGTGGAGATCCACGAGATGAAGATGGAGGGCAATGTCATGAAGATGCGCGCCCTGCCCGCGCTGGAGCTGGGCGCCGGTCAGCGCGTGGAGCTCAAGCCCGGCGGCTATCACATCATGCTGATGGACCTGAAGCGCCCGCTGAAGCAAGGCGAGGAGGTGCCCATCTCCCTGGTCTTCGAAACCCAGGGCGGCAAGCACGAGACGCTGGAGATCAAGGCCCCCGCACGCGCCATGGCCGCCCCGGAGGGCGGCCACGGTCAGCACAAGCACTGAGCGGTGCTCAGGCCGGGCTCGAAGCGCGACTGAGCTCAGTCGCCGCTGGCGGCGTCGGCCGCGGCGCCGCTGCGCTGAGCGGTGACCCGCTCCAGCTCCTGGTAGAAGGCCGCGCCCTGGCGCCAGGCCTCGTACAGGGCCAGGCGCTGGGCCTGCAGCACCGGGTCGGGCGAACTCTCGCCCATAGGCTCGGCCAAACCGGCCCGGCGCCACAGATTCAGATCGGCCAGCACCTCCTCACGAGTCAGCGGCTGGCTGGCATCGCGAGGCTCGGCCCTGAGCTCGATCATCACGGGCGGCGCCTCGGTGACGATCAGCAGCTCCTGGGCGGCCTCATCCAGCGAGGCCTCGGGCGCCACATCGGCCGGCACACCGGCGTTCTGCGCCAGGGCCCAGGAGGCGCCCAGCAGCAGGGTGGCGCTCAGCGCCGCGCCGCGCAGGGGGCGGGACAGACCGGCGGATTGAAAACGGGTCGGCTTGAGGCTGTGCATCATGGTGATCTCCTTTCAAAAGCCTGGAGGGACGGCACGGCGGTGAAGACCGGTGCCGCGAGTCGCCAGTCTCCCTGCCCCGGCACGCGGCGAGCGTCCGACCAACCCGGTTCGGGCTGTAGGACAGCAGGCCGTGCACGCCTCTTGCTACTCTGACGACCTATGGCTTGGCATGGACATCTGACCCTGGACTACCGCCGCGAGCACGACGGCCGCTGCACTGCCCTGGACCGCCACGAGGGCCCGCTGCGCGTGCTGCAGCGCCTCTACCCCGAGGGCCCCGGCATCTGCCACCATGTGCTGGTGCATCCGCCCGGCGGCATCGTGGGCGGGGATCAGCTGGAGATCGACGCCCGCCTGGGGCCGGGCAGCCATGCCCTGATCACCACGCCGGGCGCCACGCGCTTTTACCGCAGCGCCGGCGCCCCGGCCCGCCAGCAGCTGCGCGCCCGCCTGGCCGAGGGCGCGCGCCTGGACTGGCTGCCGCTGGAAACCATCGTCTACAACGGCGCCCTGGCCGAGAACCGCCTGGTCTTCGAGCTGGACCCCGGGGCCGAGATGCTGGGCTGGGATGTGCTGGCCCTGGGGCTGCCCGCCGCCGGCCAGGGCTTTCACCGCGGCCACTATCAGCAGCATCTGGAGCTGCCCGGCCGCTGGCTGGAGCGCGGCCTGATCCGCGCGGACGACCAGCGCCTGCTGCAGTCCCCCCTGGGCCTGGGCGGCCACCCGGTGCTGGGCGCCCTGTGGTTTGCCGCGGGGCAAGCCCTGGCCCCGGCGCGGCGCGAGGCCCTGCTGGAGATCGCCCGCCACGAGATCGCCGCGGCCGGCTGGGACTGGGCCGGCTGCACCGCCCCGGAAGACGGCGTGCTGGTGCTGCGCCTGCTGGCCGAGCGGGTGGAGCCGGCCCTGGCCCTGCTGGGGCGGGTCTGGGCCGCCTGGCGGCGCGAGGCCTGGGGCCTGGCGCCCTGCGCACCGCGCATCTGGGCCACCTGAGCGGCGAGCGCTGCGCCTGGGATACTCCCGCAGCCGCCACGAGCGGTTTGCCTGGAAGAGGAGCATCCCACCGATGAAGACGACAAGAACGACGGCCCTGCGCGCCGGCCTGGCCCTGATCGCCGCCGGCAGCGCCGCCCTGCCGGCCCTGGCCAGCAGCATCAGCTATCCCGAGACCCGCAAGGTCGAGCAGGTCGATGTCTATCACGGCCAGCGCGTGGCCGACCCCTACCGCTGGCTGGAGGACGACAACAGCCCCGAGACCAAGGCCTGGGTCCAGGCCCAGAACCGCGTGACCGACGGCTTCCTGGCCGCCATGCCCCAGCGCGCGCCGGTGCGCAAGCTCTACACCGAGCTCTTCAACTTCGAGAAGATCGGCGTGCCCAGCAAGGAAGGCGACCGCTACTTCTGGACCCGCAATGACGGGCTGCAGCAGCAGGCTGTGCTCTACACCGCGCGCAGCCTGCAGGAGCAGCCCCAGGTCGCCCTGGACCCCAACAGCTTCTCCAAGGACGGCACGGTGGCGCTGACGGGCGTCAAGCCCTCGCCGGACGGTCGCCTGCTGGCCTACGGCGTGGCCGTGGGCGGTTCGGACTGGCAGCGCTGGCAGGTGCGTGACCTGGCCACCGGCCGCGATCTGGAGGACAAGATCGAGTGGGTGAAGTTCTCCCGCGCCGTCTGGACCCCGGATGGCAAGGGCTTCTTCTACGCGCGCTACGACGCGCCCAAGCCCGGCGAGGCCCTGACCGGGGCCAACTACTTCCAGAAGCTCTACTACCACCGCCTGGGCACGCCGCAGTCCGCCGACACCCTGGTGCTGGAGAACAAGACCGAGAAGACCTGGGGCTTTGGCGCCGAGATCAGCGATGACAGCCGCTACGCCATCATCAATGTCTGGAAGGGCTCGGGCCGCAAGAACGGCCTGATGCTGCTGCCGCTGCAAGACGGTGCCTTCCAGGCGGCCGCCCAGGCGCAAACCCTGACCCTGGACTTCGACGCCACCTACGACCCGGTGGCCCTGGTCGGCCAGACCCTCTATGTGCGCAGCGACAAGGACGCCCCGCGCGGCCGCCTGCTCGCCACCCAGATCGACGCCACGGGCCCGCGCCAGTGGCGCGTGGTGGTGGCCGAGAGCGCCAGCGACGCCCTGGTGAACGCCTCGGGCGTGGGCGGCCGCTTCCTGCTGCAGTACCTGCGTGACGCCTCCACCGTGGTGCGCATGCACGCCCAGGATGGCAGCCTCGTCTCCGAGGTGGCCCTGCCCGGCGTGGGCACGGCCAGCGGTTTTGCCGGCAAGTGGCAGGACCAGGAAACCTTCTTCAGCTACGCCAGCCTGAACGCGCCCACCGAGATCCACCGCTTCGAGCCCGCCAGCGGCAAGAGCAGCCTCTTCAAGCGCGCCGCCACCGCCTTCCCGGCCGGCGACTATGTGACCGAACGCCACTTCGTCACCAGCAAGGACGGCACCCGCGTGCCCATCTTCGTGGCCCACAAGAAGGGCCTGAAGCTGGACGGCACCAACCCCACCCTGCTCTACGGCTACGGCGGCTTCAACGTGCCCCAGACCCCGGGCTACAGCGTCACCGCCGCCACCTGGATGCGCATGGGCGGCGTCTATGTGCTGGCCGGCCTGCGCGGCGGCGGCGAGTACGGCGCGGCCTGGCATGAGGCCGGCACCAAGCTCAAGAAGCAGAATGTGTTCGACGACTTCATCGCCACGGCCGAATGGCTGATTGCCAACAAATACACCCAGCCGGCCAAGCTGGCCATCAACGGCGGCTCCAACGGCGGCCTGCTGGTGGGTGCGGTGCTGAACCAGCGACCCGAGCTCTTTGGCGCGGCCGTGCCCCAGGTGGGCGTGATGGACATGCTGCGCTATCACAAGTTCACCATCGGCTGGGCCTGGGCCAATGACTACGGCACGGCCGACGATGCCGAGCAGTTCAAGGCCCTGCTGGCCTACTCGCCCCTGCACAGCATCCGCTCGCAGCGCCTGTATCCGCCGGTGCTGGTGACCACAGCCGACCACGACGACCGCGTGGTGCCGGCGCACAGCTTCAAGTACGCCGCCGCCCTGCAGGCGGCCGACACCGGCCCGGCCCCCACCCTGATCCGCATCGAGACCTCGGCCGGCCATGGCGCGGGCAAGCCCACCTCCAAGCTGATCGAGGAGCGGGCCGACATCCTGGCCTTCATCGCCAACGCCTTCAGCCTGCCGTTGCGCTGAGGACCAGGCGCTCGAAAAAAGCGAGGAGCAGCGCCGGGAGGCGCTTGCTCCCGCCCCGGCAAGGCGGGAAGATGCCCCCCATCCCGCGCCTTGATCCGCGCTTCAGGGCGGTGGGTTTCCACGGATGATCTGTCCCGCAACCCGCCGGCCCGCTTCAGACATGGGCCGCCGCCTTGATTGGAGCGTCCATGCAATTCCTCAAGAACATGAGCATCGCGGCCAAGCTGTCCGCCGCCTTTGCGGCGATGCTCGTCCTGCTGGCCATCCTGGCCCTGTTTGCCTACAGCCGTCTGCAGGTGGTGCAGGAAGAATCCCGCAATATCAGTGGCAACTGGATGCCCTCGGTGGCTGCCCTGGGCTCCTTGAGCGCCGACGTGGCCGAGTTCCGCATCGGCGTGCTGCTGGGCGTGGCCGCCAACTCGGCCGAGCAGACCCAGACCGCGGACAGCAACCGTGCCAAGGCCGCCAAGTCGGCCAATGCCACCGTGGCGGGCTACGACAAGCTGATCTCCGGCCCCGAGGAACAGAAGCTCTTCGACCGTTTCAAGAAGGACTGGGAGCAGTACCAGTCCATGGCCACCAAGATCGCCGAGCTGATGCGCGATGGCCAGATCGACGAGGCCCGCACCCTGCAATCCGGCACGGCACGCCAGGCCTATATGAGGGCCAGCGAGACCCTGGATGAAATGGTCGCCCTGAACAGCAAGGGCGCCGAGGCGTCGGCCAAGCATTCCGAGGAGGTGTACGGCTCGGCCACCCTGTGGCTGCTGCTGGTGAGCCTGCTGGCCGGCGGCGCCGCCGTGCTCATGTCCCTGACCCTGATCCGGGCCATCACCCGGCCCCTGGCCCAGGCGGTGCAGGCCGCCGACCGCGTGGCCGATGGCGACCTGAGCCTGAAGATCGAGTTCGAGGGCAAGGATGAGACCGCCCGCCTGCTGGAAGCCATGCAGCGCATGCAGACGGCCCTGGCCGGCACCGTCTCGGCCGTGCGCCAGGGGGCGGAGTCGGTGGCCACGGCCAGCGCCCAGATTGCCCAGGGCAATAGCGACCTCTCGGCCCGCACCGAGGAGCAGGCCTCCTCGCTGGAGGAGACCTCAGCCACCATGGAGGAGCTGGGCTCCACCGTGCGCCAGAACGCCGACAACGCCCTGCAGGCCAACCAGCTGGCCCAGAGCGCCAGCGAAGTGGCCCGCAGCGGCGGCGCCGTGGTGGGCGAGGTGGTGGACACCATGCGCGGCATCGAGGAAAGCTCGCGCCGCATCTCGGACATCATCGCCACCATCGACGGCATTGCCTTCCAGACCAATATCCTGGCCCTGAATGCCGCGGTGGAAGCCGCGCGGGCGGGCGAGCAGGGCCGCGGCTTCGCGGTCGTGGCCGGTGAGGTGCGCACCTTGGCCCAGCGCAGCGCCGAGGCCGCCAAGGAGATCAAGAGCCTGATCAACGACTCGGTGGAGCGCGTGCAGAGCGGCACCCAGCTGGTGGACCGGGCCGGCAAGACCATGGGTGACATCGTCACCTCGGTGCAGCGCGTGGCCGATATCGTGGGCGAGATCAGCAGCGCCAGCCGCGAACAGAGCGCCGGCATCGGCCAGGTGGGTGAGGCGGTGAGCCAGCTCGACAAGGCCACGCAGCAGAACGCGGCCCTGGTGGAGGAAAGCGCTGCTGCCAGCGAAAGCCTCAAGCACCAGGCGGCGCGCCTGCTGGACTCGGTGGCCAGCTTCCGCCTGGATGCCAGCCACGGCCTGCGTCCGGCCCTGGCCAGCGCCGCCCCGGCAGCCCGGCCGGCCCCGCGCCCGGCGCCGCCGCGTCCCGCCCCGGCTGCGAGCGTGAAGCGCGCGCCGGCACCGGCCCGCGCACCAGCCGCCGAAGACGGCGAGTGGAGCAGCTTCTGAACCGAGGGGCCTGAGGCCCCGCCGGGCTGCGCCCCGGATTCCCCCATGGCAAGTTCTCGCCATCGCCGCCCCGGCGGCCCTGGCGCGGGGACTGCTGTTCGCGCCGGCGCTTCCCCTTGGCGGGGCGCCACCCACACCGCGGCCCCACGTCACAGCCAGGCTCAGGCCGGCCCACGTCCCGGGCGGTGTTCACCGCGCTCTCTCCGGCCCCGCCTCCGCACACCGCGGTCGCGGGGCCTTCTCATGCCCTGCCGGGCTCAGATGGCCATGCGCTGGCGCACGCCGTCCTGCTGCATCTGCGCGCCGCGGCCCCGGGCCAAGAACTCGCCGCGCTCCATCACCAGGTACTGGTCAGCCAGTTCCTCGGCAAAGTCGTAGTACTGCTCCACCAGGATGACGGCCATGGGCTCGGGCTTGCGGCCCGCCTCGGTCTGCAGGCCCTCGCGTGCCAGCTGGCGCAGCACGCGGCCGATATCCTTGATGATGCTGGGCTGTATGCCCTCGGTGGGCTCGTCCAGGATGATGAGCTGGGGGCCGGCCGCCAGGGCGCGGGCAATCGCCAGCTGCTGCTGCTGGCCGCCCGAGAGGTCGCCGCCGCGCCGGTTGAGCATCTGCTTGAGCACTGGAAAGAGCTCGAAGAGCTGGGGCGGGATGGGCGTGCCCGCCTTCTTGTAGGCCAGGCCCATGCGCAGGTTTTCTTCCACCGTGAGTCGGGCAAAAATCTCGCGCCCCTGGGGCACATAGCCCATGCCCTGGCGGGCCCGCTCGAAGGGCGTCAGGCGCGCGATCTCGCGCCCCGCCAGGCTGAGGCTGCCGCTCTTGATGGGCACCACGCCCATCAGGCTCTTGAGCAGGCTGGTCTTGCCCACGCCATTGCGGCCCAGGATCACGGTGATCTCGCCGGCCTGGGCCTCGAAGCTCAGGCCGCGCAGGATGTGGCTGCCGCCGTAGTACTGATGGAGTTGTTCGGCTTTCAGCATGGCGATATCCCTTCGATGGATCGGGCGTGGGCAGCGAGCGACGGGTGCCCTGTTCCGCTCATGTCCTCCGCCCCGGGCCTGCCGGCCCAGGACTCCCCCTTGACTTCGCTCCACAGGACACCCGCCACTCGCTGCCGGGTAGCGCTGGGGCCTGCGAAGGATCTGCACATGCCATGGCGGCGGTCTTCGCCCAACTCGCCACCCATGCACCAGCACTCAGCGCCCAAGGTACACCTCCACCACCTTCTCATTCGCCTGCACCTCGCTCAGCAGGCCCTCGGCCAGCACCGAGCCCTCGTGCAGCACGGTGACCTTCTTCCGGCCCTGGGTGAGCTGGTCCACGAACTTCATATCGTGCTCCACCACCACCAGGGAGTGCCGGCCCTCCAGGGAGAGAAAGAGCTCGGCGGTGCGCTCGGTTTCCTCATCGGTCATGCCGGCCACGGGCTCATCGAGCAGCAGCAGCTTGGGGTCCTGCATCAGCAGCATGCCGATCTCCAGCCACTGCTTCTGCCCATGCGAGAGCAGGCCGGCCGGCCGCGCCGCCTGGGGCAGCAGGTGGATGAGCTGCAGCACCTCGCCGATGCGGGCCTGCTGCGCGTCGCTCAGCCGCGCGAACAGGGCGGCGCGCACGCGGCGGTCGCCGGCCAGGGCCAGCTCCAGGTTCTCGAACACCGTGAGCTGCTCGTAGACCGTGGGCTTCTGGAACTTGCGGCCTATGCCCACGGCGGCGATCTCGCTCTCGCGCAGGCGCAGCAGGTCGATGTTCTGGCCGAAGCTGGCCGTGCCGGCGTCGGGCCGGGTCTTGCCCGTGATCACGTCCATCATCGTGGTCTTGCCCGCGCCATTGGGGCCGATGATGCAGCGCAGCTCGCCCACATCCACCGCCAGGCTCAGGCGGTTGAGGGCGCGAAAGCCGTCGAAGGACACGGTGATGTCGTCCAGGTACAGGGCCACGCCGGTGCCGAAGTCGGGCCGCCCCTCGGTCAGCAGGCGGCCGAAGGAGGCGCTGCGGCCGCCCGAGGCCTGCTGCTGGCGGGACAGCTCGGCCTCGGCATGCTGGCGGCGGGCCTGGCTGCCCTGCTCCATCAGATCGGGGGTCATGCCTGCTCCTCCTGGCTCGCTGCCCGCTTGAAGCGCTGGCCCAGCTTGCGCGCCAGCCCGGCCAGGCCCTCGGGCAGCCACAGGGTCACGGCGATGAAGAGCACGCCCAGGAAGTAGAGCCAGTACTCTGGAAAGGCCTGGGTGAACCAGCTCTTGGCGCCGTTCACGAAGAAGGCGCCGACGATGGGGCCGATCAGTGTGGCGCGTCCGCCCACGGCCGCCCAGATCGCGATCTCGATGGAGGCCGCGGGCGACATCTCGCCGGGGTTGATGATGCCCACCTGGGGCACATAGAGCGCGCCGGCCACGCCGCACATCAGGGCCGAGAGCGTCCAGATGGCCAGCTTGTAGGCCAGGGGCTCGTAGCCGGTGAACATCACCCGGCTCTCGGCATCGCGGATGGCCTGCAGCACGCGGCCGAAGCGGCTGCAGACGATGAAGCGGCCCAGCAGAAAGAAGCCGATCAGCACCAGGCCCGTGATCACGAAGAGCAGCATGCGGGTGCCCGGCTGGTTCAGCGGCACGCCCAGAATGCGCTTGAAGTCGGTGAAGCCGTTATTGCCGCCAAAGCCCGTCTCGTTGCGGAAGAAGAGCAGCATGGCCGCAAAGGTCAGGGCCTGCGTGATGATGGAGAAGTACACGCCCTTGATGCGCGAGCGGAAGGCGAAGAAGCCGAACACAAAGGCCAGCAGCCCGGGCACGGCCAGCACCATCAGCATCTGGAAGGCAAAGCTGTCGCTGCCGGCCCAGTGCCAGGGCAGCGCCTTCCAGTCCAGAAAGACCATGAAGTCGGGCAGATCGCTCTGGTAATTGCCGTCGCGGCCGATCTGGCGCATCAGGTACATGCCCATGGCATAGCCGCCCAGGGCGAAGAAGAGACCGTGGCCCAGGGACAGGATGCCGGTGTAGCCCCAGATCAGGTCCATGGCCAGGGCGCAGATGGCATAGCACATGATCTTGCCCAGCAGGCCGACCAGATAGTCGCTCAGGTGCAGGGCATGGCCGGCGGGCAGCAGCAGGTTCAGGGCCGGCACCAGCAGGGCCACGCCCAGCACGGCCAAGAGCACCAGGGTCCAGCCGCGGGCCGAGAGCAGACGCGGTGCCGGGGGCAGCAGCAGCGCGGGCGGGGTGGAGGCAGAGGCGTTCATCATCGTCAGTTCCCGTCAGGCTTCCGCGCTGCGGCCTTTCATCGCGAACAGGCCCTGGGGCCGCTTCTGGATGAAGACCACGATGAAGACCAGGACCATGATCTTGGCCAGCACCGCGCCGGCCCAGTCTTCCAGCAGCTTGTTCAGCACGCCCAGGCCCAGGGCGGCAATCACGGTGCCGGCCAGCTGGCCCACCCCCCCCAGCACCACCACCATGAAGCTGTCCACGATGTAGTTCTGGCCCAGGTCAGGCCCCACATTGCCCACCTGGCTGAGCGCGCAGCCCGCCAGTCCGGCAATGCCCGCGCCCAGGGCGAAGGCATAGGTGTCGGTGCGCGCGGTGTTCACGCCCACGCAGGCAGCCATGCGGCGGTTCTGCGTGACGCCGCGCACGAAAAGGCCCAGCCGGGTGCGCGCAATCAGCAGGGCCACGCCGGCCAGCACCGCAAAGGCAAACACGATGATGGCGATGCGGTTATAGGGCAGGGTCAGATTGCTCATCAGGGCCACGCCGCCCGAGAGCCAGCCCGGGTTCTCCACCGGCACGTTCTGCGCGCCGAAGAGCGAGCGCACCGCCTGCATCAGCACCAGGGAGATGCCCCAGGTGGCCAGCAGGGTTTCCAGCGGCCGGCCGTAGAGCCAGCGGATCACGCTGCGCTCCAGCACCGCGCCCACGCCCGCCGCCACGAGAAAGCTCACCGGCACGGCCGCCAGCACATAGGCATCGAACCAGGCCGCAGGCAGATGGGCGCGAAACAGGTTCTGCACCACATAAGTGGCATAGGCGCCCACCATCATCAGCTCACCATGGGCCATATTGATCACGCCCATCAGGCCATAGCTGATGGCCAGGCCCAGGGCCACCAGCAGCAGGATGGAGCCCAGGCTCAGGCCGGTGAACACCAGGCCCAGGCGCTCGCCCCAGGCCAGGCGGCGCTCCACGGCAGTCAGGGCCTGGGCCAGCGCTGACTTCACCTCGGCATCGCCCTCGGCCGCCAGGCGCTCCAGCAGCAGGCTCTTGACCGCCGGCTCGCCGCTGGCGGCCAGCTGGCGCGCGGCCGCCAGGCGCTTGGCCGCATCCGGCGAGGCAATCACCAGGGCGGCGCGCATCAGCTCCAGCCGCGCCTTCAGGCCGGCATCGGGCTCCGCGGCCAGGGCCTTGTCCAGCAGGGGCAGCTGAGCCTCGTCCAGGCTCTGCTTGGCCAGCTCCGCCACGGCCTCGCGACGTTGCTCGAGTTCCGGCGAGCCCAGCTTGAGCGCGGCCAGCGCCGCCTGCAGCGCGCCGCGCATGCGGTTATTGTTGACCACGTCCTCCGCGCCTTCCGGCAGGGGGGTGAGCTGACCGGTGGCAGCATCCACGGTCTTCTCGCCATCGAACACCAGCACCTGGGTGGGCGTGAGCTTGACCGCGTCCTCCAGCATCGCCTGCACAAAGGCCGCCAGCCCCGCCTCGCCCTGGGCCGCGGCCTCGCTCAGCGCCGCAATACGCGCATCGGTATCACCCGAAGCGATGGCACGCGCTCGCTCCGGGGTCAGGGCCTGCGCAGCGCCGGCCAGCAGCAGCAAGCCAGCTAGCAAAAGCATCAACACACGTTGCATGAAGTCTCACCGTCGAGCGCCGGCCGCAAAGGCCGGCGCGAGAGATCCAGCGGAGCCCGAGGATCCGGCTTTGCCGGGCCTCCGGGCTCGCCCCTAGAGGGGCGCGCGAAGCGCGTAGGGGTGGTCAACCCTTCGTGGGCTCGTCCTTCTTCCCCTTGTTCTCGGGAATGAAGGGGCTCCAGGGCTGGGCCTTGACCGGGCCGGGCGTCTTCCAGACCACATTGAACTGGCCGTCCGCCTTGATCTCGCCGATGAAGACCGGCTTGTGCAGATGGTGGTTCTTGGGGTCCATGGTGCTGGTGAAGCCGCCCGGCGCCTTGAAGGTCTGGCCGGCCATGGCGGCGATCACCTTGTCGGTGTCGGTGCTCTTGGCCTTGGTGACGGCCTGGGCCCACATATGGAAGCCGATGTAGGTGGCCTCCATCGGGTCATTGGTCAGGGGCTTGTCCTTGTGGCCGGGGATGTTCTTGGCCTTGGCGTACTCGCTCCACTTCTTCACGAACTCGGCATTGGCCGGGTTCTTGATGCTCATGAAGTAGTTCCAGGCGGCCAGATGGCCCACCAGCGGCTTGGTGTCCACACCGCGCAGCTCCTCCTCACCCACCGAGAAGGCCACCACCGGCACATCGGTGGCCTTCAGGCCCTGGTTGCCCAGCTCCTTGTAGAAGGGCACGTTGGAATCACCGTTGATGGTGGAGACCACGGCCGTCTTCTTGCCCTCGGAAGAGAACTTCTTGATCTTGGCGATGATGCCCTGGTAGTCGCTGTGGCCGAAGGGGGTGTACTCCTCCATGATGTCGGCGTCGGCGACACCCTTGCTCTTCAGGAAAGCGCGCAGGATCTTGTTGGTGGTGCGGGGGTAGACATAGTCAGTGCCCAGCAGCACGAAGCGCTTGGCCGAACCGCCGTCCTTGCTCATCAGGTATTCCACCGCGGGGATCGCCTGCTGGTTGGGCGCGGCGCCGGTGTAGAACACGTTCTTGCTGAGCTCCTCGCCCTCGTACTGCACCGGATAGAACAGCAGGGAATTGAGCTCCTCGAAGACCGGCAGCACCGACTTGCGGCTCACCGAGGTCCAGCAGCCGAAGACCACGGCCACCTTGTCCTGGCTGATCAGCTGCTTGGCCTTCTCGGCGAACAGCGGCCAGTTGGAGGCCGGGTCCACCACCACCGGCTCCAGCTTCTTGCCCAGCAGGCCGCCCTTGGCATTGATCTCGTCAATGGCCATCAGCACCGTGTCCTTGAGCACGGTCTCGGAAATGGCCATGGTGCCGGACAGGGAGTGCAGCACGCCCACCTTGATGGTGTCAGCGGCAAAGCTCGGCAGGGCGAGGCCGGCCAGGCCCAGGCTGAGGGCGGACAGCGACAGGGTGCGGCGGGTGATCTTCAGGCTCATGAGGGGCTCCGTGGGTTGATCGGGGGGATGGACGACAACAACAACGGACCCAAGTCTGGGCAGCGCTGCGCATTCGCGGAATACGCAAGACGGCGTAGGTGGTGGTGCTGCGCGGGCGACGCCAGCGCGGGGATTCAGGGCTGGGCGGCCGCGCTCGCCCGATCGCTGGCGATCATCCCGTCCACCATCTCGATCACCCGGTCGCAGCGCGCGGCCAGGCGGGGGTCGTGGGTCACGACCAGAAAGGCTGTGCCCACCTCGGCATGCATGCGGCGCAACAGGGCGAACACCTCGTCGGAGGAGGCGGTGTCCAGATTGCCGGTGGGCTCGTCGGCCAGCACCAGGGCGGGCTCCAGCACCAGGGCGCGGGCGATGGCCACGCGCTGCTGCATGCCGCCCGAAAGCTGCTTGGAGGGCCGGTCCATGACATGGCCCAAGCCCACGGCGTCCAGCAGGGCGCGTCCCCGCTCCCTCAGGGCGGAGCTCACATGACCGTCGCGCGCCAGGCCGGGCAGGCAGACGTTCTCCAGCGCCGTGAAGGCCGGCAGCAGGTGGTGGAACTGGAACACAAAGCCCAGGGTGCTCTGGCGGGCCTGGGTCAGGGCCCGGTCGTCCAGATCCTGCACCGCGCGGCCGTCCAGCAGGTACTGGCCGCTGCTGGGGCGCTCCAGCAGACCCAGCACATTGAGCAAGGTGCTCTTGCCCGAGCCCGAGGGCCCGATCAGGGCGGCAAACTCGCCGTGGGCCAGGCTGAGGTCCAGGCCCTTGAGCACCGCCACCTCGGCGGGCAGGCCCGGGTTGTAGACCTTGCCCAGGCCTTGCAGCTGAATCAGAGGCGCCTGGTTCATAGCCGTATCGCCTGGGCCGGGTCCATGCGCGCGGCGCGTCGCGCCGGCGCCCAGGCCGCCAGCACACCGGCCACCAGGGCCATCAGGCTCACCTGCACGGCCGTGCTGGCCGGCAAGCTGATGACAAACAGCGGCTGGCCGTCTGCGCCGCGCACGAAGGTGGTGAAGGCCCAGATCAGGGCCACGGCCAGCAGATTGCCCAGCACCGCGCCCAGGCCGCCCACCAGGGCGCCCTGCAGCAGAAAGACCCGCATGATCTGACCCTGGGTCACGCCCATGGCCCGCAGGATGCCGATCTCGCGGCGCTTCTGCACCACCGAGACCACCAGCACGCTGGCAATGCCCAGCACCACCACCACCATCACCACCGCCCGGATCAGGGTGGTGCTGATGCTCTGCGCATTCAGGGCCGAGACCAGCTGGGCATTCGTCTCCTGCCAGCTCTCGACCTTGTAGGGCAGCTGGCGCGCCAGGCCGGCCGCCAGCTCGCGCGCGCTCCAGACATCGGCCACCCGCAGATCGATCTGGGTGGCGCCGCCGGGCAGATCCAGCAGGCTCTGGGCCGAGCGCAGGGGCAGCACCACCATGCGCCGATTCAGGTCGCGGATGCCGTAGTCCAGCAGGCCCACCAGACGCACCGTGTCACTGCGGCTGCCGGTGTTGAGCACCAGGCGATCGCCCACGCGCAGCCCCAGGTCGGCCGCCAGCAGCTGGCCCACCAGGGCCTCGCCCGGCAGCAGGCGAAACTGGCCGGCCACCAGGCGCTGACGCAGACCGACGATGGCGTCGTAGCGCGCCAGCTCCACGCCCATGACGGCAGCGGAGCGGCTGGCTTCGCCGCGCTGGGCCAGCGCCGCCCCCGAAACCAGGGGCGAGACCGCCGTGACGCCAGGCCGCTCCGCCAGCCAGTGTTCATAGGACTGCCAGTTGCCCAGGCTGCGCAGGCGCTGGGCGCGGGCCTGGGTGTCGCTGAGCGACTGCGTATCCGAGGCCGCCGGCCAGGCCGGCAGCACGCGCTCGTCCGGCGGCGTGATCACGACATGGGCCTGGGCGCCCAGGGTCTTCTCCAGGGTGTTGCGCTGCAGCCCGCCCACCAGGGCCGAGATATAGGCCACCACGGCCACGCCAGCGGCCACGCCCACGATGATCAGCAGGGTCTGGAAGCGCCCCTCCAGCAGAAAGCGCAGCGCCACCCGGCGCTCGAAACCCAGGCCCCAGTGGGCGCGCCCGGGCACGGCCGCGGCCGCCATCAGCGCATCCCGCCGGCCAGCTGGCCCATGGCATTGGCTCCGCCCGCCCCGGCCCCAGCCTGGGCCGACCTGGCATCAGTGGCCACAGGGCGCAGGCGCTGGCCCAGCGGGGCGCGCGGGTCCAGCAGCAGCTGTTCGCCGGCCTGCAGGCCCTCCAGCACTTCCACCCGGTCCAGGCTGCGCAGGCCCAGGCGCAGGCGGCGCTCCACGGCGCGACCCTCGCTGAGCACGCCCACGCTGCCGCGCCCGCCCTCGTCGCTGCGCAGCGCCGTCAGCGGTACGGCCAGGGCGCGCTCGCGCTGGGCGGTGAGCAGCTCCACCGACAGGGTCATGTCCTCGCGCAGGAAGGCCGGCACCTGGCCCTCGGGCTGCAGCCAGACCTGGACCGCGCCGCGCTGCGCATCCACCAGGGGCGCCAGGCGCAGCAGCCGGGCCTCGAAGGGCTGCTGCGGATAGGCGTCGGCCAGCACGCGCGCCGTCTGGCCGGCCTGCAGCTGGGCCAGATAGCGCTCATCCACCAGGGCGATCAGCTCCTGCGGCCCGTCCACGCTCTGCACCAGCAGGGCCTTGCCCGGCTGCACGATCTGGCCGGGTTCGGCGCTGCGGGCCAGCAGCTGGCCATCGCCCACGGCGAGCAGGCGTGCCTGGGCCAGCTTGGCCTCGGCCGCTTCGGCCGCGGCCTCGGCGGCGCGCCACTGGGCCAGGGCGGCCGCGGCATCGGGCCCGCGCGCGGCCTGGCCCTGCAGGGCCGCGTCGGCAGCGCGCTGGGCGGCCTCGGCGCTGTCAAGAGCCCGGCGGGCGTCGTCCAGGCGGGCCGGGCTCAGAAAACCTGCAGCCACCAGCTCCTCGCTGCGCTGGTAGTCGCGTTTGGCAGCAGCCAGCTGGGCGGCAGCCTGGGCGCGCTGCGCCTCGGCCGCCACCAGACCCTGCTCGCGCTGGCCGCGCAAGCGCTCGCGGGCCTGCAGGGCCAGGGCCCGGGCCTGCTCGGCGGCGGCACGCCATTCGGCGTCGTCCAGTTCCAGCAAGACCTGGCCCTGCTGCACACGCTCGCCCTCGCGCAGGGCCACGCTGCGCACCCGGCCGGTCAGGGTGCTGCCCAGCTCCACCCGGCGCGGCGAGGCCACCCGGGCACTGAACTGCAGACTCTGGCGCAGCGGCGCGGCCGCCAGCTCCAGCACCGGGGCGGCCGGCGGCCGCAGCCAGGACCACAGGCCCAAGCCCAGCAGGGCCAGCAGCACGAGGGCCCAGAGGGCGCGGGATCGAAGCAGACGGGTGATCAAGGGCGGCACCGGGATGTCTTCCATGCTTGGAACAAGGCCCAGTCGGCCCTGGGCGGGCGGATGCTAGCAGCCGGCGGACAGGCTGGCTTGATGCGGCTCAATTCAGAGCGGGCAGGCCGCGGGCTGATCCAGCAGCAGGCTCTCCAGCGCCTGCTCCCGCAGGCCGTAGAAACGCTTGATCTCGGCGATCTGGGCCAGGATCTCGGGGCGCTTCTTCTGCGCGGCGGCCAGGGCGGCGCCGCTCTTCTTCACCGCCAGAATCATCTTGTTCTTGCTGGTGTGCTCCAGGGCGATGAACTCGAAGACCTGGGTCTCGTAGCCCTCGGCCTCGAGCAGCAGCGCGCGCAGGGAGTCGGTCACCATCTCGGCCTCCTGGCCCAGGTGGATGCCATGCTGCAGCATGGGTTTCAAGGCCGCGGGCAGCTGCATCTGCGGGCGCAGCTGCTTGTGGCAGCAGGGCGAGCACATGATGATGCCGGCCCCGGCGCGCAGGCCCAGGTGGATGGCGTAGTCGGTGGCGATATCGCAGGCATGCAGGGCGATCATCACGTCCAGCCGCGCCGGCTGGTAGTGGCGCACATCGCTCTGCACAAAGCGCAGGCCCGTCAGGCCGTGGCGCTGCGCAGCGCCGTTGCACAGGCTCACCATGTCTTCGCGCAGCTCGATGCCGCTGACCTCGGCCCGTTTGCCCAGCACGCTCGTGAGCCAGTCGTACATGGCGAAGGTCAGGTAGCCCTTGCCCGAGCCGAAGTCGCTCACATGCACCTCGGGGCTGGCAGCCAGCGGGCTGCTCTTGAGGGCCGCGCTCATCACCTCGATGAACTTGTTGATCTGCTTCCACTTGCGCGACATGGCGGGCACCAGCTGGCGCTCGCCGCCCTTGGCCTCGTGGGTCAGGCCCAGATCGGTCCAGAAGGGCTTGCCCAGCTCCAGATAGCGCAGTTTTTCCTTGTCATGCCCGGCGTCGGCCGCGGCCGCCGCGGGCGCGGCGTCGGCCCGACGACTCACGCGCAGGCTGGGCCGGCCCTTGCGGCTGAAGGCCAGCTGCAGCTCCTGTTCGGCCGTCTGCAGATGGGCGTTCTGGAAGTCGCGGCCCAGCAGGGCCTCGATCTCGGCCAGACCGGCTTCCAAGGCATGGTTCTTGGTAATGTCCCGGGTCTGGTAGCGCCAGAGAAAGCTCAGGCAGCGCTCGCCGCGCAGCTGCACGGTGCGCACCGTCAGGCGTTCCAGGCCGGCCTCGGCCCCGCTGTACTTGCTCAGCAGCAGCTTGGCAAAGCTGCCCTCGGCCAGGGCGGTCTGCAGCAGGCGCATGAAGCGCTGGCGGTCATCGGCCTGGGCGGCGGGCGGCGGGGTGATCAGCGCGGTGAACATCGGCGACGGCTAGCGAAAAGCCCGATTTTCCTTCATGAGCGCCGGGCTAGCATCGTGGCATGCCCAAGCGCCCTGCCCTGTACCTGCTGATTGCCCCCCTGCTCCTGCTGGCGGCTTGCGCCGCGCCGCGCCAGCCCCAGCCCTTCGAGAACAGCCTGGGCATGCGCTTCGTGCAGATCCCGGCCGGTGAGTTCCTGATGGGCAGCGAGGCCAGTCCCGACGAGTTGGCCCAGGTGTTTCCCGCCCTGCCGCGCGATCGCTTCCTCAAGCTGGCCGACGAGGGCCCGGTGCACCGCGTGCGCATCAGCCGCGACTTCTGGCTGGGCCAGCACGAGGTGACGGTGGGCCAGTTCCGGCGCTTTCTGGCGCGCTCGGGCTACCGGCCCGAGTCGGTGGCCGACGGCACCGGCGGCTATGGCTGGCGTGCCGACTACGACCCCGCCAGCAGCCCGCGCGGCGATGCCTTCGAAGGCCGCCGCCCCGAATACTCCTGGGCCAACCCCGGCTTTCCCCAGGGCGAGGACCACCCGGTCACCAATATCACCTGGCACGACGCCCAGGCCCTGGCCGCCTGGCTCAGCCAGACCGAGGGCCGGCGCTACCGCCTGCCCACCGAGGCCGAGTGGGAATACGCCTGCCGCGCCGGCACGCGCACGCATTTCTCCAGCGGCGACGACCCGCAAAGCCTGCTGGGCCACGCCAACCTCTTTGACGCCGACAGCGCCCGCCATTGGCCCAAGTGGGCGGCCATGGCCCTGCCCGGGCGCGACGGCCATGCCTTCACCGCCCCGGTGGGCAGCTTCGCGCCCAATGCCTGGGGCCTGCACGATATGCACGGCAATGTCTGGGAGTGGGTGGCCGACTGGCATGGCGACGACTACTACGCCCAGCTCGCCGCCCAGGGCACGGCGGTGGACCCGCAGGGCCCCGACGAGGGCACGGTGCGCGTGCGCCGCGGCGGCTCCTGGCACACCTGGGCCTTCTATGCCCGCTCGGCCTACCGCAACTGGAACGATCCCAGCACCCGCTACACGCTGGTGGGCCTGCGCCTGCTGCTGGAAGATGAAGCGGAACAGAAAAAAGAGCGCTGAGGCTCAGGCATAGCTCTGCAGGGCTGGTTCGTCCTGCAGATGCGGCAGGCCGTTGAAGCTGTGCAGGCTCAGGCGCTGGGCATTGAAGATCAGCTCGCTCAGTGCGCTGTTGCGCAGGCGCAGGTTGAGCTCGATGGCGCTCTCGGCCGGCGCCTGCAGCACCTGGGCCAGGGCGCAGGAGATGGGGCCGCCGCTGGAAAGCACCAGCACCTCGCCACCGCCCAGGGCCCGCACCTCGTCCAGCACCCCGGCCACCCCGGCCAGGAACTGGGCATGGCTGGGCATGCCGCGCGGCGCGGTCTCGCCCCGCATCCAGGCCTGCAGGCCCTGGCGCAGCAGGCGGAAATGCGCCTTGGCCGCGGCCGCATCGCGCACCGGCGCCAGCGGCTCGGGATGGATGGCGCGGATCAGGGCCTCGCTGTCGTACTCGTCCAGGCCCGGGCGGAGGCTCACGGCCGGCAGTGCCCCACCCCAGCCCTCGGCCAGGGCCGCCAGGGACTGGGCATGGCGCCTGAGCGTGCCGCTGAACACCGCGTCGAAACGCTGGCCGCGCGCGCGCCAGAAAGCGCCCAGGCGCTGGCACTGCTGATGGCCCAGGGGGCTGAGCTGGTCATAGTCGGCCGCGCCGAAACTGGCCTGGCCATGACGCACGAGATGAAGCATTCCCATAGGGCGGATCATGGGGCCGGGACCCCAAAAACGCTGTCGCCCCGGCGACCGCGCCAGACTCGGCTAAAATCGTCGCCTTCTTTCGTCTTGGCGCGCCCTTTGTCGGTCCCCGCCAGTCTTTTTTGTCAACGGAGCCATCATGGGCAACAAGATCAAAACCGAAGCCGACCGCCGCGCCACCCCGCGTCCCGCCGGCCTGACCTTCAGCCACGGCCGCGGCCAGAAGAACAGCCTGGAGCGCGGCTCGCACACCCGCAGCAAGAAGAACCCGGGCAAGCGTCCGCACTCGGGTTGATCTCGGGTTGATGTCGGGCGGGAGCACAGCCTCCCGCCATGCCATCCGGTAACAGGCCCAAGCCTCGCGGCAGGGCCTGTTTCTTTTTCTGCCCCCCTCACCATGCATTGATCGCTAACCATGATCCGCATCAACGAACTCCGCCTGCCGCTCAACCACGAGCCCCAAGCCCTGCAAGCCGCCGTACTGGCGCGCCTGGGCCTGCGTGAGCACGAGCTCCAGGCCTTCCACATCTTTCGCCGCGGCTATGACGCGCGCAAGAAAAGCGCCATCGTGCTGGCCTACACCATCGACTGCGAGGTCACGGTGGATGAGGCCGATCTGCTCAAGCGCCTGGCGGAAGACAAGAACATCCGGCCCACGCCCGACACCGAGTACAAGTTCGTGGGCCAGGCCCCGGTGGACTTCTACAGCGCGGGCGAGCCGCGTCTGCGCCCGGTGGTCGTGGGCTTCGGCCCCTGCGGCCTGATGGCCGCCCTGGTGCTGGCCCAGATGGGCCTGCGCCCCATCGTGCTGGAGCGCGGCAAGAATGTGCGCGAGCGCACCAAGGACACCTGGGGCCTGTGGCGCCAGAGCGAGCTCAACCCCGAGTCGAATGTGCAGTTCGGCGAGGGCGGCGCCGGCACCTTCTCGGACGGCAAGCTCTGGAGCCAGATCTCCGACCCGCGCCACCTCACCCGCAAGGTGCTCAAGGAGTTCGTCAAGGCCGGCGCACCCGAGGAAATCCTCTTCGTCAGCAAGCCGCACATCGGCACCTTCCGCCTGGTGTCCATGATCATCAAGATGCGCGCCGAGATCGAGGCTCTGGGCGGCGAGATCCGCTTCCAGCAGAAGGTCAGCGATCTGCAGATCGAGACCGACGCGGCAGGACAGCGCCATATCCGCGGCGTGGTGCTGGAGTCCGGCGAGCAGATCCGCGCCGACCAGGTCGTCCTGGCCCTGGGCCACAGCGCGCGAGACACCTTCACCATGCTGCATGAGCGCGGCGTGTACATGGAGGCCAAGCCCTTCTCCATCGGCTACCGCATCGAGCATCCGCAGTCCCTGATCGACGCAGCCCGCTTCGGCCCCAACGCCGGCAACGAGATCCTGGGCGCGGCCGACTACAAGCTGGTGCATCACGCCAGGAACGGCCGCTCGGTCTACAGCTTCTGCATGTGCCCCGGTGGCACCGTGGTGGCCGCCACCAGCGAGCCGCTGCGCGTGGTGACCAATGGCATGAGCCAGTACTCGCGCGCCGAGCGCAATGCCAATGCCGGCATCGTGGTGGGCATCTCGCCCCAGGACTACCGCCAGGACGGCAAGACCGACGGCAGCCCGGTGAACCCGCTGGACGGCATGGCCTTCCAGCGCATCTGGGAAAGCCGCGCCTACGAGCTGGGCGGCGGCGACTACAAGGCCCCCGGCTCCCTGGTGGGCGCCTTCATCAAGCGCCAGGTCAGCCGCGAGTTCGGCAGCGTGGAGCCCAGCTACAAGCCCGGCGTCACCCTGACCAATCTGCAGCAAAAAGGCCTGGGCAGCCTGCCCGAGTACTGCCTGGACGCCATCCGCGAGGCCCTGCCCGCCTTCGAGCGCCAGATCAAGGGCTTCAGCCTGGCCGATGCGGTGCTCACCGGCGTGGAGACCCGCACCTCCTCGCCCCTGCGCGTGACCCGCGGCCGCGACTACCAGAGCCTGAATGTGCGCGGCCTCTACCCGGCCGGCGAGGGCGCGGGCTATGCCGGCGGCATCATGTCGGCCGGCGTGGACGGCATCGAGGTGGCCGAGGCCCTGGGCCGCGAGCTGCTGGGCCTAGGCGCGGCGGCCTGAGCGAGCCCCCACCCCAAGGAGGGTGGCGCGGCGGCGGGCCGGCGATGCGCTAGGCTTGCCGCCTGCACGCGAGACAGCGCGGGGAGGACGAAACAATGAGCCACAGCCCCTTCACGGCCGGCCTGGGGCCGGTCACACCGGTGCTGCGCATCTTCGATACGGCCAAGGCCCGGGAGTTCTACCTGGACTTCCTGGGCTTCACGCTGGACTGGGAGCACCGCTTCGCCGAGGGCCTGCCCCTGTACCAGGCCATCAGCCAGGGCGCCTGCCAGCTGCACCTCAGCGAACACCATGGCGACGCCAGCCCCGGCGCCCGCCTGCGCATCCCCTGCGCCGATCTCGACGCCTATCAGCAGGCCCTGCTGGCCCAGGACTACGGCTATGCCCGCCCGGGCATCGACGAGCAGCCCTGGGGCCGCGAGATGACCATCGCCGACCCCTTCGGCAACCGCCTCACCTTTTTCGATCCCCGCGAGGATGACTGAGCGCGGCGCCTCAGCAGCACCTCATCAGCGCTCTTCAGCTTCTCAGCGCCCGGCCTCCAGCCCCCGCACCCGGCTCATGGCCAGGGCCGCGGCGGCGGTGCGGGTCTCCACGCCCAGCTTCTCGAACACATGCTCCAGGTGCTTCTGCACCGTGCGCGGGCTGGAGCCCAGGATGTCGCCGATATCGGCATTGGTCTTGCCCTTGACCACCCAGTAGAGCACCTCGGCCTCGCGGGCCGTGAGCTTGAAGCCGTGGATCAGGCCGTCCATCAGGGCGGCATCGTCGGCCTCGCGCATCACGATCAGCCACTGGCCCTCGCCCAGGGCGTCGGGGTCCACCGCATGCAGGGTGAAGGACAGGCGCTTGGCGCCACGGCTGCTGAGCGCAGCCACCGGCGCATCCGGCTTGACCGGTGGCAACACCGTCAGGCTCGCCGGCTCGGCCCCGGCGCGGCGGCGCAAGGCCTCGCGATGCAGCCAGACCAGCACCTCGGGCGGCAGGCGGCCGCGCTCGAAATGCCCGCCGCTGAAGTATTCGGCCATCAGCTGGCGCGCCAGCGCGGTCTGCCAGACGCAGCGCCCGTCGGCCTCATGCACCGCCAGGCTGGCGTGGCCGAAGGCATCCAGCGCATTGCGGGCCTGACGCTGGGCGCGGGCGCCGCGCAGATGGGCCGCTATGCGGGCCAGCACCTCGCGCGGGCGTATGGGCTTGGTCACATAGTCCACGCCGCCGGCCGCAAAAGCGGCCTCCACATGCTCGGTGTCCGAGAGCCCGGTCATGAAGATGATGGGCGCGGCCGCGGTGCACGGGTCGGCCTTGAGCCGGCGTGCCACCTCGAAGCCGTCGATGCCGGGCATCAGCGCGTCCAGCACCACCACATCGGGCGGCTGGTGGGCGGCGCTCTCCAGCGCGGCCTGGCCGTCAAAGGCCACCAGCACCGTGTAGCCGGCCTCGTCCAGCGCGTCATGCAGCAGGGCGAGGTTGTCCGGCACATCGTCGACGATGAGCACGCGCTCGGCGTGCGAGGCGACGGGGGGATTGGGCAGCAGCTCTTGATCGTCTTCGCTCACGGTTCAGTCTCCGGAAGACTCCGATTGCAAGGCCCGTGCCACCAGGCGGCTCATGGCCTGGAGCTGGAACTCGCGCGCCAGGCCGCGCAGCTCGCTGACGAAGTCCGCGCCCGCCCCAGCCTCACCGGCCATGCGCTCCAGCTGCTCGCGGATGCCCCTCACATGGCCTTGCTGCAGCTGGGCCTGCAGCCGCTCCAGGCTGGCGCGGGAGGGCAGACCACGAGCCGCAGGCAGTGCCACGGCGGGCGCCGCCGCGCTCGGGCGCAGCCGCCATTGCAGGCCCAGCTGCCGGCCCAGCCAGTCCAGCAGCTCGTCCACCCGCACCGGCTTGAGGATGAAGTCTTCGGGGCGGATGCCCTGGCCGTTTTCCAGGCCGCGGTCAAAGGCATTGGCCGACACAATGGCTGCGGGCGCCTGGCTCAGGCCCTGGGCGCGGATGGCCGCCAGGGTCTGCCAGCCGTCCAGGCCCGGCATGGCCAGGTCCAGCAGCAGGGCCTCGGCCGGCCAGTCGCGCAGGATCTCCAGCGCCGCGGCGCCACTGGCGGCCAGGCGCAGCTCGAAGCCCAGGGGCTCCAGCACGCTGGCCAGCAGCTGGCGGTCGGCCTCCTCGTTGTCCACCACCAGCACGCGGCGCGCCGGCCCCTCGAAGCCGATGCGCGCCGCGCGGCGCTGCTGCTGGGCCAGGGCGCCCTCGGCCAGGCGCGGCAAAAAGAGCTTGAGGCTGAAGCAGCTGCCTTGGCCGGGCTGGCTGCTCACCCGCAGCTCGCCGCCCATCAGGTCGGTGAGCATCTTGGCGATGGTGAGCCCCAGGCCGGTGCCGGCGCCCGTGCTGGCGCCGCGCTCGAAGGGCTCAAACACTCGCGCCAGCTCCTCGGCGCTCATGCCGGGGCCGGTGTCGGCAATCTCGATGCGCGCCATCTCGCCGGAGTAGGCCAGGCGCAGCGTCACCTGCCCCTCGGCGGTGAACTTGATGGCATTGCCCAGGATGTTGATCAGGATCTGCTGCACCCGCTTGCCATCAGCCCGCACCCAGTCCGGCAGGCCCGCCGGTGCCTGGTAGACAAAGTCCAGGCCCTTGGCCCGGGCCTGCAGCGAGAGCAGGCGCACGAGATCCTGGAGGGCCTCGCCAAAGGCCCAGGGGCCGGGCTCCAGCCTGAAGCGCCCGGCCTCGATGCGCGCCAGATCCAGGCTGCCCTCGATCAGGGAGAGCAGGTGCTCGCCACCGCGGCGTATCACCGTGACGGCCTGGCGGCGGTGGGCCGGCATGCGCTCGTCCTCGTCCAGGATCTGGGCATAGCCCAGGATGGCGTTGAGCGGGGTGCGCAGCTCGTGGCTGATGCTGGTGATGTAGCGGGTCTTGGCCTCGTTGGCGGCCTCGGCCTGGGCCTTGGCCTGCTGCAGCTGCGCATCGGTGCGGCGGTGCGACTCGATCTCGGCATGCAGGGCCTGGGTCTGGCGGCGCGACTCCTCCTGCGCCACCTGGCGGCTCTTGTGCGTGAGCACCAGCCACCAGGCTATCACGCCCGAGAGCAGCAGCAGGGCCACCAGGGCCTTGGCGTAGGAGGCGCGCAGATGCGGCCCCAGCGCCGCCTCGCCCAGGCGGCCCAGCTCATGCTGGTAGAGCAGGCCGAAAAGCAGCAGCAGCACCGGCAGCACCAGGGCCATCAGGCCCAGATACTGGATCAGGCCGCTGTCCAGCAGGGGCCAGAGCCGGCGCGGCAGCAGGCGCTGCAGCAGGCTGCGCGCCTGCACGGCCAGGCGGGCCTGGGGCTTGCACAGGTCTTCGCAGCGCGCATCCAGCGAGCAGCACAGCGAGCAGATGGCGCCGCGGTAGGCGGGGCAATGCGCCATGTCGGCGCCCTCGTACTCGCGCTCGCAGACGACGCAGCGCTGCTTCAGGCTCACATAGCCCGCCTCGCTCTGGCGGGCGATGTAGTAGCGCCCGCCGGTGGCCCAGGCAATGAGCGGTGAGACCAGCAGCGCCGTCACCAGGGCGATCAGGGCCGAGAAGGCCTGGGCCAGGGGCCCGAAGACGCCCAGATGCGCGGCAATGGACAGGCCCGAGGCCGCGGCCATGGCGCCCACGCCCACGGGGTTGATGTCGTAGAGATGGGCGCGCTTGAACTCGATGCCCGGCGGCGAGAGGCCCAGGGGCTTGTTGATCACCAGATCAGCCACCACGCTCATGATCCAGGCGATGGCGATATTGGCGTAGAGGCCAAGCACCCGGTCCAGGGCCTGGAAGAGCTCCATCTCCATCAAGAGCAGGGCGATCAGGATGTTGAACACCATCCAGACCACGCGCCCGGGGTGGCTGTGGGTCAGGCGCGCGAAGAAATTGCTCCAGGCCAGTGAACCCGCATAGGCATTGGTGACATTGATCTTGAGCTGGGACACGATGACCAGCAGGGCCGTGGCGGCCACGGCCACGTCGGGGCGGCTGAACACGGTCTCGAAGGCCACCAGATACATCTGGTTGGGGTCCACCGCGCGCTCGGCCGGCACCATCAGCTGGATGGCCAGAAAGGCCAGCAATGCGCCGCCTAGCATCTTGAGCACGCCAATCAGCACCCAGCCCGGACCACCAATGAAGACTGCCGCCCACCAGCGCCAGCGCCGCCGTCCCGGCTCGGGGGCGGGCATGAAACGCAGATAGTCGGCCTGCTCGCCCATCTGCGTGATCAGGGCAATGCCCACCGTCATGGCCGCCCCGAACAGCGGCAGGCTGAACGCTCCGCCCTGCCCCTGAGCATGCACGCCCGCATAGTCGCGGATCTGGGCCGGCAAGTCCGGGTAGTGCAGGAAGACGTAGATGTAAGGCAGGATCAGCAGGCCCAGCCACAGGGGCTGGGTCCAGACCTGCAGCCGCGCGATGGAGGTGAGGCCATGGGTCACCAGGGGCAGCACCACCAGGGCGCAGATCAGATAACCCCAGGCCGGCGGAATGTCGAAGGCCAGCTCCAGCGCATAGGCCATGATGGCGGCCTCCAGCGCGAAGAAGATGAAGGTGAAGCTGGCGTAGATCAGGCTGGTGAGGGTGGAGCCGATATAGCCGAAGCCCGCGCCGCGGGTGAGCAGGTCCATGTCCAGGCCGTAGCGCGCCGCATAGACGCTGATGGGCCAGCCCGCCAGCAGGATGATGGCCCCCGTGGCCAGAATGGCCCAAAAGGCGTTGATGAAGCCGTATTCCACCAGCAGGGTGGCGCCCACGGCCTCCAGCACCAGGAAGGAGGCCGCACCAAAGGCGGTGTTGGCCACCCGGCCGGCCGACCAGCGCCGAAAGCCATGGGGCGTGAAACGCAGCGCATAGTCCTCCAGGGTCTCGCGGGCCACCCAGGCGTTGTAATCCCGGCGGATCGTGATGACGCGCTGTACGGGTGGATCCGGCTGGACGCTGGCGGCGGCGGGCTGCATGCTGCTTCTCTATCAAAAGCCGTGCCCGACAGCCCCCCCTACAGGCTTCGCCGGCCCCCTCAAGGGGGCGCACCCGGCGGACCGGCAAAGCCGGATCCGCGGGCGCCGCTCGGGAGTGCAGTCGTTCACCGACAGGCAATCCGCATATCTGGCACACCTCCTGCAGGAAGGGTTTCATGGAACTCACTCCCCGAGAACGCGACAAGCTGCTGATCTTCACCGCGGCCCTGCTGGCGGAACGCCGCAAGGCGCGTGGCCTCAAGCTCAACTATCCCGAGGCGGTGGCCCTGATCAGCGCCGCCATCATGGAAGGTGCCCGCGACGGCAAGACCGTGGCCCAGCTGATGAGCGAGGGCAAGACCGTGCTGCGCCGCGAGGAGGTCATGGAGGGCATTCCCGAGATGATTCCCGAGATCCAGGTGGAAGCCACCTTCCCCGACGGCACCAAATTGGTGACCGTGCACCAGCCCATCGCATAAGCCAGCCCAGCGCACCAAGATGAAGAATCCTCACCGCCTCCTCCCTCAAGTCCTGACCCTGCTGGCCCTGGCCGGCGGCTGCAGCCTGGCCCTGGCCCATCCGGGGCATGGCGATGCGGCCCACCAGGGTTTTGCCCAGGGCCTGCTCCACCCCTTCACCGGCCTGGACCACCTGGCCGCCATGCTGGCCGTGGGCCTGTGGAGCGCGGGCGCCACGCGCCGGCCCTGGCTGGCACCGGCCGTCTTCGTGCTGATGCTGCTGGCCGGCGCCCTGCTGGCCCAGGCCGGCCTGGCCCTGCCGGCGGTGGAACCCATGATTGCCGCCTCCCTGGTGGCCGCCGGCCTGCTGCTGGCGGCGCCGCTGCGCCTGCCCCTGGCGGCGGGGGCCGCGCTGATGGGCGGCTTCGCCCTCTTCCACGGTGCGGCCCACGGCCAGGAGCTGGCCGGCACGGGCGCCCTGGTCGGCATGGTGCTGGCCACGGCCCTGCTGCACGGGCTGGGCCTGCTGCTGGGCTGCGCCCTGGCGCGCGCCAGCCTCTGGCTGCCGCGGGCGGCGGGGGCCGGCGTGCTGCTGCTGGGCCTGGGCCTGGGTCTGCTGGTCCGCTGAGCGGCCGGCTGCTGCAAGCACAAGGAGAGCCCGCCATGATTCCCGGCGAACTGCTGATCGATGATGAGAGCGCCGTCCATGCGCTCAACCCCGGCCGGCGCAGCCTGCGCCTGGTGGTCGAGAACGCCAGCGACCGGCCCATACAGGTCGGTTCGCACTACCACTTTGCCGAGACCAATGCCGGCCTGCGCTTCGACCGCGCGGCCGCGCAGGGCATGCGGCTGAACATTGCCTCCGGCACGGCCGTGCGCTTTGAGCCCGGCCAGCAGCGCACGGTGGAGCTGGTGGATTACGCGGGGGACCGTCAGGTCTGGGGCTTCCGCGGCCTGGTGCAGGGAGCGCTGTGATGAGCCAGATGGGCAGGCGTGCCTACGCCGAAACCTTTGGCCCCACCGTGGGCGACCGCCTGCGCCTGGCCGACACGGCCCTGGTGATCGAGGTGGAACAAGACCTGACCCTGCGGGCCGGCGGCTATGGCGAGGAGGTCAAGTTCGGCGGCGGCAAGGTGATCCGCGACGGCATGGGCCAGTCGCAGCGCCCCAACGGGCCCGGCCTGGCCGACGCCATGGACTGCGTGATCACCAATGCCCTGATCATCGACCACTGGGGCATCGTCAAGGCCGATATCGGCCTGCGTGGCTGCCGCATCGCGGCCATCGGCAAGGCCGGCAACCCCGATGTGCAGCCCGGCGTGGACATCGTGATCGGCCCCGGCACCGAGATCATCGCGGGCGAGGGCATGATCGTCACGGCAGGCGCCATCGACACCCACATCCACTTCATCTGCCCGCAGCAGATCGAGGAGGCGCTGATGTCGGGCGTCACCACCATGATGGGCGGCGGCACCGGCCCGGCCACCGGCACCTTTGCGACCACCTGCACGCCCGGCCCGGCCAATATCGAGCGCATGCTGCAGGCGGCCGAGGCCTTCCCGATGAACATCGGCTTTCTGGGCAAGGGCAATGCCAGCCGGCCCGAGGCCCTGCGCCAGCAGATCGAGGCCGGTGTGATCGGCCTCAAGCTGCACGAGGACTGGGGCACCACGCCCGCGGCCATCGACTGCTGCCTCTCGGTGGCCGAGGAGACCGACACCCAGGTCTCCATCCACAGCGACACGCTCAATGAGAGCGGCTTTGTGGAGGACACCATCGCCGCCACCAAGGGCCGCACGCTCTGCGCCTTCCACACCGAGGGCGCCGGCGGCGGCCATGCGCCCGACATCATGCGCGTGGTGGGCAAGGCCAACTTCCTGCCCTCCTCCACCAATCCCACCATGCCCTACACGGTGAACACCGTGGACGAGCATCTGGACATGCTGATGGTCTGCCACCATCTGGACGCCAGCGTGGCCGAGGACCTGGCCTTTGCCGAGAGCCGCATCCGGCGCGAGACCATCGCGGCCGAAGACGTGCTGCACGATCTGGGCGCCATCTCCATGTTTTCCTCCGACAGCCAGGCCATGGGCCGGGTGGGCGAGATGGTGATGCGCTGCTGGCAGACCGCGCACAAGATGAAGCAGCAGCGCGGCGCCCTGCCGGGCGACACGGCGCGCCACGACAACGAGCGGGTCAAGCGCTATATCGCCAAGCTCACGATCAACCCCGCGCGCTCGCATGGCACGGCGCACGAGATCGGCTCCATCGAGGTGGGCAAGTGGGCAGACCTGGTGCTGTGGCGGCCCGCCTTCTTCGGCGTCAAGCCCAGCCTCATCCTCAAGGGCGGCTTCATCGCCGCGGCCGCCATGGGCGACCCCAATGCCAGCATCCCCACGCCCCAGCCGGTGCACTACCGCCCCATGTTCGGCAGCTTTGGCGGCGCGCTCTCGGCCGGCTCGCTCAGCTTTGTCTCCCAGGCCGCCGAGCAGGCCGGCGTGAAGGAACGCTACGGCCTGAAGAAGACCGTGGTGGCCGTGCGGGGCAACCGCGGCATCAGCAAGCGCGATATGGTGCGCAACGACTATCTGCCGCAGATGAGCATCGATCCGCAGACCTACGAGGTGCGCGCCGATGGCCAGTTGCTGAGCTGCGAACCCGCCACCGAGCTGCCGCTGGCGCAGCGCTATTTCCTGTTTTAGGGGGCTTTTTCACGCTTTGCGGCCGGCGCTTTGAGGCAGCATGCGGGCCATGGACCGTCTGGCCGAACAGGTGGTGGCGTGGCACAACCGCAACCCCCTGGCAAAGCGCATCAGCATTTACGACGTCCACACCATCGGTGTGGTGGCCCTGCCCTTTGTTGGGGGCAGCGCTGCGGCTCATCCCGAGGCCAGTGCCGCAGCGCCGGCCGCGCCGCGCGAACCGGTCATGGATCCGCTGCCGCAGGCGGATGCCGCACCGGCCGATGAGGCCAACCCGCAAGACGACGGGCCAGCGCCTCAAGAGCCAGTTGCCGCCGCAGCCGCTCCCGATGCTGGCCCCACCATGCCCGCCCAGCTGGCCTCGCCAGCGGCGGCAACCAAGCCCCTGCCCGCCTGGCTGCGCTGGCTGCCCGGCCCGCTGCGCGCCTGGCTGCCGGACCCGACCCGACCCTACGCCCTGTTCAGCGAGCGCTTCATCAACCGGCTCTCGGCCGGCCGCGTTGCACGATTTGCCGCCGCCCACGGCCATGCCAGCCCGCCCGGCGCGGCCGACTGGCCGCAGCGCGCCATCCCCATCGACGAACGCCTGATGGCCAAGGCCGCCAAGCGTGGCCTGGGCAGCTGGCCCTACGAGATCTACCTGATCAGTGCCGGCGTGGATGCCGGCGCCTCGCGCACCCGGGTGCTGATGGCCTCTGGTGCCGACCGCCAGCTCAGGGTGCTGGGCCGGCGCTGCCTCAACCCCCTGGCCCTGGCCGTGGTGGGCGCCCTGCTGCTGCTCTTTGTGGGCGCCCCGGCCCTCTGGCTAGCCGGTCGCCACAAGGCGGCGGAGGAGCCGGCCGCTGCGGCGGCTTCGGCACCGGTTCTTGCCGCCTCGGCGGCAGCCAGTGCCCCGCCGGCTGCCGCCATGGCCAGTGCCCCGGCCAGTGCGCCCGCCAGCGACGCCGCCTCGGCCGCGCCCGCCGCCGAAGCCGCCAGCCCCCCGGCCTCCGAAGTCGCCGCGGCCAGCGCCGCCTCGGCACCGGCGCCCGAGGCCAGCGAAGCCACACCCGACATCCGCCCGCAGCTGGTGCCGCGCCGCGAGGGCCGCAACGAGCGCCCGCCGCTGGGCAGCACGGCAGCTTCGGCGCCCGGTGCCCCCGCCAAGCCCGCGGCAACGGCCGCCAGTGCGGCCAGCGAGAAACCTCCGCAGAGCAGCAAGGAAACGCCCAAGTCCGCACCGGCCCGCAGCCCCGAACGCGCCCTCAACAAGGAGGAACCGGCGGACAAGCCCAGCGTGCGCGGCAGCAGCAGCACCACAGCCCCGGGCGCCAAGCAGGTGGCCCTGGTGAGCCCCGCCGTGGCCAGCAAGGCCGAGGCCGAGGCCGCCCTGGAGCGCATGCGCGGCATGCTGGAGCAGACGGTGCGCGACCCGCAAAGCCTGCAGGGTCAGGTCTTCCGCACCCACGAAGGCTGGCGGGCCGCCATCTGGCCCTTTGCCACCCGCGAGGAGGCTCAGCTGATCAATGCCACCCTGGTGGCACGGGGCTTGCGAACCCGAGCGGTCGATTTCTAGCCGTTCTGGCCTACAGTGGCCCCATGCTGACCGTCAACAAACTCCTCCCCCAAGGGCGCGGCCTGGCCGCCGTCCTCCTCAAGCGCGCGCCCCAGGTCGAACTGGACTGGGATGTGCGGCAGAAAAGCCGCTTCGATGCCAGCGACAGCCAGGGTCGGGCGCTGGCCGTCTTTCTGCCCCGTGGCAGCGTGGTGCGCGGTGGTGATGTGCTGGTGGCCGAGGACGGCAGCCTGATCCGCGTGCTGGCCGCGCCGCAGCCGGTGCTGGAGGTGCGGGCCTGTGCCGAGCACGGCAGCCCGTTTGACCTGCTGCGTGCCGCCTACCACCTGGGCAACCGCCATGTGCCCCTGGAGCTCAAGCCCGACCACCTGAAGCTGGAGCCCGACCATGTGCTGGCCGAGATGCTGCGCATGATGCACCTAGTGGTGAGCGAAACCCAGGCCGCTTTCGAGCCGGAGTCCGGTGCCTATGGCAACGAGAGCCACAGCCATGGTGGCGGTCACGGTCATGCTCACAAGCACGAGCCTGCTCACGAGCACGCCCATGTGCACGGCCCCGGCTGCGGGCACGATCACGCGCATGAGCACGCTGCCGCCCCGGCACCGCGCGGCAAGCCGCTGAACATTGCCGTGACGGCGGCCCCGGCGGCCCAGCCGCATGTGCACGGCCCCGGCTGCAAGCACTGAACCGCCCCGCCCCATGCCCCGCGTGCGCGCCCCCGCCGCGCCGGTGAGTGCCGGCGCCTGGCTGCAGCTGATGCAGCTGGCCTCCCCCGCTCTGCCGGTCGGAGGCTTCAGTTACTCAGAAGGCCTGGAGGCCGCCGTGGACAGCGGCCAGGTCGGCAACGAGGCCCAGGCCCGGCAATGGCTGCTGGACCAGCTGGCCCTGGCCCTGGGCCGGGCCGATCTGCCCGCCTGCGCCGCTGCCATGCGGGCCTGGCAGCGCGAGGACGCGGGCCGGGTGCAGGCCCTCAATGACTGGGTGCTGCAGACCCGCGAGACCCGCGAGCTGCGCCTGCAGAGCGAGCAGATGGGGCGCTCCCTGCTGGAGTGGCTGCGCAATCGCGGCGATGCCGCAAGACCTGACACCGCCCGACGCCTTCAGACCCTGGCGGCCCTGCGTCCGGCGCCCAGCTGGCCCGTGGCCTTCGGCCTGGCCGCCGCACTGACGGGCGCCCCGCTGCGCGAAGCCATGCTGGCCCACGCTTTTGGCTGGGCCGAGAACCTGGTGGCTGCGTCCATCAAGGCCGTGCCCCTGGGCCAAAGCGCGGGCCAGCGCATGCTGGAAGCCCTGGGCGTGGCGATCCCTGCCGTGGTGGACGCAGCGCTTGCGCAGACCGAGAGCGAGCGCCAGGCCTTCAGCCCCGGCCTGGCCATCCTCTCGGCCCGGCACGAGGCCCAATACTCGCGGCTCTTCAGGTCCTGATCAGGAACGGTAGTCGGCGTTGATGCTGACGTAGTCGTGGCTGAGGTCGCAGGTCCAGACCGTGGCCTCGGCAATGCCGCGGTGCAGATTCACACGCACCGTGATCTCGCTTTGCTTCATCACGCGCTGGCCGTCTTCCTCGCGGTAGGCCGGGTGGCGGCCGCCCTTGGTCACCACATGCACATCGTCCAGGTGCATCTCGATCAGGGTCTGGTCCAGATCGGCGATGCCGGCATAGCCCACCGCGGCCAGGATGCGGCCCAGGTTCGGGTCGCTGGCGAAGAAGGCGGTCTTGACCAGGGGTGAGTGAGCGATGGCATAGGCCGCCAGCTGGCACTCGGCCACATCGCGGCCGCCCTCGATCCTGACGGTGATGAACTTGGTAGCGCCCTCGCCGTCGCGCACGATGGCCTGGGCCAGCTGCTGCGACACGGCGATCACGGCCTCGCGCAAGGCCTGACCCTCGGCGCTGGCCAGGGACTCGATGCGGGCATGAGCCGCCTTGTGCGTGGCGATCAGCACGAAGCTGTCATTGGTGGAGGTGTCGCCATCGATGGTGATGCGGTTGAAGCTGGCATCGGCCGCCTCGGTCACCAGGGCCTGCAGCAGCTCGGGGGCGATATTGGCGTCGGTGGCCACATAGCCCAGCATGGTGGCCATATTCGGGCGAATCATGCCGGCGCCCTTGGAGATGCCGGTGACGGTGACGGTGTGGCCACCGATCTGCACCTGGCGCGAGGCGGCCTTGGGCAGGGTGTCGGTGGTCATGATGCCGGCGGCGGCCTCGGCCCAGGCGTCAGGCTTGGCGGCGGCCAGGGCGGCGGGCAGGCCGGCCACGATGCGGTCCACCGGCAGGGTTTCCATGATCACGCCGGTGGAGAAGGGCAGCACCTGCTCGGGCGCGATGCTCAGCAGACCGGCCAGGGCCGTGCAGCTCTGGCGGGCCCGGGCCAGGCCGTCCTCGCCGGTGCCGGCATTGGCATTGCCGGTGTTCACCAGGATGGCGCGGATGCCGCGGCCGGCGTCCAGATGCTCGCGGCAGATCTGCACCGGCGCGGCGCAGAAGCGGTTCTTGGTGAAGACGCCGGCCACCGAGCTGCCCTCGTCCAGCAGCACCACCGTCAGGTCCCGTCGATCCGCCTTGCGTATGCCCGCCATCGTGACGCCCAGGCGCAGGCCGGGCACGGGATGGAGGGAGGCAGGGTCGGGGGCGCTGAGGTTGACGGGCATGGCGGTCTCGCGATGAAGGGGAACAGGTCGAGGAATGAACAGGGCCGGCACAGCCGGCCCGGGAAACCCGCGAAACGGGATGGCGCGGATTGTAGGGAGAGATTGGGCCCGCGCCTTGTGCGGGCGCAGCCAAGCCCGAGGCGGGAAGCCCAGACATGACAAAGGGCTCCCGCAGGAGCCCTTGCACATCATCGTCACCGGGCGCCGATGGCGCCCTGAGGGCGATCAGCCGCGGCGCTGGCGACGGCGCGCCACAAAGCCCACGGCGCCCAGGCCGGCGAGCAGCATGGCGTAGGTGCCGGGCTCGGGGACGGCCGAAACGGTGACCAGGTCTTGGTAGACCGAGTTTTCCAGCTTGGTCAGCTTGTACTTGGCCGGGCCTTCATAGCGATCCGCGGCCAGCAGAAAACCGTTGACCTTGTTCAGGAAGTCGGAGTCCTGCTGGGGCGTGCTGTTGTCGTTCAGATAACCGAACTGGAACACGCCCTGGGACACATCCAGACGGCTGCCGGGCGTTTCGTGCGTGATCTCCCAGACGGCCGTCTGGAAGGCGGCGCGATCCTGGTCCGAGCTCAGGCGGCTGTAGCTGGTGGAGAACAGACCCTGCAGCTGGCGCGACTGGGCGCCGCTGAAGCTGCCCACGGTGTAGCTCTGCACGCCGCTCAGGGAGTGGCTCTGCGCCAGCTCCACGCAGAAGGCCTCGAAGGAGGCGCCACCGCTGATCTGGTACTGCATGCCACCGGTCAGGTAGTCCTGGCTGGCTGCGCCGTCCAGCACCGTGGTGATGGCCTCGCCCACCGTGCCCTTGTACTCGATGTTCAGCACCGTGCCGGCGGCGCTGGCGCTGCCCATGGCAGCCAGGGACAGAGCGGCGGCAAGAATCGTCTTGTTCATGGTTCTCTCGCTTGGATTCCAGGTCGGCCGCTTCAGCGGGCGTTGCGACGGCGGCGCACCAGGGCGAGCACACCCAGGGCGGAGGCAGCCAGGGCCAGGGAAGCCGGCTCGGGCACGGCCTGCAGGGAACCGCCACCGCTCAGCGTGCCGTTGAACTTGGCGCTGTAGTTGTTCATCTGCACCGTGACCTGCCAGTCACCGGCGCTCAGCATCACGGGGCTCAGCGCGTAGGTCCAGGCCCAGTGGGAGATGTCCAGCTTCTTGCCGGGCGTCACCCAATGCGAATCGCTCACCGAGACGAACTTGTATTCGTCGTCGACCAGGTCGAAGAGGTACTGCTCGCTGCCCTTGCTCAGGGTCACGGACTGCACCAGCACATTGTCCTTCTTGGTGGACTCGGCCTGGATGAAGCCGTTGAACAACGAGTCCTTGCCCACATGCAGGGTGTAGCTGGAGGACCAGGGTGCCTGACCGTCCAGGGCCTTGGTGTCGAAGGTGACCGGCGCGGCCGAGGCCAGCGTGGCCGACAGGGCCAGGGTCAGGGTAGCGAGGGTTGCTTGGGGCTTCATGGACAGGTTCTTGCGCCAGGTTTGTATAGGGTCTCCGGTGCTGCGGACCTCCCTGCACCGTTGGACTTCACTTTAGGGGTGAGGGCTTGACATGAGCACCCCTCAACCCAGGGCTCGGGGCTTGAAATGTGCGAACTGCATCACATCCTGGGCCCCCGAGTTGCGGGGGATCTGGGTGCTGGAGCCTGGCCGTGACCCGACCCCGCAAGAAAAAGCCCGCCACCAGGGCGGGCCCGCAAGGCATCAGCAGCGTCGGCTCAGCTCAGCTTGCCGTGGCACTGCTTGTACTTCTTGCCGCTGCCGCAGGGGCAGGGATCGTTGCGACCCACATGGCCCGCCGCCGCCAGGGCCGGGTCTTGCGCCGGGTCCTGGGAGACCGAGCCGTCCTCGTTGGGATGGGTGTAGGTCACGTTGCTGACGTTCTCGGCGCGCTGCTCGATGGCTTCGGCGGCCTGGGTGGCCTCTTCCTGGCTCTGGATGCGCACATTCATCAGCACGCGGGTGACTTCCATCTTCACCACGTCCAGCAGCTGGGAGAAGAGCTCGAAGGCCTCGCGCTTGTACTCCTGCTTGGGATTCTTCTGGGCGTAGCCGCGCAGATGGATGCCCTGACGCAGATAGTCCAGCGCGGCCAGATGCTCGCGCCAGTGCTGGTCAATGCTCTGCAGCAGCACCATGCGCATGAAGGGCGTGAACTGCTCCAGGCCCACGCGCTCGAGCTTGTCGGCAAAGATCGCGTCGCCCGCCTTCAGCACGGCCTCGAGGATCTCCTCGTCGGTGATGGCATCGCTCTTGGCCACCTCGCCCTGCAGATCCACGGCGATCTGCCATTCGTCCTTGAGCACGCGCTCCAGGGCCGGCAGGTCCCATTGCTCTTCCAGGCTCTCGGCCGGCACGAAGCCGCGCACCACATCGCTGAGGGTGCTGTGGCGCAGATTGTTGATCTGGGCCACCAGATCCTGGGCTTCGAGGATGTCGTTGCGCTGCTGGTAGATGACCTTGCGCTGGTCATTGGACACATCGTCGTACTCCAGCAGCTGCTTGCGCACGTCGAAGTTGCGACCTTCGACCTTGCGCTGCGCGCTTTCCAGCGAGCGGCTGACGATGCCGGCCTCGATGGCCTCGCCCTCGGGCATCTTCAGACGGTCCATGATGGCGCGCACGCGGTCGCCCGCGAAGATGCGCATCAACGGATCGTCCAGCGAGAGGTAGAAGCGCGAGCTGCCGGGGTCACCCTGGCGGCCCGAACGGCCGCGCAGCTGGTTGTCGATGCGACGGCTCTCGTGGCGCTCGGTGGCGATGATGCGCAGGCCGCCTTCGGCCTTGACCTTCTCGTGCAGGCCGCGCCATTCGTCCTTGAGCTGCTGGATGCGGCGTGCCTTCTCGTCCTCGGCCAGGCTCTCGTCGGCCTCGATGAACTGCACCTGCTTCTCGACATTGCCGCCCAGCACGATGTCGGTACCGCGGCCCGCCATATTGGTGGCGATGGTGATCACGCCGGGACGGCCGGCCTGGGCAATGATCTCGGCCTCCTTGGCGTGCTGCTTGGCGTTGAGCACCTGGTGGGGCAGCTTGGCCTGGGCCAGCAGATTGGAGATCAGCTCGGAGTTCTCGATCGAGGTCGTGCCCACCAGCACCGGCTGGCCGCGCTCGTGGCACTCGCGGATGTCCTTGAGCACCGCGTCGAACTTCTCCTTCGAGGTCTTGTAGACCAGGTCCAGCTCGTCGCGGCGGATGGTCGGGCGGTTCGGCGGGATCACCACGGTCTCCAGACCGTAGATCTCCTGGAACTCATAGGCCTCGGTATCGGCCGTGCCGGTCATGCCCGACAGCTTGCCGTACATGCGGAAGTAGTTCTGGAAGGTGATCGAGGCCAGGGTCTGGTTCTCGCTCTGGATGGCCGCGCCTTCCTTGGCCTCCACGGCCTGGTGCAGGCCGTCGCTCCAGCGGCGGCCCGTCATCAGGCGGCCGGTGAACTCGTCCACGATCACCACCTCGCCGTTCTGCACCACATAGTGCTGGTCGCGGTGATACACATGGTGCGCCCGCAGCGAGGCGTACAGATGGTGCATCAGGGTGATGTTGCCGGCGTCGTAGAGGCTGGCGCCCTCGGGCAGCAGGCCGGCCTGGCTGAGCAGGCGCTCGGCGTTCTCGTGGCCGTCTTCGGTCAGGTAGATCTGGTGCGACTTCTCGTCCACCGTGAAGTCGCCCGGCTCGGTGACGCCCTGGCCGGTGCGCGGGTCCAGCTCGCCGATCTGGCGCTTGAGCAGGGGGGCGACCTTGTTGATGGCTTGGTAGAGATCGGTCTGGTCGTCGGCCTGGCCCGAGATGATCAGCGGAGTGCGGGCCTCATCGATCAGGATGGAGTCCACCTCGTCCACGATGGCGAAGGCCAGGCCGCGCTGCACACGGTCGGCGGTCTCGTAGACCATGTTGTCGCGCAGGTAGTCGAAGCCGTACTCGTTATTGGTGCCGTAGGTCACATCGGCCTGGTAGGCGGCCTGCTTCTCTTCGCGGGTCATCTGGGGCAGGTTGATGCCCACGCTCAGACCCAGGAAGTTGTAGAGCTTGCCCATCTCCTCGGCGTCGCGGCGCGCGAGGTAGTCGTTCACCGTCACCAGATGCACGCCCTTGCCGGTCAGCGCATTCAGGTAGACCGGCAGGGTGGCCATCAGGGTCTTGCCCTCACCGGTGCGCATTTCGGCGATCTTGCCGGCATGCAGCACCATGCCGCCGATCAGCTGCACATCGAAGTGGCGCATCTTCAGCACACGCTTGCCACCTTCGCGGCAGACGGCGAAGGCCTCGGGCAGCAGGGCATCGAGCTTCTCGCCGCCGGCCACGCGCTGCTTGAACTCCTCGGTCTTGGCACGCAGCTGCTCGTCGCTCAGGCCCTCGAACTGAGGCTCCAGGGCGTTGATCTGCTGCACCACGCGGCGGTATTGCTTGAGCAGCCGGTCATTGCGGCTACCGAAAATCTGGGTGAGAAGCTTGGGCAACATGCAGCAGCGTCAGAGGTGAGGGCCAAAAGCCAGGGCGTCGCCCGCGGGCGACGCGCGGGGCCATGGGCCTTGCGGTCTTGTAGGGGATCTGTGGGCCTGGCACTTGGGGCCGGTTCGGGGCATTGCAAGCCGGGCACGGCCCGGCACAAACCCTGAGCCCGCTGGCAGGCCACAGAAAAACCCGTCGAGTTTAGCACCGGGGGCATGACGCCCCGAGCGGCCCGGGCCGCCCCACTACACTGGCGCCATGCCCAGCTCCCGCCGTTTCACGCCCGCCCGCGCCGCCGGCACCGGACCTTCGGTGCCGGATCCCCAGCCCCTGGTCGACGCGCTCGCGCGCCACCAGGGCCTGGCGCGCCTGGGCCTGCTGCTGCAGGAGTCAAACCGGCGCCTGGCCATCATCGAGGTGGCCCTGCCCGGCGCCATGCGGCGCTTTGTGCGCGCCGGCCCCATCGACGAAGAGGGCTGGACCCTGCTGGCCGCCAATGCCGCCGTGGCCACCAAGCTGCGCCATCTGCAGCCCCGGCTGAAGGAGCTGCTGGCCGAGGCCGGCATCCCGCCGGCGCAGCTTCGCATCAAGGTGCTGCAGAGCCCGGGCGGCTGAGTCGCCGCGCCAAGAAAGCGCCAAGAAAAAGCCCCGCCAGCCGGAAAGGCCGCGGGGCTTGCGTGAATCAGGACTGGTGCCGGCTGCAGGATTCGAACTCGCGACCTACCGCTTACAAGGCGGTTGCTCTACCAACTGAGCTAAGCCGGCACGGGTGCTGCCGGGTGTGACCCGGTGACCGAGCCGCGATTGTAGGGGAAGAAGCGAGCCGCTTCCCCGAAGTCGCGGCCTGGGTTTACTTGATGCGCTTGAGCGCCGGGCGTCCGCCGCCGGGCGCGCCGGGGCCGCCCTCGGGATCGGGCTGCTGCTTGTCGCCGCCCTCTTCCGTGCTGCTCAGCGCCAGTGCCGCCTCCTCGGCCTCCCCGGCCGCTTCGGCCTCGGGGGCGGGCGTCGGCGCTTCGGCCAGGCGCAGACCGCGCAGCGGCGTCGCCGGCTTGGCCGGCTCCGCCGCCGCGGGGGCGTCGGTGGCGGCGGCCGGCGCCGGGAAGGCCATGCCCTGGCCGTTCTCGCGGGCATAGATCGCCACCACATGATCCACCGGCACGATGATCTCGCGCGCCGTCCCGCCGAAGCGGGCCTTGAACTGGATGTGCTCGTTGCCGAGCTCCAGGCCGCTGGTGGCGTCGAAACCGATGTTCAGCACGATCTCGTTATTGCTGACGTACTCCTGCGGCACCTGCACCGAACGGTCTACATGGACCGCGATATAGGGCGTGAAGCCATTGTCAGTGCACCAGTCGTGCAAGGCCCGGATGAGGTAGGGCCTAGTCGAGGCGCTGGAGTTGCCGGCGGAACCGCCGTCGCTGCTGTGATCCATGGACGCCAGTGTATTACTTGCGCATCACCTTCTCGGAGGGCGTCAGCGCCTCGATATAGGCCGGGCGCGAGAAGATGCGCTCGGCGTACTTCAGCAGGGGCAGCGCGTTCTTAGACATGTCGATGCCGTAGTAGTCCAGGCGCCACAGCAGCGGGGCGATGGCCACATCCAGCATGGAGAAGTCGTCGCCCAGCATGTACTTGTTCTTCAGGAAGATGGGCGCCAGCTGGGTAAGGCGGTCGCGGATCTGGGCGCGGGCCTTCTCCAGCTGCTTGTCGGTCGCCTTGACGGCCTGGCCGCGGCCTTCCAGCACGTTGACGTGAGCGAACAGTTCCTTCTCGAAATTCAGCAGGAACAGGCGCACGCGGGCGCGGGCCACCGGATCGCCGGGCATCAGCTGCGGATGCGGGAAGCGCTCGTCGATGTACTCGTTGATGATGTGCGACTCGTACAGGATCAGGTCGCGCTCAACGAGGATGGGCACCTCGTTGTAGGGGTTCATCAGCGCGATGTCTTCGGGCTTGGCGAAGAGATCGACGTCACGGATTTCAAAGTCCATGCCCTTCTCGAACAGCACAAAGCGGCAACGGTGCGAATAGGGGCAGGTGGTTCCAGAGTAAAGCACCATCATGGCGGCAGGCTCCCGAAAAGTCAGAGGGGTCAAAAAGCAAACGCAGTGGGTGGTCCGGACGACCCTCCCCACTGCGATAACGGTCCCGGTTTACACCGGGCCCGGTCGACGTTTATTTAACGTCTTTCCAGTACGACGCATTCAAGCGCCAGGCAAACAGGGTGAACACGGACAGGAACAGCAGCACCAGCACACCCAGGCGGAAACGCTGCCCTTGCGCGGGCTCGCCCATCCACTGCAGGTAGGCCACCAGATCGGCCACCGCCTGGTCATACTGAGCCGGACTCAGGCTGCCGGGGGTGAGCTGCTCGAAGCCCTTGAACACATGCACGGTCTTGGCATGGTCATGCGGATCGGGCTCCTCGGCAAATTTGGCAGCGCGCTGGCCTTGCAGCTCCCACATCACATGCGGCATGGCGACGCTGGGGAAGGCCAGGTTGTTCCAACCGGTGGCCTTGGTCTCGTCGCGGTAGAAGGTCCGCATATAGGTGTAGAGGTAGTCGGCACCCGAGCCCTTGGCCCCGTCGGCGCGCGAGCGCGCGATCACGGTCAGGTCGGGCGGAGTGGCGCCAAACCAGTCCTTGGCCTGCTTGGGGTCCAGCGAAACCTTCATGGTCTCGCCCACCTTGTCGCCAGCGAAGAGCAGATTGCTCTTGATCTGGGCTTCGCTGAGGCCCAGATCACGCAGGCGGTTGTAGCGCATGAAGGCTGCCGAGTGGCAGTTCAGGCAGTAGTTGACGAAGAGCTTGGCGCCGTGCTGCAGCGCCGCCATGTCCGTCATCTTCTCCTGGGGGAACTTGTCCCAGTCGATGCCGCCACCCGAGGCTTGCACCCCGCCGGCCAGTCCCAGTCCTGCCGATGCAGCGATCAGCAGCTTCGCGATGATTTTCTTCATCATGATTCTTGGCTCTCCGATGCTGTTCAGTGGGGGTGGAAGGTCACGCGCTCGGGCACCGGCTTGGGCGTGCCCAGCTTGCTCCACCAGGGCATCAGCAGGAAGAAGCCGAAATAGAACAGCGTGCCGACCTGCGACACCAGGGTGCCGATGTCGGAAGGCGGCTTGATGCCCAGATAGCCCAGCACCAGGAAGACCACGACGAAGACGCCGTACAGATACTTGTGCCAGTCCGGGCGGTAGCGGATCGACTTGACCGGGCTGTGATCCAGCCAGGGCAGGAAGAACAGGATCACCACCGCACCACCCATCACGACCACGCCCCAGAACTTGGCGTCGAAGATCTTGAGCAGCGCCGCTGCGATCAGCACGGCCACGGTGGCTATGAGCTTGCCCTTGGTCGAGAAGTTGCCCTTCAGCCAGGTCAGCACCACACCGGCGGCCATGATCACGACCAGCACATTGACCATCACATCGGTCGTGGCGCGCAACATCGAATAGAAGGGCGTGAAGTACCAGACCGGGGCGATGTGGGCCGGGGTCTTGAGCGGGTCGGCCGGAATGAAGTTGTTGTACTCCAGGAAGTAGCCACCCAGCTCCGGCGAGAAGAACACGATGGCGGTGAACACCATCAGGAACAGGCCCACACCGAAGATGTCATGCACCGTGTAGTACGGGTGGAAGGGAATGCCGTCCAGCGGCTTGCCATGGGCATCCTTCGGGGCCTTCGGACCCTTGATCTCCACACCATCCGGATTGTTGGAACCCACCTCGTGCAGCGCAATGATGTGCGCCACCACCAGGCCCAGCAGCACCAGGGGCACGGCGATCACGTGGAAGCTGAAGAAGCGGTTCAGCGTGGCGTCGCTCACCACATAGTCGCCGCGGATCAGCAGAGCCAGGTCCGGGCCGACGAAGGGCACGGCAGCGAACAGGTTCACGATCACCTGGGCGCCCCAGTAGGACATCTGACCCCAGGGCAGCAGATAGCCCATGAAGGCCTCGGCCATCAGGCACAGGAAGATGCCGCAGCCGAAGATCCAGACCAGCTCGCGCGGCTTGCGGTAGGACCCGTAGATCAGGCCGCGGAACATATGCAGGTACACCACCACGAAGAAGGCCGAGGCGCCCGTGGAGTGCATGTAGCGGATCAGCCAGCCCCAGGGCACATCGCGCATGATGTACTCGACCGAGGCGAAGGCCAGGGCCGCATCCGGCTTGTAGTGCATCACCAGGAAGATGCCGGTGACGATCTGGATCACCAGCACCAGCAGGGCCATGGACCCGAAGATGTACCACCAGTTGAAATTCTTCGGCGCGTAGTACTCGGAGAGATGCTCCTTGTACAACTTGCTGGCCGGGAAGCGGTTGTCCACCCAGGTCAGCAGCTTGACGCCCGCGGAGGCGCCGGCAGGTGCTTCTTTGAATTCAGCCATGTTCTCGACTCCGTCCCGGTTAAGCCTTCTTGTCCTCGCCGATCAGCAGCTTGCTGTCGGAGAGGTACATATGGGGCGGCACCTCGAGGTTGTCGGGGGCGGGCTTGTTCTTGAAGACGCGGCCCGCCATGTCGAAGGTGGAGCCGTGGCAGGGGCACAGAAAGCCGCCATGCCAGTCGTCCGGCAGCGAGGGTTGCGCGCCGGTCTGGAACTTGTCGCTGGGCGAGCAGCCCAGGTGTGAACAGATGCCCACAGCCACAAAAACCTCGGGCTTGATCGAGCGGGCCTGGTTCTTGGCGTAATCCGGCGTGGGGTAGGCGGTGCGCTCCGACTTGGGGTCTGCCAGCTGGGACTCGGTGGCCTTCAGCGACTCCAGCTGCTCGGGCGTGCGGCGCACGATCCACACCGGCTTGCCGCGCCATTCCACCGTCATCTTTTCACCCGGCTTCAGGCTGCTGATATCCACTTCCACCGCCGCACCGGCGGCTTTGGCACGCTCCGAAGGCGTGAATGTGCTGACGAACGGCACCGCGGTGGCTACGCCACCCACGGCACCGGCACAACCCGTGGCGATAAGCCAGGTGCGTTTGCCTTGGTCCACTTGCTGGTCACTCATGAGGTTCCTCAAACGAGACTTCTGATCGGGGGCAACAGCGGATTCTAACGGACGCTGTCAAGCCCCCCGCGCCGCCCGAGCGCCGCGCCGCGTAGGCGCCACACCCCCAGGTAAGGCCCGATTCCCCCAGAATGAAGCCGGGCACAATGACAGCGTTTGAGCCGCAGCAAAGAACGCGAAGGAGTGTGCGCATGGGATTCATGTCGGAGTTCAGGGAATTTGCCGTCAAGGGCAATGTGGTCGATCTCGCCGTGGGCGTGATCATCGGCGGCGCCTTCGGCAAGATCGTCGACTCCGTGGTCAAGGACCTGATCATGCCCATCGTGGGCCGAGCGATCGGGGGGCTGGACTTCAGCAACTACTTCATCATGCTGGCCGACCCGCCGGCGGGCTACGCTGGCCCCATGACCTACGAGGCCCTCAGCAAGGCCGGCGTGCCGCTGTTCGCCTATGGCAGCTTCCTGACCATCCTGCTGAACTTCGTGATCCTGGCTTTCATCATTTTCGTGATGGTCAAGCAGATCAACCGGATCAAGCGCGCCGACACCCCGGCCCCCGCCCCGGCCGAGCCGCCGCCCACGCCCGAAGACGTGCTGCTGCTGCGCGAAATCCGCGACAGCCTTCGCCAGAGCGGCAAGTAAGCGGGGGTAACAGCCCGCCAGCTGTCAGTTTTTTGGCAGCGATCAAGCCGCCGTGCGCCTCGCGCGCCATGGCTGGCGGGCTTTGGCGCGATACTGCCGTCACAAGCCTGTGGCAGATTACCCACAGCCCGCCCGACGCATGACTCCGCCCGACGTCCGACTCAATCCTCATCTGGAAGCCGCCCTGCAGCGCCTGCGCACCGCGGCCGAGCAGGCGGCCGAGCGCGGGGCCGAGGGCATGGGCATGGCAGCGCTCTCCGCCGGCCAGCTCAAGCGCCGCGACGCCTTGCTCTCCGCCCAGTTCCTGTTCCGCAAGCAGCAGGCCCTGTTCGGCCAGCGCTTCTACCAGAGCCTGCGCGGCCAGATGGCCGGCGAGCAGCGCCCCAAGCCCGCGCCCGGCGCCAAGCGCGACTGGACCGAGCTCTCGCTGATGAACGACGAGCAGGTGGACGCCATGGTGGCCGCCGACCGCATCGGCCTGGCCATCGGCCACCAGAGCGAGTGGGAGCTGCGCGATGTCGAGTCCTACCTGCCCGGTCTGGGCGTGGAAGGCGGCGAGCGCAACCCCTTGCGCCCCGAGCTGGTGGCGCAAGCCCTGCTGGACGCCGTGCACGCCATCACCGAAGACAGCGACACGCGCCAGATCCTGATCGACGAGATGACGCGCGCCCTGGCCCAGGAGATGCGCGCCTGCTATGCGGAGATCGCACAACTCTTCCGCAGCCGCGGCCTGCGCCCGCAGGACCTGCGGGTGCGCGGCAGCGAAGCCGGCGGCCACAGCGGGCACTCGGTCCAGCACAGCACCCATTCCGTGCACGGCCAGACCCTGCACTCCCAGCAGGGCGCGGCGGGCCTGAGCACCGGCGGCAGCCTGCAGGGCGGCGCCCCGGGCGGCCACGGCCCCGGCTTTGCCCAGGGCGCTGGCTGGCCTGGTGGTGCCGGTGCTGTGCCGCGCCGCAGCGGGCCCGGCATGCTGGGCGCCGTGGAACCCCAGATGATGGAGCTGCTGCGCCGCCTGGCCTATGTACCCAGCGCGCCCGCGTCGCTGGACGCGCCGGCCCTTGCCGGAGCGCCCACGGGGGATGCCGGCGGCGCGTGGGAAGCGGGCTGGGAGGGCAGCGAGGCCGCCACCGCCTGGGCCGGTCAGTCCCTGCCGCCCAATCTGATCTTCCAGCACCGCGAGGAACTGCGCCAGGCCGCCACCGGCCAGCTCGATCACATGGTGATCGATGTGATCGGCAGCCTCTTCGACCAGATCCTGGCCGACCCCAAGGTGCCGCCGCAGATGGCGCGCCTGATCGCGCGATTGCAGCTGCCCGTGCTGCGCGCCGCCCTGGGCGACCGCAGCTTCTTCTCCTCGCGCCGTCATCCGGTGCGCCGCTTCATCAACCGCATCGCCTCCCTGGCCTGCGCCTACGAAGACTTCTCGGAAGACCCGGGCCGCGCCTTCCTGGGCCAGGTGCGTGAGCTGGTCAACGAGGTGGCCGAGGGCGATTTCGAGCGCATGGACGTCTACGAGTCCAAGCTCGACGCGCTGGAGCGCTTCATCGCCGAGCAGAGCGCCCAGGTGCTGCGCGCCGGCAGCGATGCCGCCGCCCTGGTGGAGCGCAAGGAAACCGATCTGCGCCTGCAGCAGCGCTATATGCAGCAGCTGCAGTCCGCCCTGGCTCCGGTGCCCATGCCGGACTTCCTGCGCGAGTTCCTGGCCCAGGTCTGGAGCCAGGCCATTGTGCTGGCCGGCCGCAGCGGCGGCCCGGAGCGTGAGCAGCGCCTGCGCCAGAGCGGCCGCGACCTGGTGATGAGCGTGCAGCCCAAGGGCGGCACCGCCCAGCGCCAGGCCTTTCTGGCCATGCTGCCGGGCCTGATGCGCAGCCTCAACGAGGGGCTGGACCTGATCGCCTGGCCCGAGGGTGCGCGCAAGGCCTTCTTCGCCGCCCTGCTGCCGGCGCATGCCGAGTCGCTCAAGGGTCAGGGCTTGAGCCCGCTGGACCACAATCTGCTCGTCAAGCAGTTGGACGGCGTGTTCGGCGTGTCCGCTCCCACCGAACAAGACCTGCCCGCCAACACCGGGCTGGACGTCCCCGAAGACCTGGACCTGGGCCAGCGCCTGAGCGCCGACGAGGCCCGCCGCCTGGGCCTGGTGCAGGAGGCCAAGGTGGACTGGGACGGTCAGCTGGACATCGATCTCAGCGCCGACGAGGCCCCGCTGAGCAGCGTGGACATCAGCATCGACGGCCTGCCCGCCGCCGAGGCCCCCGAGCCCAGCCAGGGCGAGCTGCTGATCGAGCATCTGCAGCTGGGCTTTGCCTACCAGATGAACACCGGCGAGCAGTGGCGCAAGGTGCGCCTGGCCCATATCAGCGCCGGCCGCAGCTTCTTCATCTTCACCTACGGCCAGAAGCACCAGGAAACGGTGACCATGACCGCGCGCATGCTCAAGCGCCTGTGCGAATCCGGCCGGCTCAAGGCCTTCGAGAACGCCTATCTGCTGGAGCGCGCCACCGCGCGGGCCCGCAAGCAGCTGGCGGAATTGAGCAAGACCGCCTGATCAGGCCGTCTCCCCCAGCAGACGCCGCGCCATGCGGATGGCCGCGCGCATGCTGGAGGGGTCGGCCGTGCCGCGGCCCGCGATATCGAAGGCCGTGCCATGGTCCGGGCTGGTGCGCACAAAGGGCAGGCCCAGGGTCACGTTGACGCCCTCCTCCACCCCCAGGTACTTCACCGCGATCAGACCGTGGTCGTGGATCATGGATACCACCAGGTCGAACTCGCCCGGGCGCTGCGCGCTGGTACGGGCGCGCATGAAGACGGTGTCCGGCGCATAGGGCCCGCTCACCGCCAGGCCCTCGGCCCGCGCCTGCTCGATGGCGGGCGCGATGATGTCGATCTCCTCGCGCCCGAACAGGCCGCCCTCGCCCGCATGCGGGTTCAGGCCTGCCACCGCGATGCGCGGCTGCGCGATGCCGAAGCGGCGCAGGGCCGCCGCACTGATGCGCAGGGTCTGCAGCACGCGCTCGACGCTCAGGGCCTCGATGGCCTCGCGCAGCGCCATATGGATGGTCACCAGCACCACGCGCAGCTCCTCATTGGCCAGCATCATGCGCACCGGCGGCGGCGCGGCGCCCGGCGCGGCGGCCAGGGCCTGCAGCATCTCGGTGTGGCCGGGATAGTCCACACCCGCGGCATGCAGGGCTTCCTTGTGGATGGGAGCGGTCACCAGGCCCGCGGCCTGACCGGCCTGGATGGCGGCCACGGCGGCCGTGATGCAGGCGGCGGCCGCCGCGCCGGCGCGCGCATCGATGCGTCCCTGGCCGGCGTCCAGCAGATCAGCGGGCAGGCCGGCGGGCTGCCAGACCGGCAGGCAGTCCGGCGGCACGCCGGCCAGCTCGGCCAGGCTGTCCAGCCGGGCCAGCGGCAGGCTCAGGCCGCACTGGCGCAGGGCGCGGCGCAGCACGCCGGCGTCCCCCACCAGGCAGAGCTGCTCGCGCCGCGCATCGGCCACCCAGGCGGCCACCGCAATCTCGGGGCCGATGCCGCAGGCATCGCCCATGGTGAGCAGCAGGGGCAGGCCGGCGGCCGCGGCAGGGCGCATTTCATTCATGCGCCGATTGTTCCACGCGGCTTTCGGGGCATGGAAAACGTGCTTCGTCGCATGAGCGCGCTGCGCCCCTCGCTTGCATGACAGACTCCAAGCGGCCAAATCCGGCCCACACACAGGCCGCCCCACCCGGCACGGCCCCTACAGGAGGAGATTTCATGCCCAGACGCAGTTCGTCCCCCCTTTCCCGCGCGACGCTGGCCCCGCTGCTGCTGGCCCTGGCCGCCGCCTTGGTCGGCGCCAGCCCCGCCGTGTCGGCCGCCACCGCCCCCCTCGGCAAGCAGGCCGCGCAAAGCCCCGAAGCCCGGCGCCTGCACGCGCTCTTCGCCGAAGCCTGGGAAGACGGCGCGCGACGCGCCCCCGAATGGGCCACCTACCGGGGCGACCACCGCTATGGCGACAAGCTCAGCGACCGCAGCCCCGCCGCCGAGGCCGCCGCCCGCGCCCAGCGCCAGCGCTACGAGCAGCGCCTGCGCGCCATCCCGCGCGAGCGCCTGAACACCCAGGACCGGGTCTCCTATGACATGTTCCTGCGCGATCTGCGTGAAGACCAGGAGCTGGATCGCTACGAGGGCTACCGCAGCCTGAGCATCGGCTCGCTCTGGGGCTTCCACACCGGCCTGGCCAATCTGATGCGCCAGAGCCCGGCGCGCAGCGAGCAGGACCTGCGCAACATCCTGGCGCGCTTTGCCGCCTACCCCAAGCGGGTGGACCAGGAGCTGGCCCGGCTGGAGCGTGGCATGCAGCTGGGCTGGGTCAGCAGCCGCCCGGTGCTGGAGCGCGCCCTGCAGCAGCTGGACACCCAGCTCACGGCCGATGTGAGCCGCAGCCCCTTCTACGAGCCCTTCAGCCGCAGCGGCAAGGAGCTGCCCGAGGCCACGCTCAGCGCCCTGCAGGCCCAGGCCCAGGAGGCGCTGCGCAGCCAGGTCTACCCGGCCATGCAGAAGCTGTCCGGCTTCCTGCGCGAGCGCTACCTCCCCCAGGCGCCGGCGGACGGCGCCTACCAGCACTACCCGCAGGGCCGCGAGGTCTACGCCGCCCTGGTGCGGCTGCACACGACCACGAACATCAGCGCCGACGAGGTGCATGAGATCGGGCTGGCCCAGGTCAAGCGCCTGCGCGCCGAGATGGAGGCGGTGCGCGAGCAGGCTGGCTTCAAGGGCAGCCTGAGCGAGTTCATGGAAGCCATCAAGAACGACCCCGCCCAGTACTACCCCGATGGCGACAGCCTGCTGGCCGGCTACCGCGAGATTGCCAAGCGCATCGACCCCGAGCTGCCCCGCCTCTTTGCCGAGCTGCCCCGCGCACCCTACGGCGTGCGCGCCATGCCCGCCTATATGGGCCCCGGTGCGGCCGAGAACTACAGCCGCCCCGAGCAGGGCGGGCGCAGCGCCGGCTGGTTCAATGCCAATGCCCTGGCCTTCAAGCGCAAGCCCAAATGGGCCATGGAGACCCTGGTGGCCCACGAGGCCATGCCGGGCCATCATCTGCAAGGCGCGCGGGCGGCCGAACTCGGCGAGCTGCCCCAGTTCCGCCGCGACAGCTTTATCACCGCCTACGGCGAGGGCTGGGCCCTCTATGCCGAAACCCTGGGCGGCGAGCTGGGTCTGTACCAGACGCCCTACAGCCGCTTTGGCCATCTGCAGGCCCAGATGCTGCGCGCCACCCGCCTGGTGGTGGACACCGGCCTGCATGCCAAGGGCTGGAGCCGACAGCAGGCCATCGACTACATGCTGGAGCAAGGCGGCGAAGACCCGGTCTTCATCGCCTCCGAGGTGGACCGCTACTACTCCAACCCCGGCCAGGCCCTGGCCTACATGATGGGCAAGCTGCGCATCGAGGCCCTGCGCGACCGCGCCCGCCAGGCGCTGGGCGAGCGCTTTGCGCTGCGTGACTTCCACATGGTGGTGCTTGACCAGGGCGCGGTGCCCCTGGACGTGCTGGAGCGGCGCGTGGACGAGTGGGTGGCCGAGCAGCTCAAGCCGGCGCGCACGCGCTCCAGAGGGCTCGTGCAAAACTAGAGGACGGGTCGTTCGGGCCCGCCCATAACGGCCGAGGCTGCCGGCACGGCCCCACAGGAGGAGTGATTTCATGTCCCACCGTCATCCTTCCCCCCTGGCGCGCACCGCGCTGTCCCGGCTGCTGCTGGCCCTCAGCGCATGCGCCCTGACGGCCACGGCCGATGCAATGCCACCGCCCCAATCCGGCACCTCCGTGCAGACGCGCAGCCTCGAGGCCCGGCGCCTGCACGCTCTGCTCGCCGAAGCCTGGGAGGACGGCGCCCGCCGTTATCCCGAGTTGGCCACTTTTCGTGGGGATCATCGTTTCGGGGACAAGCTCAGCGATGTCAGCCCAGAGGCCGAGGCTGCTGCCCGATCCCTGCGCCAGCGCTACGAGCAGCGCCTGCGGACCATCCCACGGGGGCGCCTGAACGCCCAGGACCGAGTCTCATACGACATGTTCCTGCGCAGTCTGCGCGAGGAAGAAGAGCTGGATCGCTACAAGGGCTATCGCAGCATGAGCATAGGCTCCCACTGGGGCTTTCAAACCCTGCTGGCAGAGTTGCTGAGCGAGAGTCCGGCCCGCAGCGAACAGGATCTGCGCCGCATCCTCGCGCGCTTCGCGGCCTACCCGATGCGGGTAGACCAGGAGCTGGCCCGACTGGAGCGCGGGATTCAGCTGGGCTGGATCTCCAGCCGTCCGGTGCTGGAGCGTGCGCTGGAGCAGCTGGACGAGCAACTCACCGCCGAGCTCACGAGCAGCCCCTTCTACGAACCTTTCCAGCGCAGCGGTAAGGAGCTGCCCGAGGCCACGCTCAGCCTCCTGCAAATGCAGGCCCAGGAGGCGGTGCGTAGCCAGGTCTACCCAGCCATGCGGAAGCTCTCCCGCTTTCTGCGCGAGCGCTATCTGCCTCTGGCGCCGACGGACGGCGCCTACCAGCAATACCCCCAGGGCCGAGAGGTCTACGCCGCCCTGGTGCGCCAGCAAACCACCACGACGCTGAGCCCGGACGAGGTGCACGAGATCGGCCTGGCCCAGGTCAAACGCCTGCGCGCCGAGATGGAGGCGGTGCGCGAGCAGGCCGGCTTCAAGGGCACTCTGAGCGAGTTCATGGCGGCCATCAAGAACGACCCCGCCCAGTACTACCCCGATGGCGAGAGCCTGCTGGCTGGCTACCGCGAGATCGCCAAGCGCATCGACCCCGAGCTGCCCCGCCTCTTTGCCGAGCTGCCCCGTGCGCCCTACGGCGTGCGCGCCATGCCCGCCTATTTGGGCCCCGGCGCGGCCGAAAGCTATAGCCCTCCCGGGCAGAGTGGGTACAGCGCCGGCTGGTTCAACGCCAATGCCCTGGCCTTCAGGAACAAGCCCAAATGGGCCATGGAGGCCCTGGTGGCGCACGAGGCCATGCCCGGCCACCATCTGCAAGGCGCGCGTGCAGCCGAGCTGAACGATCTACCGGCGTTGCGTCGCCACACCTTCATCACCGCCTACGGCGAGGGCTGGGCCCTCTATGCCGAGACCCTGGGCGAGGAACTGGGCCTGTACCGCACGCCCTACAGCCGTTTCGGCTATTTGCAGGGCCAGATGCTGCGCGCCACCCGCCTGGTGGTGGACACCGGCCTGCACGCCAAGGGCTGGAGCCGCCAGCAGGCCATCGACTACATGATCGAGCAAGGTGGCGAGGACCCGGTCTATATCGCAGCCGAGGTAGACCGCTATTACTCCATCCCCGGCCAGGCCCTGGCCTACATGGTGGGCAAGCTGCGCATCGAGGCCCTGCGCGACCGCGCCCGCCAGGCCCTGGGCGAGCGCTTTGCGCTGCGTGACTTCCACATGGTGGTGCTGGACCAAGGCGCGGTGCCCCTGGACGTGCTGGAGCGGCGCGTGGACGAGTGGGTGGCAGAGCAGCTCAAGCCGGCGCGCCCGGCCGCAGCGCGGCCGCGCTCCTGAGCCGGCCGAGCCCGGCTCAGGCCGGGTTCGGCACTTCGATGAACTGCTGGCGCAGGCCCGGGAAGTCCTGGGCCAGCCGCGCGCCCAGGGCCTGCACCCCGTAGCGCTCGGTGGCATGGTGACCGGCCGCCACATAGGCCACGCCGGTTTCCGCCGCGTAGTGCGCCTGGGGCTCGGAGATCTCACCGGTCACGAAGACATCGGCCCCGGCCGCGATCGCCGCCTCGAAAAAGCCCTGGGCCCCGCCGGTGCACCAGGCCACGCGGCGCAGCGTCCGGCCGTCGCCCGGCACAGCCAGCACCTCGCGGCCCAGGCGCTGGCGCAGCTGGGCGCTGAAGGCGTCCAGCGAGGCCGGTGCCGGCAGCGGGCCGGCAAAGCCCAGGTCCTGCTCGCCAAAGCGTGCATCGGCCTGCCAGCCCAGCAGGCGGCCGAGCTGCGCGTTATTGCCCAGCTCGGCATGCGCGTCCAGCGGCAGGTGGTAAGCGAAGAGATTGATGTCGTGCTGCAGCAGGCGCTGCAGGCGCTGCTTCATCCAGCCGGTGATGCGGCCGTCCTGGCCGCGCCAGAACAGGCCGTGGTGCACCAGGATGGCATCGGCCCCGGCGGCAATGGCCGCCTCGATCAGGGCCAGGCTGGCGGTCACGCCACAGACCACATGCGCAATCTCGTCGCGGCCCTGCACCTGCAGACCGTTCGGCCCATAATCCTTGAACCGCCCCACATCCAGCAGCTGATTCAGATGGCGATCGATGTCTTGGCGATGGGGCATGGTGGTGAGAGGCGCTAGCGGTGCGAAGAATTTGGCTGATTTTCTCCCAGGCTGTGACGGTGATCCTGGCCGGGCTGTTCGTGGTGGCCACGCTCAAGCCGCAATGGCTGCCACGGGGCGAGCGCGCGGCCGCCACCCTGATCAGCGTGCCCGCCCTGCCACCGGCGACGCAGGCCGCAGCCGCGCCCGCGGGCGGTTTCCGCCAGGCCGCCCTGCTGGCCTCGCCGGCCGTGGTCAGCATCACCGCCAGCAAGGCGCCATCGCGGCGAGCTCGTCAGGCCGATGACCCCTGGCTGCGCTTTCACCGCGGCCTGCGCCAGCAGCGCGAGCGCGAGAGCGAAGACGGCGAGAACACGCCCTTCGGCCTGGGCTCGGGCGTGATCGTCAGCCCCGAGGGCTATCTGCTCACCAACAGCCATGTGGTCAATGGCGCGGCCGAGATCGAGGTGCAGCTGACGGACGGCCGCCAGGCCAAGGCCACCCTGGTGGGCAACGATCCCGAGACCGATGTGGCCGTGCTCAAGATCGCGCTGGACAAGCTGCCCGTGATCGCCCTGGGCAATGAGCAGGACCTGCAGGTGGGCGATGCGGTGCTGGCCATCGGCAACCCCTTCAATGTGGGCCAGACCGTGACCTCGGGCATCGTCAGCGCCCTGGGCCGCAACCAGCTGGGCATCAACACCTTCGAGAACTTCATCCAGACCGATGCCGCCATCAATCCCGGCAACTCGGGCGGCGCCCTGGTGGACGCGGCCGGCCGCCTGGTGGGCATCAACACCGCCATCTTCTCGCGCAGCGGCGGCAGCCTGGGCATCGGCTTTGCCATTCCCGTGGGCACGGCGCGCCAGGTGATGCAGGCCCTGGTGGCCGAGGGCCAGGTGGCGCGTGGCTGGATCGGCGTGCAGACGCGCGAGCTCACGCCCGAATTCGTCGAGGCCTTCAAGCTCAGCACGCAGGAAGGCGTGCTGGTCAGCGGCGTGGTGCTGAATGCGCCGGCGGCCAAGGCCGGCATCAAGCCCGGCGATGTGGTGACCCGGGTGGCCGGCGCGCCGGTGAACAGCCCCCGCCAGTTGCTGGCCGCGGTGGCGGCGCTCAAGCCGCAAAGCCAGGCGGCCATTGCGGTGCAGCGCGGCACGCAATTGCTGGAGTTCCAGCTGCAAGTGGCCCAGCGCCCGCCGCCCCAGGAGTGATGGGGGGCGGCGCGGCCGCCCGGCTTCAGGCCTGGCCGGACGACCCGGCGCTCTCTTCCTCGGGCGCCTTGGAGTAGCGCATGAACAGGCCCGCGGCCCAGATGCCCACTTCGTAGAGCAGGCACATGGGAATGGCCAGGGCCAGCTGCGAGACCACATCCGGCGGCGTGACCACGGCCGCGATCACGAAGGCGATCACGATGAAGTAGCCGCGGAATTCGCGCAGCTTGGCCACCGTGACCAGGCCCATGCGGGCCAGCACCACCACCACCACCGGCACCTCGAAGGCGGCGCCGAAGGCGATGAACATATTGATCACAAAGCCCAGATAGGCCTCGATGTCAGGCGCGGCCGTGATGCTCTTGGGCGCAAAGCCCTGGATGAAGGCAAAGACCTTGCCGAACACGAAAAAGTAGCAGAAGGCCACGCCCAGGAAGAACAGCAAGGTGCTGGACACCACCAGGGGCAGGATCAGGCGCTTCTCGTGCGAGTACAGACCCGGCGCCACAAAGGCCCAGATCTGGTACAGCACCACGGGCAGGGCCAGGAAAAAGGCGGCCAGCAGGGTGATCTTCAGCGGCACCAGAAAGGGCGAGATCACATTGGTGGCGATCATGGTCGAGCCCTGGGGCAGGTGCGAGACCAGGGGCGCGGCCAGCAGATCGTAGAGCGGGCCCGGGCCGGGATACAGGGCCAGCACGCCAAAGCACAAGGCGATGGCGATGACGGCGCGGATCAGGCGGTCACGCAGCTCGATCAGGTGGGAGACGAAGGGCTGCTCGGTGCCGGCCAGTTCGTCCTCGGTCTTGTTGGGGTCGCTCATGGGAAGGGACGGCGGGGCGGACGGAAACGCGCCACGCGAGCGGCACCGGATTGCACATGACGGCGTACGCCCTCACGCTGCTTGTACCACTGGGGGGTGGCGCCGCGCTTGAGGCGCCAGTTCTTCTTGGGCGGCTGGTAGGCCGGCACGCCGGGCGGCGGCGCCAGGGCGCTGCCGCCGCTCTCATAAGCACTGTCCAGGCCCGAGGTGGCCTCGGACCAGCTCTGCTCGAAGGCCTGGTTGGTCTCGTTGAATTCCTTGTGAACCGTCTGCTCCATGTCGCGGGCGGCGTCCTCGACATGGGTCTTCATCTTCTTGAGCTCTTCGAGCTCGATGGAACGGTTCACCTCGGCCTTGACGTCGGCCACATAGCGCTGGGCCTTGCCCAGCAGATGGCCCACGGTGCGCGCCACGCGCGGCAGGCGCTCAGGGCCGATCACGATCAGCGCCACGGCGCCAATCAGGGCCAGCTTGTCGAAGCCGAAATCAATCATTCAGGGGCGCCGCGTGCAGCGGACGTCAAGAGGGCTGGCGGGCTCAGGACTTGGTCTTGGCCTCGACGTCAACGGTATTCGGGTCATGGGCCTTGTTGGCCGTGACCTGCTGCGAGGGCGCAGCCGCGGCCTCGCCGCCATTGCCACCGTCCTTGATGCCGTCCTTGAAACCCTTGACGGCGGCACCCAGATCGGAGCCCACATTCTTGAGCTTCTTGGTACCAAAGATCAGCACCACCACAGCCAGCACGATGAGCCAGTGCCAAATGCTGAACGAACCCATAGTCATCTCCTGGAAACAAGACCGCCATTCTAGGGGGCCTGCATGACAATTCTTCGCCGGGGCTTTTGCGGGCCCCGGAGTTCAGGACCGCACGGCTCAGCCCTTTGCCCAGGGGCGCGGACCGCCCATGACGTGCATATGCAGGTGATACACCTCCTGCCCGCCGTCCGGGCCGGTGTTGATCACGGTGCGGAAGCCATTGCTCACACCCAGCTCCTTCATCAGGCGCGGCGCCAGCACGGTCATGCGGCCCATCAGCTCGGCATGTTCGGGCAGCAGATCGACCATGCTGGCGATGTGCAGCTTGGGAATCAGCAGGATGTGCACCGGCGCCCAGGGGTGGATGTCGTGGAAGCCGAGGATGTGCTCATCCTCATAGACCTTCTTGGCCGGGATCTGACCGGCGATGATCTTGCAGAAGATGCAGTTGGGATCGTGGCTCATTGAATGGCTTGGTTGGCGTTCAGGGTGGTCCAGCCGCGCACGATGCGGTAGAGGAACCAGATCGAGATCAGGCACCAGGCGATCCAGCCCGGCAGCAGAAAGAGCAGCCACAGCGGCGCGGTGAGTGCATAAGCCAGGCCGGCGAAGAGCACGCTGCGCAGGCGCCAGCGGAAATGACTGGCCTGCCAGCTGCCCTGGGCATCGCCGCGCTTGACCAGATCGATCAGCACCGCCACCAGCAGGAGCAGCACGCTCACCTGCATGCCCGGCAGCAAGGCGCCCAGGGCCACGATGGTATGCAGCACATAGCTGACGATGCCCACGGCGCGCAGATTCTGCGCCCGCGCGGGATCCAGCACCACGGTCTCGACGGTCTGGTTCATGATGGGCCTCAACCTCCGCGGTTCTCGGGCCGCTGGGCAAACTCCTGCAGACCCGACAGGCCTTCGCGCCGCGCCAGCTCGCGGATCACATCGGCCGGCGTCAGGCCGAACTGCGCCAGCGCGATCATCGAGTGGAACCACAGATCGGCGGTTTCATAGACGATCTTCTGTGCGTCGCCGTCCTTGGCGGCCATCACCAGCTCGGTGGCTTCCTCGCCCACCTTCTTGAGAATGGCGTCGGTGCCCTTGCTGAAGAGCTTGGCCACATAGCTGGCCGCGGCATCGCCGCCGGCGGCGGGCTTGCGCGATTCGATGACGGCGGCCACGCGGGCCAGCACGTCCTGGCTGTCGAGTTGGGTCATTTGTAGATGCGCTCCGGGTCCTTGAGCACGGGCTCCACGGTCTGCCAGGCGCCGTTCTCGTAGCGCTGGAAGAAGCAGCTGTGGCGGCCGGTGTGGCAGGCGATGCCGGGCTCGTGCCCCTTCTGGGTGATCTTGAGCAGGACCACATCGTTGTCGCAGTCCAGGCGCATCTCATGCACGATCTGCAGATGGCCGGACTCTTCACCCTTGTGCCAGAGCTTGGCGCGCGAGCGGCTCCAGTAGACCGCCTGGCCCAGCTCGGCGGTGCGGGCCAGGGCCTCGCGGTTCATCCACGCGAACATCAGCACATCGCCGCTATCGCGCTCCTGCGCGATCACGGGGACGAGGCCGTCGCGGTCCCATTTGATCTGTTCCAGCCAATCCATCGCGTCAGTGTACTCAGCCGGCATGGGTGGGTCCGGTGTGGCCGCGCTCCTGGGCAAACCACTGCAGCACGGGAATGGTGCCGGGCAGCACCGGCTGCTGTTGCACGGGCAGCTGGTCCCAGGCCATGCTCTGCTGCTCGCGCATCTCGAACTCGCCGCTCCACTCGAAGACCTTGCAGAAGTGCAGGCGCACGCGGGCATGGGGGTAGTCCATCAGCTCCACCTTCCAGGGATGGACGGCGCCGATGGTGATGCCCAGCTCCTCGTGCAGCTCGCGCCGCAGCGCCTGCTCCACGGTCTCGCCGGCCTCCAGCTTGCCGCCGGGGAACTCCCAGTAGCCGGCGTAGACCTTGCCCTCGGGCCGCGAGGTCAGCAGAAAGCGCCCTTCGCGCCCCTCAGCGTCGCGCTCCACCAGCACGCCCACGGCCACATCCACCGGCACGCGTTCCTCAGACATGGTCCAGGCCCTCCGGCGCTTCACCGCGTATGGTGCTCAGAGGCGCCGCCTCGGCCTGGCCGCGCCCGGCCAGGTCGCGGGCGAACTGGAAGGCCACCCGACCCGAGCGCGAGCCGCGCTCCAGGGCCCAGACCAGGGCGGGCTGGCGCGCCGCGGCAATGGAGGCCTCGTCCAGGCCATAGAAGCGCAGCCACTGGGCGCAGATCTCCAGGTATTCCTGCTGGCTGAAGGGATAGAAGCTGATCCACAGACCGAAGCGCTCGGACAGCGAGACCTTCTCCTCGATGGCCTCGCCGGGGTGCAGCTCGCCGTTCTCGTCCATCTTGGCCGCCAGGTTGTCCTTCATATGCTCGGGCAGCAGATGGCGGCGGTTGCTGGTGGCGTAGATCAGCACGTTGTCGCTGGACGCGGCCACCGAGCCGTCCAGCATGGACTTCAGGGCCTTGTAGCCCAGCTCGCCCTCGTCGAAGCTGAGGTCGTCGCAGAAGATCACGAAGCGTTCGGGCCGTGCCGCCACCAGATCCACCAGATCGGGCAAGTCCACCAGATCGCTCTTGTCCACCTCGATCAGGCGCAAGCCCTGGGCGGCAAACTCATTGAGCACGGCCTTGATCAGCGAGCTCTTGCCGGTGCCGCGGGCGCCGGTGAGCAGCACATTGTTGGCCGGGCGGCCGGCCACGAACTGCTCGGTATTGCGCAGCAGCTTTTCCTTCTGAGGCTCGACCTCCTTGAGGTCGGCCAGGCGGATGCTGGCCACATGGCGCACCGGCTCCAGCAGCAGGCGGCCGGCGCGGCGGCGGCCACGGAAGGCCACCGAGGCGTTCCAGTCGGGCGCGGTCAAGGGCTGGGGCAAGACGGCTTCAAGCCGGCTCAGCAGCGCGTCGGCACGCTGCATCAGGGCGATCAGAGCTTCAGGGATGGCGGTCATGGTGGCCGCCAGTTTATCGGGCGCCGGCCTGCTCAGCCGGCCAGCATGCGCAGCGCGGCCTCCAGCTGTTCGCTGGGCAGGCGCTTGAAGCCGGATCGCGCATAGCGCTGCAGGCGGCCGATCACGAAGCTGATCAGCACCGAGGCCTGGGCGTTGGCGTCCACGGTGGGCGTGGCGGAGCCCGAGTCCTCGGCGGCCTGGCGCAGGCCCTGGCGCAGCGAGCCCTCGATGCGATCGAAGAACTGGTTCATGCGCGCCACCAGGCGCTCGTTCTCGTAGACCAGGGCGTCACCCACCATCACGCGGGTCATGCCGGGATTGCGCTCCCCGAACTGCAGCAGCACGGCCACGATCTTCTGCGCCTGCACCAGGCCCGAGGCCTCGCGCTCGCCGATCTGCTTGACCAGGGTGAAGATGCTGCTCTCGATGAACTCGATCAGGCCCTCGAACATCTGGGCCTTGCTGGCGAAGTGTCGGTACAGGGCCGCCTCGCTCACCTCCAGCTTGGCCGCCAGGGCTGCGGTGGTGATGCGCTCGGAGCCGGGCTGCTCCAGCATACCGGCCAGGGTCTGCAGGATCTGCACCCGGCGCTCGCCCGGCCGCGGTCGCTTGCGCGGCGCCTCGGCGGCGACGGGCGCGACGTCCGGTTGGTCTTCTGCAGGAGTGGCGGCGTGCATCGGTTCCGGTGGGCGGCTGGGTGTGCGGGCCATTCTGGCACAGCCCGACAGCGCCTCCGGAGCCTCAGTCGCGCAGCCAGCCCAGGCGGCGCGCCTCGTAGATGGCTTCCACCTTGGAGCGCACCTGCAACTTGCGGTAGATGCGCTTCACATAGGTCATCACCGTGTGCGGCGAGACCTGCATGAACTGCGCGATCTCGTCGAAGGTGAAACCCTTGGCCGCCAGATGCAGCACGCGCGACTCCTGCTCGGACAGGGCCACGGCCGATTCATCCTCCAGCGGGGCCGGATGAGCCTGGCTGCTGATGGCCGGGGCCAGGCGCAGCAGCAGGCGGCGCGCAATCACCGGGCTGATGGGGCTGCCACCGGCACGCAGGGTGCGCAGCTGGCCGGCCAGGTCCAGGGCCAGGGAATCCTTGAGCAGATAGCCGGTGGCACCGGCCTCGATGCTGGAGAGCACATGCTGCTCGTCGCCGAAAACCGAGATCACCATCACATCGCAGCTGGGCCGGGTCTGGGCCGCATGGCGTATCAGCTCGATGCCGCTGCCGCCCGGCAGGTCCAGGTCCACCAGCAGCACATCGGGCTGGGTCTGGTCGAAGAGCTTGCGCCCCTGGGGCAGATCGGGGGCAATGCCCAGCAGTTCTATATCCGGCACCGAGGCCAGGGCGAGTTGGAAGGCTTCGCGGAATCTGGCCTGATCTTCAACGATCAGCACGGAAAAGTCGGGCATGGCGGTGGGGCGCAGGTGATGAGCTCATTCTGCTTGCCCCCCATCCCAGCGACAAGCTGTCCCCCTCCCCCCATGCGGAGGATGCGGCGGCATGGGCGCAACACGATTCTGGGGATTGCCGACGGACGCGCATCGAGACAGGCGCGCGTCAGCTCAGCGCAATAGGCTCGCCAGCCCCGGCACGCGTCGGTCCACATAGACCGGGCGGCGATGCAGCCGGGTGCCCGCCTCGGGCCCATGCTGGCCCACCCAACGCTGCATCCACACGGTGCGCAGGCCCACGGCGCGGGCCGCCTTCTGATGCACGAGGGTGTCCTCCACCAGCACGCAGCGCCCGGGCGCCAGACGCAGGCGGGCGCAGACCCAGCGCAGCATGCGGGTATCGGGCTTGGGCCGATGATGGCCGAACATGCGCATGGACTCAAAGCCGATCACCCGCTCGAACAGCCGCGGCAGCCCCAGGGCCTGCAGCACACGGCGGGCATAGGCCTCGGGCGCATTGGTCAGCAGGATCTTGCGCCCGGGCAGGCGGCGCAGCGCCGCCAGATCATGGGCATGGCTGTGGACCTGGGCCTCCAGGCCCGGCAGCTGATGCGTCTCGGCCAGGAAATGCCCCACCCGCACACCATGGTGGCGCATCAGGCCCAGCAGGGTGGCGCCATAGCGCGCCCAGTACAGGCCGCGCAAGCGGTCGGCCTCGGGCCGGTCCACGCCCAGGTGGCGGACGATGTAATCCGTCATCGCCACGTTCAGCGCCCCGAACACATGGTGCGAGGCGTTGTGGACCGTGTTGTCCAGATCAAAAAACCAGACGGTGTCTGCCCCCCGCCCAAGGCGCGCCTTGGGCGATCCCCCGAGGGGATGTCGATGCTCGCGGCATCGAGCCGCGAGCACATCAACGAAGCGGGCCGGCTTGGGGAGGCCCGGTGCTCGGCCCGTCATGCCGAAAGATCAGTGTGATTTGATCATCGTGCCGTAGGCCTGATCCGAAAGTATCTCCAGCAGCATCGCATGCGGCACGCGGCCATCGATGATGTGCACCGCGTTGACGCCGCTCTTGGCCGCGTCGATGGCGCCGGCGATCTTGGGGATCATGCCGCCGCTGATGGTGCCGTCGGCCACCAGCTCGTCGATGCGGCGCGGGGTCAGCTCGGTCAGCAGCTCGCCCTGCTTGTCCAGCACCCCGCGGATATTGGTCAGCATCAGCAGCTTCTCGGCCTGCAGCACGGTGGCCAGCTTGGCGGCCACCACATCGGCATTGATGTTGTAGCTCTCGTTGTGCTCGCCGAAGCCGATGGGGCTGACCACGGGGATGAACTGGTCGTCCTGCAGGGCCTTCACCACGCTGGGGTCGATGGAGACGATGTCGCCCACCTGGCCGATATCGTGTTCCTTGCTGGGGTCGTCCTTGTCCTGGACCTTGAGCTTCTTGGCTCGGATCATGCCGCCGTCACGGCCGGTCAGGCCCACGGCCTTGCCGCCGGCGGCGTTGATCAGGCCCACCACGTCCTGCTGCACCTCGCCGGCCAGCACCCACTCGACCACGTCCATGGTCTCGGCATCGGTGACGCGCATGCCCTGGATGAACTCGCCCTTCTTGCCCAGCTTGCTGAGCAGGCCCTCGATCTGCGGGCCGCCGCCGTGCACCACCACCGGGTTCAGGCCCACCAGCTTGAGCAGCACCACGTCTTCGGCAAAGTCCTTCTGCAGCTCCGGGTCCGTCATGGCATTGCCGCCGTACTTGATGACGATGGTCTTGCCATGGAACTTGCGGATGTAAGGCAGGGCCTGGGAGAGGATCTCGGCCTTCTCGCGCGGGGCGATATGGCCCACATCGGTGCTGGAGGCGGCGTTCGTGTCGTTCGTCATGGCGGCGGGCGCTCGGCAGGAAGAGGTTGAAACTGGCGCGATTGTAGGGTTGCGGCCCGCCGAACCGAGGACCGGCCTCCCGGCGCTTTCAGCGCGAATTCAGCGAGCCCCGCGACAATAGCGGCCATGCAAGTCGCCTCTTACCTGAAGCTCTCCGTCGCCGTGGCCCTGGTGACCATCGCCCTGAAGACAGCGGCCTGGTGGTGGACCGATTCGGTCAGCCTGGCCGCTGACGCGCTGGAGTCCCTGGTGAATCTGGCCGGCGCCATGTTCGCCCTGGCCATGGTCAGCATCGCGGCCCGCCCGCCCGACGAGGACCACCCCTTCGGCCACCACAAGGCCGAGTACTTCTCCAGCGGCTTCGAGGGCGTACTCATCATCGCCGCGGCCCTGGGCATTGCCTGGGCCGCCGCCCACCGTTTCCTGGATCCGCAGCCGGTGGAGCAGATCGGCCTGGGCCTGGCCCTGGCCATCATCAGCTCGGCGCTCAACGGCGGCCTGGCCTGGGCCATGCTGCGCAAGGCGCGCGAGCACCGCTCCATGGCCCTGGAGGCCGATGCCCGCCATCTCTTCACCGATGTCTGGACCTCGGCCGGCGTGGTGGCCGGCCTGATCGGGGTCTGGGTCACGGGCTGGCTCTGGCTGGACCCGCTGCTGGCCCTGCTGGTGGCGCTGAACATCCTGCGCGAGGGCGTGCACCTGGTCTGGCGCTCCAGCCAGGGCCTGATGGACGAGGCCCTGGACGCCGAGTCCCAGGCCGCCATCCAGCAGGTGCTGGAGGGTTTCCGCCACCCGCACACCCTGCGTTTCGACCATATCGTGAGCCGCCGCGCCGGCCAGCGCCGCTTCGTGGACCTGCATATGCACATGCCGTCCAGCTGGTCCCTGGGCCGGGCCGCGGCCCTGCGCAGCTCGGTGGAGCAGGCCTTGATGAGCGCCGTGCCGGGCCTGCGCGCCAGCATCCAGCTGCTGCCCATGGATGTGGAAGCCCATTTCGACGACCCCAAGGATCTGATGTGATTGCCGTCTTGCAACGTGTGCGGGAAGCCCGCGTGGAAGTGGCCGGCCGCGTGACCGGCGCCATCGGCCCCGGCCTGCTGATGCTGGTCTGCGCCGAGCCCGGCGACAGCGAAGCCCAGGCCGAGAAGCTGCTGGCCAAGCTGCTCAAGCTGCGCATCTTCAGCGACGAGGCCGGCAAGATGAACAAGAGCCTGCAGGACACGGCCGGTGGCCTGCTCATCGTCTCGCAGTTCACCCTGGCGGCCGACACCAGCGGCGGCAACCGCCCCAGCTTCAGCGGCGCCGCCCCGGCCGAGCAGGGCCGCCGGCTCTACGAACATCTGCTGGCCCGCGCCCGCGAACTCCACCCCGATGTGGGCGCCGGCGAGTTCGGTGCCGATATGCAGGTGCACCTGGTCAATGACGGCCCGGTCACCATTCCCATGCGCATCCAGTGAAGTCCGCCATGAATTCGCCCACCATCGCGCTGATCGACCGCACCGACCACCTCGAACCCCAGCTCGACCAGCCGCGCGCCGAGCGCCGCGTGCAGGGCGCGCCCCAGCGCAAGACCTGGACCCTGCACGAGGCCGGCCCCATGAGCGCGGGCGTGTGGGAATGCGAACCCGGGCGCTGGCGCATCGTCTTCCCGCCGCAGCGCCAGGAGTTCTTCCATGTGCTGCAGGGCCGGGTGCGCCTGCACGATGCGGCCGGCGCCTGTACCGACATCGGCCCGGGTCAGGGCGCGGTGATCCCGCCGAGCTTCGAGGGCGAGTTCGAGGTGCTGGAGGCCGTGCGCAAGCAGTTCGTGCTGGTGGACCTGGGCGGCTGAAACCCGGGGCGAGGCTCAGACACCCTGCTGGTACTGGCGCTTGACGCGCACATAGTGCTCGGCCGAGTAGCGCAGATAGGCGATCTCCTCGGCCGTCAGCGCCCGCACCGGCAGGGCCGGCCGGCCCATATAGAGCTGGCCGGATTGCAGGCGCTTGCCCGGCGGCACCAGGCTACCGGCGCCCAGCATCACCCGGTCCTCGATCACCGCGTCGTCCATCACCAAGCTGCCCATGCCGATCAGGCACTCGTCGCCGATGCGGCAGCCGTGCAGGATCACCGAATGGCCCACGGTCACATGGCTGCCGATCAGCAGGGGCGAGCCCTCGGGCTTGGCGGCGCTGCGGTGGGAGACATGGCCCATCGTCAGGTCCTGGATATTGCTGCCCTCCCCCACCACGATGCGCTGCACATCGCCGCGCAGCACGGCATTGCACCAGACCGAGCTGTCGCGGCCCAGGCTCACATCGCCGATGACCTGGGCGGACTCATGCACATAGACGCCCTCGGCGAGGCGGGGCTGCTGGTCGAGAAAGGGGGACAGGGCCATGGTGGTTGGTGCAAGACATGAAAAAGCCCGCCGGCGGCGGGCTTGGAAGCGGGAGATGCTAGCAGCCGGCGCTCAGTCGGCGTACTGGCCGGCGGCCTTGATGACCGGGCCCCACTTGTTGATCTCGGACTCGACGAACTTCTTGTGCTCGGCACCTTCCACGCGCTTGTCGGTGATCACCACCGCACCCAGGGCTTCCTGGCGCTTGATGAACTCGGGGTCCTTCAGTGCGGCCTTCAGCGCGGCGCTGACCTTGTCGACCACGGCCTTGGGCGTGTTCTTGGGGGCGTACAGGCCGTGCCAGATGCTCACATTGAAGCCCTTGAGGCCGGACTCATCCAGCGTGGGCAGCTTGGCCAGGGCCGGGGTGGTGAGGCGCTTGGTGGTGGTCACGGCATAGGCCTTGACCTTGCCCGACTCGATCTGGCTGGTGGTGTTGGTGGTCTGGTCGCACATGATGTCGACCTGGCCGCCCAGCAGATCCGTCATGGCCGGGCCGGTGCCCTTGTAGGGCACGGTGGTCATGTCGATCTTCAGCGCGCTCTGGAACAGCAGGCCGCACAGATGCGAGGCGGCGCCCAGACCGGCATTGGCCAGATTGATCTTGCCCTTGTTGGCCTCCAGCCACTTGTTCAGCTCGGCGTAGTTGTTGGCCGGCAGACCGGGCTTGCCGATCAGGGTCATGGGCACTTCATTGATCATGCCCAGGTACTCGAAGTCGTCCAGGGTCTTGTACTGCAGATTGCGGTACAGGGCCGGCGAGGTGGCCATGCTGATGTGGTGCAGCAGCAGGGTGTAGCCGTCCGGTGCGGCCTTGGCCACCTTGGTGGCTCCCAGGGTGCCGCCGGCGCCACCGACGTTCTCGATCACCAGGGTGGCGCCCAGGGTCTTGCGCAGGGACTCCGCCAGATCGCGGGCCACCTTGTCGGTCGGGCCGCCGGCCGCGAAGGGCACCACGATGTTCACGGGCTTGTCGGGATAGGCCCAGACGGCGCCGGCAGCGACGGAGGCCACCAGGGACAGCAAGAGCTTCTTCATCGTCTTCCTCTGCTTGGAGTTTGTGATCAGAGCCCAGATGCTAGGGGAGGTGTGTGCGCATGCCGTAGCGGGAATTACGTAAGCATTTCTCTGCACAGGGTGGGGCAGCAAATCAGCTTTAGATTTGATTTGCATAAGAATCTTGCGACTCTGTATTGGACCGAATATGGCCGCCCTGCCACAGTGGTGGCCATCATGCGCAAGACCTCCGCCCTCCTCCGTCCCGCCGCCCTGCACCGGGCTGCGCACCTGGCCCTGCTGCTGGGCGCCAGCCTGCTGGCAAGCACGGCGGTGCTGGCCGAGCCCGTGTCGGCCGTCGAGGCGCAGCGCCGCCTGCAGGAAGGCAGCCAGGCCTGGGATCTGCGGGCCGAGGCCCCCACCCTGCTGCCCGGCGCGGTGCGTCTGGCCCTGGATCCTCAGGTGGACGCCCGGACCCTGGCGCGTGCCGTCTCGGCCGCCGGCCTGGACCTCTCGCGCGATGTGCTGATCTACGGCGAGCCGGGCGACGCCCGTGCCCAGGCCCTGCACCAGCGCCTGGCCCGCATCGCCAGCGGTCGTGTGGACTGGCTGGTGGGCGGTGTGGCCGAGTGGCAGATGGCCGGCCATGGCACGGCCAGTGCCCCGGCCCGGCGCCTGCCGGTGCCGCAGAACCTGGTGGAAGCCGGCGAGGTGGCTGCGCAACCCCGCATGGCCGCCGCCGCCCTGCGCGATCCTGCGGCCCAAGTCGGGCAGCCGCTGCTGGCCGCACGCTAAGCCTGGCGCGGCCCGGTGCGGCCCGGTACGGCGGGCCCCTCAGGCCTCAGTCGTACTTGCGCGCGTCCTCGATCACCCGCCCGTCATTGGGCAGGCTGCCGGCGGGCAGCAGTTCCACCTCACTGCGCAGCTTGGTGATGTCGCGCAGCGCGCCGGCCAACTGATCGGCCAGGCCCTCGGGCGCGGCGCCGGCCAGCTCCACCTTGAGCGTCATGCGGTCCTGGGCCATCTCGCCCTCCACCACCAGGCGCGCCCGGCCCAGCTGGCCGGGAAAGCGCCGCAGCAGCTCGGCCACCTGGCTGGCATGCACGAACATGCCACGCACCTTGGCGCTCTGGTCGGCGCGGCCCATCCAGCCCTTGATGCGGGTGTTGCTGCGCCCGGTCGGGCAGGTGCCGGGCAGTACGGCGGAGAGATCGCCGGTACCGAAGCGGATCAGGGGGTAGTCGGGGTTCAGCGTGGTCACCACCACCTCGCCCACCTCGCCCTCGGGCACCGGCTCGCCGCTGCCGGGGCGCACGATCTCCACGATCACGCCCTCGTCGATCACCAGGCCCTCGCGGGCCGGGGTCTCGTAGGCGATCAGGCCGATATCGGCCGTGGCATAGCACTGGTAGCCGCTCACGCCGCGCTGACCCAGCCAGTCGCGCAGCGAGGGCGGGAAAGCCTCGCCGCTGACCAGGGCCTTGGCAATGGACAGGCGCTGGCCCGCCTCCTCGGCCTTGTCCAGCAGGATCTTCAGAAAGCTGGGCGTGCCCACATAGCCTTGAGGCCGCAGCTCGGCCATGGCCTGCAGCTGCAGCTCGGTATTGCCAACGCCGCCGGGGAAGACCGTGCAGCCCAGGGCATGGGCGCCGGTCTCCATCATGGAGCCGGCCGGCGTGAGGTGGTAGCTGAAGCTGTTGTGCAGCAGCTCGCCGGCGCGCATGCCCGCGGCATGCAGAGCGCGCGCCACGCGCCAGTAGTCACCGCGCTGACCCTCGGGCTCGTAGAGCGTGCCGGGCGACTGGAACACCCGCCGCGCCGCGCCCCAGCCTATGGCGGAGAAGCCGCCGAAGGCATCACCCCCGGCCGCGCGCGCCGCCTGCTGACGCGCCAGCAGCTCCGACTTGCGCGTGACCGGCAAGCTGGCCAGGGCCGCGCGCGAGGCGATGCGCGCCGCTTCCACGCCCTGCAGCAGGCCCGCAAAGGCCGGCGCATGCGCCTGGGCATGGGCGATCTGGGCCGGCAGCGCGGCCATCAGCGCCGCCTCGCGCTCGTCCGCCCCGCGGGTTTCCAGCGCGTCGTAGAAGGACTCGGGGCTACTCATCGCCATCACTCCATACCGACAGGTTTTTCTTCACCGTGGCCACAAAGTCGCGCAGCTGCGCATGGTCCTTGACCGTCTTGCTCAGCCACTCCGGCGTGCGCGCGGGCCGCTTGACCAGGGCCAGCTGCAGCACGGCCCCCTCGACCACCGCCTTGGCCACTGCCTGGCCCTTGCGCTCGAACACGCCCGCGCGCTCGCTCAAGCCCAGCTCACGCAGCTCGCGCCGCAGCTTGAGCAAGGCCTCCTCCGGCTTGAACGGCGGCGGGGCGAAGAAGTCGTTGTCACTCATGTCGAAGTCCGCATCGGTCACACGAATCCCACGCTACGACTCAGCGGAGCCCGAGGGTCCGGCTTGGCCGGCCCTACGGGCTCGCCCCCCTTGAGGGGGCGCGCGCAGCGCGTAGGGGGTGGTCTAGGCCAACCAGCGCTTGCGCCGCTTGTAGCTCTTCACATCCTTGAAGCTCTTGCGGTCGCCCCCGCCCATGCCCAGGTAGAACTCCTTGACGTCCTCGTTCTCGCGCAGGGCCTGGGCCTCACCGTCCATCACCACCCGGCCGTTCTCCAGGATGTAGCCGTAGTCGGCATAGCGCAGGGCCATATTGGTGTTCTGCTCGGCCAGCAGGAAAGTGGTGCCTTCCTTGCTGTTGAGATCCTTCACGATCTCGAAGACCTCTTCCACGATCTGGGGCGCCAAACCCATGCTGGGCTCGTCCAGCAGCACCATCTTGGGGTTGGCCATCAGGGCGCGGCCGATGGCGCACATCTGCTGCTCACCGCCTGAGGTGTAGGCCGCCTGCGAAGTGCGGCGCGTCTTCAGGCGCGGGAAGTAGGTGTAGACCTTGTCCAGCGTGGCGTTGACGGCGGCGCGCCCGTCCTTGCGGGTGTAGGCGCCGGTCATCAGGTTCTCCTCGATGGTCAGGTGGGCGAAGCAGTGCCGCCCCTCCATCACCTGGATCACGCCGCGCTCCACCATGTCCGAGGTGCTGAGCTTCTCGATGCGTTCGCCGTGCAGCTCGATGCTGCCCTTGGTCACCTCGCCGCGCTCGCCCGCCAGCAGATTGGAGACGGCGCGCAAGGTGGTGGTCTTGCCCGCGCCATTGCCGCCCAACAGGGCCACGATGCCGCCCTCCCTGACCTGCAGGGACACGCCCTTGAGCACCAGGATCACATGGTTGTAGATGACCTCGATGCCATTGACGTTCAGAAGCACATTGCTGCTCATCACTCGCCTTTCAACTCAGCACAACGTCGCGCGCGACGCTCTGGTGAACCCCCTCCCCCGGGTGAGGTGCGGGGAGGGGCTGGAGCCCCGCCCTCGCGGAGGGCGGGAGGACCGAAGGACTCAGCTCTGGCAGTCCTGCGGAGTGCGACGGCTGAGCTTCTTCTCAGCCGCGTACTTGTCGGCCGCGGCCTTGACCATGGGCTTGAGGATCTGCTCGTCGGCCTGCAGCCAGTCGGAGCTGAAGTTCCACTTGGCACCGTCCCAGGTGTGGACGCGGGCCCAGGTGGAACCCATATGGTCCTGGCAGGAGGTGGAGACTGGGCGGATCACGCCGGTCAGGCCCAGAGCCGCCAGCTTCTTGTCGTCCAGGGCCAGGTTCTCCAGGCCCCAGCGCACCTGCTCGCCCGTCATGACCTTGCCCTTGCCGAAGCGCTCCTGCGCACGGCGCACGGCCTCCACGCCCAGGGCCTGGATGATGACGCCGCGGGTGTAGAGCACCGAGCCGACCTCGTCCTTGGGGCCGGTGCCCTGGCCCTTGTCGTGCACGAACTTCAGGATGTCCTGGATCACCTTGGGCTGCTGGCCCGAGGTGTTGAGGGCCAGGGCGTTGTAGCCCTTGGCGCCCTCGCCCACGTCCTTGACATCGGGCTCGGCGCCGGCCCACCACACGCCATACATCTTCTCGCGCGGATAGCCGGTGGCCTGGGCCTCCTTGAGGGCGGTGCTGTTCATCACGCCCCAGCCCCACAGCAGCACATAGTCGGGCCGCTGCTGGCGCACCTGCAGCCAGGCCGACTTCTGCTCCACGCCCGGCGCGGTCACGGGGATCTTGACCAGCTCGAAGCCGTGCATCTTCTGGCGCTCGTCCAGCAGGGGCATGGGCTCCTTGCCGAAGGGGCTGTCGTGATAAACCAGAGCGATCTTCTTGCCCTTGAGCTTGTCGAAGCCGCCTTCCTTCTTGGCGATGTGCTGGATCAGCATATCGGCCGCGGTCCAGTAGCTGCCCATCAGCGGGAAGTTCCACTTGAACACGCCGCCGTCCTGCGAGGCCGAGAGGCCGTAGCCCAGGGTGATCAGCGGAATCTTGTCATTGGGCACCTTGTCGGTGAGCGCGAAGGTGATGCCCGTGGCCTGCGGGTCGAAGAGGCTGGCGCCCTTGCCCTTGAGGCGCTCGTAGCACTCCACGCCCTTGTCGGTGGCATAGCCGGTCTCGCACTCCTCGTAAGTGAGCTTGATCCCGTTCACGCCACCGTCGCGGGCATTGATCATCTTCAGATAGTCCTGCTTGCCATTGGCCCAGGGCGTGCCATTGGGAGCATAGGGGCCGGTGCGGTAGACCAGCAGCGGGAAGAACTGTTCCTTGGCCTGGGCCTGCGCCACCGTGGCGGACAGTCCGGAGGCCGCCAGCAGCAGCACCAGCGCCAGAGGTTTGATGACTCGTTTCATCGTCTTGTCTCCTGTTGTTGCGGCACCCGGGGTGCGCTTGTCTTCGAGGGGCGGGAACGCGAAATCAGCTTCAGTGCGGGAAGGGCCACAGGCGCAGCTTTTCCTTGGCCGTGGACCACAGGCGCGCCAGACCGTGGGGCTCCACGATCAGGAAGAACACGATCAGCGCGCCGAAGATCATGCTGGTCAGGTGGGAGGCGGTGGCGGTGGACAGGGGGATGCCGAACCACTGCGGGATCTGGTCCAGCAGGATGGGCAGCAGCACGATGAAGCCCGCGCCCAGGAAGGCGCCCATGATGGAGCCCAGGCCGCCGATGATGACCATGAAGAGCAGCTGGAAGCTGCGGTCGATATTGAAAGCCGCCGGTTCCCAGGCGCCCAGGTGGATGAAGCCCCACAGCGCACCGGCCACGCCCACGATGAAGGCGCTCACCGCGAAGGCGGTCAGCTTGGCATAGATGGGCCGGATGCCGATCACCGCGGCCGCCACGTCCATATCGCGCATGGCCATCCACTCGCGACCGATGGCGCTGCGCACCAGGTTCTTGGCCAGCAGGGCGAAGACCGCCACGAAGACCAGGCAAAAGAGGTACTTCTCGGCCGGCGTGTCCAGGGGCATGCCAAAGACCTGCAGACCCGCCACGCTGACCGACCCCGAGTCCGAATTGTTGGTGACGAACTTCAGGCGCAGCGCCGCCCAGTCCACGAAGAACTGCGCCGCCAGCGTGGCCACCGCCAGATACAGGCCCTTGATGCGCAGCGAGGGAATGCCGAAGAGCACGCCCACCACCGTGGAACAGGCCCCGCCCAGCAACAGGGAGGCGATCAGGGGCATGCCCTCGATGCGGACCTGGAAGTTGTAGGCCGCATAGGCGCCCACCGCCATGAAGGCCCCCGTGCCCAGGGAGATCTGGCCGCAGTAGCCCACCAGGATGTTCAGGCCCAGGGCCGCCAGCGAGAGGATCAGGAAGGGAATCAGGATGGCGCGGAACAGGTATTCCGGCGCCGAGAGCGGCACCAGCACGAAGGCGATCAGCAGCAGGGCCACGAGGGCGATGCGGTCCTGGCGGATCGGAAAGATCTGCTGGTCGGCGCGGTAGGAGGCCTTGAACTGGCCGTTCTCACGGTAAAGCATGGCTGCGTCCTCCCTCAGACCCGGTCAATGATCTTCTCGCCGAACAGGCCCTGTGGCCTGAAGAGCAGGAAGGCGAGCGCCAGCACATAGGCAAACCAGATCTCGATACCGCCACCCAGCATGGGGCCGATATAGATCTCGGAGAGCTTCTCGCCCACACCGATGATCAGGCCGCCGATGATGGCGCCGGGCACCGAGGTCAGGCCGCCCAGGATCACCACCGGCAGGGCCTTGAGCGCCACCAGGGAGAGCGAGAACTGCACGCCCAGCTTGGAGCCCCAGATGATGCCGGCCACCAGGGCCACGAAGCCCGCCACGCTCCAGACGATGATCCAGATGGTGGACAGCGGAATGCCGATGGACTGGGCCGCCTGGTGGTCGTCCGCCACCGCGCGCAGGGCGCGGCCGGTGGCCGTCTTCTGGAAGAACAGGGCCAGCAGGATCACCAGGGCCGCGGCGATCAGGGCCGCATACAGGTCTTCCTTGCTCACCAGGATGCCGCCCTGGAACAGGGACTCGGCCACGATCACCGGATCCTTGGGCATGCCCACATCGATCTTGTAGATGTCGTTGCCGAACAGGGTCTGACCCAGGCCGTCCAGGAAGTAGGTGATGCCCAGCGTGGCCATCAGCAGGGTCACGCCCTCCTGGTTGACCAGACGCGAGAGCGCCAGCTTCTCGATGGACCAGGCCACCACGATCATCACCAGCATGGCCAGCACAAAGGCCGCCAGATTCGCCAGCAGGGGGCTCTGCACCCCGGTCCACTGCGGAATCCATTCGGCAAAGCGCGCCATGGCCAGGGCCGCGAACAGCACCATGGCGCCCTGGGCGAAATTGAACACGCCGCTGGCCTTGTAGATCAGCACAAAGCCCAGGGCAATCAGGGAGTACAACATGCCGGCCATCAGGCCGCCGATCAGGGTTTCAAGAAAAAATCCCATGCCTGACCTCGCTCAGTGGCTGGTGCCCAGATAGGCACGGATCACGTCTTCGTTCTGGCGCACCTCGTCGGGGGCGCCGTCGCCGATCTTCTTGCCGTAGTCCAGCACCACGACCCGGTCGCTGATGTCCATCACCACGCCCATATCGTGCTCGATCAGCACGATGGTGGTGCCGAACTCGTCGTTCACGTCCAGGATGAAGCGGCACATGTCCTGCTTCTCCTCCACGTTCATGCCGGCCATGGGCTCATCCAGCAGCAGAACCTGAGGCTCCATGGCCAGGGCGCGGCCCAGGTCCACGCGCTTTTGCAGACCGTAGGGCAGGCGCCCCACCGGGGTCTTGCGGTAGGCCTGGATCTCCAGGAAGTCGATGATGCGCTCCACCTTCTCGCGCTGCGCGGTCTCCTCGCGCTCGGCCGGGCCCCAGCGCAGGGCCTGCAGGAAGAGATTGCTCTTCATGTGCAGATTGCGGCCGGTCATGATGTTGTCCAGCACGCTCATGCCCTTGAACAGGGCCAGGTTCTGGAAGGTGCGCGCCACGCCCATCTCCGCCACCTGGCGCGAGTTCATGTGCTTGAAATGCTGGCCGCGGAAGGTGATCTCGCCCTGCTGCGGCTGGTAGACGCCGTTGATGCAGTTGAGCATGGAGCTCTTGCCCGCGCCGTTGGGGCCGATGATGGCGCGGATCTCGTGCTCGCGCACATTGAAGCTGATGTCGGTCAGCGCCTTCACGCCGCCAAAGCTCAGCGAGATGTTCTTCACGTCGAGGATGACCTCGCCGATCTTCTTCTCCGCCATCACGCAGCCCTCTTCACCGCGGGGAAGACCCGCACATCGACGATCTTCAGGTCCGCCGACACGCTGCCCGTGCGCCCGTCCTCGAACTTGACCGCGGTCTCGATGAACTGCGAGCTGCGGCCGGCGTAGAGCGCCTCGATCAGCACGCCGTACTTCTCGGCAATGGCGCCGCGGCGCACCTTGCGGGTGCGGGTGAGCTCGCCGTCGTCGGCATCCAGCTCCTTGTGCAGCACCAGGAAGCGGGTGATCTGGCTGCCGGCCAGGCGCTCGTCCTGGGCCAGGTCGGCATTGACCTTCTCCACGCAGTCGCGGATCAGCTCATAGACCTCGGGCTTGCCGGCCAGATCGGTGTAGCCGGCATAGGGCAGGTTGCGGCGCTCGGCCCAGTTGCCCACGGCCTCGAAGTCGATATTGATGAAGGCACAGACGCGGTCGCGCTGGTCGCCGAAGGCCACCGCCTCCTTGATGTGGGAGAAGAACTTGAGCTTGTTCTCCACATACTTGGGCGCGAACATGGCGCCGTCGAACACGCCGCCGCGCAGGCGGCCCACGTCCTTGGCGCGGTCGATGATCTTGAGATGCCCGCCGGCATCGATGAAGCCGGCGTCCCCCGTGTGGTACCAGCCATCGGCGGTGAGCACCTCGGCGGTGGCGGCCTCGTTCTTGTAATAGCCCTTGAGCAGGCCGGGCGAGCGCACCAGGATCTCGCCGTTGTCGGCCAGCTTGATCTCCACGCCCTCGATGGGCACGCCCACCGTGTCGGCCTTGGCCTCGTGGTCGGGCTGCAGGCACACAAACACCGCGGTCTCGGTGGAGCCGTAGAGCTGCTTGAGGTTGATGCCGATGCTGCGGTAGAAGCTGAACAGATCGGGGCCTATGGCCTCGCCCGCCGTGTAGGCCACGCGCACCCGGGACAGGCCCAGGGTGTTGCGCAGCGGCCCGTAGATCAGCACATTGCCCAGGGCATATTTGAAGCGGTCCAGCGCGCCCACCGCCTGACCGTCCATCAGGGCCGGGCCCACGCGGCGCGCCAGGGTCATGCAGCGGCCGAAGAGCCAGCGCTTGAACGCGCCGGCGTCCTCCATGCGGATCATCACGCTGGTCAGCAGGCCCTCGAAGACCCGCGGCGGTGCGAAGTAGTAGGTGGGGCCGATCTCCTTCATGTCGATGGAGACGGTGCTGGCCGACTCGGGGCAGTTCACCACATAGCCGCAGGCCAGCCACTGGGCATAGCTGAAGATGTTCTGGCCGATCCAGGCCGGGGGCAGATAGGCCAGCACCTCCTCGCGCTCGCTGAGCTTGTCGAAGCGCATGCCGGCCCGGGCCCGGTCGATCAGGGTGGCGTGGGTGTGGACCACGCCCTTGGGGTTGCCCGTGGTGCCCGAGGTGAAGAACATGGCGGCCACGTCCTCCGGCCGGCCTGCCTGCACCTGGGCCTCGAAGAAGCCCTGGTGCTGCTGGGCGTGGCGGAGGCCGCGCTCGCGCAGCTCGTCCAGCGAAGCCAGGCCCGTCTCGCGGTAATTGCGCAGGCCGCGCGCATCGTCGAACCAGATATGGCCCAGGCGCGGACACTGCTCGCGGATCTCCAGCAGCTTGTCCACCTGCTCCTGGTCCTCCACCACGGCGAAGGCCACCTCGGCATTGTTGAGCGGGTAGGCGAACTCGGCGGCCACCGCGTCCTGGTAGAGCGGCACCGGAATCGCCCCCAGGGATTGGGCGGCCAGCATGGCGGCATAAAGCCGCGGCCGGTTCTCGCCCACCACCACCAGGTGCTGGCCACGGCTCAGGCCGGCGTCGGCCAGGCCATGGGCCAGCTCACGCACCAGGGCCGCCAGCTGTGCCCAGCTGAGGGTCTGCCAGATGCCGTATTCCTTCTCGCGCAGCGCCGGGGCGTCGGGACGCCGGGCCGCATGCTCGAGCAAGAGCTGGGGAAAAGTCTGCGCTGCTGCTGTCGTCGCCACCGCTGTCTCCTGTACGGTGCATGGCGCCCATCTGCGGGGCGTCTCATGCTGGACTTGAAGCCATGGTAGGCGGGACTTTGACGCTGTGTTGTCGTTAGAACGACAATCCTAGGGTCTCTCCGGGGGCGAGCTAACCCGGAGCCCCAATCCGGTGCTTTCTGCCCATGCTTGACACCATGAGCGCGATCGGCCTCCCCTTTCCCCCGCCCCTGGTGGCGCCGCTGCGCCAGCGCGCCCGGGCGGCCACGGCCGCCGAGCTGGCCGCCATTCCCTGGCTGCAGGTGCTGGATGCCGAGCAGCGCCGCCAGGCCGTGGCCCAGCTGCAGGTGGCCGATGCCGAGGTGGGCGAGCGCGTCTGCCGCATCGGCAAGCCGGCCAGCTACTGGTTCGGCGTGGTGGATGGGCTCCTGAAGATGAGCAATGACGACAGCACCGGCCAGGCCATCACCTTCACCGGCGTGCCGCCCGGCGGCTGGTTCGGCGAAGGCACCCTGCTCAAGCGCGAGGCCTACCGCTACAACATCCAGGTGCTGCGCAAAAGCGTGGTGGCCGGACTGCCGCTGGAGACCTTCCATCAGCTGCTGGAGCAAAGCATCGGCTTCAACCGCTTTGTGCTGAACCAGCTCAACGAGCGCCTGGGCCAGTTCATCGCCGCGCGGGAGACCGACCGCATCGGCAACCCCGATGTGCGCGTGGCCCGCAATCTGGCCGCCCTCTTCCATCCCCTGCTCTACCCCGGCGTGGGCCGCATGCTGCGCATCACCCAGCAGGAGCTGGCCTATCTGGTGGGCCTCTCGCGCCAGCGGGTCAACGAGGCGCTCAAGCGCCTGCAGCAGCAGGGCCTGATCAGCGTGGAATATGGCGGGGTGCGGGTGCTGGACCTGCAGGGCCTGCGCAGCTTCTTCCCGGCGGACGCGGTCTCAGCCTAGGCCGCGCCGCAGCGGCCGGCCGGCGCGGGCCAAGGTGCCCGGCGCGCCCTCGGCATAGGCCTGCTCGCCATTGACGAAGACATGGGCAATGCCTTCGGCGCGGCGCAGCGGTGCCTCGAAGCTGGCCAGGTCCTGCACGCGCTCGGGATCGAAGACGGTGATGTCCGCCGCCCAGCCCGCGCGCAGCTCGCCGCGCTCCTTCAGGCGGAACTGGCGGGCCGAGAGACCGGTCATGCGGTGCACCGCCTCCTCCAGGCTGAACAGGCCCTGCTCGCGCCAGTAGCGCGCCAGCACCCGGGGGAAGGCGCCCCACAGGCGCGGATGCGGGTGGCGGTCATGCGGCAGGCCGTCGGAGCCGATCATGGTCAGGCGGTGCGCCAGCACGCGCTTCACATCGGCCTCGTGCATCTGGAAGTAGCAGGCCCCGCCGGGCTGCAGGCGCCGGCAGGCTTCCTTCTGGTCCACGCCCCATTCGGCCGCGATATCGGCCAGGCTGCGGCCGCTCATCTCGGGGTAGCTGTCGGACCAGGTGAGCAGCACCTCGATCACGCCGTCCACCAAGTCCTCGCGCAGCACGGTGGAGCCGGCCAGATAGGGATACACATCCAGGCCCACGGCCTGGCGCGCGGCGAAGGCGTCGATCAGGGGCAGAGTCTCCTGCGTGCGGCCCCAGTTGGCCGGACCGGCGCATTTGTGGTGCGAGAAGATCAGGGGCACGCCGGCCGCAAAGGCGGTGTCGGCCGCCTCGTGCATGGCCTCCAGGATGGCGGCCATCTCGTCGCGCAGATGCGTGGCATAAACCCCGCCGTGGCGCGCCACCACCCGGGCCAGGGCCAGCACCTCGGTGGCCGGCGCCGCGGCCGCGGGCTGGTAGAACAGGCCCGAGGACAGGCCTTGCGCGCCCTCGGTCAGGGCCCGATCCAGCAGGGCCTCCATGCGCGCCAGCTCGGCAGGCGTGGCGGGCCGGCTCACATCGTCCAGGCAGGCAAAGCGCAGGGCCGTGTGGCCGATCAGCGAGACCACATTCACCGCCGGACGGGCCTCGGCCAGCGCCGCCTGGTAGGCCGCGAAGCTCTCGAAGCGGAAGGCCGTGCGCCCCAGCAGGTTCAGCGGCGGCGGCGGATCCTGGGTGCGCAGCGGCACCACCGAGATGCCGCAGTTGCCGGCCACCACGGTGGTGATGCCCTGGGAGATCTTGGGCAGGCAGTCGGGCTGCTCAAGCGTCAGGGCATCGTCATGCGTGTGCACATCGATGAAGCCCGGGGCCACCACCAGACCGGCGCAGTCGATCACCCGCGCCGGCGCCGGCAGGGCTTCGGCGATGGCGGCGATGCGGCCCTCGCGCAGCAGCACATCGCCGCGCCAGGCCGGCGTGCTGCCCGAGCCGTCGACGATCAGGCCGCCCTTCAGCAGGGTCTCAGTCATTGGGCACCTGCCAGTTGAGCAGCGGATGGTCGTGGGTGTCGATGCCGTGGCGCTGCAGCACCTCGCGCACGCTCTTGAGCCGGTACACGGCCGGCTCGCCAATGGCCTTGGCGATCAGCACGGTCAGCACCTCGATAGCCGTGAGGTGGGCCAGATAGGCCTCGGTGCCCACATGCATGGTGGCATCGTCCGGTACCTTGAGGCCCAGCACGATGTCGGCATTGGCGGCCAGCTTGGTGCCCGGCTGGGTCAGCGCGATCACGGTGGCCCCCTGAGCCCGGGCCACGGCCACGGCCTCCAGCAGCAAGGGCATGCCGCCCACATGGGAGATGGCGATCACCACCCCGCCCGGCCCCTGGGTGGCGGCGGCCAGCAGCTGGGAGTGGAAGTCCGACCAGGCGTTGGACACCAGGCCCAGGCGGAACAGCCGCGCGTGCAGATCGGCGGCCATGAAGTTGGAGGTGGCGCCCACGGCCAGGGCGTCGATGCGCGTGGCCCGGGCGATGGCCAGGGCCGCGGCGTCCAGGGCCTGGGCATCGAACTGCTGGGCCAGGCCGGCAATGGTGCCGGCGGCGCTGCGCGAGATCTTGCCGGCCACCTGCTCGGTCGTGTCTTCCAGCTGCACGCGGCGGTGCAGGGGCGAGCCGCCCACGGCCAGCTCCTGGGCCAGGGCCAGCTTGAACTCGCGCAGGCCCGCAAAGCCCAGATCGCGGCAGGCCCGCATGATGGTGGGCACCGAGGAGGCGCTGCGCGCGGCCAGCTGCTCGAAGCTCTCGGCCAGCACGCGCTCCGGGTCTTCCAGCATCAGCGCGAAGATGGCGCGCCGTGCGGCGGGGGCCGTCTGCTGCGCCTCGGCAATGGTGCTCATCAGGCCCTTGTGGCCGGCCTTGCTGCTGCTCATGTCAGAAATGGGTCAGGACCGCGTCGCTGACGCGGTAGTCGTTCTCGACAATGGGCAGCCAGCTCCATTTGTCGAAGGTGGTGCAGGGATGCGAGATGCCCAGACCCAGGCGGTCACCCACCTGGGGGCCCTGGGCCAGCGCGGGATCCCAGCGCAGATAGGCATGCTGGTCGTTCAGGCCGGTGATGCGCCAGGCGGCCGGTGCGGCCAGGGGTGCCTCACGGCTGTCCAGCGGCGCATGCCAGACGGGCATGGGCAGTTCCAGGTCGTAGGAGATATCGCGCCGGCCCACGGCCAGGATGGCCAGGCCCGGCTCGGGGCAGGACTGCACCAGGGCCCAGACCTCCAGCGCGCTCCGCAGCCCGTCGTGGATGCACAGGCGCTGATCCACCAGGGCCACCAGGCGCTTGTAATTGCCATGGTCGTGGGTGATGTAGCAGCCCGAGCGCAGCAGACCCAGCACCGGCCGCTGAGCGCCCAGGCGCGGGCGCAGCGCCCCGGCCACCAGATCGAAGATGCCGGAGCCGCCGGCCGAGACGATCACCGGCTCGTCGGCCGCCACCTCGAACCAGCCGCGCTCCGCGCAGACCTCGGCCACCGCGCGCAGCCGCGCCATCAGGGCCTCGGCATAGGCCGTGTCGGCCGCGCTCTCGCCCTTGGCGCCCAGGCCCTCGTAGCACTCGATGCCCACCAGGCGAAAGCCCGGCGCGGCATGCAGATGCTCGGCCAGGGCCAGGGCCTCGTCCTGCTCGCGGGTGCCGGTGCGACCGCCCGGCACGCCGATCTCCAGCAGCACCTCGAAGACCGGGGCCTGGGCCTTGGCCTGACGTGCCTGCCAGCGCTCGATCAGGGCGCACTGGGCCAGGGAGTCAACCAGGAAGACCACGCGCAGATCGGCATGCTGCTTCAGCAGCGCCGCCAGGCCGGCCAGGTCGGCCTCGCTGCAGACCTGGTTGGCGATGATGGCGCGACGCAGGCCGCTGGCCACGCCCACGGCCAGCTGCTTGACGGTGGCGAAGCTGATGCCCCAGGCACCGGCATCGAGCTGGCGCTGGAAGAGCTGGGGGCTCATGGTGGTCTTGCCATGCGGGGCCAGGGCGATGCCCTGGCTCTGCACATAGTCCTGCATCCAGCGCACGTTGTGCTCCAGGGCCTCGCGCTTGATCACGGCCAGGGGCAGGGGCAGATCGCCGGCCAGCACATTCCATTGCTTGGCCGGCAAGTCGGCCAGTGCCAGGGGCGGCTCGGTCAGGGGAAAGCCTTTCAGCGCGGCACTCAGTACAACGGGGGTGGTCATGCAAACAGCTCCTGGCGCCAGCAGGCGGAAAACCGGCCGGGGCGCACTTCGGTCAAGGGGGGCACGCTCACGGCGCAGAGCGCCTCGGCATGGGGGCAGCGGGTGCGGAACACGCAGCCCGAGGGCGGGTTGATGGGGCTGGGAATATCACCTTGCAGCGGCACCGGCCGGTGCGGGGCCTCGGGGTCGGGCTGGGGCGAGGCCGCCAGCAGCGCGCGAGTGTAGGGGTGCAGGGGCTGCTCGTAGAGGGCGCGGGTCTCGGCCACCTCCATCACCCGGCCCAGATAGAGCACGACCACGCGGTCGCAGAGGTACTCCACCACGTCCAGATCGTGGGAGATGAAAAGCATGGTGAGCTTGAAGCGCTCGCGCAGCTCCATCAGCAGATTCACCACCTGGGACTGGATGGACACGTCCAGGGCCGAGAGCGGCTCGTCGGCCACGATGAACTCCGGCTCCACCGCCAGCGCACGCGCCACGCCGATGCGCTGGCGCTGGCCGCCGCTGAACTCATGCGGGTAGCGCGTCCCGTGCTCGGGTCGCAGGCCCACCAGGCTCAGCAGCTCGGCAATGCGCGCCGCGCGCGCCTCGCGGCCCTTGGCCAGGCCATGGGTGTCCAGGGCCTCGCCCAGGATGTCGGCGATGCGCATCTTGGGGTTCAGGCTGGCATAGGGGTCCTGGAAGATGATCTGCAGCTTGCGGCGCAGCTCGCGCATGCGGCGGGCGCCGGCCTGGGCAATGTCCTCGCCGCGGTAGAGCACCTGGCCGGCCGTGGGCTCGATCAGGCGCAGCACGCTGCGGCCCAGGGTGCTCTTGCCCGAGCCGGACTCGCCCACCAGACCCAGGGTCTCGCCGGGACGGATGGCGAAGCTCACATCGTCCACCGCCCGCACGGGCTGCTTCTTCAGGTCCCCGAAGTAGCGCTTGAGGTGGCGCACCTCGATCAGGGGCTGCTGCTGTTCTTGTTCATGGACCATCACAGCGACTCCTGGACATGGATGCAGCGCGCCTGGCGACCGGCCAGGCTGGCCAGCGCGGGCATGGCCTCGCGGCAGCGCGCCTCGGCGCGCGCGCAGCGCGGCTCGAAAGCGCAGCCCGGCGGCGGTGCCAGCGGGCTGGCCACCTGGCCGGGGATGGCGAAGAGGCGCCTGGGCCGCGACGCGTCGGCCGCCCCCGGGGCCTGGCGGGCCTTGGCCGGCAGGCAGTTCAGGAGGCCCTGGGTGTAGGGATGCTGGGGCGCGGCGAAGAGCGGCTTGACCGGCGCACTCTCCACCACACGGCCGGCATACATCACCACCACCTCATCGGCATGGTGCGCGACAACACCCAGGTTGTGGGTGATGAAGAGCACGCTCATGCCGGTCTCGCGCTGCAGCCGGCCCACCAGGGCCAGGATCTGCGCCTGGATGGTCACGTCCAGCGCGGTAGTGGGTTCGTCGGCGATCAGCAGACGCGGCTCACAGGCCATGGCCAGGGCGATCATCACGCGCTGGCGCATACCGCCGGAGAGCTGGTGCGGGTACTCGGCAAGGCGCTGGGCAGCGGCGGGAATCTCCACCAGCTCCAGCATGCGCCGGGCCGCGGCCAGGGCCGCCGCGCGGTCCAGGCCCTTGTGCAGGCGCAGGCTCTCGGCGATCTGCTCGCCGATGCTCAGCACCGGGTTCAGGCTGGTCATGGGCTCCTGGAAGATCATCGCGATCTCGTTGCCGCGCAGCGCCCTCGCCTGCTTGGGCGGCAGGCTCAGCAAGTCGACCTGGCGGCCATCGCGGCAGCGGAAATCCGCGCGGCCGCTGATGCGCGCATCGGCGTCGCGCGGCAGCAGGCCCATCAGGGTCAGGCTGGTGACGCTCTTGCCCGAGCCCGACTCGCCCACCAGGGCCGTGGTGCGGCCGGGCTGCACCGAGAAGCTCACGTCGGCCACGGCGCGCACCAAGCCGTCGTGGGTTGGGAAGGCCGTGCCCAGACCCTGGACCTTCAGCAGAGGTTCTTGGATCGCGCTCATTTCATGGACTTCTTGAGTTTGGGATCCAGCAGGTCGCGCACACCGTCGCCCACCAGCTGCAGGGACAGGGCCGTGAAGATGATGGCCAGCCCCGGGAACAGCACCACCCAGAAGGCCTGGTGGGCATAGCTCTGGCTGCCCGCCACCATGGTGCCCCAGGTGGGAATCTCGGGCGGCACGCCCACGCCCAGAAAGGACAGGCCGGCCTCGGCCAGGATGGCGTAGGCAAAGATGAAGGACAGCTGCACCAGCACCGGCGAGATCAGATTGGGCAGGATGTGACGCCACAGGATCAGGGGCGTGCTCACGCCCACGGCCCGCGCGGCCTCCACAAAGAGCAGCTCGCGCAGCACCAGGGTGGAGGCCCGCACCACCCGCGCCACGCGCGGCGTGTAGACCAGCACCAGGGCCAGCACCACATTGAACATGGAGGGCCCGAGGATGGCCACCAGGGCGATGGCCAGCAGGATGTCGGGGAAGGACATCATCGCGTCCACCAGGCGCATCAGCGGCCCGTCCAGGCGCTTGAAGAAGCCCGCCACCAGGCCCAGCAGGGTGCCCATCAGCACCGCGCCCAGGGCGGTGCCCGCGGCGATCAGCAGCGAGTAGCGCCCGCCATGCACGATGCGGGCATAGACATCGCGGCCTAGCTCGTCGGTGCCCAGCCAGTGCGCGCCGCTGGGGCCGCGCAGGCGCTCCAGCACCGCGGTGTCATTGGGGTCCACGCGGCCGAAGAGCTCGGCCCCCAGTGCCAGCACCGTGATGAGGCTGAGCACCAGCAGGGCGAAAAGCACGATGCGCCGGCGCAGCAGCAGTTTCAGAGCCAGGGGCAGTTTCATACCTTCACCCGCGGATCGACCACCATATAGAGCAGGTCGATCAGGAAATTGATCAGCACATAGATGGCCGCGATCACCAGCAGCGCGCCCTGGATCACCGGGTAGTCGCGGCGCAGCACCGCGTTCACCACCAGATTGCCCACGCCGGGCAGGCCGAACACCGTCTCGGTGATCACGGCGCCACCGATCATCAGGGCCACGGTCAGGCCCAGCACGGTGACGATGGGCACCAGGGCATTGCGCAGCGCATGCTTGAACACCACCACGCCCTCGGGCAGGCCCTTGGACCGGGCGGTGCGCACATAGTCCTCGCCCAGCACGTCCAGCATGGAGGCGCGGGTGAAGCGGATGATCAGGGCCGAGTTCAAGAGGCCCAGCACCAGGGCCGGCAGCACCAGGGCATGCAGGCGCTGGCCCAGCGGTGCGCCCGGCTCGCCATAGCCCGAGACCGGGAACCAGCCCAGGGACACCGCGAAGAGCTGGATCAGCACCAGGCCCAACCAGAAGCTGGGGATGCTGGCGCCCAGCATGGCGATGCCGGTGAAGCACTGGTCCACCAGGCGGCCGCGGAACACAGCCGAGACCACGCCGCAGGGCACGCCGATCAGGGCCGCCACCGCCACCGCCATCAGGGCCAGCAGCAGGGTGGGCTCGGCGCGCTCCCACAGGGCCTGGGTCACGGGGCGCTGCAGAAAGATGGAGTCGCCCAGATTGCCCTGGGCCAGCTCGCGCAGCCAGTAGGCGAACTGCAGGGGCAGGGGCTGATCCAGGCCGTACTGCACGCGCACCCGGGCGATGTCGGCCGGCGTGGCCTGGTCGCCCAGCAGCACCGCCACCGGATCACCGGGCGCGGCGCGCGTCAGCAGGAACACCAGCACGGCGACGATGGCCATCACCACCGCCATGCCGCCCAGGCGGGAAAGCAGGTACTTCAACATAGGGCTGCTGGGCGGGGGTCAGGGCTTGACGCTGGTGTTCCAGAAGAAGGGCCAGGCCGCGGGCTGGTAGTTCTGCAGGGCCGGGCTGCGCGCCGAGAGGCTGGCGAACTTGCCCACGTTCACATAGGGCACTTCCTCGTAGACCACCTGCTGCACCTTGGCCCAGAGCTGGCCGCGCTTGACCGGATCGGCCTCGCGGTTGAAGGCTTCCAGGGCCGCGGTCTTGGCCGGGCTGCTCCACCAGCCCGGTGCGCCCTCGCCCAGCTGGGGCGGCGAGAGCATGGGCTCGGGGAACTGGCCGGAATGGGTGATGTAGAGATCCCAGAGCTTGGGCTCGCCGCGGCGCTGCACCAGGGTGGCCCAGTCCACCACCACCAGCTCGGCCTTGAGCCCGGCGCGCTTGAACTGCTCGGCCATCAGCAGGGCCATGTTGTAGTGGAAGTCGTACTGGCGGCTGGTCAGCACGCGGATCGCCTCGCCCTTGTAGCCGGCCTTCTCGGCCAGCTCCTTGGCCAGACGGGCATTGCGCTGGTTGTATTTCTCGGCGCCGGCCGTCGAGTAGAAGGGCGAGCCCTTGGGGAAGTGGTTGGGCTCGGCGCTGAAGAAGCGGGTGTCGCCAAAGCCGGCGGCCAGCATCTCGCCCGGCCCCATGGCCGTCTGCACCGCCTGGCGCAGCGCGGCATTGGCCAGCACGCCCTCCTTGGTGTTGAAGACGATGTAGGGGAAGCCGAAGGACGGGGTCATGAGGGGCACGGTCTTGCCCGGCGCCTTCTCCAGCCGCGCCATGGCTTCCACCGGCAGCAGATCAGCATAGTGGTACTGGCCGGCCAGGGCGCCTTCCACCCGGGTATTGGCATTGGGCACGGGCACGAAGCGCAGCTCCTCGATCAGGGCCTCGCGACGGCCGCCATAGCCATTGGCCGGCTCCTTGCGCGCGCTGTACTGCTCGAAGCGGCTCAGCAGCACATACTGGTCGGGACGGCGCTCCTTGAAGCGGTAGGGGCCGGTGCCCACGAAGTCCTTGAGCGGGCTGGCAATCGCCTCCTTGGCCATGATGGCCGCCATGCCCGTGGGCAGGGCCAGCTGGGCCACCAGGGGCGCGTAGGGGTTCTTGAGCGTGAGCTCCAGCTCCAGGGGGCCCAGGGCCTTGATGCCGGCCAGCTCGCGCGCCACGGCCTTGCCACGCGGCGCGTTGTCCATCCAGCGCTGCAGGCTGGCCACCACATCCTCGGCATTCAGCTCGCGACCACTGTGCAGCTTCACGCCCTTGCGCAAGGTGATGCGGTAGCTCTTGCCATCGGCCGAGACCTTGGGCAGGGCCTCGGCCAGCATGGGCACCAGCTGCCACTTGGCATCGAAGGTGTAGAGCGGCTCGAACACATGCTGCATGATGGTCCCCACCAGATCGGCGGTGGAGGCCATGGGATCCAGTGTCTGGGGCTCGGCCACCATGGCCAGCGTGGCATGGCTGCCCCCCTGGGCCAGCGCCGGCTGGGCCAGGCCCGCCGACAGGCTCAGCAGCGAGGCCGCCAGGGTTTTGAGCAGAAGCTGGCGCCGTGGCGGTGCCGGGTGAGCTGAACGCATCTTGCTGACCTCCGAATGAAAATAGATTTCAATTTCGGAAACGATATGCGGGCTCACCGGGCTTTTCACTAGAGAAAACCCGCTGTTTCGCCAGATTTACTGAAATACACTTTCAGAACCTCAACAGGAGACCCTCATGCCTCTGGAATATCTGGGCGCCCCGCCCGTCGCCTCCGACCAGCAAGCCCGCCCCTTCTCCCCCGCGGTGCGGGCCGGCGATTTCGTCTATGTGTCGGGCCAGGTGCCGGCCAATGCCCAGGGCGAGATCATCACCGGCGGCATCGAGGCCCAGACCCATCAGGTGATGGCCAATCTGAAGGCCGTGCTGGCCCTGGCCGGCTGCACCCTGGACGATGTGTGCAAGAGCACCGTGTGGCTGGACGACGCACGCGACTTCGGCGCCTTCAACCGCGTCTACATGAGCTACTTCCCGAACGGCAAACCCGCCCGCTCCACCACCGAGGCCCGCCTGATGGTGGACGCCAAGGTGGAGATCGATGTGGTGGCCTACAAGCCCAAGAACTGATCCCACCCCCTACCGGCTGCGCCGGCCCCCTCGAGTGGGGCAGCGCCGGCCGCCCGGCAAAGCCGGATCGGCGCCGCTCCCGTGGAAAGCAATCCTGACAGGCCTGAGGCTCAGGCGCCGAAGGGCGTGGGCTCGGTCGGGGTCTTGGGCAGCTGGGCCCAGCGCGCGCTGCCGATCTCGTAGAGCAGGCTGGGCGCCTGGCCCGGCACATCGGCGAGCGAGCCCTTGAGCAGCAGACCGAGACGCTCCAGGGTCTTGCGCGAGGGCGTATTGGCCGGCTGCACCACGGCGCGCACCGCGCCCGCCTGCAGGGACTCGAAGGCCAGGCTCAGGGCGGCCTGGGCCATCTCCGAGGCATAGCCCTGCCCCCAGTGCTGGGGCTGGAAGCGGAAGTAGAGATACAGGCCCGGCTGGCCGGCGATGGGCCGGTTCATGATGCCGCCCAGGCCGATCAGCTCCTCGGGCTGCTCGCGCAGCGCAATCGCCCAGTAGCCGAAGCCCTGGCTCTGCCAATGGGCCTGCCAGCCCTGCAGCAGTTCCACCGCGGCCTCGCGCGAGGACAGGGGCCCCGCGGGGCTGAAGCGGTTGCATACCGGATCGGTGTGCAGGGCGTAGACCGCGTCCAGATCCGTCTCGCGCGGGGCGCGCAGGCACAGGCGGCGGGTCTCCAGCAACTGGCTTTGCGCCAGCAATTCCTCTCGCAACAGCATCCGTTCGGCCTCCAGGGCGAGCTTGTTCGGTTCGCGCTTCTTCTAAGGGATAGAGATCAGGGTTTTACCTCATCTCGCCCTCCCTCAGGGGCCGCAAAGCCCCCTCGCTCGGGCGTATGCCCGGCAGCCCCTGCCAAAAGCTGCACAAAGCGCCCGGCTTGGACGGCGTCAGCCGGGCTTGCATCGCCGGCCATATACTGTATAAAAATACAGATATCGATCGCCAGAAGCCGCCCGCGTCGGACCTGGCCGCCAGCCCATCCCCGCCCTCCCCATCCTGCTTCGCCCATGCTCACCGATGCCGATTCCGACCGGCAGGCCCCCGCCTCCGCGGCCGCCAGCCTGCTCCAGGGCCCCCTGGGCCGGGCGCTGTGGCGCGGCTCGGAGCTGGCTGGCGGCTCGACCAGCGCCTGGTCCAGCGGTTTTGCCGCGCTGGATGCCGTGCTGCCCGGCGGCGGCTGGCCGGCGCAGGCGCTCAGCGAGATCCTGCAGCCCCGCCCCGGCGTCTGCGAGTTCCGCCTGCTGGGCCCGGCCCTGGCGCCGGCCCTGGCCGGCGGGCGCCCCCTGCTGCTGATCAACCCGCCCTTCACGCCTCATCTGCCCGGCCTGGCGGCCTGGGGGCTCGCGCCGCGCCAGCTGCTCTGGCTGGCGCCCGCCACACCGCTGCAAGCGCTCTGGACCCTGGAGCAGGCGCTCAAGTCCAATGCGGCCGGCGCCCTGATGGCCTGGCTGCCCGAGGCCCGGCCCGAGCAGCTGCGCCGCCTGCAGGCCTGCGCCCTGGGTGCCCATGCGCCCTGCTTTGTGTTCCGCCCGGAGGCCGTGGCCGCCCAGTCCTCGGCCGCACCGCTGCGCCTGCTGCTCCGGCCCGAGGCCGGCTGGGCGCTGGCGCTGCGCCTGCTCAAGCGCCGCGGCCCCGCCCTGGCGGCCCCGCTGCGCCTGCGCGCCGTGCCCCCGGCCCTGGAGCCCCTGCTCTCGCAGCGCCTGCTGCAGGACGAGCCGCTGCCGCTGGCCACGCCCACCCCCATCACCCTGCCTGCCCCGGAGTCCCGCGATGTCCTCGCCGCACTGGCTCGCCCTGCTCGCCACGCCCAGGGACTCGGGGTCTGAGCCCGCCAGCCCGGCCCAGGCCGCCGAACAGGAGGCCGCCCTGCGCGCCCTGGGCTGGTGGGCGCTGCAGTTCACGCCCCGCGTGGCGCGGCTGGAAGAAGCCGTGGTGCTGGAGGTGAGCGCCAGCCTGCGCCTGTTCGGCGGGGCCCAGCGCCTGCACCGGCGCCTGTGGCGCGAGGCCCGCGCCCTGGGCCTGAGCGGCATGGCCTGGGCCCCCACCAGCCTGGGCGCCCTGGCCCTGGCCCGCGCCGGCCAGCACGAGGGCCTGGCCCGCCCCCTGGATGAGCTGCTGGACGCCCTGCCCCTGGCCTGCCTGAGCGCGGCCCAGACCCACCGCGCCATGCTGCTGCGCCTGGGCTGCCGGCGCCTGGGCCAGCTGCGCGCCCTGCCGCGCCGCGCCCTGGGTAGGCGCTTTGGCGATGGCCTGCTGCTGGCCCTGGACCGGGCCTATGGCCACAGTGCCGAGGCCCATGTCTGGCTGCAGCTGCCCGAGCGCTTCGAGGCGCGGCTGGAGCTGCCTTTTCGCATCGAGCATGCCCCGGCCCTGCTGCACTACGCCGAGAGCCTGCTGCGCCAGCTCTGCGGCTGGCTGGCCGCGCGCCAGGCGGGCGTCAAGCGGCTCACCCTGGCCTGGCAGCACGACGCCATGCGCGGCCGCGATGTGAGCCGGGATGGCGCCCTGCAACTCGGCACCGCCGAGCCCACGCGCGAGCTGCGCCATCTGAGCCGCCTGCTGGGCGAGCATCTGGCGCGCCTGGAGCTGGCCGCGCCGGTGGGCGAGCTGAGCCTGCGCGCCGACGAGATCATGCTCAAGCCCGAGCAGGCGGCCAGCCTGCTGCCCAGCTCGCCCGACGAAGCCACCGAAGCCCTGCCCCAGCTGCTGGAGCGGCTCTCGGTGCGCCTGGGCCCGGCCCAGGTGCGCGCCGGCCAGCTGCTGGAAGACCACCGCATGGAGCTGATGCAGCGCTGGCAGCCCTGGCCCGGCCCCGCCCGGCCGGCCGCCGCGCGGCCAGCGCTCTACCCCCAGCCCGCCTGGCTGCTGGAGCCGCCCCTGCGCCTGGACGCGCCGCGCAGCCAGCCCCGCTATCTGGGCCAGCCCTTGCAGCTGCTGAGCCGGCCGCAGCGCGTGGAGGGCGGCTGGTGGGCCGGCCAGGCCGGCGGCCCGGGCCTGGTGCAGCGCGACTATGTGCTGGCGCAGAGCGCGCAGGCGGGGCTCTTGTGGATCTTCCAGCAGCGGCTTTCGGGCGAGGAGTCGGCCTGGTTTCTGCACGGCGTCTTCGCATGAACGATCGGGGGCGCCGTGATTCCTGAGTACGCCGAGCTGCACTGCCTGAGCAATTTCAGCTTTCTGCGCGGCGCCTCCAACCCCGAGGAGCTGGTGGAGCGCGCCCATCGCCTGGGCTATGCGGGCCTGGCCATCACCGATGAATGCTCGCTGGCCGGCGTGGTGCGGGCCTATGCCCAGCTCAAGCGCCTGCGCGAGGCCGAGGGCCCCGAGGCCGTCCTGCCCCGCCTGCTGATCGGGGCCGAATTCCTGGTGCGCGACGACGCCACGGGCGAGCCGGACTTCAAGATCGTGGCCATTGCCCGCCATCTGGAGGGCTACGGCAATCTCTGCCAGTTCATCACCCGGCTGCGGCGTGAAAGCGCCAGCAAGGGCCAGTACCGGCTGCGGCGCTCCCAGCTGATGCCGGGGCGGCTGGCGGGCTGCCAGATCATCCTGCTGCCGCGCCGCGAGGCCAGCGAGGCCGAGCTGCTGGCTCCGGCCCTGTGGCTGCTGCGCCATCACCCGGGCCAGGCCTGGATCGGCGTGGAGCTGCTGCGCGAGCTGGGCGACGAGCTCTGGCTGCAGCGCCTGCGCGCGGTCTCCGAAGCCACCGCCCTGCCCCTGCTGGCCTGCGGCGATGTGCATATGCATGTGCGCTCGCGCAAGGCCCTGCAGGATGTGATGACGGCCACCCGCCTGGGCCGGCCGGTGCGCGACTGCGGCTTCGATCTGCAGCCCAATGCCGAGCGCCATCTGCGCAGCCGCCTGCGCCTGGCCCAGCTCTACCCGCCGGAGCTGCTGGCCCAGAGCCTGGTGCTGATGCAGAGCTGCACGTTCTCGCTGGACGAGATCAGGTACCAGTACCCCAGCGAGGTGGTGCCACCGGGCCAGACGCCCGGCAGCCATCTGCGCCGGCTGACCTATGCGGGCATGGCCAAACGCTGGCCCGACGGCGTGCCCGCGCCCTGGCGCGAGCGCATCGAGCATGAGCTGGCCCTGATCGAGGAGCTGCGCTACGAGCATTACTTCCTGACCGTGGCCGATATCGTGGCCTACGCCCGCTCCATCGGCATCCTCTGCCAGGGCCGCGGCTCGGCGGCCAATAGCGTGGTCTGCTACTGCCTGCACATCACGGCCGTGGACCCGGGCCGCAGCACCCTGCTGTTCGAGCGCTTCATCAGCCGCGAGCGCAAGGAGCCGCCGGACATCGATGTGGACTTCGAGCATGAGCGCCGCGAGGAGGTGATCCAGTACCTCTACCGCAAGTACGGCCGCGAGCGCGCCGCCCTGGCCGCCACCGTGATCAGCTACCGGCCCAAGAGCGCCATCCGCGATGTGGGCAAGGCCCTGGGGCTGGACGAGACCCTGCTGGAGCGCCTGGCCCTGGATCACCATGGCTGGTCCGAGGAGTCCCTGCCCGATGCGCGCCTGCACCAGCTCTGTGAGGAGCTGGGGCTGGACGAAGAGGGTCAGGGCTTGCGCCAGCTGGTGCAGCTCTCGCGCCAGCTCATGGGCATGCCGCGCCACCTGAGCCAGCATGTGGGCGGCTTCGTGCTCACCCAGGGGCCGCTGGACCGGCTGGTGCCCATCGAGAACGCGGCCATGGCGGACCGCACCGTGATCGAGTGGGACAAGGACGATCTGGACTCGGTCGGGCTGATGAAGGTGGATGTGCTGGCCCTGGGCATGCTGAGCTGCCTGAAGCGCTGCTTCGACTTCTACCGCCAATGGCGTGGCAAGGACTATGAGCTGGCCAGCATCCCCGAGGGCGACGTGTCGACCTACGACATGATCTGCAAGGCCGACACCGTGGGCGTGTTCCAGATCGAGAGCCGCGCCCAGATGTCCATGCTGCCGCGCCTGCAGCCGCGCAACTATTACGACCTGGTGGTGGAGGTGGCCATCGTGCGGCCCGGCCCCATCGAGGGCGGCATGGTGCACCCTTATCTGAAGAACCGCGCCGAGCACCGCGCCGGCCGCACCATCGACTACCCCCAGGGCCTGAAGCCCGCGCTGGAGCGCACCTTCGGCGTGCCCATCTTCCAGGAGCAGGTGATGCAGGTGGCCATGATCGCCGCCGACTTCACGGCCGGCGAGGCCGACCAGCTGCGCCGTTCCATGGCGGCCTGGAAGCGGCCCGGCGATCTGCAGCAGTTCTACGACAAGATCGTCAGCAATATGCGCCGCAATGGCTACGCGGACGAGTACGCCGAGCGCATCTTCAAGCAGATCAAGGGCTTCGCCTCCTACGGCTTCCCCGAGAGCCATGCCGCCAGCTTTGCCCTGCTGACCTATGTCTCGTCTTACATCAAATGCCACGAGCCCGGCATCTTCCTCTGCGCGCTCCTGAACTCTCAGCCCCTAGGCTTCTACACGCCCAGCCAGCTGGTGCAGGACGCGCGGCGGCATGGCGTGGAGGTGCGGCCGGCGGATGTGAGCCTCAGCGCGGTCGACAGCAGCCTGGAGCCCTGCCCCGGCAGCCGGCAGGGGCTGGCGGTGCGCCTGGGTCTGCGCCTGGTTGGCGGTCTCTCGGCCGAGGCGGCGCAGCGCATTGCCGCGGCGCGTGCCGCGGCGCCTTTTACCGATGCCCAGGACCTGGCCCTGCGCGCCCGGCTCGAGCAGCGCGAGATGCAGCAGCTGGCCGCGGCCGATGCGCTGCAGTCCCTGGCCGGCCACCGCCGCCAGCAGGTCTGGCAGGCCACGGCCTGGCAGCGTCTGCCACCCCTGCTGCGCGAGGCCGGCGCCCACGAGGTGGAAGGAGAGGCCCAGCTATCGCTGGAGGCCGCGCCCGAGGGCGAAGAGGTGCGCTGGGACTATGCGGCCACCGGCCTGAGCCTGCGCCGCCATCCTCTGGCCATCCTGCGCGCCCAGCTGGCCGAGCGCGGGCTCAAGAGCTCGGCCGAGCTCGCCGACTGGCGCAGCGGCCGCAGCGCCCGCAGCTGCGGCATCGTCACCGTGCGCCAGCGCCCGCAAACGGCCAAGGGCACCATCTTCGTCTCGCTGGAAGACGAGCATGGCAGCGTGCAGGTCATCGTCTGGGCCGATGTCTATGCCAAGTACCGTTCCACCATCATCAGCGCGCGCCTGCTGGCCGTGCAGGGCCGCTGGCAGAAGCAGAACGGCGTGGCCCATCTGCTGGCCCAGCATTTCGAGGATCTGAGCCCCCTGCTGGGCGCCATCTTCACGCCCAGCCGCGATTTCCACTGACGGCCGGGGCAGCGCCGGGCTCCAACGCCTTGGGGATGGTGCGCGCGCGCCAGGCGCCTAGCATCGGCCCACCCCCACTGGCGTTGGAGTGTGCGATGGACTATCCCGGCCGTGTGATCAAGCAGGGCGAGCAGGACGCCGCCCTGGTCAAGGCGCTCAAGCGCCAGCTCAACCAAGCCCTGGCCTTGCAGGCGGGTGATGAGGGCCTGCAGCCCCTGGACGAGGCCAACCCCAATTTCGGTCCGAACATGAAGCAGGCGGTGCGCCTCTTCCAGGCCCGCCATGTCGATGCCCAGGGTCGGCCGCTAAAGGCAGATGGCGAGATTGGTGCCATCACCTGGTCCGTGCTCTTTCGCCAGCAGGCCGCGCCCGGCCCGCAGCTGAGCCACGACGCCCTGCTGGCCCGGGTGCTGCAGATCGCCGGCGCCGAGTGCGATCGCGGCGTGCGCGAGATCCCGCCCAATTCCAACCGCGGCCCCGATGTCGAGCAATACCTGGCCTGCACCGGCCTGGGTGGCGGCTTCCCCTGGTGCTGCGCCTTCGTCTACTGGTGCTTCGAGCAGGCCGCCCAGGCCCTGCAGCGCGGCAACCCCATGCTGCGCACCGCCGGCTGCCTGGCGCACTGGAGCGGCGCTCAGGCCCGCGGCGCACGCCGCATCCTGCGCCAGCAGGCCCTGGCTGACCCGGGCCTGATCCAGCCCGGCATGATCTTCATCATGGACTTCGGCGGCGGTGCCGGCCACACCGGCCTGATCGAGCGCGTGGGCGGCGGCCTGATCGAGACCATTGAGGGCAACACCGACGCCAGCAAGACCCGCGAGGGCGGCGGGGTCTACCGCCTCACGCGCAAGCTGCTGGACATCAACAAGGGCTTCATCGACTACGGCGGGCTCTAGGTCCCACTGCGGGACCGCGGCGTCGATCCGCCACGCCGGGTTATGCTGGACCCCGTCCACAAGACCTGACACCGACGCCAAGGAGCCCGCCAATGACCGCTTTGCGCCTGGTCGCCATCCTGCTGATTGCCGCCGGCGTGGCCGGCCTGCTGTACGGCAAGTTCAGCTACACCAAGGACAGCCACGATGTGAAGCTGGGCCCGGTGGAGCTCAGCCTCAAGGAAAAGGAAACCGTGTCCGTGCCCACCTGGGCCGGCGTGGGGGCCATCGCCGCCGGGGTGCTTCTGCTGCTGGTGGGCGGCCGCAACAAGCGCTGAGCCCGCGCGGGCGCCCGACGCATGGAGTTCCGCCTGGTTTATGAAGGCCCCCTGCATGGGCAGGGCGCCAAGTCCCCGCACAAATGGGAAATCCGCCGCGCCCTGCATCCGCAGCTGCAGCGCCTGTGGCAGACCCAGCGCGCCCTGCGCGAGCAGGCGCCGCATCTGCTGGCCCACCCGGCCCTGCCGGATCGGCCCTCGCTGATCGTCGAGAAAGGCGGCCTGCGCTTCGCACCCCTGGTCAGCCCCAAGCTGGATCTCTATGCCGAGCTCTCGGTGCTGCTGCTGCGCCAGCAGCCGCGCGGCCAGCTGCTGACCGATGGTGGCGATATCGACAACCGCCTCAAGACCCTGCTGGATGGCCTGCGCGTGCCCCACGGCGCCAACGAGGGCCGCGCCGAGCTGCCCGAGCAGGCCGATCCCAGCCCCTTCTTCTGCCTGCTGGAGGACGACGCCCTGGTGAGCAAGGTGACGGTGGAGTCCGACCAGCTGCTGCGCCCGGCGCCGCCCGACGAGGTTGTGGCCATCATCAGCATCCACGTCAAGAAGACCAGCTTGACGCCCTTGAACATGGCGCTCTGACGCGCACCCGCCGGAAGTCCTCCCATGCCCCACGACTCTCACCCCACCCTGCCCCTGCTGCTGCCCGCCCTGCTGCTGGCGGCCTGCGCCGGCGCGCCGGCCCCCGCCCCGGCGCCGCCAGTGCCGACCGCCGCCGCCAGCACAGCCGCCCCAGCACCGGCGCCGCGGCCCGGCAAATCCCTGGACTGGCCCGGCCACTACAGCGGCCAGCTGCCCTGCGCCGACTGCGAGGGCATCGCCACCACCCTGGAGTTGCAGGCCGATCTCAGCTACACCCTGCAGACCCGCTATCTGGGCAAGGGCGAGGGCCAGGTCTTCAAGCAGCGCGGCCGCTTTGAATGGCTGGCCGACGGCAGCACCATCCGCCTGCTCAACCCCCAGGGCGGACCCGACCGCTACCGCGTGGCCGAAGGCCGCGTGACCCAGCTGGACTTCAGCGGCCAACCCATCACCGGCGCCCTGGCCGAGCGCTATGTGCTGAGCAAGCAGGCCAGCCCCGCGCCCGACCCGCAGCTGATCGCCGGCGGGCGCGAATGGCGTCTGGTGGAGCTGATGGGCCAGCCCGTGGCCGCCGGGGCCGGTGGGCGCCGCCCCAGCCTGGTGGTCTCGGCCGAGGGCCGCAGCGTCTCCGGCTTTGCCGGCTGCAACAGCTATGGCGGCGCCCTCACCCTGGGCGAGCCGCAGCGCCTGCGCTTCGGCCCCCTGGCCGCCACCCTGCGTGCCTGCGCCGAGGGCATGGCCCTGGAACAGCAGTTTCTGCAGGTGCTGAGCCAGGCCGACAGCTACCACGCCGAGGCCGGTCGCCTGCAGCTGCTGCGCGCGCGCATGGCGCCGCTGGCACGTTTCGAGCTGGCCCAGCCCTGAGCGCGATGGCCCAGCCCGCGGCCTCGCTGTTCCAGATCGAGCCCGGGCTCGAGGCCCGCCCGCTGGCCCTGGACGAGGCGCCCCGGCTGCAGGCCTTCATGGCGGCCAATCCCGAGTACTGGCTGCGCGTGGGCGATGAGCCGCCCGGCCCGCAGGAGGCCGAGGAAGCGCTGCGCAGCCGCCCGCCCCCGGAGCTGAGCTGGCGCGAGCATTTCAATCTCGGCTTCTGGCAGCACGCACCCGCGCCGCGCCTGCAGGGCTTCGCCCTGGTGGACAGCGATCTGGTCCTGCCCGGCTGCTGGCACATCGCCCTCTTCGTGATCGCCAGCGAGCTGCACGGCTCGGGCCTGGCCGCGCGCTGGTTCGAGGGCCTGCAAGCCTGGGCACGCGCCGGCGGCGCCCAGTGGCTGCGCCTGGGCGTGGTGCTGGGCAACACGCAGGCCGAGCGGTTCTGGACGCGCCAGGGCTTTGTGGAGCTGCGCCGGCGCGAGGGCATTGCCGCAGGTCGGCGCATCAACACCGTGCGCCTGATGCTCAAGCCCCTGGGCGAGGCCGGTGTGGCCGACTACCTGGCGCGCGTGCCGCGCGACCGGCCCGAGCCCGGCTGAGCCTCCCGAGCCTCCCGTGCCGGCGGCGCCTGCGGCCCCAGGCGCTGGGCCAGATGGTCCACCAGGGCGCGCAGGCGCAGAGGCAGGAAGCGCTGGCTGGGCAGCACCGCATGCAGGGGCATGGGACGGCCCACCCAGTCGGGCAGCACCTCCACCAGGGCGCCGCTGGCCAGGCTGTCGCGCACATCCAGCTCGCTCTTGTAGGTCAGGCCGTGGCCCTCCAGCGCCCACTGGTGAGCAATGCCGCCATCGTCCGCGCTGCGCTGGCCCTGCACCGCCACCACCAGGGGCGCGCCCTGGGGCGCGGCCCGCGGCCAGAAGGCCCAGTCGCGCTCCAGCCGGTTGCCGATCTTGAAGCGTATGCACTCATGGCCGTCCAGCGCCTGCGGATGGCGGGGCCAGCCGCGGCGGCGCAGATAGTCGGGCGAGGCCACCAGCAGGCGGCGCCCGCTCCAGAGCTGGCGCGCCACCAGGGCGGAGTCGGCCAGCTCGCCGTAGCGCAGGGCCAGGTCCACCTGGTCACGCACCACGTCCAGCAGGGAGTCGCCCACCTGCAGCTGCAGCTCCACGCCGGGATGCCGGGCCAGGAACTCGTCCAGCAGGGGCAGCAGCACCCGCCGCGTCAGGTCGCTGGAGGCACTCACGCGGATGCGCCCGCGCAAGCTCGCGGCCGCCGCGGCACCGGCCCGCCCGGGCGCGGCGCCGCCCTCGCTGAGCTGGGCCACGCCTTCCTCGAGCAGCTCCAGCACGCGCTGGGCATAGTCGCGCAGCTGCTCACCGGCCGGCGTGAGCCGCAGGGCCCGGGTGCTGCGCTCGGCCAGGCGCACGCCCAGCCGCGCCTCCAGGCGCTTGAGCAGGGCGCTGGCCGCGGCCGGGGTGATCTGCAGCTCGCGCGCCGCGGCGCTCAGGCTGCCGCCGCGGGCGCATTCCACCAGCAGGCGCAGCTCCTGGATATTTTCAATTTCCATTTGAAACTGATAGCGATTCAAGCGTCTTCATTGATTCTGCCCCAGCCCCCAAGATACAGCCATCGCGCCCGATTGGTGGCGCTTCAGGAGAAAGCATCAGCATGAAAGCCGTCGGTTACTTCAAGAGCCTGCCCATCAACGAGCCCGAGTCCCTGCTGGACCTGGAGCTGCCCACGCCCACGCCGGGTCCGCAGGACCTGCTGGTGGAGGTGAGCGCCATCGCCCTCAACCCCGTGGACACCAAGGTGCGCCTGCGCCGCGCCAGCGCCGATGGCCAGACCCCCGTGGTGCTGGGCTGGGACGCCGTGGGCGTGGTGCGCGCCCTGGGCACCGCGGTGCGCGGCTTCGCCCTGGGCGACCGGGTCTGGTATGCGGGCGACATCACGCGCCCCGGCAGCAATGCGCAGTTCCAGGCGGTGGATCACCGCATCGTGGCCCGCGCCCCGGCCTCGCTCAGCGACGCCGAGGCCGCCGCCCTGCCCCTGACCGCCATCACCGCCTGGGAGCTGCTCTACGACCGCCTGCAGGTGCAGCAGCAGGCCGAGCGCCCGGTGAGCCTGCTGGTCACCGGCGCGGCCGGCGGCGTGGGTTCCATCCTTGTGCAGCTGGCCCGCCAGTTGCCGCATCTGACGATCGTCGGCACGAGCTCCGAGCCCGAGGGCGCGGGCGGCGCCTGGCTGCGCGAGCTGGGCGCTCACCATGTGATCAACCACCGCGAGCCCCTGGCGCCCCAGATCGCGCGCCTGCAGGCCGAGCAAGGCCTGCCGCCGCTGCGCTATGCCGCCAGCCTGACGCACACGCCGGCGCATTTCGCCGATCTGGTGGCTGCACTGGAGCCGCAGGGCCGCCTGGGCCTGATCGATGACTTCGGCCCCGGCGATATCGATGTGATGGCGCTCAAGGGCAAGGCCCTGTCCCTGCACTGGGAACTGATGTTCACCCGCTCCATGCACGGCACGCACGACATCGCCGAGCAGGGCCGGCTGCTGGCCGAGGTGGCGCGCCTGGTGGATGCCGGCCAGCTGCGCAGCACCCTGGCCGAGGTGATGGGCCCCATCAACGCCGCCACGCTCAAGCGCGCCCACGCCCAGCAGGAAAGCCAGCGCCAGCGCGGCAAGCTGGTGCTGCAGGGCTTCTGAGCGCGACCGGCCTCAGCCGCCCAGCTGGGCCACCAGATCGCGGATCAGGTGGCCCGCGATGGAAAAGCGCGGCGGGATGCCCGGCAGGGCGTCGAGCGGGAACCATTGGGCGTCCTCGATCTCGCCGGCCTGGGGCACGATCTCGCCGCCCGCCCACTCGGCCGTGAAGGCCAGCATCAGGCTGTGCGGAAAGGGCCAGCTCTGGCTGCCGTAGTAGCGCAGGCCCTGCACGCGCAAGCCCACCTCTTCCAGCACCTCGCGGTGCACGCAGTCCTCCAGGGACTCGCCCGCCTCCACAAAACCGGCCAGAGCGCTGTACATGCCCGGCGCAAAGCCCGGCGCCCGCGCCAGCAGCAGCTCCGGGCCGCGCGGGCCGGGGCGCCAGATCAGGCACATCATGGCCGGGCTCAGGCGCGGGTAGGCGCTGTGGCCGCAGGCCGGGCAGCGCCGCGCACGCTCCTGCGCCAGGGCCTCGGTGGCCGTGCCGCACACGCCACAAAAGCGGTGCGCCCTATCCCACTCCAGCACCTGGGCCGCGCGGCCGGCCAGGGCCATCAGCGGCCCCGGCAGGCTCATCATCGCGGCGCGCAGGCCCTGGGCCTGCCAGCCCGGTGGTACCTCGGCCAGGCGCAGGGCCCAGCAGTCCAGGCCCTCCAGCTGACCCAGGTAGTGGCGGGCCTGCAGGCCGGGCTCGAAATGCTGCGGAGCCAAGGGGGCCAGACCTTGCTCGGGCGCCGCCTCGGGCAGGAGCAGACGCCCCTCGACAAAGGCAAAGCACCAGGCACGGGCGCTCGCGCGCTGGGCATCGTGAACGATGGCGGCTTCGAATTGCATGCCCCGCACTGTAGCGTTGCGCCCGCACCGCCGCCCTCCCTTCTGAGTTTGCGCACCGCCGGGGCCTCTGGCTATATTCGACCGAGGCAGTCCGCCGCGGCGAGTCCTGCCCAGGGGAGAAAAAAACATGCTGCTAGACGCACTCTTCGCGCGCCTGCCCGGCGTGCGTGCCCGGCTCATCCTGCTCACGGCCCTGCTCTGCCTGCTGATGGCCTTGCTGGCCCTGGGAGGCATGCTGCTGCTGGCCCAGGCCAACGAGTCCTTGCGCACCGTCTACGACGACCGCGTCGTGCCCCTGCGCCAGCTCAAGACCGTGGCGGACATGTATGCCGTCAATCTGGTGGACACCACGCACAAGGTGCGCCTGGGTGCCATGGACTGGGCCGCAGGCACGCGTCTGGTCGAGGACGCCGGCAGCACGGTGCAGAAGCAGTGGAACGCCTACACCCAGACCTTTCTGGTGCCCCAGGAGCGCCGCCTGGTGGACGAGCTGCAGCCCCTGATGAGCCGGGCCGAGGCCCTGCGCCAGCGCCTGCTGGCCCTGCTGGCCGCACGCGACAGCGCCGGCCTGGAGCGCCTGGCGCGCGAGGAGCTCTACCCCACGCTGGACCCGCTGGGCGACAAGCTCAACGCACTGGTCGAGGTGCAGCTGGAAGAGGCGCAGCTGGAATATCGCAAGGGCCTGAGCCGCTACGAGCAGGCGCGCTGGAGCGCCCTGCTGGGTCTGGGTCTGGCCTGCCTGCTGGGTGTGGTGGTGGCCGGCGTGATCACACAGCGCATCCTGCGCTCCCTGGGCGCCGAGCCCAGTGCGGTGCGCGAGGTGGTGCAGGGCATCGCGCGCGGCGCGCTGAACCAGCGCCTGGTCGTGGCCCAGGGCGACCAGAGCAGCGTGATGGCCTTCATGCACAGCATGCAGCGCGGCCTGGCCACGCTGGTGGGCGAGGTGCGGGCCAATGTGGACGAGCTGCACGCCGCCTCGGGCCAGATCGCCCAGGGCAATCTGGACCTTTCCAGCCGCACCGAGGAGACCGCTGCCACCACGCAGCGCGCCAGCGCGCGCCTGGACGAGGTGATGCAACGCCTGCGCCAGCGCATCGTGCATGCGGGCGAGGCCCGCAGCCTGGCCGAAGCCGGCCAGGCGGTAGCACGCCAGGCCGGCCAGGAGATGCAGGCCGCCATCGAGGCCATGCGCGGCATCGACGGCTCCACCCAGCGCATCACCGAGATCATCGGCGTGATCGACGGCATCGCCTTCCAGACCAATATCCTGGCCCTCAATGCCGCGGTGGAAGCCGCGCGCGCCGGCGAGAGCGGCCGCGGCTTTGCCGTGGTGGCGGCCGAGGTGCGGGCCCTGGCCCAGCGCTCGGCCAGCGCGGCACGCGAGATCAAGGGCCTGATCGGCGAGGCAGCCACGCGCAGCGAGCAGGGCTCGCAGCAGATCGAGGATACGGGCCGCACCCTGGCCCGCATGGTGGACGAGATCCAGCGTCTGAGCAGCCTGATGGCGCGCCTGGACCAGAGTTCGGACCAGGACAACGAAGACATCGCCGAGCTGCAGCTGCAGGTGCACGAGCTGGACCGCGTGGCCCAGCAGAACGCAGCCCTGGTGGAGGAAATGGCGGCCTCCAGCGAGCAGCTCAAGGACCAGGCCGGCCGCCTGGCGCAGGCAGTGCAGGTGTTCCAGGTTTAGCCGGTCTTCATCTTGCGGCGCCGGGTCCGCGGCCAGAATGGAGACTCAAGCCACTGACCGTCCTCACCATGACCCGGACCCTTCTGAGCTGCGCCCTGGCCCTGCTGCTCTCGGCCTGCAGCGCCATCGGCGAGATCGCCTACGACAGCAAGATCGATCGCGACAAGCAGGCCTGCGCCCGCGAGACCGACAGCAGCGCCTACCGCCTGTGCATGGAGCGCGTGCGCGCCATCGAGAAGGAAGCGAAGAAGGCCCGCAAGGAGGATTGATCCCGGCGGGCCGCGCGGCCCACCCGGCTCAGAAGTGGATGCCGCGCATCATCTGCTGCAGCGCGATGGCCTCGGCAGACAGCTGCGGGCGGCCGGCCTTGTCGCCGCGCGCCGCCTCGCTGTCGGGGAACATGCGGAAGCTGGTGTTCATCACGATCTGGGCCACGCGCGGCAGCAGGGCGTGCAGCAGCTGGCCCGTGATGCCCAGACGGGTGGCGATGCGCACCGGCTTGGCGATGCAGGCCTGGGCGATCATGTCCGCCGCCTCCTCGGGCGCCAGGGTGGGCACATTGTTGTAGATCTGGGTGGGCGCGATCATGGGCGTGCGCACCAGGGGCATATTGATGGTGGTGAAGGTGATGCCCAGGTCGGCGTACTCGCTGGAGGCGCAGCGCGTCCAGGCGTCGAGTGCGGCCTTGGAGGCCACATAGGCCGAGAAGCGCGGCGCATTGGTCAGCACGCCGATGCTGGAGATGTTCACCACATGGCCGCGTTTCTTGGCCACCATGCCGGGCAGCAGGCCCATGGTCACGCGCAGGCAGCCGAAGTAGTTGAGCTGCATGGTGCGCTCATAGTCGTGGAAGCGGTCGTAGCTGCTCTCGATGGCGCGGCGGATGGAGCGCCCGGCGTTGTTGACCAGGAAGTCCACGCCGCCGAAGTTCTCGTTGATCCAGGCCACCATCTCGGCGCAGCTCTGCTCGTTGGCGATATCGGCCGAGTAGCTGTGGATCTGGGCCTGGGCGCCCGCATGCTCGCGGATCTCCTTGAGCGCGGCGGCCAGCTTGGCCTCGTCGCGGGCGCAGATCAGGGTGATGGCGCCGGCCTCGGCAAACTTCTTGGCCGCGGCCAGGCCGATGCCCGAGGAACCGCCCGTGACCAGCACCACCTTGCCCGCGGTGGCGCCACGCAGGCTGCGGTCGATGAAGAGGTCGGGGTCGAGATGGCGCTCCCAGTAGTCCCACAGGCGCCAGGCGTAGTCGTGCAGATTGGGGCAGCGTATGCCCGATCCCTTGAGCGCCTTCTCGGTCTCGCGGCAGTCGAAGCGCGTGGGGTAGTTGACGAAGGTGAGCATGTCCTCGGGCAGGCCCAGGTCCTTCATCACCGCATTGCGGATGCGGCGCACCGGCGCCAGGGCCATCAGGCCCTTCTTGACGCTCTTGGGAATGAAGCCCAGCAGGGCCGCGTTCACGAAGAGGCCCATCTTGGGCGCATGCGCGGCCTTGGAGAAGATGTCCAGCACATCGCCCACGCGGTAGCCCACCGGGTCCACCAGATGGAAGCAGCCGCCGCTCTTGCGCTCCTGGTGGCTGATATGAGCCAGGGCCTCGACCACATAGTCCACCGGCACGATGTTCACGCGCCCGCCCTCCAGGCCCAGCGAGGGCATCCAGGGCGGCAGGATCTGGCGCAGGCGCTGGATCAGCTTGAAGAAGTAGTAGGGCCCGTCCACCTTCTCGGCCTCGCCGGTGTGCGAGTCGCCCACCACCATGGCCGGCCGGTACACGGTCCAGGGCCGCTTGCATTCGCGGCGCACGATCTTCTCGCTCTCGTGCTTGGTCATGAAGTAGGGGTGATCGAGGTTCTCGGCCTCCTCGAACATGTCCTCGCGGAACACGCCCTCATACAAGCCCGCGGCGGCGATGGACGAGACATGGTGCACATGGCCCGCGTCGATGGCCTGGGCAAACTCCACCAGGGCGCGCGTGCCCTCGATATTGGCGCGCACCTGCGCCTCTTCCGGCGCGGCCAGGTCGTAGATGGCGGCCAGGTGGTAGACATGGTCGATCCGGCCCTTGAGCGCCTTGATCTGATCGGCCGCCACGCCCAGGCGCTTGGCATCCAGATTGCCGTAGACCGGAATCGCCCGCGTCTTGCTCACGCCCCAGAAGGCCAGCAGCTCGGGCAGCTTGTCCGCGCTCTCCTCGCGCAGCAGAAAGTACACCGTGCTGCCGCGCCGGGCCAGCAGCTTGGCCACCAGTCGCTTGCCAATGAACCCCGTGGCGCCGGTCACGAAATACTGCATGCCTCGTCTCCTGATGTGGTCTCGATCCCCGCGGGATCCCTGTGTTTGCGCCCGATTCTTGTCCATGGCCGCGAGGCCTTCGCTGCGCGCTTTCCCGGAGATGCCGATAGAGCACACTCACTAGGATTGCACGTGGTTTCGCCACAGTACGGCCCTATAGTGGGCCCAAGAACCGATTCCATCGACGACACAGAAGGACTGCACACCATGGTCAAGAAGCTTCAGAAGATGGCCGCCAAGAAGAAGGCCGCGGACAGCACCGCCATTCCCGGCATCCCTGCCGGCCTGCTGGACAGCCCCATCGCGCAGTCCGTCAAGGATTCGGCGCAGCAGATCTGGGCCGCCGGCCTGGGCGCCTTCTCCAAGGCCCAGGGCGAGGGCGGCAAGGTGTTCGAGGCCCTGGTGAGCGAAGGCATGAAGCTGCAGAAGAAGACGCAGAGCGCCGCCGAGGAGCGTCTGTCCACCGTCACCGCCCGCATGAGCGGCATGGCCGGTGAGGTGGGCGCCAAGGCCGGCCAGCACTGGGACAAGCTGGAATCCATCTTCGAGGACCGCGTGGCCGGTGCCCTCAAGCGCCTGGGCGTGCCCACGGCCAAGGAGGTGGAAGCCCTGATCGAACGCATCGACGCCCTCAGCGCCGCCATCAATGGCACGGGCAAGAAGGCCGCGGCCAAGCCGTCCGCCAAGACCCCGACGAAGGCGCCGGCCAAGACCCCCGTCAAGGCCGCGGCCAAACCCGCTGCCAAGCCGGCCGCCAAGAAGGCGGCGGCCCCGGCCAAGAAGACGTCCACCAAGGCAGCCATCAAGACGGCCGCGCCGGCCGCCAAGAAGGCCGCCGCGCCGCGCAAGCGCGCGGCCGCCAGCGCCCCCGCCAGCGCCGCCTGAGCCGGGAGCCGCGCTAGCCCGCGATGAGTGCCCGCCGCAGCCGCCCCGCCGCCGCCCGGCCGCCCCGCATCGGCCTGGCCCTGGCAGGCGGCGGCCCGCTGGGCGCCATCTACGAGATCGGCGCGCTCTGCGCGCTGGAAGACAGCATCGAAGGCCTGGACTTCCGGGCCTGCGGCAGCTTCATCGGGGTGAGCGCCGGGGGCTTCATCGCCGCCGGCCTGGCCAATGGCCTGAGCCCGCGCCAGCTCTGCGCCGCCTTCATCGAGAACAGCGGCCCCGAGCAGGACCGCTTCCACCCCGAGCTGATGCTGCGCCCGGCCTGGGAGGAATACGCCCAGCGCCTGAGCGAGCTGCCCGCCCTGCTGGGCCAGGCCCTGTTCCAGAGCCTGCTGCAGGGGCGCTCGGTGCTGGCCGCCTTCGAGCGCCTGGGCCGCGCCCTGCCCACCGGCCTGCTCTCGGGCGAGGCCCTGGCCGAGCAGTTGCATGAGCTCTTCCAGCGTCCCGGCCGCAGCGACGACTTCCGCCAGCTCGGCAAGCGCCTGGTGCTGGTGGCCACCGATCTGGACAGCGGCGAGGCCGTGCCCTTCGGCATGCCGGGCCATGACCATGTGCCCATCTCGCGTGCGGTGCAGGCCAGCGCCGCCCTGCCGGGCCTGTTCCCGCCGGTGGAGATCGACTGCCGCCACTATGTGGACGGGGCGCTCAAGAAGACCATCCACGCCTCGGTGCTGCTGGACGAGGGGCTGGACCTGCTCTTCTGCCTCAACCCCCTGGTGCCCTATGCCGCGGGCCAGCAGCACTCGCGCATCCCGCGCCTGGTGGACGGCGGCCTGCCCCTGGTGATGAGCCAGACCCTGCGCGCCCTGATCCATTCGCGCCTGGAGCTGGGTCTCAAGCGCTATGGCCTCAGCCATCCGCAGACCGACATCCTGCTGTTCCAGCCGGACCCGCGCGATGCCGAGATGTTCATGGCCAACACCTTCAGCTACAGCCGGCGCCGCCATCTGGCCGAACATGCCTTCCAGTCCACCCGCGCACAGCTGCGCGAGCGTCGCGCCACGCTGGCGCCGCAGCTGGCGCGCCACGGCCTGCGCCTGCGCGAACCGCGCCTGCAGGACGAGAGCCGGCGCCTGGTGGGCGGCGCCGACAGCCCCGCCGCCGCCCGCACCGAGGCCGCGCTGGACAGGCTGCGCGCCGGCCTGGACCTGCTGGAAAGCCGCCAGCAACCGTGATCTGCTTCACGCCGCAGGGCCTCAGCCCCTGCGGGCGCGGGGATGGCCGGACAGCCCTGGCCCGGAACAATGAGCCCATACGCCGCCACAGCGCGGAGCTCATCACCCAGCCGGACCCTGCACCATGCGCCTTCTCGCCCTTGCCCTGATCGCCAGCCCCCTGATCGCCAGCGCTGCCACGCCCAATCTGCTCGTCAACGGCAGCTTCGAGGACAACGCCATCGCCAACGGCAGCTGGAGCAATCGCAGCAGCCTGAACGGCTGGACCGCCGGCAATCTGGGCGTGGAGCTGCGCAACAACGTCTCGGGCACCGCCCTGGACGGCAAGAACTTCGTGGAACTGGACACCACGGGCAATAGCTGGATCAGCCAGAGCTTCGCCACCGTGGCCGGCCAGACCTACCAGCTGAGCTTTGCCTATGCCCAGCGCCCCGACCAGCGCGGCACGGCCAGCAACGGCATCACCTGGTCGGCCGGCAATATCGGCGCCACCCTGGTGGGCCAGGACGCCAGCACCGCCTGGACCACCGTGCAGACCCAGTTCGTGGCCACCGGCAGCAGCACCACGCTGAAGTTCGCCGCCGCGGGCAATAGCGACTCCTTCGGCACCTCGCTGGACAAGGTCAGTGTCAGCGCCGTGCCCGAGCCCGAGAGCTATGCCCTGATGCTGGCCGGTCTGGCCGCCGTGAGCTTCATCGCGCGCCGCCGCGGCCAGCGCAAGGCGATCTAAACCTCGCCAGCCTCGAAAAGGAAAGCCCGGCAGCGCGCTCGCGCTGCCGGGCTTTGTCACGTCTGGCGCCGACGACGCTCAGGCCGCCAGATAGCGCCCTTCCAGATGGGTGCGGAAATGCGCCGGGTTCAGGCCCGGCTCGCCGCTGGCGCGCCGCACCAGCTCGGCGGTTTCCCAGCGCGAGCCCTGGCTCCAGATGCGCTCGCGCAGCCAGTCGAAGACCGGGCTCAGATCGCCGGCGGCGATGCGTGCGTCCAGATCGGGCATCTCGCGGCGCATGGTGGCAAACCACTGGGCCGCGTACATGGCGCCCAGGGTGTAGCAGGGGAAGTAGCCGAAGAGGCCAGCGCCCCAGTGCACGTCCTGCATGGGGCCGTCCTTGTAGTTGCCGCGGGTGTCTATGCCCAGCAGCTCCATCATCTTGGCGTCCCACAGGGCCGGGATGTCATCCACCTCGATCTCGCCCTCCACCAGGGCACGCTCGATCTCGTAGCGCAGGATCACATGGGCGGGGTAGCTGACCTCGTCGGCGTCCACGCGGATATGGCCGGGCGCCACGCGCGTGAGCAGGCGGTGGATGTTCTCGGGCGCGAAGGCCGGCTGCTGGCCCAGGTGCTTGACGATCAGCGGGCTCAGCAGGCCGGCAAAGGCCGGGTGGCTGCCCAGCTGCATCTCGAAGGACAGGCTCTGGCTCTCGTGCAGGCCCATGGAGCGCGCGCGGGCCACCGGCAGGCCCAGCCACTCGCGCGGCAGGTTCTGCTCATAGCGGCCATGGCCGGTTTCGTGGATGGTGCCGGTGAGGCTGGGCAGGAAGCTGTCCTCGCGGTAGCGCGTGGTCATGCGCACATCCTCGGGCACGCCGCCGCAGAAGGGGTGGGCGCTCTCGTCCAGGCGGCCGGCCTCGAAATCAAAACCCATCAGCTTCATCGCATCCAGGCCCAGGGCACGCTGGGCCGCCGTGGCGAAGGGGCCTTCGGGCACCAGCACCGTCTCGCGCTGCTGGTGGGCCTGCACGCGCTGGATCAGGCCCGGCAGCCACTGGCGCAGATCGCCGAAAACGCGGTCCACCTCGGTGCTGCGCATGCCAGGCTCGTACTGGTCCATCAGCGCGTCGTATTTGGACAGGCCGCCGTCCTCGGCCAGCAGGCGCGCCTCCTCGCGGGTGAGGCGCACGACCTCGCGCAGGTTCTCGGCATAGCCGGCCCAGTCATTGGCCGGACGCTGGCTGCGCCAGGCGTGCTCGCAGCGCGAGATGGCCAGGCTCTTGGTCTCCACCAGGGACTGCGGCAGCGCATTGCTGGCGCGCCAGGCGCGGCGCATCTCGCGCAGATTGGCGCGCTGGGCCTCGTCCAGGCTCTCGCCCTCGGCGCCGTCCAGCAGGCCCTTGAGCGCAGCATCGGTGGCCTGCTGGTGCAGCAGCCCGCCCATCTCGGCCAGGGCCAGGGCGCGCGCGTCATTGCCCTTGGGCGGCATGAAGGCGGCCTGATCCCAGGAGGCGATGGATTGCAGATGGGCCAGTCGGTGCAGGCGCTGGTGGCGGCGGCACAGCTCGTCGTAAGCGGGGGTGGTGCTCATCGGTGTTCGGTGGGTAGCGGTCGGCACATTGTCAGGGATTCGGGAAGACCCAGAGCAGGGCCGCCGTCATGCACAGATAACGGGCGAACTTGCCGAGGGCCATATAGAGCACGCAGGGCCAGAAGGGCAGGCGCAGCCAGCCCGCCAGCGCACACAGCGGGTCGCCCACCACGGGCAGCCAGCTCAGCAGGCAGGCCTTGGGGCCGAAGCGCTGCAGCCATTGCAGCAGGCGGCGCTCGCGCGGCGGGTGCTGCGCGGCGCGCTCATAAAGCCGCTCCGCGCCGTAGCCCATCCACCAGCTGATGGCGCCGCCCAGGGTGTTGCCGGCCGTGGCCACCAGCACGGCGGGCCAGAACAGCTCGGGGTTGAGCTTGATCAGGCCGAAGACCGCGGGCTCCGAGCCCAGGGGCAGCAAGGTGGCCGAGATCAGGGCGACGATGAAGACGGCGGGCAGCCCCAGCTGGGGCAGGGCCAGCCATGCCAGCAGGGCGTTGATCAGGTCTTGCAGCCAGGTTTCCATGGCCGGCATTATGCGAACACGGGCGACTGGCGGACGCGACCGCGCCCGGGGCCGTGAAAGCCCGCTTGCCCGGGCCGCCCCGGGCCGTGCAGACTCGGGCCCGGTCCACCGCTGCGGCAGCGGCTTGCAGCGGGTCGGTCCGCCCTTGAGGAAAGCGATGGCGACGAACTCCCTCATGCGGAGCCCCGACACGGGGCTCGGCGGCAAGACCTGGCACCCGCAGCGGCGGGTGCTGGCGGCGCTCTTGCCGGCCCTGGTGATGCTGGCCGCCCCGGCCGCACTGGCCCAGGAGAGCTGCCGCCAGCTGGTGGCCTCGGGCAACCCCCAGTACCCGCCCTATCTCTGGCGCGACGCCGAGAACCAGGGCCGCCTGATCGGCGCCAATGCCGAGATGCTGGCCTGGCTGTCCAAGGAGCTGAACGTGCCCATCGAGGCCCGCTATATCGGCCCCTGGGGCCGGGTGCAGGAGGAGGCGCGGGCCGGCCATATCGACCTGATCGCGGGCGCCTTCTTCACCCTGCCGCGCACCGAGTACATGGACTACTTCCACCCGCCGCTGCGCGAAACCCGCTCCGTGGTCTGGGTGCGGCAGGAGGCCCGCCTCAACTACCGGCGCTGGGGCGATCTGGCCGGGCTGCAGGGCGTGACCGTGATCAACAACAGCTTCGGCGAGGAGTTCGACCGCTACGCCCGCGAGAACCTGCGCATCGCCCAGGTGGCCAGCGTGGAGCAGGCGCTGCAGATGCTGCAGCGCGCGCGAGCCGACTACCTGATCTACGAGGACAGCCCGGCCGAGGCCTATCTGGCCCGGCTCAATCTCGGCGGACTGCGCGCCCTGACGCCGGCCGTGGCCAACGAGAACCTCTACCTCACCCTCTCCCACCGCTCGGCTTGCAACACGCCCGAACTGCGCGGCCGCCTGGCGCGCGCCATGTACAAGCTGGCCCGCCAGGGCCTGATGAACGGCTGGGTGGAGAAGGGCATCCAGCTCTGGAAGCGCCAGAGCGGCTGAGCGCGGCCCGGCCGCTTGGGCGCTGCGCTGTCACTTGAGCCCGGGGCAGCGGGGGCTGCCGACACGGGCGGAGGCTATAATCCTGCCTCTTTTTTCAGCAAAACCCCTCCCCCCCCCATTCCCATGTTCATCGGCCCCCATGAGCTGCCGAATCGCCTCTTCGTGGCGCCGATGGCCGGCGTCACCGACCGGCCGTTCCGCCAGTTGTGCAAGCGCCTGGGGGCGGGCTATGCGGTCTCCGAGATGGTGACCTCGCGCAAGGACCTCTGGAACAGCCTCAAGACCTCGCGCCGGGCCAACCATGAGGGCGAAACCGCGCCCATCGCGGTGCAGATCGCCGGCACCGAGGCCGCCATGATGGCCGAGGCCACGGTCTACAACATCCAGCGCGGCGCCCAGATCATCGACATCAATATGGGCTGCCCGGCCAAGAAGGTCTGCAACAAATGGGCGGGTTCGGCCCTGATGCAGGATGAGCCCCTGGCCCTGGAGATCATCGAAGCCGTGGTGGAGGCCGCGCGCCCGCATGGCGTGCCGGTGACGCTGAAGATGCGCACCGGCTGGTGCGAGGCCGAGAAGAACGCCGTGGCCCTGGCGCGGCGCGCCGAGGCCGCCGGTGTGGCCATGGTGACGGTGCATGGCCGCACCCGCGAGCAGGGCTACAAGGGCTTTGCCGAGTACGACACCATCCGCGCAGTGAAGGCCGCGCTGAGCATTCCCGTGGTCGCCAACGGCGATATCGACAGCCCGGCCAAGGCCCGCGAGGTGCTGACCTACACCGGGGCGGACGCCCTCATGGTGGGCCGCGCCGCCCAGGGCCGGCCCTGGATCTTTCGCGAGATCGCGCATTTCCTGGCCACCGGCGAGGAGCTGCCCGCGCCGCCGGTGCTGCAGGCGCGCGACTGGCTGATCGAACATCTGCACGATCACTACAGCCTCTACGGCGCGCTGACCGGCATGCGCAGCGCCCGCAAGCACATCGGCTGGGCGGTGCGCGCCTTGCCCGGCGGGGAGGATTTCCGCCAAAGCATGAATCTGCTGGACAGCTGCGAGGCCCAGGTGGCCGCGCTGGGCGAGTTTTTCCAGACCCTGGCCGATCAGCACGAGCGGCTGCCCTACCTGCCCGCGCAGGACGCAGCCAACGACGAAGACCAAGAAGAAAGCGCAAGGTTGACGGCATGACGCCCAAGCCCATCGACACCGTGGTTCGCGAGAACCTCGAAGCCTATTTCCATGACCTCGACGGCGAGGAGCCGCACTCCATGCACGAGATGCTGATCAAGCTGGTGGAGAAGCCCCTGCTGGAGGTCGTGATGCAGCGCACCGGCGGCAACCAGAGCAAGGCCGCCGACTGGCTGGGCATCAACCGCAACACCCTGCGCCGCAAGCTCAGCGACCACAAGCTGCTCTGAGTGCCGCGCCCCGCCCTCTTTCCCCCGATCTACCCAAACTGCCAGGCCCAGCCATGCCCCAACTGACCGCCCTGCTCTCCGTGTCCGACAAGACCGGCATCGTCGAATTCGCCCAAGCCCTGCACGGCCTGGGCGTCAAGCTGCTGTCCACCGGCGGTACCGCCAAGCTGCTGGCCGATGCCGGCCTGCCGGTCACCGAGGTGGCCCAGCACACCGGCTTCCCGGAGATGCTGGACGGCCGGGTCAAGACCCTGCACCCCATGATCCACGGCGGCCTGCTGGCCCGCGGTGATCTGCCCGAGCATGTGGCTGCCATGCAGCAGCACGGCATCAGCCGCATCGACATCCTGGCGGTCAACCTCTATCCCTTCGAAGCCACCGTGGCCAAGCCCGGCTGCACCCTGGAAGACGCGATCGAGAACATCGACATCGGCGGCCCGGCCATGGTGCGCAGCGCCGCCAAGAACTGGGGCGATGTCACCGTGCTGACCGACGCCTCGCAGTACGCCGGTGTGCTGGAAGAGCTCAAGGCCAGCGGCAAGACCAGCGACAAGACCCGCTTCGCCTGCAGCGTGGCCGCCTTCAACCGCATCGCCCAGTACGACGCGGCCATCAGCAACTACCTCAGCGCCCGCCTGGAAGACGGCACGCTGTCGGACTTCCCCGGCCAGCTCAACAGCAGCTTCATCAAGGTGCAGGACCTGCGCTACGGCGAGAACTCGCACCAGAGCGCCGCGCTCTACCGCGACCTGCACCCCGCCCCCGGCTCCCTGGTCACCGCCAAGCAGCTGCAGGGCAAGGAGCTGAGCTACAACAATATCGCCGACGCCGATGCCGCCTGGGAATGCGTCAAGAGCTTCGAGGCCCCGGCCTGCGTGATCATCAAGCACGCCAACCCCTGCGGCGTGGCCGTGGCGGCCAGCCCGGTGGAGGCCTATGCCAAGGCCTTCAAGACCGACCCCACCAGCGCCTTCGGCGGCATCATCGCCTTCAACCGTGAGGTGGATGGCGCCGCGGCCGAGGCCGTGTCCAAGCAGTTCGTCGAGGTGCTGATGGCCCCTGCCTTCAGCGCCCAGGCCCTGGAGATCTTCAAGAGCAAGGTCAATGTGCGCCTGCTGCAGATCGATCTGCCGCCCGGCGGCGCCACGCCCTGGGCCCAGGGCCGCAACGCCCAGGACGTGAAGCGCGTGGGCTCAGGCCTGCTGGTGCAGAGCGCCGACAACCACTTCCTGAAGAAGGAAGACCTCAAGATCGTCACCCAGCTGCAGCCCACGGCCCAGCAGATCGAAGACCTGATGTTCGCCTGGACCGTGGCCCAGTACGTCAAGAGCAATGCCATCGTCTTCTGCGGCGGCGGCATGACCCTGGGCGTGGGCGCCGGCCAGATGAGCCGTGTGGACTCCACCAAGATCGCCGCCATCAAGGCCGCCAACGCCGGCCTCGCGCTGACGGGCTCGGCCGTGGCCAGCGATGCCTTCTTCCCCTTCCGTGATGGCCTGGACGTGCTGGCCGACGCCGGCGCCTCCTGCGTGATCCAGCCCGGCGGCTCCATGCGCGACGCCGAGGTGATCGCCGCCGCCGACGAACGCGGCATCGCCATGGTCTTCACCGGCGTGCGCCACTTCCGTCACTGATCGCGGCAAGGCGCTCAGCCCACAAGCCCACAAGCCCGCGGCCTCGCCCGCGGGCTTTTTTCTTGCTGCCCGCGTCAACAAAACGCGAGTCGCGAGAGGCTGGTGCCCCGGCGCCCCTTACTCCAGCTTCAACATCTGCCGCGCCTGGGCCAGTTCCTGCGTCACCAGGCTGTCGATCTGGTGTTCGCGGCGCATGCGCGCGATGCTGTCGTCAAAGCGCTGCAACAGGGCCGAGGCCTGCAGGCGCTTGGGCACGGCCAGGGCAATGCCGATGGAAATCAGGGGGCGCGGCTGCACCGTGATGCCCGCCAGGCTGGGCTCGGCCAGCAGCATGCGGCCGGCCATCTCGGTGGCCACCACCGCGTCCAGGCGGCTGCGCCGGAGCTTGGCAAAGTTCTTGGCATCGGTTTCCACCTCCTCGGCCAGAAACCACTGGGCGGCACGGGCCTTGTCAAAGGCCTCGCCATAGGACCAGCCGCGCAGCACGCCCACGCGCAGGCCGCGCAGGCCCTCGATGCCGCTTGCAGCATTGCTGCCGGCGAGCTGGTAGAGATGGAGATGCTCGGTGAAGTAGTCGGCGCTGTAGTCCGCCACCGCCAGGCGCTCCGGATTGCGCACCACCGCCCCCGCGCCCTGCTGGCCCGCCATCAGGCCGGCGATCAGGCGCTTGAAGGGTTCGGCATGCAGCTGCACTGACTCGCCCATCAGGGCAAAGGCGCGGCGCACGATGGCCGGATAGATGCCCGCGGCCACACCATGCTCCAGCGCATACATGGTGGGCAGGCTGCTGGCATCGAAGCCCACACGCAGCGGGGCCGGCTCCCCCGGCAGCTGGGCCCAGGCCGGCGCCCAGCACAAGGCGGGCAGGGCCAAACGCAGACGAGCTCTCATGGACCTCCCCTCCAGATCAAGCTCTTAGCGGCCCGATCCTAGCCAAAGCGCGCCGCCACGACCATCCCAGACACGCCCTGTCCCCGGCGCGACACCGGCTAGAGCCTTGCCTCTATCCCAGGGCCGGCTCTGTTGGCAGCACCGGCTGCTGCGGTTAGCCTGGGACGAGAACAAGCGAGGAGACCTCTTGGACCACAGCCTTGACGCCCACCTGCGACTGCTGCTGGAGCAGCAGCGGCGCGCCTTCCTGGCCGAGCCCCTGCCCAGCCTGGCCCAGCGGCGCGAGCGCGTGGCGCGCGTGCTGCGCATGAGCCGCGAGCACGCGGACGCCATCGCCGCGGCCATCGGCCAGGACTTCGGACATCGCGCGCCGCAGGAAACCGCGCTGGCCGACCTCTTCACCGTGCAGACCGCGGCCCGCCACACCCTGCGCCATCTGCGCGCCTGGATGCGCCCGCGCCGCATGCCCACGGCCCTGCACTTCTGGCCCGGGCGCAACCGCCTGCTGCCCCAGCCCCTGGGCGTGGTGGGCGTGATCGCGCCCTGGAACTACCCCTGGCAGCTGGCCCTGAGCCCGGCCCTGGCGGCCCTGGCCGCGGGCAACCGCGTGCTGATCAAGCCTTCGGAGCTCACGCCCGCCACCTCGGCCCTGATGGCCCGCCTGGTGGGCGAGTATTTCGCGCCCGAGGAGATGCAGGTGGTGACCGGCGGCGCCGAGGTGGCGCGCGCCTTCGCCGCCCTGCCCTTCGACCATCTCTTCTTCACCGGCTCCACCGCGGTGGGTCGCCTGGTGGCCCAGGCCGCAGCCCCCAACCTCACGCCCGTGACCCTGGAGCTGGGCGGCAAGTCGCCGGTGATCGTGCACGCCAGCGCCGACCTGGCCCGGGTGGCCGAGCGTCTGGCCTATGCCAAGCTGCTCAATGCGGGCCAGACCTGCATCGCCCCCGACTATGTGCTGGCCCCGCACGGCCTGGTCGAGCCCCTGGCGCAGGCGGTGCTGGCCGCCATGCGCCGGCTCTATCCGCGCATTGCCGGCAACCCCGACTACAGCAGCATCGTCAACACCCGGCACCACGCGCGCCTGCAAGGCCTGCTGGACGAGGCGCGCACGCGCGGCGCCCGCCTGCTGCCCAGCCATGCGGACCAGCCCGAGGATCGGCGCCTGGTGCCGCATCTGCTGCTGGACGTGGACGAGGACATGGCCGTGATGCGCGAGGAGATCTTCGGCCCCCTGCTGCCCATCGTCGGCTGCGAGGATCTGGACGAGGCCCTGCGCTTCGTGCAGCGCCGCGACCGCCCGCTGGCGCTCTACTTCTTCGGCCAGGACGCCGCGGCGCGCGAGCGCGTGCTGCGCGAGACGCATGCGGGCGGGGTCACGGTCAACGACTGCCTCTGGCATATCGGCCAGGAGGACCAGCCCTTTGGCGGCGTGGGTGCCAGCGGCCAGGGCGCCTATCACGGGCGCTGGGGCTTCGAGCGCTTCAGCCATCTCAAGCCGATCTTCCTGCAGCCGCGCTGGGCCGGCACGCGGCTCTTCCAGCCGCCCTACGGGCGTGTCTTCGAAAGCCTGCTGGGCCTGCTGCGCCGTCTGGCGGGATGAGCGCCATGAACTCTGCCCAGGCGCTGCTCGGCAGCGATTGCGACTACCTGATCGTCGGCGGCGGCTCGGCCGGTGCGGCCCTGGCCGGTCGCCTCAGCGAAGACCCGAACTGCCGCGTCACCCTGATCGAAGCCGGCGGCGCAGGCGACAATTGGGTGGTCAAGACGCCTTTTGCCGGCGTGCTGCAGATCCCCAGCAAGCTCAACAACTGGGCCTTCGAGACCGTGCCCCAGGCCGGCCTCAACGGCCGGCGCGGCTACCAGCCGCGCGGCAAGGTGCTGGGTGGCTCCTCGGCCATCAATGCCATGGTCTATATCCGCGGCCACCGCAGCGACTACGACGCCTGGGCCGCGGCCGGCAATCCGGGCTGGGGCTTCGACGACCTGCTGCCCTACTTCATCCGCTCGGAGCACAACAACCGCCTGGGCGCGCCCTGGCATGGGCAGGCGGGGCCTTTGCGCGTCAGCGATCTGAGCACGGACAGCCCGCTGCACGCCGCCTGGCTCGAGGCCGCCCGCCACTGCGGCCATCCGGTGCTGGATGATTTCAACGGCCCCAGCATGGAGGGCCTGGGCGTCTACCAGGTGACCCAGCACGAGGGCGAGCGCTGGAGCGCGGCGCGCGCCTACCTGCACCCGCACCGGGGTCGCCGACCCAATCTGCAGCTGCTCACCCAGACCCGCGTGCTGCGCGTGCTGCTGGAGGGCCGGCGCGCCGTGGGCCTGGAGGTGCAGGACGCTGGCGGCCAGCGCCGTACGCTGCGCGCCGCGCGCGAAGTGGTGCTCAGCGCCGGTGCCCTGCAGTCGCCCCAGCTGCTGATGCTCTCGGGCATCGGCGATGGCGAGGCCCTGCAGCGCCTGGGCATTGCCGTGGCCCATCATCTGCCCGGCGTGGGCCGCAATCTGCACGACCACCCGGACTTCGTCTTCGGCTACCTCTCCAAGAGTCTGGACACGGTGGGCATCTCCGCGCGCGGCGGCTGGCGCCTGCTGCAGTCCCTGGCCCGCTACCGGCGCGAGCGCCGCGGCATGCTGAGCACCAATTTCGCCGAGTGCGGCGGCTTTCTGAGCACCCGCGAGGGCCTGCCCGCGCCCAATATGCAGCTGCACTTTGTGGTGGCCCTGGTGCAGGACCATGCGCGGCGCCTGGGCCTGGGGCACGGCCTGTCCTGCCATGTCTGCCTGCTGCGCCCGCGCAGCCGCGGCAGCCTGAGCCTGGCCAGCGCCGATCCGCTGGCCGCGCCCCTGATCGACCCGGCCTTTCTGCAGCACCCCGAGGATGTGCGCGAGCTGGCCGAGGGCTACCGCCTGACCCGTGATCTGATGCGCGCCCCCAGCCTCAAGGCCTTCTGGACCCATGAGATCTGGAGCCGCGAGGCCGAGAGCGAGGCCCAGATAGAGGCCTTGCTGCGCCAGCGCGTGGACACGGTCTACCACCCCGTGGGCAGCTGCAAGATGGGCCCGGCCGGGCGCGACCCGCTGGCCGTGGTGGACGCCGAGCTGCGCGTGCACGGCATCGAGGGCCTGCGCGTGGTGGACGCCTCGGTCATGCCCCAGGTGGTGAGCGGCAACACCAATGCACCCAGCATCGTGATCGGCGAGAAGGCGGCCGATCTGATGCGCGCTACGCGCACAAGCGCCTGAGCGACGCGCGCAGGCGTGGCAGCCTTGCCACGGCCGGCTGTGCAGGAATGCACGCCGGCCACAGCACTTGTCGCCGAGGCAGGGGACCCGCTTGATAAATGGCAAGGGCGACACCGGGCGGGGCCCTAGGCTGGTGGCTGTTGTCACAAGACCTGACCCCGCAGCATGAGCCACCCCTCCCCGCAGCTCCGCGCCGACCAAGGATTCTTTGCCTACCATGGCGTCTGGGCCCCCGGCATCCGCCTGTTCCGCAATCTGCGCTTTGCCAGCAAGGCCCTGCTTATCTCGGCCTGCTTCGCCCTGCCCATGGTCGCCCTGATCCTGTGGCAGCTGCTCAGCGCCGCCGAGGACGGTCTGCAGGCTCGCAAGGATGCGGTGCGCCAGCATGTGGAGGTGGCGCACGGCCTGCTGCGCTGGGCCCACGGCCTCGAACAGGGCGGGATGCCCCGCGAGGAAGCACAGGCCCTGGCCCGCAAGGCTGTGGCCACATTGCGCTACGAGGGCCAGGAATACTTCTGGATCAACGATATGCAGCCGCGGGTCATCATGCACCCGACCAAGCCCGAACTCGAAGGCAAGGACGCGGCCGACATCAAGGACCCGAACGGCCTGCGCCTGTTCCAGGCCTTTGCCGACCTGGTGCGCAAGCAGGGCCAGGGCTATGTGGACTACCAGTGGCCGCGCCCGGGCAGCCAGCAGCCGGTGGACAAGGTCTCCTACGTCAAGGGCTTCGAGCCCTGGGGCTGGGTGATCGGATCGGGCCTGTACATCGACGATCTGCTGGCCCAGGAGCACGCTCACGAGCTGCGCGTGGGCTTGGTCGTGGGCCTGGCCCTGCTGGTGGCAGCCTACTTCTTCATGAGCTTCTTCAAGGTGATGGAAGGCGGTCTGAACGAAACCCGCCGCCATCTCCACGCCATGACCGAAGGCGACCTCACCACCTCGCCCTCGCCCTGGGGCCATGACGAGGCTGCGCAGCTGATGCGCGACCTCAGCGCCATGCAGGAATCGCTGCGCCAGATGGTGATGCGCGTACGGCGGTCCAGCGACGAGATCGTGCACAGCAGCGACGAGATCGCCAGCGGCGCCATGGACCTCTCGGCCCGCACCGAGCAGGCCGCCGCGAGCCTGGAGGAATCGGCCTCCTCGATGGAGGAGATCGGCGCCACCGTGCGCACCAGTGCCGAACACACCCAGGAAGCCTCGGCCCTGGCGCGCGGCAATGCCCAGACTGCCAGCGACGGCGGGCGCGTGATGCAGGAGGTGGTGCAGACCATGGAAGGTATACGCGGCGCCTCGACCCGCATTGCCGACATCATCGGCACCATCGACGGCATCGCCTTCCAGACCAATATCCTGGCGTTGAATGCCGCCGTGGAAGCAGCGCGCGCTGGCGAGCAGGGGCGCGGCTTCGCCGTGGTGGCTGGCGAGGTTCGCATGCTGGCCCAGCGCAGCGCCGAAGCCGCACGCGAGATCAAGGCCCTGATCGTCGGCAGCGTGGAGCAGGTGGAGGGCGGCACTCAGATCGTGCAGCGTGCCGGCCAGACCATTGCCCAGATCGTCTCGGGCTCGCAGCGTGTGGACCAGTTGCTGGGCGAGGTGTCCACCGGTGCCCGCGAGCAGAGCCTGGGCATCGCCCAGATCGGTCAGGCCGTGCAGGAGCTGGACCGCAACACCCAGCAGAACGCCGCCCTGGTGGAGCAGACGGCCGCGGCCGCGGCTTCCATGAAACAGCAGGCCGATGCCCTGGCGGCCGAGGTGGCGCGCTTCCGCCTGCCGGCCGGCCTGGCCCTGCAGGAGACCGACGCCGGCAACGTCATAGACACTGGCTTCGACTTCGACAGCGCCATCCGCGCCCACCGCGACTGGAAGGTGAAGCTGCGTCAGGCCATTGCCGAACACGGCCGCCTGGATGCCGAGACAATCTGCCGCGACGACCACTGCCCGCTGGGCCGCTGGCTGCATGGCGATGGCGGCCGGCGCTGGAGCAGCCGCCCCAGTTTCAGCACGCTGCTGGGCAAGCATGCCGAGTTCCATCGCACGGCCGGTGAGGTGGCCCGCCGCATCAATGGCGGGCAGTACGAGCAGGCCGAGCGCCTGATCGGCGCTGGTTCGGCCTTCGCCCGGATTTCGAGCGAGGTCTCTACCTTGCTGACTCAGGCCAAGCGCGGGCTCTGAAGCGACTTCGGGCGCGGGATAATCCCGCCCCATGTCTTTCGCCGAACTCACCGGCCTGTTCCTGGCCTGGCTGGCGCGCCTCATCACGGGTGCACAGGGCCACTGGAAAGGCTGTCCGCCGACCGCGGAACAGCGCATCTACTTCGCCAATCACCAGAGCCACTTCGACTGGGTGCTGATCTGGGCCGCCCTGCCGGCCGAGTTGCGCGCGCGCACCCGGCCCATTGCCGCGCGCGACTACTGGACCGCCAGCCGCCTGCGCGCCTGGCTGACCGGCGCGGTGTTCAATGCCATCTATGTCTCGCGCACCCGCAGCACGCCCGACGAGGACCCGCTGGAGCCCCTGATCGAGGCCCTGGGCAACGGCGACTCCCTGGTGATCTTTCCCGAGGGCACGCGCTCCAACAAGGGCGATCCCCAGGCCTTCAAGGCCGGCCTCTTCCACCTGGCCCAGCAGTTCCCGCAGGTGCAGCTGATCCCCACCTGGATCGACAATGTGCAGCGTGTGATGCCCAAGGGCGAGGTCGTGCCTGTGCCCATCCTGTGCACCGTGACCTTTGGCGAACCGGTGCAGCTGCAGCCGGGCGAGGACAAGCGTGAATTCCTGGAACGCGCCCGTGCGGCGGTGATGGCCCAGCGGCCGGTGCAGGAGCCGGCATGAGCCCCCGCACGGCCGCCCCGAAAGGGGCTCGCACCGTAGTGCGCAGCACGGAGGCTCGCCCATGAGGTCCCTGCGCATGATGAGCGCCTCCGACCAGGTGGGCCTGCTCTTTCTCATCCTCTTCGGCCTGCTGGCCCTGATCACCCTGGGCGGCTTTCTGTACTCGCTGCGCCAGGGCGAGGAGGGTCGCAGCCAGAGCTCGCGCGACAACTGGCGCCAGTTCCGCCGTGACCTCAAGGCCATCTGGATCGGTTCGGGCCTGTTCTGGGTGGCCTGGGTCTCGGGGCCGCTGGGGGCCACGGTGCTCTTCGGCATCCTGTCCTTCCTGGCCCTGCGCGAGTTCATCACCCTGATGCACACGCGCCGCGGCGACCACCGCAGCCTGATCCTGGCCTTCTTCGCCATCCTGCCCTTGCAGTACCTGCTGGTGGGCCTGCGCCAGTTCGACATCTTCAGCGTGCTGATCCCGGTGTACGGCTTCGTGGCCATTCCGGTGGCCAGCGCCCTGGCCGGCGACCCGCAGCGCTTTCTGGAGCGCAATGCCAAGATCCAGTGGGGCATCATGGTCTGCGTCTACGGCCTCTCGCATGCCCCGGCCCTGCTGCTGCTGGACTTCCCGGGCTTCAAGGGCCGCGGCGCCTTCCTGCTCTTCTTCATGGTATTCGTGGTGGGCATCGGTCAGATCGTGCAGGAGGTGGCCAGCCGCTCCCTGCGCCGCCGCCCGGTAGCACGGCACATCAGTCGCAGCTTCTCGCTGCGCGCCTGGTGGCTGGGCCTGCTGGCCGCCGCGGTGGCCGGCACCCTGATGTACTGGATCACGCCCTTCAAGGCCGGTCAGGCCCTGGTGATGGCCGTGATCGCCACCGCCGCCGGCACCATGGGCGGCCTGGTGATGAAGGCGCTCAAGCGTGACGCCGGCGTGATCTACTGGGGCAACCGCAGCTCCATCACCGGCGCCGTGGGCCTGCTGGACCGCATCGCCGTGCTCTGCTTCGCCGCGCCGGTGTTCTTCCACTCGGTCCGCTGGTATTTCAGGATCGAACTCTGAGGCTCCACCCATGCGCATCCTCGGCATCGACCCCGGCTTGCAGACCACCGGCTTTAGCTCCGGCCCGGCGCTGAAGCGCCTTCACATCCGCATTGCGGATGTGAGCCTGCGCAGAACCCCTATCAGCGCCAACAACCCCTGAGGTCTTAGCCCATGCGTATCCTCGGTATTGACCCCGGCTTGCAGACCACGGGGTTTGGCGTGATCGAGGCCGACGGCCCGCGTCTGTCCTATGTGGCCAGCGGCACCATCAAGACCACCGGGGCCCAGGGCGCCGAGATCGGCGACCTGCCCGGGCGGCTGAAGATCCTGTTCGACGGCATCCGCGAGGTGCATGCCCGCTACCAGCCGCAGTGCGCGGCGGTGGAGATCGTGTTCGTGAACGTCAACCCGCAGTCCACCCTGCTGCTGGGTCAGGCGCGCGGCGCGGCGCTCACGGCCCTGGTCTCCTGCGATCTGCCGGTGAGCGAGTACACCGCCCTGCAGATGAAGAAGGCCATCGTGGGCCATGGCCACGCCAAGAAGGAGCAGATCCAGCTGATGGTGCAGCGCCTGCTCAACCTGCCCGGCGAGCCCGGCAAGGACGCGGCCGACGCCCTGGGCATCGCCATCATGCATGCGCATGCACGCGTGTCCTTCGAAGCCATGAGCAAGAGCGCCACCCTGCAGCGCAAGCAGCACGCGCAGTTCCGCGGCGGGCGCACCTACTGACGCGCAAGCGCCGGCTAGGGTGCCAGCAGGCCGGCCGCGCAGCCACCTCGTCTTCGCGCCGGCAGGACCAGCCAGGCGCCGCTGGCATAGAGCGCGGGCACGAATCCCGGCGCGTCACCGCGCAAGACCACAAAGCCACGGCTGCCCGCGTCGACGAGGGACACCGGCGCGGCGGCGAGCACCTCCGCCATGCGGTCCGGCGGCGCCCAGGCCAGCACCGCGTCGGAGCTTCGCGACCCGAAGGCCGTGGCCGACAGCAGGGCCATCCACAAGCCCAGGACAAGCCCCCCGAGGACGAACAGCCGCGGCAGCCTAGAAGTCATACACATGCTCCAGCTCGCCGCCCAGGGCCGCGAGTTCGCGCACCAGCGCAGCCAGGTCACGGACCTTCACCAGCTGTCCATCGCGCCGCCAGTGCGGGCGCGCCGCCACCGGCGCGGTGATCAGGGGCGGCACACGCCATGCCGGCACCTGCGGCGGCAGAAGCAGGGTGACGAAGACATCGTCATTGCCCGCGATCTCGACGAATTCCCCCCCGCCCAGCGCCAGACGCTGCAGGATGTGGGTGAAGTCCCGGTACCGCGGCGTCTCGATGATCTGCAGCCCGCCCGGGAGCGTGTCGATCAGCAGGAGCTCGGGCTCCGCGGCCAGCGCCTCGCCATCGATCCCCCGCAGCACGCTGCGGATTCGCCGCGGCGCCGGATCCATGCCCGCGAGTGCGGCGATGGCCTTCGAGTACAGCGCCTTGACCCCGAACTCCAGGCTGAAGGAGAGCCGGCGCTCCAGCTTGCGGACGAAATTCCCCTCGGTCCAGGGAACCTGGCTCCAGAAGGCGCGCAGTTTCTCGCCGAAGGGATAGGCGTACCAGGGCGACTGGACCAGGAACACGGCGTAGTCATCGGCCAGGGCGCGGGCAAAGCGGTCTTCGGGCGTCGCCGCGTGGCCGCTGATCACCTCCGTGAGCCAGCCCAGGGTCTGCTCATAAGCGCCCTTCACCAGCATCTCGACCGAGAAGCTGACGCCAATGGTGTAGAGCATGGCCTTGGAATCGCCGGTGATCTCCCCCTGCGCCGAGGCATGCCGGGTCATCACGCAGAGATTCGACCAATACCTGTTGATGCTCGCCAGATAGGGAAAGGCCGCCTCCCCTTGCGCATGCGCCACCGCGGCGTAGTCCTCGTACACATGGACGATCAACCACTCCGGATAGGTCACATAGGTGTTGGTCTCGGGCCGGCGATGTTCGGCCTCCAGCAGGGGCTGGTAGCTCGCCGCGGAGGCGGCGCGGCCCGCCATGCAGCTCGTCTCGATCCAGGCAATGGGCGCCAGCAGGGCCAGGAGGCCCACCACAAGCACCAGCAGGAGCAGGCGCCCGAGTCCGCGCCTAGACATGGCGGCGCCCGAACACAAAGCCCAGGTAGACCGCGAAGCCGCCGAGGGCGATGTGCGGGAGGTTGGCAAGAAGCTTGAACTGCCAGGACAGCGGCTGCACGCCGTACACCAGGATGGCCAGATCCAGATAGCCCGATCCCGTGGCCAGCCCCAGCAGCCCGTCCAGCAGGTAGAGGGTGCCGAAGATCTTGAAGTAGGCGATGCACGCCCGCGTGGAAAGCCAGGCCGCGATGCCGGCCCAGGCCGCCGAGCCGAAGTGCAGCAGATCGTCGTAGAGGTCGAGCGCGAAAACACCGAAGACACGCCCTTCAGCGTCGGTGAGGCCCGGGATGTAGTTGAGTGCCGTCACCAGGCCCAGAACCAGGGCATAGGCGAGCGCGAAGAGTCGGATGGCATTCATGACTTGCAATCAGGCGGCGAGGTAGTTGTCCCACAGCGCATTGCGAAACAGCAGGCCCGGGTCGTAATGGCGCTTGCGCTCCGCGAAGCGCTGGGCGCCCGGGTAGATGCGATGGAACTGGTCGGGGCGCGCATGCAGTCTGTAGGGCAGGTAGTAGCTGCCGCCCAGGGCCGACACCTTGTCGATGAGGGCCTCGGTCAAGAGCATCATGTCCGCCTCGCCCTCCGGGCTCATGGCCTGCGAGAAGGACATCACGGCCGCAATGCGCTCGGTGGGCGCATAGGCCAGCACGCTGGTGGTGTCCTGGGCGACATAGCGCAGGGTCACGTTCAGAAACTCGGCCTTGGCCCTGGGGATGAGCTGCCGGCATGCCGCGAGAAATTCATTGAAGCGGGCGGGCGGCACAAAATACTCGTGAAGGATGTCGGTGCGCCCCGCGGGCGAGCTGCCCAGATTGGACACGGGCTCGTTCAGCAGCGTGTTGCGCGTCGCGATGCCGGAGCCCAGGCGCGGCGCGCCCTGCGTCTCGGCAAGCCAGCGCGCCCGCTTGGCCGGCTCGGACCCGATCTGAGAGCGGTAGACGGAGCGCGTCAGGCCGGTCAGGGCACCATGGCGGGCCACCGGCGGCAGGCCCGCGGCCGGCGTCGGCTCGGCGCGGTAGCTCACCAGCAAGGCTTCGGTGAAGAAGTCCTTGCGCGCGACATTCAGGCGGCCGTACATCATCTTGACGGTCGGGGCCTCGGCGAGTCGTTTCATGAAGCGCTCGGCGAGGGCCTCGGCGCCCATGCGCTCGTACTCGGGCCGCATCAGGGTGTTGGGCACCATGTCGACCTCCAGGTCCAGGACGATGCCCAGCAGCCCGTAGCCCCCCATGGCCAGACCGAACAGCTCGGCGTTCTCGGTCCGGGAGCAGCTCACGATGGATCCGTCCGCCAGCATCAGCCGGATGGCACGCACCACGGACCCGAACGGGCCGTAGGCGACGGGCCATCCATGCGCGCCCACCGAGAAGGTGGAGGCCACGGCAAAGTCGCTGTTCGACTGCATGACGGCCGGCGATTGGTGGAGGGGGTCGAGCACCTGGATCACCTCGTGCCAGCGCGTCCCCGCCTGGACACGAAACACGCGGGCCGCCGTGTCCGGTTCGCACTTCGGCGCGGCAAAGGTGATGGCGGTGCCGTTGCGCGCCAGGCTCTGCCCGCCCATGGAATGTCGTGCCGCTCCCACGACCACGGGGCGCCCCTGGCTGGCCGCCGCCTTGAGTTCGGCGCGCAAGGCCGCAATGAGCTGCTCTTCGCTGTCCTGCCGCAAGACCCGGTGGCTGAACACCGGTGTGGGCGACAGGCCGCTCGCGTCGTTCATGACGATGCGCTGCTGGGCCCGGACCGCGCCCGGCAACGAGGCCCCGAGGGCCATGGCCGATGAAGTCAGGACGAGCTTGCGGCGCTGCTGATCAGTCATTCTTCCTCCCCTTTGTCGAGGCTCATGCCCTTGCTCCGAGGGCGCCATTGGAGACATCTTCGGCCGCGCCGTCGATCCCACCAAAGCGGGCCTGGCGGCGCCCGCTTACGGCCGCTGCAGCACCTCAGGCCGGATCGGCGGGAGCCAGCAGATCCAGGTGTCGCAGGCGCTCGACAAACCAGGACTGCGCCAGGCCGCTCTGCGAGCCGCGCCAGGCCACGCTGAGCTGGACCCGCGGCTTGGGAGCCGCCACGCGCAGGGCCACCAGCCGCCCCTGGGCCAGGGGCCCGGCAGCCGTCGACTCGGGCAGAAAGCCCACGCCCATGCCCGCCATCTGGGCCGCCAGCTTGGCCTGCATGCTGGACACCGTCAGCACATCGGCTGCTTGCGCGATGCCCGATGAGCGTGAGGCGGCGCCCCGCGCGGAATCTGCGACCACGACCACGCGATGGCGCCGTATCGCCGCCGGCCTCAGCGGCTGCTTCTCGCCGGCCAGCGGATGCTGCGGCGCCACCGCAAACACAAAGGGCACGGCGCCTATGGGGCGATGGACGATGTCCGAAGTGCTGCGTGACTCGACCTCGGTCACCGCCACGTCGGCGCGCTGGGCCAGCAGCGATTCCCAGACGCCACCCAGCACCTCGGTGCGCACCCGGATGCGGGTGGGATGGCCGGCCGCATAGAACTCGGCCACCGCCGCCAGCACCGTCTCCACCGGCACCAGCTCGTTGACCGAGATCGCGAGCTCGGCCTCCCAGCCCTCGCCCAGCCTGCGCACGCGCCGCTCCACCGCCTGGGCCGCGTCGAGCACCGCACGCCCCTCCTCGAGCAGCAGGCGGCCGGCGTCGGTGAGCGCGGCGCGGTGCCCGCTGCGGTCGAAGAGCTGGACGTCCAGATCGCTCTCGAGCTTCTTCACCGTGTAGGAAAGCGTCGATGTCGTGCGGTGCAGCTCGCCGGCCGCGGCCGCGAAGCTGCCGCAGCGCGCAATGGCGTCCAGCACCTGAAGTGCATCGAGAGTCAGACGAAGCATGGCCGGGGGTTCTTGTTCGAAGGCATCGATGGAGATGGCCGAATTTATCCGTTTTCATTTGGAGCGGCCGCGCTCCACCATCCGCTTCCCGATGCAGGACAGCGCTGCGCATCCCGCAGCCTGCGACCTGATTTCCTCAATCCGTTCACCCACTCAATGACCATCATCCACAAGCTCCTCCCCACCCTGCTCGCCGGCTTTGCACTGCTGTCCGGCAGCCCGGGCACCCGGGCCACGCCGGCCCCCGATGCCGAGGGCCATATTGCCCTGCACTACAGCGACGGCACCGCGCCCTCCGTCGGCCTGGAAGCCGTCAATGCCCGGCTGCGCAGCGTCGGCGTGCGCGTGAGCGAGGTGCGGATACCGGATGCAGCCCGCCCCCTGCTGCAAGCCTCCCGAAGCCGCGCCCTCAGCGACAAGGAGAACGCGGCGCTGATCGGCCACTTCCAGCTCGGCCGCAAGGAACTCGTGCAGGAGATCCAGCGCGCCGGCCGCCAGCCCGAGATGCCGCGCGGCGGCTATCTGCAGACCTCGGAGACCGGGGTCTCGCCCTACCCCAAGGTCTACGATATGAAGGCCCTCGATGCCCCCACGACCGCCTTCATCCAGCGCAAGTTCGGCCTGCTGCACGTGAACAGCTCGGAGGCCGGCGTCGGCATTGACGAGGTGATGACCATCGTCTCCGGCGGCCCCTACACCTGGTTCTTCGTGCTCCCGCAAGACGTCGTGGGCAAGCTGCGCTTCGGCAAGGTCGGCGAGCGCGGACTGGCCTGGCGCATCAGCTACCCCGGCCTGGTGCCCCATGGCGGCTTCTTCGACGCCCCCGACGGGCTGGTGGTGGCCTATGCCCATGGCCCTTCGTCCTTCGTGATGCGCTATGAGGACGCCAGCGTGGACGGCGCGGCGACGCTGAACGGCAACCCCTGGATCGACTTCGACGGCGCGCGCCCCGTGCTGCTGACGACGCCGCGCCCGCAGGCCGGCGCTCGCGCTGCCGGCCGCTGAGCCCCGGGCGCCGGCTCCCGCCCGGAGCCGGCGTACCATCGCTGCGGGCGCAAGCCTTCTTCCCCGCCACGCAAACATCCGGAGCCTCCCAGCATGTTCGGCATCTCCGACTACGGCGCCTTTGTCGCCGCCATCATCGTCTTCCTGATGATTCCCGGTCCGGGCAATCTGGCCCTGATCTCCTCCACCGGCAAGGGCGGCTTGCGCGGCGGCCTGGCCGCCACCCTGGGCGTGATCGCTGGGGACCAGGTGCTGATGTGGATGGCCGTGGCCGGCGTGGCGGCCCTGCTGGCGGCCTCGCCGCGCCTGTTTGCCGGCGTGCAGTGGCTGGGCGCGGCCTATCTGGCCTGGTTGGGCTGGCGCATGCTGCGGGCCAAGCCCGGGCAGGGACCGGTGCTGCAGATCAAGCCGCGCCACTACTTCCAGCAGGCCCTGCTGATCACCCTGCTCAACCCCAAGGCCATCGTGTTCTACATGGCCTTCTTCCCGCTCTTCGTGGACCCGGCGCGACACCAGGGCCTGCTGAGCTTTGCGGCCATGGCCGCCACCATCGCCGTGCTGACCCTGCTCTACGGCCTGGTGGTGCTCACCCTGACCCTCACCCTGGCCGAGCGCCTGCAGGCCCGGCCCCGGCTCAAGCAGCGCCTGGAGCAGTTGGCGGGCACGGTGCTGATCGGTTTCGGCATCAAGCTGGTGCTGGCGCGCTGAATATTTTTCGTCGCGCGGGGAATAAAGCCCCGCGCCCGGGTGTTCATGCCAGGTCAGCCACGATTCTGGAGCCCCCTCATGAGACCCCTGCCCGCCTCCCTCGCCCGCCTCAGCCTGGGCCTGACCCTGGCCGCCCTGCTGGGCGCCTGCGCCCAGATGCAGTCCGCTCCGCCGCCACCGGCCCAGACCCTGGACGGCGTGCTGGTGGGCCCCGGCCAGATGACGCTCTACACCTTCGAGCGCGACCAGGCCGGCGCCGGCAAGAGCGTTTGCAACGGCCCCTGCGCCGCCAACTGGCCGCCCCTGATGGCCCAGGCCACAGACCAGCCCAAGGGCGACTGGAGCATCGTCATGCGCGATGACGGCAGTCGCCAATGGGCTTACAAGGGCCGACCGCTGTACCGCTGGATCAAGGACCAGAAGCCCGGCGACCGCACGGGCGACGGCGTGAACCAGGTCTGGAAGACCGCCAAGCCCTGAGGCCCCTGACCCATGCTGCTGGACGAGGCCCTGCCGCATCTGCCCCGCCTGCGCCGCCACGCGCGGCTGCTGACGGGTGATGCGGCCCGGGCCGACGATCTGCTGCAGGACACGCTGGAGCGCGCCCTGCTCAAGGCCGCCCTGTGGCGCCCCGAGCTGGGCGGCCCCGACCGGGGCCAGGCCTTGCGGGCCTGGCTGCTGAGCCTGATGCACCGCCTCTTCCTGAACCAGCTGCGTGCGGAGCGCCGTCATCCGCAAGAGGCCTTCGACGATGCCCTGCACGGCGGCGTGGCCGAACACGATCTGCCCCTGCGCCTGGACCTGGAGCGGGCCCTGGCCGAGCTGCCCGCCCCGGCGCGCGAGGTGCTGCTCCTGGTCTGCGTGGAGGAACTCAGCTACGAAGAGACGGCCCGGGTGCTGGACCTGCCCCTGGGCACCGTGATGTCACGCCTGGCGCGCGCCCGCGAGCGCCTGCGCCGCCTGATGTCGGATCCGGCCCCGCAGGCGGGCGCCACGGCACGGGCGCCGGCCCTGCGGGTGGTCAAGTGAGGGCCGCCAGACCATGAGCAAACAAGAGATTCATTGCATGGACGAGGCCCGGCTGCACGCCTATGTGGACGGCCGGCTGGACGCCGCCGCCGCTGCCGAGGTGGCTGCCTGGCTGGCGCTGCACCCCGATGACGCCGAACGCGTGCTGGCCTGGCGCAGCCAGCGCAGTGCCCTGCAGGGCCTGCATGCCGAGCTGCTGGACGAGCCCCTGCCCACGGACATGCTGCAGGCCCTGCGGCGCGGCGAGCGCCGCCTGAGCCTGGCCGCCAATGCGCCGCGCTGGCGCTGGCAGGCCCTGGCCGGCGTGGCCATGCTGAGCCTGGGCCTCGGCCTGGGCTGGGGCGCACGCGCCTGGCTGGCGCCGGAGGCGGCACCGCTGGCCGCCGCCCGCCCGGCTCCCGCCGTGCCAGGCTTTGTGCGCGACGCCGGCATCGCCCATGCCGTCTACCTGCCCGAGCGCCGCCACCCGGTGGAGGTGGGCGCCGAGCAGCAAGCCCATCTGGTGCAGTGGCTCAGCAAGCGCCTGGGCGAGCCTCTGCGCGTGCCGCATCTGGAGGCCCAGGGCTGGCGCCTGATGGGCGGCCGCCTGCTGCCCGCGGGCGAGGCGGTGGACGAGGGCCCGCAGCAGGCCCGCGCCCAGTTCATGTACGAGGGCGAGGGCGGCCAGCGCCTCACGCTCTATGTCTCGGTGCTAGGCCCCGGCCGGGGTCAGGACGTGCCCAGCGCCTTCCAGTTCAGCGAACCCGCTGCAGGGCAGTCACGTCGCAGCTTCTTCTGGGTGGAGGGCCGCCTGGGCTATGCCCTCACCGGCGAGCTGCCCCGCGAGGCCCTGGCCCGTCTGGGCGAGCAGGTCTATCAGCAGCTGCAGCCGGCAAGACCCGGCTCCTGAATGAGCAACGGGGCCCCGCGGGGCCCCGTTCCAGGCGCACCGGCACGCGGCCGGTGGCATGCAGCCTCAGACCGCGGCCTTGCGGCGGCGCGCGATGGCGCCCACGGCGGCCAGACCGGCCAGGCTCATCAGCCAGGTGCTGGGCTCGGGCACGGCGCTGATGCTCAGCGTACCGCTGCTGTCCGCCCCGTTGAGCGTGTAGGTGAAGTTGGACCAGCCGAAGAAGGACTGCAGGGCCAGGGTGCCGCCATTGGCGGTCTGGAAGCTGGCATTGGGACCGACCAGGGCGCCCGCCTCGAACTGCACATAGGGGTCGAAGGCCTGGGCCAGGCTGTAGCTCTGACCCATGAAGTTCAGGCTCAGCGCGCTCAGCGTGAACTGGCCGTCACCGCCGGCCGCGGCCACCAGGCTCTCGTCGAAGGAGAACTGGCCGCTCAGCGCCGGAGCGCCGGACTGCGCATCGAAGCTGCCGCTGAAGTTGTAGGTGGCGGCCTGGGCCAGGCCGGCCAGGCTCAGGGCGGCCAGGGCCAGCAGGGATTTCTTGGCAAAGTGCTTGTTCATCATCTGTTTCTCCTAGGAGCGCGGCGCGCTCATCAGAACTTGAAGCTGGAGGCGTTGAGGGCCGAGCAGGCCACGCCCTTGAGCTGAACCAGGGGGCGGCTCTTGGCCGGGCCGGCGGCGCCATCGGTGTCGATGCCGACCACGGCATTGGCACCCGACATGCTGCAGGTCACGAAGCCCTGGCCGATGGGGTCACCGCTGGCCACGCCGATGGACTGCAGCAGCTTGCTCAGCACCAGGCGGTCTTCGCCCACGGTGAAGTCGGTGATGGTGTCACCGGCATCCAGCAGGCTGCTGTAGACGAAGTCATCGCGACCCGCGCCGCCCGTCAGGGTGTCGGCACCGGCGCCGCCTTCGATCACGTCATCGCCCGCCGTGCCGACGAGGGTGTCGCGGCCGGCCGTGCCCTGGACGTTGTTCACCAGGTTCAGGCCCAGCACCACGGGGTCGTGGTCCGAGGAGCGGTAGGCGGTGGCGCTGTAGTAGTCGGGGCCGCAGGTGGCGCAGGCCGGCTTACGGAACTCCAGGTTGTAGTCGATGATCAGCGGCTCGTCGGCATTGATATGCCAGGGCGCTGCGCTCAGCACCTTGGCCGAGAGGCTGGGCGTGGCCAGGGCATGGTCCAGGCGGCCGGCCAGGCCGTCGAACACATAGCTGTAGGCGGCCGGGTCGAAGCGGCCTTCCTGGTCGATCACGAAGCCGTCCTGGGTCAGGGTGTGGATGGGGTCTTCCTGCGCATAGGCATTGAAGTCACCCAGCAGCACCGCGTCCTGGGTGCCGGCTGCGGCCTGCACCTGGCCCACGAACTCGCGCAGGCGCAGGGCCTGCTGCACGCGGGTGGCGTTCCAGCAGCTCTGGCCGTCGCCCTGGTCGGCATCGGCACCGCCGCCGCTGGGGCAGCTGCCCTTGGACTTCAGGTGGTTGACCAGCACCGCGAAGCGCTGGCCGTTGGGAGCCTGGAAGCCCTGGGCGAAGGTGGGGCGGTTGTTGACGGCGTTGGTGTCCGACATGGCCGCACCGATCAGGGTCAGGCGGGCGGGCTTGTAGATCAGGGCCACGCGGATGGCGTCGTCACCGGTGTCCAGGCTGCCCTTGGGCACGACCTTGTAGGTGTTGGCGCCCAGCTTGGCGTTCAGCGCATCCACCAGGTTCTGTGCGGCCACATCGCCGTTGTTCTGGATCTCCATCAGACCGACCACATCGGCGTTGATGGTGGACAGCGAGGCCACCAGCTTGGTCTGCTGGCGCTGAAACTCCGCCAGATTGCTGGCGCCGCGGCAGTTGCTGGCCGAGACCGCACCGCCCAGGCTGCAGCCCTGGCCGCTCTGGCCGCTGGCGGTCTTGCCATCGGCAAAGGTGGTGAAGTAGTTCAGCACATTGGCGCTGGCCACCTTGTAATTGCCCTGCACACCGGCCGGCGCGGCCGTGCGCGGATTGCTGCGCTCGAAGGCCACGGCCTGGGTGGGCTGCAGCTTGAACATGGCGGCGCCGGTGTTGCTGCTGGTGGCCAGACCGTAGTCGATCACGCCGGTCAGCGAGCTCGTGGTGTCACCCGCGCGCACCGTGTTGTCCGCGGCCAGATAAGGCGTGGGATCGGGGTTCTGGGCGGTGCTGTTGTCGTCCAGGATGAACATGTGGCGCGCGTTCTCGGCGGCCAGGCTCAGGGCGTCGGCCGAGCCGGGGCGGAACACATTGCTGGGCTGCTGCTTGCGGCCGCCGGCGGCCATGGTCAGCTGGCCGAAGCGGCCCAGGAAGTAGTTCTGCTGCACGGTCAGCGGGCCCTTGAGCGTGACCAGCATGCCCTCATAGGCTTCCAGGCCACCGGCCGGCAGGTTCTCCAGGTCCACCAGGGTGGGGGTGATGGCGTGGCCGCTGCTCAGCACGGTCAGCGCGCTGGGGCTGTTCAGCTGGGTGATGGGGTTGGCCTGCGCATCGGCGCTGCCCGTGGCCACCACGAACTCCGTCACCGTGGCCGTGACCTTGAGCTCCTGGCCCACGCTGGCGCTGTTGGCCGTGCCGGTGTAGACGAAGATGCCGTCCGAGGTGCTGTTGTCGCCGTCGCCCAGGCGGTCCTGCATGTAGAAGCCGTTGGCCGCCACATGGGTCACGACGCCCGTGGTGGTGACGGTCTTGCCCTTGTGGGCGCTCTGCTTGCCGCTGCCCTGGATCTGGTAGATGGCCAGGGTCTCGCCGGCGGGCGGGTTGCCGCCACCGTTGTTGCTGCAGGTGATGGCGGCCGTGGCGGCATTGCGCGGGGCCGGGGTGCCGACCGTGAAGTCGTTCTTGTTGTCGTCCTTGTCGGTGCAGCCATCGCCGGCACGCAGGGCGGCGGTGGTGGCGCTGAGCTTGCCGGCGGCGCCCGTGCCTTCGAAGGCGGCGGCCGTGCCATAACCCACCAGGTCCACCAGGGTGGCGGCGCCCTTGGGGTCGGCGCTGTTCAGGGCCGCGGTGCTGGACACCAGGGCGATCTTGCCGTCCGTGCCGCTCAGGGCCAGGGTGGTGATCACGTCCGGCGTGGGCAGGTTCTGGCTGCCGCCGGTGCCGTCCGCGCCCTTGACCAGCAGATAGTGGCCGGGGGCCAGCAGCAGGTCGGTGTCGGAGAGCTTGGCGATCTGGCTGGCCTGGCCGCCGATCAGGCCGCTGGCCGAGCCGTACTGCAGGGACCAGCCCTTCAGATTGACGGCCGCGCTGCCGCCATTGAAGAGCTCGATGAAATCGCTCTTCAATACTGCGCCGGAATTACCGCCGCCGCCGAAAACCTGGCTGATGACCACGCCGTTTGCCGAGGCCATGACGCCCGGAGCGGCAAATGCCGCGGCAAGCAGGAATGCAAGGGGTTTGAGTTTCATGTGAGCAGTTCTAGAAGGGAGGGACCGAACACCCCGCCAGGCCGGTCAGCTCGCGAAAATCCCGATGAATCATGGGCTTGCGGACGGCTACCAAGGCGGCACCGGCGCGATGCTAGCGTTTGAATATGACTGTTTGTGACACCGCAAACACGGGGGTGACGCCCCAGACATACTGCGCATGAGCCGGTATTTCAGGGTATGGCCCTAGCAAAACGTCGCAAATTTTGCGCAAATAAAGCGCGGTATTTGCGCAAAGGCGCAAACGGTTGCACATACTCCGCTAAGTTATTGATTCAGCGCGGCGCGGCCCTTGGATGGCGGCGCGCGTCCAGTGGGCGCCAGACGCCCGCCGACTCGATTTGAAACGCCCTGGGACTTTCCCTGAGACGCACTCAAAACCGCCGCCTCGGGCCGGCCGGACGCCGGTTATGCCCCGCCCCCGCACCGGAATGGCCGGTGCCCGGAGCCCCTGCCCATAATCGGCGCGCCCTACTGTCCGGCCCCAGCCCTTGCCCATGTCACCCCTGCTGCTGCTCACCGTCGTGCTCGCCTATTTCGCCCTGCTGCTGGGCGTGGCCTGGTGGAGCTCGCGGGCGGCCGACAACCAGAGCTTCTTCATCGGCAACCGCAACAGCCACTGGGGCCTGGTGGCCTTCGGAATGGTGGGCACCTCACTCTCGGGCGTCACCTTCATCAGCGTGCCGGGTCAGGTGGGGGCCTCGGCCTTCAGCTATTTCCAGATCGTGCTGGGCCAGTTCCTGGGCTATGCGGTGATCGCCTTCGTGCTGCTGCCGCTGTACTACCGCCTGCAGCTGACCTCCATTTACCACTATCTGGGCCAGCGCCTGGGGCCGCGCAGCTACCAGACCGGCGCGGGCTTCTTCATCCTCTCGCGCACCCTGGGCGCCACGGCGCGCCTGTACCTGGTCGTGAAGATCCTGCAGGACGCCATCCTGGACAGCCTGGGACTGCCCTTCTGGCTCACCGCCCTGGTGATCCTGCTGATGATCCTGGCCTACACCTACGAGGGCGGGGTCAAGACCATCGTCTGGACCGACACCCTGCAGACCAGCGGCATGCTGCTGGGCCTGATCGTCTGCGTGTTCTATCTGCTGCAGGCCCTGGGGCTGGACCCGGGCCAGAGCCTGCAGCGCCTGGACGCGGCGGGCCTGTCCCGGGTCTTCGTGGACGATCCCCTGAGCAAGAGCTTCTGGGCCAAGCAGGTCCTGGCCGGCATGTTCATCGCCATCGCGATGACGGGCATGGACCAGGAGATGATGCAGAAGAACATCTCGGTCAAGCGCCTGGCGGACTCGCAGAAGAATGTGATGGTGCTGGCCACCATCATGCTGGCCGTGGTGCTGCTCTTCCTCTTCCTGGGCGGCCTGCTGCAGCTCTTCGCGGTGCAGCAGGGCATGACGGCCCGCGGCGACCAGCTCTTCGCGGCCGTGGTGCTGCAGCACCTGCCGGCCTGGGTGCAGTTGGTCTTCATCATCGCCCTGATCTCGGCCCTCTTCCCCAGCGCCGATGGCGCCATCACCGCCCTCACCTCGAGCTTCTGCATCGACCTGCTGGGCCTGCAGCGCCGCCAGGACTGGAGCGAGGCGAAGAAGCTGGCGGTGCGCAAGCGCGTGCACCTGGGCTTTGCCGCGCTCTTCCTGCTGCTGGTGATGGTGTTCAAGGCGATCAACGACCCCAGCATGATCGGCCTGATCCTCAAGCTGGCGGGCTATACCTACGGGCCGCTGCTGGGCCTCTTTGCCTTCGGCCTGCTGAGCCGGCGCGCGGTGCGCGACGCCTGGGTGCCCCTGGTGGCCCTGGCCGCGCCCGCCCTGTGCTGGCTGCTGGACAGCCAGCAGGCCGCCCTGCTGGGTCACTACGGCATCGGCCTGGAACTGCTGCTGCTCAACGGCGTGCTGACCTATGCCGGCCTGTGGCTGCTGTCCTTGCCCGAGGCCAGCAAGCCCTCCAGCGCCGCCAGGCAGCCATCGGCATAGACGCGGTCCGCGCCCTCCAGGGCCAGCACACGCTCGGCCATCAGGGCATGGGCATGGCCGGCCAGGGCCGCATCACCCGCGGCCACGGCCGCGTGGCCCAGGGCCTCGTAGGCAAAGCAGTGTTCGTAGTCATCGGCCTCGTTGGCCTGGCAGGCCCTTACGCAGTCCTGCGCCGCCTGCAGAGCCAGCGCGCCCTGCCCCGCCGCCGCCGCGCAGCGGGCCAGCTGCCAGTCGGCGCGCTCCACTTCCAGCCAGCCGCCGGCCTGCTGCCAGGCGCTGCGGGCACGCCGGGCGGCCTCCACCATCAGGGCCGCGGCCTCGGCATCGCCCGCGGCCAGGTAGTAGCGCAGATCACCGGCCACGTTATTGGCCAGGGCGGCCCAGGCGCGGCCGCTCGGCGCATCGGTCTGGGCCCAGCTCTGGCAGCGGTCCATCAGCGCCAGCATGGCCGCAAAGTCGCGCGCCCGGCTGAGCGCCAGCACGGCGCTACCGGCAGCGCGTATGCGCTCGGCCGGGGCCAGGTCTTGCCAGTCGGGCTCGCTCCCGGGTGCCCGCGCCAGGGCGATGGCGGCGCGGGCGCGCACCGTCTGCTCGGCCGGCAGGGCCTGCAGCAGGGTCGCCAGGCCCGCCGCATCGGCCAGATGCCCCAGCAGCACATGCTCGGCCGCGCGCAGCCAGGCCTGTTGCGGCTCCGCGCCAGCTTGAGCCAGCCGGGCCGCCGCCGCCCGCAGCAGTGCGGCCGCGGCCTCGGGCTGATCGGCATGCACGGTCCAGGCCTGCTCGATCTGCTTGTTCATCGGCTCATCCACCATCGCGCCCCCCGGGGTCTGCTGCCAATCCTGGGCACGGATCTTGGCACAATCGGCGCTCCCCGAGCCCGCCCGTCCCATGACCCTCACCCAGTTGATCGCCGGCTTTGTGCGCCGGCATTGGCCCGCCTATCTCGCCTCGGCCCTGATGCTCGCGGGCATTGCGGTGCTCACGGTCTGGATCCCGCGCCAGGTGGGCGCGGTGGTGGATGGCCTGGTGGCCGGGCGCCTGCAGGGCGCGGGCCTGCTGCATGAGCTGGGCCTGCTGGTGGGGGCCGGCGCCGCGATCTATCTGATGCGGGTGGGCTGGCGCATCGCCCTCTTCGGCGCGGCCTACAAGCTGGGGCGCCAGCTGCGCCTGCAGCTCTATGAGCGCCTGAGCCTGCAGGGCCCGGCCTTCTTCCAGGCCAAGCGCACCGGCGATCTGATGGCCCTGGCCACCAATGATGTGGATGCCGTGGAACTGGCCGCGGGCGAGGCCCTGCTGGCCGCCTTCGACGGCAGCTTGACCCTGCTGCTGGTGCTCTCCATGATGACCCTGGGCGTGGACTGGCGCCTGGGCCTGGCCGCCCTGCTGCCCTTCCCCCTGATGGCCCTGGCCTTCTGGTTCATCTCGGAGCGCGTGCACCAGGCCTGGAAGAGTTCGCTGGATCGCTTCTCCCTGATGAACCAGTATGTGCAGGAGGGCCTGGCCGGCGTGCGCACCCTGCGCGCCCTGGGCCTGCTGCCGCGCAGCAGCGCGCAGTTCGCCCGCCTGGCCGACAGCGCGGGCGAGGCCAGCTACCAGGCCCAGCGCTGGGAAGCCGCCTACGAACCCGCCGTGGGCATGAGCCTGACCGCCGCCATGACCATCGCCCTGGGCCTGGGCGGCTGGCTGGTGGCCAGCGAGGAGTTGAGCATCGGCCAGCTGACCTCCTTCACCATGTACCTGGGTCAGCTGATCTGGCCCATGTTTGCCGCGGGCTGGGTGCTGTCCCTGCTGGAGCGCGGGCGCGCCGCCTGGGGCCGCTTAGGGCCGGTGCTGGCCGCCCCCCTGACCCTGGAGGACGCCGGCCGCGCCGAGCTGCCCCAGCCCCCCGGCGCCCTGGTGCTGGACGAGGTGGGCTTCAGCTACCCGCCCACCGCGCCCGCCGAGGGCGAGGGTGAGAGCACGCCGGCCAAGCCGGCCCGGGCCGCCCTGGCCGGCGTGAGCCTGCGCCTGGCGCCGGGCCAGACCCTGGGCCTGGTGGGGCCCACGGGCGCCGGCAAGTCCAGCCTGCTGCGCCTGCTGCTGCGCCAGCACGAGCCCGAGGCGGGCCGCATCAGTCTTGGGGGCCGGGTCTTGCCCGAGTATCGGCTGGAGGCCTTGCGCGCCGCCATCGCCTGGGTGCCGCAGGAGCCCTTTCTGTTCTCGGCCTCGGTGGCCGAGAACATCGCCCTGGCCCGACCGGACGCCACGCGCGAGCAGATCGAGCAGGCCGCCCGCCTGGCCGCGGTGCACGAGGACATCCTGCGCCTGCCCCAGGGCTATGAGACCGTGGTGGGCGAGCGCGGCGTGACGCTCTCGGGCGGCCAGCGCCAGCGCGTGGCCATTGCCCGCGCCCTGCTCAGCGAGGCCCCCATCCTGCTGCTGGACGATGCACTCTCGGCCGTGGACACCGGCACCGAGACCCAGATCCTGGCGCATCTGCGCACCCTGCGCCGCGAGCGGCCGGAGCGCTGCGTCATCATCGTCAGCCACCGGCTCTCGGCCGTGATGGAGGCCGATCAGATCCTGGTGCTGCGCCAGGGCCATGTGGCCGAGCGCGGCACGCACGAGAGCCTGCTGGCCGCCGCCGGCTGGTATGCCACCCAGTGGCGCTATCAACAACTGGAGGCCAGCCTTGACGCGGCCTGAGAACGAGAAGCCGGCCCAGGAGAAGCCCTGGCGCGCGGTGGGTCTGCTGCTGGAGTCGGCCCGGGGCGAGCGGCCCCAGTTGCTGCGGGGCGTGCTCTGGCTGGTGCTGGCCGCCGGCCTGGAGGCCCTGGGGCCCATCATCGGCAAGTACTTCATCGACCACTACCTGCTGCCGCGCCAGCTGGACCTCGCGGCCATGGGCGGCCTGCTGCTGGCCCTGCTGCTCTCGGGCTGGGTGGCCAGCTGGATACGCTACGGCCAGCTGGCGCGCATGGCGGGCATTGCGCGGCGCGCGGTGCTGCGCCTGCGCGAGCGGGTCTACGCCCATGTGCTGAATCTGCCCATGGCCTTTTTCGACCAGGCCATCACCGGCCAGTTGGTCAGCCGCGTCACCAATGACACCGAGGCGGTGAACCAGCTCTACCGCCAGGTGCTCTATGTGATGCTGGATTCCAGCATCGTGGTGCTGGGCTCTATGATCGCCATGGCCTGGCTGGACTGGCGGCTGATGCTGATCGTGGCCCTGCTGGTGCCGGCCATGCTGCTCATCATCTGGCTCTACCAGCGCTTCTCGGGCGCGGCCGTGGCGCGCTCGCGCCAGCTGCGCAGCGATATCAATGCGCAGATGGCCGAGAGCGTGGCCGGCATGGCCGTGCTGCAGGCGGCCGGTGCGGCCACGCGCTTTGCGGCGCGCTTTGCCCAGACCAATGATCGCCAGCTCAAGGCCCGCATGGACGAGCTGCGCGCCAATGCCTGGCTGCTGCGCCCGGCCCTGGATCTGCTGAATGTGCTGCTGGTGGTGGGTCTGGTCTGGGGCTTCGGCCAGCGCCAGGCGGACGCGGGCGGTGCGGCGCTGGGGGCCGTGGAGGTGGGCCTGCTCTACGCCTTCCTCGGCTATATCGCCCGCGTGGTGGAGCCGCTGATCCAGATCACCCTGCAGTTCGGCCAGCTGCAGCAGGCCATGGTGGCGGCGGCGCGGGTGCGCAGCCTGCTGCAGGAGCATGAGACGGTGCTGGAGTCCGACGCCCAGCGCCGCATCGAGCGCGGCCATATCCGCATCGCCTCGCTGAGCTTTGGCTACGATCCCGCCCGGCCGGTGCTGCACGACCTGAACCTGGACTTTCCGGCCGGCAGCTTTGTGGGCATCGTGGGGCACACGGGCAGCGGCAAGTCCACCCTGCTGTCCCTGCTGCTGCGCTTTTATGCGCCGCAGAGCGGCAGCATCGAGATCGACGGTCACCCGCTGGCGCGCATCCCGGACACGGTGTTCCGCGAGCGCGTGGGCCTGGTGCCGCAGGAGCCCTATCTGCTGGCCGCCAGCGCGCGCGAGAACATCGCCATGGGTCGCCCCATCCCCGAGGCCCAGCTGATCGCCGCGGCCCGCGCCGCGCGCGTGCACGAGTTCATCGAGGCCCTGCCCCAGGGCTATGACACGCTGCTGGGCGAGGGCGGCGCGCGCGTGTCCACCGGCCAGAAGCAGCTGATCGCCATGGCCCGCGCCTTGGCCGGCGCGCCCACAGTGCTCTTCCTGGACGAGGCCACCTCCAATATCGACAGCGCCACCGAGCGCGTGATCAGCGAAGCCCTGGAGGCCCTGCGCGGCCAGGTCACGGTGGTGGCCATCGCGCACCGGCTCTCCACCATCCGCGCGGCCGACCAGATCGTGGTGCTCAACCACGGCCACCTGGCCGAGCTGGGCACGCACGAGGCCCTGATGGCGCAGGAGGGCGGGATCTACCAGCGCCTGGTGCAGCTGCAGGCTCTGGACGTGGAGAGCGCGGACGAGGCCTGAACCCGCGTGCCGGCCTCAGGCGCGGTGCACCGCGGCCGCGGGCGATGTCGCCACCGCGGCCGGCGGCAGGCAGCCCAGGCCCCGCAAGCTGGCCTCGATGGCCTCGTCCAGCGGCGTGTGGGGTTCGGCGCCCAGGGTCTGGCGCAGCAGGGTGTTGTCCATGCGGACCTCCTGCTGCCAGAGGTAGCGCATCTCCAGCAGCTCGCGCAGCGTGCTCACAAAAGGCGCGGCCAGGCGCAGCTGCCACCAGGGCAAGGCCCGCAGCCGGGGTTCGGCCCCGCCATGCCGCACCACCACGTGCTGGATGGCGCGGCCGAACTCGCGGCCATCGGCATCCCAATGCCCGGCCATGTGGAAGCGGGCAAAACGCGGCAGCGCCTCGCCCTGGGCCAGCAGCGCCAGCAGGGTGCGGGCCACATCGGGCAGGTAGGCAAACTGATGGCCCACGCCCGGCGTGGCCGGCAGCTGCACCGTGCGCACCGGCTGGCCGGGCTTGATCATGGCCTGGGCAAACCAGCTGTTGCCGGCCTGCGGCCCGAAGAAGTCCCCGGCGCGCAGCACGATGGCGCGCAGACGCCCCTGCTCGGCCGCCTCGCGCAGGCGCTGCTCCAGCGCCACCCGGATGGCCCCCTTGCGGGTCAGGGGCCGCTGCACCGCCTCCTCGCCCAGCAGCGCGGCGCCATAGGCATCGGGGCCGTAGTTGTAGACCGTGCCCGGCAGCAGCACCGTGGCACCCTGGGCGCTGGCGGCCGCGATGGTGCTGTCCATCATGGGCAGCACCAACTCGGACCAGCGGCGGTAGCCGGGCGGGTTGACCGCGTGCACGATGACCGAGCAGCCCTCGGCCGCCGCCGCCACCTCGGCGGCGTGCAGGGCGTCGCCCGGCCGCCACTCGATCCCGGCCCCGCCCGGGATCTGCGGTGCGCGGGGGTGACGGTGCAGGGCTCGCACCGCCCAGCCGGCAGCGAGCAACTGGCGCGCCAGCTCTCCGCCTATGCCGCCGGTGGCGCCCAGCACCAGGGCTTGCGGCTTGGATCGTGGCTCGTGTCGGCTCATGTCAGAACTCCTTGTCTGGGGTGGTGAGCGCATTCTTGGCGGCCCCAGATCAAAAGAAAATTACCTAAACAAGCACAGCCTTTATACATTTCCGCATGACCTCATCGCCTGGCTGGGAGCTCTACCGCTCCTTTCTCGCCGTGCTCCAGGAGGGCTCGCTCTCCGGAGCCGCCCGCGCCCTGGGCCTGACCCAGCCCACGATCGGACGCCATGTCTCGGCCCTGGAGCAGGCCCTGGATCTGAGCCTGTTCACCCGTTCGGCGGCGGGTTTGCAGCCCACCGAGTCGGCGCTGGCCCTGCGCGAGGATGCCGAGCTGATGCAGAGCACCGCCGCCGCGCTGGAGCGCGCGGCGCGCGGCCTGGGCCAGGCCGTGCAGGGTGCGGTGCGCATCTCAGCCAGCGAGGTGATGGGCGTGGAGGTGCTGCCGCCCATCCTCAGCGAGCTGCAGGCCCAGCATCCGCAGCTGGAGATCGAACTGGTGCTGAGCAACCGGGTGCAGGACCTGCTGCGCCGCGAGGCCGATATCGCGGTGCGCATGACCGTGCCGCGCCAGGAGGCGCTGCTGGCCACCCGGGTGGGCGAGGTGCCCCTGGGCCTGCACGCGCACCGGCGCTATCTGGCGCAGCACGGCATGCCGCAGAGCCTGGTCGAGCTGGCCGGCCACCGGCTGATCGGCTACGACCAGGAAACACCCTTTCTGCGCGCCGCCAGCGCCAGGCTGAATCTGCCCGCCTGGTCGCGCGAGCGGTTCGCGGCACGCTGCGACAGCGATCTGGGCCAGCTAGCCCTGCTGCGTGCGGGCGCGGGCATAGGCATCTGCCAGATCGCCCTGGCACGCCGTGACCCGGAACTGGTGCAACTATTCCCGCAGCAGTTCTCCATGGCGCTGGAGAGCTGGGTCGTGATGCACGCGGGCTTGCGCAGGAGCCCGCGCTGCCGCGTGAGCTTCGACGCCCTGGTGCAGGGCCTGCGCGCCTATATGCAGCAGCCCCAGGCCCCGGCGACCTGAGACCCGGGCGGCGGCACAATCGCCCCATGGCACAAGGCAAACGAATTTCCGCAGAGATCGACGGCGAGGCCCTGCAGGCCATCAAGGCGCTGGGCGCCGCGGCCAAGCAGGCCCGGCTGCAGGCCGGCGAAGGTCAGGCCGCGGCCGCGGCCCGCCTGGGCGTGCATGTGCAGACCATAGGCCGTATCGAGTCCGGCGAGCCCGGCGTCTCGGCGGGCCATCTGCTAGGCCTGCTGGCCCTCTACGGCCTCACCGTCAGCACGGCGCCGGCCGGCGCAGACTGAGTCAGCGGGCTCAGAGCGCCAGGGCCAGGCGCTCCAGGATCAGCACCGCGAAGAAGCCCAGCGCCGCCAGCACCGTCCACTTGATGATGACGATGCCGCGCGCCCGCCAGTGCGGCTGGCGCGTGGCGATGTACATCGCGAAGCAGAGAATGCCTGCAAACAGCAGCAGGCCCACGACGAGGCGAAAGATCAGCATGCACGCATGCTAAGTGGAAATCCTGATCTTGGTGCCGGCCTGCCGAACTAAGAGCGGCTGCTATCCTGCGCGCCTCTGGAAAAGCGAACGCGGGGAGGAATGATGAGCTGGAAAGCACTGCTTGGTGTGTGTGTGAGTGTCGCGATGGTCGGTTGTGCATCAACCGTGCCCCTGCAACGCACACAGGTTGATGCGCTGAGTCGGGATGCCGCCCCCACCGAAGTGGAACGTTTACTGGGTAAAGCCACCGCCTATGCCCAGCACGAGGTACGTGCGGGTGACAAGGCTTATCTGGCCCGCCATTTCCTGCTTCAGACCGGAGGACGTCAGGAAATGACGGTGGTCTGTACGCCAAACTGCCTGCCCATCATGATCACGGTGCCCGTGACCTCCGAGTATGTACTGATCCAGACCGTGCCTGAGCGCGCGCTACTGGCGTGGGGAACCCTGGAGGAACTGAGCAAAGACGCAGACCCCTTGGTCAGCGGCTTGATGCCAGCCATCAAGGCCAAACTGCAGGCCAGCAAGGAACAAAAGAAGTAAGCATGAAGCTACGTTTCTATGCCACCTCACTGGTGTTGGTTCTACTGCTGAGTGCCTGTGCCGGCCCACAGATCCATCATGGTCAGCTGACCCACCTGGACAAAGGCCTGACGTCCGAGCAAGCCATTTCGCGCCTGGGTCTGCCGCCACTGCTCACGCAAACAACGCAGGTGGGCGGACGCGACTTCGAGTTTCACCGTTACCAGCTCTTCAACGGCATGAATGCCGATGTCTACTTGCTCGCCTACGAGCAAGGACGCCTCGTCTTCTGGGGCTATGTCTCGGAATTTCGCCGTCAGCCGGATCCGGTGCTCGCGCAGGCCATGAACCAGTTGTTGCCAGCACTAGGCGCGCCCATCAATCGTCGTTGACGCCAGGGGCGACACGCCTCCACCTTCCGTGTCGCCTCACCAAGCCGGCGCCAGCTCCGCAAAGCCGGCGGGGGCCTGCTTCTCGTCCTGGAAGCTGACGATCTCCCAGGCCTCGCGGTCGGCCAGCAGGGCGCGCAACAGCTTGTTGTTCAGGGCGTGGCCGCCCTTGAAGGAGGTGTAGGCCGCCAGCAGCGGGTGGCCGGCCACATGCATATCACCGATGGCGTCCAGGATCTTGTGCTTCACGAACTCGTCGTCGTAGCGCAGGCCCTCGGCATTGAGCACGCGATAGTCGTCCACCACGATGGCGTTGTCCATGGAGCCGCCCAGGGTCAGGCCGCGGCTGCGCATCAGCTCGATATCGCTGGTCATGCCGAAGGTGCGGGCGCGCGCGATCTGCTTCTTGTACTGGCCCGAGCCCATGTCGAAGACGAACTGCTGGCCGGTGGCGGCCACCGCCGGGTTGTCGAACTCGATCTGGAAGCTCAGGGTGTAACCATGGTGCGGCTCCAGGCGCGCCCACATCAGGCGCTTGCCCTCGCCCTGGCGCACTTCCACGGTCTTCTTCACGCGCAGGAACTTCTTGGGCGCGTTCTGCAGCTCGATGCCGGCGCTCTGCAGCAGGAAGACATAGCTGGCGGCCGAGCCGTCGAGGATGGGCACCTCGTCGGCATTGATGTCCACATAGAGATTGTCCAGGCCCAGGCCGGCGCAGGCCGAGAGCAGGTGCTCGATGGTCTGCACCTTGGGCGCGCCGGGGTCGCCGCCGGGGCTGACCGTGGTGGCCATGCGGGTGTCGCAGACGGTCTCGGCCCGCACCGGGATGTCCACCGGGGTGTTCAGGTCCACGCGGCGGAAGACGATGCCGGTGTCCGGCGCCGCGGGGCGCAGGGTCATCTCGACCTTCTGGCCGCTGTGTATGCCCACGCCCACGGCCCGGGTCAGCGACTTGAGGGTTCTTTGTTGCAGCATGCCGCTATTGTCGGCGATCACCCTTAGTCCTGCTGGGGCGGGGCCTCCTGGGGCGGACGGCGGCGCACCGGCAGGCGCAGGCTCAGCTGGGTGCCATGGCCGGGCCGGCTGTCCACATGCACGCTGCCGCCCAGGCGCTGGGCGCGCTTTTGCTGGCTGCGCAGGCCACGGCCCTTCTTGGCGGTCTCGAGATCAAAGCCCAGGCCATCGTCCTCCACGCGGATCTCGACCTTGCTGCCAAGATCACGGGTGGCGATGCGCACCCGCGAGGCGCGCGCATGCTTGAGCACATTGTTCAGCGCCTCCTGCAGCAGGCGCAGCACATGCAGGGCATCGGGCGGCTCCAGCCAGTCCAGCGGCGGCAGATCCTGCACATCCCACTCCAGCATCAGGCCGCCGGCCTGCAGGCGCTTGCCCAGGCGGTAGCGCATGGTGGCCAGCAGCGAGACCAGGTCGTGACCCACGGGCTCCAGCGAGTCGATCACCAGGCGCAGATCGTCCACGCATTCGCGCAGCACCTCCACCACCTGCTCCTGCTGCATGGAGCCCTGCTCCACCGCCACCATGGCCGAGAGCAGGGAGGAGCCCAGGCCGTCGTGCATGTCCTGCATCAGGCGCTGCCGCTCCAGCAGCAGGGCCTGCTGGCGCTCGGCCTCGGAGAGGCGCTCGTGCTGGGTCTGCAGCTGGGCGCCCTGCTCCGCCAGGCGCTGGGCCAGCTGGTCATTGGCGTGCTCCACCTGGCGCAGGGCGCCCAGAAAGCGCTGCTGCACCGCATAAAGAAAGCTGCCCACGATCACCAGGGTGGCAAAAGGCATCAGGTAGATGTGCTCGCTCCAGCCCCAGCCGGCCAGCAGACCCAGGTCGTGGATACCCAGCAGCAGGCCCACGGCCAGGGCCGCGGCGATCAGGCGCAGCTCGCGGCTGCCCTCGCGCAGCGCCACCAGGGCCACGAAGAGCGTGCCCACCGTGCCCACCACCGCATTGACGATGTGCTGCAGCACCAGGGGGTCCATCACATCCACGACCAGGGGCATGGTGAGGCCGCTGCTCAGCAGCACGAAGACAGCCAGCGCCCGCTCGAAGCTGGGAAAGCGCCGCTGCGCAAAGCGCAGCGCGAACAGGAAGGTGAGCAGCATCACCCAGGACATGGAGGCATGCGTGGCCCACCAGAACCACTCCAGACCCAGGCGCGTGCCGGGCAGGTCCACGTGGTAATGCAGATTGCGCACCAGCCAGGCCACGGAGGCCAGGGCAAAGAGCAGATAGGCCGGCTCCTCGCGGCGCTGCAGCCAGAGCGTGAAGGCGAACAGGCCCAGCACCACCAGCAGCAGGCCCGTGGCCTGGGGCACGCCGATCTGCAGGGCCCAGCGCGTGTCGTACAGCGGCTCCAGATCCTCGCGCGCGCCCAGCCAGGCGCTGGAGACGGCGAAGAAGCTGTTCTTGAGCACCGGCACCGCCACGATGACCTCGATGGCTCGGTCCTGCTGGGTCTCGGTGAAGGCGCCGGGGAAGACCGCCCACAGCGGACGCACCCACTGCTCGCGGGCACCGGCCTGGTTGTCGAAGACCGGCCGCCAGCCCTCTTCGGTGCGCACCAGCACCGCCGCGGCCATGCCCACCAGACGCGGCATGTAGAGGGCCACGCTGGTGGGCCAGCGGCCCTCGGGCGGGGTGTAGCGCAGGCGGTACCAGCGCATCTGGTACTGCTGGTCGCTGATGCGCGCACCGCCCGCACCGCGCTGGCGCACATCGGGCAGCTGCACCGGCGACCAGGCCTCGGGCTCACCGGGCGGCTGCAGGCCCTCGGGCAGAGCCGCCTGGGTGCCGTCCATGGCGCGCAAGGCCGCCCACCAGCGGCGCACGTCCTCGCGGCTCCAGTCCGAGAGCGCCAGCTGGGCGCCGGTGGCCTGCTCGCCCGCGCTGCGGGTGGGCGCCTCGGGCAACCCCAGGCGCTGGGCCTGCGCGGGCGCGGCGGCCAGCGCGCAGCCGGCCGCCAGCCAGAGGGCCAGTAGCAGGCGCGTCAGGGAGCGCGGCAGGAGCAGCGATGAGAAGAACGGACCCATCCGAGCGAAGCTTCTTGTTGTGAGGCGGCGCGTGGGCCGCGTCGCCGCCGCTAGTCTGCCCGCAGACGGCCGTGCTGGCTATGGCATCAAGACCTGGATCCGGCGCGGAAATGCAACAAGCCCGACCGGCAGCGAGAAGGAGGAATCGCTGCCCGACGGGCTTGTCAGGCTGGGGGCTGTCAGCGGCTGGCCATATCCCCCGCCTTGTGGAGGCGAGCAGGGGCTCGCAGCCCCTGTCCTGACCTCAGTCGGCTTGCTTGCGCAGGAAGGCCGGGATCTCGATCTCGTCCATGCCGTTGGAGGACAGGGCCTCCACCTTGGCCGCGGCGGTGCGGCCATGGCGCCAGACACTGGGCACGCTCATGCCGCCGAAATCGCTGCCGCCGGCGCTGCCCACCGTGGTGGTCGCGGCCGGCATGGCCACGGCCTGGTTCAGCACCGGCAGATTGTCGGTACCGGTGCGCAGCTGGGCGGCCGGCTGCACCACCTGCAGCGGCGCCTGGGCGCGGGCGCGCTGGCTGGTCAGGCCGGTGGCGATCACGGTGACGCGCAGCTGGTCGCCCAGGCTCTCGTCATAGGCCGTGCCGTAGATGATGTGGGCATCCTCCGAGGCGTAACGCTTGATGGCATTCATCGCGTTGCGGCTCTCGGCCAGCTTGAAGGTGTTGCGGTTGGCGGCGATCAGCACCAGCACGCCGCGCGCGCCGGACAGATCGATGCCTTCCAGCAGCGGGCAGGCCACGGCGGCTTCGGCGGCCTTGGTGGCGCGGTCCGGGCCGCTGGCCACGGCCGTGCCCATCATGGCCTTGCCGGGCTCGCTCATCACGGTCTTGACGTCTTCGAAGTCGACGTTGACCAGACCGGGCATATGGATGATGTCCGAGATGCCGCCCACGGCGTTCTTCAGCACGTCATTGGCGTGCGCGAAGGCCTGGTCCTGGGTGACGTCGTCGCCCAGCACGTCCAGCAGCTTGTCGTTCAGCACGACGATCAGGGAGTCGACATTGGCTTCCAGCTCGGCCAGGCCAGAATCGGCGGCCTTGGAGCGACGGTTGCCCTCGAACTCGAAGGGCTTGGTGACCACGCCCACGGTCAGGATGCCCATCTCCTTGGCCACGCGAGCGATCACGGGGGCCGCGCCGGTGCCAGTGCCACCGCCCATGCCGGCGGTGATGAAGAGCATGTTCGCGCCCTGGATGGATTCGCGGATGCGGGCCTCGGCCTCTTCGGCCGCGGCCTTGCCCATCTCGGGCTTGGCACCCGCGCCCAGACCAGTGGTGCCCAGCTGCAGCAGCTGGTCGGCCTTGGAGCGGTTGAGGGCCTGGGCGTCGGTATTGGCGCAGATGAATTCCACGCCCTGCACACCCTGGGCAATCATGTGGTCGACCGCGTTGCCGCCACCACCACCGACCCCGATCACCTTGATCTGAGTGCCTTGATCAAACTCTTCGATCATCTCGATCGCCATAGCAAACCTCCTTCAGCAATTGTGCAGTTGCCAGCCGTTAAAAACTACGGGGAAGACCCCTTTTTTTGCGCTCTGTCCCATATGTTTTGGGCTCGGCGCCACAGTGCGCGCGTGGCGCTTCAGAAATTACCCAGAAACCAGTCCTTGGCGCGGCCCAGAATGGTTTTCACCGAACCCGCCTGCTGCGCCGCCTTCAAACCCCGGGTGCGCGACAGACGGGCTTCTTCGAGCAGTCCCATCACGGTTGCGGAACGCGGGTTGGAAACCATGTCGAAGAGCGCGCCGCTATAGGTCGGGTTGCCGCGGCGCACCGGTTTGAGGAATATGTCCTCGGCCAGTTCCACCATGCCCGGCATCACCGCCGAGCCGCCGGTCAAAACAATTCCGGAAGAAAGCAACTCTTCGTAACCACTTTCCCGGATGACCTGATGCACCAGGGAAAAGATTTCCTCGACTCGGGGTTCAATAACCCCGGCAAGTGCTTGTTTTGAAAGCATGCGCGGCGCCCGGTCGCCCAGACCCGGCACTTCCACCTGGTCCGCCGGGTCGGCTAGCAGCTGCTTGGCCACGCCATGCTCGACCTTGATCTCCTCGGCATCCTTGGTCGGGGTGCGCAGGGCCATGGCGATATCGCTGGTGATGAGATCACCTGCGATGGGAATGACGGCGGTATGACGGATGGAGCCGCCGGTGAAGATGGCCACATCGGTGGTGCCCGCGCCGATATCGACCACGGCCACGCCCAGGTCGCGCTCATCGGCGGTCAGGGCGGCGGCGCTGGAAGCGCTGGGGTTGAGCACCAGCTGATCCACTTCCAGGCCACAGCGGCGCACGCATTTGACGATGTTTTCGGCCGCGCTCTGGGCGCCGGTCACGATATGGACCTTGACCTCCAGGCGCCCGCCGCTCATGCCGATGGGTTCCTTGACCTCATGGCCGTCGATCACGA
>Ga0233424_10000021_pt1 | contig 223639 bp, 196 predicted proteins | sample Watercolumn_Towu_FD_181011 | JGI IMG/M metagenome (GOLD analysis project Ga0233424, IMG submission 181011) | Freshwater microbial communities from Lake Towuti, South Sulawesi, Indonesia - Watercolumn_Towuti2014_125_MG | ecosystem: Environmental > Aquatic > Freshwater > Lake | place... | reverse complement strand
TGCCGGGCGACAACGTGTCGATCACGGTGAAGCTGATCGCCCCGATCGCGATGGAAGAAGGCCTGCGCTTCGCCATCCGTGAAGGTGGCCGCACCGTCGGCGCCGGCGTCGTCGCCAAGATCATCGAATAACGTGGAGCCCCCGGTTGGCGCGCCACCTGCGTGGCGCTCGCCAACCACCCCCCGCGGGGGTCAATGCCTTGCCTTGGGGCGGCCCGGCGGCAAGGCATCCCCCGCGCCACCACTTGTTCGATGCAGCCTTGGGGGCTGCATGACGTTGGTTCATGCGTTCCTCTGGTTGTCGCTCTTTAAGGAATCACCATGTCCAAGCAAAAGATCCGCATCCGTCTGAAGGCGTTCGATTACAAGCTGATCGACCAGTCGGCGCTCGAGATCGTCGACACCGCCAAGCGCACCGGCGCGATCGTCAAGGGTCCCGTGCCCCTGCCGACCCGCATGCAGCGTTTCAACATCCTGCGTTCGCCGCACGTCAACAAGACGTCGCGCGACCAGTTCGAGATCCGCACGCACCAGCGCCTGATGGACATCGTCGACCCGACCGACAAGACGGTCGACGCGCTGATGAAGCTCGACCTGCCGGCAGGCGTCGACGTCGAGATCAAGCTGCAATAAGAAGAGATCCAGCCGCCGTCGCCCTGCGACGACGGCCCCTCGACAGGCCACCTCCGGGTGGCCTTTTTCATTGGGCGGCCATTCGCGGGCGCGCCGCTTGCCCTGGCCCGGGCCATGAGGAGCGATGACCCCCCGGCCGCGGCCGCGCCGAAGGACTGGCAGCGGCGCCTGCCGCGGCTGCTGAAGACGACGTTCGGACTGGACGCGCTGCGGCCCGGCCAGTGGCCGGTGATCGAGCGCATCCTCGCCGCCGAGCCGACACTGGCCATCATGCCGACCGGCGCCGGCAAGTCGCTGTGTTTCCAGGTCCCGGCACTGCTGCTGCCCGGTCGTACCGTCGTCGTGTCGCCGCTGATCGCGCTGATGAAGGACCAGTGCGACAAGCTCGACGAGCTGGGCGTGCCGGCGGTGCAGTTCAACAGCAGCCGGCCGGCGGAGGAGCGCTCGCAGGCCGAGGAGGCGGTGCGCGACGGCAGCGCGAAGCTGGTCTTCTGCACCCCCGAGCGCCTGGCCGACGCCGACTTCCAGGCGCTGCTCGACGACGGCCGCACCGACCTGCTGGTGGTCGACGAGGCGCACTGCATCTCGCAGTGGGGCCACGACTTCCGCCCGGCCTTCCTGGAGATCGGCGCGGCGTGGAAGGCGCTCGGCCAGCCCCGCCTGCTGGCGCTGACGGCCACCGCGACCGACGACGTGGCCCGCGACATCGCGGTGCAGCTCGACGCCCCCCGGATGGCCGCGGTGCACACCGGCATCTACCGCGAGAACCTGCACTATCGCGTGCAGCAGGTGACACGCGAAGACGAAAAGCTCGAGCACCTGCTGCGCGTGCTGCAGGCCGTCGACGGCGCGGTGATCGTCTACGCCGCCACCGTCAAGGCGGTGGAACAGGTGCACGAGGCGCTCGCCGCGCAGGGGCTGCCGGTGGCGCGCTACCACGGCCGACTGTCGGCCAGCGAGCGCCAGGCGCAGCAGGACAGCTTCATGGCAGACCGGGTGCGCATCATGGTCGCGACCAATGCCTTCGGGCTCGGCATCGACAAGCCGGACGTCCGCGCGGTGCTGCACTACCAGATGCCCAACGGGCTGGACGCCTACTACCAGGAGTCGGGCCGCGCCGGCCGCGATGGCGACAGCGCCACCTGCCTGCTGCTCTACCTGCACAAGGACCGCGCGGTGCAGCAGTTCTTCCTCGCCGGCCGCTATCCCGGGCTCGACGAGGTCGAGGCGGTCTACCGGGCGCTGCTGCAGCCGGCCCCGGAGGGCGGCTGGACGCTCGACGCGTTGCACGCCGCCCTGGAGCGCACGCCGCGCAACAAGCTGCAGGTGGCGCTGAAGCTGCTGCGCCAGCAGCGCATCGTGGTGCGCCACGCCGGTGGGCAGCACGCCTTGCGGCAGCAGCGCCGCGCGCTGGACGAGCCGACGCTGCAGCGCCTCACGCGCGCCTACCAGGCCAAGCGTGAACACGACAAGGCGCAGCTCGAACACATGGTGTTCTACGGCCAGACCGGCCACTGCCGCTGGCAGGTGCTGCTGCGGCACTTCGACGCCGAAGAGCACTTCGAACGCTGCGGCACCTGCGACAACTGCGAGCGGCTGGCCGCCCACGAAGCCGAGCAGGCGCGCCAGACCGAGACCGCGCTGCAGCAGGACGCCGAGCGGCGGCCGGCACCGGCGTTCTCAGCGGGGGACGCGGTGCGCGTGCCGCGCTATGGCCGCGGCCGGGTCGTCACGGCGGATGCGAACAGCGTCACCGTCTCGTTCGATGCCGGCGAGCAGCGGTGTTTCCTGGCGTCGTACGTGCGGCGCAGCCGCTGAGCCGGGTGCGGCTCGCTCACACCGCCATCGCGATGCGCTCGAGCAGCAGCACCGCGAAGAAGCCCAGCCCGGCGATCACCGTCCACTTGACGATCATCGCGGTGCGCTGCGACCAGCGGCGGTCCTTGGTGGCCAGGAACATGCCGAAGCACAGCAGGGCCGCCACGAGGAGCAGCAGGACGACGGCGCGGAACAGGAACATGGTCCCCTGGACTTACCAGGCCGGGACGAGCTCGGCAAAACCCTGCGGCGCCGCCTTCTCGTCCTCGAACGTCACCAGCTCCCAGGCCGTCTCGTCGGCCAGCACCGCGCGCAGCAGCACGTTGTTCAGCGCGTGGCCGCTCTTGAACGCGGTGTAGGCACCCAGGATCGGGTGGCCGGCGATGTAGAGGTCGCCGATCGCGTCGAGGATCTTGTGCTTCACGAACTCGTCGTCGTAGCGCAGGCCCTCGGCGTTCAGCACGCGGTAGTCGTCGACGACGATGGCGTTGTCCATGCTGCCGCCCAGGCTCAGGCCGCGCGAGCGCATCATCTCGACGTCCTTCGTGAAGCCGAAGGTGCGGGCGCGGGCGATGTCCTGCTTGTAGCGGCCCGACGCGAAGTCGAAGACCACGCGCTGGCCGGTGGCGTCCACCGCCGGATGGTCGAACTCGATCTCGAACGCGAACTTGTAGCCGTGGTGCGGCTCGAGCCGGGCCCACTTGAGCTTGCGGCCCTCGCCCTCGCGCACCTCCACCGGCTTCTTGATGCGCAGGAAGCGCTTGGGTGCGTTCTGCAGCTCGATGCCGGCCGATTGCAGCAGGAAGACAAAACTCGCCGCCGAGCCATCGAGGATGGGCACCTCGTCGGCGGTGATGTCGATGATCAGGTTGTCCACCCCCAGGCCGCAGCAGGCCGAGAGGATGTGTTCGATGGTCTGGACCTTCGGCGCGCCGGGATCGCCGCCGGGCGAGATGGTCGAGGCCATGCGCGTGTCGCACACCGCATCGGGGCGCACGGGAATGTCCACCGGGCTCGGCAGGTCGATGCGGCGGAACAGGATGCCGGTGTCCGGGGCTGCAGGGCGCAGGGTCAGCTCCACCTTCTGCCCGCTGTGCAGGCCGACGCCGACGGCGCGGGTGAGCGACTTCAAGGTGCGTTGTTGCAGCATGTCCGAATTGTAGGAGTCAGGGTGTGTCCGGACTGCCAACGGCCCAAAAGCCCCGGCGGTGGACACACCGCCGGGGAAACTTTCGGCAAGGGATCGATCGTGCGGCGCGGTCAGTCGGCTTGCTTGCGGAGGAACGCGGGGATCTCGATTTCCTCCATGCCGTTGGACACCAGCGACTCCACCTTCGCCGCGGCCTGCGTGCGGTTGGTGCGCCAGACGCTCGGCACCGCGTAGTCGGGCGAAGCGCCCACGCCCACCGCGCCGGCGCCACCGCCCGTGCCGCCCACCGCGGTGGTCAGCACCGGGATGTTGTCGGTGCCGGTGCGCTGCATCATCTGGTTGTGCACCACGGTCATCGGCTGCTTCTTGGCCGGGGCCAGGCCGGTGGCGATCACCGTGACGCGCAGCGCGTCGCCGAGCGATTCGTCGTAGGCGGTGCCGAAGATCACGTGCGCGTCGTCGGCCGCGTAGCGGCGGATCGTCGTCATCGCGTTGCGGCTCTCGGCCAGCTTGAAGGTCGCCTTGCTGGCGGCGATCAGCACCAGCACGCCGCGCGCGCCGGAGAGGTCGATGCCTTCGAGCAGCGGGCAGGCCACGGCGGCGTCGGCGGCCTTGTTGGCACGGTCGGGGCCGGTGGCCACCGCGGTGCCCATCATCGCCTTGCCCGGCTCGCTCATCACGGTCTTCACGTCTTCGAAGTCGACGTTCACCAGGCCGGGGATGTGGATGATGTCGCTGATGCCGCCGACGGCGTTCTTCAGCACGTCGTTGGCTTCGGCGAAGGCCTGTTCCTGCGTGACGTCGTCGCCCATCACCTCGAGCAGCTTCTCGTTCAGCACCACGATCAGGCTGTCGACGTTGGCCTCGAGCTCGGCCAGGCCGGCGTCGGCCTGCTTCATGCGGCGGTTGCCTTCGAATTCGAACGGCTTGGTCACGACGCCGACGGTCAGGATGCCCATCTCCTTCGCGGTGCGCGCGATCACGGGGGCCGCGCCGGTGCCGGTGCCGCCGCCCATGCCGGCGGTGATGAACACCATGTGCGCGCCGGTCAGCGCGTCACGGATGCGGTCCACCGCCTCTTCGGCCGAGGCCTTGCCCTGCTCGGGGCGCGAGCCGGCGCCCAGGCCGGTGGTGCCCAGCTGCAGCAGGAAGTCCGCGGAGGAGCGGTTCAGCGCCTGCGCGTCGGTGTTGGCGACGATGAACTCGACGCCCTGAACCCCCTGGTTCATCATGTGCTCGACCGCGTTGCCGCCGCCGCCGCCCACCCCGATCACCTTGATCTGGGTGCCCTGGTTGAACTCTTCGATCATTTCGATACCCATGGCCGCACTCCTTGCTGAGAGATGTTGCAGTTGCCGTTGATGTGTGTGTGGTGACGGGTCTTGTGTCGCTGCCCGTCGTCTTGCGTGGCCTCTTGGCGTGCCTTCACTTCGTCGTCGTCAGAAACTCTTGAGGAACCAGTCGCGTGCGCGGCCGAAGAAGCCGCCCACCGAACCGGTCTGCTGCGCCGCCTTCATGCCGCGGCTGCGCGCCAGGCGGGCTTCTTCGAGCAGGCCCATCGCGGTGGCCGAGCGCGGGCTGGCCACCATGTCGTACAGCGCACCGTGGTAGGTCGGCAGGCCCTTGCGGACCGGCTTCAGGAAGATGTCCTCGGCCAGCTCGACCATGCCGGGCATCACCGCGGCACCGCCGGTCAGCACGATGCCGCTGGACACCAGCTCCTCGAAGCCGCTCTCGCGGATGACCTGGTGCACCAGCGAATAGATCTCCTCGATGCGCGGCTCGATCACGCCGGCCAGCGCCTGGCGGCTGAGCATGCGCGGCGCGCGGTCGCCCAGGCCCGGCACCTCGAGCTGGTCGCCGGGGTCGGCCATCAGCTGCTTGGCGACGCCGTGTTCGACCTTGATCTCCTCGGCGTCCTTGGTCGGCGTGCGCAACGCCATCGCGATGTCGCTGGTGATCAGGTCACCGGCGATCGGGATCACCGCGGTGTGGCGGATCGCGCCGTCGGTGAAGATCGCCACGTCGGTGGTGCCGGCGCCGATGTCCACCAGCACCACGCCGAGGTCCTTCTCGTCGCTGGTCAGCACCGAGGCGCTGGAAGCGCTGGGATTGAGCACCAGCTGCTCGACCTCGAGGCCGCAACGCCGCACGCACTTGACGATGTTCTCGGCCGCGCTCTGCGCGCCGGTCACGATGTGCACCTTCACCTCGAGCCGGCCGCCGCTCATGCCGATCGGCTCCTTGACCTCGTGGCCGTCGATCACGAACTCCTGCGGCTCGACCAGCAGCAGCCGCTGGTCGTTCGGGATCACGATCGCCTTCGCGGTCTCGACCACCCGCGCCACGTCCACCGGCGTCACCTCCTTGTCGCGCACGATCACCATGCCGGTGCTGTTCTGCCCGCGGATGTGGCTGCCGGTGATGCCGGTGTAGACCCGCGTGATCTTGCAGTCGGCCATCATCTCGGCCTCCTTCAAGGCCTGCTGGATCGACTGCACGGTGGCATCGATGTTCACCACCACGCCGCGCTTCAGCCCGTGCGACGGTGCAACGCCCAGCCCCGCGAGCCGCAGCTCGCCATCGGGCAGCACCTCGGCCACCACCGCCATCACCTTGGCGGTGCCGATGTCGAGGCCGACCACGAGATCCTTGTATTCCTTAGCCATTCGTCCTGTTCCTCGCTCGCCTCATCTTCAGCGTTGTGCCGGCGGCTTGAGCAACGCCTGTCCGGGCTTCAACTTGCCCTCGGTCGTGCCCATGCCGGCCAGCCGCAACGCGTATCCCTCGTTGTGACGCAGGTCCGCGTACTCGATCGCGCGGGTGCCGAACCGATCGCTCACCTCGCGCACCGTCTGCACGAAGCGCGCGGTGCGCTGCGCCACCGCCTGTTCATCGCCTCGGCCCAGCTCGATGACGCTGCCACCGGAGAGCCGCACACGCCACGAGCCCCGCTCGCTCAGTGCCAGCTTCAGGATGCGCTGCGGCTCGGGCGGCCGCGCCGGCTCCTGCACCGACAGCGGCAGCGCGCGCGGCTGCTGCAACCCGGCCAGCACCGGCACCAGCCGGCGGTACATCGCCAGCACCAGCGCGGCCGAGCCCTGCGGCCCGCGCAGCGCCGGCAGCTCCTGGTCCTCGACGTCGCCGAGGTTCACGTCAAACACCTCGCCGTGCTCGTTGACCAGCTGGTCCTCGCCGCTCTCGCGTTCCCACAGCGCCACCGGCCGGTGCTCCTCGAGCTGCACCACCAGCGTGTGCGGCCAGACCCGCTGCACCTGCGCGCGGCGCACCCACGGCACCGCCTCGAAGGCCTCGCGGGCCTCGCCGAGGTCCAGCGTCAGGTAGCTGCCGTGCAGACGCGACAGCGCGTTGGCGCGGATCGTCTCGGCGGTGTTGTGCGTGACGTCGCCGGAGACCCGGATGAGCCGGAAATCCAGCCACGGCGAGCGCAGCAGCTTGGTCACCCCGGCCGCCGCGAGCGCGAGCAGCACCAGCGCGAACAGCACGTTCGCGAGCAGGCGCATCAGGCGCACGTCCAGCGGCTTCGGTGCGGCAGCGTTCATGCCGTGCGGTCCCCGTCCAGCCGCGCCTGTGCCAGCAGGTGCAGGCACAGCTGCTCGTACGAGATGCCCGCCGCGCGCGCCGACATCGGCACCAGCGAGTGGCTGGTCATGCCGGGCGAGGTGTTCATCTCCAGCAGGAAAGGCTTGCGGTCGCTGGCCCGCAGCATGAAGTCGGCCCGTCCCCAGCCGCGGCAGCCGAGCGTGCGGTAGGCCGCCACCGCCAGCGCCTGCACGGCCTGTTCCTCGGCCGGCGCCAGGCCGCTCGGGCACTGGTACTGCACGTCGTCGGTGAAGTACTTGTTCTGGTAGTCGTAGCCGGCCTCGGGCGGGCGGATGCGCACCACCGGCAGCGCCCGTGCCGAGGCGCCTTCGCCGAGCACCGGGCAGGTCAGTTCCTCGCCGTCGATGAACTCCTCGCACAGCACGTCGGGGTCGTAGCGCACCGACAGCGCGACGGCCTCCTGCATGTCGGAGTAGCCGCGCACCTTGGTGACGCCGATCGACGAGCCTTCCCGCGGCGGCTTCACGATCAGCGGCAGGCCCAGCGTGTCCGGCACGGTGCGCACGCGCTCGCGGGCCTGGTCGTCGGGCGCCAGCCACACGTACTTCGGCGTCGACAGGCCTTCGGCCAGCCACACGCGCTTGGTCATCACCTTGTCCATCGCGATGGCGCTGGCCATCACGCCCGACCCGGTGTACGGCACGCCGAGCAGCTCCAGCGCGCCCTGCACGCAGCCGTCCTCGCCATGGCGGCCGTGCAGCGCGATGAAGGCGCGCTGGAAGCCGTCGCGCTTCAGCTCGTCGAGCGAACGCTGCGCCGGATCGAACGCGTGCGCATCGACGCCCTGCGACTGCAGCGCCTGCAGCACGCCGTTGCCGGACATGATCGAGATGTCGCGCTCGGCGCTGCTGCCGCCAAAGAGGACCGCCACCTTGCCGAGGCTTTTCACATCGATGTCGCTCATGCCACCGCTCCCACGCGCTCGACCACCTTGGCCGGCACCGCGCCGATCGAACCGGCGCCCATCGCGATCACCACGTCGCCATCCTTGGCCTGTTCGGCGATGACCTGCGGCAGTTCGCCGATCTCGTCGACGAACAGCGGGTCGACCTTGCCCGCCACGCGCAGCGCCCGGGCCAGCGAGCGGCCGTCGGCCGCGACCACCGGCGCCTCGCCCGCGGCATACACCTCGGTGAGCCACACCGCGTCGGCACTGCCCATCACCTTGACGAAGTCCTCGAAGCAGTCGCGGGTGCGGGTGTAGCGGTGCGGCTGGAACGCCAGCACCAGCCGGCGGCCCGGGAACGCGCCCCGCGCGGCGGCGATCACCGCGGCCATCTCCACCGGGTGGTGGCCGTAGTCGTCGATCAGCGTGAAGCGGCCGCCGTCGCGGCACGGCAGGTCGCCCCAGCGCTGGAAGCGCCGGCCCACGCCGGTGAAACCGGCCAGCGCCTGCACGATCGGCGCATCGGGCAGTTCGAGCTCGGTCGCGATCGCGATCGCCGCGAGTGCGTTGCGCACGTTGTGCTCGCCGGGCAGGTTCAGCGTGATCGCCAGGTCCGGCATGCGCGAGCCGTTGCGGCGCTGGCAGGTGAAGCGCATCTGGCCGCCGGGCAGCGCCTCGACGTCGACCGCGCGCACCTGCGCGTCCTCGCCGAAGCCATAGGTGAGCACCGGCCGCGACACCAGCGGCATGATCGAGCGCACGCCGGGGTCGTCGCTGCACAGCACCGCGGCGCCGTAGAACGGCATCTTGTGCAGGAAGTCGACGAAGGCCTGCTTCAGCCGCGCGAAGTCGTGGCCGTAGGTGTCCATGTGGTCGGCGTCGATGTTGGTGACGACCGACAGGATGGGCAGCAGGTTCAGGAACGACGCGTCGCTCTCGTCGGCCTCGACGACGATGTAGTCGCCCGAGCCCAGCCGCGAGTTGGCCCCGGCGCTGTTGAGCTTGCCGCCGATCACGAAGGTCGGGTCGACCCCCGCCTCGGCCAGCACCGAGGTGACCAGCGACGTGGTCGTGGTCTTGCCGTGCGTGCCGGCGATGGCGATGCCGCGCTTGAGCCGCATCAGCTCGGCCAGCATCACCGCGCGCGGCACCACGGGAATGCGCTTCGCCCGCGCGGCGATCACCTCGGGGTTGTCGCCCTTCACCGCGGTGGAGGTGACCACGGCCTGCGCGCCGGCGATGTGCTCCGCGGCATGGCCGATCGAGACGCGGATGCCCAGTTCGGCCAGGCGTCGCGTGACGGCGCCATCGGCCTGGTCGGAACCGGACACCTGGTAGCCGAGGTTGTGCAGGATCTCGGCGATGCCGCTCATGCCGGCGCCGCCGACGCCGACGAAGTGAATGTGCTTGACCGCATGTTTCATGTGGCGGTCTCCTTCGAATGTCCGGGAACGACCAGCGCCTCGAGCTGGTCGGCGACCCGCTGCGCGGCGCGCGGCTGGGCCAGCGAACGCGCCTGCTCGGCCATGGCCAGCAGCTTCGTGCGGTCCAGCCCGGCCAGCGTCGCGGCGAGCGTGTCGGAGTTGAGTTCGGTCTGCGGCAGGTGCACCGCGGCGCCCTGCCCGGCCAGCCAGGCCGCGTTGTCGCGCTGGTGCTGCGTGGTGCTCACCACCAGCGGCACCAGCACGCTGGCCACGCCGGCGGCGCACAGCTCGCTGACGGTGATGGCACCGGCACGGCAGACGATCAGGTCGCAGTCGGCCAGGCGCCGGTCCATCTGGTCGATGAACGGCACCACCTCGGCGTCCAGGCCGGCCTGCGCGTAGGCGGCCTTCACCGCGTCGGCATCGCGTTCGCCGGTCTGGTGGACCACCAGTGGGCGCTGTTCGGCCGGCAGTTGTGCCAGCGCCGGCGGCAGCGTCTGGTTCAGCACCTGCGCGCCGAGGCTGCCGCCCACCACCAGCAGCTTCAGCGGGCCGCTGCGGCCGGCAAAACGTTCGGCCGGCGTGGGCAGCGACTCGATCTCGCCGCGCACCGGGTTGCCGGTGACCACCGACTGCGGCACACCGCGTGCGGCCGGCCCGTCGAAGCCGAAAGCGACACGGTCGGCCCAGCGCAGCAGCGAGCGGTTGGACAGCAGCAGGCCGGCATCCGCATTCACCAGCATCAGCGGGCGGCGCAGCAGGTGCGCCACCAGCCCGCCGGGGAAACAGACATAGCCGCCCATGCCCAGCACCACGTCGGCACCGCGCCGGCGCAGGATGCCAAACGCCTCGGCGAAGCCTTTCAGCAGCTGTGCACTGCCCTTCAGCAGGCCGAAGGTGCCCTTGCCGCGCAGGCCGCGGAAGCCGATGGTGTCGAGCGGGATGCCGGCGGGCGGCACCAGCCGGTTCTCCATGCCGCCGCGCGTGCCCAGCCAGCTGACGCTCCAGCCGCGTGCACGCATCTCGTGCGCCACTGCGAGGCCCGGCATGATGTGCCCCCCCGTGCCGGCCGCCATGATGACCAGATGCCGGCTCATGCGCGACCTCCGCGCATCAGCTGTCTGTTTTCGAGATCGATGCGCAGCACGAACGCCAGCGCCATGCAGGTCAGCACGATCGCCGAGCCGCCATAGCTCATCAGCGGCAGCGTCAGGCCCTTGGTGGGCAGCACGCCGAGGTTCACGCCCATGTTGATGAACCCCTGGCCGCCCATCCACAGGCCGATGCCCTGTGCGGCGAGGCCGGCGAACACGCGGTCGAGCGCGATGGCCTGGCGGCCGATCATGAAGATGCGCCGCACCATCCACGCGAAGGCGAAGATCACCAGCAGCACGCCGGCCAGGCCGAGTTCCTCGCCGATCACGGCGAGCAGGAAGTCGGTGTGCGCCTCGGGCAGGTAGTGCAGCTTCTCGACCGAGCTGCCCAGGCCCTGGCCGAACCACTCGCCGCGGCCGAAGGCGATCAACGAATGGGTGAGCTGGTAGCCCTTGCCCTGCGCGTACTTCTCGTCCCACGGGTTCAGGTACGCGAAGATGCGCTCGCGCCGCACCTCGCTGAACGTGATGATCAGCGCGAACGCGCCCAGCAGCACCGCGGTGGACAGGAAGAACATCCGCCCGTTGACGCCGCCCAGGAACAGGATGCCCATCGCGATGATGGCGATGACGATGAAGGCGCCCATGTCCGGCTCGGCCAGCAGCAACAGGCCGGTCACGCCCAGCGCGATCGCCATCGGCGCCACCGCCTTCAGGAACTGCTCCTTCATCTCCATCTTGCGGACCATGTAGTTGGCCGCGTACAGCGCCATCGCGAGCTTCGCGAATTCGCTGGGCTGGAAGTTCATGAAGCCCAGCGGGATCCAGCGCCGGCTCTTGTTCACGACCTTGCCGATGAACGGCATCAGCACCGCGATCAGCAGCACCAGCGCGGCCACGAAGATCCACGGCGCGGCCTTCTCCCAGGTCTGGATCGGGATGGTCAGCACCACGGCGGCGGCGATGCCGGCGATCGCGATCGACAGCAGGTGGCGGCTGAAGAAGTGCGTCGGCGTGTAGTTCGCGAAGCGCGGGTTGTCGGGCAGCTGGATCGAGGCCGAATAGACCATCACCAGGCCGAACGCCAGCAGCGCGACGATCACCCAGGTGAGGCCGGCATCGAAGCTGGACCAGCGCACCTGCTGGGTGGACGACAGGTTGATCGTGTCGCGCACCGGCACGCGTGCGCCGGCACCGCCGCGCAGCGCGGACAGCCGGGCCGCCAGCGCCGTGAACGGCGCGGTCAGCGCGTCGAAAGCGGCCTTCACAGCATCTCTCCTCGGGCCTCGGCCACCGCGGCGACGGTGTCGATGAACACCTGCGCGCGATGGGCGTAGTTCCGGAACATGTCCAGGCTGGCACAGGCGGGCGACAGCAGCACGGCGTCGCCGGCCTGCGCCTGTTCGAAGGCCCAATGGGTGGCGGCCTCGAGCGAATCGTGGCGCTGCATCGGCACGTCGGCGCCGGCCAGCGCCGCCTCGATGGCCGCGGCGTCGCGGCCGATCAGCGCGACGGCGCGCCCATGGCGGGCCACGGGCGCGGCCAGCGGCGCGAAGTCCTGGCCCTTGCCGTCGCCACCGAGGATGACCACCAGCTTCGCCGGCGCCTTCTCGGCGCCCAGCCCGGTGAGCGCGGCCACGGTGGCCCCGACGTTGGTGCCCTTGCTGTCGTCGTACGCGTCGATCGCGCCGACGTGGCGCAGGTACTCGACGCGGTGCGGCTCGCCGGCGTATTCGCGCAGGCCGTGCAGCATCGGCGCCAGCGGCAGCCCGGCCGCGGTGGCCAGCGCCAGCGCCGCCAGGGCGTTGGCGGCGTTGTGGCGGCCGCGCACGCGCAGCGCGTCGGCCGGCATCAACCGCTGCAGGTGGATCTCCACCGGCTCCTCGCGGTCCTTGCGGCGGGTGCTCTGCGCCAGCGTCTCGTCGCGTTCATGCGCACGCACCAGCCAGGCCATGCCGTTTTCGACCACCAGGCCGAAGTCACCCGGCGCGCGCGGGGCATCGAGCCCGAAGCGCACCACCTTGCGCTCGATGGTCTTGGCGGCGCGGCCCCGGCCGGTGGCCTTGATCACCACCGGCGCGGGGATCATCTTCTCGACCTGGGCATCGTCGCGGTTGATCACCAGCACCGCCTGCTTGCCGAAGATGCGGGCCTTCGCGGCCCCGTAGGCGGCCATGTCGCCGTGCCAGTCGAGGTGGTCCTGCGTCAGGTTCAGCACCGTGGCCGCGGTGGGCTCGAAGTTCGTCACGCCGTCGAGCTGGAAGCTCGAGAGTTCGAGCACCCAGGCCTCGGGCAGGTGTTCGAACACCGGCGGCGGGGGCGGCGGAGGAATCAGGTGCGGCGGCGGGCCGCCGATCTCGACGAGGCCTTCGATGTCGGGTTCGGCACCCTCACCCCAGCCCTCTCCCGCCCCGGCGGGAGAGGGAGCGTCGGTGTCTTCGATGACCTCCACCGCCTCGTCCGCGTCACCCTCGCCCGCCTCGGCGGGAGAGGGCGGGGGTGAGGGTGGGTCTTCGCCGACCACCGACGCCGGTTCGAGATCCAGCACTGCCCCCAGCGTGTCCAGCATCGTCGGCCCGATGTTGCCGGCCAGGCCGACCCGCAGGCCGCAGCGTTCGACGATCTGCGCGGTCATCGACGTGGTGGTGGTCTTGCCGTTGGTGCCGGTGATCGCCAGCACCTTCGGCGCGTAGCCGCGCTCGGCCTTCAGGTCCTTCAGCGCGTGCGCGAACAGCGCCAGCTCGCCCAGCACCAGCAGGCCGCGTTCAGCGGCGGCATCGAGCAGCGGCGCGACCTTCGGATCCAGCGGCGACAGGCCCGGGCTCTTCAGCACCAGCCGCACGCCGTCGAGCAGCGCGGGATCGAACGCGCCGCAGCGCAGCTCGGCCGCCGGCACATCGGCGGCCAGCGTGGCGGCCTGCGGCGGCGCATCGCGCGTATCGGCCACGACGATGCGCGCCGCGCCGCAGCGCTGCGCCCAGCGTGCCATCGCCAGGCCGGAGTCACCGAGGCCCAGCACCAGCACGGGGAGGTCGCGGAGGAAGTTCATCGGACCATCACCGCAGCTTCAGCGTCGACAACCCCACGAGGCACAGCAGCATCGTGATGATCCAGAAGCGCACGACGACCTGCGTCTCTTCCCAGCCCTTCTTCTCGTAGTGGTGGTGCAGCGGCGCCATCAGCAGGATGCGGCGGCCGGTACCGGTGCGCTTCTTGGTCCACTTGAAGTAGCTGACCTGCGCCATCACCGACAGCGCCTCGACCACGAAGATGCCGCCCATGATGCCGAGCACGATCTCCTGGCGCACGATCACCGCGATGGTGCCCAGCGCGCCGCCCAGCGCCAGCGCGCCGACATCGCCCATGAACACCTGCGCCGGGTAGGCGTTGAACCACAGGAAGGCCAGCCCCGCGCCGGCCATCGCGGCGCAGAAGATCATCAGCTCGCCGGCGCCGGGGATGTGCGTCAGCAAGAGGTACTTGGCGTAGATGGCATTGCCGGTGACATAGGCGAACAGCCCCAGCGCCGAGCCCACCAGCACCACCGGCATGATGGCCAGGCCGTCCAGGCCGTCGGTGAGGTTCACCGCGTTGCTGGCACCGACGATGACGAAGTAGGTCAGCGCCATGAAGCCGAACACGCCCAACGGATAGCTCACGCTCTTGAAGAACGGCACGATCAGGTCGGCCTTCGGCGGCAGGTCGTTCGAGAAGCCCGAGGCGACCCAGCGGAAGAACAGCTCCAGCACGCGCGTGTTGGTGGTCTCGGAGACGGTGAACGCCAGGTACACCGCGGCCACGACACCGATCAGCGACTGCCACAGGTACTTCTCGCCCGACGGCATGCCCTCGGGGTTCTTGTTGACCACCTTGCGCCAGTCGTCGACCCAGCCGATCGCGCCGAAGCCGAAGGTGACGATGAACACCACCCAGACGAAGCGGTTCGACCAGTCGAACCACAGCAGCGTGGCCACCGCGATGGCCAGCAGGATCAGCACGCCGCCCATCGTCGGCGTGCCGGTCTTCACCAGGTGCGACTGCATCGCGTACTCGCGCACCGGCTGGCCGATCTTCAGCGCCGTGAGGCGGCGGATCACGCCCGGGCCCAGCGCCAGGCCGATCAGCAGCGCGGTCATCGCCGCCATCACCGCACGGAACGTGAGGTACTGAAACACCCGCAGAAAGCCCAGCTGTTCGGGATAAAGGCCTTGCAGCCATTGGGCGAGACTAAGCAGCATCGGGACCTCCGCCTGCGTTGTTCTTGTGGACGGAAGCCGCGGACTGGAGCGCCTGCACGACACGCTCCATCTTCATGAACCGGGAACCCTTGACGACGATGGCGCGCGCCGCCGGCGCCTGCGCGAGCTGCGCCACCAGGCCGTCGGCATCGGCGGCGTGCAGCGCCGCGGGGCCATAGGCCCGGGCGGTGTCGGCCGCCAGCGTGCCGGCCGTCCACAGGTGTTCGATGGCCTGCTCGCGCGCATAGGCGCCCACTTCGGCGTGGAACGCCGGGCCCTGGTCGCCCACTTCGCCCATGTCGCCCAGCACCAGCCAGCGCGGGCCGGGCAGACCGGCCAGCACGTCGATCGCGGCGCGCACCGAATCGGGGTTGGCGTTGTAGCTGTCGTCGACCAGCGTGGCCTCGTGGCCCTGCCACGGCAGCCGCTGCACCTGCGAGCGGCCCTTGACCGGCGCGAAGCTTTGCAGGCCGGCGGCGATCGAGGCCAGCGGCGCACCGGCGGCCAGCGCGCAGGCGGCCGCCGCCAGCGCGTTCTTCACGTTGTGGCGTCCGGCCACGTGCAGGGCCAGCGCCAGCGGACCGCTCGGCGTCACGGCCTGCACGGCCCAGTGGTCGCCCTGCCACTGCGCCTGCGCGGTCAGGTCGGCCGGCGTGTCGAGCGCGAAAGTCAGCGTGCGGCGCGTGCCGGCGAGCCGGCGCCACAGCGGGGTGAACTCGTCGTCGGCCGGGAACACCGCGAAGCCGTCGGCCGGCAGCGCGGTGATCACCGCGCCGTTCTCGCGCGCCACCGCCTCGACACTTTTCATGAACTCCTGGTGCTCGCGCTGCGCGTTGTTCACCAGCGCGACGCCCGGCTGCGCGATGCGCGCCAGCTCGGCGATCTCGCCCGGGTGGTTCATGCCCAGCTCGACCACCGCGGCGCGGTGCACCGCACGCAGCCCCAGCACCGTGAGCGGCACGCCGATGTGGTTGTTGAGGTTGCCGGCGGTGGCCCACGCGGCCTCGCCCAGCCAGGTGCGCAGGATCGAGGCGATCATCTGCGTGACGGTGGTCTTGCCGTTGCTGCCGGTGACCGCGACCACCGGCAACGCCAGCTGCGACCGCCATGTGGTGGCCAGCGCCTGCAGGCCGGCCAGCGTATCGGTGACCTGCAGGCCGGGCAGGCCGCTGTCGGCCAGGCCGTGCTGCGCCAGCGCGGCCACCGCGCCGGCGGCCTTGGCCTGCGGCAGGAAGTCATGCGCATCGAAGCGCTCGCCCTTCAGCGCGACGAACAGGTCGCCGGCGCGCAGCGTGCGCGTGTCGGTGTGCACCCGTTCGATGAACACGTCACCGTCGCCCACCAGCGTGGACCCCGGCAGCAGCCCGGCGGCCTGGCGCAGGTTCAGCATGCGCGGCCCTCCCGGCGGGCCAGCGCGGCGGCGGCCTGCTCCACATCGGAGAACGGGTGCTTCACGCCCGCGATCTCCTGGTAGTCCTCGTGGCCCTTGCCGGCGATCAGCACCACGTCCTGCGGCGCGGCCTCGCACACGGCCTGGTCGATGGCTTTGCGGCGATCGACTTCCGCCACCACGTGGGTGGCGCCGTCGCAGCCCCACAGGATCTGCGACAGGATCACTTCCGGCGCTTCGTTGCGCGGGTTGTCGCTGGTGACGATCACGCGGTCGGCCAGCGTCATCGCCAGGCCGCCCATCACCGGGCGCTTCGCGGTGTCGCGGTTGCCGCCGCAGCCGAACACGCACCACAGCCGGCCGCCGCGCGCCTGCGCGAACGGGCGCAGCGCCTGCAGCGCCTTCTCCAGCGCATCGGGCGTGTGGGCATAGTCGACCACCACCTGCGGCTGGCTCGCCGGTGCGACCACGCGCTGCATGCGGCCCGGCACCGGGGTGAAGTCGGACGCCACCCGCGCCGCGTCGTCGAGCGACACGCCGAGCGCGCGCAACCCGCCGAACACCGCGAGCACGTTGGAGACGTTGTACTGGCCGATCAGCCGCGTGCGCACCGGCACGTCACGGCCGTCCTCGCGCACCGTGAAGGCGAGCCCCTCGGCGCCGTGGTGCACCGCCAGCGCCTGCAGGCGTGCGGGCGCGTCGATGGCATAGGTCCACAGGTCGGGGCCACCGGCGCGCGCCAGCTCGTCGGCCAACCCGGCGCCCTGTGCGTCGTCGAGGTTGACCACCGCGGCCCCGAGGCCTGGCCACGCGAACAGCTGGCGCTTGGCGGCCCAGTACGCCGCCATGTCGCCGTGGTAGTCGAGGTGGTCGGGCGTGAAGTTGGTGTACAGCGCCACCCGCAGGTGCACGCCGCCCAGCCGCTGTTCGACGATGCCGATCGACGAGGCCTCGACCGCCGCGGCGGCGAAGCCGTCGTTGGCGAAGCGGCGCAGCGCACGGTGCAGCGTGACCGGGTCGGGCGTGGTCAGTCCGGTGGCGTCGACCCGCGCCGCGGGCCGCAGCGCCGTGGGCGGTTCGCCGATGCCGAGCGTGCCGATCACGCCACAGCGTTTCTCCAGAAGACTCAGGGCTTGGGCGGTCCACCACGCGGTGGACGTCTTGCCGTTGGTGCCGGTGGTGGCGATCAGGTCGATCGCCCGGCTGGGATGCCCGTAGAAGGCATCGGCCAGTGCACCGGTGGCGGCCTTCAGGCCGGCCAGGGCCGCCACGCGCCCGTCGTGTTCAAAAGAGAAGCATTCGGATCCTTCGGCTTCGATGAGACAGGCGGCCGCCCCGGCCGCCAGCGCCTGCGGCACGAACTCGCGCCCGTCGCGGGCGTAGCCCGGCCAGGCGATGAAGGCATCGCCCGCCCCGACCTTGCGGCTGTCGGTGGCAAGATCGCCGGCGACACGCTCGCGCAGCCACGCGAGCGCGGCCGGAACGTCGGGCAGGCGGAGGACGTCGGCCATCAGAACGACTCCTCCTCGGCCGGGGCCGCCTGGTTGCGCGCCACCACCTGCGGCTCGACCGCGAGGTCCGGCGGCACGCCCATCATGCGCAGCGTGTTCTGCACCACTTCGCTGAACACCGGGCCGGCCACCGAGCCGCCGAAGTACACGCCGTTGCTCGGCTCGTCGACCATGACGGCGACGACGATGCGCGGGTTCCAGATCGGCGCCATGCCGACGAACCACGAGCGGTACTTGTGGCTGGCGTACGAGCCGCCTTCCTGCTTGTGCGCGGTGCCGGTCTTGCCGCCCACCGAGTAGCCCACGGCCTGCGCCTGCGGCGCGGTGCCGCCCTTCTCGGTCACCATGTTGAGCATCTTGCGGACCTCGCGCGCCACCTCGGGCCGGAAGATCTGCACGCCCTTCGGCGGCTCGGTCACCTTGATCAGCGACGACGGGATGAGCTCGCCGTCGCGCGCGAACATCGTGTACGCGCGCGCCAGCTGGAACAGCGATGTCGACAGGCCGTAGCCGTAGCTCATCGTCGCCTGCTCGATGGGCTTCCAGCTCTTGTACGGACGCAGGCGGCCGGAAGCGAGACCGGGGAACGGCAGCTGCGGCTTCTGGCCGAAGCCGACGCCGCTGAAGACCTCCCACATCTCGCGCGCTTCCATCTGCATCGCGATCTTCACGGTGCCGACGTTGCTGGACTTCTGCACCACCTGCTCGACGGTGAGCATGCCGTGCGGGTGGGCGTCGGTGATGGTCGCGCCGGTGATGGTGATGCGGCCGGGCGCCGTGTCGATCATCGTCTCGGGCTTGACGCGGCCGGTCTGCATCGCCAGCGCGACGATGAACGGCTTCATCGTCGAACCCGGCTCGAAGGTGTCGGTCAGCGCGCGGTTGCGCACCTGGCCGCTGTTCAGGTTGCGACGCTCGCCCGGCATGTAGCTCGGGTAGTTGGCCAGCGCCAGCACCTCGCCGGTCTGCACGTCCAGCACCACCGCGCTGCCGGCCTTGGCGTTGTGCTGCATCACCGCGTCGCGCACGCGCTGATAGGCGTAGAACTGGATCTTCGAGTCGATCGACAGCGCGATGTCGCGGCCGTCCTCGGGCGCGACCGCATCGCCGAGGTCCTCGACCACGCGGCCGAGGCGGTCCTTGACCACACTGCGGGTGCCGGTGTGGCCCTTCAGCTGGTTCTGGAACGCGAGCTCGATGCCCTCCTGGCCGAGCTCCTCGAGATTCGTGAAACCGACCAGCTGCGCCGCCGCCTCGCCCTCGGGGTAATGGCGGCGGTACTCGCTCTCCATCCCGAGGCCCTTGATCTTCAGCGCGCGGATCTGCTGGGCGGTGTCTTCATCCACCTTGCGGCGCAGCCAGACGAAGTTCGGGTTGCTCTTCAACCGGCGGCCGAGCTCGGTGAGGTCCATGTCCAGCAGGCGCGCCAGCCGGGCGGCCTGCTCCGGCGTGGCGTCGAATTCCTTCGGCTGTGCGAACACCGACGGCGAGGGCACGCTGGCCGCGAGGATCATGCCGTTGCGGTCGATGATGCGGCCGCGGCTGGCCGGCAGCTCCAGCGTGCGCTGGTAGCGGCTCTCGCCCTGCTTCAGGAAGAACTGCGTGCCGATGGCCTGCACGTACACCGCGCGGCCGATCAGCACCGCAAAGCCCACGCCCATGCCGACCAGCACCAGCTTCGAACGCCACATCGGCGTCTTCGAAGCCAGCAGCGGGCTGGTCGCGTACTGCACGCTCGGCGCCGCGCCGCCGCGCAGCACCCGCTGGCTGCGCGGCGCGGGGCGGTTGCCACCGGCGTTGCGGGGCCACCACTTCATGGCTGCACCCCCGAGGCCGGCGGCACCGCTTCGACCACCGGGCCCTTCACATATTGCGTGACGCTGGCATTGGCGGTGCGCATCGAGAGCTTCTCGCGCGCGGTGCGCTCCACGCGCCAGTGCGTGGCCTGGCTGCGCCGCTCGATCTGCAGCCGCTCTTCCTCGACCTGCAGTTCGGTGGTGCGGGCGCGCTCGCGCTCGAGTTGCACGAACAGCCGGCGCGACTCGTACGACGTGCGCACCAGGTAGACGGCGCTGGCGACCAGCACCAGCAGCAACAGCACGCTGAGGCGGCTCACGACACGTTCCTCCGGCCCGGCTTGGTGGGCACCACCGGCAGCGGCTCGTCGGTGCGCTCGGCCACGCGCAGGATCGCCGAGCGCGAGCGGGGGTTGCCGTCCACCTCGGCCTCGCCGGGCTTGATGCGGCCGAGCGCGCGCAGCAGGGCCGGGCGCGGCGCGGCCATCGGCACCCGCCGATCGACCTGTCCCGGGCCGTGTTGCGCGATGAAGTTCTTCACGATGCGGTCTTCGAGCGAATGGAAGGCGATGACGGCCAGCCGGCCCTGCGGGGCCAGCCAGGTCAGCGCAGCGTTCAGCCCCTGCTCGAGTTCCTCGAGCTCAGCGTTGACGAGAATCCGTAGAGCCTGAAACGTGCGCGTTGCAGGGTCCTGGCCGCGCTCGCGGGTCTTGACCGCACCAGCCACGAGCGTGGCAAGTTGGGCGGTGCGTTCAATTGGAGGCCCAGCTTCGCGGCGAGCGACAACCGCCTTTGCAATCGCAGGAGCAAACCGTTCTTCACCGTAATCACGCAACACCTCCGCAATCTCCCGCTGCGAAGCGGTGGCCAGGAATTCCGCGGCGCTCTGGCCGCGTGACGGGTCCATGCGCATGTCGAGCGGCCCGTCGTGGCGGAAACTGAACCCCCGCGCCGGGTTGTCGATCTGCGGCGACGAGATGCCCAGGTCGAGCAGCAGGCCGTCGAGCCGCGGCACGCCGAGTTCGGCGAGCACCCGCGGATAGTCGCTGAATGGCGTCTGCACAATGGTGAAACGGGGATCGGCGATCTGCGCGGCCGCGGCGATGGCCTCCGGATCGCGGTCCAGCGCGATCAGCCGCCCCTGCGGCGACAGGCGTTCGAGCAGCAGGCGCGAGTGACCGCCACGGCCGAAAGTGCCGTCCAGGTACACCCCATCCGGCCGATGCACGAGCGAATCGATCGCTTCGTGCAGCAAAACCGTTGTGTGCTGCCACGTCTGCTGTCCCTCGCTCATGGCGGTCAGAAGGTGAAGTCCTGCAGCGCTTCGGGCATGGGCTGTTCGAGCACAGCCGCTTCCTTGGCCTTGTAGCGCTGCGCATCCCACAGTTCGAGGTAATTGCCCATGCCCAGCAGCAGCACATCCTTCTGCAGGCCGGCGTCGGCCCGCAGCTCCGGCGAAATGAGGATGCGCGAGCCGCTGTCGATCTCCACGTCCACGGCGCTGCCCAGGAAGATGCGTTTCCAGCCGCTGGCCGACATCGGCAGCGCGGCGAGGCGCTGGCGGAAGTCTTCCCACACCGGCCGCGGAAACACCATCAGGCAACCCTCGGGGTGCTTGGTGAGCGTGAGCTGACCCGCCGTCAGGGCCTGCAGCAGGTCGCGATGGCGCGAAGGGACGGTGATCCGCCCCTTGGCATCCAGCGCGAGCGCCGAAGTCCCCTGAAAGTGAAAGTCCGCCACAAAAACCCACCAACCGACACGATTCCCCACTGTAGCGGAGAAAACTCGCCAGGGTCAAGGTTCGTCGATAAAAATCTCCAATGAAATCAAGCACTTACGGCCGGTTGCTGCAGTTTCGCCGTAGAAAAAATATTGAGCAAAATGAAGGACTTAAGCGTTTGAATGGAAGTAACGCTTGAGCTTGGCCCCGGGGACGGGGGCGCTATGGCGGCACCGTCTCGACGCCGATGGCCTTGGCCGACACAGGCGTATCAAGGCGTTGCCTCATTCGGCGGTGAGATTGCACGCCGGAAAAGAAAAAGCCGCTCCAAGAGCGGCTTTCAATTCGATCAGAGCGAGCGCGGCGCGGTTAAAGCGCGGGGGTCAGTTCGATTCCTTGATCAGCCGGCCGGCGCTGTTTTGCAGCGGGCGGGCGTTCATCGGGTAGAGCCGCGCGAACACCGCCAGCTGCTGCTCCGACAGGCTGACGGGCTGCTTCAGCACCAGCCACAGCACGCCTTCGCTGCACGGCGGCGTGGTCAACGAGCCCATGTACGTGAAGTAGCGCTTGTCCTCGGGCAGCAGCAGCGCCGGGTTCAGCGGCGCCGGGCCGGTGAGCGCCTCGTGTTTCTCCAGCGGCAGGCTGTTCCACACCTGCTGCACCACCGGATGGGCGCCGCCACGCTCGATCAGCACCGCCACCACGGCCAGCCGGCCGTCCGGGTCCTTGTGCACGAGGTGGGCCACCATGTCGTACTGGCGGCCGTTGATGCGCTCTTCCGACGGCCGGTGGAAGTGGAACTGCACCAGCTCATAGCGGCGCTGGTTCACGACGATGGTGTTGCCACTGCCCAGGTTGACCTGCACCGTGTGGCCGTTGTCGACGACATTGAAGCCGGCCGGCCGGTAGTCGAACGTGATGGGCTCCAGGTCGACCCGGATGCCGTCGCGGATGTCGATCGGGCTCTGGCGCTGGCCGGTGGCGCAGGTGGCGAACTCGGGCTGCAGCCGCGACCACTCCGCCGGCCCGCCGTCCCCGGCATACGACCAGTGCGCCGGATGCGCCGCGTGCGCCGGCGCGGCAAGCACGCCCGGCGCCACCCCGGCCTTCTCGGCACGGTGCACCGCGGCCAGCCTGGCGGCCGTGGACGGGGCGGCTTTGGCGGCCGGCGCCGCCTGGTCGTGGCGCGCCTTGATCTCGTCGATGCGGTCGGAGAGCTTCTGGCGCAGGTCCTCCATCGACAGCCCGCCCTGGCCGATCGGCTGCACGCTGGCCGGCGGGGCCGAGGCGGCCTCGCCCGCGGCGGCCGCACCGCCGAGCAGGCTCAACGCACAGGACAGGATCAGCAGACGAGAGGACGGGATCATCGCGGCACCGGAAACGGCAAATTGACTACACCGGCAGATTCGGCCGCCGCGCCGACTTCTTGAGCCCCCGCGGCCACCGCGCCCGGGGCGGGCCGCATTGCCGCACACCCCTCGCTCGGCTACGGTGCCACCATGGCCTACCTGCTCGCCCTCGACCAGGGCACCTCCAGTTCGCGCAGCATCGTGTTCGACGCCCACGGCCGCCCGGTGGCCTCGGCGCAGCAGGAACTGACGCAGCACTATCCGCAACCGGGCTGGGTCGAACACGACCCCGACGAGATCTGGGCCAGCCAGCTCGCCACCGCACGCGAGGCGCTCGCCCGCGCCGGCCTCGCGGCGCGCGACCTCACCGCGATCGGCATCACCAACCAGCGCGAGACCACGCTGCTGTGGGACCGCCGCAGCGGCCGGCCGATCGCGCCGGCGATCGTCTGGCAGGACCGCCGCACCCAGCCGCTGTGCGCCGACCTGCAGGCCGACCCGCGCATTGCCGCCGCGGTGCGCGAGCGCACCGGGCTGGTCATCGACCCGTACTTCTCGGCCACCAAGGTGCGCTGGCTGCTCGACCACGTGCCGGACGCAAGGGCCCGTGCCGAGGCCGGCGAGCTGGCGTTCGGCACCGTGGACAGCTGGCTGCTCTGGCAGCTCACCGGCGGCAGGTTGCACGCGACGGACGTGACCAACGCCGCCCGCACGATGCTCTACGACATCGCCCGGGGCGAGTGGGACGGCGAGCTGCTGCAGGCCCTCGACCTGCCGCGCCCGCTGCTGCCGCAGGTGCTGCCGTCGGCGCACCGCTATGGCGAGACCGTGCCCGACCTGCTCGGCGCCGCAGTGCCGGTATGCGGCGTGGCGGGGGACCAGCAGAGCGCGCTGGTGGGCCAGGCCTGCTTCGACGACGGGCAGGCCAAGAACACCTACGGCACCGGCTGTTTCCTGCTGCGCCACACCGGCAGCGCGCTGCGGCACTCGACCCACGGCCTGGTCAGCACCCGCGCCGCGCGGCCGGGCGTGGCGCCCGCCTATGCGATGGAAGGCAGCGTGTTCGTCGGCGGCGCGGTGGTGCAGTGGCTGCGCGACGGGCTGCGCGCCATCACGTCGTCGGCCGATGTCGAGGCCCTCGCCCGCTCGGTGCCCGATGCCGACGGCGTCGTGTTCGTGCCTGCATTCACCGGGCTGGGGGCGCCGTACTGGGCCCCCGACGCGCGCGGCAGCATCGTCGGGCTGACACGCGGCAGCACCGTCGCGCACATCGCCCGCGCCGGGCTGGAGAGCATCGCGTTCCAGAGCGCGATGCTGCTGCAGGCGATGAACGCGGACGCCGAGCAGGGCGCCAGCGCGCCGGTCACCGAGCTGCGGGTCGACGGCGGCGCCAGTGCCAACGGGCTGTTGATGCAGTTCCAGGCCGACATCCTCGGCATCCCGGTGGTGCGGCCGCAGTGCATCGAGACCACCGCGCTCGGCACCGCCTTCCTCGCCGGGTTGGGCAGCGGCCTCTATGCCGACGTGGCGGAGGTGGCCGCGCTGTGGTCGCCGGGCCAGCGCTTCGAGCCCGCGCTGCCGCCGGCGCAGGCCGCCGAGCGCCGCGAGCGCTGGGACGCCGCGGTCCGGCAGGTGCTGCATCGGTGACAAAACGATGACCGATCCTCGCGGCGCGAGGATCGTCGGCCGCGCGCGACACAACCGTATACAAAAGGCCCGCTGCAACAGAACTGTCGTAATTCCTTGCGTCGAGCTTTGGTGGAATCCCGATGTCTTGCACAAGACCATCTGGTCAACCCTTGGAGCTCCGACAACCATGAACAAGCATCTGATCGCGCTGGCCCTGCTCGGCCTGGCCGCCGGCACCGCTGCCGCCCAATCGTCCGTCACGATCTTCGGCGTCGTCGACGCGAGCGTGCGCGGTGTGAAGACCGGCGACGTCTCGGCCAAGAAGCTGAGCAGCGACGGCAACTCCTCGAGCCGCTTCGGTTTCCGCGGCGTCGAAGACCTCGGCAACGGCCTGCAGGCCGGCTTCTGGCTGGAAGCGCCGTTCTCGCCCGACAACGGCACCGGCAACACCAGCAAGTTCTTCAACCGCCGCTCGACCGTCAGCCTGATCGGCAAGCAGTGGGGTGAAGTGCGCCTGGGCCGCGACAACCTGGCGATCTGGAACAACGCCTCGGCGTTCGATCCGTTCGGCACCGTCGGCGTGGGCACGATCACCCAGCTGTACAGCACGCTGGGCGCGTTCGCCGGCTGGACCGCCCCGACCACGGTCGGTGGCGCCGCCACCACCACGTCGCTGGACAACAAGCGCGTCGACAACGCCGTCAGCTACTTCCTGCCGGGCGGCCTGGGCGGCGTGTACGGCCAGCTGCAAGGCTCGTTCGGCGAAGGCGCTGCCGGCAAGACCAACGGCGCCCGCCTGGGCTTCAAGATCGCCGGCTTCGACGGTGCGGTCGCCATCAACAACTTCAACGTCGTCGCTCCGGTGGGCACGGTCGCCCCGGGCCTGCTGGCCACGGGTGGCGACTACCGCCAGCTCCACGCCGGCGCCACCTACGACTTCGGCCCGGCCAAGCTGTGGGGTTCGTATGTGCAGGCCAAGCGCGAGATCGCCGGCTCGGCCGATCGCAAGCTGAAGGTGTGGCAACTGGGCGTGACGGCGAAGGTCGTCGAGTCCGGCACCGTGAAGGCCGTCTACGGCCGCGCTTCGGACTACTACCGCGCCAACCAGTGGGCACTGGGCTATCAGCACGACCTCTCGAAGCGCACCGCGCTGTACGCCACCTACGGCGAGATCAAGAACAAGACCGGCGACACCGGCGCCGTGGCCAACTTCCTCGTGCCGGACGCGCCGGCCGCAGTGGGCACCGCCCCGCTGAAGTCGAAGGGCTACGAGATCGGCGTGCGCCACAGCTTCTAAAAAGCACAACGGGCCCTCGGGCCCGTCGCACTCTAGAGAGCTTCGAGCCGCCCCACCGGTGCGGCTTTTTTTACTTCTGCGCTCGCTCAGAAACCCGCGGGCGACTGGCGGTGCCAGTCGGTGGCCTGCTGCAGCGCATGGCCGGCCTGCAGCAGCGTGCCTTCCTGCCAGTAGTTGCCGATCAGCTGCAGGCCCACCGGCATGCCGTGTTCGCCGGTGCCCGCCGGCACGCTCATGCCGGGCAGGCCGGCCAGGCTGGCGGGCAGCGTGAAGATGTCGGCGAGGTATTCGGCCACCGGGTCGCCCTGGCTGCCGAGCGCGCGCGCCACGGTGGGCGCCACCGGGCCGGCGATCAGGTCGCAATGGGCGAACGCGGCCTGGAAGTCGTCGGCGATCATGCGGCGCAGCTTCTGCGCCTGCAGGTAGTAGGCGTCGTAGTAGCCGTGCGACAGCACGTAGGTGCCGATCATGATCCGGCGCTTGACCTCGGCGCCGAAGCCCTCGCTGCGGCTCTTGCGGTACATGTCCGCCAGGTCCTTGTACTGCGCGGCGCGGTGGCCGTAGCGCACGCCGTCGAAGCGGCCGAGGTTCGAGCTGGCCTCGGCCGGCGCGATGATGTAGTACACCGGGATCGACAGCTCGGTGCGCGGCAGGCTCACGTCGACCAGCGTCGCGCCGAGCTTCTCGAGCTCGGCCAGCGCGCCGCGCACGGCCTGCAGCACGCCCGGGGCGACCCCTTCGCCGAAGAATTCCTTCGGCAGGCCGATGCGCAACCCGGCCAGCGGCCGGCCGGCCGGCGCGCCGTCGCGCGCCGCCTGCGCGGCGGCCACGAAATCAGGCACCGGCTGCTCCGCGCTGGTGGCGTCGAGCGGGTCGAAGCCGCTCATCGCCTGCAGCAGGTGCGCGCAGTCGAGCGCGCTGCGGGCCATCGGGCCGGCCTGGTCGAGGCTGGAGGCGAAGGCGATCATGCCGTAGCGCGAGCAGCGGCCGTAGGTCGGCTTGATGCCAGTGACGCCGGTCAGCGACGCCGGCTGGCGCACCGAGCCGCCAGTGTCGGTGCCGGTGGCGCCGGGCAGCAGGCGGGCGGCCACGGCCACCGCGCTGCCGCCGGACGACCCACCCGGAATGCGCTCGACGTTCCAGGGATTGCGCGCGGGCTGGTAGGCGGAGTGTTCGTTCGCGCCGCCCATCGCGAACTCGTCGCAGTTGAGCTTGCCCAGCGTCACCGCGCCGGCGCCGGCCAGGCGGGCCACCACCGTGGCGTCGAACGGGCTGCGGTAGCCCTCGAGCATGCGCGAGGCCGCGGTGCTCGGGAAATCGCGCGTGACGAAGATGTCCTTGTGCGCGATCGGCACGCCGAGCAGGCGTTGCGCCGGCCCGCCGGCGCCCTCGGCGCGGCGCGCGTCAGCGGCTTTCGCCTGGTCCAGCGCCACCGCTTCGTCGACCGCCAGGAATGCGCCCAGGTCGCCGTGCGCGGCGATCCGGTCCAGCAGGTGGCGGGTGACCTCGACGCTGGAGACCTGCCGGTCGTCCAGCGCCCGGGCGAGCTCGGCCACGCCCAGTTGATGCAATGCCGTCATCATCGCTCCCTGTCTTATTCGATCACCCGCGGCACCAGGAACAGGCCGTTGTCGACCGCCGGCGCGCTTCGCTGGTTGGCCTCGCGCTGGTTCGGCTCGGTGACGGCGTCGTCGCGCAGGCGCAGCGCGACCTCCTGCACCGCCGACAGCGGCGTGTACAGCGGCGCGACGCCGGAGGTGTCGACCGCGCGCATGCGCTCGACGATGTCGAAGAAGCCGTTGAGCTCGGCCAGCAGGCGGGCCTGCTCGTCGTCGCTCAGTTCGAGCCGCGCCAGCGTGGCGATGCGGCTCACGTCCTGCTCAGTGAGTGCCATGGTGTGTGGTGGGGTAGCGGTCCGCCCGCCCGGTGAATGGACGAAGCGACATGGGCATCGGGTATTATCCCTTTTTGCTCCAGAAACTCCCGCCGCCACACGTTCGCGAGCGAAGCCTCCACCGCCAGCCACGGCGAGGGGCCCTTGCTCGGTCGAACCCGCGCCCTCCAGAGCCCTCCCCACATGCTGACCGGATCGCTGCGCCGCTACTTCTCCACCGACCTCGCGATCGACCTGGGCACCGCCAACACGCTGATCTACGTGCGCGGTTCGGGCATCGTGCTCAATGAGCCCTCGGTCGTCGCCATCCGCCACGAGGGCGGCCCCAGCGGCAAGCGCACGATCCAGGCGGTCGGCGCCGAGGCCAAGGCGATGCTCGGCAAGGTGCCCGGCAACATCGAGGCGATCCGCCCGATGAAGGACGGCGTGATCGCCGACTTCACCGTCACCGAGCAGATGCTCAAGCAGTTCATCAAGATGGTGCACCCGCGCTCGCTGTTCCGGCCGAGCCCGCGCATCATCATCTGCGTGCCCTGCGGCTCGACCCAGGTGGAGCGCCGCGCCATCCGCGAATCGGCGCTGAACGCCGGCGCCAGCGAGGTGTACCTGATCGAAGAACCGATGGCCGCGGCCATCGGCGCCGGCCTGCCGGTGTCCGAGGCGTCGGGCTCGATGGTGGTCGACATCGGCGGCGGCACCACCGAAGTAGCCGTGATCTCGCTGGGCGGCATGGTCTACAAGGGCAGCGTGCGCGTGGGCGGCGACAAGTTCGACGAGGCCATCGTCAACTACATCCGCCGCAACTACGGCATGCTGATCGGCGAACCCACCGCCGAAACCATCAAGAAGGAAATCGGCTCGGCCTTCCCCGGCTCCGAAGTGAAGGAGATGGAGGTCAAGGGCCGCAACCTCAGCGAGGGCGTGCCGCGCAGCTTCACCGTCTCGTCGAACGAGATCCTCGAGGCGCTGACCGACCCGCTCAACCAGATCGTCTCCAGCGTCAAGAAGGCCCTGGAACAGACCCCGCCCGAGCTGGGCGCCGACATCGCCGAACGCGGCATGATGCTCACCGGCGGCGGTGCGTTGCTGCGCGACCTCGACCGCCTGCTGGCCGAAGAAACCGGCCTGCCGGTGCTCGCCGCCGAAGACCCGCTGTCGTGCGTGGTGCGCGGCTGCGGCATGGCGCTCGAGCGCATGGAACGCCTCGGCTCGATCTTCACCTCGGAGTGACCGCCCGGCCGGTTCGCACCGGCCCGCGGCCCTGACCGCCCATGCCGCTCGGCACCCTCGACCGCACGCCACCGCCCTTCTTCCGCCAAGGGCCGTCGGCGACCACGCGGCTGCTGTTCTTTGCATCGCTCGCGGTGTTCCTGATGGCGGCCGACACCCGGCTGGGCATGGTGCAGCCGCTGCGCGCCGCGCTGTCGGTGGTGCTGAACCCGGTGGAGCGTGCCCTGCTCGCCCCGATCGCCGGCCTGGCCGCCGCCAACGACTACCTCGCCGGCATCAATGCCGCCCGCACCGCGGTGCGGCAGGCCAACGAACAGCAGGCCGAGCAGGCGCAACGCCTGCTGCAGGTCGAGGCGCTGCGCCACGAGAACGAGCGCCTGCGCGCGCTGCTCGAGCTGCGCCCGCAGGTGACCACGCCGGCGGCTCCGGCCGAGGTGCTCTACGACGCGCCCGACCCGTACACCCGCAAGGTCATCATCGACCGCGGCGGCCGCGCCAGCGTGCTGCCCGGCTCGCCGGTGATCGACGAACGCGGCGTGCTCGGCCAGGTGACCCGTGTCTATCCCCTGACCGCCGAGGTGACGCTGCTCACCGACCGCGACGCCGCGATCGCGGTGCTGAACACCCGCACGCGCCAGCGCGGCGTGGCCTATGGCGACCCGGCCAGCGGCGGCCTCGAACTGCGCTTCACGGCCGCCAACGCCGACGTGCAGCAGGGCGACCTGCTCGCCACCACCGGACTCGACGGTGTGTTTCCCGATGGCCTGCCGGTCGCCAAGGTGGTGCAGGTGAGCCGGCGCGCCGACTCGGCGTTCGCGAAGATCACGCTGGCCCCGCTGGCCCCGCTGGACGGCATCCGCCACGTGCTGGTGCTGTCGCCGTTGTCCGAGGTGCTGCCGCAGCGGCCCGACCCCACCCCGGCGCGCAACGAGCGGGCGCTGTCGCGCGGGGCCGCCGCGCCGGTGCCGGGCTCGGCCAGCGCGGCGCCCGCGGCCCCGCCGCCCAAGCCCTGACGCGGAGCACACGATGGTGTCACTGAGCCGCCGCGGATCCGGCCCCGACCAGCTGCTGCTGCCGGCCAGCCCGGTGTTCATCTGGCTGTCGCTGATCGTCGCGCTGCTGCTGAACCTGGTGCCGCTGGGCCGCCAGCCGGCGCTGCCCGACATGGTCGCGCTCGCCCTGGTGTTCTGGAACGTGCACCAGCCGCGCCGCGTCGGCATGGGCGTGGCGTTCCTGTTCGGCGTGCTGATGGACGTGCACGACAGCGCGCTGCTCGGCCAGCACGCCTTGGCCTACACGCTGCTGTCCTTCTTCGCGATCACCATCCACCGCCGGCTGCTGTGGTTCAGCACGCCCGCGCAGGCGCTGCACGTGCTGCCGCTGTTCTTTGCCGCGCACATCGTCTCGGTGCTGCTGCGCTGGGCGGTCGATGGCGTGGCGCCGGGCTGGTCGCTGCTGCTGGCACCGCTGTTCGAATCGCTGCTGTGGCCGTTGGCGAGCTGGTTGTTGCTGGCTCCGCAACGCCGCGCCCCGGATCCGGACGAGAACCGGCCGCTGTGACATGGCTGCGCGTCTGGTGTTCGACCCTTCCCGTAGGAGCGGCTTCAGCCGCGATTCGTGCGATGCCACGAACCCCTCGCGGCTGAAGCCGCTCCTACAGAAGACGCCGAAGAAGGCGGAGAGCCGGGCATGATGGTCGAGATCCGCAACGTCGAGCAGGAGCTGGGCCGCTTCCGCATGCGGCTGCTCGCGGCGGGGCTGTTCGTCATCGTGTGCTTCGGGCTGCTGACCGCGCGGCTGATCTACCTGCAGGTGGTGCTGCACGAGAAGTTCGCGATGCAGGCCGAGAGCAACCGCATCGCGGTGGTGCCGATCACGCCGAACCGCGGGCTGATCACCGACCGCAACGGCGTCGTGATGGCCGACAACTACTCGGCCTACACGCTCGAGATCACGCGCTCGCGGCTCGAGGCCGACCTCGACACCGTGATCAACGAGCTGTCGAAGGTGGTCGAGATCCAGCCGCGCGACCGGCGCCGCTTCCAGCGCCTCAGCGAAGACAGCAAGACCTTCGAATCGGTGCCGATCCGCACCCGCCTGAGCGACGAGGAGGTGGCGCGCTTCGTCGCCCAGCGTTTCCACTTCCCCGGCGTCGAGGTGAAGGCGCGGCTGTTCCGCAACTACCCCTACGGCGACCTCGCCGCCCACGTGCTCGGCTACATCGGCCGCATCAATGCCCGCGAACAGGCGGCGATGGAGGACTGGTCCGACGAGGACCAGGCCAACTACCGCGGCACCGACGTGATCGGCAAGCTCGGCATCGAGCAGCGCTACGAGCGGGAGCTGCACGGCCTCACCGGCGTCGAGGAGGTGGAGACCAGCGCCGGCGGCCGGCCGGTGCGACGCCTCAACTCGGAGCCGGCGACGCCGGGCAACACGGTGCGGCTGTCGATCGACCTGAAGCTGCAGTACCTGACCGAGCAGCTCTTCGGCAAGCGCCGGGGCGCGCTGGTGGCGATCGACCCGCGCACCGGCGAAGTGCTGGCGTTCGTCTCCAAGCCCACCTTCGACCCGAACCTGTTCGTCGACGGCATCGACCAGGAGAGCTGGCAGGAGCTGAACGAATCGCTCGACAAGCCGCTGCTGAACCGCGCGCTGCGTGGCACCTACCCGCCCGGCTCGACCTACAAGCCGTTCATGGGCATCGCCGCGCTGAACACCGGCAAGCGCACGCCTGGCCAGGTGACGAACGACCCGGGCTACTTCATGTTCGGCAACCACCGCTTCCGCAGCCATGGCGACATCGGCTACGGCGCGGTCGACCTGCACAAGGCCATCGCGGTGTCGAGCAACGTCTACTTCTACGCGCTGGCCGCCGACATGGGCGTGGACCTGATCCACGACCAGCTCGAACCGTTCGGCTTCGGCCGCCGCACCGGCATCGACCTCGACGGCGAGGTGACCGGCGTGCTGCCCTCCACCACCTGGAAACGCCAGCGCTACCGCCGCCCCGACCAGCAGCGCTGGTACTCCGGCGAAACCATCTCGCTGGGCATCGGCCAGGGCTACAACAACTTCACGATGCTGCAGCTGGCCTCGGCGATGGCCACGCTGGTGAGCGGCGGCGAACGCCACGAGCCGCGCATCGTGCACGAGATCGAGGACGTGGTGACCCACGAGCGCCGTGCGCCGCCCGGCAACGTGCTCGCGGCGCTGGCGCTGAAGCCCGAGCACGTCGACGTGGTGCGCCGTGCGATGCAGGCGGTGGTCACGGAAGGCACGTCGCGCGCCGTGTTCATGGGCGCCGGCTACACCAGCGGCGGCAAGACCGGCACCGCGCAGGCGGTGACGGTGCGCCAGAACGAGAAGTACAACAAGGAGCGCCTGGCCGAGTACCAGCGCGACCATTCGGTCTACACCGCGTTCGCGCCGGTGGACGCGCCGCGTGTCGCGCTCGCCGTGATCGTCGAGAACGCCGGCTGGGGCGCCGAGGCCGCCGCGCCGATCGCCCGCCGCGTGCTCGACTATGCGTTGACCGGCGTGTACCCGAGCGAGGAAGACATCGCCCAGGTGCAGCAGGGCCGCGGCGGCCCGCCGACCGGCAAGCCGCGCCCCGCCGCCGAGGTGCCGCTGCCGCCCGCCATCGGCGCCCCGGTACCGCCCACCCCGCGCCCGGCCGCCAGCGCCGCCAGCGACACCGCCCCCTGAGGCCGACGTGAGCACCGCCTTCGACCAACCCACCTGGCGCCACCGCATCAAGCCGTGGTTCACCGGCTTCGATTTCGGGCTGGTCGCGGCCTGCCTGATCCTCGCCACCGCCGGGCTGGTGGCGATGTACTCCGCCGGCTTCGACCACGGCACCCGCTTCGGCGACCACGCGCGCAACATGGTGCTGGCGGTGGGCATCCTGTTCTTCGTCGCGCAGGTGCCGCCGCAGAAGCTGATGGCGCTGGCCGTGCCGCTGTACAGCGTCGGCGTGCTGCTGCTGCTGGCGGTGGCGCTGTTCGGCATCACGAAGAAGGGCGCCACGCGCTGGCTCAACGTCGGCATCGTCATCCAGCCCAGCGAGATCCTGAAGATCGCGATGCCGCTGATGCTGGCCTCGTGGTTCCAGCGCCGCGACAGCCACCCGCGCATGCCCGATTTCGTGGTGGCCGGCGTGCTGCTGCTGCTGCCCGTGGCGCTGATCGCCAAGCAGCCCGACCTCGGCACCGCGATCCTGGTGTTCTCGGCGGGCTTCTTCGTCATCTTCTTCGCCGGCCTCAGCTGGAAGCTGATCCTGCCGGTGATGGCGATCGGCATCACCGGCGTGGTGGTGCTGGTGGCGTCGTCGTCGGCGCTGTGCGCGCCCGGTGTCGACTGGGTGGTGCTGCACGACTACCAGAAGCACCGCGTCTGCACGCTGCTCGATCCCACCACCGACCCGCTCGGCAAGGGCTTCCACATCATCCAGGGCATGATCGCCATCGGCTCCGGCGGCCTCACCGGCAAGGGCTTCATGCAGGGCACGCAGACCCACCTCGAGTTCATCCCCGAGCGCACCACCGACTTCATCTTCGCCGCGTTCTCCGAAGAGTTCGGCCTTGCCGGCTGCGGCGTGCTGATCGTCGGCTTCACGTTCCTGATCCTGCGCGGCCTGGTGATCGCCGCCGAGGCGCCCACGGTGTTCTCGCGCCTGCTCGCCGGCGCGGTGACGCTGAGCTTCTTCACCTACGCGATGGTGAACATGGGCATGGTCAGCGGCATCCTGCCGGTGGTGGGCGTGCCGCTGCCGTTCGTCAGCTACGGCGGCACCGCGATGGTGACGCTGGGGCTGTCGCTCGGCATGCTGATGTCGATCGCGAAGTCGCGCGGGCTGATGCAGAGCTGATGCAGAGCTGACGCACAGCCGAGGCGAGCCGCCCGTCAGCCGCGCACGAAGAACACGATCGACATCACCAGGCCGGTGAGCACGATGCCCGTGCGCAGCAGCACCGGCTTCACCCGCCGGGCCGCGCGGGCGCCGAGGTAGCCGCCGGCGGTGGCCGCCACCGCCATCGCCAGCGCCTCGGGCCAGTGCACCAGCCCGCCGGCCGCGTACACCACCACGGCCACCGCGGTCAGCACCGCCGAGACGACGTTCTTGAGACCATTGGCCACGCGCAGGTCGTGCTCGCCGAGCAGCGCGAACAACGCCAGCAGCAGGATGCCCAGCCCGCCATTGAAGTAGCCGCCGTACACCGCCACCACGAACACGCCGGCCGCAGCCCGCAGCGGCCCGGCGGGCGCCGCGTCCAGCCGCTTCAGCCACCACGGCCCGATCGCGAACAGCGCGGTGGCCAGCAGCAGCAGCCACGGCACCAGCGCCCGGAAGGCCCGGTCGCCGCTCACCAGCAGCAGCGCCGCCCCGAGCGCTCCGCCGGCCAGCGACCAGCCGAGCAGCCCACGCATCGTCAGCCCCGGCGGCGCTTTGAGGCCCTCGCGGAACCCCCATGCGCCCGACACATAGCCGCTCAGCAGCGCCACGGTGCCCGTGGCATTGGCGGCCACCGCCGGCACGCCGGCCCACACCAGCGCCGGCAGCGTCAGGAAACTGCCGCCCCCCGCCACCGCGTTCAACGCCCCGGCCCCGAAGGCCGCGGCGAGCAGCAGTGCCCACATCCACACGTCGTGCCCGAACAAGATCGCCATCCGCGGCACTGTAGCGAGTCGGGCGCCGTGCCCGAGGCCCTTCCTGGACCGATGTCATGCGCGGGCCGTGCCAGGGCCACTAGACTGCCTTGGCCATGGACCGCCACTACCTCGCCCCGCTGTTCGAGCCCGCGTCGATCCTGCTGTTCGCCGGCGCGGCCGACGGCCACGACACCGCGCCCGCCCGGCACCTGCGCGCCGCGCTCCAGGCCGGCGGCTACGAAGGCCGCGTGCACGCGCTGGACATCGACGCCAGCGGCACGCTCGCCGAGTTCGCCCAGTCGCGCGCCGACCTGGCGCTGATCGCCTTGCCGCCGGCGCGGCTGGCCGGCGCGCTCGAAGCCGCCGCGCGCATCGGCTGCCGGGCCGCGGTGGTGCTGGGCAACGGCCTCGGCGCCGAACCGGCCGCCGAGCTGCACCGCATCGCGCGCCGCGACGGCCTCCTGCTGCTGGGCCCCAACACGCTGGGCTTCCAGTCGCCGTGGCAGAAGCTCAACGCCGGGAGCGCCGGCCCGCTGGCGCGCCCCGGCACGCTGGCGCTGGTGTCGCAATCGGGCGCACTCACCGCCTCCATGCTCGACTGGGCGCGGCAGAACGCGGTGGGCTTCTCGCGGGTGGTCTCGCTCGGGCCCAACCCCGGCATCGACCTCGCGCAGGTGCTCGACTACCTCGCGCACGACCGCCAGACCCACAGCATCGTGCTGCACCTCGAAGGCATCCGCTCCGGGCGGCGCTTCATGAGCGCGCTGCGCTCCGCGGCCAACGCCAAGCCCGTGGTGGTGCTGAAAGCCGGCCGGCGCAGTGCCGGCAACGATGCGGCGCAAACCCACAGCGGCGCCATCGTCGGCAACGACGAGGCCTTCGACGCCGCGCTCAGCCGCGCCGGTGCCGTGCGCGTGCGCTCGTTCGTCGAGCTGTTCTCGGCCGCCAAGGCGCTGGCCTCGCGCTGGCGCCCGGTGGGCCGCCGCCTCGCGGTGGTGACCAACGGCGGCGGTCCCGGCGTGCTGGCCGCCGATGGACTGCAGGAACTCGGCCTCGAACTCGGCCGCCTCACGCCCGCCCGCGCCGACACGCTGAAGGCGCAGCTGCCCGCGCAGGCCTCGCTCAGCGAACTGGTCGACATCTCCGAGGATGCACTGCCGGCGCACTACGAAGCCGCCACCCTGGCCGCCGATGCCGACCCGCAGGTCGACGCCGTGCTGGTGATCCACTCGCCCAAGCCCGACGACGACACGCTGGCCATCGCGCAGGCGCTGGTGCAGGCCAAGGCGCGGCTCGGCAAGCCGCTGTTCACCTGCTGGATGGGCGACGCCAGCGTGGGGCCGGCGCGCGCGGCGTTGTCCGAAGCGGGCATCCCGAGCTTTCGCACGCCCGAGTCGGCGGTGGGCGCCTTCGGCAACCTCGCCACCTTCTACCGCAACCAGCGCCTGCTGCAGCAGACGCCGCCGCCGCTCACCGCGCTGGCCGAACCCGATCTCGACGGCGCCCGCCTGGTGATCGACAGCGTGCTGGCCGAACGCCGCACCGTGCTCACCGAGATGGAGTCGAAGACGCTGCTGTCGGCCTTCCACATGCCGGTGACGCAGACCCTGCTGGCCCGCACCGCCAACGAGGCGATGATGATCGCCACGCAGCTGGGGTTCCCGGTCGCGCTGAAGATCGACTCGCCCGACATCGCCCACAAGTCCGACGTGCAGGGCGTGGTGCTCGACGTGATGCACGGTGCCGCGGTGCGCGACCACTTCACCGCGATGATCGCGCGCGTCAAGCGCCTGCAGCCCGATGCCCGCCTCAACGGCGTGACGGTGCAGAAGATGGCCCGCGCCAAGCGCGGCCGCGAGGTCTGCATCGGCCTCGTGCGCGACGAAGCCTTCGGCCCGATGATCGTCTTCGGCGCCGGCGGCACGATGATCGAGCTCATCGACGACCGCGCGATGGAGCTGCCGCCGCTGAACCAGTACCTGGCGCGCGGCCTCGTCGAACGCACCCGCGTGCACCGCACGCTCGACGAATGGCGCGGCGCCGCACCGGTCGACCGCGAAGCGCTCGAGCAGGTGCTGCTGCGGGTCTCGGAAATGGCCTGCGAGCTGCCGCAGCTGCGCGAGATGGACATCAACCCGCTGATCGTCGACGAACGCGGCGCGGTGGCCGTCGACGCCCGCATCGTGCTCGACGCCACCGCCGTGCCCTCGAACGGCTACCAGCACCTCGCCATCCTGCCCTACCCCAGCCGCTACGAACAGCTGGTGCCGCTGCGCGGCGGCGGCGAAGTGCTGCTGCGCCCGGTGCACCCCGACGACGCGCAGATGCTGCAGGCACTCGTCACGCAGCTCACCCCCGAGAGCCGCTACTTCCGCTTCGTCTCGTCGTTCACCGAACTGCCGCCGGCGATGCTGTCGCGCTTCACGCTCATCGACTACGACCGCGAAATGGCGATGGTGGCCGTGCTGCGCGAACGCAGCGCCGACACCGACGGCAACCTGCACGACAGCGAACGCATCGTCGGCGTCTCGCGCTACGTCACCAACCCCGACCAGACCTCCTGCGAGTTCTCGCTGCTGGTGAGCGACCAACTCAAAGGCCGCGGCCTCGGCTCGCGGCTGATGCAAAGCATCATGCAAGTGGCCCGCGACCGCGGCCTGCAGGAGATCAACGGCCTCGTGCTCGCCAACAACGCGACGATGCTGCAGTTGATGCGGCACCTGGGGTTCACGGTGAAGGCGTTCGAGGAGGATCCGGATTTCAAGTGGGTGAGCAGGGTGCTTTAGTGGCCGGCGTGCGGACGGATATTCGGCATGACGGCTTAGCAGCGATTCGGCCTCTCGGTGCCGTTTGACATGCGACCGGTGTTGAACTCAATGTAGTCCTCAGGACGCGCGCAAGTGCTCCGCACTCCTCGCTATAGTCTCCAAGACTCAACCAAGAGACGGCCTCGGCTACGGCGAACTGCGTCGATGTCATCTTTGCAAACCGAATTGCGGGCCTACTCTTCGCCGTACTCAAACCTCCGAACGGCAATGGACTCGTCTGCACGAAGACGCTCACTCGCACTCATAGCCTGGAGTTGGTTGACATACTTGGAAGCAAAAATACGCACGCATTCGTCGGGGTCCTGAAGCCAGTCAAGGACCTCCCTACGCTTCCTGTCGTAGGCCTCTGCCATCCCGTAATCGCCCGACACCACACCCGTGCTCATCAGCGCGATCTCTACCTCGTTGATGAGCGGACTGCTTCGCGGCAACCGCTTGATGAGTTCCTTTGCAACGGGCTGGATGAAAGCCTCTCCGCCGTAGGCTCGCAGCACGCCAGCAACAAATTCAAGACCCTTCTCACCGCCATCTCGAACGAGGCGAACAAGTTCTGCCTGGAAGTCTTCAGAGAACTGAGGAAAGATGGCCTGCAGCAACTTTGCCCCCCTGAACTCAAAGAGCGAGTCGTCAGCTGAGTAGCGGTCCAGTACCTCTGCGACAACCGCCTGCGGGTCCTTGGAAAGACTGTCCTGTAGTGTGTGGAATTGGTATGGAAGCTCTTCGTAGTCGTCGCCAGCCTTTTCAGCAACTGCGGCGACAGCTGCGTCGGGGTCATAGAGTCGGGCACACAGGTACTTAACAACCAAACTGGGCTCTCGCTCGGCAATAGCTGCTAGTACCTCCTCGGCCTGGTAGTCAATCTGTGGCAAGAGACGCAGGTTCTTCAGCACCTCACGGCGCTCATCAGGAGAGAACTCGCCGACCATCTCGGTCGCCTCTTTCCGGTACCAAATTTCTCGAACCCAGCCCGCGTCTCCAAGCTGCGTTAAGCGCGGCAAGGCGCGCAGGAAAAGTGCCTTCAAGTCCGTTTTCCAGGCCTGCGAATCGGACCTGCCGACGGCCACCGTTGCAACTTGGCGGATAACGAAAACGTCGCTAAGGCGGGTCGCCTTTTCGAGAATCTTATCGAGGATTTCGAAGTCAACATCCTTGGTTGATAGGAAGAGCTTTGCGCAGGCGTTCAGGAGTGACGTCTCCTTCTCAGAAGCCTCATCTATCCACCCTCTAATCAGAGGGAGGAGCTGCGGCCTCCTCTCTCCATCCCAGACACCCCGAAGCAAAGGTATTAGGAACTGAGACAGCGGATCGGCATGCTCGGTGAGCAATTCAAGGCCGAAGTCGGGGTGCGAAGCAGCGACCTCGGCAAGGAACTCATAGAAGACAGGAAAGGTAGCCAGGTCATTGGACTCGGTCTGAGCGAACCTTAAGATTCGAGCGCGCCACACCTCGAAGCCATCGGCAGGAACCTGTGCCGCCAAGACCTTTGACTGCTTCACCCTGGAATCCTGCGAACCAAGCGTGAAGGACTCGTCTTTACGGTCCTTCATCCAATCTCCGAATATCCCTTCGAAACCAACGAGGGTCTTGTAGACACCGTACTCTGCGTTGGCGTCAATGATCGCCTTAACACCAAGCGCAGCCGCTTTCACCTCCGCCGCTGCAGTGTGGAAGTGAATCCAGTAGCTGTCATGCTCAAGCTTCTGAATGATCTGCAGGTCGTCTTCCTCTTTGGCGACATCGCCAAAGAACCGTAGGACCTCCTGAGCGTTCGCGGACATCATGTCCGCAAAGTACTTGTCGACAGCGCCTCTGCTATTACCACGGGCTGCCGTATTCATCGTCCTGATGACAGACAGCTTCTGCGACTTGGTCTCGACTAGCCGATACAGCGTCTTCACCAACTGGATACTTCGCGTGCGGACGGCTACAACGCCTTTGTCAGCAGGAGCTACTGCTTGGGACATCGTCACACCCGTAGACGACCACTTCGTCGATTCCATGGACGTTGACAGAAGGCCTTCTAGGAGGGTCAGGACGCCACGCAAGTGTTGCTTCAGATACTCTTCATCCTTACTTTCCAAAGTCTCAATGACCAGGATTTGAGGCGCTGAGCCGATGCCCCTAGCTACTCCGTCGCCAAAGTACACCGAGATGTTGTACTTGGCCACGGCGCCCAAATCGGAAAGTGCCGCTTTGCGCACCGACTCTTCTTTGTGCGTCGATGCCCACAGCAGGCTGTCGACAACCGCTTTCGTCTCCAGGTAGCGCAATGCGTTGAGTAGGTCGATTGCCTTGGTCATCAACCTGTGAGCGTTCCGATACTTGGATATCGCCGTAAACTGCTCTCCGGGCTCACCTGAATAGACCAGTGAGCGGGTCTCAACCGTGCGAAGAAAGGCGTCCGCGGCGGCTACGACCTCTTTGCTGTGCCGAAATCCCACCGTGAGCAGCACATTGAGACTGAACTCAAGGACTTCGTAGTTGACGCCGTCTACGAAGCTGGCGATAGCCTGCTCGCAAGCGCGCCCAATCGCCTCATTGGCGGCCGGCGTGGTTGATTGAGCCAGGCGCTCAAGGACTTTGATCCGGGTAGAGGACTCAACCACTTCAGCTTCCGAAGCCCGTAAGCTCAATCATTTCAGCCTCAGCCTGCTGCACAGCCTTCTCCAGCAGTTCGTCCTTGACGGCCAAGTAGTTGTGCCCGGTGTCCCGAATCAGGCCAGCCAACGCCAAGCGCTCCAGCGCGTTGCGCGCCGCGTCTGCAGTGGCGCCAGACTGTACGAGCAGTTCGACGACCTGCTGCTTACCTGCCCGATTCAAAAATCCGACGAACCCAAGGGCCTTGATGTCCAGTAGGCTTAGGTGCCTCGTACGAGCCGTCAGCAAAGCCTCCAGCTCGCCGGGCTGGACTTCCGGCTGCGGTACCACCTCAGCAGCCGGCACTGGTAGAACTGGAGCGGCGGGCTCATTTCTCATGTGCGCCTGGACTATGGGATGGTCTCCCATCAGCTCGTCAGCGGTGCGCATGGAAGCGAGGTCCGCAAATCGCGCCTTTAGTGCATCGACAAGCGGTGACACGCCATTCGCCTCGGTAGTTCTGAACGCAGTCAGCTTCAGCCCCTTGGCCACGGCCTCCTTGGTAAGGCTGGGGGCGAGCGCACCGCTTTCGAAGAAGCCAACCTCATCGCGAGTCACAAACATCACTTCGGAACCAGGGGGCAGCGTCAGCAGGCTCTCCCAGATGAGGCAATCCTTGTATCCGTGGTCAGACTTCGACGTCGGCCGCCGGCCCTCCATGGAGCGGTCGGACGCGGCGATTTTGAGCGTATCCGTCGTGGGTACGACATGGATGACGTCCTCAAGCTGATCCAAGATCTCACGGGCCTGAGCGTCTCCAAACTGCGACTTTGGTAGCAACCCGAATAGGTCGAACCCGCAAAGCGTCTTCAACCTATCGACCTCTTTCACCATCTTCTGCAAGGCCTCGTCGCCAGCAATGGTGAATTGCTTGATGTACTCGATACGCAGGATCTCGGGCACCAGGAGCTTTGCCTTCTTCGCGCGGAGCATGTCAATGAGGAGCGGCCCACCCTTCTTGCGAAAAAGGTGGGCATCGCGCGCGCCCACATTGGTGTCGCACAAAACAAAAAGTTGCCCGTCGTCTGCCATAGCCATCCAGCCGAAAACTGCGTTAGATTCTAGGCAACCCTTTGTCAGGTTCCTGCGACTTTCAATGTCGGCCACCGCCGTCCGGCCGCAAAGGGCTAGTCATTGGTCTCGGCTGGCGCGACCCTACTGTGGCCTCCGGTCCGACCAAGCCACATTTGACGCAGGGGCGCAGCGGTAGTCGGCACCTCAATGCGAGGTAAGGGAAAACGAACTTGGGTGCCATCAGGCGCATGGTGTGGCCGAGGGATTGCAGTGGCTACGCGTGTCACCTACGGTCGAATGGCCGCTGATGGTCGCAGCGGTCGCTCAGCCTGTCGGTAGCGAATGACTCTAAGCAGTCTGGACCCGAGAACGAAAGGCGTTCTTAACCTTCCACCTCAAAGCGCCTCAAGGCGCCGCCGCAATCACCTCCGCCACCGCCGCCGTCAGCCGCTCCGCATACGGCACGTGCAGGAACTCGTTCGGCCCGTGGGCGTTGCTCTTCGGTCCGAGCACGCCGCAGACCATCATCTGGGCCTTCGGGAAGCCTTTTTCGAGCAGGCTCATCAGCGGGATGGTGCCGCCCTGGCCGATGTAGCCGAGCGGGGCGCCCCAGTGGCGTTGCGAGGCGGTGTTCATGGCCTGTTCGAGCCAGGGGGCCAGGGCCGGGGCGTCCCAGCCGGTGGCGCCTTCGGCCCCGGCGCGGCCGTCGGGCACGAAGGTGACCTTGGCGTGGTACGGCGCGTCGGCTTCGAGCAGGCGCTTGAGTTCGCGGCCGGCGCTGGGGCCGTCGACGGTGGGCGGCAGGCGCAGCGAGAGCTTGAACGCGGTGACCGGGCGCAACACGTTGCCGGCCTGGGCGATGGGCGGCAAGCCCTCGGCACCGGTGACGCTGAGCGTGGGCCGCCAGGTGCGGTTGAGCAGCATCTCGGCAGGGTCGTCCGACATGGGCAGCGTGAACGCGCCGTCGGCGCCGCAGGCCCAGGGGTAGCGCTTCCACACCTCGTCGCCGAGCAGCGCAGCCGCCGCCCTTGCCTGCTCGATGCGCTGCAGCGGGATCTCGGCGTGCAGGCTGGCGGGCAGCAAGCGGCCAGTGGCGCTGTCTTCGAGGCGGTCGAGCAGATGGCGCAGGATGCGGAAGCTCGACGGCACCAGGCCGCTGGCGTCGCCCGAGTGCACGCCTTCGGTGAGCACCTCGACCCTCAACGTGCCGCTCACCATGCCGCGCAGCGACGTGGTGAGCCACAGCTGGTCGTAGTTGCCGGCGCCGGAGTCGAGGCAGACCACGAGGCCGACGTCGCCCAGGCGCGGGCGCAGTGCATCCAGGTAGACCGGCAGGTCGCCGGAGCCGCTTTCTTCGCAGGTTTCGATCAGGCCGACGATGCGCGGGTGCGTGGCGCCCTGCGCCTTCAGCGCCTCGATGGCAGCGATGCTGGCGTAGACCGCGTAGCCGTCGTCGGCGCCGCCGCGGCCGTAGAGCTTGTCGTCCACCAGGGCCGGCGTCCACGGCCCGAGGCCGTTGCGCCAGCCGTCGAACTCGGGCTGCTTGTCGAGGTGGCCGTACAGCAGCACCGTGTCGGTGGAGCCGGGCTTGGTGGCCGGGATCTCGAAGAACAGCACTGGCGTGCGCGGGCGGCCCTGGTCGTCGGTGAGCCGCACTACTTCCAGCGTGAGGCCCGGCACCTTGCGGCCTTCGACCCACTCGGCGGCGCGGCGCACGACGTTGTCGATGTGGCCGTGGGCGACCCAGTCGGGATCGAACATCGGGCTCTTGGCCGGGATCGCGATGTAGTCGCGCAGCTGCGGCACGATGTCGCCGTGCCACTGGGCCTTGACCTGCTCGGCCAGGCGCTGGGGATCGAGGAGGGCGTTCATGCGGGCATCGTACGCCTGCGGCGCACGCCACAATCCGCGCATGTCCGCCGCCCTGCCCATGCCCGCCTTCCTCGACAAGCTCTGTCCGCGCGAGCAGCTCGCAGCGCGCCTCGCCGCGCTGCCGCGGCCGCTGGTCTTCACGAACGGCGTGTTCGACATCCTGCACCGCGGCCATGTCTGCTACCTCGCGCAGGCGCGTGCGCTTGGCGGCAGCCTGGTGCTGGGGCTGAACAGCGACGCCTCGGCACGGCTGCTCGGCAAAGGGCCGGACCGGCCGCTCAACGCCGAGGCCGACCGCGCCTGCGTGCTGGCAGCGCTCGCGTCGGTCGACCTGGTGACGCTGTTCGACGAGCGCACGCCGTGCGAGCTGCTGGCGCTGGTGAAAGCCGACCTGTACGTGAAGGGCGGCGACTACGACATGGAGACCCTCGAGGAGACCCGGCTGGTGCGCAGCTGGGGCGGCGAGGCGCGGGCGATCCCGTTCGTGGACGGGTATTCGACCACGGCGCTGGTGCGCCGCATCCGCGCCTGAGCGGCAGGCATCCCCGATGCTGCGTCTCTTCATCGACCTGCCGATCGTCGCCGACCAGCCGCTGACGCTGCCGCCGGACGCCGCGCGTCACGTGCAGGTGCTGCGTCTCCAGCCCGGCCAGCCGGTGGTGCTGTTCAACGGCCAGGGCGGCGAGTGGCAGGCCGAGGTGGTGGCGATGGGCCGCCGCGACGTGGAGGTGCGGCCGCTCGCCCACGTCGCGGTCGACCGCGAGCGGCCCGGCCAGGTGGTGCTGGCGGTGGGCATGCCGGCCAACGACCGGTTCGACTGGCTGGTCGAGAAGGCCACCGAACTGGGCGCCCACGCCATCCAGCCGCTGACCTGCGAACGTTCGGTGCTGCGCGTCAGCGGCGAGCGCGCCGAGCGCAAGACCGCGCACTGGCAGGGCATCGCCGTGGCCGCCGCCGAGCAGTGCGGTCGCACCTGCGTGCCGACGGTGCATGCGCCGCTCGCGCTGCCGGCGTTCCTGGCCGCCCTGCCGGACCGGTCGACCCCTCGCCGGCTGTTGCTGAGCCTGCATCCGAGCGCGGTGGCGTGGGAGGCCGCCGCCACCGGCACCGACGAGCTGCTGCTGCTGAGCGGCCCGGAGGGCGGCCTCAGTGCCGCCGAAGAATCGGCGGCACTGGCCCGCGGCTTCCAGGCGGTGAGCCTGGGCCGCCGGGTGCTGCGCGCCGAAACCGCCCCGCTCGCCTGCCTGGCCCGCCTGCCGGATTGACGGCGCGACCCGCCACCGGCCTCACGCCGGTTCGGGCGGGCGGAAGAACCCGGCGATGCCACCGTCGAGGTTGCGCACCGGCTTCGAGAAGAACGCAATGTGCAGCGACCCGGTCTCGGTGAACGCCTGGTGGACGCTGCCGGCATCGCGGATCGCAAGGTCCCCGGCGTGCACGGTGCCGTCATGGTCGCTGAGAGAGCCTTCGATGACGTAGGTCTGCTCCAGGCCCATGTGCTCGTGCATCGGCGCCTGCGTGCCGGGCGCGAAATGGAACAGCACCGTGGCCGCGTCGTTCACCGGATCGCGGTAGAGCACCTTGCAACGGATGCCAGGGCCGAGCTGCTGCCAGGCCAGTTCGGCGCTGCGCACCACGTGGGTCTGGCCGGCGGTGGGCGCATCACGCTCCCCGATCGGCTTCGGCAAAGGCGGGGTCGAGGACATGCGGTCTCCTTGGGAATGTCGATGCAGTAGAGCCCACTCTAAAAGGCACCGCCGCGCGCGCAGATCGACTTTGTGGATGCCAGTCATCCGGGGTGCCGATGCGCTTCACTGAGAAGTTAGCGATTGCAAACGCTCGTTTACCCAGAGCCCCTGCCGGTGTCACAACCCCCGTCCGAGTGGAAAATGGCCACGTTCGGTCGAATCGAGTTTGCCTTGCATTTGGGCATGCATAAAACGCATGACCCCTTCTTGGCCTGTCATCGGACTGACCCATACACTGATTCGATGGCATCTCGAAAACGTCCCGTCCGGGGCGTTTCCGAGATGCTGTTTTCAACTTAGGAGCTCCTGGATGAACCACCCCGCGATGGCCGGCGTCGAACTGAACGCCCCGGCCCATGTCAAGAACGCGAAGCTGCTGGCCTGGGTCGCCGAGATCGCCGCGCTGGTGCAACCCGCAGCGATCCACTGGTGCGATGGCAGCCAGGAAGAGTACGACCAGCTGTGCCAGCGCCTGGTGGACGCCGGCACCTTCAAGAAGCTGAACCCGGCCAAGCGCGCCAACAGCTACCTGGCCTGCAGCGACCCTTCGGACGTCGCCCGCGTCGAGGACCGCACCTTCATCTGCAGCGCCAAGCAGGAAGACGCCGGCCCGACCAACAACTGGATGGCACCGGCCGAGATGCGCGAACTGCTGCAGACCGGCCCGAACGCGCTGTTCAAGGGTGCGATGCGCGGCCGCACGCTTTACGTCGTGCCGTTCTCGATGGGTCCGCTGGGCTCGCCGATCGCGCAGATCGGCGTCGAGCTGTCGGACAGCCCGTACGTGGCCGTCAACATGCGCATCATGGCCCGCATGGGCCGCGCGGTGTACGACGTGCTCGGCACCGAAGGCGACTTCGTCCCCTGCGTGCACACCGTGGGCGCCCCGCTGGCCGACGGCCAGCAGGACGTCGCCTGGCCCTGCAACAAGACCAAGTACATCGTCCACTACCCCGAGACCCGCGAGATCTGGAGCTACGGTTCGGGCTACGGCGGCAACGCGCTGCTGGGCAAGAAGTGCCTGGCGCTGCGCATCGCCTCGACGATGGGCCGCGACGAGGGCTGGCTGGCCGAGCACATGCTGATCCTGGGCGTCACGTCGCCCGAGGGCAAGAAGTACCACGTCGCCGCCGCCTTCCCGAGCGCCTGCGGCAAGACCAACTTCGCGATGCTGATCCCGCCGGCCGGTTTCGACGGCTGGAAGGTCACCACCATCGGCGACGACATCGCCTGGGTCAAGCCCGGCCCGGACGGCCGCCTGGTCGCCATCAACCCGGAAGCCGGCTACTTCGGCGTCGCCCCGGGCACCAACGCGAAGACCAATGCCAACTGCATGGCCTCGCTGCACAAGGACGTGATCTTCACCAACGTCGCGCTGACCGATGACGGCGACGTCTGGTGGGAAGGCATGACCGACGAGGCGCCGGCGCACCTGATCGACTGGCAGGGCAAGGACTGGACGCCGGCGATCGCCCGCGAAACCGGCGCCAAGGCCGCGCACCCGAACGCCCGCTTCACCGTCTCGGCCGTCAACAACCCGGTGCTGGATGCGCAGTGGGACGATCCCGCCGGTGTGGCGATCGACGCCTTCATCTTCGGTGGCCGCCGCTCCACCACCGTGCCGCTGGTGACCGAGGCGCGCAACTGGGTCGAAGGCGTCTACATGGCCGCCACGATGGGCTCGGAAACCACCGCCGCGGCCGTCGGCCAGCAGGGCGTGGTGCGCCGCGATCCGTTCGCGATGCTGCCGTTCGCCGGCTACAACATGAGCGACTACTTCCAGCACTGGCTCAACCTGGGCGAGAAGCTGGCCGCTGCGGGCACCAAGCTGCCGAGCATCTATTGCGTCAACTGGTTCCGCAAGGGCGCCGACGGCAAGTTCGTCTGGCCCGGGTACGGCGACAACATGCGCGTGCTGAAGTGGATGATCGACCGCCTCGAAGGCCGTGCCGGCGACGCCGTGGAGCACGTGTTCGGCCTGAGCCCGCGCTACGAAGACCTGGTCTGGAACGGCCTGGACTTCAGCCGCGAGCAGTTCGACAGCGTGATCGGCATCGACCGCGCCGCGTGGCAGCAGGAGATGAAGCTGCACGACGAACTGTTCGACCAGCTCTCGTACCACCTGCCGAAGGCGCTGCTGGACACCAAGGCGAACATCGAGCGCGCCCTGAACGTCTGAGCCCGATGGCACGGGGCCTGCGGGCCCCAGAAACGACAAAGCCCGCTTTCAGCGGGCTTTTGTCTGGGCGCTGCGGCCGGCCTGCGGGCCGACCGGAGGGCGCCGGCTCACCGGGCCGAGATGTCAGCACGGTTGGCCACCGCATCCAGTTCGGCGGCGAAGGCCGGCTGATGCGCTTCCAGCGAACGGGCCCAGGCACGCACTTCCTCGATGGTGCGCGGCTCGGCGGTCTGTTGCGACACGAGGGCCTTCCAGGCGGAGCGGGCGTTGCGCGTCACGGTGGCGAGGAAGGCCGACAGCGGCGAGGCGGCGGTGAACGACTGCGAAGGCAGACTGAGGGTAGACATCACGTTTCTCCTTAAGGGTTAACCCGATGGACGTGAGTTTAGGGTTTCCCCCTACCCAATGCAAGCAAAAGGGTTAACCCTAGGTCGCCTCGTACGGATCTGGGTAGCCCAAGCCCAGCAGGATTTCACGTTCGCGGGCTTCCATGACCTGTGCCTCGTCGTCGTCCTCGTGGTCGTAGCCCTGGGCGTGCAGCGCGCCGTGCACCAGCAGGTGGGCGTAGTGGGCCTCCAGCGTCTTGCCTTCGCGGCTGGCTTCGGCTTCCACCACCGGCGCGCACAGCACCAGGTCGGCATGCACCACCGGTTCCTGCGCGTAGTCGAAGGTCAGCACGTTGGTGGCGTAGTCCTTCTCGCGGTAGCCGAGGTTCAGCGCCCGGCCTTCTTCGGCATCGACGATGCGCACGGTGATCTCGGCGTCGTCTTGCAGCGCGGCGGCCAGCCAGCGCCGCACGCGGTGGCGCGCCAGCACGGCGCGGTGTTCGCCGCAGGGGAACTGCAGGCTGAGGCTCAGCGATGGCTTCTGCGGCGCCTTCACCGCGGGCTTGCGGGACGACTTCGGCACGGAACGGTCGGACATGTCGGGACGGCCTTGCGTTCAATGCGCCGCCGGGCCGCGGCGCGACGAGCGGCGCGGCACCGGTTCGCCGGCGGTGTCGGCGTCGTAGGCATCGACGATGCGGGCCACCAGCGGGTGGCGCACGACGTCGCCGGAGTTGAACTCGGTGGCCGCGATGCCGCGCACGCCGCGCAGCACCCGCAGCGCGTCGACCAGGCCGCTGGCCTGTCCGGCGGGCAGGTCGACCTGGCTGGCATCGCCGGTGATGACGGCCTTGCTGCCGAAGCCGATGCGGGTCAGGAACATCTTCATCTGCTCGCGGGTGGTGTTTTGCGCCTCGTCGAGGATCACGAAGGCGTGGTTGAGCGTGCGCCCGCGCATGAACGCCAGCGGCGCCACTTCGAGCTGGCCTTTTTCGAAGGCCTTGGTCACCCGCTCGAAGCCCATCAGGTCGTACAGCGCGTCGTACAGCGGGCGCAGGTAGGGGTCGACCTTCTGGCTCAGGTCGCCCGGCAGGAACCCCAGCCGTTCGCCGGCCTCGACGGCCGGGCGGGTCAGCACGATGCGCTGCACCGCGCTGCGCTCCAGCGCGTCGACCGCGCAGGCCACCGCCAGGAAGGTCTTGCCGGTGCCGGCCGGGCCGACGCCGAACGTGATGTCGTGCGACAGGATCTGGCGCAGGTAGCGCACCTGGTTCGGCGTGCGGCCGCCGAGGTCGGCGCGGCGGGTGCGCAGCGTCGGCGTCTCGCGTGCCGGGCCGGCGGCCGGGTCGCCGTCGGCCTCGTCGGGCATCGCGTGCCGGGCCAGGCCCAGTTGCAGCGCTTCGGGGGTCAGCCCGTCGCCGGAGCGCTCGTGCAGGTCTTCCAGCACGGCGAGCGCCTGGGCCACCCGCGGCTTGTCGCCTTCGACGCGGAAGCGCTCGCCCTGGCGGGCGATGCGCACCTGGCAGGCGGCCTCGATGGCACGCAGGTTCTCGTCCAGCGGGCCGCAGAGGGCGGCCAGGCGGCGGTTGTCGGTGGAAACGAAGGAATGACGGGCGATCACGGGAGGCGTGAAGAAATGGACCAGCGGGGGACGGCGATTGTCCCAGCGAACGGGGGCCCGCGGACAGGTGGGCAGAATCGCCGGCCATCGGGTGCTGCCGTGCGCACCCGCCCCGCCTCATCGCCCACTGCCTTTGACCGCCGCCGTCGCCCTGCTCCTGTCCCGCGTTCCCGTCCCCCGGGCCTTCCGGCTGCCGGCCTGGCTGCTGCTGTGGACCGTGCTGGTCCTGCTGGGCGCGGCGCTGCCGGCGCGGGCGCAGCCGTTGACGCTGGTGCAGGCCGTGGCCGTTCGGGCGGACACGCCGCGCTTCCCCGAGGGCGCGGCGGCCACGCCGGTGACGCTGCCGCAGGTGTGGGACCGCGACGCCCGCGAGACCCGGCCGATGTGGTACCGGTTGCGCTTCCAGCTGCCGCAACTGCCGGCCGACACGCATCCGCTGGCGGCCTACTTCGGCCATGTGTGCAACCAGTTCGAGCTGCAGGTCAACGGTCAGGTGCTGGCGACGCCGTTCCACGGCAGCGAACCGCGCTCGCGCGCCTGCCACGAGCCGGTGCTGGTGCCGCTGCCCGCCGCCCTGCTGCGCACGGGCGACAACGTGCTGGACGTGAAGCTCTCCGGCTCGCCGCTGCAGCGGGTGGCGCTGCGGGGCCGCGCCGCGGCGCTGGGGCCGGTGGTCGTCGCGGCGCACGAAGCGCTGCGTTCGCAGGCCGAAGCGGCGGCACTGGTGCACCAGGACCTGACGATCGCCCTGACGGCAATGGCCGCGGCCTGTGGCATCGCGGCGCTGGCGATGTCGCGCATCAGCCGGCTCGACTACCTGGCGCACTTCGGCGCGGCGGCCCTCGGCTGGGCGCTGTGGCTGACGCTGATGCACGCCACCGAGCTGCCGCTGCCGCCGCTCTGGGCCGAACCGCTGCTGGTGTGCCTGCTGCCGCCGGTGGCCGCGGCGAGCATGCTGTTCCTGCTGCGCTACTGCGGCCTCGCGGTCGGCTGGCTCGAGACCTCGCTGTGGCTGCAGTGCCTGGTCGTGCCGCTCAGCCTGTCGCTGGCGCTGCCGGACCGGCTGCACGCGGTGGCCCAGCCGTGGCCGGTGTTGCTCGGCCTGGAGCTGCTGCTGATCACCGGCTGGTTCCTGCAGCGGGCCTGGCAGTGGTCGCGCCCCGACTTCTGGGTGGTGGCCGTCTCGGTGCTGGTGTTCCTGGCGGGCTTCGCGCTCGAATGGCTGCTGGCGCCCGAGCCGGTGCTGCTGACCGGCAAGCACGGCGCCAACCTCGCGATCGTCACGCTGCTGGCCGGCCTGTCGTGGCGGCTCTACCAGCGCTACCGGCAGGAGCTGCGCGCCGCCACCGAAGCCTGCGCCGCGCTCGAAAAACGCCTGCAGGACACCACCACCGACATGGAGCGCAACTTCGGCCAGATGGCCGAGATGCGCGTCGAACAGGTGGCCGCGAAGGAGCGCAAGCGCATCGCCGCCGACCTGCACGACGACCTCGGCGCCAAGCTGCTGACCATCGTGCACACCAGCGACAACGAACGCATCGCGACGCTGGCCCGCGAGGCGCTCGAGGAGATGCGCCTGTCGGTGCGCGGCCTCACCGGCAAGGCGGTGCAGCTCGGCGACGCGGTGGGCGACTGGCGCAGCGAGGCGATGATGCGGCTGTCGCAGGGCGGCGTCGAGCTGGTGTGGAACGTCAGCGACGAGGTGCTGCTGAGCGAGCGCAAGCTCAGCGCGCGGGCCTACGTGCAGACCACCCGCATCCTGCGCGAGGCGATCAGCAACCTGCTCAAGCACAGCCGCGCGACGCTCTGCGAGGTGAAGGTGCAGGCCGACATGAACGACTTCGAACTGACCATCATCGACAACGGCCATGGCATCCCGATGGAACTGGACGGCAAGCTCGACCGCGGCCACGGCATGATGACGATGAAGAGCCGGGCCAAGCAGCTGCAGGGCCAGTGCCTGGTCGAGTCGGGTCCGGGCTTCGGAACCACCATCCGGCTGACGCTGCCGCTGTGATCCGCTGCGCCGATGTGGTTTCCGACACAGCCATCCGCCCTTCCAGGCCTTAACCTATCCTCCAACAGACCGAACCCGCAACGTGAACTTGCGAAGTTCCGAGGTGACCGATGAAACAGATCCTGCTGCTCGAAGACCTGCCTGAAATCCGCGCCTGGCTGCGTGCCCTGGTGCTGCAGGTCTTTCCCGGTTCGACCGTCGTCGAGGCCGCCCGCGTGCACGACGCGCTGCAGCAGGTCAGCGCGCAGCGCTTCGACCTCGCGATGATCGACCTCGGCCTGCCCGACGGCTCGGGCGTCAAGGTGGTGCAGGCGCTGCGCGAGAGCCAGCCCGACGCGCAGTCGGTGGTGGTCACGATCCACGACGACGACGACCACCTGTTCCCCGCGCTGCAGGCCGGCGCCTACGGCTACCTCCTCAAGGAGCAGCCGCGCGAGCAGCTGATGGAGCACCTGCAGCGCATCAGCCAGGGCGAGCCGCCGCTGTCGCCGTCGATCGCACGGCGCATGATCTCGTACTTCTCGGCGCAGGCGGCCAAGCCGGTGCCGCAGCAGCCGATGGTCGACACGCTGGTGCCGAACGTGCAGCTCACCGAGCGCGAGCGCGAGGTGCTGCTGCGGGTGGCCAAGGGCTTCACGCTGCCGGAGATCGGCGTGCAGCTGGGCCTGTCGCGCCACACCATCGCCGACTACGTGAAGCAGATCTACCGCAAGCTCAACGTCAGCTCGCGCGCCGAAGCCGCGCTGGAAGCGCAGCGCCTGGGCCTGTTCCGGCGCTGAGCCGTCACTGAGCCGTCGCGGTGCCGGGGGCGATAATCCCCCGATGATCGGACGACTCCACGGCCTGCTGGTCGACAAGGCCCCACCCCTCGTGCTCGTCGACGTGCAAGGCGTCGGGTACGAAGTGGACGTGCCGATGAGCACCTTCTTCCACCTGCCGCACCTGGGCGAGTCGGTGACGCTGCTGACGCACTTCGTCGTGCGCGAGGACGCGCAGCAGCTGTTCGGCTTCCTCACCGCCGCCGAGCGCGCCACGTTCCGCCAGCTGGTGCGCATCACCGGCGTCGGCCCGCGCATGGCGCTGGCGGTGCTGTCGGGCCTGACGGTGGACGAACTCGCGCTGGCCGTGCAGGCGCAGGACACGCGCCGGCTCGTCAAGGTGCCCGGCATCGGCAAGAAGACCGCCGAGCGGCTGCTGCTCGAATTGAAGGGCAAGCTCGGCAGCGTCGTCGCCACACCGGTGGGCCAGCCGGTGCCTGCCAACGCCGCCAGCAACGACATCGTGCAGGCGCTGATCGCGCTCGGCTACAACGAGAAGGACGCCGAGACCGCGCTGAAGCTGCTGCCGGCCGACATCGGGGTCGCCGAGGGCATCAAGCAGGCGTTGCGCTCGCTGACGAAGTAAGCACCACGAAGGCAGGCCGGCCATGGCGATCCAGACCGACGACTTCCCGCAGGCCCCGCGCCTGGTCACCGCCGCACCGGCGTCGCCCGCCGAGGAGGCGATGGAACGTGCGCTGCGGCCGAAGCTGCTCGACGAATACGTTGGCCAGGCCAAGGCCCGCGGCCAACTCGAGATCTTCATCGGCGCTGCGCGCAAGCGCAAGGAAGCGCTCGACCACGTGCTGCTGTTCGGCCCGCCCGGGTTGGGCAAGACCACGCTGTCGCACATCATCGCCGCCGAGCTGGGCGTGAACCTGCGCCAGACCTCCGGCCCCGTGCTCGAGAAGCCGAAGGACCTGGCCGCGATCCTGACCAACCTCGAAGCGAACGACGTGCTGTTCATCGACGAGATCCACCGGCTCAGCCCGGTCGTCGAGGAAATCCTGTACCCCGCGCTGGAGGATTACCAGATCGACATCATGATCGGCGAAGGCCCCGCCGCGCGCTCGATCAAGCTCGACCTGCAGCCGTTCACGCTGGTGGGGGCCACCACCCGCGCCGGCATGCTGACCAACCCGCTGCGCGACCGCTTCGGCATCGTCGCGCGCCTGGAGTTCTACAGCGCCGACGAACTGGCGCGCATCGTCTCGCGCTCGGCGGGGCTGCTCAACGCGCCGATCGACGCCGACGGCGCGCTGGAGATCGCCCGCCGCTCGCGCGGCACGCCGCGCATCGCCAACCGGCTGTTGCGCCGCGTGCGCGACTACGCCGACGTCAAGGCCGATGGCCGCATCGTGCAGGACGTGGCCGGCGCCGCGCTGTCGATGCTCGACGTCGACCCGTTGGGCTTCGACGTGATGGACCGCAAGCTGTTGGAAGCGGTGGTGCACCGCTTCGACGGCGGCCCGGTGGGGCTCGACAACGTCGCCGCGGCGATCGGCGAAGAGCCCGGCACGATCGAGGACGTGATCGAGCCGTACCTGATCCAGCAGGGTTTCCTGCAGCGCACGCCGCGCGGCCGCATCGCCACGCTGGCAGCCTACCGGCACCTCGGCGTGGCGCCGCGCACCGCCGGCCGCGAAGGCGAGCTCTTCGAGGGCTGAGGAACGGTCAGGCCGCCGCGTCGCCGGCGTCGTCCAGCAGCACGCCGACCGGGGCGAGGTGCGACACGTCGCCCCAGCCGGTCAGCGTGAGCCGCCCTTCGCTGCAGAGCAGCCGGTTGACGCTGGCGTTTTCGATCGACCAGCTGCGGTGCGCCTCCAGCGAGACGCCGGTGGCGGCGCGGTACAGGCAGTCGAGCACGCCGCCATGGGCGACGAACGCCACCGTCTGGCCCGGGTGTGCCGCAGCGAGGCCGAGCACCACCGCGAGGCAGCGCTCGAAGAACACCGTCAGCGATTCGCCGTTGCCCGGCGGCACGAAGTCCGGCTCGCGCCGGCGCCAGCGCTCGGCCAGCGCCGGGTCGCGCTCGCGCACCTCGTCGATGGTCTGGCCTTCGAACGCGCCGAAGCAGCGCTCGCGAAGGCGCGCGTCCAGGTGCAACGGCAGGTCGCAGGCGTCGGCCACCGCCTGGGCGGTTTCGCGGGCGCGCGACAGGTCGGAGCTGTAGAGCACGTCCGGCCGGTCGCCCTCGGCCAGCGCACGGCCCAGGCGCTGCGCCTGCTGCCGCCCGTGTTCGTTCAGCGGAATGTCGATGTGGCCCTGGATGCGCGCACCGACGTTCCACGCAGTTTCGCCATGCCGGATCGCCAGCAGCCGGGTCGCGCCGGCGTGTCCTGAGAACGGCATCGGATCAGACGCCCCAGACGATTTCTTTGTCGGCCTGTTGAGCCCGCTTCATCATCTCGATCAACGGCCAGGCGCGCTGGCGCAGCGAGACCGCTTCGCGCGGCGGCGGCGTTTCGCCACGCGCCTTGGCATCGGCCTCGAGCTTCGCGTAGGCCTGCTCCTCGGCGTCGATGGCCTGCTCCAGCGTGTTCACCAGTGCCGGCAGATCGGCCGCCAGGAAGATGCCCTGCGGCGCCGGCTCGCGGCCCAGCGCCTTCAGGACCCGGTCGCCGACCGGCTGCGTCATGATGACGTCACCGGCGGCCTTCGATTTGAACTTGTAGAGCATCGCCCTACTCTACCTCGGCCGCCGAGGCCCCGAGTTCATTGGTGGCGGTGCGTGGCATCGCGGCTGCCGGGCGCATAGATGTAGCCGCGCTCGAACGGGTAGTCGCTCTGCCGGCCGCGCAGGCCGTGCTCGGAGGGCACCTCGACCTGGTGGTCGGGCCGCGCGCCGAGCAACTGGTACAGCCCCAGCCAGCCCTGCTCGAAGCTCATCGCGCTGCCGGCCAGGTAGAGCCGGTAGGCGCGCAGCGTCTCGGGGCTCACCAGCTTCGCGGCCTCGTCCCAATGCGCCTCGAGCCCATCGGACCAGGCCCACAGCGTGCGGGCGTAGTGCGGCCGCAGGTTCTCGGCGTCGAGCAGCTCCAGGCCGCCCTGGGCCAGGGTCGTCGTGACCTTCGAGACGTGCACCAGCTCGCCGCCGGGGAAGATGTGGCGCTCGATGAAGTCGCCCATGCCGGCCCCCAACTGGCGGTTGAACAGCCCGCCGGCGGTGATGCCGTGGTTCAGCACCAGGCCACCGGGCGTCAACAGCCGGTGCAGGTGGCGAAAGTAGCCCGGCAGCTGCGCTTCGCCGACATGCTCGAACATGCCCACCGACGAGATGCGGTCGAACGGTGCGCGGCCCCAGTCGGTGTGGGCGATGTCGCGGTAGTCGAGGAGCTCCATGCGCACCTGGGCGCCGAGGCCCTTCTGCTCGATGAGCCGGTTGACGTGCGCGTGCTGGTTCTTCGACAGCGTGACGCCATGCGCCTGCACGCCGTAGTGTTCGGCAGCCCACAGCAGCAGCCCGCCCCAGCCCGCGCCGACGTCGAGGAACCGCATGCCGGGCTCCAGGCGCAGCTTGCGGCAGATGAGGTCGAGCTTGGCCTCCTGCGCCGCGGCCAGCGTCTCCACCCCGGCCGGCCAGTACGCACAGGAGTAGACCCGCCGCGGATCGAGCCACAGCGCATAGAAGTCGTCGGAGACGTCGTAGTGGAACTGGATCTGCCGCGCGTCGTGCAGGCGGTCGTGCAGCCGGTTCGAGCGCCAGCGGTTCCAGAGCCGTTGCACCAGCGACGGCGCCGCGGCAGCCACCGGGTCGGCACCCAGGGCACCGGCCGCCGCCATCAGGTCGCGCAGCGAGCCTTCGATCTCGAGATCACCGCGCACATAGGCTTCGGCGAGGTCGCCCAGCCGTGCGCCGGCCAGGGCGGTGAGCCAGCGGCTGTCGCGCAACCGCAGCATCACGGCGGCATCGCCGGGCCCGAGCCGGCCGCCCGGCCACGCCACCGCCAGCAGCCGCGCACCGCCCTCGAGGCGCGCGGCCATCATGCCCTCCAACCGGCGGCCGATCTGGCGCTCGACCTCACGGCCCATGGCGCCGGCCACTCCTTGCATCACCCCCATCACCGTCCTCCAGTGTCGGATTGCGTGATCACGTGAATTAGGTCACGGGCAAGCATAGCCCGAGCCAGCGCGGGGCGGGAACCTGCAACAGGAGATAACCGGGCCGCGATCGGGGGCACCCGAAGGCGGGCTTCAGACGGCGGGCAGACGGCCGAGGGCCTGGCCGATGTCGTCCTGCAGCCGCTGCGCCAGCACGCGACGTTCCGTGAGGGCCGGCGCGAGCAGCGGCAGCCGCTCCACCTGCACCCGCAAGGCCCGCGCGCGCACCACCCACCACACGCTCTGCACCAGCGTGGTGGTGCCGATGTACGCCGCCGCGCGGCTCGGGCAGCCGGCCGCGTCGGCGTAGCGCAGCGCCAGCGGCTGCACTGGCGCCGCGGCCGCGATGGCGGCCTGCAGCAGGTTGGCATGGAAGGGCAGCACCGACTGGCCGTCGGAGGTGGTGCCTTCGGGGAACACCGCCAGCGTGTCGCCGGCGCGCAGCGCCTCGGCCATGTGGTGCACCACGCGCAGCGCATCGCGCTTGCTTTCGCGTTCGATGAACAGGGTGCCGGCGGCCTCGGTGAGCCGGCCGATGACGGGCCAGTGTCGCACCGCGGCCTTGGAGACGAAGCGGGCCTGCGGGCAGAAGGCGTGCACCACCAGGATGTCCAGCCACGACACGTGGTTCGCGACGATCAGCAGCGGCCCGCCGGCCGGCAGCGCCGGCCCGCCCAGCCGCACCGACACCCCGAGGAGGCGCAACATGGTGCCGGCCCAGGCCGCCACGTGCGCATGCCGCTGCGCCGGCGAGGCGTTCGGGAACCGGCGCCAGACGGTCCAGATGCCGCGCAGCAGGTGCGCGGTCGCGCCGAGCAGGCGCGCGAGGGCGCGCAGCACGCCGCCGCTCAGGCCGCCGCCGGGCGCTGGTACGCCACGGTGCCCGCCACCAGCGTGGCGTGCACCCGGCCGGGCAGCGCCATGCCGGTGTCGGCATGGCCGAACGGTGTGTGCTTGCCCTGGCTCTTCAGCGTCTCGGGCTGCACGGTCCACTCGTCGCGCGGATCGAACACGCAGACGTCGGCCACCCCGCCCTCGACGAGCCGGCCGGCGCTGGACGACAGCGAACCGAGCGCATCGCCGAGCACGCGCACCGGGTCGCTGGTGACCCGCGCCAGCGACGCGCCGAGCGACAACCGCTGGTCCTGGCCCCACTTCAGTGCCAGGCTCAGCAGCAGCTCGAGCCCGGTGGCGCCGGGTTCGGCCTCGCCGAACGGCAGCGTCTTCGCGTCGACGTCGACCGGCGTGTGGTCGGACACCAGCGCGTCCAGCGTGCCGTCGGCCAGGCCGGCGCGCAGCGCGTCGCGGTCGCGGCCCTGGCGCAACGGCGGCGTCACGCGCATCGCCGGGTTGAAGTAGCCGATGTCGACGTCCGTGAGGTGCAGCGAGTTGATGCTCACATCGGCGGTGATGGGCAGGCCTTCGGCCTTGGCGCGGCGCACGATCTCGACCCCGGCGGCGCTGGACAGGCGGCACAGGTGCACCCGCGCGCCGGTGGCACGCACCAGCTCGAGGATGGTGTACAGCGCGATGGTCTCGGCCGCCACCGGCACGCCGGAGAGGCCCAGCCGCGTGGCCACCGCGCCGCTGGCGGCGACGCCCTTGCCGAGCGCGCCGTCCTGCGGCCGCAACCACACCGTGTAGCCGTGCGTGGCCGCGTACATCAGCGCCCGCTGCAGCACCTGGGTATCGGCGATCGGCACCTCGGCCTGCGAAAAGCCGACGCAGCCGGCCTCGGTGAGCTCGACCATCTCGGTCAGCACCGCGCCGGCCAGGCCGCGGGTCAGCGCGCCGAGCGGGAACAGCCGCGCCCGGCTCAGCTTGCGGGCGCGGAACTTCAGCATCTCGACCAGCCCGGGCTCGTCGAGTGCCGGGTCGGTGTCGGGCAGGCAGACCAGGCTGGTCACGCCACCGGCCGCCGCCGCCTCGAGTTCGGACTCGAGCATGCCTTCGTGCTCGTGGCCCGGTTCGCGCAGCCGCGCGGCCAGGTCGACCAGGCCGGGGATGACCACCTTGCCGGTCGCGTCGATCTCGCGCTCGGCGGCGAAATCCACCGGCACCCGGCCGAGCCCGACGATGCGCCCGGCGGTGATCGCCACGTCGCCGGTCTCGTCGCGCCCGGTGGCCGGGTCCACCAGCCGGCCGCCCTTGATCAGGATCTTCATGCCTCGTTCCCCGCGATGATGGACATCACCGCCATGCGCACCGCGATGCCGAACGTCACCTGCGGCAGGATCACGCTGTGGCGGCCGTCGGCCACCGGCGAGTCGATCTCGACGCCGCGGTTGATCGGCCCCGGGTGCATCACGATGCAGTCGGGTTGTGCCAGCGCGAGCTTGTCCTCGGTCAGGCCATAGCTCTTGAAGTACTCGCTGGCCGACGGCAGCAGCGCGCCGCTCATGCGCTCGTTCTGCAGCCGCAGCATGATGATCACGTCGGCGTCGCGCACGCCTTCGGCCATGTCGTGGCACACGCGCACGCCCATCTCGCGCAGGTCGCCGGGCACCAGCGTCTTCGGGCCGACCGCGCGGATCTCGGCGGCGCCCAGGGTCGTCAGCGCGTGGATGTCCGAGCGCGCGACGCGCGAATGGACGATGTCACCGACGATGGCGACGCGCAGGTTCGCGAAGTCCTTCTTGAAGTGCCGGATCGTGTACATGTCCAGCAGGCCCTGCGTCGGGTGCGCATGGCGGCCGTCGCCGGCGTTGATCACGTGCACATGCGGCGCGCAGTGCTGCGCGATCAGGTACGGGGCCCCGGATTCGCTGTGGCGCACGACGAACATGTCCGCGTGCATCGCCGACAGGTTCGCGATGGTGTCGAGCAGGCTCTCGCCCTTCGCGGCGGACGAGCGCGCGATGTCGAGGTTCAGCACGTCGGCCGACAGCCGCTTGGCCGCGATCTCGAAGGTGGTGCGGGTGCGCGTCGAGTTCTCGAAGAACAGGTTGAAGACGCTCTTGCCGCGCAGCAGCGGCACTTTCTTGACCTCGCGCTCGTTGACGCTGAGGAAGGTGCTGGCGGTGTCGAGGATCTGCGTCAGCACCGCCTTCGGCAGGCCTTCGACCGACAGCAGGTGGATCAGCTCGCCGTGGCGGTTCAGCTGGGGATTGCGACGGGACAGCATCAGCTGCGCTCCTCCACGTCGAACGTGAAGCGGCCGGTGTCGGCACGCTGCAGCGACAGGCGCTGCGCGGCCGGCAGCGCGACCTTGGCGGCGGCGAACGCGGCCTCGATCGGCAGCTCTCGGCCGCCTCGGTCGACCAGCACGAACAACTGGACCGACGCCGGCCGGCCGAAGTCGAACAGCTCGTTGATCGCCGCGCGGATGGTGCGGCCGGTGTAGAGCACGTCGTCGATCAACAGGATCGGCCGGCCATCCACCGAGAACGGCAGCTTGGTCGCGTCGGCACCGCCTGCCAGCCCGCGTTCGCCGAAGTCGTCGCGGTGCAGCGCGCTGGAGACCACGCCGCAGGGCGACGGCAGCGCGAGGTCGTGGCACAGCCGCTCGGCCAGCCAGGCGCCACCCGACCAGATGCCGACCAGCGCGGTGTCCGGCTGCAGTTGCTGCTGCACGGCGCTGCGCAACTCGGCATACAAGGCTTCGGCATCGATGTGCAACGTGCTCATGCCGTGCCTCCCGAAGAGTCGTTCATCTGATGTTCCTGGAAATATTGTTGCAGCAGCACGGCGGCGGCCCGGGCGTCGGTGTCGCCGCCACTGGCCAGCACTTCGGTCGTGCTGTAGCGCTCGTCCACCTCGTGCACCGGCAGGCCGAAGCGGCCGTGCAGTTGACGGCCGAAGCGTTGCGCGCGCACGGTGTTTTCGTGCGGCGCGCCATCGGGATGGCGCGGCACGCCGACCACCAGCGCCGCCGGCCGCCACTCACCGATCAATTTCGCGATCGGCGCGAAGCGGGCATCGCCCTCGGCCTGCACCGTCGTCAGCGGCTCGGCCTGGCGCAGCAGCGTGTTGCCGACCGCAACGCCGGTGCGCTTCAGGCCGTAGTCGAAGGCCATCAACGTGACGGGGGACTGGCGGTTCGGGGGCATGCCACCCCCGGTCATTTCACGGCCCTCCGGTCACCGCGTGACCACCTCCCCAAGGGAGGCGCCGCGCTCCCTTCGGGCGGCCGGGCGGGAGCGCTCACCGGAGTACCTTCGTGCTGCGCACTGCGGTGCGAGCCCCTTCGGGCGGCCGGGCGGGGCTCATGCGTGACCGGCCTCTTGCGACAGCGCCGCCGGATCGATGCCGAGCAGCGAGAGCGCGCGGCCGTAGCGGTCTTCGACCGGGGTGTCGAAGATCACCGACAGGTCGGCGTCCACCGAGAGCCAGCCGTTGCGGGAGATCTCGTCCTCGACCTGGCCGGCGCCCCACCCGGCGTAGCCGAGCGTGACCAGCACGCGCTTGGGGCCGGCGCCGAGCGACAGCGCCTCGAGGACGTCGCGGCTGGTGGTCATCTCCAGGCCGCCGCGGATCGGCAGCGTGGAGCTGTAGGTGCCGGCCTCGTCTTCGCCGAGCCGCTCGTGCAGCACGAAGCCGCGTTCGGTCTGCACCGGGCCGCCGAAGTACACCGGGTCGTCGGCGAGGTCGTCGCGGCCCAGCGTCAGGTCGACCCGTTCGAACAGGTTGGCCAGCTTCAGCTCGATCGGCCGGTTGATCACCAGCCCGAGCGCCCCCTGGTCGGTGTGTTCCCAGACGTAGACCACGGTCCCGGAAAACGTCTCGTCGACCATGCCCGGCATGGCGATCAGGAAGTGGTGCGTCAGGTTGATCGGGCCGGCTCCAGGCATGCGACGATTGTAGCGATGCCCCACCTCCCTACCGCCGGCTGGCGCCTGCCCGACGCGCCGCCGCCCGACGACAGCGCACCGGTCGAGGGCGCGCTGGTCTGGCTGCGGCGCGACCTGCGACCCGACGACCACGCCGCGCTGCACCTGGCGCTGCGCAGCGCGCGGCGGGTCTGGTGCCTGTTCGTGTTCGACACCGCCATCCTCGCGCCGCTGCCCCGCACGGACCGCCGCGTCGGCTTCCTCCACGAGACGGTGGCCGCGCTGGCCCATGCGCTGCGCGAGCGCGGCGGCGGGCTGGTGGTGCGGCATGGCGAGGCGGTGCCGTCGGTCTGCGAGGTGGCGGCCGCGCTCGGCGTGCAGCGCGTCTACTGCGCGCGCGACTACGAGCCCGCGCCGCTGGCGCGCGACGCCACCGCCGAGCGCGCGCTGGCCTCGATCGGCATCCCGCTGTACGGCTGCAAGGACCAGGTGGTCTTCGAGATGGACGAGCTGCTGACCGGCCAGCGCTCGCCCTACACCGTCTTCACGCCGTACAAGCGCGCGTGGCTGCAGCGGCTCGCCGACGACGACCTCGCGCCGCGCCGCACGGCCCCGCACGCCGGTGCCTTCGCGCCGGTGCCGCGTCCGCTGGCGCAGCGGCTGCCGTCGCTCGCCGAGCTCGGCTTCGACCCGGCACCGCTGGCCACCACGCTGCGGGCCGGCCGGGCGGACGACCGGCTCGACGATTTCCTCGACCGCATCGACGACTACGACGAACGCCGCGATTTCCCGGCGCTGAAGGGGCCGAGCTACCTCGGCATCGACCTGCGCTTCGGCACCGTCTCGCTGCGCCGGCTCGCAAAGCTGGCGCACGACCGCTGGCAGGGCGGCTCGAAGGGCGCCGAGACCTGGCTCTCGGAACTGGTCTGGCGCGAGTTCTACATGCAGGTGCTGTACCACTTCCCGCATGCGGCCACCGGCGCCTTCCGGCCCGAGTACGACCGGATCCGCTGGGACCACGGCGCCGAGGCGGACGCCCGCTTCGATGCCTGGCGCGAAGGCCGCACCGGCTACCCGCTGGTCGACGCCGCGATGCGCCAGCTCGCCCAGACCGGCTACATGCACAACCGGCTACGCATGGTGACCGCGAGTTTTCTCGCCAAGGACCTGGGGCTGGACTGGCGCCGCGGCGAGGCGTGGTTCGCCGAGCAGTTGAACGACTTCGAGCTGGCGTCCAACAATGGCGGCTGGCAGTGGTCGGCCTCGACCGGCTGCGACGCGCAGCCGTACTTCCGCATCTTCAACCCGGTGAACCAGAGCCAGAAGTTCGACGCCGACGGCCGTTTCATCCGGCGCTACGTGCCCGAGCTGGCCGCGCTGCCCGACAAGGCGCTGCACGCCCCGTGGCTGGCGCGCCCGGTCGACCTGGCGGCGGCCGGCATCACGCTCGGCGAGCAGTACCCGGCACCCTGCGTCGACCACGCGGCAGCCCGCGACGAGACGCTGCGGCGCTACGCCGCGGCCCGCGGCGGCTGACCGGCCGGGCGGCTCAGAACAGCTCGACGGCGCCGGTGTTGTCGCCCTGCTCGAGCTTGCCGCTCTGCACCAGCGCGGTGTGGTACTGCACCTGGTTGCGGCCGTTTTCCTTGGCGTAGTACACCGCCCGGTCGGCACGTTCGAACGCGGCCTGCGGCGTGTCGCCCGGCCGCACGTCGGTGTAGCCGATGCTGACGGTGACCTGCCCCACCTGGGGGAAGCCGAACTGCTCGAGGTGTGCCCGCAGGCGCTCGAACGCCGCGCAGGCGCCCTCCTCGTCGTGCGCGGTCAGCAGCACGACGAACTCCTCGCCGCCGAAGCGGTACAGCCGGTCGTGGAAGCGGAAGGTGCTGCGCATGATGCGCGCCACCAGCACCAGCACCTCGTCTCCGATCAGGTGGCCGAAGCGGTCGTTCACCGACTTGAAGCGGTCGACGTCGATGACGCCGAGCCAGTGGCGCCGGCGGGTGGCGTGGCGACGCTCCTCCGGATTGATCTCGAACTCCATGGTGGCTTCGTGCACGGTGGCGCGCAGGAAGGTCTCGTCGAAGCTCTTGCGGTTCAGCAACCCGGTCAGCGTGTCGCGTTCGCTGTAGTCGAGCAGGCTCGAGAAGTTGCGGTGGATGCGCAGCACCGCCAGTGCGACGCGCTGCATGTGGAAGTCCAGCGGGATGTCGCCGACCAGTTCGACGACCCCCTCGACCTCGCGCTCGCTGGCCATCGGCAGCACGGTGCGGAACCGCCCCTCGCTGCTCTCCTGCACCACGCTGACCTCCTGGAACGAGCGCGTGTGCAACGGCAGCGCCTGCAGGTCGATCAGGTCGTCGGGTTCGGCCTGCATCAGGTTGACGCCGGCCACCAGCTCGCCGCTGGCCTGCGAAGCGCCGCGCTGCCACTGCTGTTCGGCCCCCGGTTCGCCCAGCAGCCGCCACAGCACCACCTGGCGCACCGGCAGCATGTCCATGAAGGCGGCCACCAGCGTCGCGTCGACCATGTCGCGGTCGCGCGACCGCGTCATGTCGGCCACGTGGTCGAGCGCCTCGGAGGTCGGGAGACCGCCGGCGTCGGCCTCAGCAGGTCGCAGCGGTTCCATGGCGTTCAGGCATTGACGGAGGAAGGGGCAACATGGCGGCGCAGGATCCTGATCAGGTCATCCTCTGCATACGGCTTGCCGAGGTAGTGGTTGGCGCCCATCTCGAGGGCATGGTCACGATGCTTTTCGGCGATCCGGGAAGTGATCATGACCACCGGCAGGTCCTGCAGGTTGGCGTCTGCGCGAATATTGCGCAACAAATCGAATCCGTCCATGCGCGGCATCTCAATGTCCGACAAGACCACTGCGGGTTTTTCCCGGGTCAGCGCGTCCAGCGCCTCGAGGCCGTCCTTGGCCAGCGTCACGCGGTAGCCCTCCCGTTCGAGCAGCCGCTTGGTCACCCTGCGCACCGTCAGCGAGTCGTCGACGACCAGGATCAACGGCGTCGCCGCCGGGCCGTCGCCACCGCCCTCGCCGCTGCCGTCCAGGCCCAGCGCGCCCAGCGAGGCGTCGCGCATGCGGCGCTGCGCATCGTCGCCATAGGCGCCCGCCAGCGTCACGGGGTTGTAGATCAGCGCCACCTGGCCCGAGGCGAGCAGCGTCATGCCGGCCAGGCCGGGCACACGCGCCAGTTGCGGACCGAGGTTCTTGACCACCACTTCGTGGCTGCCCTGCACTTCGTCGACATGCAGCGCGACCCGCTGCTGCGCCGAGCGCACGATCACCACCGGCAGCGTGCGGCCGGCCAGCGCGCCCGCGGACGCCCCCTGCACCAGCGCGCCGAGCCAGTAGAACGGCAGCTGCAGGCCCCCGTACAGGTAGCGGCCCTGCCGGTACGCGGTCTCGACCGCGAACGGCGTGGCCCGCTGCACCAGCTCGACCAGGTTCGAGGGCACCGCCACCACCGCGCTGCCGACCCGCAGCAGCACCACCTGCGTGACGACCGTGGTGAGCGGCAGCACGAGGCGGAAGCGCGTGCCCTTGCCGGGCTGGCTGCGGGTCTCGATGCGCCCCCCGAGCGCCTGCACATCGGCGCGCACCACGTCCATGCCGACACCCCGGCCGGCCAGCTCGGTCAGCGCGCTGGCGGTGGACAGGCCGGGCGCGAAGATCAGCCGCGACAGGTCCTTGTCGGACAGCTCGGCCTGCGCTTCGACCAGCCCCATCGCCACCGCCCGCTCGCGGATGCGCGCCGCATCGAGGCCGGTCCCGTCGTCGCGGATCTCCACCGTGACCTCGTTGCCTTCCTGCTCGACGGTGATGACGATGCTGCCGGTCGGGTCCTTCGCGGCCGCGGTGCGGACCTCGGGCGCCTCGATGCCGTGCGACACGGCGTTGCGCAGCAGGTGCTCGAAGGCCGGCGTCATGCGGTCCAGCACGCTGCGGTCGACTTCGATCGCGCCGCCCACGATGTCCAGCCGCACCTGCTTGCCGGTCTCCTTGGCGGCCTGGCGCACCACCCGGTAGAGGCGGTCGGACAGGCCTTCGAACTCGACCATCCGGGTGCGCAGCAGGTCGCCCTGCAGCTCGCGCGTGAGCCGGGTCTGCGAGGCCAGCTCGTCCTCGGCGTTCTGCAGCGTGCGCTGCAGCGTGCCGCGCACCGTGGCGACGTCGTCCACCGACTCGGCCATCATGCGGGTCAGTTCCTGCACGCGGGTGTAGCGGTCGAGCTCGAGCGGATCGAAATCCTGCTGCGCGGCCCGGGCGGCCTCGCGGCGCGACTGCAGCTGCGTGTCGGCCTGCAGCGCCAGGTCGCGCAGCTGCTGGTTCAGGCGCTCGAGGTTGTCGGTCAGGTCGCCCAGCACGCCGCGCACCTGCGCCACCTCGGACTCCAGCCGCGCGCGGGTGATGCTCACCTCTCCGGCGAGGTTCACCAGGCGGTCGAGCAGCTGGATGCGCACGCGCACCGGCTGCGTGTTGACCGGTGTGCGTTCGGCCGGCGAGCTGCCCGCCGGGGCGCTCGGCAGGCGGCTCCAGTCGAAGGCGTCCGCCCCTGGCGCTGCGGCGTCGCCCGCGCCGAGCGGTGCGGCCCCGCCCGGGGCGGTGGCCTCCAGCGCCTGGCGGACTTCGTCCTGCAGCGGCTGGAAGCCGCTCGGCGGCACCTCTTCGCCACGCGCGCGGCGGCGCAGCCGCTCGAACGCCGACACCAGCGCGTCGGCGCGGGTGTGCAAGGGCTCGAGCTCCAGCGCATCGAGCCGCTCACGGGTCAGGAACTGCTGCACCGCGGTCTCGAAGCGGTGCGCCATCTCGCCCAACCGCATCGCGCCGGCCAGCCGCGCGCCGCCCTTGAAGGTGTGCAGCGTGCGCATGCAGGCGGTGCCGGTGGCCAGGTCGGAGGGCTGGGCCAGCCAGGCCCGCACCTGCTCGGTGAGCCGCGGCAGCAGGTCCTCGGCCTCTTCCTCGAAGATCGGGAACAGGTCGGCATCGACGACGTCGTCCTGGTCGATGTCCATCTCGAGGTCGGCGGGCGGGACGATGTCGCGCAGCACCACCGGCTCGGGGTGCAGCGCGGTGGCCGGCAGCGCCGCATCGACCGGCGCCTCGGCGGGCACGTCGATCGGCAGGTCGACCGACAGTTCGTCCGCCGCGACCGCCTCGTCCAGCGGCAGGTCGACCGCCTCCACCGCGTCGGGCGCTTCGAGCTCAGGCTCGGGCTCGGGCTCGGCCGCCAGTGCGGGCTCGATCGACAGGTCCGGCTCGTCGGCCAGCGGCGCCGGCGGTTCGGCCACCAGCACGCGACCGTCGACGTCCCGGCACCACTGCTGCAGGCGCGCCTGCAGCGCATCGCTCGGCGCCGGCATGAAGCCGGCGGCGAACTGGTGCAGCAGGCCGCGCACCGCGTCGGCCGCCTCGTTGAACAGCGCGGCGTCGTCCTCCAGGCCCCAGCCGGCGGCGTCGGCCCGCACCAGGGCATCTTCCAGCGCCCGGGCGAGTTGCGCCAGGTCGTCGTAGCCGACGGTGGCGGAGTTGCCGGCCAGCGAATGCGCGGCGGTGATGGCTTCCTCGCCCACCGGCCGGTCGAGCGCCTGGGCCCAGTCGGCCAGCGCGCTGCTGAGCCGGCGCGACAGCTCGTCGGCTTCCTGCAGGTAGATGTTGAACAGCGCCGCCGGCACGCGCAGCGGGCCGATCTGGCGGTCGGTGTCCTCGGCCGCCACCGGCTCCAGCGGGATGTCCAGCGGCTCGTCCACGGGCACCGGCGGGGCGTCGTCGTCCAGCGTGAGGTCGAGGTCGACCACGTCCAGCGCCACAGGCGCCGGGGCCGGCCGGTACGGTGCCGTCTCGGTCCACGGCGACGAGACCGGCGGCAGCTCGGGCGACTCCAGCGGCGCAGGCTGCGTGGCCGCCAGCGGCTCGACCACCGGCAGGTCGGTGACATCGTCCACCGGCAGGTCGAGGTCGACCTCCGGCGCGCCGGCCGGCGGCGCGAGCGCGTCCAGGGCCTCCAGCGCGCTGACGTCCAGCGGCAGGTCGAAGGCGGCGATCGGTGCCGGAATGTCTTCGGGCGCCGCTTCGGGTGCAGCCTCGGCGGCCTCGGCCACGAACGGCAACGGGACCGGTTCGCTCGGCGGGCTTTCGGGCGCCACCGGCTCGGCCACCGGCAGATCGGCGACCGGCAGATCGAGCGGCGGCAGGTCCAGCGGCGCCTCGGCGTGCACCGGCACGTCGACGTCGGCCACCGCTTCGGGCACCACGTCCTCGGGCACCTCGTCGATCGAGCGCAGTTCACCGGTCAGGCGCAGGTGGTCGGCCGCGGCGATGAAGCCGCGGTTGTCGAAGCCGTCGCCCTGCCCCAGCGCGATCGCCTCGACCCACTGGCCGAGGAAATCGAACGCCTGCGCGGTGAAGACCCGCAGCGCCACCGAAGCCGGCGCCTGCGTGGCCAGCCAGTGGTTGAACAGCTGTTCGCCGGCCCAGGCGGCGTCGCCGAACGGCAGCAGCCCGACCATGCGGGCACTGCCCTTCAACGTGTGGAACACCCGCCGCAGCACGGTCAGCTCGGCCAGGCTGTCGGGGCGGTCGTTCACCCCGGCCAGGGCCTGGCGGCCGGCGTCCAGCACCTCGCGCGATTCCTCGAGGAAGACCTCGCGCATCTCGGCGTCGTCTTCGAGGCCGGTGATCGAGGCCTCGCCCACCGGCACGTCCAGCGCGATCGGCCGGCTGATGCTCTGCAGGTCGAGCGGGTCGAGCCCGATCGGGCTGGTGGCGGTGGCGACGAAGTCGTTCATCGCCTGCGCGACATGCTCGCGCACCGCTTCCTCGGTGACCGGGCCGGCGCCGGCCTCGGCTGCCTGCTCCAGCGCCAGCTGGGCCGATTCGATGCGCTCGGCCAGCACCGGGGCGTGCACCACGTCCGGCTGCTCGGACAGCGCCTTCAGTTCGGCCGACACCACCTCCAGCGGCACGTCGTCGCGCTTCACGGCCTCCGCGATCGCATGCGCACGGTCGACCCACTCCGGCGGCGCGGCCTGGCGGCCCATCAGCGGCGCGAGCATGCCGGCCAGCGGGTCGTAGACGAACAGCGCGCGCGCCAGTTGCGGCTGCACGTTCAGCATGTCGATCAGGAAGCCCAGCGCACCGAGGTTGCCGGCCAGGCGCTGGATCCAGGCGCCCGGGCCGCCGGCGTGGCCGTCGGGCGCGCCGTCCAGCAGCGCCTGCACGTCCTCGCGCATGCGCACCAGCGCCTGCGCGGCCGGCTCGATGCCGAGCACCGCCAGCACGCCGCGCATGGTGGCCAGCTGGCGCGGCACGTCGGCCAGCGGCGCGGTGTCGTCGGGCCGGCGGAAGAAGCGGTCGATCTGCGTCTCCGCCTCGCCGAGGCTGGCGCGCAGTTCCTGCACGACGCTGCCGAGCGTCTGGCGGTCGGCGACGCGGCGGTACAGCTCCTCCATCCAGCGGTCGAGCGGCTGCGCGTCGCCGCCGGCCGCGGCCTGCTCGATGCGCACCGCCAGGCGTTCGGCGCGCTCGCCGTCGGCCTCGTCGAACTCGCCCTCTTCCAGCGCGGCCTCGAGGTACAGCAGGCTGGTCGCGATCTCCATGCCCAGGCCGACGCCGGGCGGCCGGCCGCTGGCGGCGGTGCGTTCGGCCGCCTGCCGCAGCGCCGCGGCGAGGCGCGCGCCATCGGGCAGCAGCTGTTCGATCGAGTCGCCCAGCAGGCTGAACGGTTCGGCCAGGTGCGCCACGCGGTGCAGTTCGCCGCCGGCCACCTCGGACCAGGCCTGGCGCGCCGCCTCGGCGCGCTTGCGGGCCTGCAGGATCGCCGCCGGGTCGAAGCGGCCGTAGCGGGCGGTGTCGTACGGCACCGCGGGCCGGTCGGGCAGCTCGTAGGCGCTGCGCACGGCCTGCAGCGCGGCGGCCGCGCGCTGCGCCGGCGGCACGGCGCGGGCGCAGTAGAACAGCAGGTCGAGCGCCAGGCGCTCGGCGACCTCGGTCTCGCCTTTCACCAGTGCACGCAACTGGCCCAGCACCCGCGACGCGGTGCGCTTGGCGAACACGTCGTTCGGCACCAGGCCCAGCGCCCAGGCCTCGAAGAACCCGGCGGCGATGCGCCAGAAGGTGGCGGTCTCGAAGGAGCGCGCTCCGGCGGCGAGTGCATTGCAGTCGGCGCACAGCGCCGCCGCGTCGGCCGGCGCGCTCTGGCGCACCAGGCTCAGCAGGCGGCGCTCGAACTCGGCGAGCATGCGACTGCCGGGCGACTGCGCCTGCGCCGGCAGCGCCGCCACCGAGCGCCAGCGCCAGTCGTGGAACCACAGGTCGGCCGGGTGCACGCGGTCGGACCCGGCCTTCTCGAGCACCGTGCGCAACTGCGGGAACAGCGCCACCGGCTCGGCCGGCTTGCCGACCAGGCGGCGCCCGAAATAGTCGAGCAGCGCGAACGAGCCGTGTTCGACGGCGTCGACCGCCGCCGCGTCCAGCGTCGCCGGCTTGGCGACGAACTTCTGCACCAGCGCTTCGCTGGCGCGCAGCAGCACCGCGCCCTCGGGCACGTTGACCAGCTCGAGCGCGCCGACGCCCTGGTGCAACAGGTGCCGGGCGTTGCGCAGCACCGTCGGGTCGACGTCGCCGAGGTCGTCGCCCTGCGCCGCCTGGGCGTCGCGCAGGCAGCGCCGCAAGTGCTTGTGCGCCTGCTCGAGCGTCTTGCGCAACTCTTCATGGACCCACGCCAGGGAGGACAGGTCGTCGGTCGCGGCAGGGGAGGATGAAGAAGTGGCGTCCATCGGGCGGTCGGGCCTTCTCAGTCAGCCGCGTGGGGCTACGGGCGGGTGGCGACGGGATCGGTCGAGGCGCGACATTCTCATGGAAAAAACCCGTCAGCCGATCTTGAATCGCGAGACGGTCTGGCGCAGCTCTTCGGCGGTGCGCGACAGCTGGCGCACCAGCTGCGAGGTCGAACGCGTGCCTTCGCCGGTCTGTTCGGTCACCGCGAAGATGTGCTGGATGTTCTCGGCGACCACCGTGGCGGCCTCCGCCTCCTGGCGCGCCTGCACCGAGATGTCCTCGATCAGCTCGGCGAGCTGGCGCGACACGCGGTCGATCTCGGCCAGCGCCGTGCCCGCGTTGTCCGACAGCTGCGCACCGACCACCACGCCCTGCGTCGAGCGCTCCATCGCGACCACCGCGTCGGCGGTGTCGGTCTGGATGGTCTTCACCAGCACGGCGATCTGGCGGGTGGCGTCGGCCGAGCGTTCGGCCAGCCGCTGCACCTCTTCGGCCACCACCGAGAAGCCGCGCCCGGCCTCGCCGGCCGAGGCCGCCTGGATCGCGGCGTTCAGCGCCAGCACGTTGGTCTGCTCGGTGATGTCGGAGATCAGCTCGGTGATCTCGCCGATCTCCTGCGACGACTCGCCCAGCCGCTTGATGCGCTTGGAGGTGTCCTGGATCTGCTCGCGGATGGCGTTCATGCCGCTGATGGTGTCCAGCACCGCGGTGAGGCCGGAGGTCGCCGCCGACAGCGACTGGCGCGCCACCTCGGCCGACTGCGTGGCCTGCGCCGACACGTGCTTGATGTGGCCGGCCATCTGCAGCACCGCCTCGCCGGTCTCGCGGATCTCGCGCAGCTGTTCGTCGGAGGCGGCCAGCAGCTCGGTGGACGTGGCCTCGACCTGCTGGGTGGTGTCGGTCACCCGCGCGGCGGTGGCCTGCACGTGCGCCACCAGCGAGCGCAGTTCCTCGACGGTGTAGTTCACCGAATCCGCGATCGCGCCGGTGATGTCCTCGGTGACGGTGGCCTGCTGCGTCAGGTCGCCCTCGGCCACCGACTGCAGCTCGTTCATCAGCCGCAGGATCGCCGCCTGGTTGGCGTCGTTGACGCGCTTGGCCTCGCGCTCCTGGCGCTCGGCCTCGAGGCGCTGCTCCTCGGCGTTCAGCGCACGCTGGCGCTGGTCGTGGGTGAACACCAGCAGCAGGCCGATGCCACCGACCACGCCCAGCAGCAGCGAGCCGCCGAACAGCACGATGTTCCACCAGCCCAGGCCGGCCGCCGACGACAGCCGCGCCTGCACCTTCTCGAGGCCGGCGCGCAGCGGCTCGCTGTCGGCCAGCAGCGCGGCCTGCGCCTCTCGCGCGGCCAGCAGGCCCTGCAGGTTGCCCAGGATCGCGATGCCCTGCGTGCGCAGGCTCTCGTAGGAGCGCATCAGCGACTGCAGCCGCTCGCGCGTGGCCGCATCGCGCGTGGGCGGCAGCCGCAGGTCGGCGTTGCCGTCGAGCAGGCCCTGCGCGAGGTCGCGGAAGGTGTTGAGGTCCTTGCCGAGCAGGAACACGCCCTCCGGCGACACCCCCTGCATCGTCAGCGATTCGTTGGCCGACTTGCCGATGCGCTGCGTCAGCATCACCAGCTGGCCGGCGGTGGAGAGCTCGGTGGCGGTGGGCACCGTCTGCAGCTTCAGCTGCACGATCGCCTCGGCCTCGGCGAGCATCTCGGCGGACTGCTTGTTGATCGCCCGCAGCGCCTGGCCGACCTGCGTCAGCACCTTCTCCTGGCCGAGGATGACCTTGGCGTTCTTCTCGGCCTTGTCCACCAGCGGCAGCAGCGGCGTCAGCAGCTCCTGCGCATCGCCGGGCGCCGGCGACAGGCCCGCCCCGCCCTCGCGCAGGCCGCGCACGTTGGTGGCGAGCACGCCGCTGGCGTCGCGCACCTCGGCGAAGGCCTGCGGCTGGCCCACCAGCGCCTGCATCGCCGCCTTCGCGAGCCGCTGCGACTGCATCAGCGCCTGGCCGACACCGCCCACCTGCGAGGCGCTGCCGCCGGCCGACTGCACCGCCAGCACCGAGGCCAGCACCAGGCCGAGCACGCCCAGCCCGAGCATGCCCACCAGCAGGCGCTGCTGGCGCTGCGACGACAGCGCGCCGATCACCGGCAGTTCGCTGCCGCTGTCGAAGATCGAGCGGCGGCCGTCGCGCCCGCCGTCGGCGCCGTGCGCTGCGCCGGGCAGGCGGCTCGGGGCATAGGCGGCCAGCCGGTTCGACGGCGCCGCTTCGGTGATGATCGAACGGTCGTGCAGCGTCGTGCCGATCTGGGTCGGCATGTCACGGCTGTCGTGCACGTCGTCGACCATCGACTCCATCGCCTCCAACGGCAGGCGCTCGGCCGCCTCGCCCGGCGCGCCCAGGCGCTTGATCTTGTCCAGGAATCCCATGCTGGCCTTCTCGGTGAGGGCTGTCGATGCCCAACGGCTCAGTCGACGATGTGCAGGAACCGCTCGTCGCGGGCCAGTTCGGCCAGCCGCAGTTCCTGCCAGAGACGTCCGCTGTCGTCCCGCAGTTTCCGGCCGACGAACGGGGGGGGCGGCGCCGCGGTCTCGGCCGCGGGTTCCACCGTCAATTGTTCCGGATTGCGCAGCCCGGCCAGCCGCTCGACGCGCAGCGCCGCGTTGATGTCCAGCGCGGGGTTGAACGCCACCACGCGGGCCTGCTCGCCGGCCGCCGGTTGCGCTGCGAGGCCCAGGAACGCGGCCAGGTCGGCCACGCCAGCCAGCGTGCCGCGCAGGTTGGCCACGCCGATGAACCACGGCAGCGTGTGCGGCACCGGCACCAGCGCCTTGGACGGGAAGATCTCGCCCGCCTCGGCCAGGGGCAGCAGGAATCCGTGGCCGCCGGCCTCGACGGCCAGCCAGCCGGTCGGCCGGTCGACCGAACGGGCCGCCTGCAGCCGCTCGGCCAGCCGGCCCTGCAGTTCACGCAAGCCTTCCTTGTTCGCCATCGTGGTGGGTTCCTTGGCGCGGACCGTCAGCCGAACGCGCGGATCTTCTGCACCAGCTCGGCCGGGTTGACCGGCTTGACGACGTAGTCGCGCGCGCCCTGGCGCATGCCCCACACCTTGTCGGTCTCCTGGCTCTTGCTGGTGCACATGATCACCGGCACGTCGGCGTACTGCGGGTCGCGGGTGATGGTACGGGTGAGCTGGAAGCCATTCTGGCCGGGCATCACGACGTCCATCAGGATCAGGTCGGGCTTCTCCTCGGCGATGCGGCGCAGCGCCTCGTCGCCGTTTTCGGCGGTGCGCACGCGGAAGCCGTGGCGCACCAGCACGTCGGAGAGGAAGTGCAGCTCGGTCTTCGAATCGTCGACCAGCAGGATGCTCTGTATCGTCATCGGGAAACGTCCTCGTTGCCGGCCCACGCCGGGCCGACCCTGCTCAGGCCGCGATCTTGCGGTGCTGCTGGACCGCCTGCAGCAGCTGGTCCTTCGTGAACGGCTTGGTGAGGTAGTCCTCGGAGCCGACCATGCGGCCGCGGGCCTTGTCGAACAGCCCGTCCTTGGACGACAGCATGATCACCGGCACCTGCGCGAACTGCGGGTTGCGCTTGATGATGGCGCAGGTCTGGTAGCCGTCCAGCCGCGGCATCAGGATGTCGCAGAAGATCAGGTCGGGGCGGTGGTCGCTCACCTTGGCCAGCGCGTCGAAGCCGTCCTCGGCCAGCACCACCTCGCAGCCGCCCTGCTTCAGGAAGATCTCGGCGCTGCGCCGGATGGTGTTGCTGTCGTCGATCACGAGCACGCGCGTGACGCTCGGATCGCGCGGTTCTTCGACGTCGGTGTGCTTCGAAGCAAGTTCCACGGGCGACTTCCTCGGTGGGCTGGGACATCACCGGTCGAAACCGGTGCGGGGCGCAGGGTCAGATCTGCACCATCTCGAAATCTTCCTTGCGGGCACCGCATTCCGGACAGGTCCAGTTCATCGGCACGTCCGCCCAGGCGGTGCCCGGCGCGATGCCGTGTTCGGGATCGCCGGCCGCCTCGTCGTAGATCCAGCCGCAGATCAAACACATCCAGGTTTTGTTGTTGTCGGCGGCGGACATCTTGGCTGGCGCGTGGGCTTGTCTACAATGAAATTCGATTGTAGCCAGCGGGTGTTCGTGAAATTCGAAGCGCTGCGAGGACCTACACAAGATTTCTCAGAAACTCCTATAGCTTTCGCCGACCCTTGCACAAGTTGCCGTTTGACGGGCGATGGGCGGCGGCGGCCCCCTCTCGATGACCTCCCCTGACCCCACCCAAGACGCCGCATCGCCCGACCCGGCGGACGCCCAGGAGGCGCCGCCGCCGGTGTGCGTGATGAGCTTCAACGCCAGCGAGCCCAGCGGCGCGAGCGGCGTGGGCTGCGACATCGCAACCGTGGCCGCCATGGGGGCCCATGCGCTGCCGGTGGTCACGACCATCGTGATGCGCGACACCGCGGAGATCTTCGACCAGACGCCGCTCGACGAGGAGACCGTCGCCGAGCAGGCCCGCAGCATCCTCGAGGATGTGACGCTGGGCGCGTGGAAGGTCGGCTTCCTCGGCACCGCCGAGAACATCGGCGCGGTCGCCGAGGTGCTGTCCGACTATCCCGACGTGCCGCTGGTGAGCTACCTGCCCGGCCTGTCCTGGATCGACGACGAGGATGCCGCGCAGTCGTACCACGACGCCTTCCGCGAGCTGGTGCTGCCGATGAGCGAGGTGCTGGTGGGCAACCAGCAGACGCTGACCCACTTCCTGCTGCCCGACTGGGATTCCGAGCGCATGCCGTCGGCCCGCGAGCTGGCCGTGGCGGCCGGCGAACAGGGCTGCAAGTACGTCCTCGTGACCGGCGTCGTGCTGCCCAACAACTTCGTCGACAACGTGCTGGCCTCGCCGCAGGGCGCGATCACCGGCGAGAAGTTCGAGCGCTTCGACGCCACCTTCGTCGGCGCGGGCGACACGCTCTCGGCCGCGCTGGCCTCGCTGCTGGCCGCCGGCCAGGAGCTGCACGTCGCGGTGTCCGAGGCCCTGGCCTTCCTCGACCAGTCGCTCGACGCGGGCTTCCGCCCCGGCATGGGCCAGATCATCCCCGACCGCTTCTTCTGGGCCGCCCCGCCGGCCGAAGAGGGCGAGGAAGAAGAAGCCGCCGGCGGCGAGATCCTCCTCGACCCCAACCAGACGCCGCCGAATCCCAGAAACATCCATTGAGATGACCAACGCCGAACTGTTTGCCCGGGCACAGGCCGTGATCCCGGGCGGCGTCAATTCCCCGGTGCGCGCGTTCCGCGCCGTCGGCGGCACGCCGCGTTTCATCCGCCGCGCCGAAGGCGCCTATCTGTGGGACGCCGAGGACCGGCGCTACATCGACTACATCGGCTCGTGGGGGCCGATGATCCTCGGCCACGGTCACCCGGCCGTGCTGCAGGCGGTGCAGGCCGCGGCGACCGAGGGCTTCAGCTTCGGTGCGCCGACCGAACGCGAGATCGAGCTGGCCGAGGAGATCCTCTCGCTGGTGCCGAGCTGCGAGCAGGTGCGGCTGGTCAGCTCCGGCACCGAGGCGGCGATGAGCGCGATCCGCCTGGCCCGGGGCGCCACCCAACGGCCGGTGCTGATCAAGTTCGAGGGGTGCTACCACGGCCACGCCGACGCGCTGCTGGTGAAGGGCGGCTCCGGCATGGCGACGTTCGGCCACCCGACCAGCGCCGGCGTGCCGCCCGAGGTGGTGCAGCACACGCTGGTGCTCGAGTACAACAACATCGAGCAGCTCGAGGCCGCCTTCAAGCGCCATGGCGAGCAGATCGCCTGCGTGATGATCGAACCGATCGCCGGCAACATGAACTTCGTGCGCGCCAGCGTGCCGTTCATGCAGCGGCTGCGCGAGCTGTGCACCGCGCACGGCGCGCTGCTGGTGTTCGACGAGGTGATGACGGGCTTTCGCGTCGCGCTCGGCGGCGCGCAGAGCCTGTTCGCTGCGCAGATCCCCGGCTTCGCGCCCGACCTGTCGGTGTTCGGCAAGGTGATCGGCGGCGGCATGCCGCTGGCCGCGTTCGGCGGGCCGCGCCGCATCATGGAACAGCTGGCGCCGCTGGGGCCCGTCTACCAGGCCGGCACGCTGAGCGGCAACCCGGTGGCCACCGCCTGCGGGCTGACGACGCTGCGCGAGATCCGCAAGCCGGGCTTCTTCGAGGCCCTGTCGGCGCGCACGAAGGCGCTCGCCGACGGCCTCGCCGCGGTGGCGCAGGAGGCGGGCGTGCCGCTGGTCACCGAGTGCCAGGGCGGCATGTTCGGCTTCTTCTTCGCCTCGCAGCTGCCGCAGCACTATGCCGAAGTGATGGCCACAGACCGCGACCGCTTCAACCGCTTCTTCCACGCGATGCTGGACCAGGGCGTGTACCTGGCGCCGGCGCTGTACGAAGCCGGCTTCGTCAGCGGCGCGCACAGCGCCGAGGACATCGCCGCGACGCTCGACGCCGCCCGTGTCGCGCTGAAAGGTTGAGTCGATGAGCACCTCCGCGCCGACCGGCCCGATCGTCTTCAACGGCCAGCCCGCCGTGCAACTGCGCGCCCCGGACGGCGCCCGCGCCACCGTGCTGCTGCACGGCGGCCACCTGGTGTCATGGCTGCCGGCCGGCGCGCAGGAACAGCTGTACCTGTCGCCGCAGACTAAGTACGGTGAGGGCGCCGCGGTGCGCGGCGGCGTGCCGGTGTGCTTTCCGCAGTTCTCGGACCGCGGCGACCTGCCCAAGCACGGCTTCGCCCGCACCCGCGCCTGGACGCTCGAAGAGGCGCAGGTGCGTGGCGAACACGCCTACGCGGTGCTGCGCCTGACCGACGACGAGCAGACCCGCGCGCTGTGGCCACACGCCTTTGCCGCCGAACTGACCGTCAGCGTTTCGGGGGCCCGCCTGGACATCGAACTCGCGGTCACCAACACCGGCGACACCGACCTGCACTTCACCGCCGCGCTGCACACCTACCTGCGCAGCGCCGGGGTGACGAAGGCGCAGGTCGAGGGCCTGATGGGGGCGCGCTACTACGACCACGTGAAGCGCGAGGACGGCAAGCAGCAGTGGATCGACGTGCTCACCGTCGTGCAGGAACTCGACCGCATCTACTGGCAGGCGCCCCGCAGCGTGATGCTGCGCGAGATGGGCCGCCGCGTCACGGTGGAGATGGACACCTTCGAGGACCTGGTGGTCTGGAACCCCGGCCCGCAGCAGGCCGCGAAGCTGGCGGACCTGCCCGACGACGGCTGGCAGGGCATGATCTGCATCGAAGCCGCGCAGATCGGCTCGCCGGTGCGCCTGGCCCCCGGCGACGAATGGGCCGGGATGCAGACGCTGGTCCACTCAGCCTGACACTCCCCGGGCCGTCGGCTCGCCGAAGCTGACGCCGATCTCGCGCGCGCACTGCAGCAGCGGGTGGTCGAGCGCCACCGTGCGCACCTGCCCGGCGACGGCGGACAGCGGCACGCTGGCGAGCCGGCCGGCCTGCAGCGCGACCATCTCGTTCCAGCGCCCGGCACGCACCAGCGTCGTGGCGTGGTGGCCGTACTGCGTGGCCAGCACCCGGTCGAACGCGGTGGGCGTGCCGCCGCGCTGCACATGGCCGAGCACGGTGGCGCGCACCTCGCTCTTGACGTGCGGCTGCAGCTGCGCACGCAGCACGTGCGCCACGCCGCCGAGCCGCAGCGCGTCGCCGCCGCCCTGTTCGACGCGGGCCTGCACCGTCAGCCCGCCGCCCACCGGCGCGGCGCCTTCGGCGATGCAGATCAGCGTCGCCCGCCGGCGCGCCTCGCGTTCGCGGCAGACCGCGATCACCGCATCGAGGTCGTAGGGGATCTCCGGCAGCAGGATCACGTCGGCCGCGCCGGCGACGCCGGCCTCGAGGGCGATCCAGCCGGCGTAGCGCCCCATCGTCTCGACGATCATCACGCGGCCGTGGCTCTGGCCGGTGGTCTGCACGCGGCCGAGCGCCTCGGTGACGGTGGCCACCGCGGTGTCGAAACCGAAGCTGCGTTCGTTCAGCGCGATGTCGTTGTCGATGGTCTTCGGCACGCCCACCGCGGGGATGCCGAGCCAGTGCGCGATCGTCATCGTGCCGTCGCCGCCGATCACGACCAGGCCGTCGAGCGCGAGCTCCTTCGCATAGTCGCGCACCTGCTGCGACAGGTCCTGCTGGCGCCAGTCGAACGGCGACGCGGTGTTGCTGGTGCCCAGGATGGTGCCGCCGGTGGCGAGGATGCCCGAGACGTCGTCCCAGCCGAGCGGGCGCACGCGGCGCTCCATCAGGCCGAGGAAGCCGTCCTCGATGCCCAGCACCTCGGCGCCGCACTGGTGGATCAGCGACTTCGTGACCGCGCGGATCACCGCGTTCAGGCCGGGGCAGTCGCCGCCGCCGGTGAGCACGCCGATGCGGCGGGGACACTGCGATGCTGGGGCCATGTTCAAAGGGATTCCTCGTACCGAAGCGCGGGGGGCGCGCGGGCGGAGTCTAGGGCCTGCGCGTCCTTAAAATTCAGCCATGCACATCCACATCCTCGGCATCTGCGGCACGTTCATGGGCGGCGTGGCCGCGCTGGCGCGCGAGGCCGGACACCGCGTCACCGGCTGCGACGCCAACGTCTACCCGCCGATGAGCGACCAGCTGCGCGCGCTCGGCATCGAGCTGATCGAAGGCTACGGGGCCGACCAGCTGGGCTTGAAACCCGACCTCTTCGTGATCGGCAACGTGGTGAGCCGCGGCAACGCGCTGATGGAAGCCATCCTGGACGCCGGCGCCGCCTACACCAGCGGCCCGCAGTGGCTGAGCGAACACGTGCTGCAGGGTCGCCACGTGCTGGCGGTGGCCGGCACGCACGGCAAGACCACGACGACCTCGATGCTGGCGTGGATCCTCGAGCACGCGGGGTTGCAGCCGGGGTTCCTGGTGGGGGGCGTGCCACAGAACTTCGGGGTGTCGGCGCGGCTCGGCAGCGGCAACACGTTCGTCATCGAAGCCGACGAGTACGACACCGCCTTCTTCGACAAGCGCAGCAAGTTCGTGCACTACCGGCCGCGCACCGCGATCCTGAACAACCTCGAGTTCGACCACGCCGACATCTTCCCCGACGTCGCCGCGATCGAGACCCAGTTCCACCACCTCGTGCGCACCGTGCCGGCAAGCGGCCGGCTGGTGATCAACGCCCGCGAAGAAAGCCTGCAGCGTGTGATCGGACGCGGCTGCTGGAGCGAGGTGGTGCGCTTCGGCAACCGCAAGGAAGAGGCCGGCACCTGGCGCGCCCGCGGCGAGCCACACGCGTTCGACGTGCTGCGCGGCAGCCTGGCCGCGGCGCGGGTGGAATGGGCGCTGCTCGGCGAGCACAACCAGCTCAACGCGCTGGCGGCGATCGCGGCGGCCGAGCACGTGGGCGTGACACCGGCGCAGGCCGCCGAGGCGCTCGGCAGCTTCCGCAACGTGCGGCGCCGGCTCGAGCTGGTGGGCGAGGTGAACGGCATCAAGGTGTACGACGACTTCGCGCACCATCCCACCGCGATGCGCACCACCCTCGACGGGCTGCGCCGCTCGATCGACGACGGCCGCGTGCTCGCGGTGTTCGAGCCACGCTCGAACACGATGAAGCTCGGCACGATGAAATCGCTGCTGCCGTGGGCGCTCGAGGAAGCCGACCTCTCGATCTGCCATGCCGGCGGCCTCGGCTGGGACGCCCACGAAGCCCTCGCGCCGATGGGCGAGCAGGCGCTGGTGTGCGACACGATCGACAAGACCGTCGCCGCCGTGAAGCGCCACGCCCGCCCCGGCGACCACGTGCTGGTGATGAGCAACGGCAGCTTCGGCGGCATCCACGGCAAGCTGCTGGAAGCGCTCGGCAAGGCATGACGACGCATGTGTTGTACCTGCACGGCTTTCGCTCTTCGCCGCAATCGGCGAAGTCGCAACAGACCCGTGCCTGGCTGGCAGCGCACCGCCCCGACGTGCACTGGTGGAGCCCCCAGCTCAGCACCTCGCCGGCCGAGGTGATGGCGATGCTGCAGGCCGGTGTCGCCGGCTGGCCGCGCGAGACGATGGCGGTGGTCGGCAGCTCGCTCGGCGGTTTTTTCGCCACCGTGCTGGCCGAGTCGCTGGGCTGCCGGGCCGTGGTGCTGAACCCCGCGGTGAACCCGGCCCGCGACCTGGCGCCTTACATCGGCCGCCAGCCGCTGTTCCACGACCCCGAGCAGTTCATCGACGTGCAGCCGTCGTTCGCCGACGAACTGCGCGCGATGACCCCCACCGCGCTGGCCGACCCCGGCCGCTACTTCGCGGTGATCGCCAAGGGCGACGAGGTGCTCGACTGGCGCGAGATGCACGCCCGCTACACCGGCGCGCGGATCAAGCTGCTCGAGGGCGGCGAACACGCGCTGGAGGACTACGAGGCGCAGCACCTGCCCGACGTCGTCCGCTTCCTCGGCCTCGGCCTCGGCCTCGGCTGAAGCCTCGCATCCCGCGGGGCCGGGGCGTCACGGGCCATCGGCGACAATCGACGGTCTATGCATGCCCTGTTCGAAGACGCCGGCAAGTTCCTCGCCGGCCGCGTGATGTCCGAAGCCGAAAGCTCGCTGCAAGTGGAGCTCGACTCGGGCAAGCGCGTGAAGGTCAAGTCCGCCAACGTGCTGATGAAGTTCGAGAAGCCCGCGCCCGCGGAGCTGGTCGCCGAGGGCCAGCGGCTGGCCGACGAGATCGACCTCGACCTGGCATGGGAATTCGCGCCCGAGGGCGAGTTCGGCTTCGCCGACCTGGCGCGCGACTATTTCGACGCCAAGGCGTCGCTGGCGCACCAGGCCGCCGCGCTGTTCCGCCTGCACGGCGCGCCGCACTACTTCCGCCGTGCCGGCAAGGGCGTGTTCAAGAAGGCGCCCGAGGAGATCGTCAAGGCCGCGCTGCTGGGCATCGAGCGCAAGAAGCAGCAGGCCGCGCAGATCGAGGCCTGGGCGGGCGAGCTGGCGGCCGGCCAATGTCCGGCACCGGTGGCCGAGCAGCTCTACAAGATCCTGTTCAAGCCTGACAAGAACGCCCCGGAATACAAGGCGGTGGTCGAGGCGTCCAAACGCTCGCAGCGCTCGCCGCTGGACCTGCTGAAGGACGCCGGCGCGATCACCAGCCCCTACCAGTTCCACTGGCGGCGTTTCCTGTTCGAGGAATTCCCCAAGGGCACCAGGTTCCCGCCGCTGGAGGCGCCACCGGTCAAGGACGAACTGCCGCGCGCGCCGGTGCAGGCGTTCTCGGTCGACGACTCGGCCACCACCGAGATCGACGACGCGCTGTCGGTGCAGGGGCTGGGCAGCGGCGTCGTGACGTTCGGCGTGCACATCGCCGCCCCGGGCCTGGCGATCCAGCCGGGCTCGCCGGTGGACGCGGTGGCCCGCGAGCGGCTCTCCACCGTCTACATGCCGGGCTGGAAGCTCACGATGCTGCCCGACGACGTGGTGCAGCGCTACACGCTGCAGGAAGGGCGCGACTGTCCGGCCGTGTCGCTGTACGTGCGCTTCGACGAGGCCACGCTGGCGGTGCTGGGCAGCGAGACGAAGCTCGAACTGGTGCCGATCGCCGCGAACCTGCGCCACGACCAGCTCGACGCGGTGATCACCGAGGCCAGCCTGACGGGCGCGGCCCCGGCCGACTACGCGTTCGCGGCCGAGCTGGCCTTCGGCTTCCGGCTCGCCCGGCACCTGAAGGCCGGCCGCGAGCAGGTGCGCGGCAAGCCCGAGACCTTCAACCGGCCGGACTACAACTTCCGCCTCGAGGGCCATGACGGGGCGGAACCGAAGGGCGACGAGACGGTGGTGATCACCGAGCGCCGCCGCGGCGCGCCGCTGGACCTGATCGTCGCCGAGGCGATGATCCTGGCCAACAACACCTGGGGCGGCTGGCTGCACGAGCTCGGCCTGCCCGGCATCTACCGCACGCAGGCCAGCATGGCGCCCGGCATCAAGGTGCGCATGGGCACCAAGGCGCAGCCACACGCCGGCATGGGCGTGGCGCACTACACCTGGGCCACCTCGCCGCTGCGCCGCTACGTCGACCTGGTGAACCAGTGGCAGATCATCGCCGCCGCGAAACACGGTCGCACCGCGGCGCTGGTGGCACCGTTCAAGCCGAAGGACGCGGCGCTGTTCGGCGTGATCTCCAGCTTCGACGCCGCCTACACCGCCTACAACGGCTTCCAGAATGGCATCGAGCGCTACTGGGTGCTGCGCTGGCTGGCCCAGCAGGGCGCGACCGAGCTCGACGCGGCAGTGATGAAGGACGGCCTGGTGCGCGCCGACACGCTGCCGCTGGTGATGCGCGCCATCGGCGCGGAGCGGCTGCCGCGCGGCGCCCGGGTGCGCGTGCGCATCACCGGCACCGACCTGCTGATGCTCGAGGCGCATGCGCAGGTGTTGACCCGCCTGGACGACCCGGCCACCCCTGCGGACGACGCGGTCATCGAGGAGGATGCCGAGACCGAGGAGGCGCCGGTGGGCCTGGCGCTGGCCATCGACGTCGCCGAAGAGGCCCAGGACGAGAACGGCAGCACACCGCCCGCGACTGGCAGCTGAACGGCGCCGCCCGAACCGACACAATCAGCGCCCCATGCAGCGCCTGAAGCAGTTCTCGCCTTTGCAGTTGGCCCTGATCGTGTCGCTGGTCGTGCACGCCGGGCTGCTGCTGGTGCGCTTCGTCGACCCGCAGGGCTTCAACCGCATCCTCGAGGACACGCCGCTCGAGGTGGTGCTGGTCAACGCCAGCAGCGAAAGCCGGCCGCAGAAGGCGCAGGTGATCGCACAGCGCAACCTGGCCGGCGGCGGCGACGCCAAGGACAACGCCCGCGCCACCTCGCCGCTGCCGCCCGCGCTGATCAGCGAGGCCGGCGACGCGGTGGACAACGCACGCCGCAAGATCGACGAACTGCAGCAGCAGCAGCTGCAGCTGCTGGCGATGCTCAAGCGCGAGCTGGCCGCGCTGCCGCCGCCCGACCCGCGCCGCGGCACCGGCACGCCGCAGGCCGCCGCGGACGAGGAACGGCGCCGCCAGCTGCTGATGCTGCTGGCGCAGATCGAGAAACGCATCAACGAAGAGAACGCCCGCCCGCGCCGGCGCTACGTCAGCCCGGCCGCACGCGAGGGTGTGCACGCGCTGTACTACGACAGCCTGCGCCAGAAGATCGAGACGCTGGGCACGCGCAACTTCCCGGAGGCCGGCGGCAAGAAGCTGTACGGCGAGCTGACGATGCTGGTGGCGGTGGACGCGCTGGGCCGCGTCGTCGAGACCGAGGTGGTGCGCGGCTCGGGCAACAAGACGCTGGACAAGCGCGCCATCGCGATCGCCCGCTCGGCCGGCCCATACGGCGCTTTCACCCCGGCGATGCGCGCGCAGTTCGACCAGCTGGTGTTCGTCTCGCGCTTCCGTTTCACCCGCACCGAAGGGCTGCAGGCGACGGTGGAGGATGCCTCCACCGCGGCGCCGGGCCGCTGACGTCCTTCTTTCCCCGCACGCGCCATGGACCGTTACGCCGTCGTCGGCAACCCCGTCACCCACAGCCGCTCGCCGGCCATCCACGCGCGCTTCGCGGCGCAGTGCGGCCAGCCCCTCGAGTACGGCCGCCTCGAGAGCCCGCTCGACGGCTTCCGTGCCACGGTGCAGGGCTTCGCGGCCGAAGGCGGGCGCGGCTGCAACGTCACGGTGCCGTTCAAGTTCGAAGCTTTTGCGCTGGCGCTGCGGCACACCGAACGTGCCCGCCTGGCCCAGGCCTGCAACACGCTGCGCTTCGATGCCGACGGCTGGTGGGGCGACAACACCGACGGCGCCGGCCTGCTGCGCGACATCGAGCACAACGCCGGGCGGCCGCTGGCCGGACGGCAGGTGCTGCTGATCGGCGCGGGCGGCGCGTCCGCCGGCGTGCTCGGCCCGCTGCTGGCGGCACGGCCGGCGGCGCTGTGGATCGTCAACCGCACCGCGGCGAAGGCCCACGAGCTGGCCGCCCGCCACGCCGCGTTCGCGCAGGCCCACGGCGTGGCGCTGCGCGCCGGCGCGCTCGACGAGGCGCCGGCCGGCTGCGACATCGTCATCAACGGCAGCGCCAGCAGCCTGGCGGGCGACGCGGCGCCGGTGTCGGCCCAGGTGCTGCGCCACGACGGCCTGGCGCTGGACATGATGTACGGCGCCGCCGCGCTGCCGTTCCTGCGCTGGGCCCGCGCCCACGGTGCCGAGGCGCGCGACGGGCTGGGCATGCTGGTGGAACAAGCCGCCGAGGCCTTCGAGGCCTGGCGCGGCGTGCGGCCGGACACCGCGCCGGTGCTGGCGCAGCTGCGCGCCGAAGTGGACGCCTCCCTGCCCGCCGCATGAAGGCGCTGAAGCGGGCGATCGGCAGCCTCGGCCAACTCGCGGCGCTGCTGCTGCTGGCCGTGCTGGCCCTGCAGCTGTATTTCGCCGGCCGCATCCTGCTGATGCGCTGGGTCGACCCGGCGTCGACCGCGTTCGAACGCGCCGAGATGATGCGGCTCGCGGTCGACCAGCACCGGCTGCTCTGGTCCCAGGAATGGCGGCCGTATGCGCAGATCAGCCCGCACCTCAAGCGCGCCGTGATCGCCAGCGAGGACGCCGGTTTCGCCGACCACTACGGCGTCGACTGGGACGCGATCGAGAAAGCCTGGGAGCGCAACCAGCGCGCCGAGGCGGCCGCCGCGCGGCGCGCGCCGAAGCTCGCCCACAACGCCGCCGCGCGGCCGGTGAAGATCGTCGGCGGCTCGACCATCACGCAGCAGCTGGCGAAGAACCTGTTCCTCTCCGGCGAACGCACGCTGGTGCGCAAGGCGCAGGAGACCGCGATCACCTTCATGCTCGAGGCGCTGCTGTCGAAACAGCGCATCCTCGAGCTGTACCTGAACCATGTCGAATGGGGCGAGGGGGTGTTCGGCGCGCAGGCCGCGGCGCGGCACTACTTCCATGTCGACGCGGCGGCACTCGGCCCGTCGCAGGCGGCTCGGCTGGCGGTGATGCTGCCGGCGCCCAAGCGCTTCGAGAAACGCCCGGGCTCGGCCTACGTGGTCGGCCGCGCCGGCACCGTGATGGCGCGCATGGGCGCGGTCGAATTGCCCTGAGCCGGCGGCTGCGACAGGGCGCTTCCTACAATCCGCGTCACCATGTCGATGCAAGAAGAGCTGGCCGCTGCGGCCGCCCGCCTCGTCGTCGAGGAGGGCATGGAGTACGGCGCGGCCAAACACAAGGCAGCCCGCACGCTGCTGCGCGGGCAGGTGCGCCACGGGGAGCTGCCGAGCAACGAGGAGGTCGAAGACGCGGTGCGCGAGCACCTGGCGATCTTCCACGCCGAGACCCAGCCGGCCGAGCTGGCCGCGCTGCGCCAGGTGGCGCTGCGCTGGATGGAGCGGCTGGCCGAGTTCCGCCCGCACGTGGCCGGCGCGGTGTGGCGCGGCACCGCCACCCGGCTGTCGGACGTGCACCTGCACCTCTACTGCGACGACAGCAAGTCCGCGGAGATCGCGCTGCTGGGGCGCGACGTGCCCTACGACGTGGCCAGCGCCACGGGGCCGCGCGGCGATCCGGTGGACATGCTGTGCCTGGTCGACCGCGGCCCCGAACTCGGCGAGCCGGTCAACGTCTGCCTCACCATCCTGGACACCGACGACCTGCGCGGTGCCCTGAAACCCGATGCCCGCGGCCGCACCTGGCGCGGCGATGCCAAGGCATTGCGCCAGCGCCTGCAGGCGCCGGCCGAGGAGTGAACCGCGCCATGCAACGCAGAAGAACCTGGATCGCCGGCGGCATCGCCGTGGCCGCCGCCGGCCTCGGCGCGCTGTGGTCGGCACGGCGGCATGCGAGCGCCGAGGGCGGCGCCGCACCGGCTCCCGCACCGGCCGATTTCTGGAGCGCCCGCTTCACCGACCTGCAAGGCGGCGAACTCGCGCTCGCCAGCCTGCGCGGCCGCCCGCTGGTGCTGAACTTCTGGGCCACCTGGTGCCCGCCGTGCGTGAAGGAGATGCCCGAGCTGGACCGCTTTTCCGCCAGCCAGGGCGCGGCCGGCTGGCAGGTGCTCGGCGTCGCGATCGACCAGGCGGCCGCCGTGCGCGGCTTCCTCGACAAGACCCCGGTGCGCTTCCCGGTCGCGCTGGCCGGCGACCAGGGCCTGCACTGGGTGAATGCGCTCGGCAACCTGGCCGGCGGACTGCCGTTCACCGTGGTGTTCGACGCCCGCGGCGACGTGATCCACCGCAAGCTGGGCCCCACCAGCCATGACGAACTGACCGGCTGGGCGGCGGCGCGACCCGCCTGACGCGCGCTCCGGCAAGGCCAACTACGCCATCTTCTTGCTGTCAAGCGGCAGAACGGGCGGGAAAAGCGCGTAAAGTGCGGGGTTCCGCGTTGAACCGACAACGATCCATGAACCTGCCCGCGCTGCTCGCACCGTCCCGGTCCCGCGCCCGGTCACCGTTCGCCTCCGCCCGCTAGGGCCCCCTTTCCACCGCATCGCGCCAACCCGCCGGGTCGGCGCGGCGGTCCACCGTCCGCCGCCCGGCCCCGCCGCGCGGCATTCCACATGACAACAAGGACGCTTTCCATGGACCTTCGCAAGCTGAAGACGTTGATCGACCTCGTCTCCGAATCGAACATCTCGGAGCTCGAGATCACCGAGGCCGAAGGCAAGGTGCGCATCGTCAAGGCAGGCCAGCAGCCCGCCGTGCTGCTGGCAGCGCCGGCACCGGTGGCCGCCGCCGCAGCGCCCGTGGCGGCCGCTGCCGCGCCGGCGGCGGCCGCGCCGGCCACCGAGGCCGCGCCCACCGGGCACGTCGTCAAGTCACCGATGGTCGGCACGTTCTATCGTGCGTCGACGCCGGGCGCCAAGCCGCTCGCCGACGTGGGCCAGCAGGTCAAGGAAGGCCAGGCGCTGTGCATCATCGAGGCGATGAAGATCATGAACGAGATCGAGGCCGACAAGGCCGGCACGATCACGAAGATCTATGTCGAGAACGGGCAGCCCGTCGAATACGGGCAGCCGCTGTTCATCATCGAGTGATGGCGCACCGCCCATGTTCAAGAAACTTCTGATTGCGAACCGGGGCGAGATCGCCCTGCGCATCCAGCGGGCCTGTCGCGAGATGGGCATCCAGTCCGTGGTCGTCTACTCCGAGGCCGACCGCGACGCCAAGTACGTGAAGCTGGCCGAGGAAGCCGTGTGCATCGGCCCGGCCGCCTCGGCACAGAGCTACCTCAACATGCCGGCCATCATCTCGGCCGCCGAGGTGACCGACGCCGAAGCCATCCACCCCGGCTACGGCTTCCTGTCCGAGAACGCCGATTTCGCCGAGCGGGTGGAGCGCAGCGGCTTCGTCTTCGTCGGCCCGACGCCCGAGTCGATCCGCATCATGGGCGACAAGGTCTCGGCCAAGGACGCGATGAAGGAAGCGGGCGTGCCCACCGTACCCGGCTCGGCCGGCGCGCTCGGCGAGGACCCGAAGGAGATCGTGCAGGCCGCGCGGGCGATCGGCTACCCGGTGATCATCAAGGCCGCCGGTGGCGGTGGCGGGCGCGGCATGCGGGTCGTGCACACCGAGGCCGCGCTGATCAACGCGGTGCAGATGACCCGTGCCGAGGCCGGTGCCGCGTTTGGCAACCCGGCCGTCTACATGGAGAAGTTCCTCGAGAACCCGCGCCACATCGAGATCCAGGTGCTGGCCGACCAGCACGGCAACGCGATCTGGCTCGGCGAGCGTGACTGCTCGATGCAGCGCCGCCACCAGAAGATCATCGAAGAGGCACCGGCGCCCGGCATCCCGCGCAAGGTGATCGAGAAGATCGGCGAGCGCTGCGCCGCCGCGTGCAAGAAGATCGGCTACCGCGGCGCCGGCACGTTCGAGTTCCTGTTCGAAGACGGCCAGTTCTACTTCATCGAGATGAACACCCGCGTGCAGGTGGAGCACCCGGTGACCGAGCTGGTGACCGGCATCGACATCGTGCAGCAGCAGATCCGCATCGCCGCCGGCGAGCCGCTGGGCATCCAGCAGAAGCAGGTGCCGGTGCGTGGCCATGCGATCGAATGCCGCATCAACGCCGAAGATCCGTACACGTTCATGCCCTCGCCGGGCCGCATCACGATGTGGCATCCGCCGGGCGGCCCGGGCGTGCGCGTCGACTCGCATGCGTACACCAACTACTTCGTGCCGCCGAACTACGACTCGATGATCGGCAAGATCATCGTGCACGGCGACACGCGCGAGCAGGCCCTGGCACGCATGCGCAGCGCGCTGCAGGAGACGCTGATCGACGGCATCTCCACCAACATCCCGCTGCACCGCGACCTGATGGTGGACGCGGCCTTCGTCGACGGCGGCACCAGCATCCATTACCTGGAAGGCTGGATGGCCAAGCACAAGCGCTGAGCCCGCCATGGTCGAACTGCTGCTGCTGATGCCCGCCGGGCACGTCGAGACCGCTTCCGATGCGCTGATGGAACTGGGCGCGCTGTCGGTGTCGGTGGAAGACGCCGATGCCGACACGCCGGACGAGGCGCCGGTGTTCGGCGAGCCGGGCATGGCGATGCCCGACGCCATCCGCGGCTGGGACCGTTCGGTGGTCAAGGCACTGTTCGAGGACGAGCCGACCGCCACCGACGCGGCCACGCTGATCCTCGCGCAGTCCTGGGGCCCCGAGGTGCACCTGCAGGGCCTGCAGCCGCTCGATGAGCAGGACTGGGTGCGGCTGACGCAGTCGCAGTTCGACCCGGTGCGCATCAGCGATGCGTTCTGGATCGTGCCGTCGTGGCACCAGCCGCCGGCCGAGGCGCGCCACGTGATCCGGCTCGATCCGGGCCTGGCCTTCGGCACCGGCACGCACCCGACCACCCGCATGTGCCTGCGCTGGCTCGACCGCCATGCCGACGAGGCCCCCCGCTGGACCCGCGCGCTCGACTACGGCTGCGGCTCGGGCATCCTCGCGATCGGCGCCGCCAAGTGGGGCGCGCAGGCGATCGACGCGGTGGACGTCGACCCGGCCGCGATCCAGTCGACCGACGACAACGCCCAGGCCAACGGCGTTGTGCTGCGCACCGGCATGCCCGACCTCGCGCAGGGCGAGTACCCGCTGGTGATGGCGAACATCCTCGCCGCACCGCTGAAGGTGCTGGCGCCGGCGCTGTGCGCGCACCTCGCACCGGGCGGCGCGCTGATCCTGGCCGGGCTCCTGGAGCGCCAGATCGACGAGCTGAAGGAGGCCTACGCGCCCTGGCTCGCACTCGAGGTCGCCGACCTCGACGAGGGCTGGGCGCTGCTGTGCGGCCGCAAGCCCGCCGCGACCTGACGCTGGACCCGCCCTGCGTCGATGAGCCTCGCGACCACCTGCACGAACTGCAGCACGTGCTTTCGGGTCGTGCAGGACCAGCTGCGGGTCTCCGAGGGCTGGGTGCGCTGCGGTCACTGCCAGCAGGTCTTCAACGCACTGGAGAGCCTGTTCGACCTGGACGCGCCGCACCAGCCGGTGGCGCTGCCGCCGGCGGCTCCCGGCCCCGGCCGCGGCGTCTGGCAGACCGAGGCCACCGCGCGCTGGATGCGCCAGCGGTCATCTGGCCACGATGCGCCGGCCGAGCGCGAGGAGCCGCTGAGCGACGACGTGCTGGCGGCGTTGCAGGCCGAGGCCGCGCCGGTGCTGCCGGCCGTGGAAGAAGCCCCGGAGGACGCACCGGACGACGAGGACGACACCTTCCCGGCACCGGTCGACCTGGCAGACGAGACAGCGGCTGCGCCGGCCCCTGAAGCCCTCCCCCTGCCGCGGGAGACATCAGCCGAGGCCGCCCTGGCGGTCGAGCGCGAAGGGCCGCCTGCGGCGTCGCTGCCGCCGGAACCCGTCGAGCCCTCGCCGCTGGACGACGGCATCGGCGAGACCGCCTTCGCGCCGTTCCCCGTCACGGACGAACGGCGCGAGCCGGTGTTCGAGGCCACGCACCACGAGCCGCACGGCTTTGGAGAAGACGGCGCGCCGGACGCGGTGCCGGCGACGCTCGATCTCGAGGCCGAGGCCGAGCGCGAGAGCGAGCGGCACGACCTTGCGGCGCAGGCCGAAGCGCCGCGGGAGGCGCACGCCGACGCCGGGCCGACCTCGGCCGCGATGTTGCTGTCGGAACCGGCCGAGCCACCAGGAGACCTGACGGAAACCCGGGCCGAAGCGGACCCCGAGGAGATCCTGCCACCGCCCGAAACCCGCGACGAGCCGGCGGTGGTGGAAGCACCGCTGGAGTCCTCCGTCCCCGAACCCTCCAGCGAACCGACGCTGCCCAGTTTCCTCGCCGCCGCTGCACAGCGCGACCGCTGGGAGCGCCCGGCCGCCCGCTGGGCCTTCGGCGCGCTCGCCGGGCTGCTCGGCCTGGTGCTGGTGGGCCAGGTGGCCTGGCACTGGCGCGAACGGCTGGCGATGGCCTGGCCGGTCACGCAGGGGCCGCTGGCATCGCTGTGCGCGGCCGCCGGTTGCGAGCTCGGCGCGCCACGCGAGATCAACGCGGTGGTGGTCGACAACACCGCCCTGGCGCGTCCGCCGGGCAGCAGCGGCTACCGCCTCACGGTGCAGCTGCACAACCGCGCGACCCACCCGGTCGCGACGCCGAGTGTCGACCTGGTGCTGACCGACGCGCAGGGCGCGGTGGTCGCACGCCGGGTGCTGTCGCCCGCCGACTTCGACTATCGGGAGCCCGCGCTGGCCGCGCAGGCCGAACTGCAGTGGACCGCGGAGTTCACGCTGGCAGAAGGCACGCTGGTGGGGTACACCGTCGCGGCCTTCTATCCCTGACGGGAAGGCGCGCGGGCCTCAGAGGCCCTGGGCCTGCTTCAGCAGCGTGTCGGCGCCGCTGACCTCGAACTTGCCACCTTCCTCGAGGTTCAACGCCTTGACGACGCCGTCCTTCACCAGCGCGGAGTAGCGCCGCGAACGTTCGCCCAGGCCGGCGGCCTTCAGGTCCAGCGTCAGGCCCAGCGCGCGCGTGAAGTCGCCGCTGCCGTCGGCCATCATGCGCACCTTGCCGGCGGTCTGCTGGTCACGGCCCCAGGCGCCCATCACGAACGGGTCGTTGACCGACACGCACCAGATCTCGTCGACGCCGGCCGCCTTGAAGGCTTCGGCCTGCTGCACGTAGCCCGGCAGGTGCTGCGCCGAGCAGGTCGGCGTGAACGCGCCGGGCACCGCCAGGATCGCCACCGTCTTGCCGGCGGTTTCCTTCTGCACGTCGAATGCGTTGGGGCCGAGCGAGCAGCCGTTGCCTTCGACCTCGATGTATTCCTTCAGCGTGCCCGCGGGCAGGCGGTCTCCAACCTGGATCGTCATGCGCTTCTCCTTGAACAATAAAAAAACCGACTGCCAGTATCCCAGCGGTCGGTCGAGATGGCAGCCCAGGGCGTGATGCCCGGGGCGCCTGGGGGACAAGCCCCGTATGCGGTGTGTCGGTCGCGAGAACGGCGCCGGACGGTCAGACCACGCGGGCCTTCTCGAGCAGCTTCGTCACGTACCAGGACTTGGTCTTGGACAGCGGACGGCCTTCGGCGATCTCCACCAGGTCGCCCAGGTGGTAGTCACCGTTCTCATCGTGCGCGTGGTACTTGCGCGAACGGCCGATGATCTTGCCGTAGAGCTCGTGCTTGACACGACGCTCGACCAGCACGGTCACGGTCTTGTTGCGCTTGTCGCTGACGATGCGGCCGACCAGCGTGCGGCGATTCTTCGCCGGCGCTTCGGTTTGGGTCTGGGCGTCGCTCATTGTTGAGCTCCCTTCTTCTTCTCGGCCAGGATCGTGCGGGCCCGGGCGATTTCGCGACGGGTCTTGCGCAGCGCGGCCGTGTTGTTCAGCTGTTGGGTCGCCAGTTGCATGCGCAGACCGAAGTGGGCCTTCAGCAGATCGCTGATTTCCTTTTCGATCGCGGCGACATCCTTGCCACGGAGTTCAGAGGCTTTCATGTGAATGCTCCTTGCTCGTTCAGGCGCCGAAACCGCGGCTGACGAACGTGGTCTTCAGCGGCAGCTTCGCAGCCGCCAGCGTGAAGGCCTCGCGGGCCAGGTTTTCCGGCACGCCGTTGATCTCGTACAGCACCTTGCCCGGCTGGATCTCAGCGACCCAGTACTCGGGGTTGCCCTTGCCGTTGCCCATCCGCACTTCTGCGGGCTTCTGGGAGATCGGCTTGTCCGGGAAGATGCGGATGAAGATGCGGCCACCGCGCTTGATGTGGCGCGAGATGGCACGACGGGCGGCTTCGATCTGGCGGGCCGTGATGCGGCCACGCTCGGTGGCCTTCAGGCCGAACTCGCCGAACGACACGTTGGTGCCGCGGGTGGCGATGCCGGTGTTGCGGCCCTTTTGTTCCTTGCGGAACTTGCGACGGGACGGTTGCAACATTCCTTATTCTCCTTTGGCACCGGCGTCGGCGGGCTTGCGCACCACACGCTTCACGCCGGGCTTCGCATCGGCCGAGACGGCCGGCTTGTCGGCGCCGTCAGCGGGGGCACCGTCACGGCCTGCGCCGGGACGACCACGCGACGGACCACGGCGGTCGCTGCCCGGACGGTCGCTGCGCGGGCCACGGCGGCGGCGGTCGTCTTCCGGACGATCCTCGCCACGCAGCACCGGCGCTTCGCCGTTGGCGAGGCGGTCGCCACGGTAGACCCAGACCTTGACGCCGATGACGCCGTAGGTGGTCTTCGCTTCCGAGAAGCCGTAGTCGATGTCGGCGCGCAGCGTGTGCAGCGGCACACGGCCTTCGCGGTACCACTCGGTACGGGCGATTTCGATGCCGTTCAGACGGCCGGCCGACATGATCTTCACGCCTTGCGCGCCCAGGCGCATCGCGTTCTGCATCGCGCGCTTCATCGCACGGCGGAACATGATGCGCTTCTCGAGCTGCTGGGTGATCGATTCGGCGATCAGCTGTGCATCGACTTCGGGCTTGCGCACTTCCTCGATGTTCACGGCCACCGGCACGCCCAGGCGACGGGTCAGCTCGGCCTTCAGGGCCTCGATGTCCTCACCCTTCTTGCCGATCACGACACCCGGACGCGCCGAGAAGATCGTGATGCGGGCGTTCTTGGCGGGGCGCTCGATCTGGATGCGCGAGACCGCGGCGTTCTTGAGCTTCTTCTTCAGGTACTCGCGAACTTCGATGTCTTCGGCCAGCATGCCGGCGAACTGGCGGTTGCCCGCGTACCAGCGCGAGGACCAGTTACGCGTGACGGCCAGGCGGAAGCCGGTCGGATGGATTTTCTGTCCCATGGTGCCCTCAGTTTCCGACGGTCACGTAGATGTGCGCGGTGGGCTTGCTGATGCGGTTGCCGCGGCCCTTGGCACGGGCGGAGAAACGCTTCAGCGTGGCACCTTGCTCCACGTAGATCGAAGTGACGCGCAGTTCGTCGATGTCAGCGCCGTCGTTGTGCTCGGCGTTGGCGATCGCGCTCTCGAGCGCCTTCTTGATGATGCCGGCGGCCTTCTTCTGGGTGAATTCCAGGATGTTCAGGGCCTGGTCAACCTTCTTGCCACGGATCATGTCGGCGACGAGGCGGCCCTTGTCGCAGGACAGGCGCACGCCACGGACGATTGCTTTGGTTTCCATCGTCGGCTCCTTAGCGCTTGGCCTTCTTGTCCGCGGGGTGACCCTTGAACGTGCGGGTCAGCGCGAACTCGCCCAGCTTGTGGCCGACCATCTGGTCGGTCACGTACACGGGCACGTGCTGCTTGCCGTTGTGCACGGCAATCGTCAGGCCGATGAACTCGGGCAGGATGGTCGAACGACGCGACCAGGTCTTGACCGGCTTCTTGTCCTTGGTGGCAACCGCCTTGTCGACCTTGGCCAACAGGTGATGGTCGACGAAGGGACCCTTCTTGAGTGAACGAGCCATGTGTGCAGCTCCTTCTTACTTCTTGCGGCGCGAAACGATGAACGTCTGCGTGCGCTTGTTGTTGCGGGTACGGTAGCCCTTGGTCAGCGTGTTCCACGGCGACACAGGAGCCTGGCCTTCGCCGGTGCGGCCTTCGCCGCCACCGTGCGGGTGGTCCACCGGGTTCATCGCGACACCGCGGACGGTCGGGCGGATGCCCTTCCAGCGGATCGCACCGGCCTTGCCGTACTGGCGCAGGTTGTGTTCTTCGTTCGACACCTCGCCGATGGTGGCGCGGCAGTCGATGTGGATGCGGCGGACTTCGCCCGAGCGCAGGCGAACCTGCGCGTAGGTGCCTTCACGGGCCATCAGCGTGACGCCGGTGCCGGCCGAACGCGCGATCTGCGCGCCCTTGCCGGGCAGCAGCTCGACGCAGTGGATCGTCGAGCCGACCGGGATGTTGCGGATGGGCAGCGTGTTGCCGGCCTTGATCGGCGCTTCCGAGCCGCTCAGCACCGTCTGGCCGACTTCGAGGCCACGCGGAGCGATGATGTAGCGACGCTCGCCGTCGGCGTAGACCACCAGCGCGATGTGGGCGGTGCGGTTCGGGTCGTACTCGATGGTTTCGACCTTCGCCGGGATGCCGTCCTTGTTGCGCACGAAGTCGACGACACGGTAGTGGTGCTTGTGACCACCGCCCTTGTGACGGATCGTGATGTGGCCGTTGTTGTTGCGGCCGGCGTTCTGCTTCTGCGGCTCCAGCAGCGACTTCTCGGGACCGCCCTTGTGGAGGTGCTTGTGCACCACCTTCACGACGCCACGGCGACCGGGCGAAGTGGGTTTGACTTTGACGATGGCCATTACGCGGCCTCCCCGGAGAAGTTGAGTTCCTGGCCCGGCTTCAGCGACACGTACGCCTTGCGGACGTGGTCACGACGACCGATGCGACCGCCGAAACGCTTCTGCTTGCCCTTCTGGTTGACCACGTTCACCGCGGCCACTTCCACCTTGAACATCAGTTCGACGGCGGCCTTGATCTCGGGCTTGGTGGCGTCCTGCAGGACCTTGAAGAGCACCTGGTTGTGCTTCTCGCCGACGCGGGTGGCCTTCTCGGAAATGATCGGAGCCACCAGCACCTGGGCCAGACGGCCCTCGTTGAACTTTTCGGCGGTGCTCATGCGAACATCTCCTGGAGCTTGTCGATCGCGCCCTTGGTGACGATGACCTTCTTGTAGTGGATCAGCGACAGGGGATCGGCGTAACGCGGCTCCACGACCAGCACGTTGGCCAGGTTGCGGGACGCGAGGTACAGGTTCTCGTCGACGGCGTCGGAGATGACCAGCAGGCTGCCCTGCAGGTTCATCGCCTTCAGCTTGGCGGCCAGCGCCTTGGTCTTCGGCGAGTCGACGGTGATCGAATCGACCACGGACAGGCGGCCGTCACGCGCGAGCTGCGAGAAGATGGACGCCATGCCGGCGCGGTACATCTTCTTGTTGACCTTCTGCGTGAAGTTCTCGTCCGGCTGGTTCGGGAAGGTGCGACCACCCCCACGCCACAGCGGCGACGACGACATACCGGCACGGGCGCGGCCGGTGCCCTTCTGGCGCCACGGCTTCTTCGTGGTGTGGTGGACGGCTTCGCGGTTCTTCTGGGCACGGGTGCCCTGGCGACCGTTGGCCTGGTAGGCGACGACGACCTGGTGGATCAGCGCTTCGTTGTAGTCACGCGCGAACACGGTGTCCGGCGCGTCGACCTTCGAGGTCGCCTGACCTTGTTCGTTCAGGAGCTCGAGTTGCATCACTTGGCCCCTTCAGCTTGTTCCTTGGCCTTGATGGCCGGGGACACGGTCACGAAACCGCCCTTGGCGCCGGGAACGGCACCGCGCACCAGCAGCAGCTGGCGGGCTTCGTCCACACGCACGACGTCGAGGTTCTGGACGGTCTTGGTGACGTCGCCCAGGTGGCCGGTCATCTTCTTGCCGGGGAACACGCGGCCCGGGTCCTGCGCCATCGAGATCGAGCCGGGCACGTTGTGCGAACGGCTGTTACCGTGGGAGGCGCGCTGCGAACCGAAGTTGTGGCGCTTGATCGTGCCGGCGAAGCCCTTGCCGATCGAGGTGCCCTGCACGTCGACCTTCTGGCCGGCGGCGAACACGGTCACGGGCACGGCGGCGCCAAGCGCGTACTGGCCGGCGACTTCGGGGGTGACACGGAATTCCTGCAGCAGCTCGGCACCTTCGGTGCTGGCCTTTGCGAGGTGGCCCGCCTCGGGCTTCGTGACGCGCGATGCCTTGCGGGCACCGAAAGCCACTTGGAGGGCGGTGTAGCCGTCGCTCTCGACGGTCTTGACCTGGGTGACGCGGTTGTTGGACACGTCGAGCACGGTCACGGGCACGGCGTCGCCGTCGTCCGTGAAGATGCGCATCATGCCCACCTTGCGGCCCAGCAATCCGAGGCGATAACCCCGTTCTGCGGTCGTCATGGTTCTTTCTCCAGCGCCGTGAAGCGCCTTTGTTGCGAGGTCCGACATCGATTGGCCGGACTGACCTGTGGAGTGCGGCGCAGCAAGCTGCCACCGGCTCCGGATTTCTTGCCACCGAGGCAAACCAGGCCCGCCCGGGATGAACCCAAAGGCAACGCCCGGACGCACCTGCGGCCGGAAAAGCTCGCGAGTGTAGCAGGTTTGCCCAAGCGCTGGCAAACCCTACAATCGCGCCATCCCCCAAGACCCGTCCGGACCCGCCCGCTCCACGCGGTCGACAGACAGCCCACGGCCGCACCGCCCGCCGACCTGCCCCCGGACCGACCTCGCGCCCGCCATGACCTTCTCCTCGATCTCCGCCCTCTCCCCGCTCGACGGCCGCTACGCCGCCAAGGTCGCCGCGCTGCGCCCGCTGCTGAGTGAATACGGCCTGATGCACCGGCGCGTGCAGGTGGAGGTCGAGTGGTTCATCTCGCTGTCGGATGCCGGTTTCGCCGAGTTCCCGCCGCTGTCGGAAGCCTCTCGCGGGCTGCTGCGCTCGCTGGTCGTGCGCTTCTCCGAAGCCGATGCACAGGCGATCAAGGACATCGAGAAGCGCACCAACCACGACGTCAAGGCGGTCGAGTACTGGATCAAGCAGCGCTTCCAGGGCCACGAGGAACTGCAGCGTGCCGGCGAGTTCGTGCACTTCGCCTGCACCAGCGAGGACATCAACAACACCAGCCACGCGCTGATGCTGAAGGCCGCGCGCGAGGAGGTGATCCTGCCGATGCTGGACCGCCTGGTCGGCAAGCTGGGCGCGATGGCGCACGAGTTCGCCGAGGTGCCGATGCTCAGCCGCACCCACGGCCAGACCGCCAGCCCGACCACCGTCGGCAAGGAAGTCGCCAACGTCGTCGCCCGGCTGCACGCCGCCCGTGAACGGGTCGCCGGCGTCAAGCTGCTGGCCAAGATGAACGGCGCGGTGGGCAACTACAACGCCCACCTGGCTGCCTACCCCGAGCACGACTGGGAAACCTTCAGCCGCCAGGTGGTCGAAGGCCGCCTCGGGCTGACGTTCAACCCGTACACCATCCAGATCGAGCCGCACGACTACATGGCCGAACTGTTCGACGCGCTGACCCGCGTCGACACCCTGCTGATCGACTGGTGCCGCGACGTCTGGGGCTATGTCAGCCTGGGCTACTTCAAGCAGCGCCTGAAGGACGGCGAGGTGGGCTCGTCAACGATGCCGCACAAGGTCAACCCGATCGACTTCGAGAACGCCGAAGGCAACTTCGGCCTGGCCACGGCGCTGTTCACGCACCTGTCGCAGAAGCTGCCGGTGAGCCGCTGGCAACGCGACCTGACCGACTCCACCGTGCTGCGCAACATGGGCGTGGCGATCGGCTACGCCGCGCTCGGCTACGACAGCCTGCTGCGCGGCCTGGACAAGCTCGAGCTGCACCGCGAAGCGCTGGCCGCCGATCTCGACGGCGCCTGGGAGGTGCTCGCCGAGGCCATCCAGACGGTGATGCGCCGCTACGCGCTGCCCGAGCCGTACGAGCAGCTCAAGGCCTTCACCCGCGGCCAACCGATGACCGCCGAGCTGATGCGCGGCTTCGTCGCCAACCTCGACCTGCCGGCCGCCGAGAAGAACCGCCTGCTGGCGATGACACCTGGCAGCTACACCGGCAAGGCCGCCGAGCTCGCCAAGCGGGTCTGAACGCGATGCCCCCGTTCGTCGAAGCCCTGCTGCGCGCCACCACGCGGCACCGCTCGTTCCTGTGTGTCGGCCTGGACCCGGAGCCGAGCAAGCTGCCCGGCGCCTGGCAGGGCGACGCGTCGAAGCTGTACGACTTCTGCGCCGGCATCGTCGACGTCACGAAGGACCTGGTCTGCGCGTTCAAGCCGCAGATCGCCTACTTCGCCGCCCACAGCGGCGGCGAGGCGCAGCTCGAGCGTCTGATGGCCCACATCAAGCGCGTCGCGCCGGACGTGCCCATCATCCTCGACGCCAAGCGCGGCGACATCGGCGCCACCGCCGAGCAGTACGCGAAGGAAGCCTTCGAGCGCTACCAGGCCGACGCGGTGACGCTGTCGCCGTTCATGGGCTTCGACTCGGTCGAGCCCTACCTGCGCTGGCCCGGCAAGGGCGCGATCGTGCTGTGCCGCACCTCCAACCCGGGCGGCGACGACTGGCAGATGCGCCGCCTGGCCGACGTGCCCGGCGAGCCGCGGCTGTTCGAGCACCTGGCCGCGAAGGCGCAGGCCGACTGGAACACCAACGGCCAGCTCGGCCTGGTGGTGGGCGCCACCTACCCGGCCGAGATCGCCCGCGTGCGCGAACTCGCGCCGACGCTGCCGCTGCTGATCCCGGGCGTCGGCGCACAGGGTGGCGATGCCGAAGCCACCGTGCGCGCCGGCCTGCGCCGCGCGGCCGACGGCACGGTCACCGGCCCGATCATCGTCAACTCGTCGCGCGCCATCCTCTACGCCAGCCGCGGCGACGACTGGCAGCGCGCCGCCCGCGCCGCAGCGCTGGCCACCCGCGACACACTGAACGCTGCTGCCCGATGAGCCTGCGGCGCCGGTCGCTGCTAGGCGCCACCGGCGCCGTGGCACTGCCGTCGTTCGCAGTGAGCGCACTGGGCGAGCGGGTGCTGCGTTACGCGCTGCCCGCCTCCGAATCCGGCTTCGACCCGCAGAAGCTGAACGACGTCTACTCGATCGCGGTCACTGCGCACATCTTCGAGTCGCTGTACGAGTACGACCACCTGGCGCGGCCGTACAAGCTGAAGCCGGTGCTGGCCGACGGCCTGCCCGAGGCCGCCGACGACCACACCCGCTTCACGGTGCGGCTGCAGCGCGGCGTGTACTTCCAGGACGACCCGGCCTTCAAGGGCCGCCGCCGCGAGGTCACCGCACACGACGTGGTCTACACCTTCAAGCGGCTGTACGACCCGGTGACGCAGAGCGCGTCGATGAGCACGTTCGAGGACCTCGGGGTGCTCGGCCTGATGGCGCTGCGCGACGAGGCGATCCAGAAGAAGAGGCCCTTCGACTACGAACGCCCGATCGACGGCCTGCGCGCACTCGACCGCTACACCGTGCAGTTCCGGCTGCGCGAGCCGCGCCCGCGCTTCGCGTTCGCGCTGACCAGCCCCGGCACCTGGGGTGTGATGGCCCGCGAGGTGGTCGAGCACTACGGCGAGGCGATCGGCGAACACCCGGTGGGCACCGGCCCGTTCGTGCTGAAGGAGTGGCGCCGCTCGTCGCGCATCGTGCTGGCGCGCAACCCGGCCTACCGCGAGCGTTTCTACGACGCCGAGCCGAACGCCGACGACGCCGAGGGCCACGCCTGGGTGGCACGTTTCAAGGGCCGCCGGCTGCCGCTGCTCGACCGCGTCGAGCTCGCGGTGATCGAAGAGGCGCAGCCCCGTTGGCTGGCCTTCCTGAACGAGGAGCAGGACCTGCTGCAGGGGCTGCCGAACGACTTCGTCAACCAGGCGGTGCCGGGCGGCCAGCTGGCGCCCCACCTGGCCCAGCGCGGCATCCGCATGCTGCGCGGCCCGGCAGCCGACGTGACGCTCACGGTCTTCAACCTCGACGACCCGGTGGTCGGCGGCCTGGCGCCGGCGCAGGTGGCGCTGCGCCGGGCGATCGGCCTGGCGCTGGACATCCGCCGCGAGATCGCCCTGGCCCGGCGGGGCCAGGGCGTGCCGGCGCAGGGGCCGCTGCCGCCCGGCGTGAGCGGCCATGACGCGGCGCTGCGCACCGAGGCCGACCTGTACGACCCCGCCCGCGCCAACGCGCTGCTCGACCTGTACGGCTTCGTCGACCGCGACGGCGACGGCTGGCGCGAACGCCCCGACGGCTCGCCGCTGGTGCTGCAGATGCTGTCGCAGGCCGACCAGACCAGCCGCCAGTCGGACGAGGTGTTCAAGAAGGGCCTGGACGCGGTGGGGCTGCGGCTGCAGCTGAAGGTCGGCCAGTGGTCCGAGAACCTGAAGGCGGTGCGCGCCGGCCGCTTCACGATGTGGCGGGTCGGCGAGAGCGCATCGTCGCCCGACGGCCAGGGGCTGCTGGAGATCGCCTACGGCCCTGCGGTCGGCAAGGGCAACCTGGCGCGCTTTTCCCTGCCGGCGTTCGACCGCCTGTACGACCGGCTGCAACGGCTGCCCGACGGCCCCGCGCGCGACGCGCTGTTCCGCCAGGCCACCGCGCTGCTGATCGCCTACGCGCCGTACCGGTACCACGTGCACCGCACGATCACCGACCTGGCGCATCCCTGGGTGGTGGGTTACCGCAAACCGGTGTGCTGGTATTCCTGGTGGTCTTACGTGGACGTCGAGCCGCACCTTCGGTAAGGTGGCACTGCCTGCCGGTACGACGTTTGCCGGCGGCTGCCATCTTCTGACGTGAACTGAAGGAGCAGCCGAATGACACGAGTGGGAACTCCCGTGGGCCGGATCATGACGAGGGGGGTGAGAACGCTGGCGCCCACCGACACGCTGGTGGCCGCCGCACAGGCAATGGACGAATGGAACGTCGGCGCCATCCCCGTCTGCGACGGGGACCGCCTGGTGGGCATGATCACCGACCGCGACATCACCGTGCGCGGGGTCGCCCAGGGCCGGCCGCTGGACGGCACGCCGCTGGCCGACGTGATGACCGAACACGTGCGCTGGTGCTACGAGGACGACCCGGTCGACGAGCAGCTGGCCGAGATGCGGGCGGTGCAGATCCGCCGCCTGCCGGTGGTCGACCGCGAGCAGCACCTGGTGGGCATGCTGTCGCTGGGCGACATCGCGGTGAAGGCCGACCCGGTCGAGGCTGGCGAGGCGCTGGTGGCGATCTCGCTGCCGGCCGAGCCGGATCGCTCGTCCGCCCCCGCCGCGCCAGCCGAAGCCCTGCCCGACAGCGCACCGCCGACGGCCCTGCGCGCTGCCCGCGGCGGCAGCCCGAAGACCCGCAGCAAACGCCAGAAGGAGGCCACGCAATGACGCGCGCCGATGGAGCCTACGACCCCGAGATCGACCACGTCTACCAGGCCTTGCGCCGGGGCACCGGCCGGGAACTGGTGAACGACGACAACGTGCATGCGCTGATCCGGCGCGCCCAGGCCGACGGCCACCCGGTGCTGGCCGAGGAGCTGCGCGAGTGGCAGGCGCCCTGCGGCGGTGCCGCCGCGCCGACCCGCACCGGCGAGCCGCGGCCCACCTTCAATCAGGCCCACAAGAAGCACTGACGCCCCCGACGGTGCCCGCCGCCGCGGGCACCTGCTTCAGTCGTCGTCTTCGTCGGCCGCCGCCTGCCGCACCCGCGACTGCAGCGGGTCGCGCAGGTTCTGCACCGATTCGAGCAGCCGGTCCACCGGCTCGGCCTGCTGCAGCCGCAGCGCGGGCGTGGGCAGCGTGCCGAGGTACAGCTGCGTGGTCCAGCGCTCGGTGCCGCGGTGCTGCACCGCCAGGAACACCGCCCCGCCCAGCACCGCGAGCACCAGCGCGGTGGTGTTCAGCGCCCGCAGGGGGCGGCCGTAGGGCACCGGCAGCACCAGGCGCACGTGCGCCCACAGCATCGCCAGCGTCAGCAACGTCTCGGCCCACCGGCCCGCCTCGGCGAGCAGCGGCCAGCCGAACGTCGCCGCGGCCTGCGGCGCCAGCGCATCGACCGTGGTGATCGCCAGCAGCGCCGGCGCCGCGATCGACAGGTGCCCGACGAAGTCGAAGTGGTGGCGGAACACCTTGCTGCCCAGCGCCCACAGCGTGCACCACAGCACCACGCCGAGCGGCGCGCCGAGCGCGAACGGCAGCCAGTCGGACAGCTCGGCACCGGGGTCGAGCCCGATCCAGAACTCCACCGCCAGCATCGCCATCCACAGCAGCAGCAGCCCGGCCGACGGCCAGAAGCCGAGCCGCAGCCAACGCCAGTCGACCGGCTGCAGTTCCTCGGGCGCCAGCGCCTCGCCAGGGCAACGCAGCCGCAAGGTCGTGCCTCCGAGCTGGAGCAGCGCGCCGGCGGCGCCGACGGTGGCGGTCTCGCCGGGCCCCACCAGGTGGTGGTCCAACCGCACGCCGTTCCTGCTGCCGGTGGCGGCCAGGTGCAGGCGGCCCTCCTCGTCGGCCCACAGCCGGGCGTGCTGCTCGGCCACCTGGGGGTCGTCGAGCACGACGGTGTTGCGCAGGCCGCGGCCCAGCGTCACCGGCCAGCGGTGCACGTCCAGGCTGCGCACCACGTGCCGGTCCCGGCCGACCCATTCGATCAGGGCGAGACGGTCTTCGGGGCGGTCCATGCGTACCCTTCGAGGTAGTGGCGCGTCAGCAGCAGCGCATTGTCGAAACTGACGCCGTAGGCGTCGAAGCGGCCTTGCGCGCCGGCGGTGGGCTGGTCGAGCGTCGCGGTCAACACGCTCAGGTCGTACAGCCCGGGCAGCTTCTTGTACGCGCTCAGGCACACCAGCGCGCGCAGCGGCAGGCCGCCACGGTCCACCGTTTCTTCCTTGCACTGCGCGGCGGTGCGATGGCGGTTGCTGCGGCCGAAGAACTCGTTGGTGAAACTGGCCGAGTAGCGCTGTGCGAATCGCAGCACGCCGAGGCGGCGGCCGTCGTAGGCCTCGTGGCGCACGGTGAGGTAGCCGGTGGAGAGGCTGCCGGTGATGAACACGCGGCTGTCCATCTCGCAGTCCGAACGCTCGAACTGCAGCCCCTTCGATGCCTGCGGCGAGCCCTGGCCCCAGCAGCGCAGGAAGGTCTCCTGGGGCACCGGGATGCGGTAGGTCGGGTGGCCGGCGCTGCGCCAGGGCTGCGCGACGAAGCGGCGCGCCAGGTCGGCCTGGTGCGCCAGCAGCTGGCGCGTCACCTCCGGGTAGGCGGGCGCGGTCATCGGCGCGGCGGCACGGCCGCGCGCCAGCAACACCTTGGCGAACTCGGCCGGCACCAGGAAGCTGACCTGCTCGCCATCGCGCCGCGCCGCGACGTTGATGCCCACCAGCTGGCCGCCGTCGTCCAGCGCCGGGCCGCCGCTCATGCCCGGGCTCAGCGAGCCGCCGAAGAACAGCGTCGGGATGAAGCCGCGTTCGGCCAGGCCGTTGTACGAGCCCTCCATCACCGCGAAGCCGACGTCCAGCGGGTTGCCCAGCGAGAACACCCGCGCGCCACGCGGCGGCGCCTCGGCGCGGAAGCCCAACGCGCCGCGGCCCTTGAACGCATTGGCATCGGCCGGCTTCAACAGCGCCAGGTCGTGGATCACGTCGATCGCCAGCAGCTGCAGCGCCCCCTGGTGGCCCTCGGCATCGGCGTAGACCAGGCGGTGCCGCTCGGGCTGCAGCGCGTAGTCGCTGACGACGTGGTAGTTGGTGATCAGGTGGCCGTCGTCGCTGACCAGGAAGCCCGAGCCCACCGACGACTGGCTGTCCTGCGTCTTCAGCAGCGTGCGCACCTGCACCAGCCGGCCGCGCGTGCGCTCGTAGATGCGCTGCGCACTGGAGGATACGGGCGCTTCGGCGGCCGAGGCGGGAGCCGGCGCCGGCTGCGCCGCAGCGCCCAACGCGAACATCGCCGGCAGGACCAGCACGGCGAGACGACGGATCAGCGCGAGCATCGGACCATTCTAGGGATCATGCGGAGCAGGCTTTGTAGGAGCGGCTTCAGCCGCGATGGGTGCGTGGTGTGGGACGGATCGCGGCTGAAGCCGCTCCTACAGAAGACACATCGCACGGCAGCAGCACGATCAGCTTCAGGTCGGGCTGCTCGGCCACGCGCAGCGTGTGCTGTTCGTGCTCGCAGCGGCCGCGCCGCGGATGTTCGAAGGCGCGCCGGCCGCCTTCCCGCGCCAGCACCCGCTGGCTGCGCCAGGCGGCGGCGAACTCGGGGCTCTCGCTGGAGAGCGTCGCCACCAGCGCCTGGCGCACCGGGTCGTCGGCCCAGGCGGCGGTGTCGGCGCGGTATTCGGCCACCAGCCGCTGCGCGCGTTCGGGCCAGTCGACGATGAAGCTGCGGGCGGCCGGCTGCAGGAACACGTAGCGCAGCAGGTTGCGGTCGCCGTGACGGTCGCCGAGCCAGTCGGAGAACAGCGCCGCGGCGGCGCGGTTGTGGGCCACCGCATCCCAGTGGCGGTCGAGCAGGTAGGCGGGCGCGCGCATTGCGTCGACCAGCCGCTGCAGGCCGGGGTGCGCTGCGGCCGGGGCCCGCGGCGCGGCGGGATCGGCCCGGCCGGCCAGCGAGAACAGGTAGGCGCGCTCAGCACGCGAGAGCCGCAGCCCCTCGGCCAGCGCCACCAGCGTGTCGACCGACACCCCGGCGGTGCGGCCCTGCTCGAGCCAGGTGTACCAAGTGGGGCTGATGCCGCACAGCTGCGCCACCTCCTCGCGGCGCAGCCCGGGCGTGCGGCGGCGCTGTCCGGCGGGCAGGCCCAGGTCGGCCGGGCGGCGCTGCTCGCGGCAGGCGCGCAGGAAGTCGCCGAGCGACTGCGGATGGCGCGTGGACATGGTGCCGCTTATACCAGGATAAGCAACCTCCTTGTACCCGTTTGCGGCAGCGCTATCGTGAGCCGCCATTGCCAGCAGACAAGGAGTGCTTCCCATGACCACCGCTGCCCCCAATCCCCACGAGCGCGTGCTGCACCAGCAGTTCGACCCGCGGGCCGCCGCCTACCTGCACAGCGCCGTGCACGCCGCCGGACCCGACCTGGACGCGGCCCGCTCGCTGCTGGCAGCGCACCTCGCGCCCGACCGCCGCGCGCTCGACGTCGGCTGCGGCGGCGGCCACCTGAGCTTCCTGCTCGCCACGCTCGGCGCCGCGACAGTGGCCACCGATCCGTCGCCCGGCATGCTCGCCGCGGTGCGCGCCGGCGCGGCCGAGCGCGACCTCGCGCCCCGGCTGCAGACCGTCGAGGCCACGGCCGAGCAACTGCCGTTCGAGGAGGCCCACTTCGACGTGGTGGCCACCCGCTACAGCGCCCACCACTGGCGCTGCCTGCGCCCGGGGCTGGCCGAGATGCGCCGTGTGCTGCGCCCCGGCGGCCGGCTGCTGGTGATCGACGTGCTCGGCTTCGCCGACGCACTGGTGGACACCCACTTCCAGACGCTGGAGCTGCTGCGCGACCGCTCGCACGTGCGCAACCGCAGCGCGGCGCAGTGGCAGGCGGTGCTGGCCGAGCAGGGCTTCGAGCTCGAACAGCAGGCCGACTTCCCGCTGCGGCTGGGGTTCGCGCCGTGGGTCGAGCGCATGCAGACCCCGCCGGCCAAGATCGCGATGCTGCGCACGCTGCAGCTGGAAGCCCCCGACGAGGTGCAGCGCCAGCTCGCGGTGGAGGCCGACGGCTCGTTCACAGCACGCACCGGGCTGTTCCTGGCGCGAAGACGTGAATGATGAATGAAGCGCGAATGACAGAATCGCGCCGATGCCCTCTCTGCCGACGACGCCGCCGCCGCCGACCGCGCGCCTGCACCGCGCCCACGAGCTCTGGCGCGCCGTCGTCGTCACGCTGCTCGGCTTCGCGTCGGGGCTGCCACTGGCGCTCACGGGCCAAGCGATGCAGGCCTGGCTGAGCGCCGAGCACATCGACATCGCGACCATCGGGTTCCTGAGCCTGGTCGGTCTGCCCTACACGTTCAAGTTCCTGTGGGCGCCGCTGATGGACCGCTTCGAGCCGCCCGGGCTTTCGCGCTGGCTCGGCCGGCGGCGCGGCTGGCTGGTGCTGACGCAGGCCGCGCTGGCCGGTGCGCTGCTGCTGCTCGCCGGCACCTCGCCCAGCGGCGCCACGAAGGCGTTCGCGCTGCTGGCGGTGGCGGTGGCGTTCCTCTCGGCTTCGCAGGATGTGGTGATCGACGCCTACCGCACCGACGTGCTGCCGCAGAAGGAACGCGGCCTCGGCGCGTCGCTGAACGTGCTCGGCTACCGGCTCGCGATGATCCTCTCCGGCGGCATCGCGCTGATCTGGACCGACCCGGCGCAGGGCGGCGGCTGGGACTGGCCGACGGTCTACCGGCTCATGGCGCTGCTGATGCTCGGCGCGGCCGCGCTGTCGGCGCTGGCGCTGCCGCGCCTGGCCCCCGTCGAGCGGCCGGACGCGGCGCCCAGCCACGACCTGCTCGGCTTCGTCGCGGTGCTGGCGGCGGTGCTGTTGGGCGGGCTGCTCTCCAACGCGTTCGCGCGGCCGCTGGCCGAGGCGCTGCTCGGCGGCACGCTGGCCGGCACCTCGCTGGCGCCGGCGCTGCAGGCCAAATGGATCGACCTCGCCGCGCTGCTCGGCAGCCTCGCGTTCACGCTGCCGCTGGCCGCCTGGGCCGCGAAGGCAGCCCGCTTCGAGACGCTGCTGCAGGGCCTGTCGAACTACTTCTCGCAGCCCGGCGCTTCCGCCTTCCTCGCGTTCATCGTGCTCTACAAGCTGGGCGACGCGTTCGCCGGCGCGCTGATGACGCCGTTCCTGCTGCAGGCGATGGCCTTCCCGCCGGCCGAGGTGGGCGTGGTCAACAAGCTGCTGGGGCTGTGGCTGACGATCGGCGGCGCGCTGCTCGGCGGCGCGCTGATGCTGCGGCTCGGGCTGTGGCGCTCGCTGATGCTGTTCGGCGTGCTGCAGATGGCCAGCAACCTCGGCTTCTGGTGGCTGGCCGTCAGCGGCGCCGGTGCGCTGCCGGGTTTCCTGCTGCCGGCATTCGACTGGGGCATCGTGCAGCTGGCGCAGCCCACCACGGTGGACGGCGGGCTGCTGCTGGTGGTGGCGGTGGAGAACCTCTCCGGCGGCATGGGCACGGCGGCCTTCGTCGCCTTCCTGATGAGCCTGACCAGCCAGCGCTACACGGCCACGCAGTACGCACTGCTGTCGGCGTTTTCGGCGGTGGGCCGGGTGTGGGTCGGGCCGCTGGCCGGGGTGCTGGCCGAGTCGATCGGCTGGCCGAATTTTTTCGTGCTGTCCACCTTCACCGCGCTGCCCGCGTTGTGGCTGTTGTGGCGCCTGCGCACGCCGGTGAGGGCCTTGGACGTGCCCGCGGACCGGCCGGCCGACGCCGATTGACAATGCCCTTCCCGACGCTCTCCCCGACGCCGACATGACCCACCCCGACCGTTTCGCCACCGATGCCGAGGTGCCGCCGCCCCCGCTGGCGCGGCGCGATGGCCCCTGCCAGCACCGTCGCCGCCTGTTCACCGGCCTGCTGGCCGCGGCCGCGCTGCCGGCCTGGGCCCGCGAGGGGGTCGACGTCGGCGGCAACTCGCAGTTCGGCAAGCTGGTGCCAGCCGACCAGATCGAGCAGGCCGCTGGCCAGCAGTACGCGCAGATGAAGCAGGAGGCCGGCGCCAAGAAGGCGCTGGCACCCGCGGACCACCCGCAGGTCGTGCGGCTGCGCTACATCGCCCAGCGCATCATCCCGTTCGCCGGCGCCTGGAACCCGCGCGCCAAGGACTGGCAGTGGGAGGTCAACCTGATCGGCTCGAAGCAGCTCAACGCCTTCTGCATGCCGGGCGGCAAGATCGCCTTCTACTACGGCATCCTGCAGCAGCTGCAGCTGAGCGACGACGAGGTGGCGATGATCATGGGCCACGAGATGGCCCACGCACTGCGCGAGCATGCCCGCGAACGCCTGGGCAAGCAGACCGCCACCCGCGGCGCGATCGAGATCGGCTCGGCCTTGCTCGGCCTCGGCGGCCTGGGCCGCTCGGTGGCCGACATGGGCGGCCAGTTGCTGACACTGCGCTTCTCGCGCGACGACGAATCCGAGGCCGACCTGGTCGGTATGGAACTGGCCGCCCGCGCCGGCTACGACCCCGCCTCCGGCGTCACGCTGTGGCAGAAGATGATGGGCGCCAGCAGCGGCGCGCCGCCGCAGTTCCTGTCGACCCACCCGAGCAGCAGCAGCCGCATCGCCGACATCCAGGCCAACCTGCCGAAGGTGAGCGGGCTGTACCAGCGCGCGCCCAAGCCCGAGCGCCGTTTCGAGCCGCCGAAGAAGGCCTGACGACCCTTCTGTAAGCGGCGTCAGCCGCGATGCGGCACCGCGCTCAGGTGCCGCCGACGTACGGGTTGCTGCGCCGCTCGCGGCCGAAGGTGCTCTCCGGCCCGTGGCCCGGGATGAACACGGTGTCGTCGCCCATCGGCCAGAGCCGCTCGGTGATCGAGCGGATCAGCGTGGCGTGGTCGCCGCCGGGAAAGTCGGTGCGGCCGATGCTGCCGGCGAACAGCACGTCGCCCACGAACGCGCGGTTGGCACTGCCGCTGTGGAAGACCACGTGGCCCGGCGTGTGACCCGGGCAGTGGCGCACCGTCACGGTCTCCTTGCCGAGTGTCAGGGTCTCGCCGTCGTGCAGCCAGCGCGTCGGCTTGAACGGCAGCGCAGTGCCCAGGCCATAGGCGCTGTACTGCTGGGGCAGCGCCTCCAGCCAGTAGTCGTCGCCCTGGTGCGGTCCGATCACCGGCAGCTTCAGCGTCTGCATCAGCTCGCCAGTGCCGCCGGCGTGGTCGAGGTGGCCGTGCGTCAGCCACAACTGCGTGAGTTTCACGCCGTGGCGCTGCACCGCGGCCAGCAGCCGTGGCAGGTCGCCGCCCGCATCGATGAGCGCGCCTTCCATCGTCTGGTCGCACCACACAAGCGAACAGTTCTGCTGGAAGGCAGTGACTGGGAGGGTCTCGTAGCGCAACATGGTCGTCGGAGTTCCTTCGGCAATGGGGTGTCGACCTTTGCCGTCTGGCGGCCGACACGCCGGATTGCACCACAGCGCTCGCATCGACCGACGCGAGGACCTGCGGCGCGGCATCGCAGGCCAAACCCATGCAGGCCGAAGGGCGTTGACCGCCACTGTGCCCCGCCGACAATCTGCAAGCCTCCTCCTGCTGCCCCCGTGGCAGCGCCGACGACGCAGCCGCGGGCTGTCCGCGCCGCTCGGTCGACCCAGGCCCGCGCGAAGGGACAACGCGATGAACGAAGCCAAGCTGCAAGACTTCATGGGCAGGCTCGTGAGCGACATGGGCGGCGCCGCCATCATGGCCAACGTGATCCTCGGCGAGGAACTCGGCCTGTACCGGGCCATGGCCGACGGACGGCCGATGACCCCCGAGGCCCTGGCCGCGAAGACCGGCTGCAACACCCGCCTGGTGCGCGAATGGCTGAACGGCCAGGCGGCGAGCGGCTACGTCGAGCATGAAGCCGGCCAGTTCCGCCTGCCCGAAGAGCAGGCGATGGCGTTGGCAAACGAGGACTCGCCGGTCTTCGTGGCCGGCGGCGCCGTCGTGCTCGCCAGCATGTACCTGGACAAGGACAAGATCGTCACGGCCATGCGCGGCAACGGCGCCCTGGCCTGGGGGGACCACCATCCCTGCCTGTTCTCCGGCACCGAGCGCTTCTTTCGCCCGGGCTACCAGGCCCATCTGGTCAGCCAATGGCTGCCGGCGCTGGAAGGCGTCGTCGCCAAGCTGGAACAAGGCGCGCGGGTGGCCGATGTCGGCTGCGGCCACGGGGCCTCTACCGTGATCCTGGCCCAGGCCTATCCGCGGTCGAGCTTCTTCGGCTTCGACGCGCATGCCCCCTCGATCGAACAAGCCCGGCAACGCGCAGAGGCCGCGGGGTTGGGCGAGCGCATCCGGTTCGCATCCGCCACCGCACAGGAGTTGCCCGGCAGCGACTACGACCTGGTCTGCTTCTTCGACTGCCTGCACGACATGGGCGACCCGGTGGGGGCCGCCCGACGCGCCCACGCGGTGCTCAAGCCCGGCGGCACCGTGCTGCTGGTCGAACCCTACGCGAACGACGAACTCGACCAAAACCTGAACCCGGTCGGCCGACTGTTCTACGCCGCCTCGACCTGCATCTGCACGCCGAACTCGCTGTCGCAGAAGGTCGGCCTCGGCCTGGGGGCACAGGCCGGTGAAAGGCGCCTGCGCCAGGTGTTCGCAGAGGCCGGCTTCACCAGCTTCCGACGGGCGACCGAGACACCGTTCAACCTGGTGCTGGAGGCGCGCAAGGAGAGCGTGCACTGACGTTGGCGCCTTCCGCCCCGCCGCCAGCGCGTCTCGTCGCGAAGCATGCGGGCGATCGTCCTCAAACCCGCGCCGGCGCTCGCCAGCGGACCAGGTTGAGCAGGTTGGCCGCGAGGATGAGTGCGGCCCCCAGCACCGACACGAGGTCGAAGCGCTCCGCGTAGATCCACCAGCCCGCCAGCGCGGTGAGCGGCACGCGGATGAAATCGATCGGCACCACCACCGAGGCGTCGGCATGGTGCAGCGCGCGCGCCATGCAGTAGTGCGAGAAGGTGCCGCAGAAGGCGATCAGCAGCACCCACGGCCACACCCCTGCCGACGGCCAGCGCCACACCGACAGCGCCGGCACCAGCCCGATCACCGACTGCAGCACCAGCATCCAGAACATGATGCCCACCGGCCGTTCGGTGCGCGTCAACGACTTGGTCATCGTCACCGACACCGCGAACCCGATCGCCGCCGCGAACGCGATGCCCTGTCCGATGCTGACGCCGCCGACCCCGGGCCGCACGATCACCAGCACCCCCACCAGGCCGAGCAGCAGCGACACGCCCTTGCGCGCGGTGAGCCGCTCGCCGAGGAAGGCGGCCGCCAGCAGCGCGGTCCACAGCGGCATCGTGAACTCGATCGCCACCACGTGCGCCAGCGGGATCAGCGTCAGCGCGACGAACCAGCCGTACTGCGCCGCGTAGTGCACTAGGTTGCGCCCCGCGTGCCGGCGCAGCTGCGTGGTGCGCAGCGCCGCGACACCGCCGCCGGCCATCACCAGCGGCGCCAGCAGCACCAGCCCGATGACCGAGCGCATCAGCATCACCTGGAACACCGACAGCTCGTGCGTGGCCTCGCGGCCGGCCACGGCGATCGTCACCATCAGCGTGAGCCAGCCGACCATCCAGGCGGCCGCCTTGGGCAGGGAGGCGGGAGAGGACTGCATCTTCGGGAGCGGTACAACGTGGGGGACGGCGGTTTCAATCCACCGCCGGAGCCTTCAGTTCGTCGGCAGCGTGGCGCTGCTGTTCTTCCATCACCAGCGCGCCCAGCTCGCGCTTGAGTTCATTGAACGCCGCGGACGACGGGTCGCGCGGCCGCGGCAGGTCGACCGGCTGGTCGCGCTTGACCGTGCCCGGACGGTAGGTCATCACGACGATGCGGTCGGCCAGGTAGATCGACTCCTCGATCGAGTGCGTCACGAACAGGATGGTCTTGCCGGTGCGGCGCCACAGGCGCAACAACTCGTCCTGCAGCGTGCGGCGGGTCAGCGCGTCGAGGGCACCGAACGGCTCGTCCATCAGCAGGATCGGCGAATCGAGCGCCAGCACCCGCGCGATCGCGACGCGCTGGCGCATGCCGCCCGACAGGTCCTTCGGAAAGCGGTCGCGAAAGTCGCCGAGGTGCAGCAGGTCGAGCAGTTCATCGACGGTGCGGCGCACCTGCTCGCGCGGCTGGCGTTGCACCTCCAGCCCGAACGCGATGTTCTGCGCCACCGTCATCCACGGGAACAGCGCGTACTCCTGGAACACCATGCCGCGGTCGGGACCGGGACCGGCCACCGGCCGACCGTCGACGACGATCTCGCCGGCCGAAGGCAGCACGAATCCGGCCACCGCGTTCAGCAACGTCGACTTGCCGCACCCCGACGGCCCGAGCAGGCAGACGAACTGCCCCGGCGGCACCTGCAGCGAGATGTCCTGCAGCGCCACCACGTCGCGCCCGGGCGTGCGGAACACCTGGTGCACGCCCTTCACGAGGATCTGGTCGTTCATCGACGTCAATGTTCGAGGCCGCGGTGCCAGCGCAGCAGGTGCTGGTTGAGCCGGCTCACCGCCAGGTCGATCGCCAGCCCGAGCAGGCCGATGGTGATCATGCCGGCGATGATCTTGTCGGACCACATGAACTCGCGCGCCTCGAGGATGCGGAAGCCCAGCCCGTCGTTCACCGCGATCATCTCGGAGACGATCACGACGATGAACGCGGTGCCGATGCCGATGCGCACGCCGGCCAGGATGTACGGCGTGGCCGCCGGCAGGATGACGCGCAGGAACATCGTGCCCGGCCCCGCGCCGAGGTTGCGCGCGGCGCGCAGGTAGATGCCGTCGACCTGGCGCACGCCGGCGATGGTGTTCATCAGCACCGGAAAGAACGCCCCCAGCGCGATCAGGAACAACGCCGGCGGGTTGCCCAGCCCGAACCACAGGATGGCCAGCGGGATGTAGGCGATCGGCGGGATCGGCCGCACGATCTGCACCAGCGGGTTCATCAGGTCGTGCAGCCGCCGGTTCGCGCCCATCAGCAGCCCGAGCGGCAGCGCCAGGCCGGCGCCGATCAGGAACCCCACGACGACGCGGAACAGGCTCGACCAGGCATCGTGCGGCAGCTCGCCCGACAGCATCCACTCGAGCGCGCCCTGCCCCGGCGCCCGCGGCTGCGCCGGCAGCAGGTAGGCCCACCACTTGACCGCCACCGCGCTGGGCGCGGGCAGCACCACCGGCGAGAACAGGCCGGCCCGCGAGCAGGCCTCCCATGCCGCCAGCAGCAACAGCGGCACCAGCGCGCCCTGCAGCACGGGCTTCAACCGGCGCAGCATCACTGCACCTTCAGCTCGGCCTTGGCCTTCTGCAGCAGGTCGAGCCGCACCCACTCGGCGGCCTTCGGCGGCTTGCTCATGCGGCCGACGCCGTACTTGTTCATGTACTCGGTGGTGATGTCGATGTGCTCGAGCGTCACGTCATACGTGTAGTCGGCGTTGTTCATCGCGTCGCGGAAGTCCTGCGCGGTGATCTGGCCCTTGAACATCTGCTCGACGACGTACTTCTCGGCCAGCGCCGGGTCCTTGTTGAACAGCGCCGTGGTCTCGACGAAGCACTTGGCCACGCGCTGCGCGACGTCGGGCTTCTCCTTGTAGAGCTTCTCGGTCATCACCAGCAGCCGCACCGGCTCGCCCATGCGGGTGTTGTAGGGCTTCATCACCTCGATGCCGAACTTCTTGCCGATGGCCTGCGACGACTGCGGTTCGGACTGGCACATCGCGTCGATCTGCTTGGTCGCCAGCGCCTGGTTCAGGTCGGCGAACGCGAGGAAGACGATCTGCACGTCCTTGCCTGGCTTGTCGGACCACGTGAGCCCCGCCTTCTCGAGCTCGGCGTACAGCAGCAGTTCCTGGGCGCCGCCGCGCGTGACGCCGACCTTGCGGCCCTTCAGGTCGGCCAGGCCGCGGATGCCGGTGTCGCTGCCGGCGACGATGCGAGCACCGCCCTTCGCGAAGCCGGCGATCGTGAAGATGGGCACGCCGTTGGCGCGGCCCGAGATCGCGCCGTCGGAGGCCAGCGCAGCGATGTCGATCTCGCCGGCAACGATCGCCGGCATGATGTCCGGCCCCTTCGGGAACATGCGTTCCTCCACCTTGAGCTGGTACTTGCCGCAGGTCTCTTTCATGTACGAGACCGCGCCGTAGTGGGCGAACTTGAGGTTGCCCAGCCGCACGACGTCGGGGGCCTGCGCCTGGACGGCCCACGGGGCGCACGCGGCCACGGCGAGCAGGGTGAACGGGATCTTCCGCATCGGCTTGTCTCCTGATTCGGGGCGGTGTTGTTCGACCGCCCGATCTTCGCTCAACGGCCGAGGGCCCGCATCGACATCGCCAGCACCCCCGCGTTGAGCAGGTGCCAGGCCCAGTGGGTGCCGGCCGGCCAGCGGTCGCACAGCGGCAGGTCGAGCTGGCGCAGCGCCAGGCTGGCGGCGAACAGCAGCGCGGTGGCCACGAGCGGACGCACCGCCGGCGCCCGCCGCCGTGCGGCCCACGCGGCCAGGGCCCACAGCGCCGTCCACGCGGCGAGGTACATGCCGAGGCCGCGCCATGGGGGGGGCAGCGCGGCGGTCGCGACGGCGGTCCACAACGCCAGCAGCGGTGCCGCGGTCCACGCCACGCCGGCGCGCCAGCCGCCGACGCGGTGCGCGAACACCGCCACGTAGGCCAGCAGGTACAGCGCGATGCAGGCCACGTCCAGCGTCTCGGCCCAGCGCTCGGCCACGGTGTGGAAGACCGCGCTGCCCAGCCCGACCGCGCCGACCAGCAGCACCAGCAGGCGCCGGTCGCGGCCCGCCACGCGCGGCCACAGCACTCCCGCGACGACGAGGAAGGCCAGGTTGCTCGCGGCGTTCAGCGGCTCGGCCCACAGGCCGGGACCGAGCCGTTCGCAGTAGCGGTCGACCGCGTCGGCCCAGCCGCCGGTCATCGGTGGGTCACTCCGCGCTCTGCGGGTAGACGATCACCGACAGGAACTTGATCGGACACTTCACCAGTCGCTCGGGCCCGTGCGACACGGTGCCCTGGAAGCTCAGCGAGTCGCCCGGCTCGAGCACGTAGGTCTGCTGGCCGACGCGGTACTCGATCGAACCCTCGAGCAGGTAGATGAACTCGTTGCCCGGGTGGTGGAAGGTGGGGTAGCGCTGCGAGTCGTCGTCCATCGTGATGAGGAACGGCTCGTACAGCTTGGTCGGCCCCTGGTCGTAGGCGAGCAGGTGGTACGTGTGCCCGCTCTTGGTGCCGCGACGCACCGTTTCCATGCCCTGCCCGGCCTTCACATGCTGCGCGCTGGTGCTTGCGCTGTCCCACTTGCTGAACAGCATCGACATCGACACCCCCAGCGCGCGGGCGATGCGCGACAGCGTGTCCATGCCCGCCGAGGTCTGGCCGTTCTCGATCTTCGACAGCATGCCGCGGCTGATGTTGGACTGCTCCGACACCTGCGCCAGCGTGAGACCGTGGCGCTGCCGGATCTCGCGGATGGCCGAGCCCACCGCTTCTTCGAGCGACGAAAGGTGCTGCGGGGCGTCGACGCCCTTGTCCATGACGGATCTCCTGCGGATGACGGATGGTGTGCCGGGCCAGTGTAGCGGCCGGCTTGGGCACGGTTTCCTGTTGGGCATCTAAATTGCTTTTCAGGAAACATCGCGATAAGCTTCGCCCAACCCCTGAGGAGTCCCCTCCGATGAATCCCAGCCCCACTGCCATCGCCGCCGCCGAACTGCCGCAGCCGATGCGCTTCGACACCGTCCAGGCCGCGCAGACCTACCTCACCGCGCATGACGTCAGCTACGTGCTGGCGCAGTTCGTCGACATCCATGGCGTGGCCAAAGCGAAGTCGGTGCCCGTGGCGCACCTGAACTCGGTGCTCACCGATGGCGCCGGTTTCGCCGGCTTCGCGATCTGGGGCGTGGGCATCGAGCCGCACGGCCCGGACTTCATGGCGGTGGGCGATCTCGCCACGCTCTCGCTGGTGCCGTGGCAGCCGGGCCTGGCGCGCATCGTCTGCGAAGGCAACGTCAACGGCGAGCCGTGGGCCTACGACAGCCGCGTGGTGCTGAAGCGCCAGATCGAACGGCTCACCGCCAAGGGCTGGACGCTCTTCACCGGCCTGGAGCCCGAGTTCTCGCTGCTCAAGCGCAGCGTCGAAGGCCGCATCGAACCCTGCGACCCGAGCGACACGCTGGCCAAGCCCTGCTACGACTACAAGGGCCTGTCGCGCACCCGCACCTTCCTCGAGAAGCTGTCGAACGCGCTGCGCGCCACCGGCATCGACGTCTACCAGATCGACCACGAGGACGCCAACGGCCAGTTCGAGCTGAACTACACCTACACCGATTGCCTGACCTCCTGCGACCACTTCATCTTCTTCAAGATGGCAGCCAGCGAGATCGCCAACGAGCTGGGCCTGGTGTGTTCGTTCATGCCCAAGCCGTTCGCCAACCGGCCCGGCAACGGCATGCACATGCACCTGTCGATCGGCTCGTCGGAACCGGGCGGCAAGCGCAACCTGTTCCAGGACAAAGCCGACCCGCGCGGGCTCGACCTGTCGACGCTGGCCTACCACTTCCTCGGCGGCCTGCTGGCGCACGCCCCGGCGCTGACCGCGCTGTGCGCGCCCACCGTCAACTCGTACAAGCGGCTGGTGGTCGGCCGCTCGCTCACCGGCGCCACCTGGGCCCCCGCGTACATCAGCTACGGCGACAACAATCGCTCCAGCATGATCCGCGTGCCCAAGGGCCGGCTCGAGCTGCGCCTGCCTGACGGCTCGGCCAACCCGTACCTGGCCACCGCCGCGGTCATCGCCGCGGGCCTGGACGGCGTGGAACGCAAGCTCGACCCGGGCACGCCGCGCAACGTCAACCTCTACGAGTGGAGCGACGCGCAGCTGAATGAAGCCGGCATCGGCCTGCTGCCGCAAAACCTCAACGACGCGCTGAACGCACTCGAAGCCGACCCGGTGATCACCGGCGCCATCGGCCCCGCGGCCGACGAGTTCATCAAGCTCAAGCGCATGGAATGGCTCGAGTACATGCGCCACGTGTCGGACTGGGAACTCAAGAGCTACCTCGAATTTTTCTGATGACCTTCTGTGGGAGCGGCTTCAGCCGCGATCGGTGCCAGGCCACGAATCGCGCCTGAAGGCGCTCCCACAAGCAATTCCCCTTCATCGTTGAAAGGAGCCACGACATGTGTGGCATCGTAGGTTTGTTGTTGAAGAAGCCGCAGTTGCGCAGCCAGCTCGGCGAGCTGATGGTGCCGATGCTGATCGGCATGACCGAACGCGGTCCGGACTCGGCGGGGCTGGCGGTGTTCACCGATCCGCTGGCCGAGACGGAGCGCAAGATCAGCGTCTATTCGGGCCTCACCGACGAAGGCGCGCAGTACGACTGGGCCAAGCTGGTGGGCGCGCTGAACGAAGCGCTGCACCTGAGCGCGAAGCTCACCGTCAAGGGCGGCAACCACGCGGTGATCACGTTCACCGGCGCCGCCGCCCCGGTGCAGGCCTTCGTCAAGGCGCACAGCCCCAAGCTGCACCTGCTGTCGGCCGGCCGCAGCATCGAGCTGTACAAGGACATCGGCACGCCCGCCGAGGTGGCCGCGCGCTACCGCTTCGGCCAGCTCACCGGCAGCCACCTGGTGGGCCACACCCGCATGGCCACCGAATCGGCCGTGACGCCCGACCGCGCCCACCCGTTCACCGCCGGCGAGGACTTCTGCCTGGTGCACAACGGCTCGCTGTCCAACCCGAACGGCATCCGCCGCATGCTCGAGCCGCGCGGCATCCACTTCGAGACCGACAACGACACCGAAGCCGCCTGCCGCTTCCTCGAATGGCGCCTGCGCGAGGGCGACACGCTGGAGAACGCGCTGCAGAAGGGCTTCGAGGCGCTCGACGGCTTCTTCACCTTCCTGATGGGCACGCCCACGGAGCTGGCGCTGATCCGCGATCCGTTCGCCTGCAAGCCCGCCGTCGTCGCCGAGACCGACGACTACGTCGCCATCGCCAGCGAGTTCCGCTCGCTCGCCCACCTGCCTGACGTCAAGCACGCCAAGGTCTTCGAACCCGCCCCCGAGGAGATGTACGTATGGAAGGTCTGACCTTCGACTTGGCGAAGACCGGTCTTCGCGAACTCAACCAGTACCTGCACGGCAGCGCCGAATCGCTGGCCGGCAAGGAAGTGCTGGTGACCAACCCCGACGGCGCGCACAACATCGCGGTGGGCTGCAACGCCCCGGTCAAGGTGACCATCGACGGCCATGCCGGCTACTACGCCGGCGGCATGAACCAGCTGGCCGAGATCACCATCCACGGCAGCGCCTCCACCGGCGTGGCCGAGAACATGATGAGCGGCAAGGTGCACGTGAAGGGCTTCGCCTCCAACGGCGCCGGCGCCTCGGCCCACGGCGGCCTGCTGGTGATCGACGGCGACGCGGGCCTGCGCTGCGGCATCTCGCTGAAGGGCGCCGACATCGTCGTCGGCGGCTCGGTGGGCAGCTTCTCCGGCTTCATGGCGCAGGCCGGCCGGATGGTGGTCTGCGGCAATGCCGGCGACGCCCTGGGCGACTCGCTGTACGAAGCGGTGATCTACGTGAAGGGCACCATCGCCTCGCTGGGCGCCGATGCGCGCCTCGAGGAGATGACCGACGCCGACCTCACCGGCCTGGGCGAGCTGCTGCAGCAGGCCGGCCTGGACCACGATCCGGCGAGCTTCAAGCGCGTGGCTTCGGCACGCAGTCTCTACCACTGGAACGCCGACGCGAACCAAGAATATTGAGGTCCACCATGAGTGAACATCCGATCCAGTTCAAGCGCGTCCAGAAGGAAGAATCCGCGCTGTTCGACCGCGGCACGATGGACTACATCCACCGCGCCTCCACCACCGGCCTGTACGAGATCCGCGGCCTCGGCGCCAAGCGCAAGCTGCCGCACTTCGACGACCTGGTGTTCCTGGCCGCGTCGCTGTCGCGCTACCCGCTCGAAGGCTACCGCGAGCGCTGCGTCACCAAGACCGTGCTCGGCACCCGCTTCGCGAAGAAGCCGATCGAGCTCGACATCCCCATCACCATCGCCGGCATGAGCTTCGGCGCGCTGTCGGCCAACGTGAAGGAAGCGCTCGGCCGCGCCGCCACCGCGATGGGCACCTCCACCACCACCGGTGACGGCGGCATGACCAGCGAAGAGCGCGGTTCGTCGAAGACGCTGGTCTACCAGTGCCTGCCCTCGCGCTACGGCTTCAAGCCCGACGACGTGCGCCGCGCCGACGCGATCGAGGTGGTCATCGGCCAGGGCGCCAAGCCGGGCGGCGGCGGCATGCTGCTGGGCCAGAAGGTCAACCCGCGGGTGGCTTCGATGCGCACGCTGCCGCAGGGGGTCGACCAACGCTCGGCCTCGCGCCACCCCGACTGGACCGGCCCCGACGACCTCGCGATCAAGATCCAGGAACTGCGCGAGATCACCGACTGGGAGAAGCCGATCTACGTGAAGGTGGGCGCCACCCGCGTGTTCAACGACGTCAAGCTGGCGGTGCATGCCGGCGCCGACGTGGTGGTGGTCGACGGCATGCAGGGCGGCACCGCGGCCACGCAGACCTGCTTCATCGAACACGCCGGCATCCCCACGCTGGCCGCGGTGCGCCAGGCGGTGGACGCGCTCGAAGACCTCGACATGAAGGGCAAGGTGCAGCTGATCGTCTCCGGCGGCATCCGCACCGGTGCCGACGTGGCCAAGGCCATCGCGATGGGCGCCGATGCGGTGGCCATCGGCCAGGGCACGCTGATGGCGCTGGGCTGCAACCGCGACGTCTACTTCCAGGACGGCCAGCCGGTCAGCGCCGAGGCCGACTACGCCGCACTGGGCACGCAGGCCGGCTTCTGCCACCACTGCCACACCGGCAAGTGCCCGGTGGGCGTGACCACGCAGGACGCGGTGCTCGAACAGCGCCTGCAGCCCGAGTGGGGCGCCAAGCACCTGAAGAACTACCTGAAGACGCTGACGATGGAACTCACCACGCTGGCGCGCGCCTGCGGCAAGCAGGACGTGCACCACCTGGAACCCGAGGACCTGGTCGCGCTGACGGTGGAAGCCGCCGCGATGGCCCGCGTGCCGCTGGCCGGCACGCAGTGGATCCCGGGCTGGCGCGAATGAGCGTCTGAGCCTTGGAGCCCCTCCCCCTTGACGGGGGAGGGGTTGGGGGAGAGGGTGATGCGGGCCACCGCCTGAGCCGTGGCCCGCCCCCTCTCCCCTTCCCTCTCCCGCGAGGGGAGAGGGAACATGCTCACTGCGGCAGGGGCGGCTTGAACGCCGGGCGCTGCAGCGCCCACACCGCTGCCTCGAGCCGGCTCTTGACGCCGAGCTTGCGCAGCAGGTGCTTGATGTGCACCTTCACGGTGGCATCCGAAATGCCCAGCTCGCGGGCGATCTCCTTGTTGCTGCGGCCATCGGCCAGCAGCGCCAGCGTCTCGCGTTCGCGCTCGGTGAGGTCGCCGACGATCTCGTCGGCCGCCTGCGGCGGCGGGCTCAGCGCCGCATCGGCGAGCACACCCGCCAGGCTGCTCTCGATGACCACGCGGCCGCCCACCGCCTGCTGGATCTGCGCGGCCAACATCTCGGGTTCGAGGTCCTTCAGCAGGTAGCCGTCGGCGCCGGCGCGCATCGCCTCGAGCACGTCGCGGCCATCGTCGGAGACGGTGAGCATCACGCAGCGGGCGCGCAGGCCGCGCTGCTTCAGCGCCCGCAGCGTCTCGATGCCGTTCATCGCCTTCATGTTCAGGTCGATCAGCACCAGGTCAGGGTCGACCTGCTCGGCCAGGGCGATGCCGCTGGCGCCGTCGCCGGCCTCGCCGGCCAGCGCGAGCGACGGCTCGGCCCGTACCAGCTGCGCCACGCCGCTGCGGAACAGCGGATGGTCGTCGATCAGCACGATCCGCTTCGGCGGGGTGGGTGCGGTGGTCGTCATGCCGCCGCCTCGTCGCCCGGCAGGCTGTGCGGCACGAAGCACAGTCGCACCCGCGTGCCGCCGCCGGGGCGCGGCAGCACCTCCAGCGAGCCGCCCAACGAACGGGCGCGCTCGCGCATGATGCCCAGGCCGTGGTGCGCGTCCTGCGGGTCGCCGCCGCCGAGGCCGCGGCCGTCGTCGTCCACGGTCACTTCCAGGCGATGGTCCACCGGCTGGATCGACACCCAGGCGCGTGTGGCGCCGGCATGGCGCACCGTGTTCGACAGCGCTTCTCGGATCACCTGCATGACATGGAACTCCTCGTTGACCCCCAGCGGACAGCGCGCCAGTGACTCGTCGAATGCAATGTCCACGCCACTGCGCTGGGCCAGTTCGTCGACCGTGTCCTGCACCGCCGCGCGCAGCCCGCCCGGGCCCATGCGCACGCGGAACGCGGCGATCAGCTCGCGCACCGCGCGGTAGGCGTTGGACAGGCCGTTGCGCAGGTCGCGCGCCGTGGCCGCGGTGGCGATGGCCTCGGGCGGCAACGCCGCGCCGTCCAGTCCGCGCTGAAGCTGCGCCACCTGGATCTTCATGTACGCCAGCGACTGCGCCAGCGAATCGTGCAGCTCGGCGGCGATCGCACCGCGCTCCTCCATCAACGCCAGGCGCCGCTCCTCCTGCCCGCTGCACACCGCGGCCACCGCCAGCGAGGCCAGCGCGGCATACAGCTCGGCGCGCTGCAGCAGCGCCTCGTCCACCGCCTGGCCGGGCTCGCACTCGACCACCAGCAGGCCGAGCGACTCGCGTTCGCGGGTCAGCGGCACGGTCAGCACGAAGCCCTTCGACGGCCCGGCCGGCGGCAGCAGCCGCACGCCGCCGGGATGCTGCGTCAGCGGCGCCTCCAGCTCGTCCCACGTGACGAGGGGCGCCCCCTGGCTGCACAGCAGCGGCGCACAGCCCAGCGCGCGCCGCGGCCGCTCGTCCAGCCACAGGGCCACGGTGCGCGTGGCCAGCGCGCGCTGCAGCGGCGCCAGCGAGCGCAGCAGCACCGGCCCGTTGACGGGGCCCTCGCCGAACAGCCGGCCGACCTCGCGCAGCATCGCCAGGCCGGCATCGCCCGCTGCCCCGGCCTTCGGCGCGGTGCGCCACAGCATCGCCACCAGCCACACCGCGCTGGCCATCAGCAGCGCCTGCAGGCCCAGCCCTTGCAAGTGCAGTTGCGAGTGGGCCTGCGCCAGCGCGGTGCACAGCGCGCCGGTGTCGGTATGGCAATGGCCTTGCAGCGGGCCGAGCAGGCGCTCGGTGCGCCAGGGCCACCAGGCACCGGCGAGCAGGCCGAGCACCGCGAACGCGGCACCGGCCCAGCGGCGGTCAAACGAAGGCAGCGACATGGACGACGGACATCACGGCGGAGAACGCGCCCTGCGACAGGGCCGCTGGATCGCGACCACCGGCTCGGCCGCCTTGGCGGCCGGCTACGCGCTGTGGTTCGGCGGGGTACCGGGCGGCGAGTGGGTGCTGGCCGCCGCGGGCGCGGCGGCGGTGCTCGGCGTGGTGGTGATCGGCGGGCGGCATCGTGCCCCTCCCGTGCAAGCCCCGCGCCAGCCGAAGCCCGCCCTTGGCGAGCCGGCCGCCATCGACCTGCCGCGCACGCTCGACCACCTGCCGATCACCGTGCTGCAGACCGACGCCGAGGGCCGGCTGGTCTACCTGAGCCAGGCCTGGGAGGCGCTGTGCGGCCACCCGGCAGCCGACACGCTCGGCCGCCCCGCCTGGGCGCTGCTGCACCCCGAGGACAGCGCCGCCGCGCGCCAGGCGCTGCAGCGGCTGCTCGACGGCGAGGGGGAGCAGCACAGCCACGAATGGCGGCTGCTCGGCGCGGCCGGCCAGGCGGTGTGGGTGCACCTGCGGGTGCGCGCGCTGGTCGGCGCCGACGGCGTCACCGGCCTGGCCGGCACGCTGGAGGAGGTGACGCGCCGCCGGCTCGACGAGCGGCTGCAGTCGCAGCGCGGCTACGTCAACGCGCTGCTGGCCAACGTGCCGGGGCTGGTCTACCGCTCGCGCAACGACCGCTCGTACACGATGGAGTTCATCAGCGATGGCTGCCTGGAACTGACCGGCCACGAGCCGGAGGACCTGCTGGAGAACCGCCGCCTCGCCTACGGCGACCTGATCCACCCGGAAGACCGCGAGTTCGTCTGGACCCACATCCAGGCGCACCTGGCGCGCCACGACGTCTACCAGGTGGCCTACCGCATCACCGATGCCGCCGGGCGGCTGCGCTGGGTGTGGGAACAGGGCCGCGGCGTGTTCGCCTCGCAGGGCGAGCTGCTGGCGATCGAAGGCTTCATCACCGACCTCAGCGAGCGCCGCGGTGCCGAGGAGCAGGCCAAGCGACGGCTGTGGTTCGAGGCCCGCACCGGGCTGGTGAGCCGGCCGATCTTCGACCACCTGCTGGACTGGAGCCTCGACGTGGCGCACCGCGGCGGCACGCCCTGCGCGGTGCTGGTGATCGACCTGCCCGGGCTGCGCGGGCGGGTCGATCAACAAGGCAACGAATGGGGCGAGCGCGCGCTGACGCTGCTGGCGCGCCGGCTGGCGCAGTCGCTCGGCGACCCCGCGCAGGCCACGCACCTGGGCCAGCACCGCTTCGCCGCGCTGGTGCACGACCTGCGCGCCTTCGGCCTGCCGCAGGCGGCGCGCGAAGCGCGCGACCTGCTGCTGCCGCTGTCGCGACTGACCGCGCAACTGGCCGAGCGCCTGGCCGCCCCGCTGCCCGGCGAGGCGATGGCCGGACCGGGTGCGGCCATCGGCATCGCGATCACCGCACCGCGGTATGCCAATGCCGAAGCGCTGCTGCGGGCCGCGGTGCTGGCGGCCGAACAGGCCGGCGCGCTGGGGGCCGGCCACTGCGAGTTCGCAGACGAGTGAGCCGCTGACCCTCAATCGAACCGCGACAGCCACTCCAGCGCGATCGGCCGCGTCCGCGCCAGGCCCTTGTACTCGACCAGCGGCGGCGGCAGCGTCTGCAGCACCCGGTGCAGGCGCTGCGCCCAGGCCGGGTTCGTCGCCAGCTCCTCGAGGCTCGCCAGGTAGCAGCGGATGCCGAACAGGATGGCGTTGCTGCGCGGCAGGCGGAACAGGGTCTGCAGCTCCACGCGCAGGTGCAGCCGTTCGCCCACGTTGTCCGGCGTCACCGCGGCGCGGTCCGGGCCCCATTCGGGAAAGGTCTCGGGCGAAGTGTCCAGCCGCGGGTTCACCGTCATCGTCCAGTTCAGGCGGCGCACCGGGCGGCCCTGCTGCAGCATCAGCAGGAACTTCAGCGCACGGTCGAAGATGCCCATCTCGTGCGCCATCGGCACCGGGCCGTGCCATTCCTGGAAGCTCATGCCGACGTCGAACGCCAGCGACCAGTCGGCCTGCGACGTGACCATGCCGGCATCGGCAAACAGATTGCCGTCGCGCTGGTCCATCACGACGAAGTCGCCCTGCGCCTGGCGGGTGATGTACTCGAACGGCTCGCAGGGCAGCGTGTTCGCGTCGCCGAAGGTGAAACGCTGCTGCAGGTCCAGTGCACGGTTGACCCACAGCCACTGGGTGCCTTCGCGCAGCAGCTGGAAGTGCGCCGGGTGGTCGCGCGACAGCGACTCCATGACGAGTTCCAGCACGTCCCAGCCGGCCTCGGCCATGTGCGGCAGGCTGGCGCAGCGGCCGGGGTCGCGCTGCAGCGTCAGTGCCTTGTCGCGGCACTCGGCGATGTAGTGTTCATCGATGTCGAAGGCATGTTCGTAGACCGAGCCCGGTGCGCCGGCGGTGTGCGGCTCGATGTTGACCGAGTACATGTACCGGTCTTCGGGGAACGGGAACGGGAAGCGGCGGATCGCCTCGGGCGAGTTGCGGTAGGTGTAGTCGCCGCGGAAGGTTTCGTCGGCTTTGAAGTTCACAGACATGGCAGTCCTCCGGAAGGGTATCGCGGGCAGGCGGACTTCTTGTGGGAGCGGCTTCAGCCGCGATTCGTGCTTCACCACGAGCCCATCGCGGCTGAAGCCGCTCCCACAGAAAGGCAGCCCAAGGCTCAGGCGCGCCTCACAGGTCGACGGTCAAGCAGCCGCCCTTCAGCCGCGACACACACGGCATGATGGTGCGCTGGCGTTCGCTGGCATCGAGATAGACGTCGGCATGCACCAGCTCGCCCTCGGCAGCGAGCACGGCGGTGGCGCAGCGCCCGCAGGCGCCGCCGCGGCACATCGCCTCCACCGCGGCGCCGGCGGCTTCGAGCACCTCCAGCAGCGTGCGGTCGGCCGGCACGGTGAGGCGCCGGCCGCTGCGCGACAGCACCACGTCGAACGGCTCGCCGCCTTGCGGCGCGATGAACTGCTCGCTGTGCAGCGCCGAGGCCGGCCAGCCCAGCGCGGCGCCGGCCGCCATCGCGGCCTCGACCATCGCGGCCGGGCCGCAGATGTAGAAGTGCGTGCCCAGCGGCCGGCCGGCCAGCAGGCGCTGGAAGTCGATCAAATGCCCCTGGCTCGCGTCGTGAGCCACCACCCGGCCGGGGGCCAGCGCCTCCAGTTCCTCGCGGTACACCGCCGCGTCCGCCGAGCGGTACGCGTAGTGCACCTCGAAGCTCGCGCCCAGCCGCGCCAGCGCCCGGGCCTGCGACAGGATCGGCGTGATGCCGATGCCGCCGGCCACCAGCAGGTGGTGGCGTGCGGTGCGCACCAGCGGAAACAGGTTCACCGGCGCCGACACCGCCAGCCGCTGGCCCGCCTGCAGCTGCGTGTGCAGCCAGGCCGAACCACCGCGCGAGGCCTCCTGCCGGCGCACCGCGATGCGCCAGGTGCCGCGGTCCTCGGGGTCGCCGAGCAGCGAGTACGGGTTGTGCTGCACGCGGTCGGCCAGCGGCACCGACACCACCACGTGGCTGCCGGCCGAATACACCGGCAGCGGCGTGCCGTCGGCCGCGCCGAGACGGATCTCGCGCAGCCCCGGCGCCAGATCGGTGAAGCCGGTGACGATCACCTGGAGGGAAGCGGTCATGGGTACAGGGTCTCCACCGCGGGGCGTTCGCCGGGCACTTCGGCATCGACCATCACGCCCATGTAGGCGCCGACGTGGCGCGAGAAGTGGTCGCGGACGAACAGCGTGCGGCCGCAGCCGTCGCAGGTGAGCAGGTTGGTGCGCACGCCGCCGTGCATGGCCTGGCAGTGCACGCACCACACCGGGCGGGCCATCGTGCTAAGCCGGTGGCGGCGGATCGCGTCGTCGCCGAGGCCCGCGGCATAGGCGACCTTGGTGGCTTGCCACAGCATCGACTCGTCGCCGATCACGACCAGCCGCAGCCCCATCGACTCGCTCGCCAGCGCATCGGCCAGCGCGGCCGGCGCGACGGTGCGCACCGGCCCGGGACACGGGCCCAGCGCCTCGAGCAGCGCCGACACGTCGGCCTCGGCCACCACCAGGTGCCGGCGGCCGCTGGCGTCCCACGCCAGCGGCGGGTACACCGGCTGGCTCTTCATCGTCGGTTGCGCGGCGTGCATGGCGTCAACCATGAGTCCGCTGGCGCAGCGGGTCGTAGAAGGGGGTCTTGGACACGTGCGCGGTGTAGGCCTTGTCGCCGCTCTTGACCGTCAGCTTCGTGCCCACCGCGGTGTGCGTCGGCAGCAGGTGCACCATCGCCAGCGACTGCATCAGGTAGCGGCTGTAGTTCGCGGTGGTGACCACGCCCACCTGTTGGTCGCCATCGAACACCGGCGCGCCAGCGGCCACCGCCTCGGGCGCGGTCACCAGCAGGCCGGCCTGCTTGACGCGCTCGCGGCCCTTCAACTGCAGCACCGCGGCCTTGCCGATGTAGTCGCCGGGCTTGTCCACGTCCACCGCCCAGTGCATGTTCACCTCCCACGGCGTGGTGTCGCCCTCGGGCATCTCGAACGGGAAGAACAGCAGCGCGCCTTCGACGCGGGTCGATTCGAGCGTGTTCCAGGACGCCGGGATCACGCCCTGCGGCTGGCCCGCTTCGAGGATCGTGTCCCATAGGAACTCGGCATCGGCCGCGGCGCAGTAGACCTCGTAGCCGCGCTCGCCCGAGTAGCCACCGCGCCCCAGCGTGACCGGCTTGCCGAACAACGTCGTGGGCGTGTGCTGGAAGTACGGCAGCGAGGCCAGGTCGAACGGCGTGTGCGGCGCCAGCACGGCCAGCGATGCGGGGCCTTGCAGCGACAGGATGTGCACGTCCAGGTCGCGGGCGATGCTGACCTGGCGGCCTTCGGCCAGCAGCGCCAGCGTCTTCGGCGTCGCGCCGCTGCCGTGCGACAGGCGGAAGCGGTCGGCCGCGTCGCGGATCACCATGATGTCGTCGACCAGCGCGCCGGCCTCGTTGACCTCGCCGGCCAGCCGCGCATGGCCGGGCTTCAGCTTCGTGACGTCGATCGTGACCAGGCGGTCGAGCACCGCCTCGGCCTCGGGGCCGCTGACGTTGACGATGTTCAGCGCCGAGACGTCGTACAGCGCGGCGCGGGTGCGCGTGGCCACCACCTCCTCGAACGGATCGCGGTCGTACGACCACGGGATCGGCATGTCGTTCCAGGTGTCGCCGTCGAGCTTCGAGCCCAGCTGGCGGTGGCGGGAATTCAGGATCGATTGGCGCATGGGGCGGGCCTCGCTGTTCATGGGGTTGAGGCCATTCTGGAAGTGCCCTCCCGTGACGCCAATCCTCACGAGGCAGTACCTCCAAGGGGGTAGATCGGCGCAGTGCCCCCCTCTCCCCACCCCTCTCCCGCGAGGGGAGAGGGAGCCGAGCGAGCGGTGCCAACGAGTTCCCTCTCCCCTTGCGGGAGAGGGCCAGGGAGAGGGGGCGGTCTGTCGCCCGGCTACCCCCTTCGAGGTACTCCCACGTAGGAATTGCGACACCCCGTGTCGATCCCGACACTGCATCGCAACGAACACACCGCCTCAAAGGACAGCACATGACCCGCGTTGCCATCATCGGCGCCGGCCCCTCCGGCATGGCCCAGATGCGAGCCTTCCAGTCGGCCGCCAGCAAGGGCGCCGACATCCCCGAGATCGTCTGCTTCGAGAAGAGCAGCGACTGGGGCGGGCTGTGGAACTACACCTGGCGCACCGGCCTCGACGAACACGGCGAGCCGGTGCACGGCTCGATGTACCGCTACCTGTGGTCGAACGGGCCGAAGGAATGCCTGGAGTTCGCCGACTACAGCTTCGACGAACACTTCGGCAAGGGCATCGGCTCGTACCCGCCGCGCGCCGTGCTGTGGGACTACATCAAGGGCCGCGTCGAGCGCGCCAACGTGCGCCCGTGGGTGCGCTTCTCGACCCCCGTGCGCATGGTCACGTACGACGAGACGACGAAGCAGTTCACCGTCACCGCACACGACCTGGTCCGCGACGTGATGAGCTCGGAACGGTTCGACCACGTGGTCGTCGCCAGCGGCCATTTCTCGACGCCGAACGTGCCCTACTTCCCGGGCCTCGACACCTTCAACGGCCGCGTGCTGCACGCCCACGACTTCCGCGATGCGCTGGAGTTCAAGGGCCAGGACATCCTGCTGGTGGGCCGCAGCTACTCGGCCGAGGACATCGGCTCGCAGTGCTGGAAGTACGGCGCGAAGTCGATCACCAACAGCTACCGCAGCAAGCCGATGCCGTTCACGTTCCCGGACAACTGGGAGCAGAAGCCGCTGCTGACGCACGTGGAGAACAAGACCGCGTACTTCAAGGACGGCTCTTCCAAGCAGGTCGACGCCATCATCCTGTGCACCGGCTACCTGCACCACCTGCCGTTCCTGCCGGACGACCTGCGGCTGAAGACCGAGAACCGCCTGTGGCCGCTGGGCCTGTACCAGGGCGTGGCGTGGGAGCGCAACCCGCGGCTCTTCTACCTCGGCATGCAGGACCAGTTCTTCACCTTCAACATGTTCGACGCACAGGCCTGGACCGTGCGCGACATGATCATGGGCCGCATTGCGCTGCCCGATGCCAAGACGATGGCCGCCGACAGCCAGGCCTGGCGCACCCGCGAGGAAGGGCTGACCAACGACGAGTCGATGATCCGCTTCCAGGCCGACTACGTGAAGGGCCTGATCGAGCGCACCGACTACCCGATGTTCGACCTCGAAGGCGTGATCCAGACCTTCCTGGTGTGGGAGTCGCACAAGAAGGACAACATCATGACCTTCCGCGACCACGCGTACCGGTCGTTGATGACGGGCAGGATGTCCCCGCTGCACCACACCCCGTGGAAGGACGCGCTGGACGATTCGCTGGAAGCGTTCCTGGAGCCCCCTAGCTCGCTTGCGCTCGCGACCCCCCAAGGGGGCGCTTGCAGCGGACCGGCGGAGCCGGATCCACGCAAGGGCTGGCCGGAAGCCGGTCGGTGAGTGCGGTGCCACCGCCCCGCGCCAGCCGGCTGCGCCAGCCCGGCCTGGCGGCCTGGCCGGCCGGCACCGAACGGCGGCGCCTCGCCGGCGGCGAGCGCTGCACCGTGGCGCTGCAGGCCGGCGATCGCCTTCGCCTCGTCGACACCGAAGGCGCGCAGCCGGTGTGGCTGACCCGCCGCGACGCCGAGGGCCTCACCGAGGCCCGCTGCTTCGACGTCGACAGCGTCGCGGGCGCGACCTTCGAGTTCATCGCCGGGCAGGACACCGCCTGCACGGTCGACGTGCGCGGCGGCCCGATGCTGCCGTGGGACACGGCCCCGCCCACCGCGGTGGAGCTGCAGGTGCACCGCGCCGTGGTGCCGGCCTCGCACCCGCTGCCCGCGCCGCTGGCCGAGCCGCTGCAGGACCTGCGCATCCCCGCCGGCACCGCCCGCGCCTACCGCGTGAAGGCCGGCGACTACGTGCAGGTGATCGACATCGACGGCCAGCAGTGCTCGGACTTCCAGGCCTTCCCGGCCGACCGGCTCGGCGAGGGCCTGGGCATCGACGCCACCGTGACCCGCACGCTGATCGGCCGCGCCAGCCCGACCCCCGGGCTGCCCGCCAAGGCCTTCGCACGCGACTTCACGCCGCTGGTCGAGCTGGTGCAGGACACCTGCGGCCGCCACGACGCCTTCGCCACCGCCTGCAGCGCGCGCTACTACGACGACCTCGGCTACCCCGGCCACGTCAACTGCAGCGACAACTTCAGCGCCGCGCTGGCCCCGTTCGGCGTGCCGCCGCGCAAGGCCTGGGAGGCGCTGAACTTCTTCTACAACACCGCCCTCGATGCCGGCAGCGAGCAGTTGACGCTCGACGAGCCGTGGTCGCGCCCCGGCGACTTCGTGCTGCTGCGCGCGCTGACCGACCTGGTGTGCGTCAGCTCGTCCTGCCCGGACGACGTCGACGCCGCCAACGGCTGGCAGCCCACCGACATCCAGGTGCGCGTCTACGCCGCCGGCGAGCGCTTCCCGCGCCTGCTGGCTCACCGCATGAGCCCCGACGCCCCACCCCAGTTCACGCGCGAGTCCGCGTTCCACCCGCGCACCGCGGCCCTGACGCAGCAGTTCACCGACTACCGCGGCTGGTGGCTGCCGCAGCGCTTCTCCGCCACCGGCGTGATCGACGAATACTGGGCCTGCCGCGAGGCCGCGGTGGTGATGGACCTGTCGGCGCTGCGCAAGTTCGAGGTCACCGGCCCCGACGCCGAGGCGCTGCTGCAGTGGACGCTGACCCGCGACGTGCGCAAGGTCTCGGTGGGCCAGGTGGTCTACACCGCGATCTGCCATCCGCATGGCGGCGTGATGGACGACGGCACGCTGTTCCGCCTGGGCGAGCACAACTTCCGCCTGGTGTGCGGCGACGTGTTCACGGGCCCGTGGCTGCGCGAGCAGGCCGCCGCGATAGGCTACCGCGCCTGGGTGCGCGAATCCACCGAGCAGCTGCACAACCTCGCGGTGCAGGGCCCGCGCTCGCGCGAGCTGCTGCAGTCGCTGCTGTGGACGGCGCCCGCGCAGGTGCCGTTCGCCGAGCTGCCGTGGTTCCGCTTCGTGCCGGCGCGGCTGGGCCACTTCGAGGGCGCGCCGCTGGTGGTCTCGCGCACCGGCTACACCGGCGAGCTGGGCTACGAGCTGTTCTGCCACCCGAAGGACGCCCTCGCGCTGTGGGACGCCATCTGGCAGGCCGGCCAGCCGCTGGGCTTGAAGCCGATGGGGCTGGAGGCGCTGGACCGCGTGCGCATCGAGGCCGGCCTGGTGTTCGCGAACCAGGAGTTCGACGACGGCACCGACCCGTTCGAGGCCGGCATCGGCTTCACGGTGCCGCTGAAGAGCAAGGACGTCGACTTCATCGGCCGCGACGCGCTGCTCGCCCGCAAGGACCACCCGCGCCACGTGCTGGTGGGCCTCGAACTCGACGTCAACGACGCCGCGCACCACGGCGACGGCGTGCACATCGGCCGCGCGCAGGTGGGCGTGGTCACCAGCGGCTGCTGGTCGCCGGTGCTCGGCAGGAGCATCGCGCTGGCCCGTGTCGAACCCTCGGCCGCCGCCCCCGGCACCGCGATCGAAGTCGGCCGGCTCGACGGCCACCAGCAGCGCTGGCCCGGGCGGGTCGTGCGGCTGTCCCATTACGACCCCGAGAAGACCCGCGTCAAGTCATGAGCCCCCCTCGCCAGTACATCCTGACCCTTTCCTGTCCCGACCGGCTCGGCATCGCCGCGGCCGTCGGCCAGTTCATCGCCGCGCACGGCGGCTGGGTGGTGGAGGCCCACAACCATGCCGAGCAGGCGGCCGAGCGCTTCTTCATGCGCGTGGCCCTGCTGGCCGACTCGCTGAAGATCCCGCTCGAGACCTTCAGGGCCCGCTTCGCCGAGCTGGCGCTGCCGTTCGCGATGCAGTGGTCGATCAGCGACACCGGCGAGAAGAAGCGCGTGGTGCTGCTGGTGTCGAAGCAGGAGCACTGCCTGTACGACCTGCTCGGCCGCTGGCAGAGCAAGGAACTCGACATCGAGATCCCGTGCGTGGTCTCGAACCACGAGACCTTCCGTGGCCTGGTCGAGTGGCACGGCCTCCCGTTCCACCACGTGCCGGTGACGCCGGACACCAAGGCCGAGGCCTACGCCGAGGTGGCGCGATTGTTCGACGCGGCGCGCGGCGACGTGATGGTCCTCGCGCGCTACATGCAGGTGCTCTCGCCGGCGCTGTGCCAGCGCTATGCAGGACGCATCCTCAACATCCACCACAGCTTCCTGCCGAGCTTCGTCGGCGCGAAGCCTTATCACCAGGCCCACGCCAAGGGCGTGAAGCTGATCGGCGCCACCTGCCATTACGTCACCGACGAGCTGGACCAGGGCCCGATCGTCGAGCAGGACGTGATCCGCATCGACCACAGCGACGGCGTCGACGACCTGGTGCGCTACGGCAAGGACATCGAGAAGGCCGTGCTCGCGCGCGGCCTGCGCTACCACCTCGAGGACCGCGTGCTGGTCCACCAGAACAAGACCGTGGTGTTCCGCTGAAGCCGGCGCCGGTCTTCTGTTTCGTCTTCCTGTAGGAGCGGCTTCAGCCGCGATTCGCGCCACACCACGAGCCTATCGCGGCTGAAGCCGCTCCCACAAACAACGTTCCACCACAACAACATCGCCTCCGTCCCGCCGCCCCCATCCCCAGCCAGGAGTCCTTCCTTCATGAACGCCCCCGCTCTCCGCCCCGTGGCCGCTGCCTCGCTGCTCGCCCTGTTCATCGGCCAGGCCCAGGCCCAGGCCGCGGCCCCTGCAGCCACGCCCGCCTACACGCTGACCACCAACTTCGCGGTCGCGTCGCAGTACATCTTCCGCGGCATCAGCTACTCGCAGAAGCGCCCGGCCCTGCAGGGCGGCTTCGACTTCGTGCATTCGAGCGGCGCCTACGCCGGCCTCTGGGGCAGCAGCGTCAGCGGTGAAGCGCTCGGCAACGCCACGGCCGAGTTCGACTTCTACGGCGGCTACGCGGCCAGCGTCGGCGACCTGGGGTACGACGTCGGCCTGCTGCAGTTCACCTTCCCGCGCGGCAAGATCGGCGGCGAGAGCTACAACACGCTGGAGGCCTACGGCAGCCTGACGTGGCAGATGTTCAACGTGAAGTACTCGCGCACGCTGGGCGACTACTTCGGCATGAACGCCAACTCGATGGGCTTCGGCGACAACTCGAAGGGCTCGCAGTACTTCGAGGCCAACGTCAACTGGACCTTCGTGCCCGGCTGGACGCTGAACCTGCACGCCGGCCGCCAGAAGGTGAAGGGCTACGGCGCCTACAGCTTCAGCGACTTCAAGGCCGGCGTCACCGTCGACCTGGCCGAGGGCTGGCAGCTCAGCGCCGCCGGCATCACCACCAACGGCCAGACCGACCTGTACCGCATCAACGGCGTCGACACCGCCGGCGACAAGTGGCTGGTGATGCTGAAGCGGACTTTCTGACAGAAGCCGCGCCCCAGTCGATGGCGCCGTGCGCCAGTTTGGCGAGGCCCGCACCGCATTGAACAAAGAGAATCTAATGTTCTCAACAGGAAACTGTGGCACAGGCCTTGCGGCGCTCGGCGCAACCCGATGAACTTCTCCGAATGGAGCCCCCGATGAAGTTTTCCGTCCTCTCTGCCGCCCGCCCGACCGCGGCGCTGTCGGCAGCCCTGATCAGCGCCGGCGCCTGGGCCCAGGACGCCGCGGCGCCGGTGGCCGCGGCCGCTTCGGCGGTGGCCGCCGCGGCCGCGCCGGCCCCGGTGCTGAGCGCCGGCGACACCGCGTTCGTCGCCACCTGCTCGCTCGTCGTGCTGCTGATGATGCTCCCCGGCCTGGCGCTGTTCTACGGCGGCCTGGCGCGTGTGAAGAACGTGCTGTCGGTGCTGATGCAGGTGTTCGTCGTGGCCTCGCTGATGTCGGTGCTGTGGGCCCTCTACGGCTACAGCTTCACCTTCGCCGACGGCGGTGACTGGCAGTCGGTGATCGGCGGTGCCGGCAAGGTGTTCATGCAGGGCATCACCCCCGATTCGCTGCAGGGCACGATCCCCGAGTACCTGTACTTCCTGTTCATGCTGCTGTTCGCGGCGATCACGCCGCCCATCATCGTCGGCGGCTTCGCCGAGCGCGCCAAGTTCTCGGCGGTGCTGGTCTTCATGGCGGTGTGGCTGACGATCAACTACATCCCGATGGCGCACATGGCCTGGGGCGGCGGCTGGGTGTTCAACCTCGGCGTGCAGGACTTCGCCGGCGGCAACGTGGTGCACGTCAACGTCGGCATCGCCTCGCTGGTGGGCGCCTGGCTGATCGGCCACCGCAAGGGCTTCGGCACCTCGGCGCTGGCGCCGCACAACATGACGATGACGATGACCGGCGGCAGCCTGCTGTGGGTGGGCTGGCTGGGCTTCTGCGGCGGCTGCGCGCTGGCCGCCAACGGCTTCGCGATGATGGTGATGGTCAACACCATGCTGGCCAGCGCCGCCGGTGCGCTGGCGTGGATGGCGGTGGAATGGGCGCACCGCGGCAAGCCGAGCATGCTGGGCGCCGTGTCGGGGGCCATCGCCGGCCTGGTGGCCATCACGCCGGCCTGCGGCTACGTGGGCCCGATGGGCGCCATCCTGCTCGGCATCGTCGTCGCGCCAGTCTGCGTCTGGGCGGTCGAGAAGCTCAAGCCGCTGCTCGGCCTGGACGACTCGTTCGACGTCTTCGGCGTGCACGGCGTGGGCGGCATCGTCGGCGGCCTGCTGACCCCGGTGTTCGCGCTCAAGGGCATCGGCGGTGTCGGCTTCGCCGAAGGCCGCGACCTGACCTCGCAGTTCCTCGTCAACGGCGGCGTCCTGCTGTTCAGCATCGCGTTCTCGGCGATCACCAGCTTCATCGCCTTCAAGGTGGCGGCGGTGGTGTGCGGCGGCCTGCGCGTCGAGGACGAACACGAGACCGACGGCCTCGACCTCGCCTCCCACGGCGAGGTCGGCTACAAGTACTGAGCCACCGCGACATCGTCGTGCAAGGGAGCAAGCCATGAAATTGATCACCGCGATCATCAAGCCGTTCAAGCTGGACGAAGTGCGCGAGGCGTTGTCGAACGCCGGCGTGATGGGCATCACCGTGACCGAGGTGAAGGGCTTCGGCCGGCAGAAGGGCCACACCGAGCTGTACCGGGGCGCCGAGTACGTGGTCGACTTCCTGCCCAAGGTGAAGGTCGAGATCGGCGTCGACGACGCGTCGTGCGACCGCATCGTCGAGGTGGTGCGCCTGACCGCCTTCACCGGCAAGATTGGCGACGGCAAGATCTTCGTGACGGAACTGATCGAGGCGATCCGGATCCGAACCGGGGAGACCGGCGGGGGTGCGCTGTAGCGGCGCCTTCGAAGGTTCAGCGTTGGAGCGTGCGGCCCGGGCCGCACGCTCTTTTTTTTGGCCGCGACGCCCCTCCCCCGGGCCCTTCCTGGCCCGCCGCTTGCATCATGGAATACCAGAATACAAGTAGCCGCCATGAACCGGTTTAATCCCGCCAGAAAGTGCTCCGTCGCGGTGCCGCGTGCCTCCCAATGGCGCGATACACCGCATCAACATGGCACTTTCTCGCCTGCAGCGGTACCACAGGCGCAGGCCCCGGGGATGCAGGCACCTCGGCAAGCGCATCGAAACCTCTTGCCTCGCGGCCTTTGGTATACCATCATACGAACATAGCTCTCCACCCCTGACCCGCCGAGGAACGCCCCATGACCCTGTCCCTGCGCAAGCTCGTCACCTACACCGAAGACCAGCTCATCGAAGGCGGCCGCGAAGCCGCCCGGCCGCTGCGCCTGTTCGCCGCCGCGGCCGTGCTGGCCAACCCGTGGGCCGGCCGCGGCTTCGTCGACGACCTGAGGCCCGAGATCCACGCCATCGCGCCGCAGCTCGGCGAGATCCTCACCGCCAGCATCCTGAAGATGGCCGGCTCCGGCGACGCGGTCGAGGCCTACGGCAAGGCCGCCATCGTCGGCACCGCCGGCGAGGTGGAACACGCCTCGGCGCTGATCCACACGCTGCGCTTCGGCAACCACTACCGCACCGCCGTCGGCGCGAAGAGCTACCTGGCCTTCACCAACGTGCGCGGCGGCCCGGCCTGCCCGATCGCGGTCCCGCTGATGCACAAGCACGACGAGGGCATGCGCTCGCACTACCTGACGATCCAGTTCTCGATCACCGACGCGCCGGCGCCGGACGAGATCGTGGTCGCGCTCGGCGCCTCGATCGGCGGCCGCCCGCACCACCGCATCGGCGACCGCTACCAGGACCTGAAGGAGCTCGGCGACCATGAGGCATGAGGGCCCCAAGGTCTGGGCTGCGCCCAGCCCGTCCCCCGAGGGGAGCGAGGAAACTTGGGACGGCCCGGCGTTTCCTCGTGATTTCAGCGTGCCGCCGCCCACCGCGGCCGGCGTGACCCCCCGCGGCACGCAGTACCGCCGCTACGGCCAGGGCACCCCGGTCGTGCTGGTGCACGGCGTGGGCATGCACCAGGCCGTGTGGGCGCCGCAGATCGAGGCGCTGGCGGGGCACCATGAAGTGGTCACGTACGACCTGCTCGGCCATGGCGGCAGCCCGCTGCCGCCGCCGCACGCCACGCTGGCCGACTACGCCGCGCAGCTGCTCGCACTGCTGGACGACCTGGCGCTGCCGGCCGCCGCGGTGGTGGGCCATTCGATGGGCGCGCTGGTGGCGCTGGACTTCGCGCTGCGCCACCCGCAGCGCTGCCTGGCGGTGGTGGCGATGAACGCGGTGTTCTGCCGCACGCCGGCGCAGCGCGAGGCGGTGGCCCAGCGTGCCGCGGCGCTGCGCGACGTCGGCAGCGACGCCAACATCGGCGACACGCTGCGCCGCTGGTTCGGCGAGCCGGTGCCCGAGGCGCTGCAGGCCGCCGCCACGCTGTCGCGCCACATGCTGAAGGACGTGCACCGCGAGGGCTACGCCCGCACCTATGCGGTGTTCGCCAGCGCCGATGCCGACCACGCCGAGCTGCTGCCCACGCTGCGCCCGCCGGCCCTGTTCACCACCGGCGACGGCGACCCCAATTCCACGCCGGCGATGTCGCTGGCCATGGCCGCGCGCGTGCCGGGTGCGCAGGCCGTGGTGTTACCCGAGACCCGGCACATGATGAGCCTCACCGATCCGCAGCCGGTCAACGCACTGCTGACCGGCTTCCTCGAAAAGGTGCTGCCGTGACCGCCTCCGCCCCGTTCGATCCGCTGGACTTCCGCAAGGCGCTGGGCGCCTTCCCCACCGGCGTCACCGTCGTCACCACCGTCGATGCGCAGGGCGTGCCGCGCGGCTTCACGGCGAACTCGTTCACCTCGGTGTCGCTGAGCCCGCCGCTGGTGCTGGTGTGCCTGGCCAAGGCGGCGCACAGCCACGCGGTGTTCAGCACCGCGCCGGGCTTCGTCGTCAACGTGCTGGCCGAGCAGCAGAAGGCCGTGGCCAGCACCTTCGCGTCGAAGCAGCCGGACAAGTTCGAGCGCTGCGCCTGGCAGCCCGGCAGCACCGGCCTGCCGCTGATCGACGGGGCGGCAGCGCGGTTCGAATGCCGCCTGCACCAGGCCGTCGAGGCCGGCGACCACACCGTGCTGATCGGCGAGGTGGTCGGCCTGCACCACGCCGCCGACGCGCACCCGCTGGGCTACTGCCGCGGCGCCTACGTCGGTTTCCTGGACGAACAGCGCCTGGCCGCGGTGGCCACGCCGGCCACCCGTGTCGCCGGCCTGATCGAAACCCCGCGCGGCGTGCTGCTGCAGCAGGACGCCGAAGGCCGCTACGCGCTGCCCAGCGGCGCGCGCCTGGGCGCCGCCGGCGACGACCTCGGCCTGCTCGGCCGGCTGCGCCACCTCGGCGTGCGGGCCACACTCGACTTCGTGTTCTCGGTCTACGAGGATGCGAACGGCCCCTGCGTGGTCTACCGCGGCCGTGCCGACGAGCCGCCGCAGCACCTGCTGGGCGCCGCCTGCGTGCCGCTGGACGCCCTCGCGCAGCTGCCGGTGGCCGACGAGGCCACCGCCTCGCTGCTGATGCGCTACGCCCGCGAGCGGCGCGACGATGTGTTCGGTGTCTACGTCGGCGATGCCCGCGAGGGCGACGTGCTCACGGTGTCGTCGCGCGCGGCCTGACCGACGCGATTCAAGAAAGGACCTTGCGATGAAGTTCTCCGTCTTCCTGCACATGGAGCGCTACGACGACAGCGTCTCCCACCGGCAGCTGCTCGACGAGCTGGGCGAGCTGGTGCAGATCGCCGAGCGCGGCGGCATGGAAACCGCCTGGATCGGCGAGCACCACGCGATGGAATACACCATCGCGCCGAACCCGTTCGTCAACCTCGCCTACCTGGCCGCGCAGACCTCGCGCATCCGCCTGGGCACCGGCACCGTGATCGCGCCGTTCTGGCACCCGGTCAAGCTGGCCGGCGAAGCCGGGCTGTGCGACCTGGTGTCCAACGGCCGGCTCGACCTCGGCATCGCCCGCGGCGCCTACCTGTTCGAGTACGAACGGCTGATGCCCGGCCTGGACGCGATGGAGGCCGGCGCGCGCATGCGAGAGATGGTGCCGGCGCTGCAAGGCCTGTTCGCCGGCGACTACGCCCACGAAGGCAAGTACTGGCAGTTCCCCACCACCACGCCGGTGCCCAAGCCGATCCAGCAGCCGCACCCGCCGATGTGGATCGCCGCGCGCGACCCGCACTCGCACGACTTCGCGGTCGGCCACGGCTGCAACGTGCAGGTGACCTCGCTGGCCGCCGGCGATGCCGAGGTGGCCAGCCTGATGGACCGCTTCAACACCGCCTGCGCCGCGCACCCCGAGGTGCCGCGCCCGCAGATCATGATGCTGATGCACACCTACGTGGCCGACACCGAGGCCGAGCTGCAGGCCGGCGCCGAGGACCTGCAGCGCTTCTTCGCCTACTTCGGCAAGTGGGCCCGGCGCGACCGGCCGGTGACGCAGGGGATGATGGAGCCGCTGCGCGACGAAGACCTGGCCGCGGTCGCGCAGTACGCGCCCGACAAGCTGCGCGAGGGCCTGGTGATCGGCACGGCCGACCAAGTGGTGCAGCGCCTCAAGCGCTACGAGTCGATGGGCTACGACCAGTACAGCCTCTGGCTCGACAGCCACATGGACTTCGAGCGCAAGCGCCGCTCGCTGCAGCGATTCATCGACGGCGTGATGCCCGCGTTCGCCTGACCCCCGGAGTGCCGACGATGGCCCAGCCGCTCCCGTCCTTCCAGCAGTACATCGACGGCCGTTTCGAAGACGCCGCCGCGTCGTTCGACAGCCTCGACCCCGCCACCGGCCAGCCGTGGGCGCGCATGCCCGCGGCCGATGCCGCCGACGTCGACCGCGCGGTGCGGGCCGCGCACCGCGCCTTCGTCGACTCGCCGTGGTCGCGGCTCAATGCCGGCCAGCGTGGCCGCCTGCTGCTGCGCCTGGCCGACCTGGTGGCCGAACGCGCCGACGAGCTCGCCGAACTGGAGACCGCCGACACCGGCAAGATCCGCCGCGAGACCCGCGCGCAGATCGGCTACGTGGCCGAGTACTACCGCTACTACGCGGGCCTGGCCGACAAGCTGCAGGGCGCGCACCTGCCGGTGGACAAGGCCGACCTGGAGGCCTACACGCGCCGCGAGCCGGTGGGCGTGGTCGCCGCCATCGTGCCGTGGAACTCGCAGCTGTTCCTGTCGGCGGTGAAGCTCGGGCCGGCGCTGGCCGCCGGCTGCACCGTCGTGCTGAAGGCCTCGGAAGACGGCCCCGCGCCGCTGCTGGCCTTCGCGAAGCTGGTGCACGAGGCCGGCTTCCCGCCCGGCGTGGTCAACGTGCTCACCGGCTTCGGCGACGACTGCGGCGGCACGCTGACGCGCCACCCGCTGGTGGCCCGCGTGGCCTTCACCGGCGGCCCCGGCACCGCGCGCCACATCGTGCGCAACACCGCCGAGAACCTGGCTTCCAGCTCGCTGGAGCTGGGCGGCAAGTCGCCGGTGCTGGTGTTCGACGACACCGACCTGGACAGCACCGCCAACGCCATCGTCGCCGGCATCTTCGCCGCCAGCGGCCAGAGCTGCGTGGCCGGCTCGCGGCTGCTGGTGCAGCGCGGCGTGCACGGCGCGCTGCTCGAGCGGCTGGCCGACAAGGCCCGGCGCATCCGCATCGGCGACCCGCAGGACCTCGCCACCGAGATGGGCCCGCTGGCCACGCGCCGCCAGCGCGAGCACATAGAACGTGTCGTGCAGGCCAGCCTCGATGCCGGCGCACGCCGCATCGTCGGCGGCCAGGTGCCACCGGCGCTGCCGCAAGGCTGGTACTACGAGCCCACCATCCTCGACTGCGACCACGCCGACCTGCCCTGCGTGCGCGAGGAGCTCTTCGGCCCGGTGCTCAGCGTGGTGCCGTTCGACACGGAGGCCGAGGCCCTGGCGCTGGCCAACGATTCGCCGTACGGCCTGGCGAGCGGCGTGTTCACGCGCGACCTGGCACGCGCGCACCGGCTGATCCGCTCGATCCGCGCCGGCATCGTCTGGGTCAACACCTACCGCGTGGTGTCGCCGATGGTGCCGTTCGGCGGCTGGGGCGAGAGCGGCACCGGCCGCGAGGCCGGCGCCGAGGCGATGCTCGACTACACGCGGACCAAGTCGGTGTGGATCAACACCAGCAACGCGCCGCTGCCCGACCCGTTCGTGATGCGTTGAACCCGACAGACCAGAAGGGGACCCCGATGTTCTACGAGATGCGCACCTACCGGCTCAAGGTCGGCGCCCTGCCCGAGTACCTGCGCCTCGTGCAGGAGACCGGGCTGGCCATCCAGCGCGGCCACCTCGGCCAGCTGGTGGGCTACTTCCACACCGACATCGGCCCCCTCAACGAGATCGTGCACGTCTGGGCCTTCGACAGCCTGGACGATCGCGACCGGCGGCGCAACGCGCTGGCCGCCGACCCCGCCTGGCAGGCGTTCACCCCCGCCCTGCAGGCGCTCATCGAAGTCATGGACACCAAGATCCTGCGTCCCACCGCCTTCTCGCCGCTGACCTGAAGCGGCCGCCCTTCGATTCCCTTCACCGGAGACCCTACATGCCCTTCGCTTCGTTCCCCCGCCGCCGCCTGCTCGCCACCGGCGCCGCGCTCCTCGCGGCCGCCAGCGGCCTGGCCGTGGCGCAGAACGCCCCGCTGGTCTTCACCAGCTGGGGCGGCACCACGCAGGCCGCGCAGAAGAAACACTGGATCGACCCGTTCGTCGCCACCGGCGGCGGCAAGGTGCTGATGGACGGCCCGACCGACTACGGCAAGTTCAAGGCGATGGTCGAGAGCGGCAACGTCGCGTGGGACGTCGTCGACGTCGAGGCCGACTTCGCCGCCAAGGCCGCGAAGGACGGCCTGCTCGAACCGATCGACTACAGCGTGGTGCCGAAGGCGCAGCTCGACCCGCGCTTCTCCGGCACGCACCACGTCGGCAGCTTCTTCTACTCGTTCGTGCTCGGCTACAACAAGGACATCTACAAGTCCCGCGCGCCGGCCACCTGGACCGACCTGTTCGACACCAAGACCTACCCGGGCAAGCGCACGCTGTACAAGTGGTCCGCCCCCGGCGTGCTGGAACTGGCGCTGCTGGCCGACGGCGTGCCGGCCAGCAAGCTGTACCCGCTCGACCTGGACCGCGCGTTCAAGAAGCTCGACACCATCAAGTCGCAGATCGTCTGGTGGACCGGCGGCGCGCAGTCGCAGCAGCTGCTGGCCTCGGGCGAGGCGCCCATCGGCATGTTCTGGAACGGCCGCGTGCACGCCATCGAGGGCAGCGGCCTGAACGTGGCCGCGTCGTGGAAGCAGAACCTCACCGCCGGCGACGTGCTGGTGGTGCCCAAGGGCGCGAAGAACAAGGCGGCGGCGATGAAATTCCTCGCCGCGGCCACCAGCCCGAAGGCCCAGGCCGACTTCGCCAACGAGACCTCGTACGCGCCGGTCAACACCGGGGCCAAGGCGCTGATGAGCCCCGAGGCGGTGAAGCAGCTGCCCGACCAGTACGCCAGCGAGCAGATCAACCTCAACATGGCCTACTGGGCCGAGAACCGCGACGCGATCGCCAAGCGCTGGTACGCCTGGCAGGCGCAGTGACCTGAGGCCCGCCGCCCGCCGACCATGAACGCCCACACCGCCCCCTTCCCGATGGCCGCTGCCGCCCACGCCCCACCCAGCCGAAGCTCGACCGGGCTGCGCTGGCTGCTGCCCGCCGCCACGCTGCTGCTGCTGTGTTTCCTCGTGCCGGTGGCGATGCTGCTGGTGCGCAGCGTCACCGAGCCCAGCTTCGGGCTGCAGCACTACCGCGAGCTGGTGGGCTCGTGGACCTACCTGCGCGTGCTGGGCAACACCTTCCTGGTGGCCTCGGTGGTGACGGTGGTGGCGGTGGTGATCGGCTTCCCGGTCGCCTGGCTGATGGCGGTGCTGCCGCGCGGCTGGGCGCAGCTGCTGATGAACATCCTGCTGCTGTCGATGTGGACCAACCTGCTGGTGCGCACCTACGCCTGGATGGTGCTGCTGCAGCGCACCGGCTTCATCAACCAGACGCTGCTGAAGTGGGGCTGGATCGATTCGCCGCTGCCGCTGGTGAACAACCTGGTGGGCGTGACGATCGGCATGACCTACATCATGCTGCCCTTCCTGGTGCTGCCGCTGCACGGCACGCTGAAGGCGCTCGACCCGTCGATCCTGCGCGCCGCCGCGGTGTGCGGGGCCAGCCGCTGGCAGGCCTTCCGCCGCGTGCTGGTGCCGCTGGCCGCACCGGGCCTGGCCAGTGGGGCGCTGATGGTGTTCGTGATGTCGCTGGGCTACTTCGTCACGCCGGCGCTGCTGGGCGGCACCTCGCACATGATGCTGGCCGAGCTGATCGCACAGCTGGTGCAGTCGCTGCTCAACTGGGGCCTGGCCGGGGCCGCCGCGCTGGTGCTGCTGGCGGTGACGCTGGGGCTGTACGCGCTGCAGCTGCGCTGGTTCGGCCTGGCTTCGAAGGGACGTTGACATGCTGCTCGACTTCGACCGCATGGGCCGCCCGCTGCGCGCTACGCTGGTGGGCATCGCCACGCTGACCTCGCTGTTCCTGCTCGCCCCGATCGTCTTCATCGTCGCGCTGTCGTTCGGCAGCTCGCAGTGGCTGATCTTCCCGCCGCCGGGCTGGACGCTGCAGTGGTACCGCGACCTGTTCGCCGACCCCGGCTGGCTCGAGGCCACCTGGGCCAGCGTGCGCATCGGGCTGCTGGTGATGGTGCTGTCGGTGGTGCTGGGCTTCCTCACCGCGCTGGCGCTGGTGCGCGGCAGCTTCCCCGGCCGCGCGGCGCTGAAGGCGCTGTTCCTGACGCCGATGGTGATGCCGGTGGTGGTGCTCGCCGTGGCGCTGTACGCGATGTTCCTGAAGCTGGGCCTGACCGGCACGCTGTTCGGCTTCGTCGTCGGCCACCTGGTCATCGCGCTGCCGTTCTCCATCATCACGATCGGCAACGCGCTGGAGGGCTTCGACTTCTCGCTCGAGGACGCCGCCCGCATCTGCGGCGCCAGCGAATGGACGGTGAAGTGGCGTGTCACGCTGCCCTCGCTGCGCCTGGGCCTGGGCGCCGCCGCGGTGTTCTCGTTCCTGGTCTCGTGGGACGAGGTGGTGGTGTCGATCTTCATGGCCACGCCGGGCGTCGAGACGCTGCCGGTGCGCATCTGGGCCGCGCTGCGCCAGGACCTCTCGCCGGTGATCGCCGCCGCCTCGGCGCTGCTGATCGGCTTCACCCTGTTGATGATGCTGCTCGCCGCGGCACTGAAGAAAAGGAACCGTTGATGACCTCCGCTTCCGCCGACCCGGCCGACGCCTTCCTGAGCCTGCGCGGCCTGCGCAAGACCTACGGCAGCGCCGTCGCGATCGACAACGTCTCGCTGGACATCCGCCGCGGCGAGTTCATGACCTTCCTCGGCCCATCGGGCTCGGGCAAGAGCTCGACGCTGTACGTCGTCGCCGGCTTCCAGGACCCGACCGAAGGCAGCGTGATGCTCGAGCGCCGCAGCCTGCTCGGCGTGGCGCCGAACAAGCGCAACATCGGCATGGTGTTCCAGCGCTACACGCTGTTCCCGCACCTCAGCGTGGCCGACAACATCGCCTTCCCGCTGCGCGTGCGCAAGGTGCCCGACGCCACGCTGCGCACCAAGGTGGCGGCGATGCTGAAGCTGGTGCATCTCGAAGGCTACGGCCACCGCATGCCGGGCGAGCTCTCGGGCGGCCAGCAGCAGCGCGTGGCCATCGCCCGCGCGCTGGCCTACGACCCGCCGCTGCTGCTGATGGACGAGCCGCTGTCGGCGCTCGACAAGAAGCTGCGCGACGAGCTGCAGTCGGAGCTGCGCCGCATCCACCAGGAGACCGGCGTGACCATCCTGTACGTCACGCACGACCAGGAAGAGGCGCTGCGGCTGTCCGACCGCATCGCGGTGTTCAACGCCGGCCGCATCGAGCAGGTGGGCACCGGTGCCGAGCTCTATGAACGCCCGGCCACGCGCTTCGTCGCCGGCTTCATCGGCAACTCGAACTTCCTGCCGGTGCACGTGGCCGCGGTGAACGGCGGCGTGGCCGAGCTGACGCTGCCCAACGGCCAGCGCCTGGCCAGCAGCCGGCTGCACTGCGCCGCCCGCCCCGGCGACGACGCCGCGCTGATGGTGCGCCCCGACCGGCTGCGCCTGGACGACCCGATGCAGCCCGGCGGCGACGACAACGTCGGCGTGGACGTGCAGGTGCGCGACCTGAGCTACCTCGGCGACAGCGTGCAGTACGCCGTCAGCACGCCGTGGCAGCAGGAGCTGTGCGTGCGCCAGCCGCTGGCCCATGCCGACGCGATGCGCTGGCGCATCGGCGACCACGCGCGGCTGTGCTGGCAGCCGTCACGCGCGCAGCTGTACGCGAACGCGTAGCGCACCGGCCCTTCCCTTTTGTTGTTCCTGTCCGCATGGGGGCGCAGACCCCCAGGGCAGCGCTTTGCCTTGTCGTACCTGCTTCCGATGTCCTGTCCGGTGTCCCGCCGCCGCTTCGAACCGACCCACGACCTCACAACCTCCAGGTGACCCCATGATCCGCACTCCCCTCCTCCGCCTCCTGGCCGCTGCCGCCGTGCCGGGCACCGCGCTGTTGTCCACGCTGCCGGTGCAGGCCCAGTCCTCGGTGAACCTCTCCGGCACCATCGACCTCGGCGTCTACCGCGGCTTCGACAAGCGCACGCAGGTCGGCCCGATCTCGCGCAGCAGCCTGACCTTCAGCGGCAGCGAAGACCTCGGCGGCGGCCTGTCGGCGATCTTCAACCTGACCACCCGCTTCGACCCGGACACCGGCCGCATCGAGGACGGCAACAAGCCCTTCTGGCACGGCGAGTCGACCGTGGGCCTGAAGGGCGCGTTCGGCAAGATCCGCATCGGCCGCGCGATGGAGGCGGTGACCGCCAACGACTGGGCGTTCGACCCCTGGTACAACTTCGACCGCGTCGCCTCGCCCGCCTGGCAGTTCTGGCACTGGAACTACGCGGCCGACCGCACCGCCAACAACGGCACGCCCGAGTACTTCCGCCTCAGCAACGGCATCTTCTACGACTCGCCCACGGTGGCCGGCTTCTCGGTGAGCCTGAGCGGCTCGCCCGAAAAATCCGCCGCCGGCAGCGGTGGCGCCAACACCAGCACCTCGATGCAGGGCGCGCTGAAGTACGCGCAGGGCCCGGTGGCCGCCACGGTCTCGAAGGGCCGCAACGGCAGCGGCGACGAGGTGCTGTTCATCGGCGCCAAGGGCACCTTCGGCAACTTCGCGCTGATGGGCGCTTACGACCGCAGCGAGTACAACGCGCTGCCGCGCTCGGTGGCGCTGGCGCGCACGCTGGGTGCCACCTACCAGTGGGGCAAGGTGTTGTTCCAGGCCGGCTACGGCAAGCTGTCGGTGGACGACGGCACCAAGCGCAGCTTCGTCGGCCTGGGCAGCCAGTACGCGCTGTCCAAGCGCACCTACGTGTACGCGAGCTACGGCCAGAACCGGCCCGAGAACGCCGCGAACACCAGCGCGTACGGTCTCGGCCTGAACCACAGCTTCTGAGCCGACAATCACCCAATGATGATGTGCCGGGTCCGCCGTCCAGGGACCCGGGCGAGCCGAGGAGATAACGTGCCATCCGCTGGTTCCCTGAAGATCGACCGCAGCAAGAAGACGCTTCGCGAGCTCACGCTCGAGAAGATGCGACAGGCCATCGTCGACCAGTACTTCCAGCCCGGCCAGCGGCTGGTGGAACGCACGCTGTGCGACGAGCTGGGCGTGAGCCGCACGGTGGTGCGCGAGGTGCTGCGCCACCTCGAGACCGAGGGCCTGGTGCAGTCGATCCCGCAGCAGGGCCCGGTGGTGGCCACCATCGATGCCGAGACGACGCGGCAGGTCTACGAGATGCGTGCGCTGCTCGAAGGCCACGCCGCGGCGGCCTGCGCCTCGCGCGGCGACGACGACGCGGTGTCGCGGCTGGCCGCGGCCATCATGCTGATCGAAGCCGCCTTCAAGCGCGGCGACCACCAGGCGGTGATGGAGCAGACCAACCAGTTCTACAGCGTGATGTTCCACGCCGCCGGCGAGACCGTGGCCTGGAGCATCGTCTGCTCGCTCAACGCGCGCATCAACCGGCTGCGCGGCATCACCATCGCCAGCCGCGAACGCGGTTCATCGGCACCGGGCGAGATGCACCGGCTGCTCGATGCGATCCGCCAGCGCGATCCCGAAACCGCCCGCGATGCCGCCCAGGCGCACGTGCGCAGCGCCCAGGCCATCGCGATGGCCACGCTGGCGCGCGACCAGCCGACCGTGACGCCCCTGCGCCGCAAGGCTTGATTTCCTCGACCCGCACGCCGCCCTGGCCGCAGGGCGGCGCTGCCGCATGACCGGAGCCGCCCCATGCCCCTCACCCTCTCCCCGCACGACCCGCTGGCGCTGCAGCGGCCCGACCTGATCGTCGACGGCCACCACCTCGACGGCCGCTGGCACGGCACCGCCGGTGCGCCGCTGGTCGTCACCGACCCGTCCACCGGCGAGGCGATCGCGACCGTGCCCGATGGCTCGGCCACCGAGGCCCGCGCCGCGGCCGATGCCGCCCACCGCGCCTTCGCCGACTGGCGCGAGACCGCCCCCGCGACCCGTGCGCAACTGCTGCAGCGCTGGCATGCCGCGGTGCTTGCGCACCAGGACGACCTGGCGCGGCTGATCTCGCTCGAACAGGGCAAACCGCTGGCCGAGGCGCGCGGCGAGGTGCTCTACGCCGCCAGCTACATCGAGTGGTTCGCCGCGCAGTGCTGGCGCGGCCACGGCGAGGTGCTGGCCGCGCCGAGCCCGCGGCACCGCCTCACCGCGGTGCTCGAGCCGGTCGGCCCGGTGGCGGCGATCACGCCATGGAACTTCCCCGCCGCGATGCTGGCACGCAAGATCGCGCCGGCATTGGCGGCCGGCTGCACCGTGGTGACCAAGCCCTCGGAGGACACGCCGCTCACCGCCATCGCGCTGGTGCGGCTGGCCCAGGAGGCCGGGCTGCCCGACGGCGTGCTGAACCTGGTGCTGGCCTCGCGCGGCCGTGCCGCCGAGGTGGTGGACGTGTGGCTGGCCGACGAGCGGGTGCGCAAGCTCACCTTCACCGGCTCCACCGGCGTGGGCCGCCACCTGGCGCAGGCCAGCGCAGCGACGCTGAAGCGCCTGTCGCTGGAGCTGGGCGGCAACGCGCCCTTCATCGTCTTCGCCGATGCCGACCTCGACGCCGCCGCCGACGGCCTGCTGCGCGCCAAGTTCCGCAACGCCGGCCAGACCTGCGTCAGCCCGAACCGCATCCTGGTCGAGCGCCCCGTCTACGACGCGTTCCTCGACCGCATGGCCGACCGCATCGCGGCGTTGACGGTGGGCCCGGCGCGCCAGGCCGACCGCCAGGTCGGCCCGCTGATCAACGCCGCCGCGGTGGCCAAGGTGCAGCGCCACCTCGACGATGCACGCCAGCACGGCGCCCGCGTCGTGGTGGGCGGCCACGCCCTCGCCGGCCCCGGCCACTTCTTCGCGCCCACGCTGCTGGCCGACGTGCACGACGGCATGGCCTGCGCCTGCGACGAAACCTTCGGCCCGGTGGTCGCGATCAGCCCGTTCGACGGCGAGGCCGAGGCACAACGCCGCGCCAACGGCACGCCCTATGGCCTGGCGGCGTACTTCTACAGCCGCGACGCGGCGCGCTGCCACCGCGTGGCCGGGCGGCTCGAAGCCGGCATGGTGGGCATCAACGAAACCGCGATCTCGTATGCCCACGCCCCGTTCGGCGGCATCAAGGCCTCGGGCCAGGGCCGCGAGGGCTCGGAACTCGGGCTGCACGACTACCAGCAGGTGAAGTACCTCTGCGAGGGCGGGCTGTGACCCCCTGACGCCGCCGCGGGCTCCGCTGGATGACTGTTGTTTTATACAGTATCCTCGGACTCCGATGGACCTGCTCCGCAAACTCGAGATCCTGGCCGACGCGGCCAAGTACGACGCCTCGTGCGCCTCCAGCGGCACGACGAAGCGCCACGCGTCCGACGACCCGACCGGCCGCGCCATCGGGTCGACCGAGGGCATGGGCATCTGCCACAGCTACGCGCCCGACGGGCGCTGCATCTCGCTGCTGAAGATCCTGCTCACCAACTGGTGCACGTTCGATTGCCTCTATTGCGTCAACCGCGAGTCGAGCAACGTGCCGCGGGCGCGCTTCGCGCCGGCCGAGGTGGTGCAGCTGACGCTCGACTTCTACCGCCGCAACGTCATCGAGGGGCTGTTCCTCAGTTCGGGCATCGTGCGCGACCCGGACCACACGATGGAGCAGGTCATCGAGGTGGCCCGGCTGCTGCGCGAAGAGCACCACTTCCGCGGCTACATCCACCTGAAGACCATCCCAAACGCCAGCCACGACCTGATCGCGCGGGCCGGGCGTTATGCCGACCGGCTCAGCATCAACGTCGAGCTGCCCACCGCCGACGCGCTGCAGCAGCTCGCGCCGGAGAAGGACGCCACCGGCATCCGCCGCTCGATGGCGCGCATCCGCCTGCACCTGGACGACCACGCCGAGGCGCGCCGCAGCGCCGCCGCGGTGCGCACGCTGCCGGGCGCGAAGGCCACCGCCACGCCGCCGCCGCGCTTCGCCCCGGCGGGCCAGAGCACGCAGATGATCGTCGGTGCCGACGCCACCGACGACCGCACCATCCTCACCACCAGCGCGGCGCTGTACGCCACGTACAAGCTCAAGCGCGTCTACTACTCGGCGTTCAGCCCGATCCCCGATGCGCCGAAGACGCTGCCGCCGCGGCCCGCGCCGCTGATGCGCGAGCACCGGCTCTACCAGGCCGACTGGCTGCTGCGCTTCTACGGTTATGCACACGACGAGATCGTCGCGCCCGACGGCATGCTGTCGCTGGAGATGGACCCGAAGCTGGCGTGGGCGGTGGCGCATCCCGAGCAGTTCCCGGTCGACCTGAACCGCGCGCCGAAGGAGGCGCTGCTGCGCGTGCCCGGGCTCGGGCTGCAGTCGGTACAGAAGCTGCTGGGCGCGCGGCGGGCACGCCGGCTGCGACGCGACGACCTGTCGCACCTGGGCGTGAGCAGCGAGAAGGTGCTGGCCTTCGTGGTCGCGCAGGACCACCGGCCCGCCGCCGATGCCCCCGAACGCTGGCTTCGACGGCGCTCGTGGCGCCGGGCCGCCAACGCCGCCCACACCACCGCCGCGCCGGTGCAGGCCGAGCTGTTCGCCTGACCTCGATGCGGACACGGCGATGTGGCGCATCGAACTCGACGGGCCCACCGACGCGGCCGGCTTCCGCCGCGCGGTGAAGGCGCTGGTGGCCGCGGGCATCGCGCCGGAGTCGGTGGCGTTCGGCACGGCCGGCGCCCCCGGCGAGCTGTTCGGTACGCAGCCGTTCGACGTGCCGGCCGACCCCGCGCCGCTGGCACTGCCGGCCGGCTTTGCGGCGCTGTGCGAGCAAGTGCTGCTGCACGAGGACGGCTCGCGCTTCGAGCGCCTGTACACGCTGGCCTGGCGCATCGCGCACGACCGCGCGGTGTGGGCCGACACGCTCGATCCACAGCGCCGCACGCTCGACCGCATGGCCCACGCCGTGCGGCGCGAGATCCACAAGATGCATGCCTTCGTGCGCTTCCGTCCGGTGCCGGGTGGCTCAGCCGATGAGCCCGTGTGCCACGTCGCCTGGTTCGAGCCGGCCCACCACGTGGTGGCGGCGGCAGCGCCGTTTTTTGCACGGCGCTTCACGCACCAGCACTGGGCCATCCTCACACCGCGCGGCAGCGTGCATTGGAACGGCGAACGGCTCGAACACGCCGGCCCCGCGCGCGCCGAGGACGCCCCGCCCGCCGATGCCGGCGAGGCGCTGTGGCTGGCCTACTACCGCAGCATCTTCAACCCGGCGCGGCTGAAGGTGGCGATGATGAAACGCGAGATGCCGGTGCGCTTCTGGAAACAGCTGCCCGAAACCCACCAGGTCTCGACGCTGGTGGCGCAGGCGGCCCAGCGCACCCACACGATGTTCGCCGCCGAGCCGCAGCCTCGGGAACGCCGGCGCGGCCAGCCGGCCGGTTGCGGCGCCCCGGCCGACGTCCCGGCGCTGTCCGGCCTGGCGGCGTTGGCCGCGCAGGCCGCCCGTTGCGACGCCTGCCCGATCGGTGCCCAGGCCACCCAGCTGGTCTGGGGCGAGGGGGCCACCGATGCGGCGCTGATGCTGGTCGGCGAACAGCCCGGCGACCGCGAGGACCTCGAAGGTCGCCCGTTCGTCGGCCCGGCCGGCCAGTTGCTGCGCCAGGCCATCGGCCGGCTCGGCTGGCCGGCCGAACGGCTCTACCTGACCAATGCGGTCAAGCACTTCAAGTTCGTGCCGCGCGGCAAACGCCGGCTGCACAAGACCGCCGCCCAGCGCGAGGCCGCCGCCTGCGCCCACTGGCTCGAAGCCGAGATCGCCACGGTGCGCCCGCGTGCGCTGGTCGCGCTGGGCGTCACCGCCGCCCGCAGCCTGCTCGGCCAGCCGATCGAGATGCAACACGCCGCCGGCCGCTGGTTCAAGCGCAGCGGCGATGGCCTGTCGGTGCTGGTGGTGCCGCATCCGGCGTCGCTGCTGCGGGCCGATGGGGGCCTGCACCCGGGCGCGTTGGCGCAGTGGCAGCTGATGCTGGCGCAGGCGTCGCCGGTGCTCGCGCCGGTCGAGGCCGGGATCGGCGCCACGGGTTGAGCGCGCCTTCGGATCGCCCATGCACGGCGGCACGGTGCGCTGGCCTGCCGGCTGCCGCGAGACCGTCAGACGCAGGCCGTTCGGCGCGCGCTCGACGTCACGACTTCGGAATGAAGTACGCCTTCGTCGATGTGAACTCCAGCAGGCCGTCCCGTCCGTTCTCGGCGCCGAAGCCCGACTGCTTCTTGCCGCCCAGCGGCGTCGCGGGCGTGGACTGCAGGATCTGGTTGATCTGGACCGTGCCCGCTTCGAGCCGCTGCGCGATCGAGCGTGCGAGCCCGAGGTCCTTGCTCCACACCGAGCTCGACAGGCCGTAGGGGGAGTTGTTCGCCCGCGCGACGACGTCGTCGACCTGGTTGAAGCGCAGCAGCGGCACGATCGGACCGAAGGCTTCCTCGGTGACGACGCGTTCGTCGTCCGGCGGGTTGTCGACCAGGGTGAGCGGTAGGAAGTACCCCTGGTCGGGCACCGCGCCGCCTTGCAGCAACCGCAGTCCGCGCTGCCGGGCCTCGTCCATCAACTGCTGGACACGGCGGAACTGCGGCAGGTTCTGGACCGGCCCGAACACGGTGTCCGGATCGGTGCCGTCGCCGACTTTCAGGGTGCGGGCGAGTGCATGCAGGCGCTCGCGCAGCGCCTCGTAGATGTCGTCGTGGATGTAGATGCGCTTGGCGGCCACGCAGACCTGGCCGCTGTTGACGAACGCGCCGAAGAACAGCTGCTGCGCCACCGTGTCGAGGTCGACATCGGGCAGCACGATGGCCGGGTCGTTGCCGCCCAATTCCAGCGTGATGCGCTTCAGGTCGCTGGCCGCGCTGGCCATGATGCGCCGGCCGGTGGCGGTGGAGCCGGTGAAGGTGACCTTGGCGAAGCCGGGGTGCGCGGTCATCAGCGGGCCGAGGTCGTCGTCGCCGCAGAGGATGTTGAGCACGCCCTTGGGGAAGACGTCGCGCAGCAGGGCGCCGAGCTTCAGCGTGGTCAGCGGGGTGAACGGCGACGGCTTCAGGACGATGGTGTTGCCGGTCAGCAGCGCATGCGAGATCTTCCAGCTGGCCAGCAGGATGGGGAAGTTCCACGGCACCAGTGCGCACACCACGCCCAGCGGCTCGTGGTGGACCTCGATGCGGCGCGTCGGCGAGTCTTCGGTGATGTCGACCGGGAGCTCGATCTTGGCCAGCTCGGTCATCCAGAAGGCCGCGCCGAGGATCTCCTCCTTGGCGAAGCGCAGGGGCCGGCCGTTTTCCTGGGTGAGCAGCAGGGCCAGCGTTTCGGCGTGCTCGCCCAGCACCTGTGCCGCCCGCACCAGCGCCTCGCGGCGCTCGGCATGCGGGGTGGCGCGCCATGCCGGGAACGAGCGGCGCGCGGCGGCCACCGCGCGGTCCAGGTCGGCCGCCGAGGCCGCCGGGGCCTGCGCGAACGGCTGGGCGGTGGCCGGGTTGATCACGTCCAGATGCCGTTCCGTCGTGACGGCTTCGCCGTCGATCAGCAGGGTGTAGTTCATGATGGGTGGGGGCAAGGGAGTGGGCCGAACTGGCGCGGGGCAGCGTACCAACGGCCTCCACGGAGCTGAATCGTCGTTTCCGACGACCGGCGCCCGGATCGCCGGCGGCACACTGCCCGGCCATGGAGAACGATGGTCACCACGCCGCATCCTCGCGCGGCCGATCGATGGATGAATCGCACGGGTCCCCGCCGCTGATCGTGCACGAGGAGGGCACGATCGCCTGGTTGACGCTGAACCGACCGCAGCGGCTCAACGCCATCGACGCGGCGATGGGCGGCGCGCTGCGGAGCTACTTCCAGGGCCTGTACATGCGGCGGGACATCCGTGTCGTGGTCCTGCAGGGCGCCGGCCGCGCGTTCTGCGCCGGACTCGACCTGGCCCCGCCGGCCACGTCGAGCGCAGCGCCTGCAGCGCCGACCCAGCGCCGCGAGGTCGGCGACCTGCTCGACTTCCAGCAGGGCATCCGCGATGTCATCCTGGCGATGCGTCGCTGCCCGCAGCCCATCATCAGCGTGGTGCAGGGAGCCGCCTGCGGCGGCGGTTTCGCGCTGGCCCTGGCGTCCGACCTCCGGCTGGCGACACCGGACGCGCGCATGAACGCCGCGTTCGTGCGCATCGGCCTGTCGGGCTGCGATGTCGGCGTGAGCTACTTCCTGCCACGCATGGTCGGCAGTTCCGTGGCCGCCGAGTACCTCCTGACCGGCCGCTTCCTGCTGGCCGAGCGGGCGTACCAGCTGGGCTTGGTCAGCCGGGTCGACGCGCTGCCGCAGCTCCAGGCCGAAGCCCGCGCGATGGCCGAGGAGATGCTGGACGTGACCCCGCTGGGGCTGCGCCTGACGAAGGACGCTTTGGGCCATGCGGTCGACGCCGCCAGCCTCGAAGCCGCGATCGCGCTGGAGGATCGCAACCAGGTCCTGTGCTGCCAGGGGGAGGACTTCGACGAGGGCGTCGCGGCGTTCCTCGAGAAGCGCGCCCCTCGCTACCGTTCGCGCTGAAGGCCGGCCCGCCCGGGCCCCGGCGGGCGGCGCCGTCGGGGCCGCGGCTCAGGCCGCGGGTTTCGGGATGAACAGGGTCTTCAGCTGCGTGAACGCCTTCAGGCCGTCGATGCCGTTTTCGATCCCCAGGCCCGACGTCTTGTGACCGGCGAACGGGATGTGCGGTGCGTTCTGCAGGTTCTGGTTGATCCACACGGTGCCGGTCTCCAGCCGCTTCGCGATCGCCACCGCCTGCTCGATGTCGCGGCTCCAGACGGCGCCGGCCAGGCCGTATTCGCTGTCGTTGGCCCGGGCGATGACATCGTCCAGGTCGGTGAACTTCAGCAGCGGCAGCACCGGGCCGAAGGCCTCCTCGGTGACGACACGCGCGGTCTCGGGCGGGTTGTCCACCAGCGTCAGCGGCACGAAGTAGCCGTCGCCGGCCGGCGGCGGGTGGCCGCTCAGCAGCGTCAGGCCCTGCGCCTTGGCCTCCTCGATCAATGCCAGCAGGCGCCGGTGCAGCGGCGCGTTCTGCACCGGGCCGAGCTGCACGCCGGGCTGCAGGCCGTCGCCGACCACGGTCTGGCGGACCATCGCGTGCAGGCGGTCGCGCACCGCCTCGTAGATGTCGGCGTGCAGGTACATCCGCTTGGTCGCGATGCACACCTGCGCCGAGTTGTAGAAGGCCCCCTGGAAGAGCTTGGGCACGACCTCGTCGAGGTCGATGTCGGGCATCACGATCGCCACGTCGTTGCCGCCCAGCTCCAGCGTCACCGAGGTCAGCCGCGCCGCCGCCGCGGCCATCACGCGCTTGCCGGTCTCCGTCGAGCCGGTGAAAGAGATCTTGTCGAAGCCGGGGTGGCGGGTCATCAGCGGCCCGAGCTCGTCGCCGCCGCTGATCACGTTGAACACACCGGGCGGCAGCAGCTCGCGCCACAGCTCGCCCAGCTTCAGCGACAGCAGCGGCGTGAACGGCGACGGTTTCATCACCATCGTGTTGCCGGCCAGCAGCGCCGGCGCGATCTTCCAGATCGCCAGCATCAGCGGGAAGTTCCACGGCACGATCGCGCAGACCACGCCGAGCGGCTCGTGGTGCAGCTCGACCCGGCGCTGCGGGGTGTCCTCGACCACCTCGACCGGCAGCTCCAGGCGCGCCACGCCCTTCAGCCACGACGCGGCGAACAGCACCTCCTGTCGTGCCGCGTCGAGCGGCCGGCCCTGTTCCAGCGTGAACAGGCGGGCGAAGTCGTCGGCCCGGGCCTTCAGCGCGTTCGCCGCGGCAACCAGCAGCCCGCGCCGGGTGTCGATCGGCAGTGCCTTCCAGCCGGGGAAGGCGGCACGTGCCGCGCCGATCGCGGCGTCCAGGTCGGCCGCGCTGGCCGCCGGGGCGCAGGCGAAGGGCTGGCCGGTGGCCGGGTTGACCACCGGCAGGTGCTGTTCGGTGGGCCAGGCCTGGCCGCCGATCGTCATCGTGTAGTCGGCGAACGGATTCATGTGACTGCTTTCGGTAGAGAGGGTCAGCGGCCCATGAACTGGGCGGGCCGCTTGTCGGCGAAGGCGGCGGCCGCCTCCTTGAAGTCTTCGGTCAGCAGCGCCAGCACCTGGGCGCGGTTCTCCAGCTCCAGCGCCGCGTCCAGGCTGGCGCAGCCGAGGTTGCTCCACATCAGCTGCTTGGTGTGGCGGGTGGCGTACGGGCTGTTGCGCAGCACCTGGCCGGCCAGCGCCAGCGCCTGCGGCAGCGCCTGGCCGTCGTCGACCAGCGCGGAGACGAGGCCGATGCGGTCGGCCTCGGCCGCGTCGAGCGGCCGGCCGGTGAGCATCAGCTCGAAGGCACGCGAGGCGCCGACCAGCTTCGGCAGGTGGTAGCTGATGCCGCATTCGCCGGCGGTCAGCCCGATGCGCACCGCGCCGATGTGGAAACTGGCCGACCGCGCGGCCACCCGCAGGTCGCTGGCCAGCGTGATTGCGAGCCCGGCGCCGAGGGCGACGCCGTTGACCGCGGCGATCACCACCTTGTCCAGTGACCGCAGCCGCTTGACGATGCCGACGAACAGGTCCTGGCCGCGCAGGTAGTCGGTCACCGAGGGCGGGCCGGCGAGGTCGGTGCCATCGGCCCGGGTCAGCGGGCTGGTCAGGTCCCAGCCGGCGCAGAAGGCGCGCCCGGCGCCGGTGAGCACCACCACGCGGATGGTGTCGTCGCGGCCGAGCCGGTCGAGCTGCTCGCACAGCCGGCGCACCGTGCCGTGGCTGAGCGCGTTCAGGCGCTGCGGCCGGTTCAGGGTGAGCACCGCGATCTGCGCGTGGCTCGTGTCGAGGAGGAGGTCGGGTTCTTCCATGGGGAGCAGACGGTGGCCGGGCAGGGGGCTGCAGGCGGCGGTGGCCAGGGCGGTGGCGCCTTGCCATTCATGGTAGGAAGGCACCGTGGCGGCACAATCGTCGGAAGCGACGATGCCCGGTGCCGCAGGGGGCGTGGTCCACTGGCTCGGATGTCCACGGGTGGACGGGGGTGCACCCTGCCGCGAGTCGTGGGCCTGGAGACGGACTTGATCACGCTTTACCACTGTGCGGATGCACGCTCCTTTCGCTGCCTCTGGCTGCTCGAGGAACTGGGCCTGCCCTACGACCTCCGGGTGCTGCCGTTCCCGCCCCGCTCGAAGGCACCGGACTTCCTCGAGGTCAACCCCTGCGGCTCCGTGCCCTGGCTGCAGGATGGGCCGGTCGGGTTGTCCGAATCGGCCGCGATCCTGGCGTACCTGGCCGGGCGCCATGCCCCTTGCGACCTGGCGGTCGCGCCGGACGAACCGGGTTATCCCGACTGGCTGCAATGGCTGCATTTCGGCGAGGCGTCGCTGACCGCCCCGCTGGCGACGATGCTGCGCTACCAGGTGCTGGAGGCACCCGAGCGGCGCCTGCCGGCCGTCGTGGCCGACTACCGCGAGGTCTTCCTGTCCCGCCTGGCAGCGGTCGAGCGCGTGCTGCAGCGCAGCGACCACCTGGCCGCCGGCCGTTTCACCGCGGCGGACATCAGCGTCGGGTATGCCCTGATGCTCGCCCGCATGATGGGCCTGCAGAACGACCTGCCGGCCGCCGTCCGCACCTACTGGGCCCGCCTCACCGAGCGGCCCGCCTACCACCGCGCCAAGTCCCGCCAGAAGCAGGCACCGGCCGCCCAACAGGAGACCCGCCCATGATCCCCGCCGCAGGAACGTTGCTCGATGCCATCCGCTGGTGGGCGGTGGAGCGCCGGGACGAACCGGCGCTGGTCAGCGCGCAGGGCAACCTGACCCACGGCGAGCTCGATGCCTGGGCCGCTCGCGTGGCCGACTGGCTGGTCGAGCAGGGCATCGCGGCCGGCGAGCGGATCACCATCATCGCGACCAACTGCCTGGAGTGGTGCGTGATGGCGCAGGGTGCGCTGCGCGCGGGGGTGCTGCTGGCGCCGATCAACCCGCGCTTCACGCTCAGCGAGGCCGACCATGTGCTGGGCCGCTACGAGCCGCGCCTGGTGTTCCACGACCCCGCCCGCCAGGACCTGGCCGAGGCGCTGCGCGCACGCCACCCCGAGGTGCGGTGTTTTCCGCTGGCGCTGGTGCACGAGCTGCGCACGCGCGAGCCCGCCCGCTCGGGGACGTGGCCGGCCATCGACGCCGACACCCCGGTGGTGATCATCGGCACCAGCGGCTCGACCGGCTACCCGAAGGGCGTGGTCTACAGCCACCGCACGATGCTGGCCGGCTACACCGACTTCGCACTCGCGGAGGCCTGGGCGGCCGACCGGCCGCGCGTGATGGTGTTCGGGCCGCTGTGCGTGTCGGCCGGCTACTACGTGTTCACCGAGATGCTGGTGTTCGGTGGCACCGCCTACCTCGAGGACAACTTCGACGCCGCCAGGGCGCTGCGACGCGTCGAGGAGGACCGCATCACGATCCTGATGGGCGTGCCGGTGTTCTTCGAGCGCATGGCGGCCTGCCCGGCGTTCGCCGGCACCGACCTGTCGAGCCTGCGCATGGTGCAGTCCGGCGGCGCGCGGGTGTCGCAGCAGCTGATCGAGACCTGGGCGGGGCGCGGGCTGGTCTTCCAGCAGCTGTACGGCCAGACCGAGGCCGGCGGCACCGCGACGATCAACCCGCGCTCGGTGGCCGCGTCGCAACCCGACAAGTGCGGCCGCGGCATGCCGATGACCCGCCTGGCCATCATCGACGAGCAGGGCCGCTTCTGCGCGCCCGGGGTGCCGGGCGAGATCGTGGTGCGCGGGCCGGCGGTGATGGTGGGCTACTGGCGCGATCCGGAGGCCACCGCGCAGGCGCTGGTCGATGGCTGGCTGCGCACCGGCGACCTCGGCGTGATGGACGAACACGGCCTGCTGACGATGATCGACCGCATCAAGGACATCATCATTTCGGGCGGCATGAACATCGCGGCCGCCGAGGTCGAGCGGGTGGTCGCCGACTTCCCCGGCGTGGCCGAGGTGGCGGTGATCGCGGCGAAGGACGAACGTTTTGGCGAGACCCCGATGGCGGTGGTCTACGCGCCGCAGGGGCTCGACGTGCCGGGGCTGGTGCGCCACTGCAACGAGCACCTGAGCGACTACAAGGTGGTGCGCTACATCGCGGTGCGCGACGAGCCGCTGCCCCGCGTGGCCGCCGGCAAGATCTCGAAGCCCGAGCTGCGCAAGCTGTATGCCGATGCGCACCTGACGCTGCAGAAGGTGCGCTGAAGCATGGGCCGTTCCGACGTTTCCGACGCCACCGTGGCCGGCGCGCGCATCCCTGACTGGCCGGGTTACGGCAGCGGCGTCTACCTGCGCTCGCTGGCGATCACCACCCCGGCGCCGGAGCAGGTGCACCTGGCGATGGAGGACATCGTGCACGCCTTCGAAGTCACGATGACACATGCCGACGGCGTGGTCACCGGGGTCGAGGGGCGCTGGCACCGGCATCCGTTCACCAGCTGCGCCGGCGCCGGCCAGGCGCTGCAGCGGCTGGTGGGCACGCCGCTGAGCCGCCAGCTGTTCGACCTGGTGCGCCCGATCGACACGCGCCAGCAGTGCACCCACCTGTTCGACATGGCCTGCCTGGGGCTGCTGCACGTGGCCTGGGGGCACGCCGACCGGCGCTACGACGTCGTGGTGCCCGATGCCCCCGACGGCCCCTGCACGGCCACGCTCAGCGTCGACGGCGAGCCGGTGCTGGTGTGCGAACTCGATGCCGACCTGCAGGTCCTCGGCCCGGCGCCGTTGCGTGGGCAGCGGGTGCTGCAGGGGTTCATGCGGTGGGTGGTGGCGAACGTGCCGGCCGAGCAGCAGGGGCTGTATTTCTTCTTCCAGAAGGCCCTGTTCGTGTCGCGGGCCCAGAAGATGGACCTGGCGGCGATGGGCGGGCAGCCCGCGCCGCTGTCAGGCCCGCCGGCGGGCACCTGCTTCGGTTCGCAATCCCCGCTGTACGAGGCATCGACGCGGCTGCACACGCTGCGCCGGTTCGATGCGAACACGTTCTCGCAGGCGCTTTCGTTCGTCGCGCCGCGCTGACCAGTATCTTCAGGAGACCCCCATGGAACAGGCCACGACCCTGCCGGACCACATCGCCCCAGAGTGGGTGTACGACTTCGACCTCTATGCCGACCACCGCTTCGGCGACCTCCTGCACGCCAGCTTCGACCGGATCCAGCGCGAGGCGCCGGCGGTCTTCTGGACGCCGCGCAACGGCGGCCACTGGGTGGTGACGCGGGCCGCGGAGATCCAGGAAGTGGTGCTCGACCCGGCGCACTTCTCGGCGCGCGAGATGCAGATCCCGAGGGTGCCGAACCCGCCGAAGTTCCTGCCGCTGAGCCTGGATCCGCCGGACAACATCCCCTACCGCCAGGCGCTGATGCCGGCGTTTTCGCCGAAGGCCGTGCGCGGGCTGGAGGACAAGATCCGCCACTGGGCCCGCACCATCGTCGACGGGGTCGCGCACAAGGGCGAATGTGACTTCGTCTACGACGTCACCGAGCTGTTCCCGGTGTCGGTGTTCATGGAACTGATGGGCATGGACCTGGGCCGGCTGCGCGAGTTCCGCCTCGTGGCCGAGCACTTCTTCGCATCGCAGAACGACGCGGCCGAGCTGGAGAAGTCGGTCGGCCAGATCGTCGGCATCATGACCGAGTACATCCAGCAGAAGCAGCAGGAGCCCGACGACGCCTTGATCAGCCAGCTGGCGAAGGCCCAGATCAACGGGCGGCCGATCACGCTCGGCGAGATGCAGAACATGTGCCTGCTGCTGTTCGTCGGCGGCCTGCACACCGTGACCAACCTGACCGGCTTCGCCTACTGGCACCTCGCCGAACACCCGGCGCTGCAGCAGACGCTGGCGGCGCACCCGGAGCGCATCGTCGACTTCGTCGAGGAGAGCACGCGCCTGTTCGGCGTGATCAACACCCCGCGCATCGTCGCGCAGGACACCGAACGTTTCGGCGTGCGCTTCCGCGCCGGCGAGATGTTGGTGTGCATGCTGCCGATGGGCGGACGCGACGAACGTGCCAACGCGGCGCCGGCCGAGTTCGACCTCGACCGCAAGCAGCGCGAGGTGCTGACCTTCTCGAAGGGGCCGCACCTGTGTGTCGGCCACTTCCTGGCACGTGCCGAGATCCGCATCCTGACCGAGGAATGGTTCAAGCGGGTGCCGAGCTTCCGGCTCAAGCCGGGCGCACGCCAGGAGTACACGATGAGCACGACCATCGGCCTGAAACACCTGCCGCTGGTCTGGTGATCCTTGTTGCGAAGGGAAACCATGAGCACCGAAAACCCCGTCCCGAAGATCCGTTTCCAGTCGCTGGCCGAACTCACCCGCAGCCAGATCGACGCGATCCGCTCGATCCCGGCCCATGACCAGGTCCACTACCCGGCGCTGCGGGCCACCCGGCCGACGTCGATGTTCCTCGACCCGGCGCACTTCGAGCTGGAACAGCAGAAGGTCTTCCGCCGCCTGCCGGTGGCCGTGGCGCTGTCGGTCACCGTGCAGGAGCCGAACAGCTACGTCGCGCAGGACGGCTACGGCCCGCCGCTGCTGGTCACGCGCGACCGCGCCGGCAAGGCGCACGTGTTCCTCAACGTCTGCCTGCACAAGGGCTCGAAGCTGGTGGCCGCCGGCGAGCCGCGCCAGGGCGGCCGGCTGTCGTGCCCGTACCATGGCTGGACCTGGGGCGTCGACGGCAAGCTGGTCGGTGTCGCGCGGGCCGAAACCTTCGCCGACCTCGACCGCGCGCAGCGCGACCTGGTCGAGCTGCCCAGCCGCGAGGCTGGCGGCATCATCTTCGCGATCCTCGACCCGAAGGCCGCGCCGGACTTCGGCCTGCTGCACGACGACCTGGTCGCCGACCTGCAGGCGCTGGACCTGGCAGGGCAGTACCTGTACGGCCGCCGCACCTTCCACCTGGACGCCAACTGGAAGCAGGTCATCGAGCCCTTCCTCGAGGGGTACCACGTGCAGCGGCTGCACGCGCAGTCGGTGGGGCCGCTGTTCGCCGACGTGCCCACCGTCGTGACCCGCCTGGGCGACCACCTGCGCCAGACCTCGGGCAAGGCCGACTTCACGCCGGCCGACCTCGAGGGGGCGAAGAACATCCACAAGACCGTGACCCACGCCTACCTGGTGTTCCCGAACACCGTGCTGGTCACCAGCCCGTACTACATGAGCGTGATGTTCATCATGCCCGACGCGGTGGGTCGCACGACGGTCGACTACCACATGCTGACGCTGAACCCGGTCGACAACCCGCAGGCCGAGCAGCTCTACAAGACCTCGTACGAGACGGTGCTGGGCGTGTTCGGCAACGAGGACTTCGCCGCGGCCGAGACCTGCTACGCCGGCCTGCGCAGCGGTGCGCTCGACCCGATCGACGTCGTCTACTGCGGCCTCGAGCAGTGCATCCCGATGCAGTACGAGACGCTGGACAAATACCTGAACGCCTGATGCAGCCGCGCAACCCGTTGCTGAACCACGCCGATCCCGCCGCGCTGCCGCTCGCCGGGGTGAAGGTGTTCGAACTCGCCGACGGCGGGTGGGGCATGTGCGGGCGACTGCTGGCCGACCTGGGCGCCGAGGTCACGCTGGTCGAACCGCCGTCGGGATCGCCCGCCCGGCGCCTGCCACCGCTGGTGGGCGGGCACAGCCTGCACTTCGCCACCCACCATGCCAACAAGCGCAGCCTCGTGATCGACCTCGCGACGCCGGCCGGGCGTGACGCGTGGGAGGTCCGCCTCGCGCAGGCCGACATCGTCATCGAGTGCCTCGGGCCGGACGCGCTGGCGGCCCTGGGTGCGCAGGTCGATCAGTGGCGGGCGCGCCACCCCGCGCTGGTCGTGCTGTCGCTCTCCGCTTTCGGCGCCACCGGACCGTACCGCGACTACCAGGCCACGAACGCGGTGTTGATGGCGCTGGGCGGCGTGCTGGCGCGTTCGGGCATCAAGGGCCAACGCCCGCTGCTGCCGCCCGGTCAACTGGCGTACGAAGCGGGCTCGGTGCAGGCCGCCTGGGTGGTGCTGGTGGCGTACCTGCGCGCCTGCCGGACCGGCCGCGGCGACCATCTCGACTTCGCGATGCTGGACGCGACGGTCCAGGTGATCGATCCGGGCATGGGCGTGACCGGCAGCGCAGCGGCTGGCCGCAGCGCGCTGGAACTGGCGCCCCGGGGGCGCCCGCCGGTCGGCACCGGCTATCCGATCTTCCCCTGCGCCGACGGGCATGTGCGCCTGTGCGTGCTCAATCCGCGCCAGTGGCAGGGCCTGTCGGCCTGGCTGGGCGATGACCATCCGTTCACCGACCCCTCGTACGGCCACATCGGCAAGCGCTTCAAGGTGATCAAGGAGATCAATGCGCTGATCGCCCGGCTGTTCCGTGACCAGCCCGCTGCCGGGCTGGTGAGCGAGGGGCAACGGCGCGGGGTGCCGATCGCGGCGGTCGCCACGCTGGGCGATGCGCTGCTCGACGAGCAGTTCCTCGCCCGCGAACTGTTCGTGCCGGTCGCCTTGCCCGGCGGCGCACGGGGTCTCGCACCGCGGGGCTATTTCATGCTCGACGGCCGGCCGGCCGGCATCCGCTCGCCGGCGCCGGGGCTGGGTGAGGGCGGCGCCGCGGGCGACCCCGTGCCACCGGCGGCCGCCCCGGCGCCCGCCGAAGCGGCCCGGCTGCCGGCGTCGGCGCGGCCGTTGGCCGGCCTGCGGGTGCTCGACCTGGGGGTCATCGTCGCGGGTGCCGAACTGGGCCGCCTGCTGGCCGACCAGGGCGCCGAGGTGATCAAGATCGAGAGCCAGGCGTTCCCGGATGGGTTGCGGCAGGGCCAGGGCGCCGAGCCGATGACGATCTCGTTCGCGCAGGGCTCGCGCGGCAAGCGGTCGCTCGGGCTCAACCTGCGCAGCCCGAAGGGAGTCGCGCTGTTCAAGCAGCTGGTGGCCTGCTCCGATGTCGTGGTGTCGAACTTCAAGCCCGGCACGATGGAGTCCCTCGGCCTGGGCTACGACACGCTGAAGGCGATCAATCCGAAGCTGGTGTACGCGGTGAGCAGCGCGCTCGGGGCCACCGGGCCGCGCAGTCGCAGCATGGGCTACGGCCCGCTGGTGCGCGCGGCCAGCGGCCTGACATCGCTGTGGCGCTATCCGGAGATCGAGGGCAGCTTCAGCGACAGCACGACCATCGTGCCCGACCACTTCGCCGGGCGGATCTCGGCCTGCGCGATCGCCGCCTTGTTGATTCGCCGCCTGCGCACCGGGGTCGGGGGCTTCGTCGACGTGGCGCAGGCGGAAGCCGTGTTGGGGGCGCTGGCCACCGACGTGCTGCGCGAGTCCCTCCAGCCCGGCGCCGTCGGCCCACGCGGCAACCGCGACGAGTTCGAGGCCCCGCACGGCGTGTTCCCGTGCGCGGGCGATGACGAATGGTGCGTGGTGGCGGTGCGCGACGGCCGCGACTGGGCGGCGCTGTGCCAGGTCATCGGCCGCCCCGATCTGCTGGACGATGCCCGCTTCGCGGACGCCGCCGGGCGGGTGGCGCACAGCGAGGTGCTCGAGGCCGCGGTGGCGCAGTGGACGGCGCAGCACGCACCGCAGGCGGTGATGGAGGCGCTGCAGGCCGCTGGCGTGCCGGCGGGCCGGATGGTCCGGCTGGACGAATACCGCCAGAACCCGCAGTTCATCGCCCGGCGGTTGTTCCGCACGTTCGACCAGCCGGGCCTGGGCGCGCCGATGGTGACGGAAAACGGGCCGGTGGCGTTCAGTGACCTGCCGGACCCCGACCTGCGGCCGGCGCCGTTCATGGCGCAGCACACCGAGGAGATCGCCCGCGAGGTGCTGGGGCTTTCCGAGGCCGAGGTGGCGGTGCTGATCGCCGAGGGCGTGCTGGAGCCGATGGCGCCGGCGCTGCGGCCGCTGCTGGGGCCCTCCGGGGCGGCCGCGGCCTGCGCGCCGGCCTGAGCGTCGCGGCGGGGCCCGCGGCCCGGCGCGGCGGGCGGCGCCGGAATCGTCGGATTCGACGACACCCGCCGCCGGGCCGGCCGCGTAAGCTGGGCGAATGGCTGTGCATCAGATGAACTCCCCCGAGACGACGCCGGTGTTGATCGGCATTGGCGAACACCTCGATCGGCCCGCCTCGCCCGAGCAGGCCCTGGAACCGCTGGCCGCGATGGCCGAGGCGCTGCGCGCGGCCGACGCCGATGCCGGCGGCGGCTGGCTGGCGCGGCTCGAGTCGCTGGCGCTGGTGGGCTTCGTCACCTGGCGCTATGACAACCCGGTGGGCCAGCTGTGCCGGCGGCTGGGCGTGGCGCCGGCGCAGCAGGTCAATGCCAGCATGGGTGGCGAGACGCCGGTGCGGCTGATCCACGAGGCGGCGTTGCGCATTGCCCGCGGCGAGCTCACGGTGGCCGCGATCGTCGGCGGCGAGGCGATGAATGCCCGCGCACGGGCCCGCAAGGCGCAGCAGCAGCTGCCGTGGACACCGCTGCCAACGCGCGAGGCCAGCACCCGGTTCCCCTCGAGCCGCTTCGCGCTCAGCCCGGTGGCGCAGCAGCTGGGCATGAGCGAGCCGGCGCGCATCTACCCGCTGTACGAGATGGCCACGCAGGCCGCCTGGGGCCAGACCCCGGCGCAGGCCCAGGCCGAGTCGGCCACGCTGTGGGCTCGTTACGCCGAGGTGGCGGCCCACAACCCGTCGGCCTGGATCCGCCACGCGCCCGACGCGGCCACGATCGCCGAGGTGGGCGACGACAACCGGCTGATCGCCTGGCCGTACCCGAAGCTGATGGTGGCCAACCCGCAGGTCAACCAGTCGGCCGCGGTGATCGTCACCAGCCTGGCCGCGGCCCGGGCCGCCGGCGTGCCGGACGAACGCTGCATCCACATCTGGGGCGGCGCGCATGCGGTCGAACCCGAGGACTACCTGCTGCGCGACCGCTACGACCACAGCACCGCGCAGACCGCGGTGCTGCAGCGGGCCGTCGCGCTGGTGGGCGGCGACGCCCGCCGCTTCGACCGGCTCGAGCTGTACAGCTGCTTCCCGGTGGTGCCGAAGATGGCGCTGCGGGTGCTCGGGCTGCGCGCCGACGAACGGGCGCCCACCGTCACCGGCGGCCTGACGTTCTTCGGCGGCCCGCTGAACAACTACATGACCCATGCGGTGTGCGCGATGGTGCGCACGCTGCGCGACGCACCCGACGAGGTCGGCCTGCTGTACGGGCAGGGCGGCTACGTCAACAAGCACCACGCCCTGGTGGTGAGCCGGCGCGTGCCGCCGGCGCCGCTGGCGCCCGACGCGTCGGTGCAGGCGGCGGCCGACGCGGCGCGCGGCCCGGTGCCGCCGCTGCTCGACACCTACCGCGGCCCGGCCAGCGTCGAGACCGGCACGGTGCTGTATGCCCGCGACGGCCTGCCGCTGCACGGCGTGGTCGTGCTGCGCACCCCCGACGGGTCGCGCCTGATGGCCAAGGTGCCGGCCGACGACACCGCCACGCTGGCGCTGCTGCAGGCCAACGACCGCTCGCCGGTCGGCCTGCCGGGGCAGGTGCGGATCGATGTCTTCGGCCACCCGGTCTGGACGGCCGGCGAGGCCGCGAGCGAGCGCGGCCGGGGCCCGCGCAGCCACTGCCGGGTCGAGCGCGACGGGCCGCTGACGCTGGTCACGCTGGACCGGCCCGCCGCGATGAACTGCCTGCACACGCCGGCGCACATCGAGCTGGCCGAGGTGTTCGACGACTTCGAGGCCGACCCGTCGCAATGGGTGGCCATCCTCACCGGCGCCGGCGACAGGGCCTTCTGCGCCGGCAACGACCTGAAGTACACCGCCCGTGCGATGGCCCGTGGCGAGCCGCTGGGCCTGCCGCTGAGTGGCTTCGGTGGCCTCACCGGGCGCTTCGAGCGGGTCAAGCCGGTGATCGCGGCGGTCAACGGCGTGGCGCTGGGCGGCGGCTTCGAGCTGGCGCTGGCCAGCGACATCGTCGTGGCCAGCGACACCGCCACGTTCGCGCTGCCCGAGCCGAAGGTGGGCCTGGCCGCACTGGCCGGCGGCCTGCTGCGGCTGCCGCGCCAGATCGGCCTGAAGCCGGCGATGGGCCTGATCCTGACCGGCCGCCAGGTCGGTGCCCAGGAGGGGCAGGCGCTGGGTTTCGTCAACGAGGTGGTGCCGGCGGCCGACCTGCTGGCCGCCGCCCGGCGCTGGGCCGATCAGATCCTGGCCTGCAGCCCGATGTCGGTGCGCGCGTCGATCGAGATCGCCCACCGCGGCCTCGACGCACCGACCCTGGCCGAGGCCTCGACCGCCCAGCTGCATTACCCGCAGGTGCGCGCGCTGTTGCGCTCCGACGACTTCCGCGAGGGGCCCCGGGCGTTTGCCGAGAAGCGGCCGCCGCGCTGGACGGGACAATGACGCCCGCCACCCGTTCCCCCTGCTGTTTCCACCGTTCCCACAGAAAGTCCCCGGCATGCCTTCGGTCACCTTCATCCGCCATGACGGCACCTCCGAGCAGGTGCAAGCCGAACCCGGTCTCAGCCTGATGCAGGCGGCCGTCAACCACGGCGTCGACGGCATCATCGGCGATTGCGGTGGCGCCTGCGCCTGCGCCACCTGCCATTGTTATGTCGACGCCGCCTGGGTCGGCCAGATGCCGCCGGCGCAGGGCAACGAGCAGGCGATGCTCGAGTGCGTGATCGACCCGGCGGAGAACAGCCGGCTGTCGTGCCAGATCAAGCTCACCGAGGCGCTCGACGGGTTGGTCGTACGGCTGCCCGCGGCGCAGTATTGAGCTGATCGGAGGCTTGCCTTTGTAGGAGCGGCTTCAGCCGCGATGGGGTCTTGCCACCACCCCAATCGCGGCTGAAGCCGCTCCTACAGGGGAATCTCCCCGTGTTCAGACCCGCTCGATGATGATGGCCGGCGCCATGCCGCCGGCCGCACACATCGTCACCAGCCCACGTTTCAGGTCGCGGCGTTCGAGTTCATCGAGCAGCGTGCCGATCAGCAGCGCGCCGGTGGCGCCGATCGGGTGCCCCAGCGCCATCGCGCCGCCGTTGACGTTGACCTTGTCGCGGTCCAGCCGCAGGTCGCGGATGTACTTCTCGGCCACCACCGCGAAGGCCTCGTTGATCTCGAACAGGTCGATGTCGTCCACCGTCAGCCCGGCCTTGGCCAGCACCTTGCGGGTGGCCGGCACCGGGCCGTTCAGCATCAGGATCGGGCTGTCGCCGACGTTGGCCACCGCCCGCACGCGGGCGCGTGGCTTCAGGCCGCGCTTCTTCACGAGGTCGGCCGAGGCCAGCAGCAACGCGCCCGCGCCGTCGACCACGCCGCTGCTGTTGCCGGCATGGTGCACATGCTCGATCTCCAGGTCGGGGTAGGCCTTGCGGATGTAGCCGGCGTAGGTGTTGCCTTCGGCGTCCAGCGGCACGCCGGCCAGCGTGGCGAACGACGGCTTCAGCGCCGCCAGGCCTTCGCGCGTGGTCTGCGGCCGCGGGAACTCCTCGCGTGCCAGCGCGACGCTGCCGTCGTCGCGCCGCACCGGCACCAGGCTGCGGTCGAAATGGCCGCCTTCGATCGCGGCCGCCGCACGCTGCTGGCTCAGCAGCGCCAGGTCGTCGAGCGCCTCGCGCGGGATGCCCTCCAGCGTCGCGATCGCGTCGGCGCAGACCCCCTGGTGCGATTGCGGCACGTTGCGGCGCAGCCGCAGGTTGCCGGCGTCCATCTGCGGCAGCTCGGCCGGATCGGCCAGCGACAGCGTGTAGCTCATCATCTCGCAGCCGCCGGCGATCACCAGGTCCTCGAAGCCGGCCGCCACGCTGGCCGCGGCCAGGTTCACCGTGGTGATGCCCGAGCCGCAGAAGCGGTCCAGCGTCACGCCGCTGGCCAGGTGGCTGTAGCCGGCGTCGAGCAGCGCCATGCGGGCCATGTCGTTGCCCTGCTTGCCGCGCTGCATCGAGGTGCCCCAGATCACGTCGTCGACCTCGGCGGTGTCGAGCTGGTTGCGGTCGGCCAGCGCGCGCAGCACGGTGGCCGCGAGATGCTGCGGATGGAAGTCGGCCAGGGCGCCCTTGCCGATCTTGCCGATGCCGCGCGGGGTGCGGCAGGTGTCGATGATGTATGCCTCGGACATGCAGTGGTTCCGTGAAGTGGAGGGGCGGGAATCGTCAAGGTCACACGCTAGGGGCCCTGGCGCAAATGCCCATCGTCCGAAGCGACGATTGAGCGCCGGAATCAGGCGCCGTCCCCGCGAGATCGTCGTTTTCGACGACGGGCGGCCGGCGCCGCGGGGCCTAGAGTCGGTCCACCCGCATCGACCCGAGCACACCGCATGGACCTGACCTGGACCGATGAAGAGCTGGCCTTCCGCGACGAGGTGCGGCAGTTCTTCGCAGAACACCTGACCGACGAGCTGCGCGATGCCGGCCGGCTGATGACCAGCGTGTACGCCGACCACCAGGCCTCGCTGGCCTGGCTGCGCATCCTCTCGAAGAAGGGCTGGGGCGCGCCGTCGTGGCCGGTCGAGGTGGGCGGCTGCGGCTGGAGCGTCGCGCAGCGCTACCTGTTCGGCCGCGAGCGCCTGGCCGCCGGCGCGCCGCCGGCGCCGCTGGGCATCCACATGGTCGGGCCGGCACTGATCCGCTACGGCAGCCCGGCGCAACAGGACTTCTTCCTGCCGCGCACGCTGTCGGGCGAATTCTTCTGGTGCCAGGGCTATTCGGAGCCGGAGGCCGGCTCCGACCTGGCGTCGCTGCAGCTGCGTGCCGACGACGCCGGCGACCACCTGGTGTGCAACGGCTCGAAGATCTGGAACACCCATGCCAACGTGGCGAACTGGATGTTCTGCCTGGTGCGCACGGAACGCTGCGAGCGTCCGCAACACGGCATCTCCTTCGTGCTGATCGACATGGCCTCGCCGGGCATCTCGGTGCAGCCGATCGTCTCGCCCACCGGCGAACACATCCAGAACCAGGTCTTCCTCGACGATGTGCGGGTGCCCAAGTCGCAGGTGGTCGGTGGCCTCGGCCAGGGCTGGACCGTGGCCAAGTACCTGCTCGAACACGAACGGGGGGGCGTCGCCTACGCGCCGGAGATGCAGGTGCGGCTCGACCGCCTCGCCGCCTTTGCCGCGCAGGTGCCGGGGGACCGGGCCGCGACGCTGGCCGACGAGCCGGCCTTCGCCCTGAAGCTGGCTGCCGCGCGCATCCGTGCCCGGGCGCTGGAAGTCTACGAATTCCGCGCCATGTCCGGCGATCCGACCGCCGGCCCGCCCGCGCTGGCGCCGTCGGTGATGAAGGTGCTGGGCACCGAGCTGAGCCAGCACCTGACCGAGCTGGCGCTGGAGGCCGCCGGCCACCACGGCATCGGCTACCAGCCGCAGGCCGGCCGGCCCGGCGGGCCGGTGCTGCGCCCGTACCAGCATGGCGCGGTGGTCGGCTCGGCCTTCGCCGCGATCGCGCCGCTGCACTACCTGAACGACCGCGCCGGCACGATCTACGCCGGCTCCAACGAGATCCAGCGCAACGTGATCGCCAAGCTCGGACTGGGACTGTGACCATGGACTTCCTTCTCGATCCCGAACAGGCCCAGCTGCGCGACAGCCTGCAGGTGTTCCTGCGCGACCAGTACCCGCTGGCGGCCCGCACCGCGGCCTGCGAGGCCGCCGGCTGGCGGCCCGATGTCTGGCGGCGCCTCGGCAGCCGTGAGCTGGGGGTGCTGGGCGCCGCGTTCGACGAGGCCCACGGGGGCAGCGGCGGCGGCCCGGTCGAGCACCTGGTGGTCCAGCAGGCGTTCGGCGCCGCGCTGGTGCTGGAGCCCTACCTCGAGTCGGTGGTGATCGCCGGCGGGCTGCTGCGCCGCGCCGGCGGCACCGCCGCGGCGCAGGCGCTGCGGCGGGTGCTCGACGGCGACGACAGCGTGGCCGTCGGCTGGCTAGAGTCCGGCGCGCGCTTCGACCTGGCGCAGGTCGCGACCACCGCGCAGCCGGTGCCCGACGGCTGGCGGCTCGACGGCCGCAAGGTCGCGGTGGTCGGGGCCGGCTGGGGCTCGCAGCTGCTGGTCACGGCGCGCACCGACGGCGCGGCCCGCGAGGCGCACGGCATCTCGCTGTTCCTGGTCCCCCGCGACGCCCCCGGGGTGACGCTGCACGCGTTCCACACCCTCGATGGCCGGCGTGCGGCCGACGTGGTGCTGGACGGGGTGACGCTGCCGCCGCAGGCCCTGCTCGGCGCGCCCGGCGCGGCGCTGCCGTGGCTGGAGCAGGTGGCCGACGAAGCGGTGGCGGCGCAGTGTGCCGAGGCGGTGGGCCTGATGGAGCGCATGCTGCGGGACACCGTCGATTACACCCGGCAGCGCCGCCAGTTCGGGCAGCCGATCGCCTCGTTCCAGGCCTTGCAGCACCGCATGGCCGACATGCTGATGCACCTCGAGCTGGCCCGTTCGGCCACCTACGGGGCGCTGTTGTCGTCGGCGGCCGACGCCGACGAACGGGCGCGCGTGGCCAGTACCGCGAAGGTCACGGTGGACGAGGCGCTGCGCTTCGTCGGGCAGAACGCGGTGCAGCTGCACGGCGGCATGGGCATGAGCGACGCCACCCCGGTGACCCACTGCTTCCGCCGGGCCACGGTGCTGGGCTGCAGCCTGGGCAGCCGCGACCACCACCTGGCGCGGTTCGCCCGGCTCGAGCCGGCCGCCGCCCCCCGCGATGCCTGACCGGTTCTGGCGCATCGAGGACCACCGTGCCGATCCCGGTCCGGTGGCCACGCCGCCGCGGCGTGCCGGCTCGGTGCGGCGCACCACATCGATGGAGATGGCCTATCCGGAAGGCCTGCACGGCCCGGTGGCGCTCGTCGGCCGCGGCCGCGACGTGGTCACGCCGGTCGCCGACGCCGAGCCGGTGGTGCTGGCCGAGGACCGGCTCGTGGCACGGGTGTCGGTCGACGGTCGGCTCGAGCAATTCGACAGCGTGCCGGCCTGCCCGGAAGCCGCGCAGTGGCTGGGCCACTCCACGATGGGCGGGTTCCGCCAGCGGATCCAGCCGCTGCGGCAGGACCCGGCCCGCGCGCACCGGCCGATCGTGCAGCTGCTCGACGACCTGGTCGGCTGCGGCGTCATCGCCAGCTGGGTGTCCACCCGCTGGGCCGAGGACACCCAGGCGCTGGCGGCGCGTGCGGTGCACGACCAGCGGCGCATGCTCGGTGCCTGCATCGCCTACGCACCGGGCTCGTCGGCCTTCGCCGAGGACCGTTACCTGCGCACGCTGGCGCTGGTCGCCCCGCTGCAGCGGGCCGACGATCCGCACGCCTTCCATCCGCTGCAGCCCGACACCGACCGCACCCAGCGCCGCGTGCGGCGCGTCGATGTGTGGCGCGAGGCGTCGGGCGACGTGCGGGTCGACGCGATGTTCCAGGACAGCGGCGTCGCGCCGGGCACCCGCCGCGTGGCCATCCACGAGTACCGGGTGCGGGCGGTGGCGCGCGGAGCCCCGTTGTTGCTGCAGCAACTGTCGGCCGAGCACGGGCAGCTGCCCCACGGCGTGTGCCGCAGCGCGCCCGCAGGCCTGCAGTCGCTGCTCGGGCTGCCGCTGGCCGCGTTGCTGGGCGAGGTGCCGGTGCGGTTCCGCGGCACCGCCGGGTGCACCCACCTGAACGATGCGGTGCGAGCGTTGGCGGCGGTGCCGGCGCTGGTGCGGCAGCTGCCTTGATGCGTCGTCCCCGCGCCCTTCACACCCGTCATCGCGCGCACCGTACGTCCGTCATCCCCGCGCACCCCATGTGCGGCTGCTACGCGGGACGACGCGTAGCGCGCGCCCTCAGAGATCGTCGGTCCCGAACAGCGCCGAGCTGACGGTCGGCGCCCCCGGTCCGCCGGCCAGCAGGCACACCTTCGCGTCGGGCACCGGGTTGGCCGATTCGCCGCGCAGCACCCGCACCGCCTCGACGGCCATGCCCATGCCGTGCACGAAGCCGTGGGCGAAGTTGCCGCCGGCGGTGTTCACCGGCAGCCCGCCGGTGGGGGCGATCAGGTTCTCGAAGCGGATCACCTCGGCCACGTTGTCGTAGTGGCAGAAGCCGTGGTCGATCAGCGAGGCCACGCCCTGGGCGCTGAAGTTCTCGTACAGCTGCACCACGTCGACGTCGGCCGGTGACAGCCCGGTCTGTTGCCACAGCCGCTGCGCGATCGGCGCCATGCCGGTGGTGGCGTAGTGGGCCGCGTCGTCGTTCTCGAGCAGGTCGCCCCAGCCCTTGACGGTGCCGTTGGCCACGCCCAGCAGCCGGATCGGCGCGCGCTTCAGGTCCTTGGCGCGCTCGGTGGACACCAGCAGCAACGCGCCCGCGCCATCGCTTTCGCGCGAGCAGTCGAACAGCCGGAACGGCTCGCTGATCCAGCGGCCGTGACGGTAGGCCTCGAGGTCGAGGTCCCGGCCGTAGGCCATCGCGTCGGGGTTGCGCGAGCCGTGGTAATACGACGCCCGCACCAGCTCTTCGGTCACGCCGCGTGGCACGCCGTGCACCTCGAACATCCGGTTGGCGCGCATCGCACAGGCGGTGGCCGGCGCGATGATGCCGGCGCCGATGCTGTGGCCGTTCAGGTGGTGGCTCATCACCGCGGCCGACAGCCGGCCGCTGTTGTCCTGCACCAGGGCCCGGAACACTACCACCGCATCGGCCTGGCCGGTGGCGATGGCCGCGGCCGCGAGGCCGAACGCGCCGGCGATGCCACCCCCACCGCCGCCCCACACCTGCGCGTTGTAGCGCAGCTCGCGGGTGCCCAGGTCGGACATCAGCCGCACCGGTTCGTTCTTGTCGTCGCCGTAGGCGACGAAGCCGTCGATCGCTGCCGGGTCGAAGCCGGCATCCTCGCAGGCATCGACGATGGCGCGCACCAGCACGCCCTGTTCGGGCATCGGCGCGGTGCCCCGCTTGTACTGGCGCAGGCCGACGCCGGCCACCGAGACGGAGCCGCAGAAGGGGGCTCGATTCATTGGGTCTGTCCTTGCGTGGGTTCTTGGGCGGAGTGAGGCGCCTGCGCGACCACCGTCCAGCGCAGCATCGGCAGCGACTGCCCGTCCCATTCGATGTGCGACAGCCGGCCGGTCACCGGCAGGCCGATGTGCACCTCGGCGCGGGGATCGTCGAGCACGCCGAGCAGGCGGCGGCCGCCGGCGCCGTCGAGTTCGACGACCACCGGCACGTACGGCAGGCCCTCGGGCGACGGCCAGCCGAAGTCGTGCCAGTTGCGCGTCCAGCTGAAGATGCGCCCGCGCGGCTCGACCTCGTGCCAGACCTGCTCCCACGCGCCGCATTCGCCGCAGCGCCACACCGCCGGCCAATGCCAGGTGCCGCAGCCGGCACAGCGTGGCAGCTTGACGATGCCCTGCTCGAGCGCCCTCCAGTATTCGTGGTCGGCTCCAAGGCCTTTCATGACACAGCTCCTGTTGAATGGTCGGGCCCGTGATCGCCGCGACCCGCGGCAGTATGGTGGTGCGGGGCGACGCCGCCGGTCGTCCGAAACGACGATCTTGCAGGCCGCGTGCGCGGCCACTCTGCGCCTGCGCGGTATCCGGTCGGCCGGGTCAACGGCCACGCGCCAGGAAGGCCTCGAAGGTCGCCGCGCCGCCGGGCTGGCGCGTCGTGACGGCCAGCGCCATCTGCTCGGCGTGGAACCGTTCATCGAGCGCCTGCCCGGCGCCGGCGTCGATCAGCTGCTTGACACCTTGCGGTCCGGCCGGCGGCATCGCGGCGATCGCCGTCGCCATCGCGACGGCATGGTCGAGCACCTGGTCGTCGGGCACCACGGCCTGGTACAGGCCGATCGCCAGGCCCTCGTCGGCGCGCACCTCGCGGGCGGTCATCAGGATCTCCTTCGCGCGTGCGGGGCCCACCAGCTGGGGCAGCTGCCAGGTGCCCTCGGCCGCGCCGTGTTGCGCCGCGGTGATCCGCCAACGCGTGCCGGTGCCGGCGATGCGCAGGTCGGCCGCCAGCGCGTACAGCGCGCCGGCGCCGTAGGTGACGCCGTTCAGCGCCGCGATCACCGGCTTCGGATGGCGTGCCAGCGAGCGGATCACCACGCTGCGGTCGAGCGTGGCCAGCGTCATCGTGGCCGTGTCCATCGGGGCCATCTCGTGGATGTCGTAGCCGGCGCTGAAGGCGCGCGGGCCGGTGCCGGTCAGCACCAGCACGCGCACCGCCGGGTCGTGCGCCGCGTCGTCGAGCTGCGCAGCCAGCAGGCGGGCCATCTCGAGGGTGACGGCGTTCAGGCTCGCCGGGCGGTGCAGCGTGAGCTGCCGTACGCCCGGCGCGGGCTGCGAGACCAACAGGGGCGGATCGTTGTCCATGGTGCCGGCAGGAAGGGTGGTTGTGGGTCGATGCTAGGCCGCGGCCGGGCGGGCGAGATCGTCGGAATTGACGATATCGGCAGCGGCCACCGGTCGGTACGGTGTGGATACCGCCACGGCCGGCGGTTCCAAGAACGAACGAGGAGACAGCGACATGCCCAGACAACCGATGCAGCGCCGCCGCAAGCCGGTGCGCCCCGCCCGGCCCCGCCGGCACCTGATGGCCGGCTGCGCGACGACGCTGCTGCTGGCCGCCGGCGTGCCGGTGCAGGCGTTCCAGCTCGACATCGACAACCCCGACCTCGCGGTGCGCTGGGACAACACGCTGCGGGGCAACCTCGGCATGCGCCTGCAGCACCGCTCGGGTTCGATCGACAACGCCTTCGGCTTCCCGTACGACCAGAGCAATGCGCGCTTCGACCGCGGCGACTTCATCACCAAGCGGATCGACTGGCTGAGCGAACTCGACGTGCGCTACCAGGGCCGCTACGGCCTGCGGCTCAGCGGTGCCGGCTGGTACGACGATGCCTACGGCCGCTACGCCGCGCACACGGCCAACCCGTCGGCCTACGTCAACGACGAGTACACCTCGGTGGTGCGGCGCTACTACCACGGCCCGTCGGGCGAACTGCTCGATGCCTACGTGTTCGGCCGCCTCGATGCCGGCACGGTGCCGGTGGACCTGCGGGTCGGCCGGCAGGCGGTGATCTGGGGCGAAGGCCTGTTCGGCAGCACCAATGCCGTCTCGTATTCGCAGGTGCCCAACGATGGCCGCAAGGCCGCGGCCAACCCCGGCGCCTCGGCCAAGGAAACGGCGCTGCCGATGCAGCAGGTCTCGGCGGTGGCGCAGATCACCGACGAGATGACGTTGGCGGGCACCTACAGCCTGCAATGGAACCCGAACCGGCTGCCCGAGGGCGGCACCTACTTCGCAGCGGCCGACACCATCCTCGAAGGGCCGAACAACGCCAGCCGCGAAGGGGCCGTGCAGGGCCGGGGCGGCGACGTCGGCGTGTCGCTGCGCTGGCGCCCGAGCTGGCTCGACCAAGGCACGCTCGGTTTCTACTACCGCAACTTCGACGAGAAGAACTCGTGGGCCAACCAGGTCAACGCGGCCACCGGCCGGCGCCGGGCGGTCTACGCCAAGGACGTCGAGCTGTACGGGCTGAGCCTGACGAAGGTGGTGGCCGGCGTGTCGGTGGGCACCGAGCTGTCGTACCGCCGCAAGATGCCGCTGAACTCGGCCGGCGCGGTGGGGGTCGATTCCTACGGCGCGCGCGGCGACACGGTGCACGCGCTGCTCAACGGCGTGATGACCTTCGGCCAGTCGGCGGCGTATTCGTCGGCCTCGCTGGCTGCCGAGGTGGGGATGTCGCACCTGGTGCGGGTGACCGAGAACGCGTCGGTGTTCAAGGTGCGCGGTGGTGCCGGCTGCACCGTGGAGCCGACGCTGTCGGGCTGCTCGGACCGCAACTTCTACACCGCCGGCCTGTCGTTCACGCCGACCTGGACCCAGGCGTTGCCGTCGGTCGACCTGTCGCTGCCGCTGTTCGTCTCGTACAACTTCAAGGGCAACTCGGCGGTCAACAGCGGCGGCTTCGAGGGCTTCAAGACGCTGAAGGTCACGCTGTCGGCCAACGTCGCGGCGCGGCACCAGATCGACCTGTCGGCGACGTTCTACCAGTCGAAGACCGGCGTGGTGGCCGGCCGCCAGCTGGTGCTGGGCGCGCCCTACAACGACAAGGGCAACCTGACGCTGACCTACCAGACCACGTTCTGAGGAGACAAGCATGAAACAGTCGATCCCCTGCATCGCGGTCCTGCTGCTGCTGGCCGGTGGTGGTGCGACACACGCCGCCGTGAGCGCCGACGAGGCACGCCAGCTGGGCGGCACGCTGACCCCGTTCGGCGCCGAGAAGGCCGGCAACAAGGACGGCACGATCCCGCCGTACGAAGGCGGCCTGCCGACGTCGACCAAACCGGCCGGCTTCAAGCCGGACTCGGGCAAGTGGACCAGTCCCTATGCCGGCGAGAAGCCGCTGTTCAGCATCACCGCGGCCAACATGGACCGCTACGCCGACAAGCTCTCCGAGGCCAACAAGGCCCTGCTGAAGCGCTATCCCGACTACCGCGTCGACGTCTACCGCAGCTACCGCAGCGCCGCGCACCCGAAGTACCTGCTCGACAAGTCGATCGGCAACGCGACCACCGCGAAGCTGGACAAGAACAACTACCGCGTCGTCGGCGCGCAGGGCGGCATGCCGTTCCCGATCCCGAAGACCGGCATCGAGGTGATGTTCAACCACCTGACACGCTACCTCGGCGCCGCAGGCCATGGCTCGGTGCGCAACCTGTACGTCGACAACACCGGCAAGCTGGTGTTCTCGGGCGAGGTGGCCTACAGCCAGGACTACCCGTACAACTGGCCCGACAGCTGGCCGCGCAACGTCGACCGCGAGGCCACGCTGCGCATGGCGCTGAACTTCACCGGCCCGGCCCGTGCAGCCGGCGATGCCAACACCTGGCACGACACCATCGACCTCGAGGACAAGCCGCGTCGGGCCTATGCCTACTCGGCCAGCACGCGGCGGGTGCGCCTGGCGCCGGACATCTCGTACGACACGCCGATCGCCTCGACCGGCGGCGTGATGGTCTACGACGACGGCAACCTGTTCTCCGGCAAGATGGACCGCTTCGAGTTCAAGCTGGTCGGCAAGCGGGAGATGATCATCCCGTACAACAACTACGACGCGGTCTTCGCCGTCAAGCCCGAGCAGCTGATGGGCCCGAAGTTCATGAACCCCGAGCACATGCGCTGGGAGCTGCACCGCGTCTGGGTGGTCGAGTCGACGCTGAAGGCCGGTGCGCGGCATGTCTACGGCAAGCGGGTGTTCTTCTTCGACGAGGACTGGACCGGCGCCGGCATGGTGGACATCTACGACCAGACCGGCAAGATCTACAAGGGCAACTTCGGCATGATGACCCCGCTGTACGACAAGCAGGTGCCGTGGGGCTGGCCGACCTTCACCTACGACCTGTCGACCGGTGCCTACTGCATCGCCACCCAGGCCGGCGAGAACGACAGGCTGGGCTGGTGGATCGACGACAAGCCCTGGCCGAACGCGATGTTCGTGCCCGATGCCCTGCCGGCCCGCAGCGGCCGGTGATGACCCCCTGCGTCATGAAGCCGTTTGTCAGCATCGGGCTGGCGGCCTGCCTGGTCGCCGCCGCTCCCTGGGTGCAGTCGGCCCCGAACGTGTTCCGGGACCCGCTCGACACGCCGGCACGGGCCAGCGCCGGTGCCGCGCGCTCGATGCTGCTGGATGCCCAATGCCATGCCGGCGGTGCCTGCGTGGCGCTCGGCCGGCGCGGCGTGGTCGTGCGTTCGGACGATGGCGGCACCACCTGGCAGCAGGCCGAGGTGCCGGTGGCCACCGACCTGCTGGCGCTGTCGTTCGCCGATGAGCGGCGAGGCTGGGCGGTGGGGCATGCCGGGGTGGTGCTGCACACCGGCGACGGCGGGCGCCACTGGACCCGCCAGCTCGACGGCCGCATGCTCGCGGCCGCGCTGGTGCAGTGGTACACGCCGGCCGCGCAGCGTGGCGACGAGGCCGCGCAGCGCCAGCTGGCCGATGCCGAGCGCTTCCGCGACGAAGGGCCGGGCCGGCCGCTGCTCGACGTGCTGTTCACCGATGCCCGCCACGGGATCGCGGTGGGGGCCTACAACCTGGCGCTGCGCACCGAGGATGGCGGGCGCAGCTGGCAGCCGTTCGGCGAACAGCTCGACAACCCGATGGCGATGCACCTGTACGCGTTGGCGCACATCGACGGCACCTGGTGGATCGCCGGCGAACAGGGGCTGCTGCTGCGCCAGGCCACGCCGGGCGGGCGCTTCGAACGGGTCAAGACCCCCTACCCGGGCTCGTTCTTCGGCATCGTCGGCCGGGGCCGCGAGCTGGTGGTCTTCGGCCTGCGGGGCAACGCGCTGCGCAGCCGCGATGGCGGGGCCACCTGGGTGGCGCTGCACACCGGCACGCAGAGCACGCTGACCGCCGGCATGCTGCGGCCCGACGGGCGGCTGGTGCTGGTGGCGCTGAACGGCGAGCTGCTCGACAGCGCCGATGGCGGCGAGACGTTCCGGCGCCTGGTGCCGTCGCAGCCCGCGCCGCTGTACGGCGTGGTCGATGGCGGCCCCCGTGGCGTGGTGCTGGTGGGGGCCAGGGGCGTGCGGATCAGTCCGCTCAGCCCCCCCGCGACGCAGGCGAACGCCGCGTCATCGACTTCGAACAGGTGATCCGTGGCAGGTGCAGTGACATCCCAGGAGGCGGCGCCGGTCGTCGCCGACGTTCGTGACTTCGACGCCGGTTCCGGCTCGTGGCTGGAACGCCTCGTCTTCAACCACCGCCGCTGGGTGCTGCTGCTGGCGGCGCTGGCGTCGCTGCTGCTCGGCTGGCAGGCGCTGGGCCTGCAGGTCAACGCCAGCTTCGACAAGCTCCTGCCGCAGCAGCATCCGTACATTCGCCACTACCTCGACAGCAAGGACGAGCTGAAGGGGCTGGGCAACAGCCTGCGGGTGGTGGTCGAGAACACCGAGGGCGACATCTACGACCCGCAGTTCCTCGACGCCATGCGGCGCCTCAACGATGCGCTGTACGTGATGCCCGGTGTCAACCGGCCGTACATGAAGTCGATCTGGATGGCCGGGGTGCGCTGGATCGAGGTCACCGAGGAGGGTTTCCGGGGCGGCGCGGTGCTGCCGGCCAGCTACGACGGCTCGCCGGCCGCGATCGCCGAGCTGCGTGCCAACGTGCAGCGGGCCAATCTGGCCGGCCGGCTGGTGGCCAACGACGAGCGTTCGGCGATGATCGTCGTGCCGCTGCTCGACCGCCATGCCGACAGCGGCGAGCGGCTCGACTACGGCCGCCTCGCCCGCGACATCGACACGCAGGTGCGCCTGCGCGCCGCCGAGCTGGTGCCGGGGCGGCCGGGCCTGGTGCGGGTCCACGTGGTGGGCTTCGGGCAGCTGGTCGGCGACCTGATCGCCGGGCTGCGCCAGGTGATGGCCTATTTCCTGGTGGCCGCGGCGATCGCGGCGGCGCTGATCTACCACTACACCCGCTGCGTGCGCAGCACGCTGCTGGTGCTGGGCTGTTCGCTGGTCGCGGTGGTGTGGCAGCTCGGGCTGGTGCGCGGCTTCGGCTTCGAGCTCGACCCGTACTCGATGCTGGTGCCGTTCCTGGTCTTCGCGATCGGCGTCTCGCACGGCGCGCAGAAGATGAACGGCATCATGCAGGACATCGGCCGGGGCACGCACCGCTACGTGGCTGCGCGCTACACCTTCCGCCGGCTCTTCCTGGCCGGCCTGACCGCGCTGCTGGCCGACGTGGTGGGCTTCGCGGTGCTGGCGGTGATCGACATCCCGGTGATCCGCGACCTGGCGGTGACCGCCAGCCTCGGCGTGGGCATGCTGGTGTTCACCAACCTGATCCTGGTGCCGACGCTGCTGTCGTACACCGGCGTCAGCGCGGCCGCGGCGGCGCGCAGCCTGAACGCCGAACGCCACGAGGCCACCGGCAGCGGCTCGGCCTGGCGCTGGCTCGAACGTTTCTGCCAGCGCCGCTGGGCGGTCGCGACGGTGCTGGTGGCGGCGCTGCTGGCCGTCGCCGGCTTCGCCGTCAGCCTGCGGCTGCAGGTGGGCGACCTCGACGCCGGCGCGCCCGAGCTGCGGCCCGATTCGCGCTACAACCTCGACAACGCCTACGTGACGTCGCACTACGGGCTGTCGTCCGATCAGTTCGCGGTGATCGTGCGCACCGAACGCGACGGCTGCCTCAGCCCGTCGGTGCTGATGGACGTCGACCGGCTCGACGCGGTGCTGCGCGACGTGCCCGGCGTGCAGACCACCCACTCGCTGGCCGATGCGGTGGCGGCGATGTCGGCCGGGCTGAACGAGGCGTCGCCGAAATGGCTGTCGGTCAGCCACCGGCAGGACCTGGTCAACACCGCGGTGCTGCGCGCGCAGGAGGCCAACCCCGACCTGGTCAACGCCGCCTGTTCGGTGCTGCCGGTGGTCGCGTACCTGCAGGACCACCGAGCCGACACGCTCGGCCGGGTGCTGCAGGCGGTGGAGGACTTCGCCGCCGGCCACGACCGCGCAGACGTGCGCTTCCTGCCGGCGGCCGGCTCGGCCGGCATCGAGGCGGTGACCAACATCGTCGTGCGGCAGGCCAACCGCTCGATGCTGCTGCTGGTGTACGCCGCGGTGGTCGTGCTGTGCCTGGTGACCTTCCGCAGCTGGCGCGCCACGCTGGTGACGGTGCTGCCGCTGATCCTGACATCGATCCTGTGCGAGGCGCTGATGGTCGGGCTCGGCATGGGGGTCAAGGTGGCGACGCTGCCGGTGATCGCGCTGGGCGTGGGCATCGGCGTCGACTACGCGCTGTACCTGGTCAGCGTGCAGCTGGCGCTGCAGCGGCAGGGCCGATCGCTGGCCGACAGCTACCGCGGCGCGCTGCAGTTCACCGGCAGGGTGGTCGCGCTGGTCGGCGTCACGCTGGCGGCCGGCGTGTTCACCTGGGCGTTTTCGCCGATCAAGTTCCAGGCCGACATGGGCGTGCTGCTGACCTTCATGTTCCTGCTCAACATGGTGGGCGCGCTGGTGCTGATCCCGGCGCTGTCGCACTTCCTGCTGCAGACGCGCACGGGGCCGGCACCGGCACCGGCACTGGCATCTGCCGGCCACGGCGCCACCCCGCTGCCTGAGCAGGCCTGCGGATGAACGCCGACTACCTCATCGTCGGCGGCGGCAGCGCCGGCTGCGTGCTGGCCCACCGGCTCAGCGAGGACCCGGCGCGCCGGGTGCTCCTGGTCGAGGCCGGCGGCGAGGCCGATTCGTTCCTGGTCCGCATGCCCGCCGGCATGGCCCGGCTGATCGGCAACCCGCGCTACGACTGGCGCTATCCGAGCGACCACGACCCGTCGATCCTCGGCCGCCGTTTCATCTGGTCCGGCGGCAAGCTGCTGGGCGGCGGCAGCGCGATCAACGGGCAGGTCTACATCCGCGGCTCGCGCGCCGACTACCGCCGCTGGGTCGACCTCGGGGCCACCGGCTGGGGGTTCGACGAGTGCCTGCCATACTTCCGGCGTGCCGAGGACTTCGACGGACCGGCCTCGCCGTCGCACGGCCGCGGCGGCCCGCTGGCGGTGTCGGCGCAGCGCGATCCGCACCCGCTGGCGCAGCGCTTCGTGCAGGCCTGCGCCGAGACCGGCGTGCCGGCGCTGGCCGACTACTGCGGCGGCGACCAGCATGGCGCGTTCCTGTCGCTGGCGACGCAGCGCGACGGCCAGCGCTGCGCCACCGCCCACGGTTACCTGGCCGCGGCCCGGCGGCGTGCGAACCTGACGGTGCTGACGCAGGCGGTGGCGCGGCGCATCGTCTTCGAGGGGCGGCGCGCGGTCGGCGTCGAGGTACTGCACCAGGGCCGGCTGCGCACGCTGCGCGCCGCCGCCGAGGTGATCGTCAGCGCTGGCACGATGGGCTCGCCGGCGCTGCTGATGCGCTCGGGGGTCGGGCCCGGCGCACAGCTGCAGGCGCTCGGCATCGAGGTCGTGGCCGACCGGCCCGGTGTCGGCCGCAACCTGCAGGAGCATGTGGGCATCAGCCTGAACAAGGTGGTCGACCAGCCCACCTACAACAGCCAGATGGGGCCGCTGCAGGTGGCCGGCCACCTGGCCCGCTACCTGCTGCACCGGCGCGGGCCGATGGTGACCCCGGCGGTGCAGGCGATGGCCTGTGCCCGCACCCGTGCCGACCTGGCCGAGCCGGACGTGCAGCTGCACTTCCTGCCGTTGAGCTACGACATCACGCCGGAGGTCGAATGTGCCGCGCTGGCGAAGATGACGCGCGAGCCGACGGTGTCGATCAACGCCAACGTCTGCCACCCGCGCAGCCGCGGCGAGGTGCGGCTGCGCTCGGCCGACCCGGCGGTGCTGCCGCAGGTGTCGCACCAACTGCTCGGCGACCCGGCCGACGTCGACACGCTGGTGGCGGCCTGCCGGCTGATCGAGCGGCTGTTCGCGGCACCGGCCCTGCGGTCGGCCGTGCGGCGCGACCGGGCGCCGGCCGAGGTGCCCCGCGACACCGCCGGCTGGGAGGCGTTCGTGCGAGCCCATGCCAACGTCTGCTACCACCCGGTCGGCACCTGCCGGATGGGTGCCGATGCCGAGGCGGTGGTCGATCCGCAGCTGGTGGTGCGTGGCGTGGCCGGGCTGCGGGTGGTCGATGCCTCGGTGATGCCCGAGCTGCCCAGTGCCAACACCAACGCGCCGACCATCATGATCGGCGAACGCGGCAGTGATTTCGTGTTGCAGCAGCGCTGAACGATGCATGCGCGGGTCTGCCAGTGCCCCGGTGGCCGCGGGCGGCGCCTTGCCGGCGTGACGCCGACATGATGCCCGCTGGCCACCCGGCTCGAGCCGGCGGCCGGTCGGCGCCGGCTCAGCGCAACGGCTGTACCGCGGGCCGCTCGGCCGTGGCCCGCGGCGCATCGGCCAGCGTGCCGTACAGCGCCGCGACACCCTGGCGCGACACCTTGCCGCTGGCGGTGCGGGGCAGCGGCGTGGCGCTGAGCACGATCTCCTTCGGCGTCTTGTACGAGCCCAGCGCCTGCCGGGCCTGCTGCATCAGCGCCTCGCACGAGCCGATCCGCGGCCCGTGCACCAGCGCGATCACGCGTTCGCCCCAGGCCGGGTCGGGCAGGCCGAACACCAGCACCTCGTCGACCCCCGGCAGCGTGGCCAGGATGCGCTCGACCTCGGCCGGGTAGACGTTGACCCCGCCGCTGATGATCATGTTCTTCTTGCGGTCGGTGATGCGCAGGTGGCCCTGCGCGTCGCGCTGGCCGAGGTCGCCGGTGTGGTACCAGCCGTCGCGCCAGGCCGCCGTGGTCGACTCGGGGTCGCGCCAGTAGCCGGCGAACATCTGCTCGCCGCGCAGCAGGATCTCGCCGGTCTCGTCGGTGGCGCAGGGCCGTCCCTGCGCATCCACCACCTGCAGCTCGATCGACAGCAGCGGCGTGCCGCAGGTCCAGGGTTTGGCCCGTCCGTCGGCGGTGGCCGGGATCGTGATGTAGCCGCCGGCCTCGGTGCAGCCGTAGGTCTGGACGATGCCGATGCCCTTGTGCACGTAGGCCTCCAGCAGCACGGCCGGCACCGGCGCGCCGCCGGTGCTGGCGACCCGCAGCGAGGTCAGATCCGCCGCGGCGAAACGTGGCGAGGCCGCCATCCGTTCCCACAGGATCGGCACGCCGGTCATCACCGTGATGCGCTCGCGCTCGATCGTGGCCAGCGCGCGTTCGGCATCGAGCGTCTCCTCGATGTGGATGCAGCTGCCGAGCACGAAGGTGGGCAGGTAGACACAGATCAGCCCGCCGGTGAAGGCGAACGGGGCCAGCAGCAGCGTGCGGTCCTCGCTGTTCAGGCGCAGCGCCGCGGCCATGCTGAACACCACCGTCTGCAGCGCGCGGTGGGTGAACATCGCGCCCTTGGGCCGGCCGGTGGAGCCGGAGGTGAAGGTGATCAGCGCCAGGTCGTCCGGCGTGCCGGCGCGCGGCGCGGGCCGCGCCCTCCCCTGCGTGGCGGTGTCGAACGGCACAGCGCCGTGCGGCGGCTGCATCGGGAACAGGTGCACCGCGTCGGCCGACCCGGCGCCGGTGGCCGCCGCCGGGTCGATGCGGGCCACCTGCGGGGCGACCGAGACGATCACGCGGCAGGCGGTCAGCGCGGCGATCTCGCGCAGCTCGGTGTCGCCGTAGCGTGGGTTCAGCGGCACGAACACGCCGCCGGCCTTGTGCGTGGCCGTCCAGGCCACCACCCATTCCAGGCCGTTGGGCAGCAGGCAGCCGACCCGTTCGCCGGGTTCGACGCCGAGCGACTGCAGCGTGGCGGCCAGCGCGTCGGCCTGCCGGTTCAGCTCGGCCCAGGTCAGCGTGCGGTCGTGGAACACGGCGGCCGGGCGGTCGCCGCGCAGGTCGGCCCAGTAGGCCGCGTGGCGGGCAAGGTGCATGGGGTCTCCAGTGGGGCCGGTCAACCCGCACGCCCTTCGGGCGGGTGGGGCGTGTCGGGGAGGTCCGGCGGATCCGGCAGGTAGACCGCCCTCGCCTGCTGCAGCGTGGCCAGCGCGGCCGCGTCCAGGCCGAGCCAGTCGTGCAGCACCGCGGCGGTGTGTTCCCACTGGCGCGGTGCCGGCGTGGGCGCAAACGGCTGGCCCGGGGTCTTCACCGGGGTGCCGGTCAGGCGCAGTGGTCCGATGCCTGGGTGGTCGACCTGGTAGACGTTGTCGCGGGCCAGGAAGTGCGGGTCGGTGGCCAGGGTCTCGAGGGTGTTCACCGGCGCGCCGGCGATGTCGTGTTCGAGGAAAGCCGCCATCCACTGGTCGGCGGTGCGGGTGAGGAACACCTGCTCCAGTGCGTCGTGGAGGCGCAGGTCGGCGGCGGCGGGGTCCTCGCCGGGGCGCGGCCCTTCGAGCAGGTCCGGCCGGTCGACGAAGTGGCAGAAACGTTCCCAGAACTTCGGGTAGAAGCCCTGGAACAGCACCTGGCGGCCGTCCTTCGTGCGGTACGGGTACAGCCGCGGCCAGCCGGCCATGCGGCCGTCGGCATTGGCAAAGCCGGGCCGCGGGTGCAGCAGCGGCCGGTTCAGCGCCTGGTTCACCCCCTCGTGCAGCCAGTGCGCGGCGGCTTCCGCGCCGGTCACCTCGACCACCGCGCCCACGCCGGTGCGCTGCGCGCGGACCACCGCCGACAGCACCCCGAGCGCTCCGTACAGGCCCATCGCGTACATGCCCACCGGCACCCACGGCGCGGCGGCACGTTCCTCGGGGCTGCGCGCGGTCGGGCTGATCGCGGCCAGCGCCCCGAAGGCATCGAACGACGGGCCCTGCGACCCCAGCGCCTGGTAGGGTCCGCTGCGGCCGAGCCCCGAGACCGAGCAGAACACCAGCCGCGGGTTCAGCGAGCGCAGCGTCTCGGGATCGAGGCCGAGGCGGTCGAGCACGCCGGCGCGCATGCCCTCGATCACCACGTCGGCCTTGGCGACCAGGTCGCGGAACAGCTGCACGCCGCCGGGGCGCTTCAGGTCGAGCCCGACGCTCTTCTTGCCGCGGTTCCAGCGCAGGTGCAGGAAGCTGGGGCCGTCGGGTCCGCCGACGGCCGGTTCGCTGGCCTGGCGCACCGGCTCGCCGTCGAGCCCCTCGATCTTGACGACCTCGGCGCCCATGTCGGCGAGCAGGCCGCCGAGGGCCGAGGGGCCGAGCTGCGCCACTTCGACGACACGCAGGCCCTGCAGGAAATCGTAGCCAGCCATCGGGTGCTCAGAGCTCGATGCCGTCGAGGTCGCGCGCCAGCTGGCGGTGCAGGTGCTGCGCGGTGACCTCGCTGCGGCCGTAGCGGAACGTGCCGGAGGGGCGGGCGCGGCAGTTCTGCTGGATCCACACCTCCATCGGCCAGTCCTCCTGGGTCGCGGCGTGTTCGAGGATCTCCCAGCTCTTGTGCACCCGGCGTTCGACCTCGGGCGTGAGGATCTCGCGCCGCACCAGGAAGCGGATCTCCACCGAGGCGCGGTTCGGGTCCGCATCGGGCCACACCGTCCAGCATTCCAGGTGCTCGGGGGCCATGATCAGCATCGAGTTCGGGTACAGCACCAGGTTCGAGGCGATGTAGCGGGTGCCCAGCTCCTGGGCCCGGCCCTCCTGCACCAGCGTGCGCAGCTTGGTGCGCGCACCGAAGTGCTGGGCATGCCGGCCGTAGCGGCGGTCGACGCCGATGTTGGTCTCGATCAGGTCGCCCACGCCGCCCGGGTGCAGGAACTGTGGGTGCAGCACGTCGATCGCGCCGTCGACCAGCAGTTTCCAGTTCACGTCGAGCGTGAAGTGTTTTTCGAGCACCACCACCGACGACTCGATCTGCCACGGCGCCAGCTGCGCCTCGACCTGCGGCCCGAGGTACTCGGCCAGGCGGCGCCCGCCGTCGTTCGAGAAGTCGACGAAGACCAGGCCGTGGCGCTCCTCGGTCTGGTACGACTGCAGGCCATGGCGGGCCTTGTCGATCGGGTCGAACGACTTCTGGTACGGGATGGTGCGCAGCCCGCCGCCGTTCGCCTCGAACGACCAACCGTGGTAGCGGCAGCTTAAGACCCGCCGGTTGCCCCGGGCCTGTGTCTCGACGCGGCCGCCGCGGTGGCTGCACATGTTCAGGTAGGTGCGCACCGAGCCGTCGTCCTGCCGGGTGATCAGCAGCGGCAGGCCCAGCACGGTCTTGGTGATGAAGTCGCCGGGCTCGGGCAGGTCGCTGTGATAGGCCACCAGCAGCGGCAGGCGCTTGAACAGCGCGATCTCGGCCGCGGCGCGGGCCGGGTTGACGAAGTGGTCGACCGGCACCTGGATGTCGTGCGGGGCCAGGTCCGTGGTGTTCTCGCGCAGGTGCTCGATCATCGTGTGGACGATCTCGGGGTCCATGGTCACTTGTGCTGCTGCTGACATACCCGTCTGTCTCCTCGGCCGGTGTGTGGGAAGGTCGTGGCGTGGCCTGGCGGCCGGCCCTGGCGTCGCCAGTCTGGGCGGGGCCCCTGCGGCTGTCCCTCGTCGCTTGCGACGATCTTCGGCCACGGCCGCCGCGGATCGTCGAAACCGACGACTGCCACGCGCGGGGAGCCGTCCTAGGATGGGGATCGGTACAGCAGCTCGGGGAGTCCCGCCATGGTGATCCAGGATCCAGAAGCTCAAGCAGCGCAAGAGGCCACGCCGGCGCCCGCCGCGGCGCAGCGGGTGATTCCCACCCTCGCCTCCCTCAGCCCGGGGCAGGTGGCGGCGATCCGGCGGCTGCGGCCGATCGAGCAGACGCCGATGCCCACCGACGAGGCCCGCCGCCCGGCCCGCCACTTCGTCGATCCGGCGCATTTCGAGCGTGAGCGCCAGGCGATCCTGCAGCGCCGGCCGCTGCCGGTGGCGCTGTCGGTGCAGCTGCCCGAGCCGAACCAGCTGCTGGCGCTCGAGTCGTACGGAAAGCCGCTGCTGCTGACCCGCAACGCCAAGGGCGAGCCGAAGGTGTTCCTCAACGTCTGCCGCCACAAGGGCTCGAAACTGGTGGAGCGCACCGACGTGTTCAAGGGCGGCCGTGTCAGCTGCCCGTACCACGGCTGGACGTTCGGCGTCGACGGCCGGTTGGTCGGCGTGCCCCGCCAGGAGGCCTTCCCGACGCTGCGCAAGGAAGACCATGGGCTGGTGGAGCTGCCCAGCCGCGAAGCCGGCGGGGTGATCTGGGCCCATCTCGATCCGGGTGCGACACCGGACTTCGGCTCGATCCCGGACGAACTGGTGGCCGACCTGGACGGGTTCCGGCTCGGCTCGCTGCACCTGTACGGCCAGAAGACCTTCGAGCTGCCCGCCAACTGGAAGCTGGTGATCGAACCCTTCCTCGAGCCGTACCACATCCAGCGGCTGCATGCGAGCAGCGTCGCCGGCATGTTCGCCGACGTGCCGAACCTCACCGAGACGCTGGGCGACCACCTGCGCCAGGTGTCGGGCCGCGTCAACTTCACCCCGGCGCTGCTGGACACCCAACGCGACGAGAACATCCACAAGATCGTCACGCACGCCTACATCCTGTTCCCCGGCACGGTGCTGATCACCAGCCCGTACTACATCAGCGTGATGATCATCCAGCCGCGCGCGGTGAACCACAGCACGGTGCAGTACTTCATGCTGACCCGCGAGGCACCGGACAACGACAAGGCCGAGGAGCTGTTCGCCCGCTCGTACGAGATGATCCTGAGCGTCTTCGGCACCGAGGACTTCCGGGCCGCCTGCCTCAGCCAGGCCGGCCTGGAGGCGGGCGGGTTGCAGGAGCTGCTGTACGGCGGCATGGAGGTGAACATCCCGCTGTTCTACGGCATCGTCGAACGGCACCTGGAGCGGTGAACAGCATGGCCGAGCTCGACCTGTCGCAATTTCGTTCGATGGTGCGTGAATGGCTGGCGATGCACCTGCCGGCCTCGATGCGCACGCCGATGCCCGAGGATGAGATGCCCTGGGGCGGCCGCAAGACGCGCTCGCCGCATCCGGACACCGAGCGCTGGCTGCAGGCCATGGCCGCGCAGGGCTGGACCGCGCCCACCTGGCCGCGTGAGTACGGCGGCGCCGGCCTGTCGGCGGACCAGGCCGCGGTGCTGCGCGAGGAACTGGCGCGGCTGCAGGCGCGTCCGGCGCTGTTTTCGTTCGGGCTGTGGATGCTCGGCCCGGTGTTGCTGGAGTTCGCCGACGAGGCGCAGAAGCGGCGTTTCCTGCCGCCTATCGCGCGGGGCGAGATCCGCTGGTGCCAGGGGTATTCCGAGCCGGGCGCCGGTTCGGACCTGGCGTCGCTCAAACTGCGCGCGGTCGACCATGGCGACCACTGGCGTGTCAGCGGCCAGAAGGTCTGGACCTCCTATGCCGACAAGTCCGACTGGATCTTCGCGCTGGTGCGCACCGACCCCACCGCTGCGCGGCACCTCGGCATCTCGTTCCTGCTGATCGACCTGGCCACGCCGGGCATCACGGTGCGGCCGATCCACCTGATCTCGGGCTCGTCGCCGTTCTGCGAGACGTTCTTCGACGACGTCCGGGTGCCGAAGGATCAACTGGTCGGGCCGCTGAATGGCGGCTGGGCCATCGCCAAGCGGCTGCTGGAGCACGAGCGCCAGAACGTGGCCGCCGGCGGGTTCGGCGCCGACCGCAGCGTCACGAACGTCCAGCTGGCCCGCCGGGTCCTCGGCGGCGGCGCCGGCGAGCCGCTGGGCGACCCGGTGCTGCGCGAGCAGCTCGCCGGCCAGGCGATGTTCGAGGAGGCGCTGGCGCTGTGCACGCGCCGTGTCCAGCGCTCGCTCGACGCGGGTGGCGCGGGGCCGATGTCGTCGGTGATCAAGATCGCCTCGGCCCGGGCGAACCAGGAGCGTGCCGAACTGGCGGTCGAGATCCTCGGGATGGACGCGATGGGCTGGTCCGGCGACGCCTTTGCGGCCGCCGCGGTGGCGGAATCGCGCAAGTGGTTGCGATCGAAGGGGCATTCGATCGAGGGCGGCACGACGGAGATCAACCTGAACGTGGTGGCCAAGCGCGTGCTGGGCCTGCCCGACCAATGAACGGAGGGAGCTGCGTGTCAGCGAACGAGGAAGAACTGGCGCTGCTGCGCGATGCCGCGCGCCATTGGGCGACCCACGAGGCGCCGGCTTCGCCCGAGCACCGGCGCGACCCGGCGGCTGCCGCACGGCGTTGGCGGTCGATGGTCGAGATGGGTTGGCCCGGCGTCGCGGTCCCCGAGGCGGCCGGCGGTGCCGGCATGGGGTTCGTCGGCATGGGGGTGCTGCTGCACGAACTGGGGCGCGAACTGGTCGACGCACCGCTGCTGGCCAGCGGACTGGTCGGCGCCCAGGCGCTGGCCGGGCAACCGCAGCAGGCCGACCTGCTGGCCCGCGTGGCGGCCGGCACCGCGACGCTGGCCGTGGCCCTCAACGAGCGGGCCCACCATGCCCCCGAGGTGATCGAGACCACCGCCGAGCCCGCGGCCGGCGGGTGGCGGCTGCACGGGATCAAGCGCTACGTGCTCAACGCGGCCGAGGCGGACCGGCTGGTGGTCTCGGCCCGCGCGGGCGACGGGGTCGCGCTGTTCGTCATCGACCGCGCACGGTGCGGGATCGAGCCGCTGGACACGATCGATGGGCGCAGCTGCGCGCACGTGGTGCTGGACGGCGTGGACGTGCCGCCCGCCGGCCGCCTGCACGGCGGCGCGGAGGCGGTGCAGGCGCTGGACACATGGGCGCGGCTGGGCATGGCGGCCGAGCTGCTCGGCGCGGCCGAGCGGATGCTGGAGATCACGGTCGACTACCTGAAAACCCGCGAGCAATTCGGCCGGCGCATCGGCAGCTTCCAGGCGCTGCAGCACCGCGCCGCGCAGATGTACGTCGCGCAGGAGATCGCCCGCGCCGCGGTCGAGGAGGCCTGGGCGGCGGCCGACCGGGGCGATGCCGGGCTGGCCCGGATGGTGCTGGTGGCCAAGCAGGTGGCCGGCGATGCCGCGCACCTGATCTCGAAGGAGATCGTGCAGATGCACGGCGGCATCGGCATGACGTCCGAACATGTGGCCGGGCGCTACCTCAAGTGGACCCGCTGCAGCGAGCAGCACCACGGCACCGGCGCGTGGCTGGCCCGGCGCTACGCGGAGCTCGCGGGGTTCTGAGAGTGGCCCCGGGCCGGGCCCGGCCCGCTGGCCGCCGGCGTCAGCGGATCAGGCCCATGCGCCGCGCCATCGCCAGCGCCTGCGTGCGGCTCTTGGTGCCCATCTTGGTGTTGATGTTGCGCAGGTGGGTGCGCACGGTGCTGTCGGAGATGAACATCTTCTCCGACATCGCGCTGTTCGAATACCCCTCGGCCAGCAGCTCGAGGATGCGGATTTCCTTCGGCGTCAGCGGCTCGTCCAGCACCGGGGTCTCGGCGGGGGGCCGGGCCGGCTCCGGGCCGGGCCCGATCGACTCGAGCAGCCGGGCCAGGTACTCGGTCAGGATCGGGTCGTTCAGCGACGTCGCCCCGTCGGGCTGCGTGCCCTGGTGGTAGCGCTCGATCAGCGTGCCGAGAACCGGCCCCTCGTCGAGGATCAGCCGCACATAGCCCTCGTGGCAGGCGGTCTGCAGCACCTGGCCGATCTCCTGGGTCGCGGCCGACACCTCCCCGGTGCGCTGCAGCGCCAGCGCGCGCAGCAGCCTGAGCTTGAGCAGCCGGCGGTTGCGCGACGACCGGGCCGCGGCCGCGATCTCGGGGGTCAGCAGCGACAGCGCGCCGTGCGGGTCGCCGAAGTGCAGCTCCCAGCGGATGCGGGCCAGCTCGTGGTAGTCGATGTCGTGCGCCACCAGGCGCTGGCGGCGTTCGCGGGCCCAGATCGTCAGGTCGTTCGCGGCGTTCAGTTCGTCGCGCGAGCGTGCCGCGTTGCCCTGCATCAGCAGCAGCCGCGAGCGCTCCAGGCGGGCCGCGGCCACCACCCGTGGCAGCTGCCGGTTGAAGCCGAGGTACTCGAGCTCGTCGAGGCAGCGGAAGGCGCTGTCGACGTCGCCGGCGATGAACATGATGCGCGTGCGCATCAGGTGGCTCAGCACCAGGTGGTCGGCGAAGCCCACGTCGCGGGCGATCGGCAGGTAGACGTTGACCAGGTGCTCGGCACGGTCGAGCTGGTTGGCCTCGTACAGCGCGTCGGCATACAGCACGCCGGCCCAGGCGTTGCCGTGGGTGTGGTTGTAGACCACCACGTGGGTCGAGTCGACCGAGATGCGAAAGCGTGCGGTGGCCTGGCGCAGCCGGCCCTCGTGCAGGTCGTGGATGCCTTCGAGCGACTCGGAGTACATCCGGTTGAAGTTGCTCTTGTTGTTCTGCTGCTGGCGCGCGGTCTCGATCAGCCGGCGCGACTCGCGCACGTCGCCGATGACCGACAGCACGCCGGCCATCGCGTTGAGCAGCGCCGCCTGCGCGAAGGCCATGCCGGTGCCGTAGGGCGCCGACAGCACCGCGCTGCCGGCCTCGTAGGCCTCCTCGTAGCGGTCCTGCATCGCCAGCAGCAGCGGTTGGAGCATCCGGGCGCCCAGGTGGATCTGCTCCAGCGGGCTGTCGATGCAGCCCGAGCGCTCGAGCTGCTGCATCGCCAGCCACGGGCCGTGGGTGAAACACGAGGCCCACGCGGAGATCAGCTGCAGCATCGGGTGCTCGCGCACCAGGTCTTCGGGGATCACGCCGAACCAGCGCGCCAGCAGGCGCATGCGGCCCTGTTCGAGGAAGCGCTCGGCGTGGCCTTCGAGCAGGTCGAGCGCCAGCGGGAAGTCGCCGCCGTCGATCGCGTGGTCGATCGCCGGCACCGGCCGGTCCTGCGATTCGTACCAGCCCGAGGCGACCAGGTGCAGCCGGGGCACCAGGTCGGGTTGTTCGCGCTGCAGCTGGTTGCGCAGGAACTCGGCGAACAGGCTGTGGTAGCGCCAGGCGCGTTCCGGCGAGCGGCTGCCGGTCACCGGTGTCAGGAAGAGGTTGGCCGTCTCGAGTTCGTCGAGGATGGCCGCACAGTCGAGCCGCGGGCACAGCGTCTGGCAGATCGACAGCTCCAGGTGGCGCAGCACGCTGGTGCGCAGCAGGAAGTCCCGGAGGTGCGGCGGCTGGCGCGCCAGCACGTCCTCGGCCAGGAATTCGGCCACGGTCTGGTCGGAGCCGGAGAACTGCTCGACGAAGCCGGTGTCCGAACCGCTGCGCTCCAGCGCCATCGAGGCCAGCCACAACGCGGCGGCCCAGCCTTCGGTGCGCTTGTGCAGCTGGGCCAGCAGGTCGACCCCCAGCCCGCGCTGGCCGCGGCGGCCGAAGAAGGAGCGGGTGTCCTCGAAGTCGAAGCGCAGCCGTTCGGTGTCGATCTCGAGCAGCTCGCCGCGGGCGCGCAGCCGGCCCAGGCCGATCTCAGGCTGGTGGCGCGAGCCGAGCACCACCTTGCCATGGCGTGGCAGGTGCTCGACCAGGTCGCGCACGATGCCGAGCACGCCGGGTTCGCGCACCACCTCGAAGTCGTCGAGGAACAGCACGAACGGGGTCTCCAGCGCGGCCAGCGCCGAGATGCCGTCGAACGGCGTCGCACCGTGGGGCGATTCGGCGCCCAGGCGCGACGCGGTCTCGACGAGGCAGCTGACGAAGCGCGAGAGGTCGTTGTCCGACTCGTCCAGCGTGATCCAGCCGCAGGCGGTGCCGGCGGCCTCGGCGCGCTGCTGCGCCTGCGCCATCACGGTGGTCTTGCCGAAGCCGGCCGGTGCTCGCACCAGCACCAGCTTCACCGGGGCGCTGACGACCTGGTCGACCAGCGTGGGCCGCGCCACCTGCGACTCGACGAGGGCTGGCGGGTGGAGTTTGGTCTCGACGAAGTTCATCCGAAGGTGTGGGCATGGGACGACGATGGTGCGGCCCGGCACCCGTTGCGTCAAGCGGTGCGGATCTCGTCGGTTCCGACGATGTTGCGGCCCGGAGGCGATTTTTAGACTCCGTTCACGTCCTGCCTTGCCGGGCGCCCCTGGAACCCTCGCCGCACATTCATGGATTTCGAACTGACCCCCGCCCAGATCGCGCTGCAGCAGCGCACCCGGGCCTTCATCGCCGAGGCCGTGGTGCCGCTGGAGCGCGACCCGCGGCAGGATGGCCACGGTCCGAGCGAGGCGCTGCGCGACGAGCTGGTGCGCCGGGCGCGCGCCGCCGGCCTGCTGACCCCGCATGCCAGCCGCGAGCTCGGCGGGCTCGGGCTCGGCCATGTCGACAAGGCGATCGTGTTCGAGGAGGCCGGCCTGTCGCCGCTCGGCCCGACCGCGCTGAACATCCACGCGCCGGACGAAGGCAACGTGCACCTGCTCGAGGTGGTCGCCAGCCCGGCGCAGCGCGAACGCTGGCTGCGTCCGCTGGTCGAGGGCCGCTGGCGCTCGTGCTTCTGCATGACCGAACCGCCGCCCGGCGCCGGGTCGGACCCGTCGATGCTGCGCACCACCGCCCGGCGCGACGGCGACCACTACGTGATCGACGGCGAAAAGCTCTACATCACCGGCGCCACCGGCGCCGGCTTCGCGATCATCATGGCGCGCACCGACGAGGGCGCGACGATGTTCCTGTCGGAGATGGACCGGCCGGGGCTGCGGGTCGAGCGCCAGGTCGACGCGCTCGATTCGTGTTTCACGGGTGGCCATGGCGCGGTGCGGTTCGACGGCCTGCGGGTGCCGGTGGACCAGGTGCTCGGCGAGGTCGGGCAGGGCCTGCGCTACGCGCAGGTGCGGCTGGCGCCGGCACGGTTGACCCACTGCATGCGCTGGCTCGGGCAGGCGCGGCGCGCCCACGAGGCCGCGGTGGCTTATGCCCGCCAGCGCGAGGCCTTCGGCCAGCCGCTGATCGGCCACGAGGGCGTCAGCTTCATGCTGGCCGACAACGAGATGGACCTGCACATCGCGCGCCTGACGATCTGGCACTGCGCCTGGCTGCTCGACCAGGGCCACAAGGGGCGCCACGAATCGAGTGTCGCCAAGGTGATCTGCTCCGAGGCGCTGTGGCGCGTGGTCGACCGCAGCGTGCAGGTGCTCGGCGGCAGCGGCGTGACCGACGAGTCGATCGCCGCGCGGATCTTCCGCGACATGCGGGCCTTCCGCATCTACGACGGCCCGTCGGAAGTGCACCGCTGGAGCATCGGCAACCGCCTGGCGCGCGGAGGGCTGCAATGAGCCTGCCTTCGTGGTCGCTGGCGGGACGGCGCGCGCTGGTCACCGGCGCTTCGGCCGGGCTGGGGCTGCACTTCGCCCGGTTGCTGGCCGAGGCCGGCGCGGAGGTGGTGCTGGCCGCCCGGCGCCGCGAGGTGCTCGACGGCGCGGTCGCGCGCTTGCACGACGCCGGCCACCGCGCCTGCGCGGTGGCCCTGGACGTGGCCGATGCCCAGGGCGTCACGCGGGCGTTCGACGAGATCCAGGCGAGCGCCGGGCTGGTGGACCTGGTGGTCAACAACGCCGGCGTGGCGGTCAACACGATGGCGCTGGACGTGACCGAATCCCAGTGGGACCAGGTGCTCGACACCAACCTGAAGGGCGCCTGGCTGGTGGCCACCGAGGCGGCGCGCCGGCTCGTCGTGGCCAAGCGGCCGGGCAGCATCGTCAACGTCGCGTCAATCCTGGGCGAGCGGCCGGCCGGCGCCGTGGCGCCGTACTGCGCGTCGAAGGCCGGCCTGCTGCACCTGACCCGCGCGCTGGCCTTCGAATGGGCGCGCCACCGGATCCGCGTCAACGCGCTGATGCCGGGGTACGTGAACACCGACCTGAACCGCGAGTTCCTTGCCAGCGAGGCCGGCCAGCGCCTGGTGGCGCGGGTGCCGCAGCGCCGTTTCGTCGATCCCGAGGAGCTGGACGGCGCGTTGCTGCTGCTGCTCGGCGACGCCGGGCGGGGCATCACCGGCGCGTCGATCGCCGTCGACGGCGGCCACCTTGTCAGCGGACTGTGAGCAACATGACCATCGAGTTTCCCCGTTCCTGGGCTGACCCCGACATCGCGCTGTACCGCGACACCGCGGTGCGTTTCATCGAGGAGCACGTGCAGCCGCACGACGAGGCGGCGCGCCAGCGCGGCCATGTCGGCCACGAGGTCTGGCGCCAGGCCGGCGCGCTCGGCCTGCTGTGCGCCGACATCCCCGACGCCTACGGCGGCGGCGGCGGCGACTTCCGCCACGAGGCGGTGTTGTACGAGGAGATGTTCAAGCGCTCGCTCAGCGGCATGAACGTCTCGGTGCACAGCATCGTCGCGCACTACTTCCTGAACCACGGCACCGAGGCGCAGAAGCGCAGGTACCTGCCGCGCATGGCGCGCGGCGAGCTGGTCGGCGCGATCGCGATGACCGAGCCGGGCGCCGGCTCGGACCTGCAGGCGATCCGCACCCGGGCCGAGCGCCGGGACGGCGGCTACGTGATCAACGGCACCAAGACCTTCATCACCAACGGCTACCTGGCCGGGGTGGTGCTGGTGGTGTGCAAGACCGACCCGAACGAACGTGCCAAGGGCACGTCGATCCTGATCCTGGAGACCGAGGGCGCGCAGGGCTACCGCGTGGGCCGCGTGCTCGACAAGATCGGCATGAAGTCGCAGGACACCTCCGAGCTGTTCTTCGACGACGTGCACGTGCCGGCCGAGAACCTGCTGGGCGGCGAAGAAGGGCGGGGCTTCTACCAGCTGATGCAGGACTTGTCGTACGAGCGCTTGGTGATCGGCGTGACCGGCCTGGCCGCCGCCGAAGGGGCCTACCTCGCCACGCTCGACTACGTGCGCGAGCGCAAGGCCTTCGGCAAGCCGATCTTCGACCAGCAGAACACCCGCTTCAAGCTGGCCGAGATCGCCACGCAGATCAAGGTCGGCCGCGCCTTCATCGACCGCTGCATCGAGGACCTGGTGGCCGGCCGGCTCGACACCGTGACCGCGTCGATGGCCAAGCTGTGGGGCTCGGAGACGCAGGGCCGGGTGATCGACGAGTGCCTGCAGCTGTTCGGCGGCTACGGCTACATGAACGAATACCTGATCGCCCGCATGTACGCCGACGCCCGCGTGCAGCGCATCTACGGCGGTACCAGCGAGATCATGAAGGAGGTCATCGCACGCGCGATGTGAAGGTGATGCAGGCCGTCTACATCTACGACCACGTGCGCACGCCACGTGGCAAGGGGCGCCCCGGCGGGGCGCTGCACGAGATCACGCCGGTGCAGCTGGCCACCCAGGTGCTGGCGGCGCTGAAGGCGCGCAGCGGCATCGACCCGGCCTGGATCGACGAAGCCGGGCTCGGCGTGGTCATGCCGGTGGGCGAACAGGGTGCCGACCTCACCCGCGTCGCGCTGCTGCAGGCCGGCTACGGCGACGGTGTCGCCGGCTACCAGCTCAACCGCTTCTGCACCTCGGCGCTGGACACGCTGCGGCTGGGCTTCGGGTTGATCGCCTCGGGCCAGGCGCGGGCCGCGATCGGCGGCGGCGTCGAGTCGATGTCGCGGGTGGCGATCGGCAGCGACGGCGGGGCGGTCTACACCGACCCGGCGGTGCTGCGCGAGTTCCCCTACATCCCGAACGGCGTCGCGGCCGACCTGATGGCCACGCTCCACGGCATCTCCCGCGACACGCTCGACCACTACGCGCTGCGCAGCCACCAGCGCGCCGCGGCGGCGCAGGCCGCCGGGGCGTTCGACCGTGCGCTGCTGCCGGTGCGCGACATCAACGGCGAGGTGGTGCTGGCGCGCGACGAGGCGGTGCGCGCCGGTGCGACGATCGAGGACCTGGCCAAGCTGAAGCCGGTGTTCGACGGTCCCGGCGACGCCGGCTTCGACGCCATCGTGCAGCGCCGCTATCCGCAGGTCGAGCGGGTGCAGCATCTGCACACCGCGGGCAACGCCAGCGGCATCGTCGACGGCGCCTGCGCGGTGCTGCTCGGCGACGCCGCGTTCGGCGACCACCATGGCCTGCGTCCGCAGGCACGGCTGCGCGCCTGCGTCAGCTGCGCCAGCGAGCCGCTGCTGAGCCTGGGCGGTCCGATGCCGGCCACCGAGCGGGTGCTGGCGCGGGCCGGCATGACGCCCAACGACATCGACCTGTTCGAGGTCAACGAGGCCTTCGCGGTGGTGCCGCTGGTGTTCCAGCGCCACTTCGGCATCGACGACGAGCGCCTGAACGTCGACGGCGGCGCGATCGCGCTCGGCCATCCGCTGGGCGCCACCGGCGCGATCCTGGTGGGCACGGTGCTCGACGCGCTGGAGCGCCGCGGGGCGGCCACCGGGCTGGTCACGCTGTGTGCCGCGGCCGGCCAGGCCACCGCGCTCGTGATCGAGAGGACATGAAGCTCCCGACCTCGCTTTCGCTCGGTACGCTGCGCCCCGAGGGGCGCCATTGGAAACGGCCATGACGACCTATGACAACCTGAGGCTGGACCTCGACGACGGCGTGGCCGTCGTGCACATCGACGTGGCCGGGCGGCCGGTCAACGTGTTCTCCGACGGCTTCGCGGCCGACCTGCAGCGGCTGATCGAGGCCGTGGTGTCGCGCGACGACATCCGTGGCGTCGTGCTGACCTCGGCCAAGCCGGGCGGCTTCATGGCCGGCGGCGACCTGAAGGACTTCGTCACGCTGTACGGCCGGGGCCTGAGCGCCGCGCAGGCCGCGGCCGAATACGGCCAGGGCAGCCGCCTGCTGCGCCGCCTCGAAACCTGCGGCAAGCCGGTGGCCGCCGCGATCAACGGCACCGCGCTGGGGGGCGGCTACGAACTGGCGCTGGCCTGCCACCACCGCGTGCTGGTCGACGATCCGCGTGCGCAGGTCGGCCTGCCCGAGGTCTCGGTCGGGCTGCTGCCCGGTGGGGGCGGCACGCAGCGGCTGCCACGGCTGATCGGCATCGGCGCGGCGCTGCCGCTGCTGCTCGGCGGGCGCACCGTCGGTCCGGCCGAGGCGTTGCGGCTCGGCCTGGTGGACCAGGTGGTGCCGGCCGAGCAGCTGCTGCCGGCGGCGCGGGCCTGGGTGCTGGCGCAGCTGCACCGGGGCGGCCCGGCGCAGGCGCCGTGGGACGTCAAGGGCTTTCGCGTGCCCGGTGGCGCCGGGGCGCTGGCGCCGCAGGCCTCGGCCTGGTTCGGCACCGCGACGGCGCAGGTGCGGCGCGACACGCAGGACCACCAGCCCGCGCCGCTGGCGATCCTGAGCGCGGTCTACGAAGGCACGCAGCTGCCGATCGACGCCGCGCTGCAGGTGGAGAACAAGTACTTCGGCCGGCTGCTGGTCAGCGTGCAGGCACGCAACCTGATGCGCACCGGCTTCCTGCACCGCACCGCGGCGCGCAAGGGCGTGCGCCGCCCGGCCGGCGTGACGGTGCCGCCGGTGCGCCGCCTGGCGGTGCTCGGTGCCGGCATGATGGGCGCGGGCATCGCGCAGGTGGCCGCGGCGGCCGGGCTCGACGTGGTGCTGCTGGATGCGCAGGCCGAGGCGGCCGAACGCGGCAAGGCGCGTGCGGTCGACGCCTGGGCGCGCGAGCAGGCCGGCGGCCGCTGCAGCGCCGACGAAGCGGCGGCCCGTGCCGCGCGCATCCATCCCACCGGCGACGTCGCGGCGCTGGCCGGCTGCGACTTCGTCATCGAGGCGGTGTTCGAGGACCGTGCGGTCAAGGCCGACCTGATGGCGCGGGCCCAGGCCGCGCTCGGCGCACCGGGCGACGCCTTCGTCTGGGCCAGCAACACCTCGACGCTGCCGATCGAAGGCCTGGCGGCGCACTGGCCGCAGCCGGCGCAGGTGATCGGCATGCACTTCTTCTCGCCGGTGCCGCGCATGGAGCTGGTCGAGCTGATCCTCGCGCCGCAGACCGCGCCGGCCACGCTGGCGCGGGCGATGGACCTGGCGCTGCGGCTGCGCAAGACGCCGATCGTCGTGCACGACAGCCCGGGCTTCTACACCAGCCGGATCTTCTGCGCCTACATCGACGAGGGCATGGCGATGCTGGCCGAGGGGGTCGCGCCGGCGCTGATCGACAACGCCGCGCGCCAGGCCGGTTTTGCCACCGGCCCGCTGGCGGTGACCGACGAGGTGTCGCTCGACCTGCAGCAGCGCGTGGTCGCCCAGGCGCAGGCCGACGGGCTGGCGCCCCGTTTCCTGCGCCGCCATGCGCAGCCGGTGATCGAGCGGATGAACGCGCTCGGCCGTCTCGGCCGCAAGACCGGCGGCGGCTTCCACGACTTCCCACCGGGCGCGCCGAAGCGGCTGTGGCCGGGCCTGGCCGGGGAGTTCCCGCTGCGGGCGGAGCAGCCGGCGGCCGACACCGTCGCGGCGCGGCTGCTGTGCATCCAGGCGCTCGAGGCGGCACGCTGCATCGAGGAAGGCGTGGTGCGCGCCGCGGCCGACGCCGATGTCGGCGCGACGCTGGGCCTGGGCTTCCCGGCCTGGACCGGCGGGCCGCTGTCGTACATCGAGACCGTCGGCCTGAAGCCTTTCGTCGCCACCTGCGACCAGCTGGCCGACCACCACGGCGAACGTTTCCGGCCCTCGGCCTGGCTGCGCGAACGCGCGGCCACCGGGCGGCCGTTCCATGAGGACACCCCGGCATGATGAGCCAACCCGCATTCGACAACAGAGTGACCCGTGCATTGGGCATTCGTTATCCGATCCTGCAGGGCGGCATGCAATGGGTCGGCCTGGCCGAGATGGCCTCGGCCGTCTCGAACGCCGGTGGCCTGGGCATCCTGACCGCGCTGAGCCAGCCCACGCCGGCCGCGCTGCGCGACGAGATCGAGCGCTGCCGCGCGCTGACCGACCGGCCCTTCGGCGTGAACCTGACGATCCTGCCGTCGATCTCGCCGCCGCCGTATGCCGAGTACGTCACCACCATCATCGAGAGTGGCGTCAAGGTGGTCGAGACCGCGGGCAACAGCCCGAAGGAGTTCATCGCCCGCTTCAAGGCCGCCGGCGTGACGATCGTGCACAAGTGCACCACGGTTCGCCATGCGCTGTCGGCCGAGCGCAATGGCGTCGACATGGTGTCGATCGACGGCCTCGAATGTGCCGGCCATCCGGGCGAGGACGATGTCGGTGGCCTGGTGCTGATCCCGGCGGCGGCCAACGTGCTGAAGATCCCGGTCATCGCCTCGGGCGGCATCGCCGACGGCCGCGGCCTGGCCGCGGCGCTGATGCTCGGCGCCGAGGGGATCAACATGGGCACCCGGTTCTGCGCCACGGAGGAGGCGCCGATCCACCCGTCGATCAAGCAGGCGCTGGTGCAGGGCAGCGAACGCGACACGCGGCTGATCTTCCGCACGCTGCGCAACACCGCGCGGGTGTTCAACAACGCGATCGCCCGCGAGGTGGTGGCCACCGAGCAACGCCCGGGCGGCTGCCAGTTCGACGACATCCGCCCGCTGGTGGCCGGTGCCCGCGGGCGCGCGGCGCTGCAGTCGGGCGAGGTCGATGGCGGCGTGATCACCGCGGGGCAGTGCCTCGGGCTGATCGAGGACATCCCGTCCTGCGCGCAGCTGATCGAGCGCATGGTGCGCGAGTGCCGCGAGCGGCTGGCCCATGTCGGCGCGATGGTGCAATGAGTTCGAGAGGGGACATCATGTTTTCAGGCAAGAGCCTGCGGCTGCGGGCGGTGGACGAGGGGCTGGGCGAAGGGCTGGTCGAGCTGGTGTTCGACCGCGAGGGCGAGGCGATCAACAAGTTCGATGCCCGCACCGTCGACGAGCTGCGCGCTGCCACCGCGGCGATCGCGCAGGCGGCCGCGGCCGGGCAGGTGCGCGGCGTGCTGGTGAGCAGCGCGAAGGAGGCGTTCATCGTCGGTGCCGACATCACCGAGTTCGGTGCCGCGTTCGAGCTGGCCGAGCCCGACCTGGTGGCCCACGTGGCCCGTTCGAACGAGGTGTTCGATGCCTTCGAGGACCTGCCGGTGCCCAGCGTGGTCGCGCTCAACGGCTTCGCGCTGGGCGGCGGCTTCGAGATGGCGCTCACCGGCGCGTACCGTGTGATGGCCGAGCCCGCGCTGGTGGGGCTGCCCGAGGTGAAGCTGGGGCTGTTCCCCGGCTTCGGCGGCACGGTGCGGCTGCCGCGGGTGGCCGGCCCGGCCACCGCGATCGATTGGGTGGCGGGCGGTGCGCCGTGCAGTGCGCCGGCCGCGCGGGCGGCGGGTGCGGTGGACGCGGTGGTGCCGGCGGCGCAGCTGCGCGAGGCGGCCCTGGCGCTGCTGCGCCAGGCCGTCGCCGGCGAGGTCGACTGGCGCGCCGCGCAGCAGCGCAAGCGCGAGCCGCTGCCGCTGGCGGCCGCCGAGGCCGCCACGCTGTTCGACGCGGCGCTGGAACGGGTGCAGCGCCAGAGCCCGAAACACCAGCCTGCCGCCGCCGCCGCGGTGCAGCTGATGGCCGCGGCCGCGCGGCTGGACCGCCGTGGCGCGCTCGCCGCGGAAAACCTCGCCTTCGCGCGCATCGCCAAGACCCAGGCGGCCGGTGCGTTGGTGCAGGCCTTCCTGTCGGACCAGGCGCTGAAGAAACTCTACAAGCGGCATGCCCAGCAGGCCCGGCCGGTGCGCCAGGCGGCGGTGATCGGCGCGGGCATCATGGGTGGCGGCATCGCCTACACCAGCGCGCTGAAGGGCGTGCCGGTGCGGATGAAGGACATCGCCGCCCCGGCGCTCGACGCGGGGCTCGGCGAGGCGGCCAAGCAGCTGGCCAAGCGGGTGAAGAGCGGGCGCCTGCAGCAGGCCAAGGCCGATGCGGTGCTGGCCTCGATCACGCCGCAGCAGGACAACGCCGGCTTCGACACGGTCGACGTCGTGATCGAGGCCGTGGTCGAACGGCTGGGCCTGAAGCACCAGGTGCTGGCCGAGCTGGAAGCGGTGGTGCGGCCCGATGCGGTGATCGCCACCAACACCTCCAGCCTGCGTGTCGACGACATCGCCGCGCCGCTGGCGCGGCCCGAGAACTTCGTCGGCATGCACTTCTTCAACCCGGTGCCGGTGATGCCGCTGGTCGAGGTGATCCGCGGCCGGCGCACCAGCGACGCCGCGGTGTCCACCGCGGTGGGCTACGCGGTGGCGATGGGCAAGACCCCGATCGTCGTGCAGGACTGCCCCGGGTTCCTGGTCAACCGCATCCTCACCGCCTACATCCGCGGCTTCCTGCAGCTGGTCGCCGATGGCGCCGATTTCGAGCAGGTCGACCGCGTGATGGAGGCCTTCGGCTGGCCGATGGGCCCGGCCTACCTGCAGGACGTCGTCGGCATGGACACCGGCAGCCACGTCGTCGACGTGATTTCGGCCGGTTACCCCGACCGCATGCCGGTGCTGGCCGACGACGCGCTGAAGCAGATGGTGCGCCACGGCCGGCTGGGCCAGAAGAGCGGCCTGGGCTTCTACCGCTACGAGACCGATCCGCAGGGCAAGCCCCGGCGTTCGGTGGCCGACGACAGCCGTGCGCTGCTGGCGCCGCTGCAGGTGCGGGGCCCGCAAGCCTTCGACGACGCCACCGTCGTCGACCGGATGATGCTGCCGATGATCGTCGAGGCCGCGCATGCGCTGGAAGACGGCGTCGTCGCGACCCCCACCGAACTCGACCAGGCGCTGCTGCTGGGCATCGGCTGCCCCGCCTACCTCGGTGGCGCGCTGAAGTACGCCGACTGGCTGGGCCTGGCCCAGGTGGTCGAACGCTGCGACCGGCTGGCCGCCCTCGGCCCGGCCTACCGCCCGACCGCGCGCATGCGCGAGATGGCGGCTCGTCAACTCACCTATTACCCGAAAGCCACCTCATGAAACTCGACTCCTCCGTGGCCGCCGTGATCACCGGCGGCGCCTCCGGCCTCGGCGCGGCCACCGCCCGCCGGCTCGCCTCGCACGGCGTCAGGGTCGCGCTGTTCGACTTCAACGAAGCGGCCGGCAACGCGCTGGCCGAGGAACTCGGCGGTGTCTTCTGCAAGGTCGACGTGACCTCCGACGAACAGGTGGACGCCGGCTTCGCGAAGGCCCGCGCGGCCCAGGGCCAGGAACGGCTGCTGATCAACTGCGCCGGCACCGGCAACGCCATCAAGACCGCCTACCGCGACAAGGCCAGCGGCGAGGCGCGCCACTTCCCGCTGCCCGACTTCGAGCGCATCATCCAGATCAACCTGCTCGGCACGTTCCGCTGCATCGCCAAGTCGGCCGCCGGCATGCTGGGCCTGGCGCCGCTGCAGGACGGTGAACGGGGGGTGATCGTCAACACCGCATCGGTGGCGGCCCAGGACGGGCAGATGGGCCAGGCCGCCTACTCCGCGTCGAAGGCGGCCATCGTCGGGCTGACGCTGCCGGTGGCCCGCGACCTGATGGGCGAGGGCATCCGCGTCAACACCATCCTGCCGGGCATCTTCAACACGCCGCTGCTCGCGGCGGCTCCCGACAACGTCAAGGCCGCGCTGGCCGCGTCGGTGCCGTTCCCGAAGCGGCTGGGCGAGCCGCCCGAGTTCGCGCAGCTGGTCGAGGCGATGGTCACCAACGGCTACTTCAACGGCGAGTGCGTGCGTCTGGATGGCGCCATCCGCATGTCGCCGCGCTGACGACCTGATCCACCCCCTACGCGCTGCGCGCGCCCCCATCGAGGGGACCACACCGGCGGACCGGCCGAGCCGGATCCGCGGTGTCCGCGGGGTTCGGTCGGTTCGCGCCACGTTCGTGCCGCCTGGGCGGCATCCAGCATTGAAGTGAGAAGTGTCATGGCAGAAGCATTCATCGTCGCCGCCGCCCGCACCGCGGGCGGGCGGCGCAACGGCCGGCTGTCGGGCTGGCATCCTGCCGACCTGGCCGGCCAGCTGATCGACGCGCTGCTCGACCGCGCCGGGGCCGATCCGGCGCTGGTCGACGACGTCATCCTCGGCTGCGTCAGCCAGGCCGGCGAACAGGCCAACAACATCGCCCGCAACGCGGTGTTGGCGTCGCGGCTGCCCGAGTCGGTGCCGGGGGTGTCGGTCGACCGCCAGTGCGGCTCGTCGCAGCAGGCGCTGCACTTCGCCGCGCAGGCGGTGATGTCGGGCACGATGGACATGGTCATCGCCGCCGGCGTCGAGAGCATGTCGCGGGTGCCGATGGGCATGCCGGTGGCGCTGCCGCAGAAAAGCGGGCTGGGTCACTACGTGAGCTCGGCGATGCAGCGGCGTTATCCCGGCGTGGAGTTCAGCCAGTTCACCGGCGCCGAGGCGATCGCGCGCAAGTACGGCTTCGCCAAGGGCGACCTCGATGCCTTCGCGCTGGAGAGCCACCGGCGTGCCGCGCGGGCGCAGGCCGAAGGGGCGTTCCGCGACGAGATCGTGCCGGTGCAGGTGCGCCGCGCCGACGGCGGCGCCGAGGACACCCTGCACGAGGTCGACGAGGGCATGCGCCCCGATGCGACGCTCGAAGGCATCGCCGGCGTCAAGCCCATCCTCGAGGGCGGCCTGATCACCGCCGCGTCGGCCAGCCAGATGTGCGACGGCGCCAGCGGCGTGCTGGTGGTCAATGAAAAGGGCCTGAAGGCGCTGGGGGTCGCGCCGCTGGCGCGGCTGCACCACCTGTCGGTGCTGGGCCATGACCCGGTGGTGATGCTCGAGGCGCCGATCCCGGCCACCGAACGGGCGTTGAAGAAGGCCGGCCTGCAGCTGGCCGACATCGACCTGTACGAGGTCAACGAGGCCTTCGCGCCGATCCCGATGGCCTGGCGCCAGGCGCTCGGGGCCGACGCGGCGCGCCTGAACGTGCACGGCGGCGCGATCGCGCTGGGCCATCCGCTGGGCGCCTCGGGCACCAAGCTGATGACCACGCTGGTGTACGCGTTGCGCCGGCACGGCAAGCGCTACGGGCTGCAGACGATGTGCGAAGGCGGCGGGCTGGCCAATGTCACGATCGTCGAGCGACTTTGACCGTCGGGGGCCTTCCACATGACCGATCCGGTGTTGCGAATCGAGCGTGACGGCGATGTCTGCATCGCCGTCTTCAACGAACCCAAGCGGCTGAACCCGCTGAGCGTGGCGCTGCAGCAGGCGCTGCTGGACCTGTGCCGGCGCCTCGCCGACCCGCAGGACACGTTGCACACGGTGCGCTGCCTGGTGCTCACCGGCGCGGGCAAGGCGTTCTGTGTCGGCGCCGACCTGGACGCGATGCAGGCCCCGGCCGACCCTGCCGACACGCTGGGCGCGCAGACCGCGCACATCATGCGCACGCTGACCAACGAGGTGGTGCTGGCCTTGCGGGCCTTGCCGCAGCCGGTGCTGTCGGTGGTCAACGGCCCGTGCGCCGGTGCCGGCGTGGGGCTGGCGCTGTCGGCCGACCTGGTGCTGATCGGCCGCGGCGCCTACTTCTACATGCCCTTCATGCCGCGGCTGGGCATCGTGCCCGACATGGGCGCGACCTGGTTCCTCGAACGTTTCTGCGGCAGCAGCCGGGCGCTGGCGATGACGCTGCTGGGTGATCGCATCGCCGGTCCGCAGGCGGTGCAGGCCGGCCTGGCCCATGCCTGCCACGACGAGGCCGCGCTGCACGACGAGGCCCTGGCGCTGGCGCGGCGCCTGGCACGCCTGCCGGCCCATGCGGCGCTGGAGACACGCCGCGCCTTCGACGCCGCACGCCGCCACACGCTGGCCGAGCAGCTGGCCTTCGAGGCGCAGCGGCAGCACGAACTGATCGACCGGCCCACGTTCGGCGAGGGCGTGCGCGCCTTCGTCGAAAAGCGCGAGCCCGATTTCAAGGACCTGGCATGAGCGGCGCGACGTTGATGCCTGGCACCCCCGGGCTCGACCTGCCGAAGCTGCGCGCCTGGCTGGATCGCGAGATCCCCGGGCTGCACGGCGAGATGCAGGTGCGGCGCATCGGCGCGGGGCAGTCGAACCCGACGTTCTTCATCGACTTCGACAACCGCGGCCTGGTGCTGCGCAAGCAGCCGCCGGGTGAGCTGCTGCCGTCGGCCCATGCGGTGGACCGCGAGTACCGCATCCAGCGTGCGCTGGGGCAGGCCGGCGTGCCGGTGCCCACGATGCTGGCCTACTGCGACGACCGCACGGTGATCGGCACGCCGTTCTACCTGATGGACAGGCTGACGGGCCGCGTGCTGCCCGACTACGCGCTGCCGGAGGTGCCCGCGGTCGAGCGGCGCGCGTACCTGTTGGCGATGGCCGAGACGCTGGCCCAGCTGCACGCGGTCGACTGGAACGCGCTGGGATTGGGCGACTACGGCCGTCCGGGCAACTTCTTCGAGCGCCAGGTCGCGCGCTGGACACGCCAGTGGCAGGCGTCGAAGCTCGGCGACAACGCGCACATCGACCGCCTGATCGACTGGCTGCCCCGCCACCTGCCGGGCGACGACACGACCACGATCGCCCATGGCGACTACCGGCTCGGCAACCTGATGTTCCATCCCACCGAGCCGCGCGTGATCGCGGTGCTCGACTGGGAGCTGTCGACGCTGGGGCACCCGCTGGCCGATGCGGCCTTCAGCGCGATGGCCTGGCACATGCTGCCGCACGAGTTCCACGGCGTGCGCGGGCTCGACTTGGCGGCCGAAGGCCTGCCGAGCCAGGCAGAATACCTGGCCCACTACCAGCGCTGCAGCGGCCGCGCCGCACCGGTGACCCCGTTCCACCTGGTGTTCTCGATGTTCCGCTTCGCGGTGATCCTCGAAGGCGTGGCGGCGCGGGCGCAGGCCGGCAACGCGGCCTCCGACGATGCCGGGCAGGTGGGGGCGCTGGCCGCCTCGTTCGCCCGCCAGGCCGTCGAGCTGCTCTAACCCCCGGATTCCACTTCATGACCACTGTGACCGAAGCGCTCGACAGCCGTCTGTCGGTGCGCGAGTTCCTGCCCACGCCGGTGCCGGCCGGGGTGATCCGCCACGTGCTGCAGACCGCGTCGCGGGCGCCGTCGGGCGGCAACCTGCAGCCCTGGCACCTCGACGTAGTGGCCGGCCCGCGGCTCGACGAGCTGAAGGCGCTGATGGCCCGCCGACTGGCCGAGGTGCAGGCCGGCGACCGTTCCGAGGTCGCCGAATACGACATCTACCCGAAGGAGCTGGTCGCACCGTACCGCGACCACCGCTTCGCGGCCGGCGAGGACCTGTACCGGCTGCTCGAGATCCCGCGCGAAGACAAGGCCGGCCGGCAGCGCTGGTTCGCCCGCAACTACCAGTGTTTCGGCGCGCCGATGGCGCTGTTCTGCAGCGTCGACCGGCGCATGGGCCCGCCGCAGTGGTCCGACTTGGGCATGCTGCTGCAGTCGGTGATGCTGCTGCTGCGCGAGGCCGGGATCGACAGCTGCGCGCAGGAATGCTGGGCCGTCTACCCGCGCACCGTCGGCGGCTTCCTCGGCCTGCCCGCCGAACGCATGCTGTTCACCGGCATGTCGATCGGCTACCGCGACCCCTCGCACCCGGTGAACACGCTGCGCACCCGCCGCGCGCCGCTGGACAGCTTCGCCCGCTTCCACGGCCTGGACTGACACATCCCTGGAGACTTGATGAGCACCGCTGTTTTCCAACTGCCCGATGGCGAGATCTGCCGCGTCGAAGCCCGGCCCGGCCAGTCGCTGATGCAGGCGGCCAAGACCGGTGGCGTGCCCGGCATCGACGCCGACTGCGGCGGCTCGATGGTGTGTGGCACCTGCCACGTGATCGTGCCCCAGCACTGGCTCGACCGGCTGCCCGCACCGTCGGAGATGGAGGCCGTCGTGCTCGAGGGCGTGCCCGAATCGCACCCGCGGGCGCGGCTGGCGTGCCAGATCCAGATCGATGCGTCGCTCGACGGCATCGAGGTGACGGTGCCGAGCGCGCAGCGCTGAGCTGAGCTGAGCTGGTTTTCTGTAGGAGCGGCTTCAGCCGCGATGGGGTCTTGCCACCAACCCATCGCGGCTGAAGCCGCTCCTACAGGGGTGTGGGCGTGGGTGTGGCGGTGGATCACACCGCCAGGCCGTCAGTCCAACTGCCGGATCAGCTCGGCCGCCCGCCAGGCCAGCGCCATCGTCGGTCCGTTGGTGTTGCCGGCCAGCACGAACGGCGCGATCGACAGGTCGACCACGTGCAGTTGCTCGACGCCGCGCACGCGGGTCAGCGGGTCGACCACGGCCGCGTCGTCGGCGCCCATGCGGCAGGTGCCCACGGCGTGGTAGCCGGGGGTGGCGCAGCGGGCGTAGCCCCGCAGGATCTCGTCGTCGGCCTGGTACTGCGGGCCCGGGCGGGTTTCTCCGGCGATGACCTCGGCCACCGGACCCTGCTCGACCATGCGGCGGATCCAGCGCACCAGGTCGACCAGCTCGCGGCGGTCGCCGGCGTCGGCGAAGTAGTCGAGCCGGGTCTCGGGCAGCACCGCCGGGTCGCGCGAGACGATGTGCACCGTGCCGGTCGAGGCCGGCCGCAGCGGGTAGACCACCATCTGCAGGCCGGGCTCCTTCTCGACCGCGGGCTTGGCGGCCTGGTAGTCGATCGAGTAGGCCGAGGCGAGGAACTGGGCGTCGGGGCGGTCCAGGTCGGGACGGGTCTTGAGCCAGCCACCGACCTCGAAGGTGGCGTTGGCCATCACGCCGTCGTGCCGAGCGAAATAGCGCAGCGTGTTGCCGAGCAGGCGCAGGCCTTGGTACTGCGCGTTCTCGGAGGCGACTCGGCCGTTCAGCCGCCACTGCATCACGATGCCGCAGTGCTCGCGCAGGTTGGCGCCGACGCCGGTCGATTCGGCCACCAGCGGGATGCCCAGCTGCGCCAGCAGCGCGCGCGGGCCCACGCCCGAGCGCTGCAGCAGGCCGGGCGAGGCCATCGTGCCGGCGCTGACGATGATGCGCCGGCCGTGGTAGGGGGTGGCCTGCGGGCCGGCGCATTGCACGCCCACCGCGCGCCGGCCGTCGAACAGCACCCGGTCGACGGCGCAGCCGCTGACCACGTGCAGGTTCGGCCGCTGTGCGCGGACCGGGTCGAGGAAGGCCACCGCCGCGCTCTGCCGCCGGCCGCGCCAGATCGTGCGCGGCGCGTAGCCCACCTTCGGCGCGTTGTCCGGCGCGTTGACGTCGCTCTGCTCGGGCAGGCCCATCGCGTTGGCGCTGGCGATCAGGCGGTCGAGCAGCGGGTCGCGGCGCGCCGGCATCGAGATGCGCAGCGGGCCGGCGTCGCCGCGGGTCTCGCCGCGGCCGAGCTGGTGCGATTCCATCGCGGCGTAGGCGGCGCCGATGTGCGACCAGCCCCAGTCCGGGCTGGTGGTGCTGGCCAGCAGCTCGAAGTCGGCCGGCTGGCCGCGCACGTACATCAGGCCGTTGACCGACGACGAGCCGCCCATCACCTTGCCGCGCACCCACGGCGGGCCGGCGTGGGCCGGCTCGTCGTCGTGCCGCAGGTAGGGCCAGGTGAGCTTCGGGTCGCCCATCACCTGGCCGATGCCCTTGGGCATGTGGATCATGGGGTGCTTGTCGGGCGGACCGGCTTCGAGCAGCAGCACCTGCTTGCGGCCGTCCTCCGACAGCCGGTGGGCCAGCACGCAGCCGGCCGCACCGGCGCCGACGATGATGTAGTCGTATTCGTTCATCGAAACTCTGGAGGGTTCAGGCCCGCGCCAGCGTGGCCGCGGGTTGGCGCTTCGTGCCCATATCGCGCAGCAGGAAGTGTGACAGTGCCGGGATCAGCACCAGCGCGCCGAGCATGTTCCACAGGAACATGAAGGTCAGCAGGATGCCCATGTCGGCCTGGAACTTGATCGGCGAGAACACCCAGGTGACGACACCGACCGCCAGCATCACGCCCACCAGCGCGACGATCTTGCCGACGAAGTCGATCGAGCGCCGGTAGGCCTCGGCCAGGCTGCAGCCCTGGCGCTGCATCGCCAGCTGCACGCTGAGCAGGTACAGCGCGTAGTCGACGCCGATGCCCACGCCCAGCGCCACCACTGGCAGCGTGGCCACCTTCAGGCCGATGCCCAGCGTCACCATCAGCGCCTCGGCCAGCACCGAGGTCAGCACCAGCGGCAGCACGGCCACGACGATGGCCCGCCAGTTGCGGAAGGTGACGGCGCACAGCAGGATCACCGCGCCGTAGACGTACAGCAGCATCTTGCGGTTGGCGTCGCGCACGACGATGTTGGTGGTGGCCTCGATGCCGGCCGAGCCGGCGGCCAGCAGGAACTCTCGCTCCGGCCCGTTGTGCTGCGCGGCGAAGCCGCTCACCGTGTGCACCAGCTGGTCCAGCGTGCCGGCCTTGTGGTCGCTGAGGTAGGCCACCAGCGGCACGATCGAGCAGTCGGCCGACAGGAACTCGGAGTTCCAGCGCCCGGCGTTGGCCACCTGCGTGTTGATGATGGCCTGGCTGCCCGGCAGCGTGAACCACTTCGGGTTGCCCTCGAAGGTGCCGATGGTGTAGGCGCGCACCGTGTCGGCCAGCGTCGCGGTCGACTGCACGCCGGGCAGCTGGCGCAGCGCCCAGCCCAGCCGGTCGGCCTCGGCCAGCGCCTCGTAGGTGCCGCAGCCATCCTTGGGCGTCTTGACGATCACCGCGAAGACGTCGCTGGAGGTGTTGTAGTGCGACGAGATGAACTGGTTGTCGCGGTTGTAGCGCGATTCGGGCCGCAGCTCCGGTGCGCCGCTGTCGAGGTCGCCGACCTGCAGGCGTTGCGAGACGACGAAGCCCACCGCGCCCAGGGCCACCGCGCCGACCAGGCTGGCGGTGGCCCAGCGCGGCTGCGTCAGGCGGTGCAGGCCGTGCCACAGGCGGTCGAGGCCGCGGCCGGCGGCGGCGTCGCGTTCCTCGCGCAGGCTGCGCCGGGCCGACCGTTCGCTGACGCCGATGTACGACAGCAGCACCGGCAGCAGCACCAGGTTCGTGAAGATCAGCGCGCCCACACCCAGGCTGGCGGCCAGCGCGAGTTCGCGGATCACCGGGATGTCGATCACCATCAGCACCGCGAAGCCGACCACGTCGGCCAGCAGTGCGGTCAGGCCGGCGAGGAAGAGCCGGCGGAAGGTCAGCCGCGCGGCGGTGAGCTTGTCGGTGCCGCGCCCGATGTCCTGCATGATGCCGTTCATCTTCTGCGCGCCGTGGCTGACGCCGATCGCGAACACCAGGAACGGCACCAGCACGCTGAACGGGTCCATCGCGTAGCCCAGCAGCGCCACCAGGCCGAGCTGCCAGACCACCGCGATCAGCGAACACACCAGCACCAGCACCGTGCTGCGCAGCGAGCGGGTGTAGACCAGCAGCACCCCGGCCACCACCGCGGCCGCGGCGACGAAGAACAGCGCCACCTTCATCAGCCCGTCGATCAGCTCGCCCACCAGCTTGGCGAAACCGACCACGTGCACCGTGACCGGCGCGCCGCCGGCGCGGCCCTCGTACTTCTGGCGGATCTGCTCCAGGCCCTTGGCGAGCTGGTAGTAGTCGAGCGGCACGCCGTCGCTGTCCTGGGTGCGCAGCGGCACGACGATCATCGTCGAGCGGAAGTCGTTGGCGACCAGGCTGCCGATGACCCCGGCGCGGCCGATGTTCAGCCGCAGCGCGGCGATCGACGCGGCCGAGCCGTCGTAGTCGATCGGCATCACCGGGCCGCCGACGAAACCTTCCTCGGTGACCTCGGTCCAGCGCACCACCGGCGTCCAGATCGACTTCATCCAGGTGCGGTCGACGCCGGGCAGCATGTAGACCTCGTCGTTGATCTGGCGCATCGTCTCGAGATACGCCGGATCGAACACGTCGCCGTTCGGGTTGGCGATCACCACCCGCACCGCATCGTCCAGCCCGCGCAGCTTGTCGCGGTAGGCCAGGTAGTGCTGGATGTACGGATGGCCCTGCGGCAGCATCTTCTCGTAGCTGGCGCTGATGTCGAGGTGTCGCAGCTGCAGGCCGAGCACGCCGGTGAGCAGCAGGCAGAACGCCACCACCCAGCCGCGGCGGCCGAAGATGAGGCGTTCGAGCAGCGACCCGGCGGAGGGGTCGGCAGCCGCCGTGGCGGAGGGGGAAACCGAGGCGGGGGACATGGCGGTAGGCGTGAGGAAAGACTTAGGGCAGGGCCTGCGGCAGCAGCCCGATCGGGCCGCCGAGCACCACGGCCGAGCCGCCGGCGCCGGCCAGCGCGAAGATCGGCGCGGGCGGCTGGGTGGCGGTGCGCTGGAAGGTGGCGCCACCGTCCAGGCTGGTCAGCAGGTTGCCGGCCTGGTCGGCCAGCACCAGGCGGCCGCCGGCGGTTTCGGTGGCCGCGGTCAGGCCGGCGGCGGTGGGGGCCGGCAGCTGGGTCCAGGTGGTGCCGTCGTCGCTGCTGCGCAGCAGGGCGCCGCGCATGCCGAAGGCGATCACCACACCCGGCGAGCCCACGTGCAGCCCGAACAGCGTGCCGCTGTACGGCGTGGCGAATGCGACGAAGCGCTGGGCCTGCGGGTCGAGCCGCCAGACCTTGCCCTGTTCGCCGGTGATGAACACGCGCTCGCCGCGCCCCCGGATCGCGAAGAAGTTCAACGCGCCGGGGTTGTCGACGCGGTCCATCCAGGGCACCCAGTGCCGGCCGCCGTCGTCGGTGCGGAAGATGCTGCCGAAGGTACCGACGATGAAGCCGGAGCGTTCGTTCCAGAAGTGCACGTCGAGGAACGGCTCGCCGCGGGGGTCCTGCGCCTGCGCGGTCAGCGCGGGCAGCAACTGCGGGTCCTTCGGCGGCTGCGCTTCGTAGGCCTTCACCGCGGCGCGCACCGCGTCCAGGCCGGCGAGCTGGCGCTGCCAGGTCTGCCCGCCATCGTGGCTGTGCAGCACCACGCCGCCGTGGCCCACCGCCCAGCCGTGGGTCGGCGTGGGGAAGCTCAGGCCGACGAGGTCGGTGCTGACCGGCACCCGGGCCTGCTGCCAGCGCTGGCCGCCGTCGTCCGACCACAGGATGTGGCCGCGCACGCCGGCGGCGACCAGGCGCTGGCCGGCCCGCGCCAGCGCCATCACCGGCGAACGTGCGGCCAGCGGGCTGGCCTGTGCCGGCAGGTCGATCGAGTCGACGAAGGGCTGGGGCGTGGCCGGGCCGGCCTCGCTGGCGACGAGCGCCGCGCAGCAGCCGGCCACGGCCAGCGCCGGTTTCAGGAAGGCACGCAGCGCGGACAGGGGGGCAGACATCGGCATCGGCTCAGAAACTGGTCTTCAGGGTCAGCGACACCCAGCCGCGGTCCCACTGCGCGCCGATGCCACCGACCTGCGTGACCACCGGCGCGCCGCCCAGCGACGCGCTCGACGCGACGCGGTGCTTGGCGAACGAGTCGTTGTAGGCCAGCGAGGCGGTGTACTGCGACTTCGCCGTCAGCGACAGCCCGATGCTGTACGAGCCGTTGCCTTCGTAGCCGCCGAAGAGTACCGGCGAGGTGCCCTTCAGGCCATCGGTGAAGACAATCGGCATCGACAGGTCGGCGCCGGCGAACACCTGGAACCAGGTCGGCTCGAACTTGACCGCCAGGCCCCAGGCGTCGCGGGTGGCGCAGCCCAGCGTGCTGTCGGTCGGGCAGGACACCGGGTCGTAGCCGTAGGCGCGGAAGTTGCCCGCGTTCTGCCTGACCCTGTCGAGCCGGCTGTAGGTCACCTCGGCGGTCAGCGCGGCGCTGTCGAACAGCGGCGTGGCGCCGAAGTAGGCGATGGCGTTGGCCAGCGCATGCCAGGTGTCGCCGGCCGGTTCCTGGCCGACGAACGTGGCGTCGCCCATCAGCAGGCCGCCGTTGCTGCGGTGCGCCAGCTCGCCGCTGACGCTCATGCCGGCCACCTGCGTGGTGAAGCTCGCGCCCACCAGCGTGGCGCGGGTGTTGCGGTAGCTCAGCCCGAACGAGGTGGGCACCACGTTCGGATAGGCCGCCAGCGTCGAGGCCTGGATGCCGCCCAGCACCAGCTGCGGCAGCTTGTCGGTGTAGCGGCGGTAGTAGGCGCCGAAGGTGGTGGCGCCGCCCAATGCGGTGGGGGTCCAGCGCGCCATCGCGCCCCAGTCGCCCTGCTTGCGCGGGTCGCCGTAGCTCTTGACGAAGGGCACCTCGGCCACCGGCACGCCCAGCGCGGCCGAGGTCGCGGTGGCGGCGGCCGGGTTCACCAGGTAGGTGCCGCCGCCGCCGGAGATCGGGTCGAGCACGCCGAAGTAGGTGCCGCCGTCGGGGAAGACACTGGGCCGCCAGCCGAAGAAGTACTGGGCGGCGAACGACAGCTCCTCGTTGACCTGGATCGTGGTGGACAACTGCGGTAGCGGCTTGAACACCTCCTTGGCCTCGACCCCCGGGTTGCTCAGCGCCTTGCGGATGTCGATCGGTCCCTGGCCGTAGGAGACGCCGTGCACGAACGAGAACAGCGATTCGCCCCAGTACAGCGTGTACTGGCCCAGCCGCACCTTGACCGGCATGTTGCCGATCTCGAAGCCGCCGAAGACGAAGGCATCGAGCAGTTCACCCGAGGGGCCGCGGTTCCAGCGCTTGGTGTAGCTGGTGTACTGGTCGTTCGGATAGGCCGAGCTGATGTTGCCCAGGCCGGGCACGTTGAACAGCGGGCCGGTCTTGACGCTGGTGTCGTGGTAGGCCTGGTCGTACCAGCCCGCGCCGCTCAGGCGCAGGCCGAAGCGGTTCTGGTAGACCGCGTCGAGTTCGGACAGCACGTCGAGCCGGTTCATCACGATGCTGCCGCGCTTGAACTTGGCATCGGAGTCGTCGTAGCTGCTGCTGTTGAGGATGGCCTCGTCCTGCCGGTCGGCACGCACGCCGAGGTTGTAGCGCAGGGTGTTGTCCCAGCGCAGGTTCAGGTCGGGGTGGCCGGTGTCGATCTGGAAGGCCTGTGCGGCGCTGCCGCACAGCGACAGGCCGCAGGCCAGCGCCAACGCGCTGCGGTGGAAAGGGGCACGCATCGTTTGTCTCCTTGGGGCGGCCGCCGCCCCTGCAGGGGCGGGGCCGCGGTGTTCGTGGGTACGGTTCGGCGTCGGGGGCTCAGCGCACGCCGCCGGCGGCCAGCGCATCACCGGTGAAGAACAGCGCCGGCTTGGGCTGTGCGGCCGGGTAGAAGTAGCCGTTGCTGTAGGCGGTGTCGCTGTTGATGACGTAGGTGCCGGCCTGCAGGTCGAAGAAGAAGTTCAGCTCGGTGTTGCCCTGGTCGGCGGTTTCGTACCAGGGGTAGTACACGCAGGTGGCGACGCGCCAGATCTTGCCGGCCGCGTCGTACCCCTCGCCGATGCCGCAACCCGGCGAGTCTTCGTCGAAGTAGAACTTGCGGCTCTTGTAGGCGTGGCGCAGGCCGGGTTTCAGCGTGGCCTCGACCTCCCAGACGCGGCGCAGCTCCCAGCGCATCACGTCGGGGTTGACATGGCTCTTGGTGTACTTCTTCTCGACCGGCAGGCCGTTCGGATCGAGGAAGCGGTACGGGTTGGCCAACAGCAGCAGCTCGCGCTTGCCGACCAGCTTGAAGTCGAAGCGGTCCATCGCGCCCATGAAGCCGTACGACTCGTCCATCAGCGCGCCGCCGGAGGACTGCGGGTTCGGCGTGTCGTAGGCCAGGTCGGGTGCCAGCTTGACGCGGCGCTGGCCGGGCAGGTACTGCCAGACCTTGGCCGGGTACTTCTTCGCGTCCACCGAGGTGATGAACACCGCCTTCTCGCCCACCTTGCGGGCCGGCGCCACGGTGTCGTAGTAGACACGCCAGACGATCGAGTCGGGGCCGATCGGCTTGTTCATGTTCTCCGGCGCGAAGATCGGGTACTGGTAGGTGCCCGGGCCTTCGCCGACCAGCGTCACGCCGCCGCTGGCGTCGACGGTGTAGCTGCCCCAGAAGCCGTCCGAGGCCGGCGAGGTGTAGCGCACTGTGTGGTTCCAGATCACCTCGGCGCCGGTCTTCGGGATCGGGAACGGCATGCCGGGCAGGCAGCCCTCGAGCATCTGGCCGTCGGCCGTGGTCTTGCACGAGACCGCGTTCTTCAGCGAGTTCTCGACATAGGCCTTCGGGTAACGCTGGGTGCGGTGGGTCGGGTATACGTCGAGCCGGAAGGTCGGGTACTTGCGCAGCATCTCCTGCACGCCCGGGCTGACGATGTCCTTGTACTGGGCCAAGTTGGCCGCGGTGACGCTGTACAGCGGCTTCTCCGCGGCGAACGGGTCGGGCCGCACGCCGGGCTTCTTCGCGTCGTACAGCGGCGAGGCGGGGCGCTTGGCATCCGAGAAGGCCGGGATGGTGCCGGCCTTGTTGGCACCGGCTTCGGCGCCCCAGGGCGTCAGCTGCTTGCCCAGCTGGGCAGCCTCGTCGGCGCTCACCGCGGCGATGGCGGTGCCGGCGCCGCACACCAGCCCGGCGGCGATGGCAATGGCGCGTGGGTGCATTCTCATGATGATGTCTCCGTTGCTCGTGGATGGACCAGCCCTGGATTCATGTGGGCGCGCCGGCTGGGCGAGTGCCGGTGCGCGGTGGCGCCGAGCGTCGCGGCGCGTCAGGTGCGGGACCAGACCTTCAGGTCGAATCCCGGCTGGCGTGCCTGGCCGGGTGTCAGCTCCTTGCCGGCGCCCAGGCCCTTGCGGGCGCACAGGTGTTCGGCCGGCCGGTTGACCGTCTCGACCGCGGCGAGCCGGCCGGCCGCGAATCCCAGCACGGTGAGCTCGCGCGCGCTGGCGCCGGCCGGGACGACGAATTCGTCGCAGAGCGCCGGCTGGCCGACGATCTGCAGCTTCAGGTCGCCCTGGTCCGACCAGAACCAGGGCCAGGCGTGGTACGGCGCCGGTGCGCCGGTCAGCCGGGCGGCCAAGCAGCGGGCCTGGTCCAGGGCGTTCTGGACCGATTCGATGCGCTGGCGGCGCGTCGCGCCGGGTGCCAGCACCGCGGCCACGTCGCCGATCGCGCTGATCCGCGGGTCGGCGGTCTGCAGCAGTGCGTCCACCTCGATGCCGTTGTCCACCGCCAGCCCGGCGCGGGCGGCCAGCTCGGCATTCGGCACGACACCGATGCCGTAGACCAGCAGGTCGGCCGGCAGGGTGACGCCGGAGGCCAGCGTGACCTGCTGCAGCCGCCCGTCGGCGCCGTCGAGCCGGCGCAGCGACGCCCCCAGGTGCCAGTGGCTGCCCCAGCGCTGGTGGGCGTCGACGAAGAATGCCGACACGGCGGGCGACACCGCGCGTGCCATCGGCCGCTCACCCAGCTCGACGATCTGCACCTTGCAGCCGTGCAGCGCGGCCACCGCAGCGAATTCCAGCCCGATGAAACCGGCGCCGAGCACCGCGACGCGGCCGCCCTCCCCCGGCAGCAGCGGGCGCAGCGCACGGGCGTCGGCCAGCGTGCGCAGGCTGTGCACGCGGCCCAGGTGGGCCCCCGGCAGGTCGAGCAGGCGGGTGCGGGCGCCGCTGGCCAGCACCAGGTGGTCGTACGGCAGCGTCCGGCCGTCGACCAGGTGCACGAGGCCCCGTTCGCGGTCGATGTGCTCGGCGCTGGCGTGCAGCCGCTCGATGCCGTGCTGGTCGTAGAAGGCGGCCGGCTTGAAGTGCAGGCCGGCTTCGTCGACCTGCCCGGTCAGGTAGGCCTTCGACAGCGGCGGCCGCTGGTAGGGCAGTTCGCCTTCTGCATCGACCAGCACGAGGCGGCCGGCGTGGCCGAGCTGGCGCAGCGAGAAGGCGAGCTGGCATCCCGCATGGCCGGCGCCGACGATGACGATGGAAGAGGGAAGGGACACGGTTGACTCGGCTTTCTGGTACATCGGGTCCGCGACACCGGAGCCCGCGCTGGCGGGGAGGCGGCCGCCGCTTCCGACCGTGGAGGAAAGCTTAGGTAGCCGGCTTCGCGCCGGGCATCGTCGGAACCGACGATTGAGGTGCCCCGCCTGCGCGACCGACGATGCCGCCCATGCAACCACCATCGCCCACCCCTCGTTCCATCCATCAGCTCCACGACCTGCGGGGGCGCTGCGCCCTGGTGACCGGCGCCGGTCGGGGGCTGGGCCTGCAGATCGCCCATGCGCTGGGCGAGGCCGGCGCCCGCCTGGTGATCGCCGCCCGCAAGGAGGCCGAGCTGCACGAGGCGGCGGCCGAACTGCGCGCCGCGGGCCACGACGCCCACCCCTGCGTGGCCGACGTGGGCGACGAGGCGCAGTTGGTCCACCTGGCCGAGCGTGCCGGGGCCCTGCTCGGGACCGTCGACATCCTGGTCAACAACGCCGGCACCACCTGGGGGGCGCCGGCGGCCGAGCATCCCAGCAGTGCCTGGGACAAGGTCATGAACATCAACGCGACCGGCGCCTTCGTGCTCAGCCGCGAGGTCGGGCGGCGCTACATGCTGCCGCGTGGCAGCGGGCGCATCGTCAACATCGCGTCGACCGCCGCCCTGGGCGGTACGCTGGGGTCGATGCAGGCCCTGGCGTACCACAGCAGCAAGGGCGCGGTAACGGCGATGACACGTGCCCTCGCCTGCGAGTGGGGGCCGCATGGCATCACCGTCAACGCGGTGCTCCCCGGGTTTTTCCCGACGCGGATGTCACGCCACCTGTTCGAGTCCAGCGAGGGAGTTGCCCGGCTGGCGGAGCGGATCCCGTTGCGACGGGTCGGCGACGACGAAGCGCTCAAGGGCGCGGTGCTGCTGTTCGCCAGCGACGCGGGCAAGCACATCACCGGGCAGCTGCTCCCGGTGGACGGCGGGGCGAGCGCCGTCATCGCCGAGTAGATCCCCACGGCCACCGCCACGGCGGCTGCATCAGAACATCGAGGAGAAGACATGCCACAGTTGGGACGGGGCGCGGTCGCCGGACTGCTCACAGGGGCCGCTGCAAGGGGCCGAGGGCTCGGCCGGAGGGTCCGCCTGCACCGGCTGTCGGTGGCGCGCCGGCTCTGGCTGGGCTTCGGCCTGGTGCTCTGCCTGTTCGGCGCCACCGCCGCCTTTGCCGTGCACGAGATGCGGGCGATCGAGCGCGACTCGGCCTCGGCGTTGCGCAGCCATACCCAGATCGGCGAGCGCGCCCGGGTCATGCGCAAGAGTGTCGACGACCTGTTCACGGCGGTGGTGCTGTTGGGGCTGGCCACCTACAAGGAGGACGTCCAGTTCCACGCCGAGAACATCGACCGCCTCGGAGCGGCTTACCGCGCTGTGCGCCAGGAGCTGCTCGCGGCCTCGGACGGGGGCGCCGAGGTGCCGAAGTTCCGGTCGTTGCTGAAGCCGCTGGAGGACGCGGAGGTGGTGATGAAGTCGGTCGATCAGCTGGTCAAGCAGCAGCGCGACAAGGCGGCGTCGCTGGAGGCCGGGCAGGCGCTGGACCTCAATCTGTCGCTGGTGACGCAGCTGACCACCAACATGCGCAACGAGTTCGAGTACTGGGGCAAGTCGGTCGACGACCTGCTGGAGGCGACCCGGGCCTTGAGCCTGCAGCGTCAACAGCGGCTGGAGGCCACCGCGGCGCTGGCGCAGAAGGTGGTGGTGCTGGCGTCCGCGCTGGCGCTGGTGTTCGGCGCGTTCGCGGCCTGGCAGATCGCCCGCAGCGTCGCGGCGCCCATCCGGCAGGCCGTGCAGGCCGCCGAAAGGGTGGCGCAGGGCGACCTGGCGTTCGACTTCCCGGTCGGGCGGACGGACGAGATCGGCACGCTGATGCAGGCCCTGTCGCGGATGCAGGCCAACCTGCGCCGCCTGGTCGCCGAGGTGCGCGATGCGGCGCTGTCGATCGAGGCGGCTTCCGGCGAAGTGGCGGCCGGCAACCTCGACCTGTCGCAGCGCACCGAGGACACGGCGGCGCGCCTGCAGAGCACCGCCCACTCGATGGGCCCGCTGTCGAACGCGGTGCGCGAGTCGGTCGACGCCGCCCGGGGGGCCGACGCGTTGGCCCGGCGCGCCGCCCAGGAGGCGCAACGGGGCGGCCAGGTCGTCCGCGAGGTGGTCGGCAGCATGCGGGAGATCTCGGCGAAGTCGCAGCGCATCTCGGACATCATCGGGGTCATCGACAGCATTGCCTTCCAGACCAACATCCTGGCCCTGAATGCCGCCGTCGAAGCGGCGCGGGCCGGCGAGCAGGGCCGCGGCTTCGTCGTCGTGGCCAACGAGGTGAGAGCGCTGGCCCAGCGCACGGCCGATGCCGCCAAGGATGTCAAGGCGTTGATCCTGGAATCGGTGCGCAGCGTCGAGTCGGGCGAAGGGTGGGTCGAACAGGCGGGCGAACGGATGGAGCATCTGGTGCAGGCCGCCAGCCAGGTGACGGTGGCGATGGAGCGGATCTCACAGGCGATGAGCGCGCAGCACGACCGCATCGAGCAGGTGGGCGTCGCGGTCGTGGAGGTGGACCAGCTCACCCAGCAGAATGCCGCGCTGGTCGAGCAGAGCGCGGCGGCCGCAGAGTCGTTGAAGGAGCAGGCGGGGCGCCTGTCGGGGGCCGTGTCGGTGTTCCGGCTCAGCGCTTCCGCCTGACGGGAGCCGGCCCCGCATGACGCGGTCGTCCTATCGGGTGCTGTTCTCCCATCGCCCGTTCCGCCTGGTCTGGAGCGCCGGTGCCGCGGTGTACCTCGCCACGTGGCTGTGCAATGTGGCGGCCGCCTGGTGGATGGCGCAGTTGAGCCGCAGCCCGGTGCTGATCGCCCTCATCCAGGCCGCCGCCTCGCTGCCATTCCTGCTGCTGTCGCTGCCGGCGGGCGCGCTGGCCGACCGGGTGGATCGCCGCCGGGTCATGTTGGCCGCGCAGGCGGGCAACGTGCTCGTCTGTGCCGTCGTGGCGGTGCTGGGCGGCGTGGGGGCCCTGGGGCCGTGGGGCCTGATCGCGGCGACGTTCGCGCTGGGGGCGCTGCTGGCCTTGCACGGGCCGGCGGCGCAGGCCACCGTGACCGATGTCGTGCCCCCGCACCAGGTGCCCTCGGCCATCGCGCTGAACAGCATCGCCTACAACCTGGCCCGCAGCGCCGGACCCGGGCTGGCCGGCGTGCTGATGACCTTGACCAGCGTGCCGATGCTGTTCTGCCTGACCGGCGGCCTGTTCGCGGTGTCGAGCTGGCTGATCCACCGGCTGCCTCCGGCGGCGGCCGCCCCGGCCGCGCGGCCCGCAGAGCGGCTGGGCCCGGCGCTCGTGGCCGGGATCCGGTATGCCTGCCGGACGCCGGTGTTGCGGGGCACGCTGCTGCGCGCCGCGCTGTTCAGCCTGGGCGCCAGTGCGCTCTGGGCCCTGTTGCCGGCGATGGCGCGGCTGGAGATGGGCGGCAGCGCCGGCCTGTTCGGCCTGCTGATGGGCTGCCTCGGAGGCGGCGCGGTCGCCGCCGGCTGCGTGTTGGGCCGGTTGCACGAAGCGCTCGGCGACGAGCGGTTGATGCAGGGCGGAACGGCGGCCTTCGCGCTCGCCACGTTCGTGCTCGGCACGTTGCCCGGGAGTGCGTTGCTTTATCCCGCGCTGGTGGTCGGTGGCATGGGCTGGATGATCTGCAACAGCCTGCTGATCGTCCGTGCGCAGCAGGACGCGCCGTCATGGATGCGGGCCCGGTCCGGCGGCTTGCTGCTGGTGGTCCTGATGGGCAGCATGGGACTGGGTTCGACCGGCTGGGGCCTGATGGCGGACCTGCTGGGGCCGCCCCTGACACTGGTCGGTGCCGGCATCGGCTTGTGCGGCGCGCTCATGCTCCAGCGCCGGTTTCCGCTGCCTGCGGGATCGGAGGGCGACGGGACGCGGGTGTCGGTCTGAGGGCCATGACCGAGTCGACGCGGCCGGTGAGATCGTGCGGCGCGCGATCGAGCGGCTCGGCTGCATCCGGCCTCGCTGCTGCGGGCCGACGGCGGCGCCACGCCGGCGGCGGTGGCGCGGTGGGAACAGGTGTTGGCCCAGGCCGCGGTGGGCTCGTGGTTGGGCACGAATCGCGGCTGAAGCCGCTCCTACGGGGATTCAAAGAGTCACATGCCGGCGTAGTTCGGCCCGCCGCCACCTTCGGGTGTGACCCACACGATGTTCTGCGTCGGGTCCTTGATGTCGCAGGTCTTGCAGTGCACGCAGTTCTGCGCGTTGATGACGAGGCGCTGCTCGACGAACTCGTACACGCCCGCGGGACAGTAGCGGCTCTCCGGCCCGGCGTAGGTCGCGAGGTTCACGTTCACCGGCACGCTGGTGTCCTTCAGCGTCAGGTGCGCCGGCTGGTTTTCTTCATGGTTGGTGCTGCTGAGGAACACCGAGCTCAACCGGTCGAACGTCAGCTTGCCGTCGGGCTTCGGATAGTCGATCTTCGGACAGTCCGCCGCCGGCTTCAGCCGCGTGTGGTCGGCTTCCTGGCGGTGGATCGTCCACGGTGGTGAGGTCACGCCGAGCTTGGGCAGCAGCCACTGCTCGATGCCGGTCATCAGCGCCCCCACCGTGTTGCCCTTCTTGAACCACTGCTTGAAGTTCTTCGAGCGCTGCAGCTCGGTGTGCAGCCAGCTCTGTTCGAAGGCTTCGGGGTACGCCGTCAGTTCGTCCTGCGCACGACCGGCCGCGAGCGCCGGCACGATGGCCTCGGCCGCCAGCATGCCGGTCTTGATCGCCGCGTGGCTGCCCTTGATGCGCGCCGCGTTCAGCGTGCCGGCATCGCACCCCACCAGGCAGCCGCCCGGGAAGGTGAGCCTCGGCAGGCTGAGGATCCCACCCGCGGTGATCGCCCGCGCACCGTAGCCGATGCGCTTGCCACCCTCGATGTGCGCGCGGATCGCCGGGTGGGTCTTCCAGCGCTGCATCTCCTCGAACGGGCTCAGCCACGGGTTCTGGTAATCGAGCCCGGTGACGAAGCCCAGCGTCACCTGGTTGCCTTCGAGGTGGTACAGGAAGCCACCGCCATACGTGCTGTGGTCCATCGGCCAGCCGGCGGTGTGCACGACGAGGCCGGGCTTCGCCTGCTCGGCCGGGATCTGCCACAGCTCCTTGATGCCCAGCGCGTAGCTCTGCGGGTCGCGGCCGTCGTCCAGCCGATAGCGTGCGATCAGCTGCTTGCCGAGGTGGCCCCGCGCGCCTTCGGCGAACACGGTGTACTTGCCGCACAGCTCCATGCCGAGCTGGAAGTGGTCGGTGGGCGCACCGTCCTTGCCGATGCCGACGTTGCCGGTGGCCACGCCGCGCACGCAGCCCTGCTCATCGTAGAGCACCTCCGCGGCGGTGAAGCCGGGAAAGATCTCCACGCCCAGCGCCTCGGCCTGCTCGCCCAGCCACTTCGTCACCGCGCCCAGGCTGACGACGAAGTTGCCTTCGTTGTGGAAGCAGTCGGGCACCAGCGCGGCCGGGGTCTTCTTCGCCCCGTCCTTCGACAGGAACAGCACCTCGTCGCCGGTGACGGGCTGGTGCAGCGGCGCACCGCGTGCTTTCCAGTCCGGCAACAGCTCGGTGATCGCGACCGGGTCCATCACCGCACCCGACAGGATGTGCGCGCCAGGCTCCGAGCCCTTCTCCAGCACCACCACCGAGACGTCGGGGTTGAGCTGCTTCAGCCGGATCGCGGTGGCCAGCCCGCCCGGGCCGGCGCCGACCACGACGACGTCGACGTCCATCGTGTCGCGCGGGCCGCGTGTCAGGGCCATCGGGTCGTTCATCTTGCACTTCCTCGAATCGCCAGGTGCTCCCGCAAGCGGGGGCTGACGACGATCTGCTTGCCGATCAACTCGACTTCGTGGGCTCCCACATGGGAGCGGATCTGCTCGACGGCGCAGCGGAGTTGCGCCTGGCCCATGTGCAGGCGGCGCGCTGCATGGGAAACGCTGCGGAACTCGCAGACTGTCCGCAGCACCTTCAGCAGCGCGGGCGGCAAGTCGCCCGCCGGGCAGTGAAGGGTCGGCGGCGGTCCCTCAGCCGACCTGGCCGGCCGCATGTGGATCATGGCGCAGCGACACCATGCGGTTGGCCGCGTCGACGAACACCCGCTTGGGCTTCACCGCATCGAGCTCTTCTTCGGCCACCAGGCCGAAGGCCGCGATGATGACCAGGTCGCCCACCGAGGCGCGGCGTGCCGCCGAGCCGTTCAGCGAAATGACGCCGCTGCCGGGCGGCGCCTTGATGGCATAGGTGACGAAACGCTCGCCGTTGTCGATGTTCCAGATGTGGATCTGCTCGTTCTCGCGGATGCCGGAGGATTCGAGCAGGTTCTCGTCGATCGCGCAGGAGCCTTCGTAGTGCAGTTCGCAGTGCGTGACGGTGGCGCGGTGGATCTTGCCGTTCAGGAAAGTGCGGAACATCGTGGAGCTCATGGGGTGGCGAGCGAGCACCGGGTCGAAGACTTTCAGAAGGCGGCGGCCAACTGCGGCACCGCGGTGAACAGGTCCGCCTCGAGGCCGTAGTCGGCCACGCCGAAGATCGGCGCCTCGGCGTCCTTGTTGATCGCGACGATCACCTTGGAGTCCTTCATGCCGGCCAGGTGCTGGATCGCGCCGCTGATGCCCGCGGCGATGTACAGCTGCGGCGCGACGATCTTGCCGGTCTGGCCCACTTGCAGGTCGTTGGCCGCGTAGCCAGCGTCCACCGCGGCGCGGCTGGCACCGATGGCGGCGCCGAGCTTGTCCGCCAGCGGCTGCAGCACTTCGTCGAACTTCTCACGCGAGCCCAGCGCCCGCCCGCCGGAGACGACCACC